>Ga0182743_1000048_pt1 | contig 242749 bp, 185 predicted proteins | sample eDN3rd30CKraftOP_FD_128522 | JGI IMG/M metagenome (GOLD analysis project Ga0182743, IMG submission 128522) | Enriched Organic Plus compost microbial communities from Emeryville, California, USA - eDNA 3rd pass 30_C Kraft OP (version 2) (version 2) ...
CACGTCACGCGCGATGACGGCAAAAGCTGGAAGAACGTGACGCCGAAGGGACTGCCTGCGGGTGGTCGGGTGCAGACCGTCGAGCCCTCGCCGCACAAGGCGGGCAAGGCGTATGCAACCGTGCTGCTCTACATGCTCGACGACTGGCGGCCGTACGTCTATCGCACAAATGACTACGGCGCGAACTGGACACTGATCAACAAGGGGCTGCCTGCGGATCATCCGATGCGTGTAGTTCGCGAAGATCCCGAGCGCGAAGGGCTGCTCTACCTCGGTGGCGAGTTCGGCATGTTCATCTCGCACGATGATGGTGCGAACTGGCGCCCGTTCCAGCAGAACCTGCCGGTCACGCCGATCACCGACATGGTCGTGCATCGCGGCGACCTGGTGCTTTCGACGATGGGCCGTGGCTTCTGGATCCTCGATGACCTGACGCCTGCGCGCCAGTGGAAAGCCGATGTTGCGAATGCGCCCGTGCTGCTGAAGCCGCGCCCGGTGCAGCGCATCCGCGGCCGTCTCGGCACACTGCCGACCGGCGCCGGCATCGACTACTACCTGCCCGCGAATGCGAGTGGCGTGAAGCTGGAGATCCTCGATGCGAAGGGCACCGTCGTGCGCAGCTACGAAGGCAGCCGCGCGCCGGCCGGAGCACCGACGGCGGAAGATCAGGGCATGCGCGGCCCGCGCATGGGCCAGGCCGCGGCGCGGTTGACCATGAACCCCGGACACAACCGCTTCTACTGGGACTACTCGACCACCATCGAGGGTCGTCCCGCTCCGATTGCGGTGCCGGGCAACTACACGGTGCGACTCACCGCGAATGGCAGCACGAAGACACAGCCGCTCAGCGTCGCGATGGACGCGCGCGTCGCCGCGGACGGCGTTACCATCGCCGACCTGCAGGAGCAGTACGACTTCACCGTGAAGGTGCAGCAGCTCGGCGCCGAGGCACGCGGCACGCTGCAGCAGGTGCGCACACAGCTCGACGCGGCACAGAAGGCGAGCAACAATTCACGCACCGCCGCACTCGAGAAGCTGCAGTCGAAGCTCACGCAGCAGACCGGCATCCGCTACCCGCAACCGATGCTGATCGAGCAGATCAACTACCTGAACGGCGTGATCGGCCGCGCAGATCAGAAGATCGGCAATGACGCGAAAGTCGAATACGAGCAGCTCAGCAAAGAGCTCGCGAGCATTCGGCAGGAGCTCGCCTCGCTGAGGTAGTTCGCGCTTCTGCGATGCTGTGCAAACGGTCCCGGTCGGGTAGATGCCTGGCCGGGACCGTTCTCGCTGAGCCGCAGAGACGCAGAGACGCGGACGCTTTTCCAAGTCCTGCGGTTCGATCCAGCTCCGCGGCCGCTTCGGGCAACAAAAAGCTGATTTGAACGGCTATGGTTCGTGGCGGCGGACATGTTGCACGTCGAGGTGCGCGGCCGCAGCTTATGCGCACGGGCCGCTCGGCTGTGCTTACCAACGATTCCACAGACTGACCGCATGAAAGTGTTAACGGCGATGTTCACGGCGATGCTGCTTCCGCTCGCTGTTTCCGCGCAGGACGCGACGACTTGTCCGGCGCCGCAGCCCGGTGTCGTACATGTGATCGGCCAGGTGCCGAATCCGTTCACGCTCGATGCATCCAACTGGAAAACATTCGCGCAGGCTACGGTGACCGGTGAAGGTCACGGCACGCCGCACGGCGCGTACACCGGTGTGCCGGTATCAGAACTCCTGGCGAAAGCGGGTGTGCCGAGTGGTCCGAACCTGCGCGGCAGGGCAGTCAGGCAGGTTGTCAGCGTTGAAGCCGCGGATGGGTATCGCGCTTCGTTTGCGGTGGCCGAACTCGATACCGCGTTCGTGAGCCGAATGGTCATCCTCGCCGACCAGTTCGATGGCAAACCGCTCGATCCTGAAGTCGGGCCCTTCCAGGTCATCGTCGAAGGAGAGAAGCGCCACGCCCGCTGGGTTCGGAGTGTGACCTGCCTGCGTGTACTCACGCCGCACTAGCAGCAGTCTGCGAGTCGTACTGCGCTGAGCTCGCGAGCGCTAGCGGGTCGCGCCAGGCTCCGGCGCACGAATGATGATTTCGTAGATGGTTGCCGGGAACAGCCTGCGCAGCGGAAGTGAGAGCTCGTCAGTTTGCCAGACTCCAGCGCCGTATGCCCATCCCGGGGACAAGCGTATGCGCGATCATCGTCTGCGGATCGGCGAACACAACGTGGTTGAACAGTTCGTCGCCTTGTATGACCGCTTTCACCGAAGATGTTTCCTGACCCGTATGATCGACTCGCCTGATTCGGATCGCTCGCTGATCGCCATTCCGGTCCGACGAAGCAATCAAGAGGGAATTGTCATCGTTCAGCCACACGCCCAGGGTCAGCGCGCGAGCGTTCTGGTACCGGCTCCCTTCCGGGATTCTCCGGTAATAGCTTTCGAGCTCCCCGGGCAGGCAGCCGATATAGCTGTACTGCGCGATTCCAGCCGCATCGAAGACCTGCACGTAGTTGTCGAACGGGTACCAGACGGCAAAGCCGCGCCTGCCTGCAGTGACGGCTACTGGATTCATCGACGGGGCGATGAGTGGACGCTGCCGCTTGCTGCCAGAGTCGGTTTTCAGGATCGGTGTCTTGATCGCGCCATTCGAATCTGCCAGAGCCACATAGGTGAAACCAGTCGAATTCCCTGGCCCCGTCCCCGTGGTCACATTGCGTGTCAATACGACGTCGTCGTTACCGAGTACGGCGATTTCGCCGATCGCCCTCATACTGCTCGGCCATGATTTTTTGAACTCGCCAGCGGTGGAGAAAACGTGAACACGCCCGGCCTCGGCTACATAGACCGTGTTGCCGCGTTGCGTGATGGCTGTGGGATTCATGAACTCGCCTGGCCCGCTGCCCCGACCGCCAAAATGAACCAGCGCCGATTCACGTATGACCGTAGCGCGCGCGATCTCCCTGTCGATGGCGTAGAGAGAGCCATCTGTTCCGACGGCAAGATCGAACGCCCCGATGATGGAATCACGTGCCGCTGCATGTTCCGAAGCGGGTGGTAGTGCCCAGCCCCGGGTAAGCGTCGCCCCAGTTGGTTCAACGCCGCATGCAGCCACATCCGGAGGCAGTTCGCCGAATTCTGCGGGAGGCGTTGACGCCCGTGTTGCACTGCCCTGGTCCGCGCCGTCATCACATGCGAACACTGCGAATGCGAGGCAGGCGATCAGAGAAATCTGCGCAAGGGTGCGGAGCATGCGTTCACTCAGGAATCACTGCATGGGGAAGTAATGGATCAGAGATTATATGGGAATGCCTGAGAAAGAACGCAAGCATGTTATGTGAACGAGCGGCACCCAACGTAGACGAATTCTTCGCGCGAAAAGAAGTTCGATCCAGTTGACAATTCCGATCAATCCGGGGCACGTGTGCGGTCATGGCACGCAAGCCGGTCGACTGGTCTCAGTCAACGTCAGGTAGACTCCGCGAACTCCGAGCGAAACGCTGCCGAAGCTGCGGTCCCACAGACGTACTGAGTGGATGAGCGCCACCGAGCGCCGGGCCCGGTAGCGCTCACATGTGTGCATTACGGCACGTCGCCGGCACGCTCCGCGATACGGAGGCGGTTGTGCACATCGCGCACGCCGCTCGCGCTTTCCGCGATGGTTTCCGCGAGTCGCTTCGCCTGCCGATTCGCGACGGTACCTTCGAGCGTAACCTCGCCGTTGTCCGCGTGCACACGAATGCCGCGCGCGTCGATCGCACTGTGTTCCGTCAGCCGGTCGCAGACATCCTCGTAGATGCGCTGGTCCGAGCGACGATAGCCTTCAGGGCCGTGACCCGCGTAGTCCATACCGGTTTCGCGGCCCCAGTCGCTCGTGCCGAGATTCGCCCAGTCGGTGCCGACCGGTTCATTGCGGTTTTCCGACTCGCCGAACGTTTCTTCCAGCCCGAAGTAGTCTTCGTCGAAGTCCTGTTCGCGCTGGTGAATGGCGGGGAAACGTCGGCCGCCGCGGTAGACCTGACCGTGACGGAACGGCAGGCCTTCCTCGTCACGGTAGTGCGCCTCGTAATCAGCCCCCTCGAAGCGATCAGGCTGCTCAGAGCGCTGCCCACTTCCGCGCCCCGGCGGGCCGTAGCCGGCGCCGAGCCCGCTGCGATCCCACGCCGCATGCCCAGCCATCCCCGGATTGCCGTAGCCGCCGCGGAAGTGCGTGCGCCACTGCTCGCGGAAATTCGGATTCACGTACTCGCGCCATTCCGTGTCGCGGCGTGCGCGTTCCTCATCCTCCGCGCGGGCGCGCCATGCGTCCTCATCTTCGCGCATTCCGCGCCCCCGACGCTCGCGCGGCTGGCGCTCGCGCCTGTTCTGCTCGTCCCGGTTGTTCATGTGCCCTCCGCTCAGGTCTCTGCAGAGGGAACGGGCAATGTTCAGACCTCGCACCCGCCGCGCTGTCAGAAGCCGACCGCCAGATTCGTCATCAGGACGTGGACTGGCGATTGCCGGTCCGGATGCGGGATGCGTTGACCAGCAACATCGAAGGGGCGGTTCGTATGAACAGGACACTGGTGGCAGGTGCGGCCATTCTGCTTGCGGCGTGTGCGACCGATCCGTCGGGACCGCGTCGGTCGCTCGAACCGCCGCGCGAGTTCACGGTGCAGGAAGCGGCCGTCGCCAACGCGAGCGTCGGCTTCGGACTCAGCCTTCTGCGCGAAGTCGCCGATGCCGAGAACGACCCGAACCTGATGGTCTCGCCGCTCAGCGCGTCGATGGCGCTCGGAATGCTACTGAACGGCGCGTCAGGCGAAAGCTTCGACGATATGCGTGCGACACTCGGCTTCGGCACGATGAGCGAAGAGGACGTGAACGCGGCGTACAAGGGACTCATCGCACAACTGCTCGCGCGTGCTCCCAACAGCGACTTCAACCTCGCCAATTCGCTCTGGCACGATCATCAGTTCCAACTCAGCCAGAGTTTCGTCGACGCGCTGCAGCAGAACTTCGACGCCGAAGTCGCCGGCCTCGATTTCACCGACCCGAATGCACCGAAGCGCATCAACCGCTGGGCGGAACAGGAGACGAAGGGGCGGATCAGGGATCTGATCGATCAGATCTCGCCTGAAGAAGTGCTGTTCCTGGTGAATGCGACGTACTTCAAGGCGAGCTGGGCTGCGCAGTTCGATCGACGCAGTACACACAATGCCGCGTTCAACACGCTTGCCGGCGGTACCGTGAACGTGCCGATGATGTCGCGCGATGGCGCATACCGCCACACCGATACCGGCGAGGTCGTGGCTGTCGAATTGCCGTACGTGGACAGTGCATTCAGCATGGTCGTGGTTGCGCCGAAGTCAGGGACTTCGCTGGCCCCTGTCTATGCGCAACTCGAGCCCGCTGCATGGGCCAGCCTGATGGATCGTATGCGCTCCGGTCGCATCATGCTCGGCCTGCCGAAGTTCAGGCTGCAGTACAACACGCGCCTCGACCCGGCCCTGAAGGACATCGGCATGGCAATCATCTTCGATGGTCGACGCGCCGACCTCTCGCGCATCGCCGACGGCTCTGCCGCCGGCAACCTCTACGTCACGCGCGTGCAGCAGAACACCTTCCTCAACGTCGATGAGACCGGCTCGGAAGCCGCCGCGGCAACCGCTGTGGGGGTTGGACTGACGTCCGCGCCGCCGAGCATCGTGTTCAACCGCCCGTTCGTCTTCGCCATCCGCGAGCGCACCTCCGGCACGATCCTCTTCATCGGACGAGTCGGCGACCCCCGCCTCGGTGGCGGGCGCGAGAATCCCTGAACCACCGACAAACCGCCCGGGATGGGGTCGCAGACGCTACCGAACCCGCACCAGAGGGGTATAGATTCGCACGATGCTGCCCCGCGATTTCCACCCCGTAGTCCACCAATGGTGGTTCCAGCACTTCGCCTCCGCACCTCCGACCGAGGCGCAGTTGGAGGGGTGGTCGCACATCCGTGGTGGCGAGCACACGCTTATCGCCGCGCCGACGGGCTCGGGCAAGACGCTCGCGGCGTTCCTGACCTCGATCGATGAGTTGCTGCGCGAAGGCATCGAAGAGGGCGGGCTGCCGGATGAAGTTCGCGTCATCTACGTCTCGCCGCTGAAGGCGCTCTCCGCCGATATTCACAAGAACCTCGCCGAGCCGCGTCGCGGGATTCGGCAGCTCGCCGAGGAGCTCGGGCATCCCGATGTGCGAATCACTGCGGCGGTACGCACCGGCGACACCACGCAGGCCGATCGCGCGAAGATGCTGCGCCGGCCGCCGCACATCCTGGTCACCACACCGGAATCGCTGTACCTGCTGCTCACCGCCGAGCGCACGCGCGACATGCTCAAGACCGCGCGGACCGTCATCGTCGACGAAATCCATTCGGTGATCGAATCGCGTCGAGGCTCGCATCTCGCGCTGACGCTGGAGCGGCTCGACCATGCGGCGGGACGGAAGCTGCAGCGGATCGGATTGTCGGCAACGCAGCGCCCGATCGAAACGGTCGCGCAGTTCCTGGTCGGCACGAATGGCGGCGCGTGCAGCATCGTCGATCGCGGGCATCGCCGGGCGATGGACCTCGAGCTGGTGCTGCCCGATTCGCCGCTCGAAGCGGTCATGGCGACCGAGGTGTGGGGCGAGTTGTACGAGAAGCTCGTCGCACTGATTCGCGAGCATCGCACAACACTCATCTTCGTAAATACGCGACGCCTCGCCGAACGACTCGCGCACAACCTCTCCGAGCGACTCGGCCGCGATGCAGTGATGGCGCATCACGGCAGCCTTGCGAAGGAAGTCCGGCTCGACGCGGAAACGAAGCTGAAGGAAGGGCGCTTGCAGGCGCTGGTCGCAACCGCATCGCTCGAACTCGGCATCGACATCGGGCACGTCGACCTGGTCTGCCAGATCGCATCGCCGCGACGCATCGCAACACTGCTGCAACGTGTCGGCCGCAGCGGTCACAACGTCGGCGGGCTGCCCAAGGGGCGCGTGTTCCCGCTCACGCGCGACGATCTGGTCGAATGCACCGCGCTGCTGCAGGCGATTCGCGACGGCGAACTCGATCACATCATCATGCCGGAACGCCCGCTCGATGTGCTCGCGCAGCAGATCGTCGCCGAAGTCGCCGCGGAGGAATGGCATGTCGACGCGCTGTACGACTGGGCGCGTGGTGCCTACCCGTACCGTGAACTGACGCGAGTTGAATTCGACGACATCGTGCAGATGGTCTCGCGCGGGTTCAGCACACAGCGCGGCCGGCGCGGCGCACTCCTGCATTACGACACCACCACGCAGCAACTGCGCGGCCGCCGCGGTGCACGCTGGTCCGCGATTACATCCGGCGGCGCGATCCCCGACGTCTCCGACTACCGCGTCATCCTCGAGCCCGAAGGCGTGTTCATCGGCACGGTCAACGAGGACTTCGCCGTCGAATCGATGGCCGGCGATGTCTTCCAGCTCGGCAACACAAGCTGGCGCATCCTCCGCATCCAGAGCGGCATCGTCCGCGTCGCCGATGCGCAGGGCGAACCGCCCGGCATCCCGTTCTGGTTCGGCGAAGCGCCCGCGCGCTCGGACGAAGTGTCGGCCGCAGTCGCGCGGCTGCGCCTCGGTGTTGACGCGGTCGCCGAAAGCTTTGGTGGCGATGGCGTGGTCGCGCTGGAGGATACGCTGGGCGCGGACGTGGGCGCGGGCGCGGCCGGCGACATAACCCACGCGGCGTCGGCGCCGGATCTACCGGGCTCGGAAACGATGCCGGTGGACGTACACGATAATATCGGCAGTAGCTTCACCGCGCCCGCGCCCGCGTCCGCGCCCCTTCGTGTGGGCGCGATCGAGCCAGTCATTACCTGGCTAATGGCCGGGTACCAAATCGACAGAAGGGCCGCCGAACAGCTCGCCACCTACCTGCTCGAATCGCGCAGGCTGCTGGGGGTGGTTCCGTCGCAGGAAGCGCTGGTGCTCGAGCGGTTCTTCGACGAAGCGGGCGGGATGCAGCTCGTGTTGCATGCGCCGTTCGGGGCGCGCGTGAATCGTGCGTGGGGATTGTCGCTGCGCAAGAAGTTCTGCCAGAGTTTCAACTTCGAGTTGCAGGCCGCAGCAACCGACGAAGGGCTGCTGCTTTCGCTCGGGCCGTCGCACTCGTTCCCGCTCGAGGATGTCTTCCGCTACCTGAATCCGACGACGGTGCGCGACACACTCGTGCAGGCGCTGCTCGATGCGCCGATGTTCCAGACGCGCTGGCGCTGGAACGCGACCATCTCGCTCGCGGTGCCGCGCAGTCGTGGAAGCGGCAAGGTCCCGCCGCAACTCCAGCGCATGATCGCGGAAGACCTGCTCGCCGCGGTGTTCCCCGATGCGGCCGCGTGTTTCGAGAACATCCAGGGCGAGCGGCAGGTGCCGGAGCACCCGCTGGTCAATCAGGTGCTGCGCGATTGTCTCGAAGAGGCGATGGACCTGCCGCAGCTCATCGCCGAGCTGCAGACCATCATGCGCAACGGTGTGCGTACCGTCGCGCGCGATACGCCGGAACCATCGCCGCTCTGCCACGAGATCCTGAACGCGCGGCCGTATGCGTTCCTCGACGATGCACCGCTCGAAGAGCGTCGCACACAGGCCGTGATCACGCGTCGCGCGACGCAGCCGATGACCGCGAACGATCTCGGCGCGCTCGATGTTGCCGCGATCGAGCGGGTCCGCCTCGAGGCGTGGCCGGATGTACGCGACCCGGACGAGTTGCTTGACGCACTGCTCGTCGCCGGTGTGTTGCGCCTGGTCGAAGTCGAGGACGTGCGCTGGCACGGCTGGATGAACGACCTCGTGCATGCGGGTCGTGCCGCACGTGTCGGCGTGCCCGAAGGTGCCGCGCGCGACGCGCTCGGCAACGCGAGCGCACCGACCGAGTTCTGGGTCGCGGCAGAACGCCTGCCCGAACTCCTCGCCGTGCACCCCGACGCGAAAGTGCAGGGTGCGAATGCATCGCAATCGGGTTGGACGCGCGACAATGCGATCCGCGAGCTCGTGCGCAGTCGCACGGACGTGACCGTGCCCGTCACCACTGCACAGATCGCACGCACACTCTGCATCGCGGAGAGCGATGCGGACGCCGCGATGGTCGCGCTCGAAGGCGAAGGCAAGGTGCTGCGCGGATACTTCACGCCGCTGCCATCGTCGGGTGTGAATGGCGCGACTGCGAACGGCGCAATCGGGAATGGCGCCACTGCGAATCGCGCGGCGCCGGTCATTGAATGGGCCGATCGCAGACTGCTCGCGCGCATCCATCGCTACACGCTGAATCGGCTGCGCGCGGAGATCGAGCCGGTCTCGCCTGCGGATTTCCTGCGCTTCCTGTTCCGCTGGCAACGCGTCGCTAGCAACAGCAACATGGAAGGTCCGGAGGGACTCGCAGCGGTCATCGAACAGCTCGATGGTTTCGAAGCCGCGGCGAGTGCATGGGAGTCGGACATCCTGCCCGCACGCGTTGCGCGCTACGAACCGATGCTGCTCGACCAGTTGTGCCTCAGCGGCCGCGTCGCATGGGGCCGCAACAACCCCGGCGCATCCGCGCCGCTCAAGTCGTCGCCGATCGCGCTGATGACACGGCGCAACCTGAACGTGTGGCGGGTCCGCCCGGAGCAGGATCCGGCCGGTGCGCTGCTCGGCGTCGCCCGCGAGGTATACAACGCGCTGCAGCGGCGCGGTGCTTCGTTCTTCCACGAACTGGTCAGCGAAGTGCGGCAGTTGCCGACGCAGGTCGAACAGGCGTTGGGCGAACTCGTCGGCGCAGGCCTGATCACCGCCGACAGCTTCACCGGCATGCGCGCGCTTCTGATCCCGCAGGACAAACGCGCGTCCTTCAGCGGCCGCAACACGCGCGTAGCCGCCTACAGCGTAGAAACCGCCGGCCGCTGGTCCCTGTTGCCCTGGACGCCGTCGCCGTCGCCCGATTCGCAGTCGCCGTCAGCTTTGCCCCAGATGTCGTCGCCGTCCCCAGCGCCGTCGCCTGGTACGTGGTCGCCGTCTCCGTCACCATCGCCTGATGCGTGGTCGCCGTCTCCGTCGCCGTCGCCTACGGAAGAAGTCGCCCGTGCGTTGCTGAAGCGCTACGGCGTCGTGTTCCGCGCACTGCTCGCGCGCGAGTCGCGCCTGCCGCCGTGGCGCGAGCTCGCACTCGTGTACCGACGCATGGAAGCCCGCGGCGAAATTCGTGGTGGCAGATTCCTCGCCGGGTTCTCCGGCGAACAGTTCGCGCTGCCCGAAGCGGTGAGTTCGCTGCGTGCGGTGCGTCGCGAAGAGCCGACCGGTGAAATCATCGCAGTCGGCGGCGCGGACCCGCTCAACCTCGTGGGCATCATTACGCCTGACGCGCGGGTCGCTGCGGTCGCGCGCAACCGGGTGCTGTTCCGCGACGGGTTGCCGCTCGCAGCGCTGGAGAACGGCGAGCTGCGGGTGTTCCCCGCGGGTCGCGACCTCGATGAGAATGAACTGCGCTCGTTTGTGATGCGACGTGTTCCGCTGCCGGAACTGCGCGCCTATCTTCGCACCGACCGCGCGAAGGAGCGCTTCCTTGCGCGCAACCGCAAAGCCGCGCGTCTTGCGGAAGAGCTCTCCACCAGCGCCGATTGAGCGCATGCCCACGACACTGCTGAACGCACTCACGACGGTCACCCGCGATCAGCCTTTCGATCGCAAGCTGCTGCTGTCTCGCTCACTGCCGCAGGGCAGGGAAGTGCTGCGCGCGCTCACGCTGTCCGGTGTGTCGTGGATCGGCTGGGAAGTCACCACGGTTCGCCGGCTCGCGCACGAGATCGCGGGCGAGGTGCTGCAGACGAGCGGGTTGCGATTGATCGACGGGTTCACCGCGCGTCGACTCATCGACGAAGCGATCGATGAAGTATCGGCGGACGGGAACCGTGCGTTGCGCTCGATCCTGGTGCAACCGTCGCTGCGCGATGCGATTCACGGCGCCGTGCGAGTGCTCCGCGAAATCCACGAGCCGCTGCCGCCACACGACTCCGCGCTGCTCGATGCCGCGGTCCTCGTGCACGATGCGTACGTCCGGCGCCTTTCCGACGAGCGGTTCGCGGATCGCACAGGACTGCTCCGTCGTGCGATCGAACTGGTGAGTGCCGGCGCGATTTCCGAAATCGCGAACCTCTGGATCGTACCCGTCGCGCGCCACGGCCTCGCCGGGCAGCTCATCGATGCACTGAACCGGCAGGGCATCGGACGCGTGCTCGCGAGTTCCACCGTGCACGGCCTCGAAGCACCCGAAGGCTGGCTCCTCGCCGACGCCGCGGATGATGCATCTGCCATAAGCGAAACGTCGCAGCAGGATGCAACCGATACCGCGAGCAGCGGTTCACACCACACCGATGCGCACCCCGCGGCTTGGCTGCATGCGCCTGCCGAGGCGCCGCAGCATCCGCATCTTCGCGTCGACCTGTTCGCTGCGGCTACACCGGCGAGTGAAGTGCGCGAAGTGTTGCGCCGTGTCGTTGCGGCCGGGATCGCGTGGGACCAGGTCGAGATCGTCGCGACCGATGCGCGAACCTACGGCGGCGCGCTGTACGCGCTGAAGCAGCAGCTCGACATTCCGGTCACGTTCGCGAGCGGCATCGAACTCGCCCGCACCCGGATCGGTCGCGCGGTGCGCAGCTACCTGCGCTGGGTCGGCGATTCGTATCCCGCGGAATCGCTGCGGCTGATGCTCGAGGCCGGCGACATCGCGGTCGAGAACCCGTTCAACATCACGGGAGCGAGGCTCGCCCAGCGATTGCGCATGCTGCGCATCGGCTGGGGGCGCGAACGCTACCTGCCCATCGTTGAAGCAGCACTGCATGTCGCGCTTAAGGCCGCCGATCCGAATGACGCCCGCGAAGCGCAGGAAGCGGAGTCCGCACGCGAGCGCGAACGCATCGAGCTGCAACTCCTGCGTGATCTGCTCCGCGATCTGCTACAGCGCGCGCCCGCCGTACCCCCGCGACTGCGTGGCGCAAAGACACGGACCACCCCCGCAACCATCGCGCAGGGGCTGTTGTCGTTTCTCGCGAATGTGCCCGCGGGTGACAATGCGGACGCGAGTGTGCGTGACGTCGTGCGCGCGCGACTCGAACGGGCTGCGAATGAACTGACGCGCGAGACCGATTGGGAGTCGGCGCTTGCCACGATCGAACGACTGATCGAGATGCGCGTCTCGGCCGAAGACGACGGCGAACCGGGCTCGCGCACCGCGCAGCCGGGCAAGCTGCACTTCGCCGACATCTGGAACGGCGGCCTCACCGGTCGTCCGCACCTGTTCGTGCTCGGCCTCGATACCGTGCGTATGGGCATCGGTCCCGGTGGCGATGCGGTGGTCAGCGATGACATCCGCGCACGGCTCTCGGCCGATGTGCGGCTGCCGACCTCGGCGCAGCTCGCAGCGGAGCGCCGCTACCAGGCCGCATCGCTTGTTGCGGCCGCGACCGGCTCGGTCACGCTGTCCTACGCAGCGTGGGATGCGACCGACGGCAAGGCGGTGCCGCCAGCAATCGAGCTGCTGCAGGCGTTGCGACTGCGTGAACGCAACGACCAGCTCACCTACCGCGATCTGCATACGAAGCTCGCGCGACTGGCGAGTGCGGTCCCGAATGATGGCGGACGCATCGATGCAGCGGACGTCTGGCTCGGTGCGCTGATGACCGAACACGGTGTGCTGCGTTCCGGCGAGGAGGTGGTTCGGGCGGCGTATCCGCAGCTCGCACGCGGGCTCCATGCGCAGGAGCAGCGAGGCGGCATGCTGCTCACGACCTATCACGGCCGCATCCTTCGCAATGCGACGGAGCGTGCGCGTCCGTTCTCCGCGACCGCACTCGAAACGCTTGGCGCGTGCCCGCGTCGCTACTTCTATCGGTACCTGCTGCGCATCGAACCTCCCGAGATCTATGAGTTCGAGCCGGACGCCTGGCTGGACCCGCTCGAACGCGGTTCGCTCTTCCACGCGGTCTACGAAGAATCGCTGCGCAGTGCTCGTGCACAGAACATCGCATACGATGATCCTGCATTCGAGCAGCTTGCGGCAGCGCTGCTGGATGAGAAGATCGAGGAGGTTCGCAACCGCCGTCCACCGCCGGGCGAAGCGGTGTTCCAGCGGGAATGCGACTTTCTACATCGCGACCTCGACGTGTTCATCCGTCGCATCCGTCACGACAAACCGGAGTGGCTCGAACTCGAGTACCGCTTCGGCGAAGGTGACCGCGCCGTCGAAATCCAGACCGCGAGCGGACCGGTGCGTCTGCGCGGCGCGATCGACCGTGTGGATCGCATGAACGATCGCCGGCTGCGCGTGATCGACTACAAGACCGGTCGCACCTACGGTTACCATGGCGCGCGGCCGTTCAACGGCGGCCGTCGCATCCAGCACGTCGTCTACACGCTCGCCGCGATGGAACTGCTCGAGCGCGATGTTGCGGTCATGGAGTACCAGTTCCCGACGCTGAATGGCGAGAGTGCGACCGTCAGCTACCCGGTCGACAAACTCGGCGATCTCGAGCGCGCGATTGATCGACTGGTGCGCATCGCGCGCAGCGATTTCTTTTCCGCGACCGAAAATTCGCGCGACTGCACGTTCTGCAACTATCGCGAGGTGTGTGGTGTGCGCGAGAACCCGTGGGGCGGCATCGATTCGCCGACCGCGCGGTGGTCGCAGCAGATCGGCTACGCGCTCCCCGAATACGAAGCGTTGCGCACGCTGAGGTCGCTCGATGACTGAGCAGTTCCCGCCGGACCGGCTCGCGCGCGACCGCATCCTGAACGACCTCGACACCTCCCTTCTGGTCGAAGCCGGCGCCGGCTCAGGCAAAACCACCGCGATGGTCGGTCGCATGGTCGCACTCATCCGCTCGGGCCGTGCAACCACCGCGCAGATCGTCGCGGTCACCTTTACACGCAAAGCCGCTGCGGAACTGCGCGAACGGTTCCAGGACGAACTCGAACGCGCCGGTCGCGATGCTTCGCTCGATGCCGGTGGGCGCGCACGCGTGCGCCGTGCCCTCGATGAGCTCGACCTCTGCTTTGTCGGTACGATTCACTCGTTCTGCGCGCGGTTGCTGCGCGAACGGCCGCTCGATGCGGGCGTGCCCCCGGACTTCCGCGAAACCTCCGGCCCCGACGAGGAAGCGCTTCGCCGCGAAACGTTCAGCCGATTCGTCGAGAGATTGAGCACACGCAGCGGGCTGCCGCGCACCCGCGCATCGCGCCTGCTCGCTCCGCTGATCCAGGTCGGACTCGCGCCCCGTCAGTTGCAGGATCTGTTCAACACGATCGCGGCCAATGAGGACGTGGCGTTTCCAGCGGCGCGCATCGAACGGCCGAACGCGGATGAAGTGGCGAAGGCCCGCACGCTGCTCGAGGAACTGCTCGATCGCTCGCGCGAACTGATGCCGCGCTTCGAACCGCACGCCGGCTATGACGACCTGCAGCGCAAGGTCAATCGCCTGCACTTCGCGCGCAGGCGCTGGACCGACGAAGTCGAGTTCTACAACGCGCTGACCGACGCGGTCTACGGCAGCAACTGGATCGCGCAGTACCGCTGGAGCGATTCCTCCGCGGGCAAACAGGCCGCGCGCGAACTGCAGCGCCGCTGGGAATCGCTCAATGAACCCGGGCACCCGTTGCGCACGCTGCTGTCGCAGTGGTTCGCGCATCGCTATCCGCTCGCGCTTCGCTTCGCGCGCGCCGCCGCCGCGTACTACCGTCGTGAACGCCGACGCACCGGTCGACTCACGTTTCAGGACCTGCTGCTCTTCACAGCCGCGATGCTCAGGCGTTCACCCGCCGCACGCGCCGACCTCGCCGCGCGCTACCGCTACGTGCTGGTCGACGAGTTCCAGGACACGGATCCCGTGCAAGCGGAGATTCTCTTCCGCCTGACCGCTGACCCCACGCTCTCGCTCTCGGAATTTCTGAAGGTCGGAGCAATGCCAGCGAACAGCGAACGGATCGATAGCGAAAGCGTTAGCGAGAGCGAGAGCGTAGGAACTGCTGGCGGTACTCCATGGCAAGCGCTGCGGCCGCGTGCGGGTGCGCTGTTCGTGGTCGGCGATCCGAAGCAGTCGATCTACCGCTTCCGCCGCGCCGACATCGCGCTGTACGCGCAGGTCAAGCAGCGCTTCCTCGAGTTCGGCGATGTGGTCACGCTAACCGCGAACTTCCGCTCGAACGGTCACATCGGTCGATTCGTGAACGCGGTGTTCCGCGCCCGCTTTCCGGAAGAGGAACCCGTCGAAGGACGGCAGGCCGCATACGCGCCGCTGCTGACGGATCCCGCGAAGGATGATGACGGCCTCGTCTGGTGGTACGAACTCGAGCCGGTCGACGGACGGCAGCAGGGTTGGCGGATCAGCAGGCCTGATAGCGCACGACTCGCGTCACTGATCCGGGAACGCATCGACTCCGGTTTCTACAAGCCGGGCGACTTCCTCGTGCTGACGCGCACACGGGCGCAGTTGCGAGCGTACGCGCGTGCACTCGAGGAACACAACGTACCGTTCCAGGTGTCGGGCGCGGGGGTCGGTGTCGAAGACGAATTGCGCGAGTTGATTCTTCTGCTGCGCGCGCTCGAGGATCCCGACGATCCGGTGCTCACGGTCGCGGTGCTCGAAGGATTGTTCTTCGGACTCGATCACGCGACGCTGTTCGAACATGCACGCACCGGCAGCGGCTTCAACTTCGTGAGCTGGCAGCGCAGCGGCACACCGGTCGACCAGGCGCTCGATGTGCTGCACGAGTTCTGGGTGCGCGCGTGTCGCGAGAGTGCGGATGTGCTGATCCCGACCATCGTCGACGAACTCGGGATCCTGCCCTGGGCCGCCGCCGGCGAACTCGGTGCGACGCGCGCGGGTGCACTGCTGTACGCGCTCGATGTACTTCGCCATGGTGCACTGCACGGCCGTACCAGCCTGCCGGAAGCGATCGAACTGCTCGAGGACGCGCTCAAGCACGAGGCCGATGCGGAAACACCGCTCGTCCCCGGCGCTCCCGATGTCGTGCGCCTGATGAACCTGCACAAGGCCAAGGGACTCGAAGCTCCCGTCGTCATCCTCGCCTATCCCGCTGCGGCGGATGAACGACCGAAGGACGGGTTGATCATGCGTCGCCGCCCCGATGGAAGCGCGCACGGCTTCCTCGCCGTGAACGACGCGATCGCGCGTGAGCGCAGGCCGATTGCACGCCCGCTCGACTGGGATGACCTGCTCGAACGTGAGCAGAAGTACCTCCTCGCCGAGGAGGATCGGCTGATGTACGTCGCCGCGACGCGGGCAGCCGAAGAACTGATCGTCGCGCGCTGCCGCTCCGCACCACACAGCGTGTGGAACATCTTTCACCCGTTCCTCGACAATCCGGAACTCGCGCATCCCGCACCGCTGCTCGAGAGCGATCCGCCTGACCGCGCCAGTCTCGAAATCGCGGCCTCCGACCTGATCCACGAGATCGATCGCGTAGCGGCGACGCGTGCACGACTTGCCACGCCGACCTATCGCGCAACCGCGGTGACCGCATTCGCGAAGCTCGAACAGGGCGGCCCGCGCATGCGTCGCAAACTGCGTTCGATGCAACTGTCGCTCGGCCTCGATGCACCCGCGGGCGCGGAGAGCTTCGGGCACGATCGCTTCGGTCGCCCCATCGTGCAGCTCGGATTGCTCGAAGCTGGGACGCGGAGCGAACGTCCGCGCAACGGGAACAGCAGCGATGACACATTCGCATTCGATGCTGAAACGGAAAGTCGCGGACCCGAGTGGGGCAATGCCGTGCACGCGACCATCCAGGCCGCGATGCGCGGTGCGCGCGGCGAGGAGCTGGTGCGTGCAGCACGCGATGCGCTGATCGCCGCCGACTGCCCGCTCGATGAACACGGCGACCCGATCTGGCTCGACGAACTCGGCGCGCTTGCCGGCGCGATCATCGCGTCCGCGCTCTGGAATCGCGCACAGGATGCGAAGCGTTTCCTCGTCGAAGCCCCATTCGCCGTGACGCTGTCACCCGGGCAGTGGCGCGAACTCACCAACCTTCCCGACGCCGGCGTCCCCGAACTCGTCGAAGGACGCGTCGACCTCGCCTTCGAGGAAGACGATGGCTGGACCATTGTCGACTACAAGAGCGACGCCACACCGACGCGCGCACGTCGTCAGCAGTATCAGCGGCAGCTCGACCTGTACGCCGCCTGCTGGCAAATGCTTACGGGTCGACCGGTGAAGGAGCGACTGCTGGTTTACACGGCGACCGGGGAAGAGGACGCATGGTAATCCTGCCTCTGTTCGCAATTCTGCATGCAGTGAACTCTCTTGAAATCGCGATTCAAGCATCGTAGAGTCGCATAGCAGTTCGCACCCCTCGAACCGCACAGGAGCAATCATCATGGTGCATCTTCGAAGCGCCGTGACCCTGCAGGTTCTCCTTCTTCTCGCCACCGGTGATGTGTCTGCCAGGCAAGTCTGCCGGCAGACATGGGTCCCGGTTGAGGATCGCATCTACGATCAGAGCGAAGCGCCACTCTCCGAGATCAGCAGCATTTCTGTCGATGCGAAGGGCAATGTCGCCGTTGCGGATGACCAGACCCGTTCCATCATCCTGTTCGGGCCGGATGGCAGGTTGAGCAAGCTGCTCGGGCGAAGGGGTGCGGGGCCCGGAGAATTCCGCGAAGTGTCGAACGTCCTCTTCGTCGGCGATCAGATATGGGCCACCGATACAGAGCTCAGTCGCGGGCACTTCTATCGGCTCGACGGCAGCCTGGCTCGAACGGTCACGTTCACGAATCGCATTGGAGCGTACGGGTTCGGGCACACCTTTCCGCTCGGCCAGCAGTTCGTTGTGATGCCGAGCGTGATGGTGACCGAAGCGATCAGCGAAGACGGCTACCGCATGCCGCTCTTGCTGGTTAGCGGTGACGGCCAGTTGCGAGGCAATGCCGCCGCGCCGGTGGTCCGTCGTGATGTCATGGGCGTCGTCCGAACGCCGAGTGGAGGGCAGATTTTCTTTCAGTTGCCTCTCCCCCGTGCAGACTATGCGGTTGTCTCGCCGGGGGGGACACACCTTGTGACCGCGCGCGGTTCCGTCTCCAGAAACGGCGCCCGCTCGCTGCTCGTGACCCGCATCGCCCCGGATGGGGATACCGTCTTCAATGTCACGGTTCCGCTCGAGTCCGCAAAAGCTTCGCGCGAATACATAGATGAGCAGTTCGACGAAATGCTCGGTCGATACCGGTCGCGGTTCCCGACAGCAGGAGCGGCGCGTGAGGCGGTCCAGCAGGCATGGCGTGTAAACCCGGAACTATGGCCTGTTCATGGCCTCGTCGCCGGGGTGGACGGACGTGTGTGGATCCGCACCGATCCGCTCACCAATCGTTGGCTGGTCCTCGACTCCCGTGGCTCCGTACAGGGCTGCGCCGATCTGGCGGATAACCTCCAACTCCACGCCGCGGCGCGTGATCACATCTGGGGTGTCCGCCTCGACGAGCTCGGAGTGCCGTCGATCGTGAGATTGCGGATTCAGCGATGACTACGACCGGCGCGTTGCGGGAGCACGGAAGCGGGGATTTCCGATCGAATAGATCCACCGCGTCAAGAGTATGGCTACAGGGGCGGTATGGATGCGTTGAATTCGATCACATTGCCGTCGGGATCGGTCACGAAGATCTGCGCCCACGGCGTCTTGTTCACCGGCTTCGCGACGTACGGAATCCCGAGTTCGTCGAACCTGCGCAACGTGTCGTCATACGAATCGACGCGCACGGCAAAGTGCCCGTCCCGTGAATCGATGTCGCGGGTGCCGCGTAGCGCCTTACCTGCCGGTTGTACGATGAGATGAAGCTGTCGTTCACCGAGCCCGTACCATGCGCCAGCGAAGTCGAACGGCGGGCGTTCGAGTTCCTCAAGCCCAAGCACCACTCCGTAGAAGTGCCTGGCTCGCTCGAGATCGGCGACCGCAAGGCTGACGTGATGCAGATCGATAATGTTCACGCGCAGTGCGACATCATGCAGGCGCGTAACGCTTCACTTCCTGCAGAACGCGGCTCGGCTGAATCGGCTTGGCGAGAAACTCACACACGCCCGCGGCGCGCGCCTGTTTGCCGACAGCGCCGTAGGCATGTGCGGTGAGCAGCAGAATCGGGATCCTGGACGTCGACGCATCGCGCTTCAGTTCACGAGCCACTTCGACGCCGGTCCGCTTGGGCAGCGAGAAGTCCAGCAGGATCACATCGGGCAGTTGCTGTCGTGCGACCGAGAGCGCCATTTCGCCATCCGATGCCGTCACGACGCGGTAGCCGTGCCGCTCGAGGTAGGCCCCGTGCATGGCGCAAATCTCGATCTGATCATCCACGATGAGGACGGTTTTCATACTCCTGCTCCGTCGCACTGCGACCGAAAGGGGGGGAGGCTCGGTTTCGCGTGGTGCTAACCTTCCGTTGCACCTCTGGTTCCCAATCGTAAGCAATCGGGGATCTGAATGCCAGTGAAGGAGTTAGCCTGATCCAGACCGTCCCGGAAGATCAATACTGGTGCAGCAAAATGCGCATTACACCGCAAATTGCCCGCCCTCGTGATCCAGCAGCCACTGTTTGCGCCAGAGCCCGCCGCCGTAGCCGGTGAGTTTGCCATCGGCGCCGACCACGCGATGACACGGGACGATAATCGCGATGGGGTTGTCGCCATTCGCACGCGCGACCGCGCGCACGGCACTCGGCTGTCCGAGCGCGACCGCCTGCTGCCCGTAGCTGCGCGTCCCGCCGTACGGGATCGTCTGCAGAACCTGCCAGACTCGCCTCTGGAAGTCGGTGCCCGCGGGCCCGAGCGGGACGGTGAACTCGCGCCGTGTACCGGCGAAGTACTGTTCGAGTTCGCGCTCCGTCTGTTCGAGCACCGCATTCGGCCCGGCGACCGGTGAGCCGCCCAGCTTGCCGAGGCGTTTCAACTGCGTTTCGATCATCCGTCGATCGACGAACTCGAGCATGCACAGCGCGTCGTCGTGAGCAGCGGCGAGCATCGGACCGAGCGGTGTGTTGATGCGCGTGAAGTGCAGCGGCCGTGCGGATTCTGCGCGTGCCGGCGTCGTGTCGAGCAGCTTCTGGAACGCATCGTAGAACGCGCTCAGCGATTCGTAGCCATTGTCGTAGGCGGCCTGCGTCACACTTTCTCCATCGCGCAGAGTGGCGAGTGCACGTCCCACGCGACGCGCGCGCAGGAACGCATGGAAGGTCATGCCGTGGTGCTGCTTGAACCAGCGTCGAACCCGTGCCGGCTCGAGTCCGCGTTCGCGCAGTTCCCGGTCGCGCCAGCGGCGGCCGTCACCCGCCTCGATCTCGGCGAGGAGCGGCTGCAGCCAGTCCGGCGCCTGGCCCGAGACTTCGAGCGGACGGCACCGCTTGCACGCCCGAAACCCCGCGAACAGCGCGTCGCGCGCACTACGGAAGAACTCGACGTTCCTGCGCGCCGGGGTCCGCGCCGGACAGCCGGGCCGGCAGAAAATCCCGGTCGTACGGACGCCGAGAAAGAAGATGCCGTCGTACGACGTGTCGCGCTGGGCGACGGCTTCGTACATCAGATCGGCGGAAGGAAGGGCGGATCGGATCATACCCGGGAATCTACACCTCGCCGCCGGACCGCTCTACCGAAAACTGAACACGAAATCCAAGACCAGCCCGTCCCCGGAGCCGCGGTGCACCCGCCCCCCCGCGTCGTGGTCTCCGTCGCCGTCGCCGTCCCCTGCAGTTTGGGGCCTGATGCTGCACGACCAGCCCAATCTGAATAGTTTTACCACCATGCACCTTGGCGCCCTGCTCCTTCCCGCCCTGCTCTCGGGGCCGTTCGCGCTGCAAGCCGCGCCGACGGCAGCACAGACCCCGTGTGTCTTCGCCGACGCCGAATCGACTTCGGCAATGACCGTCGGCGGCGATGCTGCGGCCGCACGCGCCGCAGCGCCGCGCTTCGGACCGAGCCCGAGCCTCTACTGCATCGAACTTCTGCCGGTGCCGGTTGCGCCGCTCGAAGGTGTACACGCGAGCTTCGAGCTGAACCGGATCCCCTCGCCCTTCGGCACGAACGTCACGCGCGATGGCGCGCAGGTCTACGCGCCCGTGCTGCGCGCGCGAGGACTGCCGGCGCCCGGCGAGTTTGTGGAAGGTGCAAGCGTCTGGGTCGCGTGGCTCGCAACGCCGCTGCTGCATCCGACGCGCAAACTCGGCGTGATCGACAACGGCGAAACGCCGCTTCCGAACGTCGACTGGACGAAGTTCCTCGTGCTGGTCACGGCGGAGAAGTCGGCGGCTGTGAGCGAGCCGACCGGACGCGTCGCACTGCGCGGTTTTTCGCCGAGCGCGCGCAAGCAGCCGCCCGACATGACCGAGTTCCTGATTGGCGCCGCGCCCGCAAACGCGGATGGCGCAGGCGACACGGTTGCAATTGCAGTTCGCGCAGGCGCCGACACCAGGGCAGCGCAATCGGCTGCCGCCAAAACCAAAGCCGCGGCAACCGCAGCGAACCCGCACGCGCATCACACGGCGTCGCCCTCTTCCGATGCGAGTGCCGCAGCGACCTGGATCCATCCGCCGATGCCGGACGGGCTGAAGATGATGCCCGCCGAGATGAGTCTGCCCGCGCCGAACGCGTCGCCCTTCCTGCCCGTCGCACCTGCAGGTATGGATGTTCCCGCCGCGAAGCCGCGTGAAGTGCTGCGCGTCGAGGATGGCGACACGATCGTGCTCACCGCGGGCCTCGTGCGGCATACCGTCGGCGATCGCTCGTTCATCGGCTACGGCTACAACGGGCAGGTTCCCGGTCCGATCATCTGGGCGCCCGCGGGTTCGACGATCACCGTGCGTTATCGCAACCGCATCGAGTGGCCGACCACCGTGCACTGGCATGGGCTGCGTCTCGACAACCGTTTCGACGGCGTTGCCGCGCTCACACAACAGCCAGTTCCTCCACAGGGCGACTTCGACTACACGCTGCACTTCCGCGATGCCGGGCTGTTCTGGTACCACCCGCATCTGCGCGAGGATGTGCTGAAGGACCTCGGTCTGTACGGCAACCTGATGGTGCGCGCCGACCAGGAGGAGTACAGCCCGGCGGATCGCGAAGAAGTGCTGATGCTCGATGACATCGAGATCGCGGACGAAGGGCTCGTGCCGTACGGCCGCGAGCGCTCGAGTCACGCACTCATGGGACGAATCGGCAACGTCTTCCTGATCAACGGCCAGACCAACTGGTCGACGCGTGTGAAGCGGGGAGAGGTCGTGCGATTGTTCCTGACGAATGTGACCAATGCGCGGACGTTCAACGTTTCGTTCGGCAACGCGCGCATCAAGGTGCTCGGCTCGGACGTCGGCAACTTCGAACGCGAGGAATGGGTCGAGAGCATCGTCGTTGCACCTGCCGAGCGCTACATCGTTCATGTGCGATTCGATGAGCCCGGTCGCATCGCCATCGAAAACCGCGTCACCCCGATCGAGCACACCTTTGGTCAGTTCTATGAGCAGATCGACACACTCGGGTATGTGCTGGTCGAGGATCCGCCGGCGCCATCAGCCGGCCAGCGTACAGCCGCCGCGACTCTGAACGCCGCGGCCGCATTCGATTCGATTCACACGCACGCGAGTGTTGTGTCCGACATCGATGCGTACCGTAAATACTTCGATCGTGCACCCGACAAGCAGCTCGTGATTCGAATGGAATCGAACGGGCTGCCGTTCTTTGTCGATCGGTTCATGCGATTCGACTCGGTCTACTTTCATCCCGTCGAATGGACCGGCACGATGCCGATGATGAACTGGAACGCGACCAGCGCCGAGGTAAGCTGGATCCTCGAGGACCCCGCGACCGGCAGGCGGAACATGGACATCGAGTGGGATTTCCGGGTCGGCGATGTCGTGAAGATCCGCATCGTCAACCTGCGTGAGACGCTGCACGGGATGCAGCACCCGATCCATTTCCACGGCCAGCGGTTCCTCGTGCTCGATCAGAACGGCATTCGCAACACCAACCTCGTCTGGAAGGACACGTTCCTCCTGCCGGCGGGCAATACGGCGGATATTCTTCTGGAAATTTCGAATCCCGGTGCCTGGATGGCGCACTGCCACATCTCCGAACACCTCGAGTCCGGGATGATGATGACATTCAACGCGCGCGAGTAGCTGCGGGATGGCGCCACACGATGTGTTGCCGCGTACGCCGCAACACAGACACGCAGGTTCAGAAATCCGAGTCGCAGTCGTTCACTTCTCGACCCGATCCATGGAGGATCCAATGCTGGGATTGCAGTTCACTCGATCGGCGTGTGTGCGCGCTGCCGTCGTCGCGGCGCTCGGCGCGTTCGCGTTCGGCAGCACCGGCGCGCACGCACAGCGGGCCGCCTCGATGGGGCAGGGGGTTCGCAACTACGTCACCGTCGATGCACCCGTCATCGCATTCACGAACGTGAAGCTCATCGACGGAACCGGCGCGCCCGCGCGTGATGGTCAGACCGTGATCGTCGAGAATGGCAGGATCACCCAGGTCGGCAGCAGCAGCGCGGTGCGCGCACCTTCCGGCGCACGCGTGATCGATGGAAGCGGCCACACCCTGATCCCCGGCATCATGGGGCTGCACAACCATCTGTACTACACCGCCGCCGGCGGCCGCTCCGCGCAGCTCACCTACACCGCGCCGCGCCTTTATCTCGGCTCCGGCGTAACGACAGTGCGCACGACCGGCAGTCGCGCCCCCTACTCCGAGCTGAACCTCAAGGCCGAAGTTGAGAGGGGGCGTGCGGTCGGCCCGCGCATCCACATCACCGCGCCCTACATCACCGGCGGCGCGAGTGCGACCACGATGACGCTGCTCGATTCGCCCGAACAAGCCCGTCGCTTCGTCGCCTACTGGGCGCAGGAAGGCGCGACCTGGCTGAAGGCGTACACCGACATCCGCAGTGCGGAACTCAAGGCCGCCATCGACGAAGCGCACAAACAAGGCATCAAGGTGACCGGCCACCTCTGCTCGGTCAGCTACACCGAAGCGATCGCACTCGGCATCGACAACCTCGAGCACGGGCTGTTTGCGAATTCGGACTACGTCAGCGACAAGAAGAAGGACGAGTGCCCGACCTCGATGATCGCGGCCGGTGCCCAGGCGAGCCCCGATGATCCGCGCGTCAAACAGACCTTCAAGGTCATGCTCGACAACGACATCCCGATGACCTCGACGCTTGCCGTCTACGAGCTGTTCGTGCCGAAGCGCCCGACCCGCGACGCGCGCACGCTCGAAGCCATGGCGCCCGAAGTCCGCGAGGACTACCTCCGCGCCCGCGATCAGATCGACAACTCCACCCAGTCGCCCTTCACCATGGCGGTTTTCCGGAACGCGATGGCCTACGAGAAGGCGTTCTTCGAGGCCGGCGGCATCCTCGGCGCCGGCGTCGACCCGACCGGCAACGGCGGCGCGCTCCCCGGCTACGGCGACCAGCGCAATTTCGAACTGCTGCGCGAAGCGGGCTTCACCCCCGAACAGGTCGTGCAGATCATGACACTGAACGGCGCAAAGATCCTCGGGGTCGAGAAGGAGCTCGGCTCGGTGGAGAAGGGCAAGATCGCCGACCTGGTCCTGATCCGCGGCGACCTCACCGGCGACCCGGCCACCATCCGCAACGTCGTCACCGTCTTCAAGGATGGCATCGGCTACGACTCCGCGAAGATGCTCAACGACGTGAAGGGCCGCGTCGGAATCAACTGAGGGAATCGCGCCGCTCCGTCAGGCGCGATGCGCAGACCGGCGTCGTGGGCGGCGGTCGCCGTGCGGCGGCGGGCGGCGACGACTCGCACGGCCCCGCACGCCGCCAAGCGTCGCCGCAGCCGTGGGCGCGCGGCGGCTCAATAGCGGAAATGACCGATGCGCCGCCAACGATGCCTGCGGCATTCGGACGCGGGGCGGTTGACCGGTCCCTCCGTCCGTCGGCCCACCCGGCATTCCGGGCGACGGAAACGCGTGGCGGCGGAGAGGTCGCCGCCCCCAGCGCTGGTCAGTCCATGTTCGCGAATACTGTTGGTGCTCTTGCGCGTGGGACCTGTGAAACGACGCATTTAAAGCATGAAAACCAGAATTCCGATCAACAGCATTCGCGAACATGGCCCCAGCCGCGCCCCCGAACTCGTGAGCCAAAGCCACGGCCCCCGGATTCGCGGCCTCCAACGCCACGACCCGCCGAGGCCGCCTTCCGGCCCGAGCACCGGTCGCTGCACGTGACGCCAGCCTACCGCCGAGTTATGTAATGGTGATTCACACAAGCTAGTGCCCTGCTCCGGATCCCGCAATGCCGACATTAATGCATCCAAATTTGCATCCAAAACGACAGCCCGGTATCCTGAGGCTCGGGTCCGGTCCAGGATAACGATCCGACCGGCCGGGGTGTCTTCTCGCGCAGTCGTACCGACCGCCGTACGTTCTCGCATCATCACACGAAACGACACGCTCGTCAGGAGGCCGCATGTCTCGTACGAGACGCCTTCCCCAGTGCATTACGCAGGCGCTGCTGCTCGCCGTTGTACTCGCGCCGAGCGCGCTGTGGGCGCAGGCGCAGAATCAGCCGATCGACCAGGAGTACACGCGCAAGATCAGGGAGTACCTGCAGGATCCGCGGATCACCACGGAACTGGTCGATCATCTGCCCGCGTCGGATGTGGTTCCCACGCCGCTGAAGTTCCATGGTCGGATCGTCGGCACGCCCGGGGAACTCACCTACGCGAAGGACATCCACCGCTACCTGCAGGCGATCGATGCGGCGTCGGACCGGGTGAAGGTGTGGAGCATCGGCAAGACCGAGGAAGGGCGCGACATGATCGTCGCGGCGATCGCGGACGAAGCGACGATCCGCGACCTCGACCGCTACAAGGACATGATTGCGGCACTGACCGACCCGCGCAAAACGACGGAACAGCAGGCGCAGCAACTGATCCCGAACGCGAAGCCGATCTACTGGATTACGAGCGGGATGCACTCGGGCGAAAACGGTGGTCCCGAGATGCTGATGGAACTGGCGTATCGTCTGGCGGTGCAGGAGACGCCGTTCGTCCAGGAGATTCGCAACAACGTGATCACGATGATCACGCCGGTGATCGAGGTCGATGGCCGCGAGAAGCAGGTCGACACCTATTACTTCAACAAGAAGCGTCCCGCGGGCGAAGCGCGACTGCCGCTGATGTACTGGGGCAAGTACGTCGCGCACGACAACAACCGCGACGGCATGGGGCAGTTCCTCGCCCTGACCAAAAACGTGACGGCGTTCTACAACGAGTGGAAGCCGACGGTCATGCACGACCTGCACGAGGCGCAGACGTACCTCTACGCATCGACCGGTACGGGCCCGTACAACGAGGCGCTCGATCCGATCACGGTTGATGAGTGGTGGCTCATCGCGAAGACCGAAGTGATGGAGATGACGAAGCGCGGCGTGCCAGGCGTCTGGACCTATGGGTTCTACGACGGCTGGACGCCGAACTACATGTTCTTCATCGCACACACGCACAACGCGATCGGTCGTTTTTACGAAGTGCAGAGCTACGGCCCGGACAACTACGTGGTGCGACCCGGCGCGTCGACAACCAGCCGCGAGTGGTTCCGCCCGAATCCGCCGCTCCCCGAGATCAACTGGGGCCCGCGCAACAACACCAACATCCAGCAGTCGGCGCTGTTGTTCGCGCTCAGTCACATCGCGAAGAACAAGGACACGTACCTCGAGAACTACTGGCTGAAGAACAAGCGGTCGGTCGAGAAGGGGAAGAACGGGCCGACGCATGCGTGGCTGATTCCCGCCGGTCAGCGTCGCAAGTCCGACGCGGCGATTGCGGTGAACGACCTGCGTCGGCAGGGGCTCGAGATTCACCAGGCGAACAGCGACTTCAAGGTCGGCAGCTTCGATGTGAAGCGCGGCGACTACATCGTTCGTGCGGATCAGCCGTATCGCACGCTCGCCGACATGTACTTCTCGCTGCAGAACTTCTCGCCCGCCAATCCGCGGCCGTACGATGACACCGGCTGGACCTTCCAGTTGATGCGGAACCTCGTGATTACGCCGGTTACGGAGAAGAGCATCCTCGATCAGCCGATGAGGCTGATCACGAGCGACGTCACCGCGCTCGGCGGCATCGAAGGCAGCGGCAACATCGTCGTGGTCGAGCACACCGCCGACATGAACATCGCGAAGTTCCGCTTCAAACACGCGAACGTGAAGATGGCCGCGGCGCAGCAGGACTTCGAGCTGAACGGAAAGAAGTTCCGCGCCGGCGCGATCATCATCCGCAATGCGAATCGCTCCGCGCTCGCACCGTCGCTGCGCGAACTCGGCCTCTCCGCCTGGGCGACCAGCACCGCGCCGACGGTGCCGACCCACGACCTTGACGTGCCGCGCATCGGCTATGTCCACGCCTGGCAGCGCACCCAGGATGAAGGCTGGGTCCGCGCCGCGCTCGAGACGTACGGCATTCCGTTCACCTACTTCGCCGACCAGAAGCTGCGCGAAGGCAATCTGCGGCAGAAGTACGATGTCATCGTCTTCCCGCACGTCGGCGGCAGCGCCGAGGCGCAGGTGAATGGCATCGCGATGACCGGCAAGTTGCCGCTGCCGTACATGAAGAGCAGTGAGACGCCGAACCTCGGCGCGCAGGACCAGAGCCCCGACATCCGCGGCGGCATGGGCATCGAGGGTCTGATGGAATTGTACAAGTTCGTGCAGCAGGGCGGCACGCTCATCGTCGAGGGTTCAACCTCGACCATCTTCCCCGAGTACAAGCTCACGCCGGGGGTTTCAGTGGTTGAACCGGAAGGCCTGTTCGCCCGTGGCTCCATCATGCGCGGCATCATCGCCGACCGGACCAGCCCGCTGATGTACGGTTACGAAGGAACGCAGGTGCCCGTCTACTTCAACCAGGCCCCCGTGCTGAGTGTCGGTGGTGGCGGCGGCTTCGGCTTTGGTGGAGGCGGCAGCGGTCCGGGTCAGAACACCACGCCGATGGCGCAGCGGCTCCAGCTCTCGCCGTGGGATTCGACCGCCACGCCCGCGCGGGCCTCGCGCCCGGCAGGGCAGGGCGGCGGCCGTGGCGGCTTTGGCGGCGGACAGGCCGGCCCTCGACCACGCGTCGTCATGCAGTTCCCGGCCGACGCCGATGACATCCTGCTCTCCGGTACGCTGGCGAACGGCGAAGGGCTGGCCGGCCGGCCGCAGGTGGTGGACGTGCCCGTCGGCGACGGCCACGTGGTCATGTTCTCGATCCGCCCGTTCTGGCGGTGGCAGACCCAGGGCACGTTCCCGATCGGCTTCAACGCCATCCTGAACTGGAACGACCTGGACGCGGGGCGGCCAGACGCCCCCCGCACGACGACCAACTAGTGGCGGGGCAGGGACTTACGTTTTCGGACGAAGTCCCAAGTCTTTACTTATGGCCGCTTTTAACATGGAGGAATAACTTCGTGCTCCGGACTGGCGGCCATATCCCGCGCGATATTTGACACAGTCGTTTCGCTGACGCCGACGTAGCGGGCTATCGCAGAGGCGCGATAGCCCGCACTCAGCAGCCGCTGCACAAGTGTGTTGCGAATCGAAGCGGCTCGATTTCCTCGCAGCCGGAATCGCAACAGATCCATATCCAGATCGGGTGCGACCTCGCGCAACGCACGGTTCGCGTAATCCCGAAGATCCATTTCCTGGCGGCGCTCGACTGCTTTCCCGCCCAACTCATACGCAGCCCAATTGATGTCTCCAGCCGCGACCTTCGGCTTTCTGTAAGCTTCGATCCGATCTGGATTTTCACGGCAGTTCGCGCACCATGTTGCATAGCGTTTGTAATCGCGGATAAGTCGATCCCGGTCGGATTCTGGACGGGAAGCGAAAACCTGGGGGGCGGGTGTGAGCGCAGGAATTTTCATGCGTCGTCCCTCCGTTCGCGGACTCTGCCCGATATACGCGTAATGCGAGCTCCAGGCGTAGCTGCCGGCTGAATCGCAGAGCCCGGCCGCGAAGGCGTTTTCGTGTACGTACCAGATTGCACGTCGGAGGTGTTCAGGCTCGATGCACGCATTCACACGATACGGCCGTTCGAGCGCACGCCCTTCACGTTTGTGCGCGACGTTGATTCGCAGCGCAACCCGCCTTCCGATTGCCTGCATCAGAATTCCGAGCGGGTCCTCGCGCTGCCGGACGATCAGGTGATAGTGATTGGACATTACAGTCCATGCGATGAGCTGAGTATCGCAGAGGTTCAGCGACTCAGCGATCACTGTCACGATGTGATCGCGCAGGAACTCATCGAACCAGTGCACCTTCCCCACTGTACGACTGGTAACGTGGAAGGTCATTCCGGGCATGTACATCCGCTTATTTCTAGCCATGCCCCAGAATGCATTCGCTTCCGGGGCATAGCCATGGCAAAAGCGGCCATAAGTAAAGACTTGGGACGAAGTCCGAGCGCTATTCCGAGATGTACCGCACCGGCAACTGCACCCATACCGGCACGGCCTTGCCCTGATTCACTGCGGGGCGGAACTCCATCTTGTCGACCGCCGCCATGGCGGCCTTGTCCAGGGCATCGTGCCCGCTCGAACTCAGGACCATGGCCTTGCGGACCTCACCCTCCGCATCGATGAGCAGCCAGAGCAGCACCAATCCATTCGACATCGCGAGACGACCGGTGTAGCGCCGCTTCAGGAAGCTTTGAATTTCCGGCCGGTTTAGCAGTTCAGGCGCCTGCGAGAAGGGGGTATAGACCGGCCCTTTTTCGAGCTGCTCCATGCTGAGGGGGGCGTCGATTCCCGTTTCCGCAGTTCCCGCGGAATTGCTCCCCTCGCCGGACTTCGCGGGCGCCGGGTTCCCGCGATGCTCCATCGAGGCGAGGACCGCGTCGGGCTGGACCTTCCACACCTGCTTCGGAACTGCGGGAGGGGTAAACGTCGGGACGGCGAGGGTGGCGGGGGTGGGAACGCCCTTGAGTTCAGGGGCACCTTTTCGTGTGGGGCGTTTCACCGGGGTCAGCGTTTTCGGCTCCTTCACCGGCGTGCCCAGCAACCTGCCTTTGGGACTCGGTTTCGGCTTCGACGGGGCGAGTGGCTCCGGTTTCGGCGCGGGGGGCGCTTCCTCCACGGTCATCACCGCAACCACGCGTTCGACAGTCTCCGGCAGGGCCGGCCGGGCCATGCCCGGAGGCGCTCCGCCCACACCCATCACGTGTGCGAGGAGCACAATCGCCGCGCCATGCGCTGCACTCACACCCAGGGTGGTGGTGATCAGGGAGGGCCAGTCAGTAAGGGGGGCATGCGACAGCAGAAGGAAACTCGGGGCCGCCAGCGGCGCGGCGTTTTGCTGCTTGTTCGTCATCTATCCTCCAGGCAGGGTTGCCCCTGCTCGCCTGCAAATACTTCAAGGCGCTCGCTGCGCAACCCGCGCGCCCACTTCGATGCGATTTGTACCACCTTTGCGCCCGGCGGTCGCAATTGCCGTAGATTGCCACCTGCCCGAGAATTTCCGAGCGCCCAGAACTGGAGAGTGTCCGTGCCGCTGACCGCTTTTGTCCTCGCCCTCGCGCTGTCCCAACAGCCTGCTGCCGCTGCCGTTCCCGTGTTGCCAACACCGGCGATGAGGCCCGCACCCGCAGCTACGGACGTGGGATCGCCGGGCGTGCACCAGGACCAGAACGCGGGGTCGCTGATCATTGTGGGGGGAGGCTCGCGTCCCGAATCCGTGACGCGTCGGTTCATCGAACTCGCGGGAGGTCAGCGCGGCCGGATCCTCGTGATCCCGCTGGCGAGTTCGACTGCGGAAGAGACCGGGCGGGAATCCGCCGCAGCCTTCCGTGCCGCCGGAATCGATGCCCGCAGCCTCGTGCCGACTCGCAACGACGCCGACGCCGATACGATTGCAAGGGTGCTCGACGGAATCACCGGCGTGTGGTTCTCCGGCGGGGACCAGGCGCGGATCACGGCTGTGATCCTGGGGACGAAGCTGCATCGCGCGCTACTCGACCTGTACCGCCGAGGCGCCGTGATCGGCGGCACCTCGGCCGGCGCCGCGATCATGTCCGACTCGATGCTTACCGGCAGCCAGTTCCAGGCGGACGTCGACACCGCCGTCTACCTCGGCGACACCTACACCCGCATCGCTCGCAACAGCATCCAACTGGTCGACGGGCTCGGGTTCCTTCCCGGCGCGCTGGTCGACCAGCACTTCGTCCGCCGCGAGCGCCATAACCGCCTGCTCAGCCTGGTTCTCGAACGCCCACACTTGGTCGGCGCCGGCATCGACGAACAGACCGCCATCGAAGTGACGCCGTCAGGTTCCTGGCGTGTTCTCGGCAACAGCGTCGTCATCGTATACGATGCGCGGCGCAGCGCGACCACCCCCGCTACCGACCAGGTACTCGGCGCCACCGGCATCCGCATGCATGTCCTGCCCCCCGGCGCCACGTTCGACCCACACACCGGCGACGCGAGATTGCCCGATCTCAGGTAGTTTTCGCGAAGGAATTGCCTTTGGGGAACTGATCTTTTGGGATTCTGGGCGGTCTGGGGTCGGGACGCTCTGGGATTCTGGGGTATGTGTGTCGGTATGGGTATGATTGCAGCCACATCAAACGGTACTGCCCCCCACCCCCACCCCCACCCACACCCACACCCACACCCGAAAACCCTTATCCCCGAAATCCCGAAATCCCGAAATCCCGAAATCCCGAAATCCTGAATCCTGAATCCTGAATCCTGAATCCTGAATCCTGAATCCTCAATCCTGAATCCTCAATCCTGAATCCTCAATCCTCAATCCTCAATCCTGAATCCTCAATCCTCAATCCTCAATCCTCAATCCTCAATCCTCAATCCTCAGCCCCGATCCCCTTGCAGTGCTGATGCTTCTAAACCCAAACTGCAAAAAAAGAATGCTGATTTGCCCAAACGACCTTTTGCTCGTGTGGCGTTTTTCGGCAGCCCCGTACCAAGGGCCGTTTGCAGTCTATTGACAGAAGGCTGGCGAAATTTGAACGTTCCGCGTCATCCGACACATTCGGGCGGGGCGGCGCGTTCCTTCTTAGCCGCAACGCAGTTCCGAGCTTGACATGAAAAACGCCACGTCGGCGGTGAACGGCCCCAAACAGGGCAGATGTGGCCTATTGTCGGTTGCAGCTTCTCTCACGCCCAGTTACAGGAGAGTGGTCATGGGCAGACTTCGTCGTTACATCGCCGTGCTGGCGTTTGCGACGGTACCGGGCATCGTGGCTGCGCAGGAGCGCACGACGGTGAGCGGGATCGTGACGCAGGCGAGCAGTCAGCAGCCGCTGGTCGGAGCGCAGGTTGCGATCCCGACGCAGCGGATCAGCGTGGCGACTGATGCAAACGGTCGTTTCACGTTCAGCGCACCGCGCGGTACACACACGGTGCGAGTGAATCTTATCGGCTACAAGGAATTGACCCGGGAGGTCACGGTCGGCGCGACGCCGGTGAGTCTGACCTTCGCGCTCGAGACGGACCCGCTTCGCCTGGACGAGCTGGTCGTGATCGGGTACGGCGAGGAGAAGCGCCGCAACGTTGCGGGTGCAGTGACCTCGATGAAGCCGGAAGCGGTGCGAGAGGCGCCGGTGGCTTCGATCAACCAGGTCATGCAGGGCCGCATGCCGGGCGTGCAGATCTCGCAGAACTCGGGGACGCCGGGCGCGGCGATCAGCGTGCGCATCCGCGGTTCGTCGTCGATGCAGGGTGGCAACGAGCCGCTCTACGTGGTGGACGGCGTGCCGATGAACCAGGGCGACTACTCGGCGTTCACGCAGATCGGCTTCGGCGGTCAGGACGTCGACGCGGTGTCCGACCTCAGCCCGAACGACATTGAGCGTATCGAAGTGCTGAAGGACGCTTCGGCGGCCGCGATCTACGGTTCGCGTGCGTCGAACGGCGTGGTGCTGATCACGACCAAGCGTGGCACCATTGGCCGGCCGGAGATCAACTTTAACAGCTACTACGGCGTGCAGAAGGACTGGCGTCGTCTCGATCTGCTCGATGCGGATCAGTACATCGAGATCTACAACGAAGGCCGCACGGCGCGTTTCGGTCCGGCATCGGAGTCGGGTTACGATGCGTGGTTCGGGTACGATGCGGCCGGGAAGAATTACTGGACGGCGGTCACGCCGGGCGTGAACACGGACTGGCTCTCGCAGGTGATGCAGGAGGCGCCGATCTCGAGCATGGAGGCGTCGATCCGTGGTGGTATCGATCGCGTCCGCTACTTCGTCTCGGGCAGCGCGATGAACCAGGACGGCCTGATCAAGGCGATGGGGTATGAGCGTCTGAACGGCCGCGTCAACCTCGACTATCAGCCGTACGATCGTCTTACTCTCGGCACCAACGTCTCGCTCGCGCGCAGCGTGAACCGCCGTGCCCGTGCGGACAACACGATCTACAGCGCCTGGTCGAACTCGCTGGCGAACCCGCCGATCGAGCCGGTTTTCAACGATGACGGCTCGTATTACGACACGTGGTACCTGAACCCGGTCGCGATGAACAACGAGGCCGAGGCGGAAGAGCGCAACATCCGCATCCTCGGCAACGCGTTCGCCGTGTACTCGCTGATGGAAGGCGTGAACCTGCGTGCGAGCGTCGGGCTCGACCAGATCGCGAACCGCTCCAACAGCTACGACTCGCCGGTCTTCGGGCCGTGGGCCGCGCAGGGCGGTGCCGCTGAAGCCGCGACCCGTTTCGTCAACAAGCTGACCTATGAAGGGACGCTCAGCTTCAACCGTGCGTTCGGTGCGAATCACGACTTCTCGGGCGTGGTCGGCACCAGCTACGAGACCAACTCGGACAGCCGCAGCGCGGTCCAGGGTCAGAACTTCCCGACCGAGTACTTCAAGTACATCACGTCGGCGGCGCTGATCACCTCGGGTACCTCGTCCGCTTCGGACTGGGCGCTCTTCTCGTACTTCGGTCGCCTCTCGTACACGTTCGACGAGCGGATCACCACGACCTTCAACATCCGTCGCGACGGTTCGTCCCGCTTCGGCGAGAACAACCGCTTCGGCACCTTCCCGTCGGCGTCGGTGATGTGGCGCCTCGGCGAAGAGTCGTTCATGCAGGACCAGGAGATCGTCCGCAACCTGGCGGTGCGTGCCAGCTACGGCATCACCGGCAACCAGCAGGAGCTCGGTAACTTCGCCTCGCGCGGCCTGTTCGGCGGTGGCTCGAACTACAACGAAGAGCCCGGGATCGCTCCTTCGCAGCTCGCCAACCCGGACCTGCGCTGGGAGAAGACGAAGCAGATGAACGTCGGCGCCGACTTCTCGATCCTGAGTGACCGGCTCTCGTTCAACTTCGACTACTACAACAAGGTCACGGACGACCTGCTGATCCAGCAGCCTGTTCCGCGCACGACCGGCTTCACCAGCATCTGGTCGAACGTCGGCGCAATGGAGAACAAGGGCTTCGAGATCGCCACGACGGCCAACCTGCTGCAGAACTGGAACGGCCTGACCTGGACGGCGAACCTGAGCATCGCGCACAACCGGAACAAGGTCACGCAGCTCTACAACGACCAGCCGTTCATGAGCGGGTTCGTGAACCGCGTGGAAGAGGGCGAAGAGCTCGGCTACTACTACGGCTACGTCACGGACGGCATCTTCAAGACCATGGACGAGGTCCGCGCGCATGCGACCCAGACCGAACACAGCGATCCGCGCCGTGCCACCGCGCCTGGCGACATTCGCTTCAAGGACCTGAACAACGACGGCGTCATCAACGACGAGGACCAGACCAAGATCGGCTCGCCGTGGCCGGACTACGAAGGTGGTCTGACCAACACGCTGTCGTTCAAGGGCTTCGACCTGACCGCGTTCGTGCAGTTCTCGCAGGGCAATCAGATCTACAACGCGAACCGCATCTACATGGACCAGTTCGGCAGCGGCCGTGACAACCACACGACGCGCGCCATGGACCGTTGGACGCCGGAGAACCCGAACGCGACCGAACCGCGCGCGATCTGGGGTGATCCGAACCTGAATACACGCGACTCGGACCGCTTCGTTGAAGACGGCTCGTATGTCCGCCTGAAGAACCTCGTGCTCGGCTACACGCTGCCCGGCTCGTTCGCCGAACGTGTCGGCTTCCGCAGCGCACGCGTCTACGTGCAGGGGCAGAACCTCTTCACGCGCACGGACTACACGGGCTTCGATCCGGAAGTGCACTACGGCGGGCAGACCGCGATCAGCCGCGGCACGGACTTCTACACCATGCCGCAGGCGCGCACGATCACCGTCGGCTTCAACGTCGGTTTCTGAGCGAGGGAGACTAAATACATGAAGATCAGAACTATCGCGTGCGTCCTCGCTGCACTGGCTCTTGCAGCGTGCGACTCGCCGCTCGATACCGACCCGACCGCGTCGATCGATGCCGGGACCGCGCTTGGCAACAAGCGCGGCATCCAGCTCGGGCTGAACGGCGCCTACCGCAGCCTGCAGTCGGGCAACCTGTACGGCAACGTGGAGATGGTCTACGCCGATCTCTACGCCGACAACCTCGAGTTCACGGGCACGTTCCAGACGGACCGCGAGGTCTCGCTGCGCAACATCACCGTGGACAACGGGCAGATCCTTGCGACCTGGGGTTCGGCCTACAACGGGATCAACCGCGCCAACAACCTGCTCGACGCGATCCCGGAAGTCTCGGACATGTCGGATGCCGAGAAGGCTGTGGCGACGGGTGAGGCGCTGTTCATTCGCGCGCTGCTCTACTCGAACCTCGTTCGCGAGTTCGGCGATGTGCCGCTCGTGCTCGAGCCGTCGCGTGGCGTAAGCGAGGCGTCCAACGTTTCGCGCACACCGGTCGAGGAGGTCTACACGCAGATCACCAACGACCTCGAGGACGCCGCGGATCTGTTGCCCCCCGATCACATCGATGGCAAGGCCACGAAGCAGGTCGCGAATGCCCTGCTCGCGCGCATCTACCTCGATTGGGGCAAGTACACGCAGGCCCGCGACAAGGCGACGGATGTGATTAACAGCGGGAACTACAGCCTGCCCGCGGACTTCCGTTCGAACTGGACGACGAAGAACAACTCGGAGGCGATCTTCGAGCTGCAGTTCAGCGTCAACAACACGAACAGCCTCGCCTTCTGGTACTTCCCGGCCGCGCTGGGCGGACGCCTCGGCTTCGCTCCGTCGGAGGAGTACCGCAATTCGTTCGAGGCCGGCGACAAGCGCCGCGCCGCGTCGATGGACTCGGTGGTCGCCAGCAACGGTGCGGTCACGTATTACGCGAAGAAGTACCATCGCGTCGTCTCCGAGGATGACAACGTCATCGTGCTGCGCCTCGCCGAGATGTACCTGATCCGCGCAGAGGCGAATGCCCGTCTCAATGCGGATGCGGGGATCGTCCGTGCTGACCTGAACGTCCTACGCAACCGCGCCGGCCTCGGCGACCTGCCGGACACGGTTACCGGTCAGGCAGCCCTGTTCACGGCGATCCTGCAGGAGCGTCGCGCCGAACTCGCGTTCGAAGGGCATCGCTTCTTCGATCTGCGTCGCCTCGGCCGCGCAGAAGCCGTCCTGCAGATCCCTCCCACACGCCTGCTCTGGCCGATTCCGCAGGGCGAGCGTGACGTGAACCCGAAACTCGGTCAGAACGACGGGTACTGATCAACGGGGCTTCGAGCCGGAGGACCAATGACCGGAAGGTTTCGAAGCCTGATGCTGCTGGCCCTCGCACTCGCGATCCCCGCGTGTGCGAGCGGCCGCGGCGGCAAATCCAGCTCCAATCCCAACCTGCTGACCGAAGAGGAGATCGTCGCGGCCGGGTACACCGACGCGTACTCGACCATCCAGGCGCTCCGCCCGAACTGGTTGCTCGTGCGCGGCGCCACCACCTTCGGCTCGCCCCACCCAATTCGTGTCTACCTGGATGAGCAGCGCTACGGCGGCGTTGACGCGCTCAAGAACATCAGCACCCAGCAGGTCGGCGCGATGCGCTACTACAACGGGATCCAGGCCTCGGAACGCTGGGGCCTGGACAATGGAGGCGGGGCCATCCAGGTCGTGACGCGGCGAGGCCGCTGAAAACACGCTCTCGCTCGACAACACGCTCTCGCTGTAAAACACGCTCTCGCTCTCCCTCTCGCTTTCGCTAACGGCTGTTTCCTCCTGACTGGGCAGAAACGGATTCGATAGCGAAAGCGATAGCGAGAGCGATAGCGTAGGTATTGAGCGCCCGCGCACCTTGACGAAACGCGCGGCCGGCGGCATATCCTTGCGCATGGGACTTCTCGGCATCGCATTCCTGGTTGCGCTCGGCTGGTTCGTCGCCAAGGCCATGGGCCTCGACGGCGACACGCACGACCGCCAGCGCCGCATCAACCGGCATGACTACCCCTCGCTCCCCGAAGGGCGCTCCACGACCATCGAGTTCGATGCCCGCACGGAGGGCCCGCGCGCATCGCTTCCACCCCGCCAGCTTACCCGCGAAGAAAAGGCGGCCGAGTTGCGCCGCCGCTACGTCGCCGACGAGATCACCGTCGAAGAGTACGAGGAAGCCCTCGACCGCCTGCTAAGAGAAAAGCCGGAAACCTGAGGGTCTCCGGCCTTCAAAGAAGTACGATTTCGCTTTCGCTTTCGATTTCGATTTCGGCTGTTCCCTGCTGACCGGGGCAAAAACGGATTCAAAAACGAAGTCGAAATCGAAATCGAAATCGAAGTCGTAAGGAACTGCCTTAAATGTCCGCTCGCTCCCAGGGGCCCCAGAGCGCGTACGTCGCGCCGCGATTCGGGTTGTAGCTGCGGGTGGCGCCCTGGCGGTTGAAGAACAAAACCGAGTAGTCGGGGCTGAAGCAGCAGCCGGCGAACTCGGTCGGCTCGGGCTCCTCGGCGGTGGGCGGGACGTGCACGATGTTGATCATCTCGCCCTTGGGGGTGAGCCCGCGCAGGAAGTGATCGCCATCGGTGTCTTCGCAGATCACGACGCCGCCGCGCGGGCCGATGCAGATGTTGTCGGGGCCGTGGAGGACCTGCTTGCCGGGCGACTCGAAGACGAGCGTGAGCACGCCGGTGTCGTGGCCGGTCGGGCGGAACTGCCAGACCTGGCCGGAGCCCGCGTCGCCGCCCTCGGTCGCGTCGAAGTAGATGCTGTCATCGGCGGCGAAGCAGCCTTCCAGCCGGTGAAAAATGGCGGCGCCCTTCTCGAGCCCCTGCCGGAACACGTGCGAGGGGTTGCGCTCGGCGGCGGGCGAGTCGGGTTCGTCGATGTCGAACCACTCGGTTTCGAACGATGCGCCAGGGGTCTGGCCTTTGACCGTGTTGTAGTTGCGCTCGCCGCGGACGCCGAGGATCTGGAGTTTGCCGCCGGCCAGCATCTCGCCGGGGCGATTTGGGATATAGCGGTAGAACCCCGCGCCGGGGAGCCTGGCCTGCGGGTTGTAGCGCACGTCCTCGGTCAGGTACACGATGCCCGTGCGGGCGTCGACGGCGACGGCCTCGTGGACGAAGCGGCCCATCGCCTTGATCGGCTGCGGGTCGACCTCCTCGGTCGCACCGGCCGGTACCTCGAACACGTACCCATGCGGCTTGGTGTAGCCCTGCGTCGTGCCCTGCGTGGTCTCTTCGCAGGTCAGCCAGCTTCCCCAGGGCGTGCGTCCACCCGCGCAGTTGATCAGCGTCCCCGTGATCGAGGGGTATTCCGCCAGAAGCTGAAGCTGCAGGTCGTCGCCGCTGCGCTGCACGCGCACCTCGAGCGAGGTGGTGCCACCCGGTCCCGCGGTGTCGTAGGGGCGGCGGCCGAAGGGCTTCGCCCGCGAAGCCGGGTCGCCGATCTCGTGGTTGCGGATCAGCCGGATGTTGCCGTTGGGCAGCGGGAAGGCGGCCATCCCGTCGAGGGCGACCGGCACGTTGAAGCCCGGATTGACTCGCGACTCCTCGTGCGATGTGCTGAGCCGCATCGCGCGAAACCCTTCGGGGATCCACAGGTCCGGGCAGTCTGGACTCTGTTTGAGTTCGCCGTAGCCAATGCTGTTGGCGCGCCGCTCGATTGCATCGCGAATCTCGTCTGACGAGCGGCCGTTCCATGCGGACAGGCCGAGCAGGGAGGGGGCGAAAAACGCGTGGGCGCCGAGCGCGGTTGCGCTGCGCAGAAAGTCCCGCCGATCCAGTTTGCTCATGGCCTCGCTTCCAGTTCCGCTTCGGGTTTATTGACGTGGGTGAGCCAGCCGTAGTTGTCCGGCACCACGCCGCGCACGCGTTCGAGAAAGCGCTGCTGGAGGGCGCGCGTGACCGGCCCGATCATCCCGCTGCCGACCGTGATGCGGTCGACGCTGCGCACCGGCGTCAGTTCGGCCGCAGTCCCGGTGAAGAACAGCTCGTCCGCGGTATACAGCGTCTCGCGCGGGACCGGCTGTTCGCGGACCGGAATGCCGAGTTCGCCTGCGATGCGCATGATGCTGTCGCGCGTGATGCCGGCCAGCGAGGTGCCGTCCAGCGTGGGCGTGATCAGGGTGCCCTCACGGACGAGGAAGATATTCTGGCCGGTGCCTTCGCTGACCAGGCCGCCCGGGCCGAGCGCGATCGCCTCAGCGTAGCCGTTGACCATCGCGTCGATCTTGGCGAGCTGGCCGTTGTTGTAGTGGCCGGCGGACTTCGCATGGGATGGGTACGTGTTGGGCTCGGGGCGCTGCCAGCTCGAGACGCACGCGTCGACGCCCTTTTCGAGCGCCTCCGGACCGAGGTACGCGCCCCACGGCCAGCATGCGATGTAGACTTCGACCGGCGAGCCCGCCGGGTACATGCCAGCCGCGCCGTAGCCGCGCAGCACCATAGGCCGGACGTAACATTCGGTCAGCCCGTTGCGCGCGATGGTCGTGCGAATCGCTGCGATCAGCTCTTCGTCCGACCAGGTGAGCTCGATGCGGTAGATTCTGCACGAGTCGCGCAGCCGCCGCAGGTGTTCGCGCAGCCGGAAGACCGCCGGACCGTTCGGCGTGTTGTAGCAGCGAATCCCCTCGAACACCGAGGATCCGAACTGTACGGCCAGGCTCAGGATGTGTACGGTCGCATCGCTCCAGCGAATCAGTTCGCCATCGCGCCAGATCCATTCTGCTTCGGTGATTCGCGACATCTCGGTCCTTCGGGTTTTCTGGAAGATGATCCGAGCATGATACCATGAAACCGGGCGAAAAAAAACCGGGCCCCGATCGGAGCCCGGTTGGTGTCCTGTTCGACACGTTCCCGTAATGCATCAGTTGCAGAAAAACCCGATACTCTCGAGTGTCGCGGTTCCGTTGAGGTCGCCGGTGAACTGGCCGACGAAGGTCATGTCGAACGAGTCCGAACGTACCGCCGCCGCGGTCCGCGTCCGGGCTTCCGCGCTGCTGGTCGGCAGTCGCAGGCCGCCGCGCAATTGCACCGGTACCGCGTTCAGCATGGCGCTCACAGTCGCGTTATCGAAGTTGCCGAGCCGAAGGTCGCCCGGCACGGAGGTGATCTGCCCGTTGCTAACGTTCATGGTCGCGAGCGCGACGACCACGCTGTCGACCGCCACGAGCATGCGCACGGTTCCGTTTCCACTGCCCGAAAAACTGACGTCGTCCTCCCCGATGCTGATTCCGGCCACTGGGATCCCGGCCGGAATGCTTGCACTCCCGGTCACAGCCCGCGTTATAACAAACGCCCCACTACTCGCCTCGCCCGTAGCCGACACATTGACGCCCGGCCGATAGTTGTTGAGCGCCGCGCACGTCACCGCATTTTCGACCTCTTCACACCCCGTCACCGCCATGCTGACCGCACCCACCGCGAACAGCGCGAGCACGGTGGAGAGTGATGCCCCGGTCAGCCAACCGGCCCTGCCGAACTTCTGCTGCATACTGCCGTCTCCTGCAAAATCTACTCTGCGCCGGAAACTGCCCCGGCGAGCGGAGCAGAGTATCGATGCAAATCCCGCGCAACAACGATGGGGAATGCACCGCCTCGCTTACGCACTCGCAGGCCGGTCGAGTTCGGAGGGCGGTTGTGGCGGGTGGAGCAATCGCGGATTACGCTGATTCCGGAAAACTGCTGCTGCTCTCCCCAGCCGTACACCGGAGTTCGCAGGCCGTCAGTCGCAGTCGAGATTGAAGGTAGCGCGGTTCAACTGGATCGTGCCTGCCGCCGTCCCGCTGAATTGCCCGATCACCTGCACCTTGAAGCTGCTGGAGCGAATCGCCTTCTTCACCGCATTCTGCGCTTCCGAGGTATTGGCCGCGACGCGCAGGCCGGCCGCGCCACCCGCAATCGCATTCACGATCGCGGAAGCGTTCGCATCGAGCGCACCGATCGTGACCGTTCCCGGAAACTGCGTGATTGCGCCGTCGGTCAGCGTTGCGCTCACCTTCGCGACCACAATGTTGTTCACTGCGATCAGCACGTTCACGTTCCCCGACCCGGAGCCGTTCGTAACGCTAAGATCGCCCTGACCGATGGTGACCGTGGCCGGGGTCACGTTCGGGAGCTTCTTGTCTCCACGCACGGTGACCTCCTGCACCACTGCGGCAGTGGACGAAGCTCCGGTCAGCGTCGCGTTCGTGTTCAGTGCGAAGCTGTCGTTTTCCGTGGAGCAGGCGACTGCCTCAACGATCTCGTCGCAGCCACTCGTCGCCGCAACGAGCACGAACAGAACCGACATCAGCGCCAGTCGATGCCGTCCGTGCGTTCTTCCGCCGTTTGTCATGTGTCACCAGAAACTGAAGGGGAGGTTGTCCTGCCGAACAACCATTCTATTCCGCCCCAGTTTCCGTTGCAAACCGACGACTGCTTGGTGTTATGCACCCTTCTCGATCGACTGCCCTGATCGGAGCCAGTCGACGAACCCTCCGGAAAGGTTGACGACGTTGAAGCCGCGAGCCTGGAGCAGGGAAGCGCCGATAGACGAGCGCGCGCCGGCCTGACACTGCACGACCAGCGGGCGGTCGCGTGGCAGTTCACTGTCCGATGCGGTGAGGTAGCCGAGCGGGATGTTGGGCACGCCCGGGAGTCGTCCTGCTTCCCACTCCGAACGGGCGCGCACATCGACGACGGCCACCTCACCGGCCGCCATCCGCGCTGCGAGGTCTGCGGACTGGATCTGGGGGATCTGTTCGATCGGGCGGCCGCTCGCCTGCCACGCATCGATGACCGATGCATCCGCGTAACCAGCGATGCGATCGAGGCCGATCATCGCGAGCGCCTTCACCGCTTCGTCTACCGCGTGCGGGCTATTCTGCTGCACGATCAGGTGGAATTCGCGGTCGTATGGAATGAGCCAGCCCGCCCATGTGGTGAAGGACCGGTCGAGCGGGATGTTGATGGTGCCCGGGATGTGCCGCTCTGCGAACTCCGCTGCCGGTCGCGTGTCGACCACCAGCGCTCCTGCATCGAGAATTCGCACGAGTCCATCGAGTTCGAGCGAGTCCGGTCGGGCGAAGCCGCCCAGCACGCGCGGGCCATCGCGGTTGATGCGCTTCATCTCGGCGAAGTAGCGCGGCGGATCGGGTTGGCCGGAAAGCACCGCCTGCACGAAGCTGTCCTCGTCGGTCGGCTCGAAGGCCCAGTTGAACAGCCGCTCGTAGCCGAGCGTGCTGTGCGGAATTGCGCTCAGTCCCTTGCCGCACGCCGAACCTGCGCCGTGCCCCGGCCAGATCTGCAGGTAATCGGGTTCTCTCTTGAACTTCTGCAGGCTGCGGAAAAGCGTGCGCGCCGAGGCTTCCATCGTGCCCTGCTGATGCGCAGCCTTTTCGAGCAGGTCCGGCCTGCCAACATCGCCGACGAAGACGAAGTCGCCGGTGACCACGCCGATCGGCCGGTCCGCGGCCGCGCCATCGGTGATGTAGAAGCTGATATGTTCTGGAGTGTGTCCGGGCGTATGGCTGACGCGCACGACGATGTTGCCCACCTCGATCACATCCCCATCGCGCGCGAGTTGCACGTTCGGTTCATCCGCGAAGCCGTACTGCCAGTCGGGCCCGCCTTCCGCGGAAATCAGCATGGTCGCGCCCGTGCGCGCAGCAAGCTCGCGCGTGCCGGAGACAAAGTCCGCATGAATGTGCGTCTCGGTCACATGCGTGATGCGCACCCGCTCCGCTCGCGCAGCGTCGAGGTACTGTTCGACATCGCGGCTCGGGTCGAAAACAATCGCGACCCCGCGCGCCGTGCAGCCGATCAGGTAGCTCGCCTGCGCGAGCCGCTCGTCATAAAAACGCTTCAGGATCATTCGCCCCCCCTAGAACGCTCTCGCTCTCGCTACCGCTTTCGCTATCGATGCAGTCCCAACGCTCTCGCTCTCGCTACCGCTTTCGCTATCGATGCAGTCCCAACGCTCTCGCTCTTGCTATCGCTTTCGCTATAGATGCCGTCAAAAAACGCTCTCGCTCTCGCTATCGCTTTCGCTATCGATGCCGTTAAACCGCTCTCGCTCTCGCTTATCGATGCCGTTAAGACGATGCCGCTACATCGCGTGCCCCGTGTCCGCGAGCCCGCGCATCTTCGACAACGCCCAGTCCGCATCCGGATCTTCCAGGTCGATGCGCGTGACCCGTTCCGGAAAACGCTCCTGCAGCACGAGGTACTGGCGCCAGAGCTCGTCGTCGGGGTGCCGCCACTCGTGCAGGTACTTCACACTCTTGATGCGCGCCTGCAGCAGTTCCTTCGTGCAGCCGAAACACGGACGCATGGTCGTGTAGAGGTCCGCGCCCGCGACGGCGATGCCGAATCGTGCCGCACTGAGCAGCGCGTTCTGCTCGGCGTGCACGCAGATGCAGACATCGTAGCCCGCCGACGCGCCGTAGCGGTCGCGATGCGCGCAGCGCTCACACCCGCCTTCATCGCAGTTGCGCATGTGCGAGGGCGTTCCGTTGTAGCCGGTCGAGATGATGCGGTCGTCGAGCACCAGCACGGCACCCACGCGACTGCCGATGCAGTTCGCCCGCTGGCGTACTGCCATCGCGATCGTCATGTAGTACTCGGGGCGCTCCGGCCGCTTTCTCATCATGGTCAACCCACCAGTCGGACAACGTGATTGTCTTTCCTGCCCTTGCGCAGCAGCAGCACCGATCCGTCGATCGCATCGTCGGTGCGCACGAATCGATCGACGCTGTCGATTCGCTCGCCATTCAGGTAGATGCCGCCGCCCGTGACGAGTCGCCGCGCTTCGCTCTTCGACGACGCGACACCACCCTCAACCAGCAGGTCGATCAGCGGCATACCCTCGCCGCCAAACCGGTCACGCGGAATTTCCGTCGACGGCACATCGGCGAAGACGTCGAGCAGTTCCGCCGCCCCGAGGTCACGCGCGGTGCGGCTGCCGAACAGCACGCCGGTCGCACGTTCGGCGCGCTCGAGCCCCTCGTCCCCGTGCACCAGTCGCGTCACCTCTACCGCGAGCCTGCGCTGCGCGACACGCGCGGCAGGGTTGGCCTCATGTTCGGTCATGATCCCCGCGATCTCGTCGACCGGCAGGAACGTGAAGTACTTCAGGTAGCGATCCGCGTCGCGGTCGTCGGTGTTCAGCCAGAACTGGAAGAAGCGGAACGGTGAGGTGCGCGCGGGATCGAGCCAGACCGCGCCTTCCTCGGTCTTGCCGAACTTCACGCCGCTTGCCGTCGTGATCAGCGGGAACACGACGCCGTACGCCGCCGCACCACGCGTGCGCCGGATCAGTTCGAGTCCCGCGGTGATGTTGCCCCACTGGTCGCTGCCACCCATCTGCAGCGTGCAGCCGTACCGGTCGTTCAGCACCTGGAAGTCGTACGCCTGCGTGATCATGTAGCAGAACTCGGTGAACGAGATGCCCTCTTCCTGCTCGATGCGGCGAGAGACGGAGTCCTTCGCCAGCATGTAGTTCACCGTGAAGTGTTTCCCGACGTCGCGCAGGAAGTCGAGAAGGTTGGTCGACCCGAGCCAGTCGTAGTTGTCGACCATCCGCGCCGCGGACGGACCCGAGAAGTCGAGGAACTTCGAAAGCTGTTCGCGCACACCTTCGACGTTCGCTTCGATGGTTTCGCGCGTCAGCAGGTTGCGCTCTTTCGACTTGCCGCTCGGGTCGCCGATCATGCCGGTCCCACCACCCACGAGCGCAATCGGGCGATGCCCCGCTCGCTGCAGCCTCGCCAGCGCCAGCGCCGGCAGCAGGTGCCCCACGTGCAGGCTGGAAGCGGTCGGATCAAAGCCGATATAGCCGGTCACCGCTCCGGCCGAAAAATGGTCGCGCGCACCTTCGGTCGCGTCGAACACGAGGCCGCGCGCTTCGAGATCATCCAGGAAATTCATGCGCGTAAACTAGGGTTATCGCCCGCCGGGTGGAAACTCTGCGCGGGATTTTCGTGCACGCGATGCGTGCTACAGCACGAGGTCGTGGCGTTCCTCGACCACTGGTGGCCCCCACGCCCGACTCGGTTTCTGTTCGGTGAGCCGGAACCCCGCGGCCCTGTACAGGTGCGCGGCGGCCGGCAGTCCGCTCACGGTCCAGAGGTACACACGTTGGACGCCGGTCTGGCGGCAGAACGCGATCGCGCCATCGATCAGCGTCCTGCCGAGGCCGAGCCCGCGCGCTTCCGGCGCAACCAGGAACCAGCGAAGCTGCGCGGTCTGCTCGTCGAGGCGCACGATCCCGATGCAGCCAACCAGTCGCCCGTCGCGTTCAGCCAGCCAGAGCCGGTCTCGCGCCGGGTCGTACCGCTTGCCGAACTCCCCGATGGAGCCGGCGACGTACGCTTCGAAAACCAGATTCCAGCCGAACTCCTGCGCGTACAGGCGCCCGTGGAATTCGGTAACCGCACCCAGGTCGCCGGGGCGGACTTCGGTTCGGATTTGCACGTCGTTATTCATACCGCCTGCGATTTGATCAACTCAGGACGATGGCGGCACCAGCCCGAGCATGCGCATGTACGTGACGATGTTACCGTAATGCAGGCTGGTATGGCCAAGGTTGGCCAGGAGCGCGCCGGTGTCACCAGCCCCGCTGTACGCCGCGTTGCAGATGGCGACTGCACTTTTCAGCTTCGCGGTCAGAGTCGCCTTGTCCGTGCTGCCCTTCTCGACGGCCTCCGTCCACTCGACGTTATTGCCGGCCGCGCGGGAGCAGTAGTAGGTGTACGAATCCGCCACGTGTGCGATCTGCTGGCCGAAGGTGCGCACCGAGTCGGTTGGCCGGTAGCTGTACTTCTCCGCCGGGACCAGCTCCGCCGCCTTGCTGATCCAGTCGTTGATCTCGCTGAACCCCCGCTGCAGCGCAGCCGAGGCATCGCCGGCCGACTTCTGCCCGAAGCCTGCCGAACTCATCGTCAGCCGGAACGTGCCGGTCTCCCCGTTCCCTGACACCCGGCCCGTCACCACACCCGCAACCGCGACACCTTCGAAGAGGAACAGGGCGGGACGACCGTTTTCGATGACGTCGACGTTCAGCCGCAGCGCGCCGGTCTTCGCGTCAAAGCTGCCGCTTTTCAGGGTCGCAGGGCCGGGGCCCTGCACGGTGCCATCAATGCCTCCGTTCGCGGCCAGCTTCAGCTCGAACGTTACGGAGTGTCGATCCGTGTCGCTCAGCCCGATGTCCCCCGTCCATTTGCCGGTGATCGGGTCCGCGGCCTGCGCCACACCCGCCTGCGCGAGCAGCAGCGCGCAGCACGCGCTCAGGAAGCTCCGCCTCATCGTCACATCTCCTGTTGCAGGGACGTGTTTTTCCCGGCACGGTCTCGCGTGCCGGCGCGCGAAGATTGCCCGCACGTTTCACGCGAGCAAGAACGTTGGTCGGAGTATCACGCACGCAGTTCGCCCACGCATGTCGCTGTTTCAGAATGCGTGGCGCGGTATCGGTCGGATGCGCTCTTGGGGCGCCACGGATCCGCTCGCGGTCCGAACGGCTGGCGGCGGAATGGTCGAATCAGCCCGCGCCGCGCCACACATCCGCAGCGCGTGTCACGCCTGGCGCCCGGCAGTCTCAGGCCGGCTCCAAAACGGCCTCGCTGCACGCCGCGCGGCGCCACACATCCGCGACGCGGGCGCCCGTCCGGCCCCTCCCGCGCCTTTGCGATCGTCGCCGAAAACCCGGGCGCGCAAGTTGCCGCCTGAGCCTTCGACTTCAGATGGCCTGTAACGCATGCTTCGCCGGCTGATTTTTCCCCTCCTGCTGCTACTCCCGCTGCAAGCCGCTGCTCAGCAGCAGCTCGGACAGAAGGTGCTCGGCGCGGTCGGCATCAACGCGGGTGTGCAGCCCGAGGTCGGACTTTATGTAATCGACAAGCTGCTGTTCTACAACTCGGGAACCATTCGCGACAGAAACGGCGACGAAGTCCCGATTCGTGGGCTGGACGTAGATGTGGTCGCGACGGTACTCGGGCTCGGTTACACGTTCAAGCCGAAACATGCGCCGTATTTCACGGTCTCGGCCGGGGTGCCCCTCGCGTCGGTGTCGCTGAGCACCGATGTCCCGCTCGCCTCGGTCGATCGTGCGGGGTTCGGCGATGCGATCGTGCAGCCGTTGCGCGTGGGCTGGCGCGCGAAGCACTACGATGTCGTGGGGTCGTACACGATGTACATCCCGACCGGGCAGGCGGAGCCGCGCGGAACGGGGATCGGCCGCGGCTTCTGGACCCACCAGTTGTCGCTCGGCGGGGCAGCGTATCCGCACCGCGACCGCACGCGCAGGATTTCCGCACTGCTGAGTTACGACATCAACGGCTGGAAGCGCGACATCGACATCAAACGCGGCAACACGCTGCAGGTGCAGGGCGGCGCGGGCATCGTGCTGAAGAAGATGCTGCTGGTGGGTGTTGCGGGATTCGCACTTTGGCAGGTGACGGATGATCGCGGGCGCGACGTTCCGCCGGCGGTGCGCGGCGCACGCACCCGCGTGTTCGGACTCGGACCGGAAATCGATTTCACGATTCCGCAGACCCCGCTCGCCTTTGAAGCGCGCTACGAGTGGGAGCTCGGCACACGCGCGCGCGTGGAAGGCGATATCCTCGTGATCGGACTCACCTACCGCGCATGGCAGCCGCGCAGCGCAAGGCCGGCCGCACCGCCACGTCGCTGAGTTGCACTGCCGATTCGGGATGGAAAGGTATGCAGCAAAGGCGGGAGTCGGGGGCGGGGTGGCTACCGAAAGAAAACGGCGCCTGCCGCGATAAGCAGCAGGCGCCGTTCGTTATTGCACGAATCGAAGGATCAGTGCTTGATGACCGTGAGGCCGGTGACGGTTGCTTCGGTATTGTGGCCGAAGCGAATGCCGTAGATGCCGTCGGTCGACTTGAGCTTGCCCTCACCGAGCACGGCAGACTTGTCGTAGCTGCCGACGACGGTGCCGTTGATCGCACACTCGACCTTGTCGCCCTTTACGGACAGCGCGATCTCCTGTGTGACCGGCTCGCCCGGCCCGGATGCCTTCATTACCGAGGCGTGCGCCTCACCGCGACGCCCGTTCACCTGGAACGGTTCAGGCCCCATGCCGCGCACGATGAAGTTGCCGTTGCCGTACGCCGCGCAGTACAGGTAACTCTGCTGTCCCGTGCCCAGATCGTTGCCGGCGATGACGATGCCGTACGGATGCGGGTGGTTGTTCAGCGCCATGTACTTCGGCTCGCGGAACGTCGCCTTCACGGTGTAGTTGCCCGACGCCTTGTTCGCCGGGTTCCAGTACGTCACGGCCGGCCCGGTCGTGACGTGCAGCGCATCGCCGTCCTTCACCAGCTTCGCGTTCTCGAGGACCTGTCCCTGCTTCTCCTCGTTCGCGTCGATTTTGCCGGCCCATCCCGGAACGTGGATGCCGCCACCGGCGACGGCACGCGCCTGGTCCTGTGCGTTCGCCGAACCCGCCGAAGCGAGCAGCAGCGCGGCTGCAAACAGGGTGTAGGCTCGTCGCATGGGTTCTCCTCGTGTTGAAATGATCGCTGCGAGAATCAACGCTCAGCGCTGCGCGCTCGCAAGGTCGCCGACCGCAGTTGCGAGCGTGTGCACCTTCGCTTCATCCGCGGCACCGCGTGCCTGTTCGTGCAGTCGTGTTGCGAGCTGGCCCAGTGTCTCGACGCGCTGTTGTCCGGACAGCTTCTCCGCACGCGCCAGCTCCATCCGAGCCGACGCGATGCGTTCAGCGCCAAGCCCATCGTTGCGCTCGAGCTGGTCCAGGTACGCACGTGCGAGGGCGAAGCTGGCCGGCCAGACGATCTTCGGCTGCTCCTGCGCATTGAGTTCTTCGAAGCGGACCGTGTTGGCCGCATCGATTTCATTCTGCGAAAGCAGTTCGCTCGGCGTGAGTTCGAAGATGTCGAGGCCACGCGCGATCTCGGAACTGACGATCTTCCCGTTGTACCAGTAGACCGACCAGGAACCACCGCTCGTGCGACGCGTGCTGTCCGCCGAGACCGGGCCACGGTCGAAGAACGCGATCTCGTGCGGCTTGCTCGGATCGGTCCAGTCGAACACGGAAATCCCGCCCTGGTACCAGGCCTGCACCATCACTTCGCGCCCCGGAATCGGGATCAGCGAACCGTTGTGTGCGACGCAGTTCTCGAGCTGTGTCTGCGGCGCGGGCATCTTGTAGTAGCTCTTGAAGTCGAGCTCCCTGCCACGGATCGTGAAGATCGCGTTTGCGCCCCACTCGTACTTATCGGTTGCACGGCAGCGCGGCGCCGAACCGCCACCCCACTCGTCCGTGAACAGCACCTTCGAACCATCGTTGCTGAAGGTCGCGGAATGCCAGTACGAGAAGTTCGAGTCCGCGACTGCAGCCAGTCGAATCGGATTCTTCACATCGCGAATGTCGAGCAGCAGGCCGTAGCCCTCACACGCACCGCCGGCGAGGCCGATCGCAGGATAGACGGTGATGTCGTGGCACTGGTTCGGACCACCGCGACGCGCAGGCGGCGGACCCTGGCGATTCGCATTGGCAGGCCGCGGCCGCGCATCCGGTTCGGAGTGCCGCGGCGGTGCATCGAGCCCGTCAAAAATGCGCGGGGAGCTCACGATCTTCGCCTGTTCCGGCGCCTTCAGCGGGATCTGGATGACTTCGATGCGGAACCGGGCGCTGGTCGGATCTTCGATCGGCGCATCGAGGCAACCCGGCAGTTCGTTCGGCGAACGCACACGGGCCGAACCCGAGATGTACACGTAGACGTTCTCGCTGTCCTTCGGATCGCTCACCACCGTATGGGTATGCGAGCCGCGGCAGGTCTGCACGTTCGTGATGTACTTCGGATTCTTCAGGTCCGTCGCCTCGAAGATGCGTAGGCCGCGCACACGCTCATGACTGACCGTGTCCGGCACACCCTGCGTGCCGCAGTCCTTGCGCCCGGTCAGACCCTCCGCCGAGACGAACAGCAGGTTCCCGTAAACCGAGACATCGCTCTGCGATGCGGGGCAGAGAAACGCATTGACCACGTTCGGCTTGCGTGCGTTCGAGATGTCCCACACCACAAAGCCATTGTAGTTGCCCTGAATCGCGTAGTTGCCCCTGAACGCCAGGTCCGAGTTCGTCACCCCCGCAAAGTTGGGCGGCGACATCGTGTTCGAAACCAGCCGCATGTTCCAGCTCGCTTCGCCTGCGTCGGTGAGCCCCGCCTTCAGTCCGATACGCGGGTCCGGATCCGGCTTCGTTCCGGAGCCGACCGGTACCGACGACTTCTCGTTCATTGCGCCGGACGACGCGCACGCTGCAGCAAGCAGGCTGCTCGCGGCCACGACGACAAAGGCCGCGCCGGCGCGTCTGCTCCACGGCCGGGCTCTGTTTCCAGGTTTCACATTCGGCTCCGTTGTTGGTGTGGTGATACGGCAGACTGCTTTACGGCTGTCGCATGACTTGGATGCACGCCGCTCGTGGGCGAACCTGCTTACGCCTGCGACAGCCTCACTACTGCTGGCGTGTCCGCGCCATCAACGCGTCCAGCATCGCCTGCATGTGTTTGATCTCGGTCGTCTGATCTGCGAATACGTCCGACGCGAAGCGGAACACCGTCTCGTCCTGTGCCGCCCCATACGAACCGAAGAGCTGGTCCACCATCGAGATCGCGCCCTCGTGGTGTCGAATCATCGCGCTCAGGAACAGTCGGTCGAATTCCGGTCCGCGGGCACGATCGAGTTGCGCCAGTTCCTCCGCACTCAGCATCCCGGGCATCAGCATATCGTGTTCGTGCCCGTTCATCTCCATGCGCATATGCGTGGCGTCCGCTGCCGGGAACGGCTGGCCCTTTTCACGAAGCCAGAACTGCATCAGTTGGATCTCATCCCGCTGCGCGACCACGATCCGCTCGCTCAGGCGCTGCACCTCCGGACTCGCATCGTGCGACTCCGCCCACCCGGCGATCAGGATCGCCTGCGCGTGGTGCGGGATCATCCCGGTCATGAAGTGCACATCCGCGTCATTCACCGGCACGGCTGCCATCGCTGCCGGCGGACTCGCTGCTTTCATCGTTGCACTGCTGCACCCCGCCACGGCGAGGACGAGCAGCCCTGCCGCAAGGCAGTGCCGCGACCCTGAATTCATTGGACCCGGTTGTTGGAGTGGGTTTCTTCTGAGGATAAGGACACCGGCAGGGATTGGAAAGTTTGGAATGCGAGTGTAACGCTCGCTGCGAGCGGTACGCGTGAGAGGCGGCAGCGCCGCGTGTGGGGCCCGGGGTTGTGTGCGGCTGCGCTGGCGCGACCCCGCCAACCCGGGGGAGCCCTGACGGGACTGCGCGCCCGCGGGGGGCGCCACGCGTGTGCGCCACCGAAGATGCCTGGCGGCTGGCGGTCTTCTGGGCCGTTCGCCCGCCAAACAACCGTGGGCCGGAGAAATGGTTGGCGGCGCATCGGTCGTATCGCCGACGAGCCGCCAGGCGTCGGGAATCGAGGTGGTCCCTGGCGGCGCACGGTCGCGCATACCCTGCGCGCCTGCCCTGCATAAACAGCGCTGGCCGATGCTACGTTCCCCCGCCCCGCGTCGCACATGGGCCCGACACCAGTCGGCTGAGTGAACGGTCTCTGGTCGACGCGAGCGTGCGATCTGCCTGCACGGTCGTGAAAAACCCGTACGCGGTATTCCGGTACGTTGTACACGCGGAAAGAAACTGATCGACTGAATTTCAAACTGTTTGAATCGATACCGGAACGCAGCCAGGGAGGGAGTGTACCGGAGATGTCACCAAACACAACGTAAACCTGAGCGCTGAGGCTCCCGGGCCGCGCTCGACATCGCTGAGGATGCATGCGTACCAAACTGCTCCTTCCTGCTACATCGCTCGTATTCGTGACTGCAGCTACGGCTGGTTTCATTGGGTCGGGCAGCATCATGAACACGCCGGTGAGCGCGGAAGCGGTCGGTCCGGTAGCGGCCGCCGTCATCGACGCCGAGCCAACTGTGACCGCTACCGCGAGGACCCGCGCGGAAATCGCCCATGCCGCCCTGGCCAGCAAGGTCAGGCGCCAGAGTCACCCGAATGCGCTGAAGGTCGCATTCGAGGCTTATTACAATTATCGCGAAAAGAACCCGAATCAGGTTCGCAAGCCTTACTTCTACTATATCGATTATGGCCTGAGCAATTCGACGCCGCGTGGGTACGTGTTCGACATGAACACGCTGCAGGTGGTCGAGGGGCCGTTCACGGTTGCCCACGGTAGTGGTTCGGGGCCGCGCTACGGCACACCGACGAAGTTCTCGAACCGTTCCGGCAGCAAGATGAACTCGCTCGGGCTTTATGTGACGCAGGAGACCTACAACTTCAGCGGGACCTCGGGTGGCCGTCGCTACTCGTCGATCGGGCTGCGCATGAAGGGCGTCTCGGGCAAGCACAACAGCAACGCCCGCTCGCGCGGGATCGTGGTGCACGGCGCGCCGTACGTCACCTCCCGTGAGGCCGGCCGCAGCGAAGGCTGCCCGGCGATGGAGCAGTCGCGCGCACGCCGTCTGCTCCCGACCCTCGCCAAGGGATCGCTCGTGTTCGTGTTCGCACCGAACTCGAGCTGGATGGCCAGCGATCCCTGGATCAACGGCTAAGCCATCAAGCGAAGCGATTCGACACAAAGAAACCGTCCCTCTGTCCGAGAGCAGAGGGACGGTTTTTTTGCATCAGGCGCGGCCCGTTCAGGCCGGGCCGCCCGCCCTGGTAATTTCCGCGCCCCGCGCCCGCGCCCGCGTCTCCCGCCTACAACAGGTCGGCGACGCCGTCCGGCAGAACGGGATCGGGCATATCGGTATAGACCGGGTTGGAGAGGTAGCGCTCGCCAAAGTCGGGGAGGACCGCCACGATCTGTTTGCCCCTGTACTCCTCGCGCGCGGCGACCCGCAGTGCAGCCCAGGTCATACTGCCGGACGAGATGCCGGCGAGGATGCCTTCCTCGCGGACGAGTCGTCGGGTGGTCTCGATCGCGTCTTCGTTCGTGACCCGGATCACCTCGTTGTAGAGCGCGGTGTCCAGCACGCCGGGCACGAACCCCGGCCCGATCCCCTGCTGCTTATGCGGGCCCGACTGTCCGCCGGAAAGGACCGGGCTCTCGTTCGGCTCGACCGCGAAAATTCGGATCGATGGCTTCTGTCCGCGCAGGAACCGGCCGGCCCCGGTCAGGGTTCCCCCCGTGCCGACCCCTGCGACCAGCGCATCGACGTTGCCCTCGGTGTCCTCCCAGATCTCCGGGCCCGTCGTGCGGAAGTGGATCTCGGGGTTCGCCGGGTTGTCGAACTGGCGCGGCATCCAGGCGCGGTCACCCAGTCGGTCGAGGATTTGCTGCGCCCGCTCGATCGCGCCGCGCATCCCGCGAGCGCCCTCGGTCAGCACGACCTTCGCGTTCAGCGCGCGCAGCATGTTGCGGCGCTCGACCGTCATCGTTTCGGGCATCGTGAAGATGCAACTGTAGCCGTGGGTCGCCGCCGCAAACGCGATCCCGATTCCCGTATTGCCGCTGGTCGGCTCGACGATGGTCATTCCCGGGCGCAGCACGCCGCGGCGAATCGCCTCGTCCACCATTGCAACGCCGATGCGATCCTTCACCGAGTTGTACGGGTTGAACGCTTCCAGTTTGAGCAGCACTTCCCCGGGTAAGCCGCGCCCGAGGTGGCGCAGTCGCACCAGGGGAGTTTCGCCAATCGTCTGCGTGATATCGTCGTAGATCCGTTGCCGCGCCATGTGCTCCTGTCCTGTTGTGATCGGTGTCGAAAGAACCTGTTGTCCGCGCAACCCATGCCAGCGCAACCGGCCAGTGGTTGCCGAGGCTGTCGATCGAGCGGCATTATCTGCCAGCTCATCATTACCCCGAGGAAACCATGCGAACTCGACTGACCCTGTTCGCCGTTCTGCTGGCGGCAGCTCCCGTCGCAGCGCAGCAGCCGACCGCGCTGACCGCAGCGGACTATGCCCGTGCCGAGAAGTATCTGGCGCAGCAAACGGTTCCGCTCGTGCTGAAAGGCGCGGTGCGGGCCAACTGGATCACGCCCGACCAGTTCTGGTACCGAAACGCAATTGCCGAAGGTGCGGAGTACGTGCTCGTCGATGCGCGTGCACGCCGGCGCACGCGCCTGTTCGACCACGAACGCATGGCGCGCGCGCTCCAGGGCGTGAGCGATACCAACTTCAGCCCGTGGGACCTGCCGTTCACGCGCGCCGAAATCAGCGGCGATCGGCGGACCGTCGGTTTCGAAGACCGGCTGCGCAGCTACACCTGCGATGCGGTCGCCTATACCTGTCGCGTCCAAACGCGCGACGACAATGCGCGCGGACCGGCCAGTGTCACCTCACCCGACGGCCGCTACGCCGCGTTCATCCGCGAGCACAATCTCTGGATTCGTGAAGTTGCGAGCGGTCGCGAGATCCAGTTGACTACCGACGGGCAGCAGGATTACGGCTACGCCACCAACAACGCGGGCTGGACGCGCAGCGATCGGCCGATCGTGCTCTGGTCTCCCGATTCGCGGAAGATCGCCACGTTCCGGCACGACGCGCGCAATGTCGGGATGATGTACCTCGTCGATACACGGGTCGGGCATCCGAATCTCGACGCGTGGAAGTATCCGCTGCCCGGCGACAGCGCGATCTTCATGATCGAGCGCGTGATCATCCATCTCGATGGGCCGAAGCTCGTGCGGTTGCAAATGCCGGCCGATCCGCATCGTTCGACGCTGTGCGACCATATCGTCTGCCGCGGCGAGTGGGGCGATGTCCAATGGTATCCCGATGCCTCACACCTCGCCTTCGCGTCGTCGTCGCGCGACCACAAGGAAGCGATTCTGCGCGTCGCCGATGCCGAAACCGGTACCGTCAGAACCGTGCTCGAAGAGAAGGTTCCGACCTTCTACGAGTCCGGCGTCGGGCGCGTCAACTGGCATGTGCTGCCGAAGTCGAACGAAGTGATCTGGTACTCGCAGCGCGACGACTGGGGACAGCTCTACCTCTACGATCTCGCAACCGGCCGGCTCAAGCATCAGATCACGAGCGGCGAAGGCAACGTGCTGCAACTGCTGCACATCGACGAGGCGAAACGGCAGCTCTACTTCACCGGAGCCGGACGCGAGCCCGGGCGGGATCCGTACTTCCGCCATTTCTATCGCATCGGCATGGATGGGAAGAACGAGAAACTGCTGACGCCGGAAGATGCGGATCACGAGATCACGCTGTCGTCAGACGGTCGGTTCTTTGTCGATGCGTACTCGAAGCCGGATGTGCCCGCGGTGAGTGTGCTTCGCGATGCGGACGGCAAACGCATCGTCGAACTCGAGCAGTCCGACATCTCACGCCTGCTCGCGACCGGCTGGACGCCACCGGTGCCGTTCACCGTGAAGGCGCGCGATGGAAAGACCGACCTGTACGGGCTGATGTACCGCCCGACCGGCTTCGACGCGTCGAAGAAGTATCCAATCATCAATCACATCTATCCCGGTCCGCAGACCGGCAGCGTCGGCAGCCGGAGTTTCTCCCCTGCGCGCGGCGATACACGTGCACTCGCGGAACTCGGATTCATCGTTGTGCAGATCGATGCGATGGGCACACCGATGCGCTCGAAGTCGTTCCACGCCGCCTACTACGGCAACATGGGCGACAACGGGTTGCCCGATCAGGTCACCGGGATGCAGCAGCTCGCACAGCGCCACTCCTGGATCGACCTCGACCGCGCGGGCATCTACGGCCACTCGGGCGGCGGCTTCGCCTCCACCGCCGCGATGCTGCGCTACCCCGATTTCTTCAAGGTCGCGGTCTCCCAGGCCGGTAACCACGACAACCGCCTGTACGAAGACGACTGGGCCGAAAAATGGCAGGGCCTGCTCGTCAGGAATCCGGATGGAACCACCAACTACGACAATCAGGCGAACCAGCTCATCGCAGGAAACCTCAAGGGCAAGCTGCTTCTCGCCCATGGCACCCTCGACGACAACGTGCCGCCGAACAACACGCTCATCCTGGTCAATGAGCTGATCCGCGCGAACAAGGACTTCGACCTGATCATGTTCCCGAACCGCCGCCACGGCTTCGGCGGCGAATCGTACATGACGCGTCGACGCTGGGACTACTTCGTGAAGCATCTCATGGGCGCCGAACCCCCGAAGGAGTTCGAGATCGGACGTCCGAGCAGCTAGGGCTAGGTTTGCGCCGGGCTGCCGGCCGGCGCCTCAGCGCGCTGCCGCAGCCCGCTGCAGCCCGCTGCAGCCCGCCGGAAGAGTTTCCTGTGTCGCTGCCGGCCATTTCGATTGCAGATGCAAGTTGCGCCGGCACCGCCGCAGCCCGCCGGAAAAGTTTCCTGTGTCGCTGCCGGCAAGTTCGGTTGCAGGTGCAAGTTGCGCCGGCACCGCTGCAGCCCGCCGGAAAGGCTTCCTGTGTCGGTGCCGGCAACTTTGGTTGTTGATGCAAGCTCGTCTCGTGCCGGCACGCGCCCGCGCAAGCGCCTCCCGAATGGTCAGATCGAAACCATTAACCGCGATGTCAGCGTCGGCGTGACCGTTGCCGCGCTCGACGCGCGTTGGGGTTCGACGCGCGCGTGGAGTCCGGTGCGCGACATTAGCGCGAGCGTGAGGATCGCAAACAGCAGCTTGCCGGCGGCCGTGAAGGATGCGAACGCGAAAGCGAACTGCGCCGCGGGCTGCACATTCAGGCGGGTCTGGATCGCGTCGAGCGCGAAGAGGAACAGCAGGGCGGTGGTCGTTGCGGCCGCGAGTCCACAGCACCAGCCGAGCACGCGCAGGACGCGCCGATGTCCGCGAACCATTGCGATCGCGAAGGCGACCAGCAGTCCGACTGCCGGGATCATGAACGCATTGCTCAGCAGGCCGATCACGCCGAAGCGCCACTGCTCACTACCGAAATGTGCCGGGAGCGACGACGTGATCGCATCGAAGAACGGGATGATGACCAGCATCGCCGCGACGGCGTACGCCGATCCGGTGAGGGTTTCGTAGCGTTTCATGCGTGCACCTGAGGTGAGGAGTTTGGTTTACCGATTCGGTCGGTAGACGCCGCGCAGTTCAGTCGCGACCGGGTGCATCGGATGGAAGCCGGTGCACGCCGACGCAACGTGGCTGCGATCGGAGGTCTGGCCGGAGTGCATGCGGCGCGCCGTTGCAGGGGCGCCACGGCGAAGCGGGTTTTCTGTGGGAAACACGGGCAACCGTGGCCGGATCGGTACGCGTTAATGTGGCTGGGCTGCGACAGCCGTTGGCGGTGTGAACGATCGTCGAAAGCGAGCCACGATTACCAAGTTCCATTCAGCGCGCTTTGCGCCGTTGTCCCGGTCGGGAACCCACAGGAATCGCGTCATTCCAATGCGTCGGGTAACTGTACTTCCAACCCGGCGAAAAGGCGCAGGTCCTGCCAAAGGGAAAATCGCACGGCACATCGGCTCACGAACTATCCCCGATACCCGCAGAGGCGCGCATGGCCAGAGCCAAATCACTCCTGACGGCAGCAGCTTTCGCCGCGACACTTGTGTCCGCGGCGCACGCCCAGTCGGATTTCAAGCTGCTGGGCGTCGGCAACGTTACCGCGTTCGGCTACTACGTGGGGCCCTATGTCGGCGGCGGCGGCCCAGGGTTCAGCCAGCAGTACAGCTTCAACTGCGTCGACTTCTTTCACGAGGTGCAGATCGGTCAGGTCTGGACGGCGAATGTGACATCGCTGGCCGGCAGCGACATGTCGCTCACGCGCTTCGGTTCGGCCGATCTCTACCGTCAGGCCGCCTGGCTGACCACCCAGTACAGTAGCGTCAGCCAGAGCAAGTGGGGCTATATCCAGGCCGCAATCTGGAGGATTTTCAGCGGTACCAGCGTCGCTGGAGGAACACACGCGGAAACCAACTACTGGTTCAACCAGGCGCGGCTGCTCTCGAACTACAGCAGCATCAACCCGGCCGAGTTCGTCGTCCTGACCGACGTCAATCGCAACGATTCGCGCAGCGTCCAGGAGTTCGTGGTGCGCGCACCGCTCACCCCGACGGTCACACCCGAACCTGCGACCATGCTGCTGCTCGGCTCCGGCCTCGCCGGCCTGGGCGCCATGCGCCGTCGCCGCAAACAGCGCGAATCACAGGTCGATCCAGTCTGACCACACAGCATCGAGTTACAGCGCGCCAGGCGGTATCTGTGCACCAGGCCAGCGGGTTCTCCCCACTGGCCTGACGTTCAATAGCATCCATCATCCGCCGTTCGTGGTGATGAAGTTGAGCGGCGGACAGTTCGGATCCAAACCTTCGGTAAGCAGGACTTCCACCCGAATGATCCGGCCCCGCGGTACTTCCGGTTTGTCACCGGCGATCTTCTTCCCGTCGACATACACGACTCGTTTACAGCCGGCCGGGGGGTCCTTCGGAATTTCGACTTCGAATACCCGTCGCTCGAGCCTCAGCATTTCGATGCTCGAACCTTCCAGGCTGCCATTACGATAGATCATGAGCCGCACTCCGCCCGCACGCGACACCAGGTCCTTCGGCAACTCAAACATGCGCGTGCTCCCGGCGGTGATATCGCCGACACGCGCGTGCCCACGGCAGACTTCGGTGAAGATCGTCACTGAATCCACGCTGCGATTCACTACTCGCACGCCCAGCGGGGCCAGCCGCAGGTCGACCAGCGAGCACAGGCTCGGCGGCGCCGCAGCCGCCCTGCGCCGCGGTTCCTGCCTGCTGCTGCACCCCGCCAGCACCACAGACATCAGGAGCACACCCCAGCCGAATCCCGCCAGGCATCTCGTCGTCATGTACTATGATTATAGTAGATGCCCCCCGCTGTCCAGTCCGCACAGGTCCAACGTGTTTGGAGAACCACGCCGCCGAACCACGCATCGCAAAATCTTCGGATCAGTCCGGGAGTTCACCACCGGTCGCGAGGGTACGAAGGAGCCCGCCGTCGAGCAACTGGTATCTGCCCCGGCCGGCGCTGGCAATGACGCCGCGCTCCCGGAGTTCCGCGAGCGAGCGTGCAACGAGTTCTCGCACCGTGCCGAGTTCCTCCGCCAGTTCCTGCTGGGTTACCCCGAGGGTAAAGCTGGCCGTTGCATCAGCGGCTCTGCGCAGCAGATGGTCGGCGACGCGCGACGTGATATTCTGATGCGTGATCCGATCGAGCCGCCCGATCAGTCCCTGCACGCGGTGGGCGAGGCGTTTGAGGAGGACGCGTGCGAGGTTGGGGTCTGCGGCAATGGCTGCGTACAGCACGTCCGGCGGGATGACCATGCAGCGGGCACGCGTCGCCGCGATCGCGGTTGCCGGATACGGCGTTTCTGCGAACAGCGCGACATCGCCGAGGGTACCGCCCGCCCGTTCGACGTGCACCACGTGCTGGCGTCCGTTCCTCGCCCGCACGACACGCACGGTGCCTTCGAGCACGATGAGCAGCGCCTGCGGCTGCCCACCTGCCGTCCACAGTACTTCGCCGGCAGCAAAGGTCCGGATCGAACCGTGCTGCTCCAGGATGCGCCGGGCCGCTTCGTTGAGATTCGCCAGCATGGGTGTATTGTAGCGCTCGCGCGGGTTCCAGACAGAGCCGCTCGCATGCGTTGTAACCAAAGTCGCTTCGGCGATTGATCGGCACTGTCAGTTTTGACGACGTAGAGGAAACCGCCTGTTCGAAACGGAGATTTTCGGTGCAAGCTCGTTTGATTGTTCCACTGATTCTGGCCGGGATTACCACGGGTGCCTGTGCAGGCCGAACCGGGTCGACGGAGCAGCGGATCGCTCCAGGCACTGGCAGCGACTCGGTGCATGCCGCCATGCACGCAGGCGCCGCATACTCCACTTCCATGCATTCCGCCATGCATTCCGACACAGTGCACGTCGCCATGCACGCTGGAACGATGCACTCCGATTCCATGCATACCGCCATGCATTCTGACTCGGTGCACGTCGCCATGCACGCTGGAGCGATGCACTCCAATTCCATTCATGCCGCCATGCACGGAAGCGGGATCGGGCACGACCCGGCGAACCATGCTGGAGGTGACACAGCCTTCGCTGCGCTGCAGGCGCGCGGAAAAATCGCGATGGGGGTGGATCAGTACACATCGACACACCTGTTCGACGACCTGCCGGACGGCGGCCGGATCGAACTGCAGCGCGATCGCGACGATCCGGGCGGAGTGCGCACGATCCGCGAGCACCTGCGCGGTATCGCCGAGGCCTTCAGCACGGGTGATTTTTCGACCCCGGCGTTCGTGCACATGCAGGACGTGCCGGGCACCACGGTAATGGCCGAACGCCGGTCGGCGATCCGTTACGTATTCAGCGAACTTCCGCGCGGCGGCGAAGTCCGCATCACGACCAGCGATCCCGTTGCCCTGAAGGCTGTCCATGACTTTCTGGCCTTTCAGCGCCAGGACCACCGTGCCCACGGGCGAGGCGCACTGACGAAGACCGGGCAACCGCGGTAGTAAACTGCGGCAAATCGCACATGCGCGGGCTTTCAACAAACGGTTGTGCTATTGACTGCTGCAAACCGCACACACGCGAGCTTTAGACGATCGGTTGGGCAGTTGGACCGCAGCGAATCGCACATTCGCGCGCTTCCAACGGACGCGTGTGCGGTAGTCCCGCCAGTATCGGAGGAAGTGCACACGCTCCACGCCGCGCGCCGGATGCGCGTGCGGTTGACCCGATATTGTCCGCACAACTGCACGCACGTCCAAAAAGCTTCCGCGATTGTGCGTTTGGCAGCAGCGATGCTGGCGCGCGGCGCCCACGGCCAGCGGAATCATTTGTTCGGCGCAGCAATCGCGGCCGCGAGCCTTCGTCCGCCCTCGCAACCGGATCCGACACAACCGCATCCGCCTCAGCGACCGGATCCGCCCCCCCGCCAGGCACGGCCGACGGCGCACATGCGTGGCGGCCGGCAACTCGGCTCCCGCCCACGCCCACGCCCCGTTTGTTTGCATCGGGCGGTGCCGGCCCAGGAATTACCTCATCGCGAGCGAAACCTGTATATTTGGAGCGACCGAAGTCCTGGAGCCCAGAGTTGAGCGGCGAGAGCGGGGAAGCACAGCAGCACGGGGGAGCGCGCGTCTCAAAGGCGCTCGATCGTGCGGAGATTGACGCACTGTTGCAGCGCAACTGCTGGGGCGTGCTGGCGCTGTCGGTGAATGACGAGCCGTACGGCGTTCCCGTGATTTACGGGTATGACGGCGAGACGCTGGTGTTCGCGAACGGGCCGGGACAGAAGCTGGCGATGCTGGAGCAGAACCCGCGCGTTACCTTCACGGTGGTTGAAGTGGAGGAGTACGGCCGACGGTGGCGATCGGTCATTGTGAAGGGGCGCGTCGAGTGGATCGAAGATCTGACCGCGAAACTTTCCGCATTCAATACACTGCGCAAGCAGATTCCGTTTTCGGCGCAGCGCATGCGCGACGCCTCGAAGCTGGCGAGTGCCCGTGTTGCGCGTCTTGTTCCGTCCGAGATCACCGGGCGGGCAGCAGGAGCATAAAGTGCAGGCAGTACAGGATGTATTGACCCGGAGTGTGCCGGGCGAAGTCGGGCTGACGACGCGCGCGCGTCTGCAGGCGTACTTCGAACTGACCAAACCCGGGATCACCGTATTCATCATGCTGACCGCGGCGGTCGGGTACTGGCTTGCGCCGGGGCCCGCGTCGGCGTGGAAGTTTGCGATGACGGTGCTGGGCACCGGGCTCACGTCGGCGGCGGCGTGCACGCTGAACGAGTGGGCGGAGCGGTTGTACGATGCGCGGATGAAGCGGACGGCGCGCCGTCCGCTGCCGACCGGCCGCGTCAGTTCCAGCCGTGCGCTCTGGCTGGGCAATGTGCTCACGCTGCTCGGACTCGGACTGCTGGTGACGCAGGTCGGTCCGGCCGCGGCGGTCATGGCCGGGCTGAGCTGGGTCTCCTACCTGTTCGCGTACACGCCGCTCAAGCGCTACAGCCATGTCTGCACGTATGTCGGCGGGATTCCGGGGGCGCTCCCGATCGTAGCCGGGTGGAGCGGCCGGGGCGGGCTCGACGAACCGGGCGCCTGGGCGCTCTTCCTCCTGATGTTCTTCTGGCAGATGCCGCACTTCTTTTCGCTGGCCTGGCTCTGCCGCGACGATTACCGCAACGCAGGTTTCAAGATGCTGACTTGCGACGATCCGGATGGGCGTCGGACCAGCCGCGTGTCGATGGTGTTCAGCGCGCTGCTCGCGGTTTCGACGGCGCTGCCCTTCGTGGTCGGGCTGACCGGCCCGGTCTACGGGATCCTCGCGCCGCTGTTCGGCCTCGTGTTCTTTGTGTTCTCGCTGCGTATGCGGCCGAGCACCATGCAGGCGGGCGCCCGCCGGCTGTTCCTGCTTTCCCTGATCTACCTGCCGGCCGTTCTCACCCTCGCCGTTCTCGACCGGGCCGGGTAGCTGGCCGACCCGCCCGGGTCCGTGGCGCACCACAACGGGCGGGCGCGCTGCAAGTTGCTCCATCGGCCGCGCCAACGCACGACGCCCCGGCGTCGTACGGAAGTGTTACAATAGAATTGCATCGGTCGTTGTACGATGGCAGATTCTCCGCCCCAAACTCATGAGTACGGAAATCGTCGAAAACGGTGCTGCCTTGCGGCCGACCGTGCTGCTCGTCGAAGACGAGGTGCAGGTCCGACAGCTCGTCGAGCGCGTGCTCGAACGGCAGGGTTTCGCCATCCTGACGGCGGAGAACGGGTCGGATGCGGTGGCGGTGAGCGGCACTCACCAGGGGCCGATCGATCTGCTGCTGACCGACGTCGTGATGCCGAATATGGGCGGTCCGGAGGCAGCGGATCTGATTCGGAAGCAGCGCCCGACCATCCGCGTGATCTACATGTCCGGGTACTCCGAGGAGATGTTCCGTCTGCAGAGCGAGCCCGGGCATCAGGCAGTCTTCCTGGGCAAACCGTTCACGCCCGACGATCTGCGTCGCATCATCCGCGACGTGCTGAGCTAGCGCAGGTTGCGGGCAACTCCGTGGAATACCACGGCCCCCGGGTCCAGGCTCCACCGCTTAACTGCAGCCCGGGCGAACTCGACCCAACCTATGGGCCCTGAACCACATCCAACGTTAGGTTTCGCGCGTTCGCGAAGCCGCGAGTCCATCGTTCACCGAACAGCAGGAGTCATTCAATGAGCCGACGTCCCTCGATTTTCGGGGCCGCGCTGGTGGCGGCCGTTACCGCATCGGCCGGGGCGCAGACGATTGCAGGCGGCCGGACCGAACCGGCAGCCGCATTCGGAGGCGCGGTCGCGATCAGCAACGGGGACGTGCTGGTCGGCGAGCCGTTCAACAACATCCGGTCGGGGCTGGTCTACATCTACCGCAAGGCCGGCGGGTCGTGGACCGAAGCGAGCACGCTGGCGGCGTCGGACGGCAAGGCAGGCGACGGCTTCGGCAGCGCGATCGCGGTCGACGGGACGACCATGCTGGTCGGCGCGGTCCGCAGCAATGACAACCGCGGCACCGTCTACGTGTTCCAGCGCCAGGGATCGAGCGCGTGGCGCGAGACGGCACGACTCGCCGGCGCAGATGTCGCCGCGGGCGACCAGTTCGGTGCCACCATTGCCCTGCGTGGCGACCTCGCCCTCGTGAGCGCGCCCGGTCAGGCCAAGGGTGCGGGCGCGGTCTACGTGTTCCGTCGGACCGGCGCCAATTGGGCGCAGGCCGGCAAGCTGGTCAGCCCGGAAGCGAAGGATCAGGTCCGCTTCGGCTCTGCTATCGCCTTTGACGGGGACCGGCTGCTGATCAGCGAGCCCGGTGCGAACGAGCGGGCCGGCGCGGTGCACCTGTTCACACGCGACGCTTCGGGCGAATACAAGGCGGCGGGCAAGCTGAACGTGAACGGACTTCAGCGGAACGATGTGCTGGGCGTGTCCATGGCGGTTTCGGGCAACACGCTGCTGGTCGGCGCGAACGGGCTGGCGAGCACGGCCGGCGGGATCGTCACGTTCACAAAGGACGAGACCGGCCAGTGGCGCGAGCACGGCCGCCTGTTTCCGTACCAGGGCGCGCGCTTCGACAACTTCGGCAGCGCCATCGCGCTCGCCGGCAACGATCTGCTGGTCGGTGCACCGCGCGGCAACGATGCCCGCGGCATGGTCTTCCACTACTCGCGCGCGAACGAAAGCAGTGCCTGGACATCGGTCACCGGGATCACGCCCGATGAGGCGATCCGTGGCGATGCGTTCGGCGCGACCATCGCTTCCGCCGGCGACCTCGCCGCGGTCGGCATGACCAGCGACGACTACGGCGCAGGCTCGGTCGTCATCCTCGAGCGCGTGAACAACGCGTGGCGGCAGACTGCGATGCTCAAGAGCCCGGACGAGCGCATCGCCTCGATCATGGGCGGCAAGGTCGAGTGCAACAACGGCAAGGCCGCGAGCTTCGAATGCCAGGACTTCGACCTGGTCTCGTTCATGTCTGTGCCGGACCTCGGCGGCAGCCGTGGTGTGCGCCTGAACGACGTCTGGGGCTGGACCGATCCGAAGACCGGCAAGGAGTACGCGCTGGTCGGTCGTATGGACGGCACCTCGTTCGTCGACATGAGCAACCCCGAAAAGCCGGTGCTGGTTGGCGATCTGCCGATGACCAAAGGTGCGAGCGCCGCAGCCTGGCGTGACATGAAGGTCTACAAGGACCACGTCTACATTGTCGCGGACGGCTCGGGTGCACACGGCATGCAGGTGTTCGACCTCGCACGTCTGCGTGACGTGAAGAATCAGCCGGCGAAGTTCGAACCGGATTTCACGTACCGCAACATCAACAGCGCGCACAACATCGTCATCAACGAAGCGACCGGCTTCGCGTATTCGGTCGGCAGCAGCTCGGGTGGCGAAACCTGCGGCGGCGGGCTGCACATGATCGACGTCCGCGACCCGAAGAACCCGAAGTTTGCGGGCTGCTTTTCAGATCCGCAGACCGGCCGCGCATCGACCGGGTACTCGCACGACGCGCAGTGCGTGGTCTACCATGGTCCGGATCGCCAGTACCACGGCCGCGAGATCTGCCTCGGCTCGAACGAGACCGCACTCTCGATCGCGGATGTGACCGACAAGAAGAACCCGAAGGCGATCGCACGCGCGAGCTACCCGAACGTCGGCTACTCGCACCAGGGCTGGTTCGACGAAGAGCAGCGCTACTTCTACATGAACGACGAGCTCGACGAACTGCAGGGGCTCACGCCGAAGACCCGCACGATCGTGTGGGATCTCACCGAGCTGGATGATCCGCAGGTGGTCGGCGAGTTCATGGGTGTGACCTCCGCGTCCGACCACAACCTCTACATCAGGGACAACCTGATGTACCAGTCGAACTACCAGTCGGGGCTGCGCGTCATCGACATCAGCGATCGCACGAACCCGAAGGAAGTCGGCTTCTTCGACACGGTGCCGTACGGCACGAACACGCCGGGCTTCGGCGGCTCCTGGAGCAACTACCCGTACTTCAAGAGCGGCAACGTGATCATGACGAGCGGCAGCGAAGGGCTGTTCATTGTTCGGAAGAAGGCGCCCAAGGTCGTTTCCTGAGGCGAGGAGTTGGATAGAATGTCTGGATCTCGAACTGCGCGACTCGCAGCACTGGTTCTGGGTGCGGTGATCGCTGGGTGTGCGACGCCGATGCTCAGAGAGCCGGTGGTCGATACGAGTCCGAGTGCCGCGGTATTACAGCCGAGCGGGCTGCTGTACGTCTGCAATCAGAACGATGCGACGGTCAGCATCATCGACCTCGCGACGAATCGGATCGTACGTACCGTCGATCTGAAGGCGCTCGGTTTTTCCGCCAACGCGAAGCCGCACCACATCGTGGTCGAACCGGATGGTTCGCACTGGTACGTTTCGCTGATCGGTGAGAATCGCATCGTGAAGCTGGACCGCAACGATCGTGTGGTCGGCAGTGCGCAGTTCGAGACTCCAGGCATGCTGTCGCTGCATCCCACGCAGGATCTGCTGCTGGTGGGGCGCTCGATGACGGCGGTCAATCCGCCGCCGCGCATCGGCGTGGTGCGTCGCTCCGACATGTCGATCGAGGAGATCGATGTGCTGTTCCCGCGCCCGCACGCGATGGCGCTCGACCCCTCCGATGGCACCGCCTACACCGCAAGCCTCGCCGTCAACCAGATCGCCGCCATCGACCTCGCAACCGAACGCGTCGAACTATCCAATGTCAGCGGCGCACCGCACGCACTCATGCAGTTCGCGCTGTCGCCGGATGGCAGAACGCTCGCGATCTCGGGCGAACTCAGCGGCAAACTGTTCTTCTTCGATGTCAGCGATCGGCTCAGGCCGAAGCTGGTCGGTGAGGTCGCGGTGGAGACGCAGCCGTTCGATCCGATTTTCACGCCGGACGGCACGCAGGTGTACCTCGGCAACAAGGCCGCCAATGCGGTCACCGTTGTCGACGCGATCGATCGCAAGGTGATCGCGGTCATTCGAGGCAACGGCATCGCGCAGCCGCACGGGACCGCGGTGTCGCCGGATGGCCGCTACGTCTACGTGTCGAACAACAACCTGAAGGGCACCGGCGATCACGCGGCACACATGATGGTCGGCGGCAGCGAAGGTGGCGCCGCACAGCCGGCCGGCCCCGGCACCATCGTCGTGATCGACACGCAGACGCGGAAAATTGCAAACGTGATCGAGGTCGGTCACAACGCGAGCGGAATCGCAGTATGGGCAGGGAAGTGAAGCAGGCTCGCGCACGGGGCGAGCGGCGAACCCCAATGTTTCGGCAGTACGGACGGCGCTCACTGGGCGCCGTCTTCGCACTGGCCTCCGTGATCGCGGTGCCGGGCTGCCGCAACATGACGCCGTCGATGCGTACTGCTTCGATGCATACTGCTTCGATGCAGGCTCCGATGCCGGATGCCGCGGCGCCGGTGTTCACACGCGAGGTCGCCGGCATCGAGGTGCGCGATGCGAGCGGCGCGCTCTACGAATTCCCGTTTCTTGGCGGACTCGATGTCCCGCGTCCGCACTTCATCGACATCGATGGCGATGGCGACTTCGATCTGTTCGTGCAGGAGCAGTCGAACGCGCTGATGTTCTTTGAGAACACGGGCACGAAGGAGAAGCCGCTCTTCGTCTGGCGCACGGACCGCTATCAAAATCTGGACGTGGGCGAGTGGACGCGCTTCGTCGACATCGATCGCGACGGTGACCAGGACCTGCTGGCCGAAGAGCCGTACAGCTACATCCGGCTCTTCCGCAACGATGGCGGAAAGACCTCGCCGAAATTTGTCCTCGCCGTCGATTCGCTGCGCGATTCGCTGGGCAGACCGATCTTCTCGGACCGCCAGAACATCCCCAACCTCACCGACATCGACTGCGACGGGCTGTACGATCTGTTCCTCGGCCGCGTCGAAGGCACCATCACGCGCTACGAACAGGTGCGCGGAACCGATGGGATCCCGCGCTTCGAGTTCGTGACCGATCGCTTCGAAGACATCGAAATCATCGGCCAGATCGGCTCGATGCACGGCGCCAACACGATGTACTTCTCCGACTACGACGGCGATGGCGACGCGGACCTGTTCTGGGGCGACTTCTTCGAAGACGGCATTCTGCTGATCCAGAACACCGGCACGTGCAGCGCGCCGGTGCTGCGCAATCCGCCGGTCGCCGTGCAGGTTGATGGCGCGAAGCTCTCGACCAGCGGCTACAACGTGCCCGTGCTGGTCGACATCGACGCGGACGGCGACCTCGACATGTTCGTCGGCGTGCTCGGCGGCGCGTTCAACCCAAACCGCACCGCCGCGGACAACTTCTACTTCATCGAACGGCAGGACGGCGCATACACGCTGCGCACGCGCCGCTTCCTTTCGCAGATCGATGTCGGCAACGAAAGTGTGCCCGCATTCGGCGACATCGATGGCGACGGCGATCTCGACCTGCTGATCGGAAACAAGCTGGATGCGGAGAACCTGACCGCCGGCCGGCTCTACGTCTTCCGGAACACGGGCAGCGCCACCAAACCTGCGTTTGTGCTCGCGGACACGCTCGACCTCGATTCCGTCTACCACTATGCGCCCACGCTCGGCGACCTCGACGGCGATGGCGACCTCGACCTCGTACTCGCGACCTGGAACAACGGCATTCAGTTCCACATGAACCTCGGCACACCCACCGAGCCCCGCTGGGTGAAACAGGAATCGCTGACGCTCACGCTCACGCGCGGCAGCAACGCCACCCCCGCGCTGGTCGACATCGATGGAGACGGTGATCTCGACCTGTTTGTCGGCGAGGCCTCGGGGGAACTGAACTTCTACCGCAATGTCGGCAGCGCGCGCGAACCGAAGTTCGTGCTCGAAAGCGACAAGTACGCCGACATCGACTTCGGCCGGCGCAGTCACCCCGCATTCGCGGACCTCGACGGCGATGGCGACTACGACCTGATCGGCGGCAGGGAAGAGGGCGGCGCGGTCTACTACCGCAACGATGGCACGCGCCGGGAGCCGAAGTTTGTGCTCGACCCATCGCTCGCAATCGATCTGCCGCACAACGGCGCTCCCGTGTTCGTCGACATCGACCGCGATAGAAAGCTCGATCTCTTTGCGGGCGGGTTGAACGGCGGGCTCCGCTTCTTCCGGCGGAAGTAGGGCCGATCATCGCCATGCCTCACCTCCGCCGCGAAGAATCCTCTTGCGTTCCGGCCCATTCTCTGACTAAAGTCAGAGAATGGGCGCCGATCAGATAGCCATCGTTCGAAAATTCAACCGGCTGGTGACGCAGCGTGCCGGCGCGCTGGAGGATCAGTTCCTCGGACGCGACCGGCCGCTTGGCGAGTCACGTGTGTTGTACGAAATCGGACCGTTCGGGGCGGACCTGCGAGAGGTGCGGTCACGGCTCGGGCTGGACTCGGGGTATCTCAGCCGGATGGTACAATCGCTGGCTTCGAAAGGGCTGATCACGCTGCGTCCTGGTCCCGGGGATGAGCGACTTCGCCGTGCGGAGCTGACAGAGGCAGGGTTAGCCGAATTCGAGTTGATGAATCGTCGCTCGGATGAAGCCGCGGTCGCGACGCTCGAGCCACTTACGACCTCACAGCGCGAACGGCTGGTGGCGGCGATGGCCGAGGTTTACCGGCTGCTGCGAGCGGCCGGTGCACAGTATGAGCGAGTCGACCCCGCGAGTCCGTCAGCGCAGTTATGTCTGCAGCGGTTCTACGCCGAGCTGGCGCAGCGTTTCGAGCATGGATTTGATCCGGCGCATACGGGAGTAATGGATGCTGATGATTTCCGTCCCCCGCGCGGAGCGTTTGTTGTTGCGTCCGTTGACGGTGAGGCGGTTGCGTGCGGCGGCGTATGTACGATGGAGCGCGGCATAGGCTGGATCCGGCGCATGTGGGTCTCCGAGTCCGTGCGTGGGCTCGGCTTCGGTCGTCGCATGTTATCGGCGCTCGAAGGCGAAGCACGAGCGCTCGGTCTTGAAACGCTTCGGCTGGAAACCAATCGGGTACTTACCGAGGCGATTCGCCTGTACAGGACTGCCGGCTACATGGAAGTCGATCCGTTCAACGACGAAACGTATGCGCATCACTGGTTCGAGAAACATCTCGGGGATCGTACGTCATCATCAGGATTGCCGTGAGCATGGAGAACGGGTCGAACTCGAAGGCGCTTATCGTGACGGGGGCAAGCCGCGGCATCGGCGCGGCGACCGCAAGACTCGCCGCTCAGCGCGGCTGGTCTGTTTGCGTGAACTACCGCACCCGTCGGGATGAAGCAGACGCCGTCGTGGCGGCCATCAGAGCGGGCGGTGGGACCGCAATCGCGGTTCAGGCCGATGTCTCGATCGACGCCGATGTGGTCCAACTTTTTGATAGATGCGACCGAGAGCTGGGGCGGCTGGCTGGACTTGTGAATAATGCGGGCGTTCTCGAGACCCAGTCGCGTGTCGAGGCGATCGACACCGCGCGACTGCAGCGTGTCTTCGCGACGAACGTATTTGGTGCGTTTGTGTGCGCGCGTGAGGCCATCCGTCGTATGTCGACGCGTAATGGCGGTGCGGGTGGTGCAATCGTCAATGTGTCGTCAGTCGCTGCACGACTCGGTTCACCCAATGAGTACGTCGATTACGCCGCCTCAAAGGGCGCGCTCGACACGCTGACCATCGGCCTTGCCGGCGAAGTCGCCGCCGAAGGTATCCGTGTGAACGGCGTTCGACCTGGTTTCATCTACACGGAAATGCACGCCAGCGGCGGTGAACCAGAGCGCGTGGATCGAGTGAAAGCGTTTGTCCCCATGCAGCGCGGCGGGACAGCAGAAGAGGTGGCCCAAGCGATCGTCTGGCTTCTCTCCGATGAGGCCTCCTTCACGACTGGATCTCTCATCGACATTGCGGGCGGCAAGTAGACTCTCGACACCGCGCATTTGTCAGAGACCGGTGTGGCATTTCTTCAGCCGATGCCAGCCACAAACTCCCAATCAAAAATATCGCCGACGGGCACATACCCGATGCGCTGGTAGACTGCGTTTGACGTAGGATTGTTCATGTCGGTGTAGAGCATCGTGAACCGCCTGCCTTCGTCGAGCGCGCGCTGTGACAGCGCGGCCGTGCAGATGCCCGCGTAGCCGCGGCCGCGCGAGGCCGGCGGTGTGTAGACGTGCGTGACGCGGATGCCGTTTTGCGTCGGTCCGGCCAGCGACGCCATGCATTTCGCGCCATCGTCATCCCACACAAACAACCAGCCGTTGCGGAGGCGTTCGTCGGCGATTCCCGGTGCACCGGCATCGGGCAGGCCGACTTCCTCTCCGAACTCGTGCACCCACTGCCGAAGCAGGGGCAGATCGTCCGGCGTGGCGAGCCGCATACTCCCGGGCGGGGTTCGCTCCGGCCAGATCACCCGGTCGAGCTGGTAGATGCGATGATGCCGGGTGCAGCGCGTCTGCAATCCGTATCGTTCGGCCCACAGCTTCGCGAACAGGTACGCGACGGGATCGGGGCCGACCACGCCCGGCAGGGATTCGTACAACGCCAGCACGTGTTCGAGCACGAGCGGGACTGCCTCGATCGGCAGTCGCGTGAGTCCGACCTTGTGCGGCGGGATACGCGAGATGCAGCCGACGATCGCATCGCCCTGCTGAACGGCGGCGAGGAGCGTGTCGGGCGGAAGCGGGTTGTTGGAACCGGCCATGGATGTGGCGAAGCCGAGCAGCATGTTGTGCTCGGCTTCCGATTGCAGCAGCCACGGTTCTGCCGCGGCCAGAAACCGCTGCGCCGTCGGATGGTCGACGATGCGCAGCGGCTGCTGATCCTGCACGCTCAGGTGGTCGGCGTGCACGGCTTCACGGTCGGGTACTTGATGCCGAGCTGCTCGAGGTAGCTCTTGTACTTGTCCGGGTTGTAGTAGTGCTTCTGCAGCTCCGGCTTGTACTTCGCCATGATGTTCGCGTTCAGGTGCGTGGGCGGCATATCGCTGTCGCGCATCAGCGGCTCGTACTTCGTGTCCTTCGTCTGCACGTCGCGGAAATACTTCCACGCCTGCTCGAGGATGACCGGCTTCGTGAAGAGGTCGATCATCGTAGCGGCCTGGACCTTTGCACCGGCGACTGCGCCCTTGTGCGCGATCGGTGTGGCCATCGCGATCGCGTCGGTCCAGTTGTGGCCGGGCAGTCCCGGAATGTTCGACGGGAAACGCAGCGTCACGGTCGGCAGGTTCCACGACACGTCGCCGATGTCATCGCTGCCGCCGCCCGTGCTCCCGACGGATGGCCCGCTGATCACGTTGCCGAGTTCGCTTGCGAGGCCGTCCTTCCGAGGGCTGTCGATTTCACACTGTAGCGACTTCGCCAGCAACTGGTCTTCGGCGCTCCACTCCGGCAGCCCGACCATGCGGATGTTGTTGGCGGTCGCCTCTGCGATCGGCTTGTTGAAATGGCCGCTCCAGCCGGAGCCGAGGATGCGTACGCTCGCGAGTTCGGTGCCGGTGCCCATCGCCGCGGCGCGTGCGATCGTATCGCCGAGCGCGAAGAGCGACTTGACCAGCGGCGTGTTCGACTGGCGGAAGTAGTACCAGATGGTTGCGGTCTGCGGGACCACGTTGGGCTGGTCGCCGCCGTCGGTGATGACGGAGTGCGAGCGATGGTTGATCGGCAGGTGTTCGCGCCGGAAGTTCCACATCACTTCCATCAGCGTCGCCGCATCGAGCGCGCTGCGGCCGCGCCACGGCGAACCCGCCGCGTGTGCTGCCTGCCCGCGGAAGTTGAACTCCGCGCTGATCAGCGCCATCTGCGCGCTCTGCCCCCACGACACGCCGAAGTTGGAGCTGACGTGCGTGAACAGCGCCGCATCGGCGTCCTTGAAAATGCCCGCGCGGACGAGGAACGCCTTGCCGGACATCTGCTCTTCGGCAACACCGGGCCAGATCATGATCGTGCCCGGCATCTTCTCGCGCTCCATGATTTTCTTGAGCGCAAGCGCGGCCACAATATTTACAGCCTGCCCCGAGTTATGCCCCTCGCCGTGCCCCGGCGCGTTCGGCACCAGTGCATCGCGATAGGCAACGCCCGGCTTCTGGTTCGCCTGCGGAATGCCGTCGATATCGGAGCCGAGCGCGAGCATCGGCTTGCCGCTGCCCCACTTCGCAACCCACGCGGTCGGCATGCCGCCGACATTCCGCTCGATGCGGAACCCGTTCTTCTGCAACAAGCCGGTCAGGTATTTTTCGGTCTCGGATTCCTGGAACCCGAGTTCGCTGAAGCTGAACAACATGTCGACGATCTGCTGTGTAAGCGGCGCCATCTCGTCGACCAGCTTCATGGCCTCCTGCTTGAGCGCGGTGATCCGGGCATCGTCCGCCGGGATGTTGGTCGGGAACGGATCGCGTTCGGCGCCCCGCTGGCCACCCTGCTGTGCCAGGACCGGCGTTGTGGTCGCGATCAGTGTGGCAGCGAGCACGAACGAGCGAAGTAAAACAAAACGCGGCATGGCGCCCCCTGTGGGATTGTCGTTGGATCCGTGGATTGTAGGGCCGCCGGCCGGCTCCGGCCAGAGTGATAGCAATGATCAGACGAGCTCGATTTTCAGTTTGCGTCCCACTGCGTGTGCGGCCCGCTGGAGCGTGTCGAGCTGAACCCGATTATTTTCGGGATCCAGGAGCCGGTCCACCTGCGTGCGGCTCGTCTGCATGCGTTCCGCCATTGCCATTTTCGAGAGGCCCTGGGCTTTCATTGCCTTCTCGATCTGCCACGCAACCACTCTCTTCTGGGCGAGGTCTTCGACCTCTTCGCGAAGGCCCTGCTCCTCGAGAAAATTCTCGAACGTACTCCCAATGCGCTTACTCATTTTGCACTTCCTTCTGTCTCGATCGTGCAAGATCCAGATCCGCTTTCGGCGTAGTCCGACTCTTCTTCATGAACCCATGGAGAAAGCGAGCCGCTAGTCCCTTCGTCACCCGTGTCTGTACCTTCTGATGTGCAGTGTACCGTATAAGGTGCAGTGCGTCAAGTCGGTTTGCGCAGCCGTAAGCTGACCCGAACCGCTATGTGATGGCTGGGCACCTGCCGGTACATTCCGGAACATCGATCCCCCGTTTTCGGCAAGGTCACCATGCATGTTTTGCAGCTTTCGCCGACGCAGCAGGTCGCATACAACCGACTCCTCGGTGAAATCGAAGCGCAGCAGGCCGCGGTTCTGTCGGGGCGAGGCGGTTGTGGCAAATCGGCGATTCTCCGGCGGCTGCACGACCGGATCGGCGGCGCGTACCTGACCATGCGCGACTTCATCGAAGCGTCCTGTCATGCGCATCCTCTCGCGGTCGAGGAGACGGTGTACCAGGTGGTGAAGGCGGCGCTGCTGAATCATGTCGCCGTGCTGGTAGACGATTTCCAGCACGTCGCGGTGGTGCTGTCGTACGTGCACGGATACCCGCGCCAGAACTTCATCGCCGCCGCACTGGCTCCGCTGATCGCGCTGGCCCGCAGCTCGGGCACACCGCTGGTGTTCGTCACCGAACACTACCCAGTCCCCGGTCTGAATTCGTCCGCAGCGACTGTGGAGGTGGCGAAGTTCACGGTCGACGATTACCGGGTGTTCTGCGAGGCGTACCTCGGCGAACGTGCACAGCAACTCGATCTGCAGCGGGTGCATCGCTACGCGCCGCGGCTGAACGCGCGACAGGTCCGCAGCACATGCGAAGCGTTGCGCGACGGCCCGCTCGATTCCGATCGCTTCATCGAATACCTGCGCGAGCATCACCTGGTCAGCAACGTCGATCTCGGTGAAGTGCAGAGCGTCGACCTGAACGATCTGAAGGGTGTGGACGATGTGCTCGAGGCCCTCGAAGCGAACGTGATCCTGCCGCTGGAAAATGCCGAAGTCGCGGAGGAACTGGCGCTCAAGCCGAAACGCGGAGTGCTGCTGGCCGGTCCGCCGGGAACGGGGAAAACCACGATCGGTCGCGCGCTCGCGCATCGGCTGCGGAGCAAGTTCTTCCTGATCGATGGAACCGTCGTGAGCGGGACCGCGGACTTCTACCATCGCATCCAGCAGATCTTCGAAGCGGCCAAACAGAACGCGCCCTCCATCATCTTCGTCGATGACAGCGATGTGATTTTCGAGTCGGGGCAGGAGACCGGGTTGTACCGCTACCTGCTGACCATGCTCGATGGGCTGGAGAGCGCGAGTCTCGGGCGCATTTGTGTGATCATGACCGCGATGGATGTCGGCAGCCTGCCGCCGGCACTGGTGCGCTCGGGCCGGATCGAACTGTGGCTGGAGACGCGCCTGCCCGATGCAGCAGCGCGCGGTGCGATCCTGGCCGATCGGTCCGGCGACCTGCCTGCCGCGATCGGTACGATCGAGCTCGACCGGATCGCCGACGCCAGCGAAGGCCTGTCCGGCGCGGACCTCAAACGTGTGATCGAAGATGGCAAACTGCTCTTCGCATACGATCGCACGCGCAACGCACCCATGCAGCCTTCAACCGACTACTTCCTGCGCGCGATCGAAGTGGTCCGCCGCAATAAGCAACAGTATGCCGAGGCCGAGGAGAGCGCGCGTCTGCGGCAGGTCCACTCGGGAGTGCACCACGAAGGCGGCTGGGTCAGCGTGGAAGAGGGGGCCGCAGCCTTAGGCTACGCGATGCTGCAGGCCGAAGCCAACTCGTAGAATACGTACGCTCTCGCTCTCGCTAACGCTTTCGCTTTCGGATCTGTTATACCGCGGGAATGCCAAACTGCCGAGAGCGAAAGCGATAGCGAGAGCGAGAGCGTAAACGGATGAACTGCCGAGAGCGAAAGCGATAGCGAGAGCGAGAGCGAGAGCGTGAACGCCTGCGGCGTTACACTCCGAACTGCTGCAGGTGGTAATCCACGTGTTTGTGCTGCAGTCGGGTCCAGTCGTGGCCGGTCATCGCACCGAACGCGGGGTGACGTGGCCAGGATGTCTGCAGGTCACGCGCGGCGAAGCGGTCGAGCAGGTCGAACAGCAGCGCCTGCTCCTGCGCGAAGTCGTACTGGCGGGTCGCGGTGACCTCGGGCGCGGTCGGCGCGCGACCTTTGGGCCACGGCATGTTGAACGCCGCGAACCGGATGACGGTCCTGCGCAGGAAGCTCTCCTGCGGTTCGAACGGCAGCTCCCCAATCGCGATGCTCAGCATTCCGTTGACGTGCCACAGCATCTGGTCGACGCTCATGCGACCCCAGCGGCGCTGCGCCTCGGGCGTGAGTGTGTGGATGCGCCGGATGAGTTCGGCGCGGGCGTAGGGCTGGTGAATCGTCTTCATGGCTCCGGATCGGAAAAGGAATCGCCGCGGCTTCCAGAAGGAAACCGCGGCGACACCGTCTTGCTCACTGCGTCAGCGTATCAGCTCTTCGGATCGAGCGCAGTGTCGATGCGCTGAACGATATCGTTCAGGTGCGCACGCGCAACCGCATCGCCGGTGCGGCTTGCGGCGGCGTTCGCTTCGCTGCGCAGTTCGCGCAACTGGGCGCGCACGAGTGCACGCACATCCGAGTTTGGCAGATCGAAGCGGTTCCGCGCCGGGCCCTGGTTCCGACCAGGACCACCGGCCTGACCGCCCGCGGCGGGCGCATCGCTCAGCATCCCGGCAAGGCGATCAATGTGTTCACGCTGCAGCGCACGACGGTACGGATTGCGCGCCGTCGTTGCAGCATCCTTCCAGACGCCACGCTTCACATCGTTGAGGAATTCGCGTACCGGATATGCGTTAGCCGGAGCGACCACTTCCGCATCGGCGAGGCGGCCGAGCCGTGCGGTTGAGAGCACGTTCCCGAGCACCTGCGCCTGGCGCTGGCTGATCTGGTGCGAGCCGGCAACGTTATGGCCGACACGGGTCACGATTTCCGGCTCGAGCATCCAGACGGGTGCTTCGAATACCTGCTCGCTGAGGAATTCGACGGCCCGCTTCTGCTCGGCCTTGCTGACCGGGCGATACACTGCGCCGGGCTGGTCGCCGGTCTTCAGGTCGGCCTCGACACCGCCGATGATCTGCGCGACGTGGTTCATGTACAGACCCCACATGCCTTCCAACTCAGTGTACAGCTCCGTCAGATCCGTGTAGTCCTCGCCCGGCTTGCTGGTCCACTCGACGAGGTTGGGCACGACGCGCTTCAGGTTGGCGACGCCGTAACCGCTTGCCTTCACCGGATCGTCACCGACGTTCTCGGTCTGCGCGCGCGGGTCGGCCGCCATCGGCGCGCCTTGCAGGAAGCGGTAGACCGGATCGTTCGCCTTCTCCTTGATCCACTGGTTCAGGATCGGGCGTTCGGCTTCCGCCGTCGGTGCCTGCGGCAGCACGCGGTAACCCCAGTTGATCACGTAATGGTCGTACGGCCCGAGGCGGCGCAGGAAGTCGGTCGGCTGCATGCCGTCGCCCGGCTGCGCAACGTAGTTCTGGCGCGTGTAGTCCATGATCGTCGGGGCGAGGCCCCACTTGCGCACGAACGACGGCGAACGCAGCGAGTCGGTCGGATACGCCGAGCTCGCGATCATGTTGTGCGGCAGCCCGAGTGCATGACCCACCTCGTGCGCGATGACCTGGCGCATCGCTTCGCACATCAGACTTTCATCGATCGGCAGACGACGCGCGAGCGGGTTCGCCGCACCCGTCTCGATCATGATGCGGTTGCGGTACGAGCGAAGATGGTTGTGGTACCAGACGATGTCAGCTTCGATGATCTCGCCCGTGCGCGGATCGGCCGTGCTCGGACCCTGCGCGTTGCGCGTCAGGCTCGCCGCCCAGCGCACCACCGAGTAGCGCGCGTCTTCCGGATCCCAGTCCGGGTCCTCCGCCTTCGACGGCGGATCCTTCGCGTAGATCGCGTTCTTGAATCCCGCGGTTTCGAATGCCGGCTGCCAGTCATTCACACCCTGGCGCACGCACTGGCGGTACTCGTTCGGCGTGGCCGGATCGAGGTAATACACGATCGGCTTGATCGGCTCGACCACCTCGCCGCGCGCGTACGCCTGCGGATCCTTCGGCTCCAGCCGCCAACGGTTGATGAAGCGCTGCTCCGGCGCCTTCTGGTCGGCAATCCCGAAGTTGATACGACGCGTGCCGAAATACCCGACGCGATCATCCGCGTAACGCGGGCGCATCGGCTCCTTCGGCAGCAGCACCAGCGACTGGTTCATCTCGATCGTGATCACGCCGGTATGCGCGTCGCTCGGCGGCGTCGCGGCTTCGAACGTCTGCGTGTGACGCACCTCGACGTTCATCGGATACGAGCGCGCGTAGTTGATGTAGCTGCGCTCCGGATCCAGACGACGCACCCCGTACGTGCGACGGCGGTTCGGATCGAGACCGCTTATCGCCGGCGTGTCGCCCTTGTAGAAGTCGGTGACATCGACCACCACACTCGCCGAGTCCGGACCGATCGCCGCAACCGCAAACGACGCCACAATCGGCGCCCAGTTGTTTGCAACCACGCTCAGCGAAATCGGCGTGCTGTCCGGCGCAACCTGATCGTACGACTGCTTGCGCAGTAACACGCGGTTGCCCTGACGCTCCCATGTGAATACCTGCTCCTGCGCAGCAAAACCCGCCGGGTTGAACCCGCCGAAGTTCGCCGGCACGCGCGACCACCGGCTCACCATCAGCATCTCGCGATCGAGCAGCGAGTCCGGAATCTGGAACAGGACCTTGTCGTCCGTGGTGCGATAGACCGTGAACATACCGCTGTCTGCCTTCGCACTCGCAGGCACGACCTCACGGAACGGCCGCGGCCCCTGCTGCTGGCGCTGGTTGCCACCGCCCTGAGGAGCGGTGGCGCCCGCCGCTCGCTGCGGGGTCGGCGTCGGCGTCGGTTGTTTTGAGGAGCACGCGCTGGCGAAGACCAGGCTCGCGGCAAGGATGCAGGCGCGCGCAACGCGCCTTTCGGCAAGTTCGTGCATGACCATAGCCGTTCGGGGAATGTTGGGTAATCCCGAATTGTCGGCCTTTGTACCAGTATTCGTCAAGCCCGGAGCAGGATAGGAATAGCGGCCATAAGTAAAGAATCGGGACGACGTCCCAAGTCTTTACTTATGGCCGCCATTGAAATGGGGCCGTCCCGATCACGCAGGGATGGCCTGCTCCCTGTACCAGGCGACGAGGTCCGTGTTCGGCACGGGATACCCGAGCTGGCGGATCATGGTGACCAGTTGGCCGCGGTGATAGGTCGAGTGGTTGATCATGTGACGGAGCAGCGGGAGCAGCGGCGATGAGAACGCCGTGCCTTTGATGTTGCGGTACTCGATGATGCGCTCGAGTCCCTCATCATCGAGGGCTGCGAGGAACTGCTGCTGCTCAGTCCAGTTGTCATCGTAGAAGCTGCGCAGATCGTTGAGCGTCGCATCGCTGCGATCGGTCGGGAAGCCGGTGGGTGAAAGTCCCTTCCAGCGGTTGAGCCAGACCCATTCGGCTCCCGCGATATGCGAAAGCGTGGCGCGAACGGAAGGGAAGCTGCTCTTCAGATCGCGGTCGAACTCCTCGTCCGTGAGCGCCGCCGCCGCGTCGAGCAGTCGCTCGTTCGCCCAGCGGTTGTAGCGAAACAGATCCAGCTCTCCCATAGCTTCCTCCCGAAGTTGTAGTGGGCGCGGGCGCGGGCGCGGAGCGCATCCGACAATCCGCTGCGCTCAAAGTTCACGCGGTGATTGACGCACGCAAATCAAAGTTTGCCAGCGCCCAGCCCCCACGAACCGCGCCCGCGCCCGCGCCCGCGCCCGCTTAGACGAACCGCATGCCATTCCCTGCGACGGTGCCCTTTGCAGGAACACGCGGTTCCGGCTTTTTCGATTGTGGTTTGCGCTCGCCGCGCCCGGTGGCGGGTGTCGCGCCCGGCTGCTTCTTCATGCTGAGCGCGATGCGGTTGCGCTCGAGGTCGACCGAAATGACGGTGACCTTGACCTTCTGGCCGACGCGCACGACGTCGGCGGGGTCCTTGATGAAGCGGTCGGAAAGCTGCGAGACGTGAACGAGTCCGTCCTGGTGCACGCCGATATCGACGAACGCGCCGAACGCGACCAGGTTGGTCACTACGCCTTCGAGTTGCATCCCGGGCTGAAGGTCCTTGACCTCGCGGACATCGTCGCGGAACGCGGGCGGCTCGAACTTGTCGCGCGGGTCGCGGCCGGGTTTGCGCAACTCGGCGATGATGTCCTGCAGGGTCGGCAGGCCGACTTCATCGGAGATGTACTTCTTTGCATCGATGCGATCGATCAGTTCATCGTTGGCGATGAGTTCGGGGATCTGCACGCCGAGGTCGGCGGCGATGCGCTCGACCAGCGTGTAGCGTTCCGGGTGCACCGCGGTCGCGTCGAGCGGGTGTGCGCCGCCGCGGACGCGCAGGAACCCGGCGGCCTGCTCGAAGGCCTTGGCGCCGAGGCGCGGCACGTCGAGCAGTTCCTTGCGAGAACGGATGCCGCCACGCGAATCGCGCAGCGTGACGATGTTCTTCGCGAGCGTCGGACCGACACCGGCGACGTACGACAGCAGCGACACCGAGGCCGTGTTCACTTCCACGCCGACACGGTTCACGCAGCTTTCGACGACCTGGTCGAGGCGCGTCTTCAAACGGGTCTGGCTGACGTCGTGCTGGTACTGGCCGACGCCGATCGACTTGGGATCGATCTTCACGAGTTCGGCGAGCGGGTCCTGCAGGCGACGCGCGATCGACGGCGCGCCGCGTAGCGAGACATCGAGGTCGGGAAACTCGTCGCGCGCGATTTCCGATGCGGAGTAGACCGATGCACCCGCTTCGTTGACGACCACGATCTGTGGACATTCGCCGCTCAGCTCACCGACGATGCGACGCACGAGTGCTTCTGTTTCTCGCGATGCGGTGCCGTTGCCGATCGCGATCAGTTCGACACTGTGCTTCGCGACCAGCGCGCGCACGATGTCGGAGAAGCGGTCCTCCTGGTGAAGGTACAGCGTTGCCGTCTCGAGCAGCGCGCCCGTGCGCGACACCACGGCCGCCTTTACGCCGGTGCGATAGCCCGGGTCGAGGCCGAGCACGATGCGTTCGCCCGCCGGGGCACCGAGCAGCAGTTGTTCGAGGTTCGAGCCAAAGATCACGATCGCATCTTCGTCGGCGCGTTGCTTGAGTTCGACGCGCAGGTCAACTTCGATCGAGGGCGAGATCAGGCGCTTGTACGCGTCTTCGGCAGCCAGGGTGAGTTGCTGTTTCGCGGCGCGGTCTGCGGACACCGTGCGTACGATGTGCGCAACGATCGGTTCGCTCTGGATCTCGATGCCCCAACTGATCTGCTCTTCGGCTTCGCCGCGGCGGATCGCCAGCACGCGGTGCGAGGGGATCTCGCTCAGCTTCTGCGAGAACTCGAAGTAGTCGGCGAACTTGCTGGTCGCGGCGTCGACACCGGTGCGCGCCTTCGATACGACGGTGCCCTCGCCGCGTGTACGCTCGCGCACCCACGCGCGCAGATCCGCATCTTCGGCGACGCGCTCGGCCAGGATGTCGCGTGCGCCCTTCAGCGCGTCGTCTATTGATGCAACTTCCTTCGCCGGATCGACGTACGCCGCCGCGGCCGCTTCGACCTCCGCATCGCTCGCCTCGCCGGTCCAGATCAGGTCGGCGAGCGGCTCGAGCCCGCGCTCCTTCGCGATGGTCGCGCGCGTGCGGCGCTTCGGCTTGTACGGCAGGTACAGGTCTTCCAGCGCCTGCTTGGTTTCCGCCGCATTGATGCGTGCGCGCAGGGCGTCATCCAGTTTGCCCTGTTCCTCGATCGACTGGAGGATTGCCGCGCGGCGGTCTTCCAACTCCTCGAGGTAGGTCGCACGATCCTGCAGGTCGCGAAGCTGCACCTCGTCCAGCCCGCCCGTCTGCTCCTTGCGGTAGCGCGCGACGAACGGGATCGTCGCCCCCTCCTCGAACAGCGCAAGCGCGGCCTGCGCCTGGCGTACCCCTACACCCAGCTCCTGGGCAATACGATCGATCAGATTCTGCGGAAGCATTGGACCTGCTGACTGCTGTGGACGTTGAATTTCCGGAAAATCGCGACGCCCGCCGCTCGCATCAACTCTTGCGAAATCCCCTGTCGCTGGTACCCCGCCCTCGCCCAGCAGCCCCGCGCCCGCACCCAGCAGTGCCGCCCCAGCAGTGCCGCGCCCGCGCCCGCGCCCGCGTCCGCGCCCGCGCCCCTGTCATGAAACCCGCGTCCGGACCAGCCGTAATGCCGCCAGCACCAACCAAACGAGGGCGGAATGATCAGGAAAATTGCGGCAGTGGTTCTCGGGATCTCGTGTGCGGGTCTGTTCATCAACGCTGCGCTCGAACGGTTTGCGCCGGGATTCTCGGAAACGGTGGTTGAAGCTGAAACGGCTGCAGAAGTGGATGCCGCGACAGAACAGTCGGGAGCGTCCGAGCTGTACGGCACGTACACCTTTGAAGAGTCCGGAACGGTACTCGGAAAAGTGCCGTGGCGCGCGAACATCGAACTCGAACTGAAGCGGAATGGCCGCTACGAGGTCCGTATCGAAACCGAGGCCGATGGCGACACGGATGTTGACTGGAAGGGCGGCGAGTACCGAATCGAGGGCGACAAGCTTGTGCTGTTCGATGAGGACGGCGAGCGCAGTGATTTCGACAAGCTGCGCATCGAAGGCGATCGCATTCGGCTGGATGCGGACTGGCCGGCGATTCTGGCGCTGAAGGTGGTCGGCGTAGGTGAGGCCGCGTTGCAGAAGAAAGCGGATGCGGCGGAGGCTACCGCTCGCTGATCCTCCCGGCGATGCAGTACGCGAGGGCCATGATGGTCAGCATCGGGTTCACCCCCGACGAGGCCGGAAACGCGGCTGCATCGCCGATATACAATCCCCGCACACCAAACACCTCGCCGTTCTCGTCGCATACTGCCGAATCCCTGCTGCTGCCCATCCTGCACGTCCCCATCTGATGCGCGCTGAACAGCGGTGACCAGTGCCGGCCGTGCGACTGCCTGCGCACGACCTCGAGCCATGCGTCGAGCTGCGGTGGTGTCGTGCAGTCGTGAATCGCATCGCGCGAGTGCAGCGTGCCGATCCGTTTCGCACCGGCGGCTGCGTGCAGTCGAATCGATGCTTCGACGCCGCGGTTCATCGAGTACAGTTCACGGGAACCCATCCGGTAGTCGATGAGCGGGCGGCCATCGCGCGCGATGCTCACGCGACCACTCGCCTGATCGCGCGTCAGCACGATGAACACCGCGGAGTGTGCGATGTCCTGCATCATGCGACGATGTGCCCGCGCATCCTCCCACGGCAGAGCCAGCGCGAAAAGACCCGGGTGTGTCGGCGCGGTTTCAATACGACAGCCGAAATTGCCACTCAGGTTCGCGAGCTCATCGCACACGATGGTCTGCGGCGGTCCGCTCCACGGACGGATCGGCTCGTCGTAGAAGCCTGCAACGGCAGTGGTCGGGTGCAGGTACAGGTGCCTGCCCACCGCGGGAAGCCGGATCCCCGAGCGGAGCAGCAGGGCAGGGGAGTGGATCCCGCCGGCCGCGCTCACGACGACCGGGGCGCGTACCCGCAGCTCGTGTTCGCCAGCCGGCCCGCTGCAACGCGCCTCCACACCGGTTACGCGCCCGTTCTCGTGCAGGATCCGCTCGGCTGTGCACGACGGGATAATGGTCGTGTCGTATTGCTGCGCGTCCTGCAGCCAGGTGAATGCGGTGCTCTGCTTGCCGCCGTGCCTGCAGCCGAACACGCAGTAGCCGCACTGTTCAGGATCGCAACCATGCGAATTTCGCGGGATCACCTGCCAGCCGTAGCCGAGCTGTTCACAACCACGCTGGAGCGCCGCGTTGTTCGCGTTCACCACGCTTTCCTGCGTAGAGATGTGCGCGCGTGCGCTCACCACATTCATCGCGCTGGTGAATTCGTCGCTCGTGAAGAGGGGCACACCGGATCGATGACTCCACTCTTCGCGAATCGCATCGGGCAGTTTGAAGCAGCTCTGCCAGTTTACGGTGGTCCCGCCGCCGACCGCGCGGCCGCCGAGCACGATTGTCGCCAGGTCACGCGTCAGCAGCAGTCCACGCTCGAGGTAGAGCGACTGCATGCTCTCGAGTTCGTGCTGATCGAATTCACTCGCGTGTAGCGCCGGGCCCGCATCGAGCACGACCACGCGTTTGCCCGCCGCCGCGAGTTGCGCGGCGATGACGCCGCCGCCCGCACCGGAACCAACCACACACACATCGCACTCGATGATGATTGGCTTTGTGATCTGCGTATAAACAAGCCGGTCGCTGTAGCTGCTGCGATTCTGCGAATCCTGGTAGCCGATCTGTGGCCAGACCGGATTCGTGTTGCCGTCCGGACGAATCGTGTAGAACAGGAACGCGGCGAGGCGTTTGAGTCCCTGGAATCCTGCGCGGAGTCGTTCGATGCGGCTGAGGGCGAGCGCCTGCAGCACACGTTCGCGCTGTTGCTGGTCAAGCTGACTGAACGGCTGTCTGAACCCGCAGAGCGCGGCAATGAACAGTCGCTGTTCGAGCAGTTGCAGCAGCCAGCGCAACTCGCGTCGTTGTGGTGACGCGAGCAGTGAGAGCGCTTCGAGTGTTTGCGGGAGAATCGGCAGTTCGCGAGCGCCGGTCCGGAACAGCGCGGGGTTGTCGCCCTGCTCCGGCTCGAGCGACGGCAGCAGGGTCTCGATCAGCAGAGCAAGAGTCGCGGCTTCGCGCTCGCTCAACACGAGATCAGAGCCGTCTGGAAGTACGTGAAACTACGCCTTCGATGCCTTCGATCGCGGACGGCTGCTCGACTTCAGGCTCCTCGCCGGGATTGATGAACAGGTCGGTGACGAGGCCGTACTGTTTCTCGTACAATTGGCGATAGAGTCCGCGCAGCTCCATCAGCTCGTCGTGCGTGCCGCGCTCGACGATTTCGCCCTTGTCCATGACCAGGATCTGGTCGGCGCTGCGAATGGTGGAGAGCCGGTGCGCGATGACGAAGGTGGTGCGGCCGCGGCGCAGTGACCGCAGCCCATCGCGGATCAGCGCTTCGGCTTCACTGTCGAGACTCGAGGTCGCTTCATCGAGGATGAGAATACGCGGATCGGCGAGGATGGCGCGTGCGATCGCGATGCGCTGGCGCTGTCCGCCCGACAGCTTCACCCCGCGCTCACCCACGATCGTGTCGTAGCCATCATCGAAGCGCTCGATGAACTCGTCGGCGTGCGAGATTCTGCTTGCCGCACGGATCTCTTCATCGGTTGCACCGGGGTTGCCGTATGCGATGTTCTCGCGCACGGTACCGTCGAACAGGAAGTTGTCCTGCATGACCACGCCAAGCTGTTTGCGGTAGTCACGCAGGCGCAGTTCTGCGAGGTCTCGCCCATCGACCAGGATCCGTCCCGATTGCGGGCGGTGGAACGCCATGATCAGTGCGATGAGTGTGCTCTTGCCTGCGCCGGACGGGCCGACCAGTGCCGTAGTCGTGCCAGCCGGTGCGTGGAACGATACGCCTTGCAGCACTTCGACGTCGGGCTTGTAGCCGAAGCGGACATTGTCGAAGGTGACTTCGCCTTCCAGTTCGCGAATTGGTGCGAGCCGCGCATCGGCTTCATCTTCCGGTGCGACGTTGCGCAGTTCGTGGATGCGGTCGAGCCCGGCGAAGGCTTCGGTAATCTGTGTGCCGATCGATGCGATCTGTACGAGTGGCGCAACCATCAGTCCGACGAAGAAGGTGTACGACACCAGTTCGCCGGTCGTCATGGTGCCCCCGAGTACAGCGCGGCCGCCGACGATCATGATCAGGATACCGATCCCGTTCACCACCACCGTCGAGAACGCAGTGACAGCGGAGGTGCCGGTGATGGTCGACGCGATGTTCTTGAACAGCCGCTCGACGCCATCGCTGAAGGTCTGCTCCTCGCGTTCCTCGGCGACGTAGACCTTGACCACTCGCGCGCCGCCGAGCGATTCGCCGAGGCGGCCGGTCACCTGCGCGGTGATCTCGCCGCGTTCGCGGAAGATCGGGCGCAGCTTCTTGAATGCGAAGGAGATCGCCCAGGCGAACCCGACCAGCAGCCCGATCGAGGCCACGGTCAGTTGCCAGTTGCGGTTGAGCAGGATGATGAGCGCGAGGGATGCGGTAACCAGGCTGCCGACCAGTTGGATCAAACCCGTGCCGACCAGGTTTCGGATCCCTTCCGGGTCGTTCATGATCCGCGAGATCAGCACGCCGCTCTTGTGTTCGTCGAAGTAGCTGACCGGCAGACGGAGTACGTGGGACTGGATTTCGCGCCGCAAATCCGCGATCGCACCCTGCGCGGCGACACTGACGACCTGCGACAGCAGAAACGAGGTGATCGCCTGGACCAGCGCGGCCCCGGCAACCGCGCCCGCAATGACCAGCAACAGTCTGGCATTGCGTGCGCCCAGCACATCGTCAATGAGAAATTGCGAGCTTCCCGGCAGCACCAGCCCGGCGAGCCGGTTGACCAGCATCAGCACGAGCCCGATTGCGAGCGTTTTGCGATGACGGTAGACGAGGTGACGCGCTTCGGCGCGGACGTTCGCGTAATTGAGCTTCTTTTTCGGCTTCGAATCGGCCATTGGGGAAGGATATCACAGTCGCCGCCCGGCGGGAAGCAACGAACGATGAAGTGCCACTGCGCAGACCGCGCCGTCTGCCGCTGCCCGGATGGCAAGTTGCGGGCCCGGTGTGATGTCGCCGATCGCGTACACATTTCCAACCGACGTTCGTTTTGCGTGGTCCACGATGATGTAGCCGTCGTCATCGCGGTCGCAGCCGAGCTGGTCGCCCAGATCGTCGGCCGGGATATGGGTGACCGTGAAGAACAGCTTCTCGCAGTCGAGCTGCGCGCCATTGTCCAGCTCCAGCCATTTCAGCCGACGCTCCTCGCTGTGCGCCAGTACAACCCGGTTCCCCACAATCGGGATCTCCTGCGCGGTCAGCTTCTCGATCAGCGCCGCATCCATGCTGCACGGGATGCCGTTCGTGCAGATGATGATGTCGCGCGTCCAGGTGAGCAGCAGGAATGCGAGCGCCGCGGCTTTGCGGTCATGGCCGATCACGACCGTTCTGCGGTTACGCGCGAGATGCCCGTCGCAATCCGGACAATGATGCGCATCCTGCCCGTAACAGCGGTCCAGACCGGGCAGTTCCGGCCACTCATCCTTCACCCCCATCGCGAGCACCAGTCGATCACAGGTCAGCACCGATTCGTCCGACAGGCAGATCGCAAGCTGGCCATCGTGCATGCGAAGCACGGACACCGCGCGCCCATCGATCAACTGCACGTTGTAGCGCACGCACTCGGTTCGTCCCCGTTTGCGCAGCAGCGCGGGCCGCACGTTCGGCAGCCCCAGGTAGCCGTTGACCCCGGTCGTCGCCCAGTTGCGTGGGTCGCCCGCATCGATCAGCGCCGTCCGATGGAGATAGCGCCCGAGCCACGACGCCGCCGCCAGCCCGGCCGGACCTCCCCCGACCACGATCGCTTCGTAATCGCTCTGCTTCGTCATAGGCCCCGCGTATCCGGCAAGGAATGAACCGAACTGCTGCACCGTGCCAGCGACCGTTGCAGCGACGAACGTTTCGGGGAAGTTGCGGGTCCTAGGAATTGGGTTCTTTCGCTCCCGGCCGTTGTTGTTCGGCCGGAAAACGGCGGGGGACGAGAGCGATAGCGATAGCGAAACCTCGTGAGCATGAAAGCCATCACGCGCGGAGTCCCCGCATCCTTGAGCGATTGTCTGCTGACGCACCTGGCGCGGCAGCCGATCGATTTGCAGCTTGCCCGTCAGCAGCACGCGGCGTATGAGCAGGTATTGCGCGAGCTCGGCGCCGAGGTGTTGTCGCTTCCGGCCCTCGACGAACTGCCCGACTCGGTTTTCGTGGAGGACACGGCCGTGGTGACCGATGAAATGGCGATCATCGGTCGGGCCGGCGCGCCGGAGCGTCGTTTGGAGAATGCCGAGATGGCGCAGGTGCTCGCACCGTTGCGCGCGCTTGCGTTCATCGAATCGCCGGCCACGCTCGATGGCGGCGATGTGCTTCAATTGGGCAAACAGGTGCTGGTCGGCGTGTCCGGTCGCACCAATCGCAGTGCGGTGATGCAGCTATCCGTTCTGCTCGAGCCGCACGGTTACACGGTTTTCGCTATCCCGGTAGAGCACAGCCTGCATTTGAAAAGTGCGGTCACCGCACTTTCAGCGGACACGGTCCTGTACAATCCCGAATGGATCAGTGCCGACCTGCTTCCTGCACGACGCAAGATCCCCGTAACGCCCGACGAGGCGTTCGCCGCGAATGTCGTTGTCATCGATGGAGACGTGCTGGTGTCCGCAGCGTTTCCACGCACCCGCGACAACATCGAACGCGCCGGATTCCGTACCGTTGCGGTTGATGTAGGCGAATTGCAGAAAGCGGAAGGCGCGCTTACCTGCTGCAGCATCCTGTTCAGATGAAGCGGGTCTGGCTGACCGCGGTCAGTCATCTCGGTACAACAATCGCACCGTGAACGCGCGACCCGCAGGGCTTCGTGCCCGATCGCGTGCTGGTTGTGGTCGCGACATCCGGGGTGCAGGCGCGCGACGGGACCACAATCGTGACATCCACAACCTGGTGGATGAACTGATTGCAGGCACGGCATCGATGGCCACGCACTGAACCGTAGCCGATGCAGCATTCTGTCGCCTATAAGTGGAAGGTGCTGGCGGCGGTCGTGTTCGGGATCTTCATGGTGGTTCTGGACACGACGGTGGTGAATGTCGCGTTCCCGACGCTGCGCACGGAGTTCGGTGCACCCCTGGCCGAAGCACAGGCGATCGTGAGCGTCTACGTGCTCGCGCTTGGGATCGGTACCCCGCCCGCCGGATTCCTCGCCGACCGATACGGCATCAAGCGGATGTACATCGTGGGACTCGCCTGTTTCGGGGCGGGCTCGCTACTCGCCGGGTTCGCTCCGAGCCTGCTGATCCTGGTCGCCGCCCGTGTGCTGCAGGGCCTCGGCGGCGGGATCGCGATTCCGCTCGGCAGCGCGATGCTGTACAAGGCGTTCATGCCCTCCGAGCTCGGACTTGCCCTCGGCATCTACGGAATCGCCATCCTGGTTGCCCCCGCGCTCGGCCCGATCGTGGGCGGACTGCTGGTCGATGCGGGGCTGTGGCGGTGGATCTTCTTTGTAAATGTGCCGGTCGCAGCGACGGGGCTGATCGTGGCAGCCCGCTTTCTGCGGCCCGAGCCGGTCGTAAATCCACCCGGCTTCGACATCAGAGGCCTCGCCCTCGCGACCACCGCATTCGGCGCGCTCCTGCATGCGGCCTCACTCGCCGCGAACAATGGTTGGACTTCGCGTCAGGTACTGCTCTGGTTTGCGATCGGTACCGTAAGTGGAGCGCTGCTTGTCCATCACGAGTTGAATTCGCACGAGCGCCCGCTGTTGAATCTGCGGCTGTTCCGCATTCCTGCCTTTTTCACAGCCAGCCTGATCGGCTACGTCACGGTACTTGCGCTGTTCGGCGCGGAATTCCTCATGCCGCTGTATCTGCAAGCGCTGCGTCGGCAGGATGCACTGCAAACCGGGCTCATCCTGCTCCCGCTCGCCATCACTGCCGCGATCACGACCCCGCTCGCGGGGCGGATTTACGACCGGATCGGGCCGCGCCCGCTCGTGGTGTTCGGGTTCATTGTACTGGCCGTGAATACCTGGCAGCTCTCGAAGATTGAAGCGGCAACTTCGATCCCGTGGATCATGCTTCTGCTGGCCCTGCGAGGCCTCGCGCTCGGCGCGACCGTGCAAACCACCTTCGCGACGGCACTCGGCAGTGTCCCGCGCGAGATTGTCGCGCGCGGCTCATCGCTCATCAATTCGACCCGTTACGTGGTGCAGGCGATCGGGGTCGCGATTCTGAGCACGGTCCTCGTGAGCCGAAGCCACGCCGGCGCGAGCGTGCTGGATGCCCCGAGTCTGCGCGGGTTCGAGGCCGCTTATCGACTGACCTTCTTCCTCGCGTTGCTCGCGATTCCGATCGCGTGTTTCCTGCCGGGCTGGCCCGGCAAGTGGCAGGGCCGGACCGGCCTGGCGCAACCTCAATGACCCCTGCGGCCGACGCCTGATGCCATGCAGGCGGTGCGCGGTGCCTGGTGAATCGTCGGAGTTTTTGCGATCCGCCGTTTCGCACGAGCGGGCTTCACCCTAGAATGGGGGCCGATTCGCCGGGCTGCCGGCGGGCGGGAACCAGAGTACAAGCGAGAAATCGTGATGGGTGCAACAACAAGGCTCGGACTGGTTGCAGCGGCCGTGGGTTCGCTGATCGTGCTGAGTCCCGTGCAGGCTCAACAGCGCGAGCCGGCCGACCTGATCATCACCGGCGGGGTGGTCTATACGGCAGACGCGATGCGGCCGCGCGCGGAGGCGGTCGCGGTGAAGGGCGGGCGGATCGTGTTCGTCGGGAGTGCACAGGAAGCGGCGGTGCTGCGTGGTGCACAGACTCGCGTGATCGATGCTTCGGGACAGATGGTGATGCCCGGGATGATCGATGCACACGGACACCTGCCCGGCCTCGGTTCAGCTCTGCGCGCCGTCGACCTGGTCGGCACACGCAGCGTCGGCGAGATCATCGCGAAGGTAGCGGCACGTGCCGCGCAGTTGCCGGCCGGGAGCTGGATCATCGGGCGCGGCTGGGACCAGAACGACTGGGCCGATACGCGCTTCCCGACACACGATGCGCTCTCACGCGCAGTGCCGGATCATCCCGTGATGCTCGAGCGCGTGGATGGTCACGCCACGTTCGTGAACGCGAAGGCGATTCAACTCGCGGGCATCACGCGCAGCACGAAGGACCCGAGCGGCGGGCGCATCCTGCGCGATGCAGCCGGCAACGCGACCGGTGTGCTGATCGACAACGCGTCGAACCTGGTGCTGGCGAAGATGCCGGCGGAAACTCGCGCAGAGCAGCGCGAAGGCATCCTCCTCGCCCAGACGGAGCTGAACCGCTTCGGCCTGACCGGCATCGGCGATGCGGGGGTGGAGCGCGCCACGATCGAGCTGTACGAGGAACTCGCACGCGAAGGGCGACTCACCGTCCGCAACAATGTGATGGTTGCAGGCAGTGAAGAGAACCTCAAACACTTTTTCCAGGTTGGCCCGCGCGACAACATCGATGGCAACCACATGCTGTCCGTGCGCGCGATCAAATTGCAGGCCGATGGCGCGCTGGGTTCGCGCGGCGCACACCTGATCGAACCCTACTCGGACGATCCGCAGAACACGGGGCTGGTGCTCGAGCCGAAGCAGCGCATTCAGGATGTGGCCGTTCGCGCACTGCGCAGCGGATTCCAACTGAACGTGCACGCAATCGGCGATGCCGCGAATCGCGAGACGCTCGATGCCATAGAAGCAGCGCTGAAAGAAGTGCCGACCGCCGACCACCGGTTCCGCATTGAACACGCACAGATCGTCCACCGCAATGACATCCCGCGTTTCGTCGAACTCGGGATTATCCCGTCGATGGAGACCGTGCACCAGACCAGCGACATGTACTGGGCGGAGAACCGCCTCGGCTGGACCCGGCTGCTCGGTGCCTACGCGTGGCGCTCGTTCCTGAACAGCGGCGCGATCATCGCCGGCGGCTCGGATTTCCCCGTAGAATCACCGAATCCGCTGCTCTCCTTTTACGCCGCAGTGACACGCCAGGATGCCGAAGGGTGGCCGGTTGGGGGCTGGTTCGGACAGCAGATCATGACCCGCGAAGAAGCGCTGAACCACCTGACCATCTGGCCGGCATACGCCTCCTTCCAGGAGCAACACGTCGGTTCGATCACTACAGGGAAACTTGCCGACATCGTGATCCTTTCGCAGGACATCATGAAGGTACCCGCGCAGCAGATCCTGAAGACCGTCGTCGAAAAGACGATCGTCGGCGGCAAGCTCGTCTACGACCGCGGCGCAAGGCAGACCAGCTAGCGTGCACGTGTTCCGGTCGGGCTTGTGCATTACACAACGACTTGAATGCACAGGCCCGGCATCGCAGCCGTCGCGGGAACGCCGCGCATCGCACTGAACGAATCGTATGACGCTGATCTCTGCTGTAACCCTGCTGTTCTTCGTGATGGATCCGCTCGGCAACGTCCCGCTGTTCCTGTCGACGCTCAAGGACGTTCACCCTGAGCGCCGAACCAGGATCGTCGTGCGCGAACTGCTGATCGCGCTCGGCATCCTGATCGCGTTCCTCTTTGTCGGGCAGTTCATCCTGAATGCGCTCGGCGTTTCTCAGGCCGCACTCACCGGCGCCGGCGGGATCGTGCTGCTACTGATCGCGATCCGCATGATCTTCCCCACCGAAACCCAGAACCTGCGCGAACGCATCGAGACCGAGCCGTTCATCTTCCCGCTCGCCGTCCCGTACGTCGCCGGCCCATCCATGATGGCGACCGAACTGCTGATGATGAGCCGCGAGCCGGAACGCTGGCCGGTCTGGACCGCTGCGGTTTTCATCGCCTGGTTCGCTACCGCCGTTATCCTGCTCCTCGCCGGCAACCTCCAGAGACTGCTCGGCGACCGCGCACTCACCGCCATGGAGCGGCTGATGGGCATGCTCCTCATCACCGTCGCCGTCGAGATGCTGCTGGAAGGCGCAGCCGAATACCTGCGCCGCGGCGTCTGAGCGGCGCCACCCCTCCAGCGGCTCACGCAATTCGGGTCCGGCTAATTTCACAACTCATCCGGCCGACCGGGTTGCCGATCCGGAAGTGGTGGTCCCCGGATTGACGTACCAAGATTTCTTGATATATAATAAAATCATGAAGGTGACCGAACCGAATCCGACCCGGATCGCGCGGCTGTTTCACGCGCTCTCGGACGAGACCCGCGTCCGCGTTATCGACATGCTCGCGACCGGCGAGAAGTGCGTCTGCGACCTGCAGGACGCGGTGGGAGCGGCCCAGTCGAGGCTGTCCTTCCATCTCAAGGTGCTTCGCGACGCCGGGCTGGTGAACGACCGCAAGCAGGGGCGGTGGAATTTCTACTCGCTGCGGCCGGAGGTGCTGGACGAAATGGCTGCGTACCTCCAGGAACGGAAACCGCCGGAGAACGCCTGGTCCGACTGTGGCTGTGGCGAATCGCACCAGGGGCGGTGCTGCGAGTGATTTTTTTGGGCTTACATATCAACATTTCTTGATCGGCGAGGACGGGATGAGCGAGTTGCGAGAGGTTGTGAGAGAGCGCTACGGACAGGCGGCGCTCCGGGTCGTGCAGGGCGAGGGCAAGGCGGCATGCTGCGGCACGGGCGGAAGCTGCGGCACGACGGATCCCATCACGCGGGACCTGTACGACGCGGTGACGACTGCGGCGTTGCCGGAGGCGGCGGTGCTCGCGTCGCTCGGGTGCGGCAATCCCACCGCGCTTGCCGAGTTGAAAGCGGGCGAGGTGGTACTGGATCTCGGGAGTGGCGGCGGAATCGACGTTCTGCTTTCGGCGAAGCGGGTCGGCCCGAGTGGCAAGGCGTACGGGCTCGACATGACGGACGAGATGCTGGAACTCGCGCGGAAGAACGCGGCGGAGGTGGGCGCAACCAATGTCGAATTCCTGAAGGGGCACATCGAGGAAATCCCGCTTCCGGACAACAGCGTGGACGTGATCATCTCGAACTGCGTGATCAACCTGTCCGGCGACAAGGGGAAGGTGCTGCGGGAAGCCTTCAGGGTGCTGAAGCCGGGTGGCAGGTTTGCGGTGAGCGATGTCGTGGTGAACGGAGAAGTCCCGGCCGAGATGCGGCGATCGATGGAACTGTGGGTGGGGTGTGTAGCTGGCGCGCTCGATGTCACGCAGTTCGAGCAGTTGCTGGCCGAAGCAGGGTTCGAGAATGCATCGATCGAGCCGACTCGCGTCTATCGAGTGGAGGATGCGCGGTCCTTTCTGGAGGAGTCCGGCCTCGATACCGCTGCCGTTGCGGCCGCGGTGGACGGGAAGATCATGGCCGCATTCGTTCGCGCGTCGAAGCCGGCGAAACGCGTGCTCCAGCCGAAAGCTGAGGCCTGCTGCGCACCGGGCTGTTGCTCCTGATCAGATGCCGTTCCTGAACCAGTTCTTCGAGGCGCGCGGGTCTGTAGACCTGCGCGCCTTCAGCCTGCCGCGACGCGCCGTTCCAGGTCCTTTCGATAGGAGCGACTGAGCTTGAGCTCGGTGCCGTCACGCAGGACGACGACCATCTCGCCGGAAGACCACGGCCTCAGTTCGCGGATCCGCTCGAGATTGACGATGGTGGAGCGATGCACCCGGGCGAAGCGATTCGCATTCAGCATGGATTCGATGCGAGAGATGCTTTCGCGCACGATGTACGCGGCACCGGCTGCATGCAGCCGGACGTAGTTGCCCGCGGCTTCGATCCAGTCGATCTCCCGGGTGCTCAGGAGCAGCGCACGATTGCCTGCCTTCACGAGGATGCGTTCGTTCGCGGCGGCTGCCGGCCCGGGCACTTCCGTTTCGCGGGCGAGTTGTTCGAGCAGAGCATCGACACTCGTACGGGCGTCGGCGGGTCCCGCGCCCTTCATGACTGTCCGCACCTGTTCATACACGGCGCGGAAGCGGTCCCGATCGACCGGCTCCAGCAGGTAATCGACACCGTGTTGCTCCAGGGCATGCAGGGCTCGCGTAGCCGCTGGCGCAACAACTATCGTATAACAGCGATCCTGCTGGTTCGATATGCGCAGCAACTCCAGGCTGTCGCCTGCCGGCCATTCAAGGGCGAGGAAGGTGAGATCCGGCGACCGGCTGCCGATCGCCTCGAGCGCGGCTTCGGGCGTATCCGCTTCGCCGATGATTTCCGAACTCGCGTATTCACCGAGCAGTTGACGGAGTCGCCTGCGCACCTGCGCCTGCGGATGAACCAGCAGCACTTTCATTATTCCCTCTCGCGTGCCAGCGTAGTCGGACTATGAAAGCGAACGTTCGAGTACGGGGCCGAGTGACACTCGTCCCGACGGGCCGGGTTTCAACCCCGAAGCGGGTCCCGCGGGCAGCAGGAACGCGCAGAACGAATACAGATTCCTGACGCCGGCCCCGCGCAGCCTGCCGTTCATCCAGGGCGTCGAACCTCGCGGCCGACGCCGCGATCAGAGGCAAAAAGGCCGAACTCGGCGCGGGAACTTCAACCCGTTTTCATGTTCAACCGTTTTCAGCGAGGCAAACGTGCGGCGCCCAACCCTGATTTCGTCGATGCTCCTTCTCGTCGTGACGATTCCCGTCATCGCGCAACAGACTGCTACGCCCGTTGCTGCACGGCCGGAAGATGTGGCGTCGGAAGATGCGATCATCGGGGCGCTGTACGATGTGATCTCCGGTGCAGCCGGCGAGAAGCGCGACTGGGATCGTTTCCGCTCGCTATTCGCGCCGGGTGCGCGGCTCATCCCGACCGGCAAACGCAGCGACGGCACGCGTGTAATGCGCGTGCTCACACCGGAGGACTACATTAACACGAGCGCACCCGGCCTCGAGCGTGATGGCTTCTTTGAGAAGGAGGTTCGGCGCGTAAGCGAAAGCTTCGGCAACATCACGCACGCATTCAGCACGTATGAGTCCTTCCACAAACGCGGTGAAACCACCCCGTTCATGCGCGGCATCAACAGCATCCAGCTCATGAACGACGGGACCCGCTGGTGGGTGGTCACCATCTTCTGGGACAGCGAACGCCCCGACAACCCGATCCCCGCCAGGTACGATCGCCAGGGTCGGTAAGCTCCCGCCCGGAACAGCGCTGCTGAGCCCGGAAGCATTGCCGCTCAGCCCGGAAGCATTGCCGCTCAGCCCGGCAGCATTGCCGCTCAGTCCGGAAGCATTGCCGCTCAGCCCGGCAGCAAGTTCACATGAAAAAGGCACGTGCCCCTTCCGGTGCCCGTGCCCTTTCCCGTGGTCGTGTTACGCGCCCGTTCCCATTCCCGTAAACGTGCCCGCCGCCCGGCCGTTCTCCGCGCTCTCCGCGCCGGAGCGCCAGATCGCCGGAGCGCCGGATAAATCGCTAGGCCGCTTCTTCCTCGTCCGCCCGCACGCGCAGCGTGTGCGCGTGCGCCGGCAGGTACATCTGCTCGACGTACTCGCTCACCATGCGGTGCGTGTTGAAGAAGGGCACGTGCTGGCGCAGGCTCGAGCGAATGCGCGCGATCCAGTTGTGCGGCAGTCCGTGCTCATCGCGCTGGTAGAACGTCGGCAGCACGTCGCCTTCGAGCAGTGCGAACAGGGCCTCGGCATCGAGGTGGTCCTGCGCGTCGGGCGGACCGTGTGCATCGATGCTCCACCCCGGCGGGACGGCCAGCCGATTGTGTTCGGTCCACGCCTCGGCCCACCAGCCGTCGGGGATGCTGAGGTTGAGCCCACCGTTGGCGGAGGCCTTCATCCCGCTGGTCCCGCTCGCTTCGTACGGGCGTCGCGGCACGTTGAGCCAGACGTCCGCGCCCGCGGTCAGGATGCGCGCCAGCGCGGGATCGTACTCTTCCAGGAACACGAAGCGTTCACGCGCATCGGCGCGGGTCGCGAACTCGAAAATCCGCCGCAGGAAATCCTTCCCCGGTTCATCGCGTGGGTGCGCCTTGCCCGCAAACACGAACTGGATTTTGCCGCTGCGCAGCAGATTGAGCAGTCGTTCCGGCTGCGACAGCAGAAGCGTTGCCCGCTTGTACGTGGCGAAGCGTCGCGCGAACACGATCGTGAGCGCGTCGGGGTCGAGCGCGTTGCCGGCCCACCGCGCATCGTCACCACGCAGGTAGAGCTGATGCGAAAGCCGTTCGCGCGCGCATTCCACGAGCGCGTTGCGCTGCGCGTTGCGGACGCGCCAGAGTTCGTGATCGCTGATTTCGTCGACGCGATGCCAGTGGAAGTCGTCGAGGTTGTCGGCCCAGTCGCGGCCGAGCTTTTCCTCGTACAACCTGCGCATCGGAGCGCCGACCCAACTGGCCAGGTGCACGCCGTTCGTGATATGTCCGATGGGCACGTCTTCTTCCCGGAGTTCCGGCCAGACCATGTGCCACATCTTCCGGCTGACTTCGCCGTGCAGCTTGCTGACGCCGTTGCGGCGACCGGACAGGCGCAGCGACACGACGGTCATGTTGAACGGATCGTCCGGGTCCGCGGGGTCGTCCTTGCCGATCGCGAGGAAGCGCTGCCACGGCTCGCGCATCTCCCAGACGTAGCCGCCGAGATAGCGTTCCATCAGCAGGGCAGGGAAGAAGTCGTGGCCGGCCGGAACAGGCGTGTGGGTGGTAAAGGCGACGCCGCCGCGAATCCGTTCGGCTGCCCCGGCAAACTCGCCCGGTCGGTCGTTCACGAACTGCCGCACACGTTCGACCGCGGCAAACGCGGCGTGCCCCTCGTTCAGGTGCAGCACGGTCGGTTCGATGCCGAGCGCCCGGAGTGCGCGCATCCCGCCAATGCCGAGCACAATCTCCTGCCGCAGCCGGTGTTCGTTGTCGCCGCCGTACAGGCGGTTCGTGATGCTGCGGTCCTCGGGGCGATTCTCGGCGATGTCCGTGTCGAGCAGGTAGAGCGGGACACGGCCGACGTCGGCGCGCCAGATCTGCGCAAACACCTTGCGGTCGAGGAAGGGGAATTCGACGACGACCCGCGTACCGCCACGCTGCTCCAATGTGAGCGGCAGCAGCGAGGGATCGGCCGCCGTGTAGACATCCGCCTGTCGCCCCGCGCCGTCGATGTGCTGCCGGAAGTACCCTTCCTTGTAGTACAGCCCGACAGCGACCAGCGGCACACCGAGATCGCTCGCGGATTTCAAGTGGTCGCCGGCCAGAACGCCGAGCCCGCCCGAGTAGATCCGGAGGCATTCGCTGACTGCGAATTCGGCAGACATGTACGCGATGCGTGCCTGCGCGCCATCCTGATGGTTGCGCTGGTACCAGGTATCACTCGCGGCGAGGTAGCTGCGCAGATCGGCGACCGCGCGCTCGAGGTCCGCAACGAATCCCTCCGCCCGCGCAGCCGCTTCCAGCCGGACCGGCTCGATTTCGCTCAGCAGTCGAACCGGATTATGCGAGGTTCGCTCCCAGAGCGCCGGGTCCAGTTGCTCGAACAGCGCCCAGCTCTGCGGATCCCAACTGAAGCGGAAGTTGAAAGCGAGTTCCCTCAGCCCCTCGAGGGCATCAGGCAGAACAATTTTGGGTGAATCGGACATCATCGTCCTCTGCAACTCCTGAGGTGGTCATTGCTGCTACCTCTTTGCTTCGACGGTGTTTCCGTCCGCGTCCCACGCCGCAAGTTACTGACCGCCAACTTCGCCCGCTTCCCATTCGGGATTCAAGTGACGGTTCCCGATGATGTCAACTGCCATTTGAAGAATGCGCGTGCGACGTTACGCTGATTATCGATGCACGTTGGTTTGTGCATCGAAACCCGGTCGCTCGGGCGCGGCAGGCTCGGCTTCATCCATGCCGGTTCGTGTCTCGAGCGGGAGGCGGAGTGAGGCGCGCGCGCCTGTGCGATCGGTGTGGTTCTCGAGCGACAGACTGCCGCCATGCGCTTCGGCGATCTGCCGGCTCAGCGCCAGCCCGATCCCCGAGCCCTCCGGTTTGGTCGTGAAAAATGGAACGAACAGGTTCGAGTGGTCCGCCAGGCCGAGCCCCTCATCGTCAACAAAGATGTCGACCGTGTCACCGTTGACGTTCCAGCCGACCTGCACCCGGCCGCCGGTTTCGAGCGCCGCGTCGACCGCATTCTGGATCAGGTTGATCAACGCCTGTTCGATCTGGTCGGGATCGGCTTTGATGTGCAGGTCTGGCGCGGGCAGGATCTCGACGGGCATGCGTTGTTCGAGGCTGGTCGTGCGACGGACCAGCGTCGCGATGCTGATGGTGCGAAGTCTGGGTGCCGGGACGCGGGCCAGGCGCGCGTAACGCGACATGAAGCGTGAGAGTGCTTCGGCGCGGGTAGTGATCACGCCCAGCCCTTCACTGATTTCAGGTCCGCGCTGCAACTGCTCGAGTTCCGGCTCGAGAATACGGCGCAGACTTCGTGCGATCGACTGGATCGGAGTGAGCGAATTGTTGATCTCATGCGAGAGCACACGGACGATGCGCCGCCACGCCGCCTGTTCCTCCTCGCGCAACGCACGGGTAACGTCGGCGAGGACGAGAAGCTGATGCGGGCGACCATCCTGGCGGAACCCGCTGCGCCGAAGCTCCCAGCGGCCACGCCCGCCCGGAAACTCACGATCCTCCACGCGCGGGGTCGGACCGCTCAGGTACTCGTCGAGTTCGAGGTCAACGGCGCCGAGGCCGAGCAGTTCGCTGGAGGTTTTCCCGAGCAGTGCAGCACCCGCACGATTCACGAGTCGCAGCCGCTGCTGATGGTCGAAGGCGAAGAGGGCGGCGTCGATTTCGGCGGTGACGTTCGAGAGCAGCGCGCCCGCTTCCACCGCGGACATGCGCTGGGCGTGAAGGGTCGATCCGAGTGCATTCAGTTCCAGCATCACCTCGCCGAGCACGTCGCCTTTGCGTGCGCCGGAGCCTCGCATCGAGAAGTCGCCTTCGCGCATCGCACCGAGCAGGTTGGTCAGCAGGCGAAGCGGCCGAACCAGGTGGGAATACGCCGCGATCGCGGAACCGATCGAAAGTACGGGGAGCAGCAGCGTGAGCGTCCAGCGCAGTTCCTGACTGTGTGGATCCGACCAGAGGAACCAGAGTGCGGTGGCGACGGCGGGCAGCGCGGCGAGCAGAACCAGCCAGCCGACGGTGCGCTCGAGGGTGCGCCTGCGCCCGCCGTGCCTCTCAGAGACCATGGTGCTGAATGCGTCGATACAGCGCGCTGCGGCTCATACCCAACTGTTCCGCCGCGGCCAGAACGTTGCCCGCATGTTTCGCCAGCACTTTGCGAATAAACGCGCGCTCCGCTTCTTCCAGGGTCATCTGATCCTCGCCCGTCGTTTCGGTGCGTGCCTGCAGGCCGAGGTCCTGCGCGGTGATGCGCTCGCCGCGTGCGAGCAGAACCGCGCGCTCTACTGCATGCGCGAGTTCGCGGATATTGCCCGGCCAGTTGTGCAGCCGCAGCGCCGTCTGCGCCGCCGCATCGAAGCCGCTCAGTTCACGGTTGTACTTGCGCGTGTACTGCGCGAGGAAATGCCCGGCCAGCAGCAGGATGTCGTCCCCGCGGTCGCGCAGCGGCGGCAGATGCAACTGGACCGTGTTCAGCCGGTACAGCAGGTCCTCACGGAACCGTCCCGCTTCGATCTCCGCCTGGATGTCGGCGTTGGTGGCCGCGAGGACCCGCGCATCGACATGGATGGTGCGCGATGAGCCGACCCGCTGGAGTTCACCGGTCTGCAGTACGCGCAACAGCTTTGATTGCAGCCGCGGCGACATGTTGGCGATTTCGTCGAGGAAAAGCGTGCTGCCATCCGCGAGTTCGAAGCAGCCGATGCGATCGGTGCGCGCATCGGTAAACGCGCCTTTCACGTGGCCGAACAGTTCGCTCTCGGCGACGCCCTCGGAGAGCCCGCCCGCATTCACCGTGATGAGCTGTTTCGCAGCGCGATTCGATGCCGCGTGCAGCCACTGCGCGACCACGTCCTTGCCGGTCCCGTGTTCCCCGGTGATCAGCACATTCGCATCCGAGGCGGCGATCCGGTGCATCGTGTCCAGGACCTGCGACATCGCAGCCGACTGGGCGAGCAGTGTAGGCAGCCCGGTTTTCTGGAGCCGTTCGTTCTGCGCCTGCAGCCGTTGGGTCTGCCGAAGCGCGCGTGACAAATCGATCTGCGTGCGCAGCGTGGAGCGCAGCCGCTCGTCGTTCCACGGCTTCTCCACGTAGTCGCTTGCACCATGGCGCATCGCTTCGACCGCGCCTTCGATGCTGCCCCATGCCGTCATCACGAGCACCGGCACAACCGCATCCATCCCGCGGATGCACTGCAACAGCGTCAATCCTTCACGGCCGGACGTCGTATCGCGCGTGTAGTTCAGGTCCATGATCACGGCGTCAAACTGGAATTCCTCCAGCGCGCGGAGCACACCCGGTGGGGTGGTCGCGGTCTCCAGTTCGTAGCCGTCATCCGCCAGCAGCAGCTTCAGCGCGACCAGCACATCGGGCTGATCGTCTGCGAGCAGGACCCGCGGTCGCGCCTGGTTGGACGACATCGATTGAACTCCTTCGAGCATGGCTGTTACCAATGCATGCGTGATACTACTCCTGGCGCAGCAGTCCGGTCGGATCGGTCGCGGCGGCGCGCCGGGCAGGAATATAGCATGCGAGCAGCGCCACGCCGGTCAGGACCAGGACGCCGGTCGCAAAGGCGAGCGGGTCCATTCGGTTCGCATCCTTCATCAGCGCGCCCATCGAGCGGGCCATGAACCAGGCGCCGCCGAGGCCGATCAGCCCACCGGCCAGTGTGAGCCGTGCGCCCTGACCGAGCACCAGTCTGACCACATCACGGCTGCCCGCGCCCAGCGCGATACGCACGCCGATTTCGCTGGCGCGCTTCGCCACCGTGTACGACATCACGCCGAAGACCCCGACGCTGGCGAGGATCAGCGCAACCAGTCCGAAAATCGCAATCATCCCCGCACTCACGCGCTGTGGCGCGAGCGCGTTGTGGATGAGACGCTCGAGCGTCTGTACATCGCCGATGGCCATGGCGGGGTCGATCTCGGCGATCATACCGCGGATCGCCGGTGTCGCCGTGGCCGGTTCACCGCGGGTATGGACCACCATCGACATGGTACGCGGCGCGACCTGCGAAACCGCAAGGTGTACGGTCGGCTGGATCGGTTCGAACCCGGAATTCGGATTGTGTCGTACGTCGGCGGCTACGCCGACGACTTCATGCCAGTGGTCGCCGCCGAGCAGGCGGATGCGTTTGCCTATGGGGTCGTCGTGCGGCCAGAGCTGCCGCGCCAGTTGGTTGCTGATGATCGCGACGCGCGGGGCATCCGCATGATCGCGCGAATCAAAGTTGCGCCCGCGAATCAGCGGGACGTTCAACGTGCTGAAATAGCCGGACGATACATAGCGGATCCGTACAATCGGCTGCTCCTCCTCCTTTGCATCGGCTCGCGCCTGGTCGGTTACACGTGTGCCTGAGTCCGCATAATCCATCGGCAGAATGCTGGTCAGCCCGGCTGCACGTACTTCCGGAAGCGCATTGACGCCCTCTTCAAACCGGCGGTAGAACTCGATCCGTTCAGCAGCCTCTGCATAGCGTTCGGCCGGCAGCGCTACCGCAAAGGCGAGAACGCCGCTCTGGCGAAAGCCCGGATCGGCGTTCACCAGCGTTCGGAAGCTGGACAGCATGATTCCGGTGCCAACCACGAGCATCAGTGCCAGCGCGATCTCCGCGACCACGAGCGCGTTGCGCGTGCGGTTGCGCACCCCGCCAACCATCCCGCGCGCGCCGTCGCGCAGCGTGCCCTGAATTCCCGGGCGCGCCGCCTGGAGCGCAGGCAGCACACCAAAAATCAGACTGGTCCCGAGTGCAAGCCCAAGCGCAAAAACCAGGGTCTCGCCGTCCACGCGGATGGTGGTCCAGCCGGGGTTGAAGCGGACCAGCTCCGGCGGGATCGCGTTGCGGAAGAGCCGAACCCCCCAGAGTGCGACCAGCACGCCGGCGATGCCGCCGGTCAGCGCAAGCACCACACTTTCCGTGAGCAGTTGCCGGATCAGACGCAGGCGTGATGCGCCGAGCGCGGATCGCACGGCGAGTTCACGCTCACGCGCGGTTGCGCGTGCGAGCAGCAGGTTGGCCACGTTCGCGCAACCGATCAGCAGGACGAAGAGTACTGCCGCGAACGCAACGACCAGGTAGGGGCGCGCGAACGCGCCATAGAAACGCTGCACCGGTTCGACGATCGCGGTCCAGTTGGCGCGTTCGTTCGGGTATCGTGCGACGATGTCACGCTGGATGGCATTGATCTCGGCGTGCGCCTGTTCGACGCTGAAGCCGGTTTTCAGTCGGGCGATCACCGCGTATGCGTTGGGGCCGCGCTGCTGTTCTGCATTTGCAGGGATCTGCATCGGCAGCCACAACTCCGCGCCCGGAGGAAACACGAAGCTGTTCAGCATCACGCCGACGATTTCGTGTGCGACGCCATCGACCTGAACCGTGCTGCCGATCACGCGTGCATCGCCACCGAAGCGCCGCCGCCAGAGTGGTTCACTCAGGACAAGAACGGGCGGCGCGCCCGCCTCGCCGTCCGCTTCGACCAGTGCTCGACCGTGCAACGGACTCTGACCCAGAATGGAAAAGAACGCAGGCATGACGAGTGTGCCGGTCAGACGTTCCGGCTCGATGGTGCCGGCCAGATTGACCGCGGTCCAGCGGAAGGCCGCAAGCGCATCGATCGATTGCGCCTCGCGTCGCCATTCGAGGGCCGTTCCGATCGCCGAGCCGTCGATCCCGTCCGGCGGATTGGGCGGCAGCTCCGACACGCGCACCACCCGGTCGCCGTCGCGCACCGGCACCGGATTGAGCACGATCGCCTTCATCGCGCTGAACACCGTGGTCGTCGCGCCGATGCCCAGACCCAGGCAGATAACTGCAGCGATCGTCATTCCGGGATTGCGGAACAGCGATCGCGCTGCAACCGAAATGTCCTGCTTCAGAGTATCCATATTCCGTACTGTTGAAGACTTCGCCCGCGCTCGACGGCGCCGGTCAGCATGCTTCAACTACAAAGCGGGTGCCGTTCGGGCATCGTCGTAAGTCGTTGTCGTACAACAACCTGATCAAATGGCCGGAACGGCCGCTCTTTCAGCTTCGGGATCCTCGATTCGCAATTCTGCGAACGGGTCGGCTGAATCCGTCCCGCCGTCGCGGCCGTACGAACCGTCCAGCAGGTCGTTCGTAACCGCGGTGACAACCAAAGCTCCTCAGCCCCTGTCCAACCGCCCGCGAACTACCCATTGGAGGATACGGATATGCGCAGTATGGCTGCGGCCGCACTTCTCTGCGGCTGCTGGCAGAGTTTCGCGGCCGCGCAGGACAGCGGTCATCTCAATGCCGAGCGTACGGTGCGTGCCCAGCGCGCCGCCATCACGATTGCGCTGGACGGCCGGCTCGACGAGGACGAGTGGTCGAAGGTTTCGCCGGCCACCGGCTTCATCCAATGGGATCCGCACGAAGGGCAGCCTGCGACGCAGCGGACGGAAGTGCGCTTCCTGTTCGACGACGATGCGCTCTACATCGGTGCGCGCATGTACGACACTGAAGGAGGGTCCGCAGTGCGGAGTCGCCTTGCCCGTCGCGATCAGTTGCAGGAAGGCGACTACGTCGAGTTCATCTTCGACACCTTCCATGACCACACCGGACGTACTGTGTTCACCGTCAGTCCATCGGGAGCGCGCGCTGACGCGGGGCAGGCCTCTTCGTTTGCGGACCCGTCATGGGATCCGGTGTGGGAAGTCGTGACGCAGATCGACTCGCTCGGCTGGAGCGCCGAACTGCGCATCCCGTTTTCGCAACTGCGCTACCCGCTGCGGCCGGAACAGAACTGGGGGCTGCAGGTGTGGCGGTTCACGGAACGGCTCAATGAACTTTCGATGTGGGCGCCGTGGGGCAAGCAGGACATGGGCGGGCCGCAGCGGTTCGGCCACCTCGAAGGTCTTACCGCGCCCGATCGCGGCTTCGGCCTCGAAGTGCTTCCCTACGTCGTGAGCCGGGCAGAACATATCCAGCTTCCCCAGCCCGATACTCCACTGCGGGATGCGAATGCGTACGGCATGCGGGTGGGCGCCGACCTGAAGGCACTGCTGAATTCGACGTTCACGCTCGACGCGACCGTGAACCCCGACTTCGGTCAGGTCGAAGTCGATCCCGCCGTGGTCAACCTTTCCGCGTTCGAAACCTTCTTCGAGGAGAAGCGCCCGTTTTTTGTCGAGGGAAGCGGACTCTTCAGCTTTGGCGGCTTCAACTGCTACTTCTGCAGCAACGTTTCTTCGATGTCGCTGTTCTACTCGCGCCGGATCGGTCGCGTGCCGCAGGGTTCGGTCAGTGATGCGAAGTTCGTCGATGCGCCGAACAGCAGCACGATCCTCGGTGCGGCGAAGGTGACCGGTCGAACCGAAAACGGCTACCAGATCGGGCTGATGAATGCGGTCACGGCATCGGAGAACGCGCGTGCCATCGGGATGGATGACCAGCCGTTCAATCTCGAGATCGAGCCGCTGACGAACTACACCGTCGGGCGCGTCCGGCGCGTCATGAATGGAGGCAACCTCACCCTCGGCGCGATCGGCACTTCGGTGATTCGCCGCTTCGACAACGATGCATTGCGCGCGATCATGCCCGCGCACGCCGAGGCGATCGGCCTCGACTGGAACGCAAGCTGGGCCAGGCAGTCCTACAATTTCATGGGGAACTTCGCACTGACGAATGTCAGCGGGAGCACCGATGCGATTCATCGGCTGCAGCGTTCCTCCGCGCGCTACTTCCAGCGCCCCGATCGCGACCCCGGCGAAAACGGCTGGTTCACCGATGCCTACGATCCCGCTGCCGAAAGCCTGCGCGGCTTCGGCGGATATGCCCGTGTCGCGAAGGTCTCGGGCAACTGGCAGTGGGAGACTTCGCTCAACTTCCGTTCGCCCGGATTCGAAGCGAACGACGCGGCGTTCCTGACCCGGGCAGACTACATCTGGATGAACGCCAACGTGTTCCGCACGTTCACCAAGCCGACGTCGTTCTACCGCGAACTGAACTTCATTGTTGGCGGACAGCAGCAGTTTACCTTCGATGGCGACCTGAATGACAGGCAGGTCCAGGCATGGAGCCGGATCCAGTTGCCGAACTGGTGGTCGCTGAGCGGATTTGTCATACACAAGCCCGAGGTGTTCGATGAGCGGCTCACGCGCGGTGGCCCGATCGTGCGGCGTCCGGCCGTGAACGTGTACTCGACTTCGGTCAACTCCGACTCCCGCAAGCGCCTGGTCTTCGGCTTCAACACCGAGTTTGCGCACGGCTACGACCAGACCGACGATGCGTACCTCTCTGCCAATGTTCGCTTCAAGCCGTCGAGCACGGTCTCGCTTTCGATCGGTCCGTCGTACAGCCGGGGCGAGACCAGCACGCAGTTCGTCGACAGCTTCGCCGACTCCTCCGCTACACACTTCCACGGCCGCCGTGTTGTGTTCGCGGATCTGGTGCAGCATTCGCTGTCGATGGATACGCGGCTCTCCGCGACCTTCACGCCGACACTCACCCTCGAACTGTTTGTTCAGCCGTTCATCGCAACCGGCAATTACTCGGGGTTCAAGGAGTTCACCCGCGTTGGCGGCGGCGAGACGCAGCAATTCGATGCGCAGCAGCTCTCCGCGATCTCGCGCGCCGGACGCGACAGCGCCTACGTGCTCGATCCCGACCGCAACGCGAACACCGAGAACTTCCGGTTCAGGAACCCCGACTTCAATCTCCAGTCGCTGCGCGGCAACGCCGTGTTGCGCTGGGAGTATCGCCCGGGCTCGACGCTTTTCCTCGTCTGGCAGCAGTCCCGCTCCAGCGAAGATACCTCGGGCCGCTTCCGCTTCTCCCGCGAAGCGGACGCCCTGCTGCGGGGCCGCCCCGACAACATCTTCATGGTCAAGATGACCTACTGGCTGTCGAACTAGAGCGCGCGCGACCGTCCGCCGGATCGGACGGAAACGGCGATGCTGATCGTGCGGATGACGTTCGGTGCCCGATGTCTGCCAACAGGGGCGTGCCCGGCGGGCGCGCCCCGAGCCCCCTATTAGCCTGCTCCCTCCGCCTGACCCCTTCCCCTTTCACCTGCCTCCCCTTCAGCACTTAACATTAGCCTGCAGTTCCCTCTTACCCTCTCCTTCAACCTTCACGCCTTCAGAGGCTTATCACTTCCCCTTTTACCTTGGCCGTTCAATTCGATGCCAGCGCGAGCCACGACGTGGGCGGAGAATTGACGATGAGCATCTGACGCGGCTGGTTGCGCGGAACTCGCGGCGGCCTCATGGTGAACAATTGTCGTTGCAGCTCTGGCAGTTCACTCACCAGGAGGACGGCTTTGGAGCTCTTGTGGATCCCGCGCACTCCCACCGCGGTCGCGGTCGGTGAACGCCCCGCCCGAAACCTCGCCGACGAATTGTCGATCGATCGCCAGACCTTTCGCGACCTCGAAATCTTCGAAGCCGAAGGTGGCGGGCCGGGGTTGTTCGAACTGCTCAACCGCACCCGAACCGCTGGGGGCGCCCGCATCCTGCAGAGCCGCTTCCGGCACCCATTTTCCAATGCCACAAAGATCCGCGGGGTGCAGGACTCGATCCGCCATATCCTCGCCAATCGCGCGATTTTCAACGACCTGCCCAGCGACGGCACCATCTCCGCGCTCGAGCAATACCTGCACTGCGCGACCTCTGTACTGTCGACCCGAAATCCCGTTGAGTTCCTGATCGAAGCGCTCGAGGTCCGCTTCGGCGAGTTGCAGGAGTACATGAACGTCGTGCGCGGCGTACATCGGACCGCGGGCATGATCGCCGGCCTTCGGCGGCTCACCGAACAGCCTGCCCTTCAGGATGCACCCGGCGAGCTCGGACCGTGGCTCCAGGAAATGCGCGAACTGCTGTCTCGCCCAGCGCTGGGAATTCTGCCGAAGGAAGGGGAAGGGGAACTCGCAAGCTGGCGCATTATGCGCATGGATCGCATGCTGCGCATGGATGAGCGCACCACGGTCGAGCGACTGATGCGCCTCTCCTTCGATATCGATGCACTCGTCTCGATGGCGGATGTCACTCAGGCCTTCAACTACACGATGCCGGAAGTTTGCGATGAACCAGGCGTGTTCATCGGGAAGGGCATTTACCATCCATTTCTGACGGAACCGGTCGCGAATCCGCTGCACGTCGACCAGCAGCAGCGCCTGCTTTTTATCACCGGGCCGAACATGGCAGGGAAGACCACCTACCTGCGCGCCTGCGGCATCGCCATCTACCTCGCCAGCCTCGGCATGGGCGTGCCCGCAACCTCGCTCAGGTTCTCCCCCTGCAACAACCTGTTCAGCGCGATCGCGCTGACCGACAACGTGCGCGAAGGCGTGAGCTTCTTCCGGGCCGAAGCACTGCGAGTGAAAACCATCGCACGCGCAATCGCCGATGGACGTAACATCGTCGCGCTGCTGGATGAACCGTTCAAGGGAACCAACCTGAAGGACGCACTCGATGCATCGCGCATCGTGCTCGAACACCTGGCCAGAAAGCAGGGAAGCGTGTTCCTGGTCTCTTCGCACCTGATCGAACTCGGGGATTCGCTGGCCGCTTCCGGAAACGTGCAGTGCTGCCGATTCGAGGCAAACGAAAGCGCCGGCACGCTCGAGTTCGATTACGTGCTGCGCCCGGGCATCTCATCCCAACGGCTGGGCGTGCGTGTGCTTCGGGAGGAGGGCGTGTTCGCACTGCTGGACAGTGATGCCGCGGAAGGCATCAACGTCATTGCGACCTGAACGATCGGCAATGCCATCGCTAGCTGATCCGAAGTGCCGAGCCTGTCCGGAGCGGGTGGGCGCTGGCGCGGGCGCGGAAAAGGAAAGGAGTGTCGCGCCCGGCAACTTTGGTTGTTGATGCAAGTTTGCTGGGGCGGGCGCGGGAAAGGAAAGGTGTGTCACGCCCGGCAACTTTGGTTGTTGATGCAAGTTTGCTGGGCGGGCGCGGGAAAGGAAAGGGGTGTCGCGCCCGGCAACTTTGGTTGTTGATGCAAATTTGCTGGGCCGGCTGCGGCGGCGAACTGCCCAATCGCGAGGCTGCCAGCAATGGGTGGGCGGTTAACGGCGGCGAACTGACCAACCGCGGGGCCAGGGAGAACTGAGCGGGCGATTCACCCGTTCCAGGCTGGTGAATTCCCCGACGAGCACAGGGTTCCACCCGACAACCGGGCGATTCACCCCTCCCGGGCAGGTCAACTCCGCACACGCGAAAAAATCGGCGCCCAATGGGCGGTTGGACGCCCGCGAATCGCCCAACCGCGCCGGCCGCCCGGGGCGCGTGGGCAATTGACGCCCGCGAATCGCCCAACCGCGGGGCCGCCCGGGGCGCGTGGGCAGTTGACGCGCGCGAACCGCCCAACCGCGGGGCCGCCCGGAGCGCGTGGGCAGTCGACGCCCGCGGACACCCAACCGCGGGGCCGCCTGACACCGCCCGGGCAATTGAGGTCCCCCAACCGAACAATCGCGGGGCCGCCGGCACGCGTGGGCGATTCGTGGCCGCGCGAACCGGGCAAACCTGACTGCGTTCTGCCATTACCCGCCGGTGATGCGGCGAGTGATCAATGTACCTCTCCTCTGACCTTCACGTCTCTTGCACTGTACTGCCTGCCGGTGTACCATGGAGGCATGCCCTAAACGGATTAGGTTATGCCCCGACCTTCCATCGATGTACTGCCCGGAACACTCGAACTGCTGCTGCTCAAGACCCTGAGCCGCGGCACGATGCACGGGTTCGAGATCCTGCGCTGGATCCGCGAGACCACGGATGGCGAGCTGCTGGTCGAGGAAGGTGCGCTGTACCCGGCGCTGCACCGCCTGGAGAAGCGGGGCTGGATTGCGGGCGAATGGAACATCTCGGAGAAGGGTCGGCGGGCGAAGTACTACACGATCACGGCCGCGGGTCGTGCAGAGCTGGTTCGGGAAGAGAAGCGCTGGCTGAGGTATCTGGCCGCGTGGGAGAAGATCGCGCTGGCCGCATCAACCGCATGAGGAACCGATGAGCAGAAAGCGGCTGTTTCATCTCGGCCTGTGGGGCCCGCGGGTCGAGGAAGGTGTGGAGTGGGAAATCGAACATCATCTCCAGGAGCGCATTGATGAACTGTTGGCGAGCGGACTATCGCGTGAAGAAGCGGAAGCGCAGGCGCGCAGTGCGTTCGGCGATGTCGCACGTGTACGGCGCGAGTTGCGCGGCATCGATCGCTCGGTAGAGCGCCGCTTCCGGCTGGGTGTGTGGCTGGAGACGCTGCTGCAGGATGTCCGTTATGGTGCACGCGGGCTGCTGCGTAATCCGGGGTTCGCGCTGGCGATCGTACTCACACTCGGCCTCGGCATCGGCGCGAATGTGTCGCTGTTCAGCATCGTCGATGCGTTGATCCTTCGGCCACTGCCATATCTTCGTCCCGCCGAACTGCACATCCCGATGATTGCCGAGCCGGCCAGCGAATGGGGGACGCGCTATTTCCGCTGGGAGATGGCGAATTCGCTGATCGAGCAGCAGAGCGGCTTTTCCGATGCCTTTATGCACACGCGCGCGAACGTGCTTTACACGGCGGGCGCGGAGCCGGTTACGCTTACGGGCGAGGTGGTGTCGGAAGGGTTCCATCGTACGCTCGGAGTGTGGCCGGCATTTGGGCGTGCGCTCCAGAGCAGCGATGCCGTGCCTGGCGGTGAACCGGTTGTACTGCTGAGTTACTCCTTCTGGCGCGATGCGCTCGGCCGCGATGCGGAGATCGCCGGCAAATCGATCGAGCTGGATGATCGTCGCTACACCGTTATCGGCGTGATGCCGGACGGGTTCAAGTTCCCGGAATATTCGACGACCGATTTCTGGATCCCGATCGCAAGCGATGGTACCGGACTCGGCAGAAAAATCGGTATGCTCGAGCTGGTCGGGCGGGTGCATCCGGCGAGACTGGAGTCCGCGCGCGCCGAATTCGCGAGGGTCGGGAATACGCTGATCAGGGAAACCAAACCGGACAGCAGGGAGATCATCCGGCTGCAGCGCTACGACCAGGATCGCAGGGGCACCGGCGCGCGCGAGCCCATTCTGCTACTGAGCGGAGCGGTGCTGTTCATCCTGCTGGTGGCGGGCGTGAACATGGTGAACCTGCTGCTCGTGCGTGGCAGTGCCCGCACACGCGAATTCGCGGTGCGCCTCGCGATCGGCGCGTCACGGGCGCGCCTGGTTCGCCAACTCGCAACCGAAAGCATGCTGATGGCGCTGCTGAGTGGCGCTGTGGCGGTACTCATGGCTGTGGCTTCGCTGCGCGCAATCGCGGCGATCATGCCGAGTCAGATCACTTTCTTCTCTCCGTACGCAATCGAGGTCGAGTCACGCGCACTGGTATTCACCTTCATCATCACCGCACTCGCGGGATTCGGTTTCGGTCTGCTCCCGGCCATTGCCGCGACCCGGAACGCCAGGCGCGGTCGCGGCCACGATCTCACGCGCTACGCCAATCGTTCCGCCGCAAGCAATCGGCTACGGGCGACGCTCGTGGTCAGCGAAGTGGCGCTCTCCGTCACACTCCTGGTCGGAGCCGGGCTGCTCATCCGCAGCTTCATCGCGCTCAATCAGGTCGACCCCGGCTTCGAACCAAAGGGAATGGCGGTCCTCGAACTCGACGTCTCACGCACCGCGCACCCCGATCCCGGAGAACGGGCGGAGTATCTGCGACGACTCGAGGCCGAACTCGAAGCCGTGCCCGGCGTGGCCGGCGTCACCATCGCGGGTGGGCTTCCTCCGCGATCAGGCGGAATCACCTTCACCAGCAGCATCGATGTCGAAGGAATCGGCGCGCGCTCGACCGGCAGTACGATCATCCTTCCAACTTCGCGGATCCGCAGCGATTTCTTCGAGGTTACCGGTGCGAGCCTGCTGCGGGGGCGGCCCATCGCCGATGAGGAAGAGAACAGCGCAATCATCGATCAACACATGGCGCGTTTCCTTTTCGGAGATGCCGACCCGATCGGTCGCCGCTTTCGCATCGACCAGGGGTGGGACTGGCTTACCGTCGTCGGCGTAATGAAGGACCTCAAGCTGCGCGGCCCCGACGACCGCGATTCGAACTTCGAATTCCTGTCGGGACTGTCCCTGGAAAGTGCGGTGGGCCACACAGCACTCGCCGTACGCACATCGGGGGATCCGGCCCCGCTCTTTCCCGCCATCCGCAACGCCGTTCGCCGCATCGACCCGGCCCAGCCGATCATACAACTCACAACCGCGAACGCCGCCTACGCTGAATCGATCGACATGCCGCGCTTCCTTCTGGTCGTCGTTTCAGCCATCGCCGGTGTCGCAATCGTCCTGGCAGCAATCGGCATCTATGGCGTGCTCGCGTTCAGTGTCAGCCAGCGAACCCACGAACTCGGTGTGCGCATGGCACTCGGCGCACGCGCGTCCGACCTGCGTCGCTCGGTCCTGCGCTCCGGTGTCCAGCTTGGATTGCTTGGCTCGGTGATCGGCCTGGCGGGCGCAGTGGCACTCTCCCGCTTTATCCAGTCGCAACTGTACGGCGTGCAGCCCGGTGACACGCTGACCTTCGCCTGTGTACTCGCCACCATCCTCCTCGCGACCGTCCTCGCCTGCCTCATCCCTGCCTTCCGCGCAAGCGCCGTCGAGCCCGCGGTGGTGCTGCGGAGCGAGTGACCCCTCCCTGCGATTGACCCCGGCTGTTCGGGCTAGCTACTCCCGCGGCCGGGCGGCGGCCAGCGGGAGCGACAGAACGGCCGCGGCTCGTTCGTCTCTACTTGTTTGCGCCGGTTAGCGCCGCCGGAACCAGCTCCATCCTGTTCGACTTATCAGGCCCGGCGGTTTGGTCCCGGCGGCCTTGCGCCAATCATGGCTTGATCCGCATCTTCGGGAAATGTTCGGTTGTCGGGCGATGTTCGCGAATGCTGTTGATGTTTCGGGCGGGGTCGCCCACGTGAGCCGACGTGTTTCAGCGCAGATTCGCCGTATTCGGGTCAACAGTATTCGAGAACAGCGCCCGAGCGCGGCGCGATCCCCCGAAATCATCCCGAAAGCGCCATCGTTCACATTGTTCAGTATTGACTGAACGTTCTGAACAAAGTAGCTTTCGATCATGGAGAATAACGAGACAACCGAGGTGCTGACCCAGTTTGTCGAGCGGCTGGCGATCTGTGGGGAGCAGGACGGATTGCCGCGAATCGCGGGACGGCTGATCGGGTTCCTGATGGTGCACGAGGGGGCCTATTCGCTGGATGATCTGGCGGAGTCGCTGCAGGCGAGCAAGGCGTCCGTGAGCACGAATGCGCGGCTCCTGGAGGAGCGGGGGCTGATTGTGCGGACCAGCCATCCGGGGGATCGGCGGGATTTTTACGAAGTTGCGCCGAGTCCGTGGGAATGGCTGATCGCGGATTCCCAGCGGCGTGTACTGCGGCTGGCGACACTCGTGGAGGACACGATTCGTACGTTGCCGGGCGATGCGGTTGTGGCGAGGCGCAGGCTGACGGAGGCCGCGCTGTTCTACCGGTTTCTGCACGACCGGATGGAGGAGACGCAGGTGAAGTGGCAGGAAGTGCTGAAGGACGCGGAGCAGAACGGGCTGTTGGAGGAGCCGCCGCTGGCGGCCAGGGAATAAACGTATGGGAGACCTGATGAAACGAGTGTCGGGAGCAGCGGTAATTCTGCTCCTGCTTCCGGTGGTGGTGGCGGCACAGAAGCAGCCGAACCCCACTCAAGCGGGTATACAAACGGGTGTGCGCGACACCCTCGCGCTGACGCTGGGCGATGCGATTCGTCGGGCGGGCGAATTGAGCGAAGAGGTTCGGCTGGCGCGTTCGCAGGTGGAACTGGCGGATGCGCAGATCCGCGATGTTCGCGCGGGGGCGCTGCCGCAGATCAGCGCGAACCTCGGGTTCACGAAGACTTTTGCCTCGCAGTTCGATCAGGGTGGCGGCTTTACGCTGCCCGATTCCTTGCGATTCGAGCCGGACTCGACGGCGTCGGTGGCGGAGCGGATCCGTTACCTGGAGGACCGGGTTCCGACGGCGGGTCTGGCGGGACTGGGCGCACTGTTCGGGAATCTGCCGTTCGGCCGCGAGAACGCGTACACGGCGTCGATCAGCGGCTCGCAGCTCCTGTATTCGGGCGGGCGAGTCGGGGCGGCGCTCGATGTTGCGGAGAACTTCCGGGAAGCGGCGACCTTCCAGTTGACGGAAGAGCTGGCAGACCTGGAGCTGTCGGTACGCACGGCGTATCACCGGGCGCAGCTCGCGAGCGAGCTGGTCGAGATCTCCGAAGCAGCGCTTGCGCAGGCGGAGCAGTTCCTCGAGCAGGAGCAGTTGCGCCAGCGTTCGGGCAGCTCGTCGGAGCTGGATGTGCTGCGTGCGGAAGTCGCCGCGGCGAATCTTCGACCGCAACTGGTGCAGGCGCGGAATGCTGCTGCGCTGGCGCGTCTCGATCTCAGCCGGCTGGTGAACGTGCCGGCGGACCAGCCGATCAAATTGACGACGGAGCTCGCGGTTCCATCCGCGGATCGTCTGCAGCCGCGGCCCGCGTCGGATCTGCAGGTGCTGCAGCAGCGTGCGTCGATTAGTGCGGCGGAGAGGCAGGTCCGCATGCGTGAACTGAACGTGAAAATCGCGAAGGCGGCGTATCTGCCCAATGTCTCGCTGAGCATGAACTACGGGCGTTTCGGATATCCGACGGATCCGTTCAAGCTGAGCGGGACCGACTTCGCCACGGACTGGACGGCGTCGCTGTCCGTCAGCCTCCCGATTTTCGATGGACTGCGGCGCAACGCGCAGGTCGATGTTGCGGAGGTCGGGCTGCGTCAGTCGAAGCTGCAACTCGCGCAGTTGCGTGAGGGCGTCCGGATCCAGTATGAGCAGGCCGTCGGTGAGCAGCAGCGGGCCGCGGCGGAGATCACGGCTGCGCAGCGGACGGTTGAGCAGGCCCAGCGGGTCCACGACCTGACGGTGCTGCGCTACGAGCGCGGCCTGGCCACGCAGCTCGAAGTTTCGGATGCGCGACTCGCCCTGCTGCAGGCGCGGACGAACCTCGCGCAGGCGCTGAGCAATTTCTATGTCGCGGAAGCCACGATCGAGCGCACGCTCGGCCGTCCCGCGACGACGAGGTAATCATGACCAGGGAACATCGCACTCGAGACAAGGTCTCGACGGAGAGATATATGGCCGCAAAGGTGTGGGGAACGAACGGTCGCAGGCTGATCGCTGCGGCGGCATTGCTGCTCGCTCCGGTCGCGATGACCGCATGTGGCAGCAGCGGCGAAGCAGAGAGCACGAAAGCGGCGGAAGAGCGGCCGGCGATGCTCAGTCCGCAGGATGTCGCGACCGCTACAAAGACGCAGCTCGCCGGCGGCGTTGTGCTGACCGGCTCGTTGCAGCCGGCGTGGCAGGTGAGCGTGAAGGCGCAGGTGCCCGGCACGATTGCCCGCCTCTCGGTTGATCGCGGCACCCGCGTGAGCGAGGGGCAGGTCCTCGCGACCATCGAAGCCGAGGGCATTCGCGGCCAGGCCGAGGGTGCGCGTGCCGGCGTAGCCGCCGCCGAGGCCGGCCTCGCCCTGGCAAAGCAGCGCCTCGAATCGGCGCGCACGCTGAGCCAGGCCGGCGCCATGTCGGCGATCGACTTCCAGGCTGCCCAGGCCAGCTACGAAGCTGCCGAAGCGCAGTTGGCCGCCGCGCGTGCGCAGGCCGCCGGTGCTGCTGAACAGGCTGCCCGCGCCACGGTCCGCGCCCCGATCACGGGTGTGGTCAATGACCGCATGATCGAGCAGGGCGAGGCTGTGAATGTGGGACAGGAGCTGTTCAGGGTGGTGCGCTCGGATGTGCTCGAGCTGTCCGGCCAGGTGCCGGTCGATGCGGCAGCACAGATCCGGGTCGGCCAGCCGGTTGTCTTCACGTTGTCGGCGCAGCCGGGCACGGAGCTGCGCGGCGAAGTCGCGCGCATCGAGCCGATGGCGAACACGGAGACGCGGCAGGTCGGCGTGTACCTGCGGGTACGCAACCCGGGCAGCATCATCGGCGGCCAGTTTGCCACCGGCCGTGTCATTGGTGAAGCGACCCAGGAAGCGGTTGTGCTTCCGGAAGTTGCGATTCGCGGCAATGGCAATGACCGCTTCGTCTATGTGGTCACGGATGGGCGGGTGAGCCGACGTCCGGTGACGCTGGGCGCGGCCGACCCGTCGAGCGGCAATGTTGCGATCGCGAGCGGAATCGAAGTGGGTGAGCAGGTCATCGCGACGCCATCGGTGACGGTACAGGATGGTGCGCGCGTCGAGATCGGCACACCTGCCGCTGCGCCTGCGGCGGCAGAGAAGGAGAGTCACTAAATGTCAAATGAGAAAGCGGGCCTGAGCGGGCTCGCGATTCGCCGGCCGGTCTTCATGAGCATGGTCATGCTCGGGTTGATCGTGCTCGGCCTGTTCAGCTTCCGGCGTCTGCCCGTCGACCAGTTCCCGAACGTGGACATCCCGGTCGTGATGGTGCAGACGGTGTACCCGGGGGCGAGCGCAGAGACGATCGAACGCGAGGTCACGCGAAGGCTCGAGGAAGCATTCAATCCGGTGTCGGGTGTCGACCGGATCACCTCGACCACGCAGGAAGGTGTGTCGATGGTCATCGTCGAGTTCGAGCTCGAGGTGAACGTCGATCAGGCCGCACAGGACCTGCGCGACAAGATCGAGGCGGTCCGTCGCAATCTGCCGGAGGATATCGAGCAGCCGATCGTGCAGAAGTTCGATCCGGCGGATGAACCGATCATCTCGCTGGCGCTCTCGTCGGAAACGGTCGGTATCCCGCAGCTCACGCTGCTTGCCGATGAACAGATCCGCCGGGCGCTCGAGTCGGTCGATGGTGTCGGTGAAGTCCGCATCACCGGTGGTCTCGAGCGCGAAGTCCGCGTGTTCCTGCGTCCCGACCGGATGCAGGCGGTCGGGGTTTCGGTGCCGGAAGTGATGATGGCGCTGCAGCGGCAGAACATGGAAGTGCCAGCCGGCCGCATCGAGCGGGGGAGCACCGAGCGCCTCGTGCGCGTGACCGGTCGTATCACCGACGCCGAGCAGTTCAACGATGTGATCGTCACCAACCGCAACGGGCAGCCGATCCGGCTGCGCGATATCGCACGTGTCGAAGAGGGCACCGAGGAAGAGCGCTCGATCGCACTGGTCGATGGCCGCCGCGCGGTCTCCCTCGACATCCTCAAGGTGTCGGGTGCCAACACGGTCGATGTGGCCGACGGCGTTCGCGTCGGGATGGACCGCATCCAGTCACAACTGCCCGAAGGTGTGAACCTGCAGGTGGTGCGTGACAACTCGATCGTGATCCGCGGCTCGGTAAACGATGTGATTCACGAGCTCATCCTCGGCGCGCTGCTGACCGTGCTGGTCGTCATGCTTTTCCTGAACGACTGGAAGGCAACGGCGATCACCTCGCTGGCGCTGCCGGTCTCGGTGATCTCGGCGTTCATTCTCATGAATGCGCTCGGCTTCACGCTGAACGTGATCACGCTGATGGCGCTCTCGCTCTCGATCGGTATTCTCATCGACGATGCGATCGTAGTCATCGAGAACATCGTCCGACACCGCGAGATGGGGAAGGACCATTTCACCGCCGCGGGCATTGGTACGCGCGAGATCGTGCTGGCGGTTATGGCCACGACCTTCTCGATCGTGGCGGTGTTCGTGCCGGTCGCGTTCATGCGCGGCATCATCGGCCGGTTCTTCTTCCAGTTCGGTCTGACGGTCGCGTGGGCGGTGCTCGTCTCGCTGTTCGTTTCGTTCACGCTGACGCCGATGCTGGCGGCGTGGTGGGGTGTCGATCCGCATGGCGCCGGGCACGGCAAGGGCAACATCGTCACGCGCCGGATTTCCGCCTTCAACACCTGGTTCGACAACCAGGCAACGAAATACCGCGGCATCATCACTTGGGCGCTCGCACATCGGAAGGCGACGCTGGGCATTGCGATCGCGGCGTTCATCGGCGCGTTCATGCTGTTCCCGATGATCGGTGGCGGGTTCATGCCCGATTCGGACAACTCCGAGTACATCGTGACGTTCGAGACGCCGGAGGGTTCGAGCCTGGCGTATACGCTTGGCAAGGCGCACCAGCTCGAGAACACGATCGGCGCGCTCGAGGGCGTGGATTACACGTACACAACCATCGGCTCGGGGCCGACCGGGACGGTGACGAACGGGCAGATCTATGTGCGACTGACCGAACCGTCGCATCGCAAGCTGTCGATGGACGAGCTCATGGTGCTCACGCGCGAGAAAATCTCGAACGTGTTCGGCACCACGATCGCGGTGCTCGACGCCGGCGGCATGGGTGGCGCGCAGGCACCGCTGCAGGTCGAAATTCGCGGACCGGACATGGCCGTGCTCCAGCAGCTCTCGGACACGGTGCTCGCGACCGTGAAGGCGATTCCGGGTGTGGTCGACGTCTCGTCCTCGCTGGGTGAGCCGCGGCCCGAGTTCCGGATCAACGTCAACCGCGACCTTGCCAATGAGGTCGGGCTCGACATCGGCCAGATCGCAGCCACGGTTCGGCCGATCCTCGCCGGTGAAACGGCGACCCGCTGGGAAGACCCGACGGGTGAAGAGCGCGATGTGGTCGTCCAGGTCGAGGCCGCACAGCGCGAATCGATCGAGCATCTTTCGACGCTGCCGCTGGCAACCAACCGGCGCAGCGAGGCCGGCGCAGTGACGATGGTTCGCCTCGGCGATGTTGCCCAGATCGAGCGCGGTGTTGCACCGTCGCAGATCAATCGTAAGGCGCTCGAGCGAATCGCCTCGATCGGCGCAAGCACGGCGCCGGAGCTGTCGATTTCCGAAGCGTCCGGCCTAATCCAGCAGCGGATCAGTGCGCTGAACATCCCGCCGGGCTACGAAGTACAGTTGGGCGGCGAAACCGAACAGTTGATCGAGACCATGGGCTATGTGCTCGAGACGCTGGTGCTCGCGGTGATCCTGATCTTCCTGATCCTCGCGTCGCAGTTCGAGTCGTTCACGCAGCCGTTCGCGATCATGATGACGCTGCCGCTCTCGCTGATCGGTGTGCTGCTCGCACTGCTGATCACGAACGATACGCTCAACATGATGTCGATGATCGGTGTGATCATGCTCATGGGTCTCGTGACCAAGAACGCGATTCTTCTGGTCGACAATGCCAATGAGCGAAGGTTCACCGGCACCGAACGCAATACCGCGCTGGTCGAGGCAGGTGCGGTACGTCTCCGCCCGATCGTGATGACCACGGCCGCGATGATTCTCGGCATGTTGCCGGTCGCGCTGGGGCTCGGTGAAGGCGGCGGGTTCCGCGCTCCAATGGCACGCGCGGTGATCGGCGGCCTGATCACCTCGACGCTGCTCACGCTGATCGTCATTCCGGTGGTCTACACCTACATGGATGACATTGGCAACTGGGTGAAGTCGAAGCTGGTTTCGCCGGAGAAGCAGCGTGAACTCCGGGAGGAGCAGCAGCACGCCGGTCTCGCGCCGGAACCCGTCTGGGGCGACTGACCTCCACACGCAGTGTGGCCGGCCACAGGCCGGTCGCATCGCTGGTCTGAAAATGCGCCCGCACGGCAATGGTTGCTGTGCGGGCGCATTCTCTTTCAGGCGACGGTGACGGCGACGGCGACAAAGGCGGTACGGCAACGACAACGCCGCAGACAACGATGACGGTGACGGCGAACGCGCGCTCGGACGGGGCGGGGGATCACAATGGCTGAAGGGCTGCGGTTGTGGTAACCTCAGGGTGTGTTTCGTTGGCTGAACCGAGGTGAATCGAATTGCTCCCCGCTGATGTGCTCGAAGACTACCTGACCCGCGCAGCAGAGTACCGGTCGCGGGCTGCTGCGTACGAAGCGCGCGTGCGTCGAACCGAATGGCTGCGCCTCGCCGCGTTTCTGGTTTTTGCCGCGGTTGTGATCGCCTGGTTCGATGCGGGCGAGTTCAGGCCGATCCTCGCGGGGAGTGCGCTGCTTGCGGGTGTGGCTTTTGCTCGGCTGATCGGAAAACACCAGCAACTGTCTCAGCGCGCGCGCGAAGCGAACGATCGCGCCGAACTCTGTGCGCGCGGCGCCAATCGCGTGTTGCGTGCGTGGAGCGACCTGCCTCCGGCGCCACTCCGTGCAGCCAACGATCACCCCTTTGCGGCGGATCTTTCGGTTGCGGGAGACGCGTCGCTCTGGCAACTGGTCGATGTGGTCAGTGCGGCGCCCGGCCGCGCGACACTGTCAGAGTGGCTCATGGCGACCACACCGCCATCGGTCGAAGAAATTCTTGCGCGTCAACAGGCAGCCGCCGAATTACGCAACGATGTGGAATGGCGCGAAACCGCGGCGATGCACGCCATGCGTGTTCGCGGCGATGCACCGACGCGGCTGCGTGGTTTCCTCAACTGGGCCGAATCGGAGCGGTGGCTGCTGCCGCAACGCCGCGCGCTGGTCTGGCTCGGCAGGGCGACCGCGGCCGCCAGCATTATTTCGCTGATCGGCCTCGGCTTCTCCGGCTGGTTCATCCTCCCGTTTCCGATCATCCTCGCTGCGAACGGCATCGTGACCCTCGCGACCGCGCGTCGTATGCACAACCTGTTCGAGAGCGCAGCACCGCGTGCCGATGATATCGAGAGCCTGCTCGCACTGGTGCGTCACGCAGAAATGCTGGAACCGGAGAATGCGCGCCTGCAACAACTGCGCGAAACCTTGCGCAGCACTGGTGCAGGCACGGCACTCGCCCGTCTGGATGGCATTCTGAGCTGGAGCGAGGCACGACACAATTCCATCCTGTATCCCATCGTGCAACTGCTTCTGCTGTTCGATGTACATCTGCTTTCTGCATTGGAGCATTGGCAGCAGGAGAACGGAGCGCACGCCCGAAACTGGTTCGATGCGCTCGGGGACATCGAAGCGCTCAGCGCGCTCGCGACCCTGAGCTATGACAATCCGGAATGGCCGTTCCCGTTGTTTTCGCAGGAGACGGCCATCCGCGCAGTTGGCATCGGACACCCTCTGATTTCGGCGGCCGCGCGAGTGCCCAACGATGTCGTGGTCGGACCGGGTGGCCACGTGCTCATCATCACGGGTTCCAACATGGCGGGGAAAACGACCCTGATCCGGGCGATCGGGGCGAACGTTGTGCTCGCCAATGCCGGTGCGCCCGTGTGCGCAAGCGAGCTGAGGTTGCCACGCCTCCGAGTTCGCACCAGCATGCATATCCACGATTCACTCGAAAGCGGACTCTCACTGTTCGCCGCGGAGCTGCGTCGCATCCGGATGGTGGTCGATTCCGCTGAAGAGAAAGTGGACCCCCCCGTGTTGTTCCTGCTCGACGAACTGCTGCGCGGAACCAACGCGGAGGAACGCAGGATCGCCGTCGCCACAATTCTCCGAAGGCTGCTCGATGCCGGAGCTATCGGCGCCATCACTACGCACGACCTCGCACTCGGCCGGGAACCGAGCCTCGCCGGTGCCGCCATGGACGTCCATTTCCGGGAAACGTTCACACAGACGACTGCCGGGCCCGAGATGCACTTCGACTACAAAGTCAAAGAGGGACCTGCGGACTCGAGCAACGCCCTCGCACTCCTGCGCATGGTCGGGCTTGGGGAGTAGGGAATCGAATCGACTCGTATCATTCTTCCGCACCATCACAAAGTTCTGGATTTCGGTCTGACAGCGCTTCACATTCGCCATGTCTTCTGCAGCGTTCTTCTCCAAACAATTCCCCCGGAGGAAACATGATGGAGTGGCACCAGCGCAGGGTTGTACTGCTGGCGGGCCTTGGTGTGCTCGCCGCGTGTGCGGATGTACCGAATGAACCTCGCACCGATGCGAAGGTTCAGTTCAACGCTTCCGTCGCGGCATCCGCCGCAGAGCTGTACATCGCCGATGTGAATGCAAAGCTGGCGAATGCAGGCGCGGAGTACGCGATCGCGCGGGTGGAGTGGGTGATGAATGATGGCGATCCGGATGCTGCGACCACCGTGTATGCGAACGACCGCACACTCCGCCTGACCAGTCGGTGGGTTGCAGGTGATGCGCGTCGTGGGGCGGACGGCAACACGATCACCTACTCGGTGTTCCAGCCGCTGCGCTTCGCCGACGGTGTGAAGAACAGTGAAGCCGCAATCGACGCCTCCTTCGCGACCTGGGCAGGCCTGCCGTGTTCGAATGTCGAAATCAGCAAGCGCACCCTCGCTGTGAACAACTTCCCGAGTGCGATTCTGGGCTTCAGCGGTTTCACCAGCAATCCGCTGGCCGCGGATATTGATGAAATCGGCTTCGTACCGGGCAGCATCTTCGACGCCGTGCTGGGCCCGGGTGCCGCGGGGTCCGTACTCGGTGTGACCTTCACGTTCGTGTTCGGAACGAACACACCTGATGGATTCATCCCGTCCGACATCGATGGTGATGGTCATGATGATACGGCGCACAAGGAAGTGTGGTACAACGACGCGTTCACGTGGAGTCTGACCGGTGCGGGTGGTGTGGACATCGAGACGGTCGCGCTGCACGAAAACGGACACGCGCTCGAACTCGGCCATTTCGGCAAGATCTTCGTGAGCAACAGCAACGGCAAGCTCCACGCATCGCCGCGGTCCGTGATGAACGCGTTCATCCTCGGCACGCTGCGGCAGCCGCTCGGTACGGACAAGGCAAGTTTCTGCGGCAACTACGCGAGCTGGGGAAGTTAGTCACGCGCGAAGAAATCGTCGCGATTGCTGCAATCCTTCCGGTCAATGCCAACCGCGAGCGTGTTCAGCGGCTCGCGCTACCCGTAAGATCCTGAGACTTCTTCCCAGAGTTACGGGTCCGGGAAACAACGAAGTGTGATGCGAAACAGCCCCGTCGCGCGAGTCAGCGTACGGGGCTGTTTCACGGATGGTGTTGTGGTGTACGCGTTGCGGCAGCGAGCACGACTCAGCGAAATAGTTGCGTAGAGGAGCAGTGCATGCAGATGCCGGAACGGAACGTACAGGGTCGCAAGTGGCGGGAAATCAGGGAACAGTTGCGCGATCGCATCCTCAGCGGAATCGAAAACGGACGTCTCAGTCCGGGTGACCGTCTGCCGAGTTATCGAGAAGTTGCGCGCGAAGCGGGGCTCGACACACGTGCGGTCATGCGCATCTATCAAACCCTGTCTGACGAAGGCTGGGTGGAAGTACGTGGGCGCTCGGGGGTTTTTGTCGCGGCACCGAATGAACACTCGGTCGCGATACTGCCGCCGAGCGCCGCATTTATCGCGGAGCTCTTTGTCGAAGCGCATCGTCGTGGTGTGCCGGTGCCGCGAGTGCCCGACCTTCTGCACAGCGCGAGTGCGAGCACGCCGGTCCGCTGTGCGGTAATCGAATCGGGGGATGATCATCTGCAGTGGCTGTGCGGCGAAGTCCGTCGCCTGGGCTTCGATCCCGTGCCGATCGACCCGGCGACTGCTGTAAATCGGCGAGGACTGCCACCCCTGAGCGCGTGCGACGGGGTGGTCACGACCGCGACCTTTGCGCAATGGGCACGTGAGCAGTCAGGTGAAGATGCGCGTCGCACGATGGTGGTCAAACCTGACCTGCAGGTGATCGCGCGAATGCGCGAACTGATCGTACGTTCGCCGCTCACGGTGGTCTGTCTGGACGCGGGCTTCGTCGATCGACTGATCCGCGTGCTCGATTGTGAGCCGCGTCACCCGATCGAGCTTGTCAGAGCGACCGACTCCGATGCCGTTGTCAGGTTGCGCGCAGCCAGTCCCGCGCTTTGCACGCCGGCAGCGCGTGAACTCCTCGGAGAGCCGGCCGCGCAGGGCCAACTGCCGGACTGGCCGACGCTGGCCGATGAATCGGTCAGGGATTTGATCCAGTTGCTGGTCGCACTGAATCTGAAGGCGCTTCGCCGCTGATCCGCACAGCGGCGGCCCGGACCGCCGCACGTGCCTCGCCCACTGCTCTCCAACTCGGACCTCGTACGACGTAGAGCGCCGGGCTGCGCGCGTCTTCGCTTTCGCGGATCGTAAAGCTCGCCTCACTGCCCGTCAGCACGGCCGCACTCCCGCCCCCCGTCGAGGCGGGCAGGAAGTCGGCATGAACAAAGCGACCGCCGATATCGAGGACATCGAGCGCAGGTTCTCCCGCCAGATCGCCGAGTGCCGTGACAATGCCGTGCGAGTCGCTGGACGGCCAGCGTCGACCGATCGCAAGATCGGCGCGTGCCGGGACTGTGCCTGTGCAGACGACGAAGCCCCCGCGGATCACAAGCTCGTGCAGCCCAGGTTGTGCAATCGGCACCCGAATCAGATCCGCCGCGGCGAAATCGCGGGCGCGCGTCGCAGCTTCGAGTGCGGCGTGAATTGCGGTCCTCATCCCCATGCGTTGCTGTTCCGGAGTTCGCTTCCTGCCCGGCAGTGCAATGGCCAGACGCAGGCTTGCGCTTCCCGCGAGTTCGCAGCGATGCTCGAGTTCGCGGACGTCATACGCACCGACTGTGCGGGCGATGCTGAGCCGCTGCGCATTTTCAAGCATGCTGAAAATTCCGGAGCCGGTTTCTGCCGCTCTGCGCCGCAACTGTGAATCTTCCGGTGGCGAATGCAGGCACAGATCCGGTTGCTGGTCCGTGTGAGCGATCCGATGTCGCTGCACCTGGTCGCAAAGGCTGATCACGCATTCCGGCTGTTCCTCTTCGCACAGAGAAATGAGCGCGCGCGCTTCAGGGGTGGCGAGGAGCCGGCCGTCGTGCGTGATGGTGAGGCCCTGCGCGTTGTGTGCAGAGGTCGCGGCCGCGCCATCGGGATTCAGCAGCGGTATGCCGATCACGCTGATCTGCCGACGTAATGCTTCGATTCCGGGGTGGAACGAATGGGCGAGCGTCAGAAGCATGTCGGCAAGCGCGAGCGTCGCGATGATGTCGGTACCGGCGGCACCAGCCCATACGATGATTTTGTGCGGCCCGAGTCCGCAGCGCACGCCGTAAATCGGCCGGTCAAGTGCTGAACGCCCCACAACATCCATCGTCGCGAGCCGGCTTATATCGAAGCGCGGCAGCAGGGTGTCCCAGAAAAGCTGAGGACGCAACGGCCCGAACTGCAGCGGCGCGACCTGCAGCGGAACGCCGCCCACCAGCGAATTCTCGGTCGGCAGTTCATCGAGGCGAAGTGTGGTCCCGCTCTCCTTTGCGTCGCCGCGCTGGCGCGACCTGCGCCCCATTGACCCGGCCGGAGTACTCAACCGGCCACGCTCGTTCGCGTTCGCAGGGTCGCCGGTGTGCCACCATCGATTCGGCGCTTCGGTTTTCCACTGATCGAGTCGACCGCTACCGCGTGCGATCAGTTCAATGGCCCGCTGTGTCAGGCCCACCGAACCGCCCGTCGTTTTGGCTTCGCCGGGCGGTGGCGGAGTGACCCACGCCAGGCCGCGACGGGCCAGTTGCGCAATCGCAGGCCGGATCTTCTGGCTCGCCCGAGGCCCCAGCCGCTGCACTACCGCTTCCCGGAACTGCTCCATACTCAATTCGTAGCCGCGACCGTGCTCGCGCGCGAGCAGCTCCAGAACGAGCTGCGCCATATCCGTTCGCGGCTTCTTCTGTTCCCCGCTGTTCATATACTCCATGACTGTCACGAGGCCAAATTGCAAAGGGGTACGGCTCTCGTCGCCGAGTTTTCGGATCGAAGTTTTCGGGGGGAAAGTCGAATGGACCTGCAGCCACTTCACCAGGCGCCTCCGACTATGCATGGACTGTACCGCCTGCTCACCCAGTTGCGGACCAGCCATGGTCACGCGCTCGTTTCGCTATGAAAACATCCTGCCGGTGCGGGCACCCACTTCTCTGGGCAGGAGCAAGACCGCGATCTTCATGCGCGAGGATGAGGACATGGCCTTCACCTGCCGCACAACACAATGGAAACGGTGCTCGGAAAGCTGGCGCCGCTGGCGTGATCCATGCCTGAGGTGCAAGATTCCGATATTCCGCGGTGGGGAAACCAGCGTTGCAAGAGTTAATGCCTGAGGATCCGCTCGAACATAGGCCGTCATTCGTACGCAGTGACGCGACTTCACAGGTCGACGCGGACCTCTATCGCCTGCTTGTCGAAGCCGCAATCGATTACGCGATCTACGCGATCGACCTCTCCGGGAGGATTCTGACGTGGAACGACGCTGCGGAGGCGATTAGCGGATACACGCTCGATGAGGTGGTCGGCGAGCAGAACTCGCGATTCTATACGGCCGAGGATGTTGCGGCAGGCAAGCCCGAGCGCGACCTGCGAACAGCGGCAGAGACCGGGCGTTTCCACGAAGAGGGTTGGCGAGTCCGGAAGGGTGGATCACGGTTCTGGGCGGATATCGTCATCACGGCACTTCGTGATGAAACGGGCGCAGTCATCGGGTACGGCGAGGTCGTTCGCGACAGCAGTGAGCGACATGCGACCGAAGAAGAGCTGAGGCAGAGCGAAGAACGTTTTCGACTGCTGGTTTCCGCGGTCAAGGATTATGCGATCTTCATGCTCGATCCCGATGGCCGCATCGCGACCTGGAACATCGGCGCGGAACTGATCAAGGGCTACACGGCCGAGGAAGTGATCGGCCGCTCGTTCGCGATGTTCTTTCCGCCTGAAGACGTTGCTTCCGGAAAACCTGAACTCGAACTCGAGATCGCGGCCAGGGAAGGGCGCTTCGAGAAGGAAGCGTGGCGCGTGCGCAAGGACGGTACGCGCTTCTGGGCGAACGTTGTACTCACCGCGATTCGAAAACCGAACGGCAGACTGATCGGTTTTGCCAAGGTTACGCGCGATCTGACGGAACGCCTGCAGGCGCAGCAGAAAGCAGTCGATGATGCACGACGCCTCGCGGCGGAGGAAGCAGCCCGGAATGCAGCAGAGACCCGTGCAACCGACCTCGCCGCACTCAACGAGCGGCTGAAAAGCCAGGCGGAAGAACTCGAACAGCGGCGCATCGAAGCGGAACACGCCAACCGCGCAAAAAGCGAGTTCCTCGCAACCATGTCACATGAGTTGCGCACTCCGCTCAACGCGATCGGCGGCTACGTCGACCTCATCCTCGCCGGAATCCGCGGTCCCGTCAGTGAAACGCAGGTGCAGGACCTGGAGCGTGTTCGAACCAGCCAGCGGCATCTACTCACGCTGATCAACGACCTGCTGAATTTTGCACGCATCGAAGCCGGTCGCGTGAACTACAACTTCACCGATTTCGATGTCGGCGGACTCGTCAGCAGTGTCGCCGGCATGATCGAACCGCGCGCCATCCAACGCGGCATCAACTTCGACCTCGCCGTTCATGGAGGCGTCCGCGCCCACGCCGACCCCGATCGCGTCGGGCAGATCCTGCTCAACCTGCTTTCCAACGCCGTGAAGTTCACCGGCCCCGGCGGCAGAATCGCCGTGGATTTCGAACGCAAAAACAACCGCGTCGTCATCAAGGTCAGCGATACAGGCCCGGGGATCTCCCCCGAACAGATGGAAAAAATCTTCGAGCCGTTCGTCCAGCTCGACACCGGCCTGACACGATCCCGCGAAGGCGTCGGCCTCGGCCTCGCAATCAGCCGTGAACTCGCCCGCGCAATGAAGGGCGATCTTGCCGCCTCCAGCAAAGAAGGCGAAGGCTCTACCTTCACACTGGTCCTTCCCGCCGCCTGATTTTCGAGAAATTCCGCGCTGGCACAGTCGCCGGGACCGTGCCCACACCCACACCCACTACCCACAGCCACACCCACACCCACACCCACACCCACACCCACACCCACACCCACACCCACACCCAAAATCCCAGATCCCAGATCCCAGATCCCAGATCCCAGATCCCAGATCCCGAATCCGTCGAATCCGTCGAATCCGTCGAATCCGTCGAATCCGTCGAACTACTGGTCCTGAAAGCGCAGTATGGTCTGTCCGTCATCGCGTTTGACGCGCAGCGCGACGTCGTTGCCGGCGGAATCGGACCAGACGTCCAGCCCGGTCACTCCGGACACGGTGTGCGTGATGTGGCTTTCGGTGCCTTCGAGGTCGCCGAGCATGAACTCGACGCGCCGGTCGCGCTCGTCGTAGGCGACACCGCGGAGCGGGAATCCCGTTTCGAGATCCTGGGCGCCGAAGTCCTCGCTATCTTCCTCGAGGGAAGTGGTCCGTCCTGCATTCCGTTGCGTGAATTCCTGCAACGCGCCCTTCCATTGCTGCTCCGGGATGTGCACCGTCATGGGTTCCTCTCCAGGAAATGTGGAACAAGGCCGGTTCTCCAGCGGCCGATCGCACCCACGGTGCCGCCGCAGATCCGGCTCGCTTCACGATTCGCACCGGAAGCTGTGGATGGGGTCAGCGCAGCGAAGCAGTCGAACCGCTGTTTTTCTCTCAGCCGATGCCCGACGTCCCCTGCTGGAAATCCGGACAATGAAATCGTGCAATGCCGTACACAGGTCGACCTGCGCGTGCGACAACTTGAATGCGGGCTGAGAGGGGAGCATCACGTGGATCTGACATTTCCCGGGGCCGCCGGTACTGTGACACGTTCGAAGTACCTCGTAGGCGACAGAGTTGCCCCTGGCGCGAGCACCGGGGCCGCAACCCTGATGCGACCCCGGCTCCGTGGACCTCAGTTGGGGCGCTCGTCTTGGTCGCTCGCTGCCTTATCGACCGCGCCGGCGTTGGCGGTTGCCTCCGGCATTGAGTACACACTCGCGGCGTTGTGCTCGTATACCAGCTCGCCACCGGCCTTGCCGACCTGGATTCCGGCGACGAGCACGCCGATCGAGCCCGCCGTGGTAACGAAGCGCGCGGCCGTACCGACGTTCCCGCGCAACGCGCCGAGTGCGCCGATCGCGAACAACACACCGCTCAGGACCAGGAATCGTTCGGCGGCTTCCTCGTGTGCATGCATCGCTCGGTCGCCGACCACGTCCTCGACGCGATCCTCATCGGCTTCGCCCGTTCTTACCGCGACATACGCGCTCACCGTAAGCGCCGCGCCGATCGCGAGCGGGAGTGCCCACGCCCGTGTCGGTCTGGCACCAAGGCGAATCGCCCAGAGCGCGCCGAGCGCGAACAGCGGAAGCAGCACCGCCAGAACCAGCGGAAAGTGCACAACGGCCGGGTGCAGCGGATTCGGCAACATCAGGGTATCCTCCTTCAAGGGTTCGGCCGAAACGTCGCCCTCCCCGATGCGCCAAAGAATCCGACAGATGACGCGAATTCCGGTTTTCCCGCCGAATCCGACAAATGACGGATCCCTATGATCGACGAACATGAGCCGCAACTGCGCTGGCTGCTTTGGGTCGCACTCGGGTCCATCCTGGTCGGCGGGACCATCGACCTGCTGATGGACCAGCCGCAGACCTGGCTGTCGTTCCACGTCGTTTTCGAGATGCTGATGATCGCCGGCGCGCTGCTCATGGCGACGACGCTCTGGCTCGGCTGGTATCGCGCGGAGAGATCACTCCAGGAGACCCGCGACCGCCTCGCCGAACGGCAGGCCGAGCGTGATGCCTGGCGCGAAAGTGCCGAAAAAGCGCTCAAGGGACTCGGCGAGGCAATCGACGTGCAGTTTCGCGCGTGGGGACTCACTCCCGCGGAGCGCGAAGTCGCGCTGCTCCTGCTGAAAGGCTACAGCCACAAACACATCGCCGTAGACACCGGACGCAGCGAACGCACCGCTCGTCAACACGCCGCTGCCGTCTACGAAAAAGCCGGCCTCGATAATCGCGCGGAGCTCGCCGCGTTTTTCCTGGAAGACCTGCTGCTTCCCCCCGATAGCCGCGTGAATGGTGATCCCGATCGTGAGGCGTGACCGCGCCCGGCGAAGTTGTGCGCCGTCCAATTTCCCACCCGCCGCGTGTTGAAGCGCGCTTGGGAAGTAGACCGGTCCAGAACCGCGCAGTTGCCCGATGGTCGCGACGGAAGCTCTGCGCCTGGGAAATCGGTCCGGTACAAACGGCCGAACCTCCCAAACGCGCGCGACAACGTCGTCGCTGGGAAGCAAGTCGGCCCATTCTGCCATGGAGCCGCTGAAAAGGACCTGCTAAATTGCCCTCCATGGACGACGAGACCCGGAACGCGATTGTAAGCCTCACCGAAACCGTGAACGCCGGTTTCGCGCGCATGGACCGCTACTTCGAACTCCAGCAGGCGCAGTACGTGGACCTGCGCGCCGATCTGGGGGAACTGCGGAAGGACGTGGCCGATCTGCGTTCACGGGTGGATGCGCTCACTGAACGCGTGGGTCGCCTGGAATCAAGGATAGGCGGCCTCGAAAGAAGCATGGGCGGAGTCGAAACACGCCTCGGCATCGTTGAAGCAGAGGTAAGCGGGCTGCGGCAGGAGGTACACGCTCTGCGCGACTGGGCGACCCGCGAAGTTACCGATCTGCGCCGCGAAGTCAGGGCCCTCGATCATCCGGCGCGCACCGCGCCCGCAGAGATGCGGAACGAACTGGATCATCTGCGCGGGCGAGTCGATCGCATCGAGCAGCGCCTGGACGACGCCCGTCTCTAGGGAATTCGCCCAGGAATCGCGACTCTTTCGATGTTGTCGTCGTCTTCGCCCTCCTCCCAGTCCAGCAGGTGGCGCGGGTCGATACCGGCGAGGATGGGCTTGTCTGCAACCGTGATCGTGAGGGTCTGCCTCCCGGACCGGATGCGGTGCTTCCGCAGATAGAGCGGCCTGCTCAACTCCCCTTCGCCGGGGGCGGTGGCGGCAAAGACGCCGATCTCTACCCATTCGTCCATGGGCGACTCGGTCTCGACGCCCGTGCTGTCGACCACGACCTTCCGAGCCCGGAGGTCCAGCGTCACCTCCCAGGTGCCCGATGCATTCTGTTCGGCCGTGATGCGTTCGGCCCGCAACTGCCAGAAGGTGTTCACCTCGAACAGGTCGTGCAGCAGGTAACGCAGCGAATCGGGTGTGACCGCCTGCAACTCATGGTAGAGGTCGAGCGTGGTCGCGAGGGGCGCATCGTCGGGGCGATGTGCTTCCAGCAGGCGACGAAGCGCGCCGTTGACCTGCTCGACGCCGACGTATTCGCTCAGCGTGTATAGCGCGAACGGTGCTTTGCGGTACGACATGTACGGATCGAGTCCGCGAAGCAGCGGCTCGCCCCGGCGGATCGGCGCGATCGGGTACGGCTGACGCATGAAGCGCAGCAGCCGCCGGAGTTGCTCGTCTCCCTGGGCGTGCTCGAGAGCCCTGAGCGCGTAGTACCAGGCGATGCCCTCCGAAAGCACCGGACCGCCTTCGACAAAAGCGGATGGGACCGTCCACTGGTGCGCCATCTCGTGCGCCACGACCGCGAACGGGAAATCGAGACCGCCGGGCGCATTGTTCGGCCGCATCAGCGTGATCCCCTCGCCGTGCGTGAGCATGCTGGCATCGGCGTGCATTCCGACACCGTCGCCCGGAATCTCGACGACCGTGATGTGGCGGTACGGATAGGGCCCGAACTGCCCGGTGAAATACTCGAGCGAAGCCTGAATGGCGCGTACCATCGGCTCCGGGTGTTCCGCGTGGTCTGGGTGATGGAGGATGCGGATGGCGACGTCGTTCCAATACGATTCGTGGACTGCGTATGCCGCGGAGGCGAACGCCCACTCGTTGCCGATGGGGCCATCGGTCGTGTAATGGAAATAACGGCGCCCACCTTCCGTCCAGGTCCGACGCAGTGCTCCCGGCGCGACCGCGATCTGGTCCGCGTCGGTGCTCACAGTTGTTTCGAGAACGACGCCGGGATCTCGATGCGACCGCGCTTCGACGTCGTATAGTGACGGAATGACCTGACGTGCGGCGAGGCCCTGTTCCCGACGTTCACGCGGGGCGATCAGTTCCCGACTCGACTGGTAGCCGATCGCGGGCAGCCAGGTATTCGTGAACAACGTGCCGTTCGGCACGACTGAAACGTCGGCCCCGCTCTCACGAAACCCGCGCGATGCGACGTGCACCCGGAAGTCGACGGTCAGAGAATCGCCAGGCTGAAGCGGCTGCTCGAGCGCGTAGATCCGGTGTCCCAGGTCTTCGTCTCGAAGTACGAGTGCTGCCGACCGGTTGAACGTCAGCGGACCGGTATCGACTCCGTGCGTGGTCGCGATGTGAATGGTGTCGATCGCAACGGCGCTGCGATTGACGAGGCGATACGAGCCGCGAACCTCGACCTCGCGTCGGCTCGGATGAATGTCGACCTGCAGATTTGCCGCGGTGAGCCCGGGTTGGGGGATCCGTGCATACCGGCTGTAGCGCCGCTCGTACGAAGCGGCCCGCTCCGCGGCGTCGGATGAGGTGAGGTATTCGTTGCGAATGTTGGTGTTGTAGAAGATGAACCCGCCCAGCACCAGGATGAGCCCGATCGCTGCGGCCGCCGTTCTCAATGTCGCACCCCCAACCCGCTGCCTCGCCAGCCCAAGGCGCGTTCGCATGGCATTGTCCCGGCCGCGCACCCAGAGCAAGGTCGCCGCTACCGCGAGAAGCAGCGCCCACGCGGCCCAGTAGAGCCTGAACCAAAGCCACGGCGCGATGTACGGCCCGAGCCCTCGCAACTCGGTCCAGGTCCACCACGGCCCGGCACCGTAAATGAGCAGGTCGTGTTCGATGCCGAAGATCGGTGCGAGGAGAATGAGCACGTACAGACCGACCGCGGTCAGGTGACCGACGTACTTCTGATTCACGACCACATGCACAACCAGCGCGAGCAGCGCGAAGAGCAGGTATTCGGGAAGCTGGAAGCCGAACAGGATCGTCAGGTATAGCCCGAGTTCGAATTCGTGATTGCCGCGTATGACCTGCGCCAGCATCCCGGCGCCGGCGAGCGCCGCCATGAATACGGCGAGCAGAAGACCGAGCCCCAGGAATTTCCCGACGAAGAAGACCCACCCCGGTACCGGCGTCGCGTCTGTGATCTCTGCGAGGCCGGCCTCGCGTTCACGCCAGACCAGTTCGCCGGCAAAGAACACGGTGAGTAGCGGAATAATCACCCAGCGGCTCAGTTCCGCGGAAATCGGGGCGGTAAGCTCCTTCAGAACCTGGCCGGTTGCAGGCACGAGCGGCGCACCGCTGGACACCAGTTGGTCGAGCACCACAACAACGGTGAGCAGCGGAATCGCCAAGAGCAGCGCGAGGCCCGCCCAGCTCTTGGCAATCGTTCGGAACGATGTCCACGCGACGTCGCAGACCTGGCGCGTGTGCAGCGGGAAGCCAAAGGCCTGACGGACCTGCGTGGTCGACCGGCGGCTCGTTGTACCACCCGCCTCCGCAGCTTCCGCGGGCGAAGGCTGCACGGCAACCGCTGTGTTCTCGGCGATGGCCGACGCGGATCGCGCAGGCTCGCGTCGAATCCATTGCAGCGGCCATGACGACTCCGTGCGATGCGCGAAGCGGAAGCGCAGCCATGTGAACGCGAGAATCGCAAGAGCAACCGCGACCCACACGAGCCGGTTCCTGAGCACCACGCCTTCGAGCGCGAGCAGTCGCCAGCTCTTTTCGGTCGTCGTCCAGAGATGCGCCACGTCTTCCACGATGAAGCGGATCCCGATCGGGTCGAGCAGTGTCCCGAGTCCCCGCTGAAACAGAAGCAGCGACGCTACGAAGAACCCCATGAAGACAAGGAGCAGGCTTCCGAGATAGCTCGCCATCGGCCGGCCGGTTCGCGTGGCGATCGAGAACTGGATCGCAGTACCGACCAGCGCGTTCGGCAGCGCGATGTACGCGTACGCGGTGAGATACGCAGCCGGCCGGAACGGCCCGATCAGTTCCGCATTCACGCCCGGCGAGTAGACGGCCAGCAGGGCACCGGCCTGCACGGCGAGGAGGATGAGCGCGTTGAGAACGAGAGCGGCGAGGAAGCGCCCGCCGAGGTAGGCGGTCTTGCTGACCGAGGCGGTATAAGTGAGCGGGTACATGCCCGTCGCGACATCGCGCGCCGCCGCTTCTCCCGCGACAACCGGTGCAACCAGCAGCCAGATCAGGCCGCCCACCACCGTCGTCGTCGCAATCGCGAACGGTGAATTGACGAAGAAGTCCGCGTACAGCGCATCGGCGAGCGCGGCATCCCGTGTCATCAGAAAACACACGACGAAGACCACGCCGAACATCAGCCAGGGCCATGGCCGGCGCACCTGGTAGAGGAATTCGAACCGGAAGATTTCGCGGAACTTCATGCTGCAGGTACCGGCTGCTCCCCGCGTCGCCCGATGTGCCCCGACATCGTGCTGAAGTAGACGTCCTGGAGATCGACATCGGCCGGCTCGAAATCCGCGCCGGGAGACGATTCGCTGAACACCCGCACGACCGTGCGCCCCGCCAGCAGCCGCGTCGAGAGCACCGGGTGGGTTCGCGCCAGCTCATCAAGGCCTGCTTTTGAGATGACGCGCCGCCAGATTCGACCGCGCAGATCGTCGATCGCACGCAGTGGCTCGGCCTCGAGCAGAATCTCGCCCTGGTCGATGATCGCCATCCTTGTGCACAACTCGCTCACATCCTCGACGATGTGGGTCGACAGCAGGACCACGCTGTTCTCGCCCAGCTCAGAGAGCAGGTTGAGAAACCGCACGCGCTCCGCCGGGTCGAGCCCCGCCGTCGGTTCGTCGACGATCAGCAGTTTCGGATTCCCCAGCAGCGCCACCGCAACCCCGAAGCGCTGTCGCATGCCTCCGGAGTAACCGCCGAGCTTCTGCTTCCGCACGTCCCACAGGTTTACCTGCCGCAGCAGCCCCACCACGACCTCCCTTCGTTCGCCGCGCGTCGCAACGCCTTTGAGCAATGCGAAATGATCGAGCAGCTCCTCCGCGCTCACCCGCGGATACACGCCGAACTCCTGCGGGAGATAGCCCAGCGTTTTCCGGACGTCGTCCTTCTGCCGCAGCACGTCTATGTCGCCCAGGCGGATACTGCCTTCGTCCGGCTCCTGCAGCGTCGCGAGGATGCGCATCAGCGTCGACTTGCCCGCGCCGTTCGGACCGAGCAGCCCGTACATCCCGGCCGGGATGGTAAGCGTGACGTCCTTCAGCGCGTGCACGCCGTTCGGGTAGGTTTTGGAGACGCCTCGAATCTGGAGCTGCATGCGTGTCCCGGTACTCCGAAGTTTTGGAAGCGATTGACGGTCGAGCCGGACATCCACGGCGGTCTCGGACGTCACTCCGGCGTCGAAACCAACGGCGGTGTCGGGCCCTCCGTTCGCGGTGCGGCCGTTACAGTAAACTACTTTGTGGTGCAAAGTCAACGCCGAAAACAAGCCGGCCTACCGGCACGTCGCCCGATACCTCTCGAGCCACATGATCCCGTCGTCATCCTGATAGGTGGTGTAGATGTACCCGCCCGAGAACTCCCGAGTTCGGGCGCCTCGCCGCGGAATGCGAATCATGCGGGTCTGTCCCGTTTCGACGTTTACCGCGAGCCAGGTGAGTGAGCGTCCGGTGGGGTAATCATCCGGTGCAAACCCGGCAATCCACACGCACTTTTCATCTCCATAGAGAGCCGTTGCTGTGGGAGCCAGTTCCGCCCATGGAATCGCCTCGATCGTCATTTCAGTGAAGCCGCGCCGGGACAAGCGATGCTTTATCTGTTCCTGCCATTTGACCGAAGTGTTCTTACGCACGTCCTCGTTGTAGAACCAGTCCGCAAACAACTCGCGATCGTGCTGGGTGATGGGCGCACGGTCCGAAGCCAGGTGCACGATGAGCATCGTATCCCCGCTCAGGGAACTGACCAAGATCGCCGAAGAGTCACCATGTCCTCTTGCCAGCCAGCGATCGCCCGTGGTCCAGAGCGGGCGGCCAGCATACCAGTGCTGATTCAGCAGCCTGCCCGGTGCATGCGATGCGACGAGATCAACTGGTGCAGTTGCCTGATCGACTGTGTCTCCGGCAATTCCGGCGCTGTCGAACGCGATCAGGTATGCGACCGGCGAGGGAGCTTCAGTTTGCGGATTGAGGTCCGGCACTTCCTGCAGTACAAACGCGAATGCATCGTCGGTCAGGCGCATCAACCGGGTTGTGAGATCTTCGGCAGGCATTCTGAACGGTGCATCAGTTGTCCGGGCGACGACAAAACGGATCTCGGACGCCTTCCAGTCACCAGCGGGCACGGAAGTGACGGTCGAGACGTACTCACCCGTGGTGTCGAAGAGCAGCAGTGGAGCCCGGGTCCGCGAGTCGCGAACTACCAGCCGGTTCCCGAAAGTCGACAGCGCGATTGGGTCGGCGAACTCGCCAGGGCCGGCGCCTTTCCGGCCGAAATGTCGAACGACTGCCCCGGCAGGATCGAACAGAGTGACCCGAAGTTCTGTGCGATCGAGAACCGCAAATCGGCCGTCAGAAAACGCTGCAATGTCAGCGATGTGCCCGAAGCCGTTTTCGACGCTGCCGAGCACAAGATCAGGCTGAAGCACCTCAGCGTCGGGAAGGAAGGTGCGGAAGTCGAGCGGTTGGCGAATTGCCAGGATGTTCACCCCACCGCTATCGGTCAGAACCAGATCGAGTTTGGCGGCCGGACGGTCAGACGCCGCACAGCCGGTGAGCACGGCTAACACGGCAACAGTTGCGCAGCGATTCATTACCCGGCCTCTCTGATTTTCGACCAGTCGGTTCCGTGCGAGCGCGCCCATCGCGCAACTCACTTCAGGGCATGACGGTGGCGTGCTGCTTAAAGGAGTTTGCTGCGAAACGGCATTACCTGAATCGCGATCTATTGCTGATCACCCTTTGTTACTGAGTTCGAAAGAATCTGTCAACGTTTTTTGGCGTTGCGTCCGTGCTGCAGCCCCGCGCAATGCGTTGAACCCTTACAGAACAAGAGAGGCCCGACACGAATTACTCCGTGTCGGGCCTCGATTTTCGAATCGGGACGGCGGGATTTGAACCCACGACCCCCTGAACCCCATTCAGGTGCGCTACCGGGCTGCGCTACGTCCCGTACAAGTCCTTAAAGCTAACCGAAACGGGTCCAGCTAACAACCGGAGTCCGCGCGTTGGGTTACCGGAACTCGCGGCGATGGCCGGCGGGAATCCCGGAAAACTTGCATAAGCAACAAAAGTTGCCGGGAACCAAACGTTGCGCGCAACCGCCGCCGCAACCGCAACCGCTAACGGCCGCGGTTCCCGATTCACGCAACCGCGCCCGCAACCGGACCCGGCAACTCAGCCGGCCCGTCCGCGCCAATCTGCTGGCGCGCGGCGGCGGGCGGAATGCTGCTTGCGCGCCGAAACGCGCCCCCCCTCACCAGAACATCCGGAGGAATGATGGCCCAGGCCCAGAATGCCGCCCAGAGTGCTGCCACGCAGCAGACCCGCCAGATTCGCGACCAACTGCAGCAACTCGCGAATCAGGCACGCGAGGACGTCCGGCAGGCGAACGACCCGCGGGCGCGCGCGCTGCTGGAGACGACAGCGGAGGTCCTGAACGGACTGCGCACCGCGTACGAGCACTTCGAGCGCGGGGAGGCAGCCTGGCAGTAACACGCGATCGCGTGCGCTGAAGCTTCAGAGGGTCGCCGCGCGAGTCCGGCGGCCCTCGCACGCGCATCCGCAGTGCACAGTGGCACGACCACAAATCAAGGCCTCGCCACGCCCAGCCTGCTCCCCGTCACACGGGCCGTTGCCCGTTTCATGCGCGTACGAGAACATTCCTCCCACAATTCCGGGTAATTTACCGATCCAACATTTGGAACGAGATGACGAAGCGGTATTTGCTGATCGCAGCGCTGCTGCTGAGCCTGCGGAGTGGTGTGGTTGCGCAGCAGCGGGTGGTCGTGCCGGTTGCGAGCACGACGCCGGTTTTGATCGACGGTGCGATCGAGGCGGACGAGTGGGCGGATGCACAACGCGTTGCGTTCGGCGATTCGCTCGGGCTGTACGTGAAGCATCGTGCGGGACACGTGTTCATTGCGATTCGCAAGAAGACGCAGACACCGAGACCCGTGGACATTTTCCTGATCGCTGACGATGGGAAAGTGCATCAACTGCACGCGTCGATGTCGACCGGGGATCGTGTGCTCGAGATTCCGTGGAACGACACGATCCCGCGCTGGGACTGGAACCGTCACACGGACTGGAATGCGAATGATGCGGCGCTGGATAATGCGCGGGATCGCACCTTGCCGTTCAGTGAGCGGCTGATCGAGCGCGACGGCGTCGAATTTCAGATCCGCCGCACGCGCTTTGGCGGTCGTGAGTGGAAGGTTCGTATCGAAGTCAGTGATTTCTCCGGAACCGGGGGCGTCGAGGTCTACCCGGCCAACTCGGAGCGGGATCGCCCGGAGACATGGGCGATTTTCGAATTCATGGACGAGGCTGCAACAACCGATGTCGCCACGGTGAACGGCGGTGTTGCGCGCGACGGAGTCTTCGGGGCTTCGCCGATTCGCGAGGAGCCGCGGCTGCGCTGGAAATTCGATACACGCGGGATCGTGTGGGGACCGATTACGGCCGCACACGGGGCCGTCTACTTCGGCAGCCAGGACAGCAGCGTCTACGCCGTCGACCTCGCCGGGGGCCATAAGCGCTGGGAGTTCAGAACAGGTGGCGGTACGTCGTCCGGCCCTGCGGTGATGGGCCAGACGGTGTACGTCGGCAGTTCCGATAGCTCGCTGTACGCGCTCGACGCGCACAACGGCAGCGTGCGCTGGCGGTACCGGACCGGTGCACGCGTGATTTCTTCGCCAGCGGTTGCGCACGGGATCGTGTATACCGGCAGCGATGAGGGCTTGGTCTACGCGCTTGACGCGGAGTCGGGGCGCGAGGTCTGGAAGCACAGGACCGGCGGGCGCGTGACGGCGCCGCCCAGCGTCGTCGACGGGGTGGTCTACTTCGGCTCGCACGATGGGAATCTGTACGCGGTATCCGCACACACAGGCGATCTGCTCTGGTCATACAAGGCTGCCGCGGGCATCGCGTGGAGCCCGGTCATCACGGATCGCTTCATTGTGGCGGCGAGTCTGAATGGCGAAGTCTTCGCACTCGATCGTGTTTCGCGCGAAAAGCGCTGGCAGTTCACGACCGGACAATGGATCGTCGGTGTTTCAGCCGATGCGAACACCGTGTATTTCGGTGGGGGAGACAGCACGCTGCACGCAATCGATCTCAACACCGGGCGTGAACGCTGGAACTTCAAGGCACAGGGCGGAATCAACCTGACACCCGCGATCGTCGGCGATGTGCTGTACATCGGCAGTCATGATGGGAACGTGTACACGCTCGATCGCGCGAGCGGAACGGTGCTTTGGCAGTATCGCACGGACGGCGAGGTGCATACGGCGCCCGCGGTGCTGGATGGGCTGGTTGTGTTCGGAAGTTCGGACAACAGCGTGTATGCGCTCGAGCGCGTGAAGCCGGGTTCAGCTACGCGCTCGAACGCCTCGGGGCAGGACTGAATCATCGAGCACTCGCGAGGCGGCGAACGCTTCGCGAGTGCGCATCGACTCAACCGACCTGCTGCTGCTCGATTCCGAGGGCAGCACCACGTAGCATCCCGATCACTTCCGACAGGGTCGTGAGCCCCTTGTCGAGCACGTACCAGCGGCGCATTTCACGGTAGCGCTCGGTGGGCGGCATCTGCTTGCCGGTTTCGTAGAACCACTCCTGCAGCGGGGCAGGGCGTGGACCCCACCAGGCGCGCTCGTTCCCGTTTTCATCCAGCAGGATCGCGACCGGGATCGAGCGTGAGCCGCGGGTGAGGTGCGCGTCGATCACGTGCGGATTCGCATCGCGGCCGATGATGCGCAGTTCAAGGTTGTCCGCGGCTTCTGCAAGCCGTGCGATGTACGGCACGGTGTTGAACGCATCGCCGCACCAGTCCTCGGAAATCACCAGCAACCGCCAGCGACCGGGAAGCGCATTCACTTCCGCGACAGTTTCGGCGGGAACTACCGCTCGATCATGCAGCGACTGCCACATCTCGCGATTGGCGACGGCCTGCTCGAGCATCTGTGTATAGGTAACGCCAGCGGCGTACTCTTTTTCGTAATTCAAAAGCCCCTCCATTGGAGCGTTCCAACTGCAGTTTCAGGGTGCACAATGAATGCCCCGAAGCTGTCTGTCTGGCCCGCGTCAGCCAGGGTTCTGTAGCGAGAAACGTCGCGCGCCGTGCGTGATGAACGCGATCGCATCCGCGAGTTCCTGCGCCGCGATCGTGTGGCCGATCGGATAGTCATGCGCTTCAAGATCGGCGCCGGCGTCACGCAATTGCGCACGTCCCTCGACGGCGAGGTCGAAGGGGATCTGCGGATCGCGCGTGCCGTGGCCCCAGAAGAAGCGCGTGCCCGCGACATTGTCTGCATCCACACGTACGTCCGGATGATCCGCAACGAATCCGCTGAAGTTCACGACCATCGGGATCACACCCGGATGGGTCAGCGCGTACCCGATGCTCATCGTGCCGCCCTGCGAAAAGCCGCCGACCGCGATTGCGGGCGGCGTAAAGCCGAGCAGGTCGGGAATCGCACGCACGAACGCGTCGAGTTCGGCGAGGCTCGTGCGGAAGCTGTCGGGTTCGGGCCGGTTGCGCCCCATGAACCGGTACCATGCCGAACCGGGGCCGTAACCCCATTGCGCAGCAGGGAACGGCGCTTCAGGAGCTAATACACTCCACTGCTCCGGCAGGTGCGCAGTGAGCCCGAAGAGATCGTGTCGATTGCTGCCGCGGCCGTGCAGCAGCACCACGGCGGGTGCAACCGGCTGTCCGATTCGCTTTTCGTGTTCCAGCACGTTTCCTCTCAGCCGAGTGTCGCGAGTGATGCTGCGATTTCGTTGCGATGCGATTCGAGCCACTGCGGCAGCCGGAGTTCCGTCCCGAGTGTCGCCGCAGGCTCATCGATCAGGAAGCCCGGACCGTCCGTCGCAATTTCGAGCAGCAGTCCATCCGGCGCACGGAAGTAGATGCTGCGGAAATAGCTGCGATCGAGCACCGGCGACACCTCGAGGCCCAGCTCGAGCAGCCGTTCCCGCCACGACAGTTGCTGTTCCTCATCGCGTGCACGAAAGGCGATGTGGTGCGTCTGCCCGACGCCGCCGCGCGCGGTGTAGTCGTTTTTCCACTCGAACAGGGTCAGGCTGCTGTGCGGCTCGACCTTCGTACCATCGTAGTTCGCCCAGAACCAGTGCGGCGTTTTCGGGTCGTCCTGATTGACCGACTTCTTGACGATGCGCAGCCCGAGCGCTTGGTGATAGAACTCGTCGGCGCGCACGATGTCGTCGGTGAAGCCAGTGATATGATGGATGCCTTCGAGCGCCATGTCGGGCGTGATCACCTCGACGGACTCAGGCCACGTGGCCGCACGGATCGCCGCTTCGTCGCGGTTGCCGCGCAACTGCTCGGCGTTCGGCATCTTCACTTCGCGACCGAGCGCTTCGATCGGCTCATCGGTCGCGTAGCCGGGGCCGCGCGTCGCAATCTCGAGGATCTGACCGTCAGGATCGGCGAAGTAGATGCTCTTGAACCAGCCGCGCTCGAACGGCCCGGAAACCGGTACGCCGGCATCGCTCAGACGACGTTTCCACTTGAGCTGCGCTTCCGGGGTCGCGACCCCGAGCGCGAGGTGGTGTACGCCGCCGATCCCCCAGCGCCCGCGCGGCGCGTGTGGCCACTCGAAAAACGTGAGGATTGTACCGGGCGCACCCGTCGCATCGCCGAAGTAGAGGTGGTAAGAGCCCGGGTCGTCGAAGTTGACCGTGCGCTTGACCAGCCCGATCCCGAGCAGGCCACGGTAGAACTCGAGCGTGCGCGCTGCATTCGACGAAACCATCGTAATGTGATGGAATCCAACCGTTGTCAGATCGTGCATTGTTGCCTTCCCGCGTTGGTCGCTGTCTCTTATGAACTCGCTGACACGACACCGGTTCCCCCGGAGGCACTATGCGAGTTCTGCACGTTGCGGCTGTAGCCTGCGCAGCCGCTTTCACCGCAAGCGCGGCCGCAGGTCAGGCCATCGACCTGGGCAAGGCGCGCATGGTGGACCTCAGCCACGCATTCGATCGGAATACCGTCTACTGGCCGACATCGACCGAACATTTCGATCTGAAGCGGCTGTCGTTCGGCGCAACACCAGGCGGCTGGTTCTACGCGTCGAACGAGTTTTCGACGCCCGAACACGGCGGCACCCACCTGGACGCGCCCATTCACTTCGCCGAAGGGAAAGAGTTCGTCGACCAGGTGTCGCTGCACAAGCTGGTTGCGCCGGCGGTTGTGATCGACATCAGCGCGCAGGCCGCGAACGATCCCGACTACCGCCTCACGCGCGACGATGTGCTTGCCTTCGAGCAGAAACACGGGCGCATCCAGCCCGGCACCATCGTCCTGCTGCGTACAGGCTGGAGCCGCTTCTGGCCAAACCGGCGTGCGTATCTTGGGGATGATACCCCGGGCGATGCCTCGAAGCTGCATTTCCCGAGCTTCGGGCCGGAAGCCGCACGCCTGCTCGTGAGCGAGCGGAGGGTTGCGGCAATCGGCGTGGATGCCGCTTCCACCGACTACGGTGCGTCCACCGATTTCATGGTTCACCGCATCGCCGCCGAGGCGAATGTGCCCGGCTTCGAAAACCTGACCAACCTCGATCAACTGCCAGCCGTCGGCGCGTTCGTGATAGCGCTGCCGATGAAGATTTCGCAGGGCTCGGGTGCGCCGCTGCGTGCGATTGCACTCGTGCCGCAGCGAGGCGAAGCGCGATGAAAGAGCGAAAGCGTGTATCGAGTGGCGCGAAGTGGGAGCCGATCGTCGGCTACTCGCGTGCCGTGCGCGTCGACAATCGGATTCATGTGGCGGGCACCGCCGCGGTCGGACCGGACGGCGCGGTCATGTACAAGGGCGATGCGTATAGCCAGGCAAAGCGGTGCCTCGAGATCATCGAGCAGGCACTGCGTGAACTCGGCGCGGGACCCGAACATGTTGTGCGCACACGCATGTTCGTGCTCGAGCCGGAGATGTGGGAACAGGTCGGCCGCGCTCATGGCGAAATGTTTGCAGAGGTCCGGCCCGCAACCACGATGGTGTTCACCCGGTTCATCGATCCCGACATGCTGGTCGAGATCGAAGCCGAGGCGGAACTGTAACACGTACCGGAAAATTTGAGGGTCGAGACAGATGAGGAAGTTCGTTCTCGCGATTGCTCTGACGATAGGAATTGCTGCCCCTGCAACCGCGCAGGTATGGGACTCGCCGTTCATGGTTGCGCCGCGTCCGCCCGCCGGACTTGGTCTTTACCTCGTCGATGTGGCCGGCGGCGATGTCGGGTTTATGGCCCGCTGGCAGCCGACGTCGACGAGCTGGGCGATCCGCGGCGGCATCGCCGATTCGTACGACGATGTCGCGCTTTTTGGCGGTGTCGATATCTCGGGCGCACTCACGCGCTCACGTTATGAGTTCCCGCTCGATATCGACTGGGTGTTCGGCGTCGGTGCCACGATCGTCCCCGACTTCATTATCAGTGTGCCGCTCGGTCTCACCGTCGGTCACACCTTCACCGGCGACGGCACCCGCTTCACGCCGTACCTGACACCACGCATCATCATGGACGCGTTTTTCGAAGGGCCAAAGGATGGTCTCGATCTCGATTTCGCCGCAGACCTCGGCGTCGATGTACGTTTCCAGCCCGGCTGGGCCGTACGCTTCGGCGCCACCCTCGGCGATCGCGAGGCGCTCGGTATCGGTGTTGTGATCTTCTAGCGCACGATGAAGAAGCGCCGCTTCGCAATCCGAAGCGGCGCCTCTTTTTTCAAGCTGACGATTCGTCAGCGTTGTTCGACAACTCGCGACAGTCGCCAGACATCGATGTACGGGAGCCCATCTCCGTCCTCCCTGTAGGAGTACGATTCGCGACCCCCGATGAACAGCTTCATGTAGTCCGGCACGCGCATCGAAGCGATGGTCTTTGCAGACTGCGGATCGATGACTTCGATCAGCGTGTCATAATAGCCCGCTTCACTCTTCAGGCCGAGCAGTCTCTGTCTGCCGTTGGCCGGCCCCGGCACGACCGCTTCTTTCCAGTCGGGATCGGCGACGCGAAGCAGCACCCAGACCAGCCCGTCGCCATCGATTCGGACATCCGTGATGCGCGGGCTCGGCGGCTGGTCCTGCAGTACACGGAACGGCGCAGCGTGCGGTTTGAACCAGTCCGGTTCGCGATACAAGGTCCGAAGCAGCTTCCCCGATCGATCGAATTGCTGAATCGTGTAACTCGACACCGACGCAGCCCAGAGCGACCCTTGGTCGTCCACCGTGATCACCCGTCGCAACACTTCTGACTGGTCGGGCGGGTAGGCAACCGGTTTGTCGACGCCGAACGAAAACATCTCCTGTGCATCTGCAAACTTGTGCAGCGGAAACCCTGTGGCTGCGCGTGTGTTCACGATGGCTGCAATCAGTACGGTGTCGCCGGCGATCAACTCGAAATCATCCGTGTTCAGTGGAAACCGCGTGGAGCGTACAAACCGGAAATCCGGCGAGAGGACAGTTCTCCGAAGAGCAAGATCTGCGATGTGGATGGTATCGCCGCGACCTACGCGGATGTGCCGGATCAGGTTGAACTCGCCGGGTCCTGCACCGCGCCGGCCAACCGCTCTTCGAAACGTTCCGTCCGGTCCGTACACGAAGAACTGCCCGCGCGAGTCCGGATAGGAAACGAGCAGTTCACCGCGGCTGTTCATCGCCGCGGTATTCGGTCTGCTCATGTTCGACCGGTCGTCCAGTCCACCGATCGTGAACAGCTTCGCGACTGCGATCCCGCAGCTCTCGCACGAAGGTTCCGATACCCGGATCCGCGGTTGGGCTGTGGCAGCGGACGTTGATAAGGCGATCAGGAGGATGATAGGCGTAGCGAGTCTCATGATCATGGACGTCAGATGTGCTGGAGTGAGCAGTGTACTGCTTTCCGCACGCCCAACTTCAATCGTCGCGCGAATCGACGCAACCGCCCGGTCATGGATGGTTTGAGCGTGGGATGAGAAAGAGGCGCCGCTACGCATTCGTAGCAGCGCCTCTTTTTCAGATCCGTTCAGCGGAGGGCGAGGGACTCGAACCCCCAAGCGGTCACCCGCGCCGCATTTCGAGTGCGGTGCCTTACCAATTAGGACTAGCCCTCCAGGAATGCGCCGCAGGAGCGTCGCAAGACCGTCAATCTAGCAAAACCTCGCCGATCCTTCAAGCGGTCGCACGACCCGAATCCAGCAAAAGCAGCCGGTCGAGGAATTCGTACACCTGATCGACCGAGTCGAGCGAGAAGCCGGCAGCGGTCGGGCGATCCGCATCCAGCAGCGCGATCCCGATGCCGTTGTGCTGGACCGCGCGCAGTGCGTCCTCGTCGGTGACATCATCGCCGATAAAGATTGGGACCAGAGCCTCGGGTTCCCCGAACCGATCGAGTAGCCAGAGCAGGGCGTGCCCCTTGTTCCAATCGATGGCCGGGCGCAACTCGAGGACTTTCTTGCCGGTCGTGATCCGCAGGCGCGGCTCGCGCGCGGTGATCTGCTCCAGTGCACGTTCGATTTCCGGCACACGTGCTTCGTCGGCGAGCCGGTAATGGACCGCAAGCGAGTACACCTTGTCCTCGACGAATATGCCCGGGACATCTGCGAATCTTTCGCGCAATTCCGCAGCAGCGTGTGCAAGCAGCGGAACGAACGCCTCGGCCGGCCTGTGCACAAGCTCGCTCGATTCCGGCCCGGCGATGTCGAAGCCGTGGCTGCCCGCGAGGACCAGGGTATCGAGACCGAGCAGGGCGGGGAGGTCGCTCCGCCTGCGTCCGCTCACGATGGCGAGGGGGAATCGAGCCGCGATGCGCGCGAGCACAGCCCGTCGTTCCGGGCTGAGACGCGCATCACCGGGCCGGGAGACAATCGGGGTGAGTGTTCCGTCGTAATCGAGGAAGATGGCCGGAGTCTTGCGACGAAGCTGACGCTCGATTTCGGGCCAGTGCTCGAGAGCATTCGGGGGTGGTCCGTTCATTTACAAAATCCACGGTAACAGCACGCTCGATACTTCAGCGGTGCAGCAGGGGTGTACGAGGTATAATGGCGCGACTGATCCTGGTATCCAATCGATTGCCAGTCACAGTGACGATGCGTGAGGGTTCGGTGCAAACGGTGAGCAGCGCCGGAGGACTCGCAACGGGTTTGAAGGAGCCGCACGAGCAGTCCAATGGACTGTGGATCGGCTGGCCGGGTCGGACCGAGCATCTCAGTCCGGCACTGCTCGGAATTCTCGAACAACAGCTTGCGGCGCTCGGCACGGTCCCGGTCTACCTGACCGATCAGGAGGTCGACCGCTTCTACGAAGGGTACGCGAACGGACTGCTCTGGCCACTTTTCCACTACATCACCGGTCCAATGCCCCTGCGTGTCGAAGGGTGGCGCGAGTACCGTGCAGTCAATGAGCGTTTTGCCTCCGTGGTCGCCAAACATTATCAGCCCGGCGACATGATCTGGGTTCACGATTACCAGCTCATGCTGGTGCCGCAGATGCTGCGCGAACGGATTCCGGATGCACGCATCGGGTTCTTCCTGCATACACCGTTTCCGAGTTCCGAGTTGTTTGCGACGTTGCCACAACGCAGGCAGATCATGCTCGGGATGCTCGGCGCAGATCTGATCGGATTACACACCTCATGGTACCAGTGTCATTTCGAGCGTTCACTCGAACGTGTGCTCGGCGTTCGCTCACACAACGGCAGGGTCGGCATCAACGGCCGCTGTGTCCAGCTCGGGGTGTTCCCGATCGGTGTCGACGCGAAAAAATTCAACGAAGCGGCCGCAACCCCCGAGGTCGACACGGAAGTTGCGCGCCTGCGCTCGGAAGATACACGCCTGCTGGTCGGCATCGATCGACTCGATTACACCAAGGGCATCCCGCGCAGGCTCCTCGCCTTCGAAGAACTCCTCAACCGAAGACCTGAATGGCGCGGCAAGGTGCGCCTCATCCAGGTCGCCGTTCCCTCACGAACCGGTGTGCGCGCCTACAAACGCTTTCGCCAGGAAGTCGATGCGGTCGTCGGACGCATCAACGGCATGTTCGGTACACCACACTCGGTTCCCGTGCACTACCTCTACCGCAGCGTCGATGATGAACGACTGATCGCACTCTACCGCGCCGCGGACGCGATGCTCGTCACACCCATTCGCGATGGCATGAACCTCGTCGCCAAGGAATTCATCGCTTCGCGCATCGACGAGGATGGCGTGCTCGTGCTCAGTGAATTCGCCGGCGCCGCTGCTCACCTCCGGGAAGCACTGCTCGTGAATCCCTACGATGTCGAACACATGGCCGATGCGTACCACGCCGCGCTCACGATGGAAGAACACGAGCGACGCACGCGCATGCGCGCACTGCGCGAAAGGGTCTTCGCGTTCGACATTCATGATTGGGTTAAGGCCTTCCTTGCCGCGTTGTCAACCAGTTGAGTGTGCGCATAATTCTGTTAGATTCTGCGAAGCCAGAGGCGCCGGAAAACGGTGGTGTTGCAGAACCGGGCCGGGGTTGACAGTCGGGAAAGCGGCCACTATTTTTCAGGTCTTGTCGCGGGGTGGAGCAGTCTGGTAGCTCGCCGGGCTCATAACCCGGAGGTCGCGGGTTCAAATCCCGCCCCCGCTATTCAACCGACCGGCCCTGGCCCGCGCTGCAGCTTGCGCGGGCTTTTCGTCGGAAGCAGACGCCGGCAGGCAGGGTTTGGCCAGGTAGCTCAGTTGGTAGAGCACACGACTGAAAATCGTGGTGTCGACAGTTCGATTCTGTCCCTGGCCATGGACGTGCGTAGCTCAATTGGTAGAGCACCGGTCTCCAAAACCGGCGGCTGGGGGTTCGATTCCCTCCGCACGTGTGCAGGAGATTGCCGCCTCGCACCTTTGGTGGAGGCCGGCAAGTCGGTCGGGTCGGCATCGCGCCTCGCAGGCGTGGGTCGCGCTGGCTGATTCGGGGCACACCGCCGACTGGGGTCGGCAAGTTGGTTAGGTCGGCATCGCGCCTCGCAGGGCGTGGGTCGCGCCGGCTGATTCGGGGCACACCGCCGACTGAGGTCGGCAAGTTGGTCGGGTCGGCATCGCGCCTCGCAGGCGTGGGTCGCGCCGGCTGATTCGGGGCACACCGCCTCCGGGCGTTGTGCTTGTGCTGGAAAGAAGTTTTGTGGGCAGTGGTATCTGCGCCCGTTAGGGCGCGACGCCCCCATCGTCTAGTGGCCTAGGACATCTGGTTCTCAGCCAGAAAACCGGGGTTCGATTCCCCGTGGGGGTACTGAAGCGCAGTCGTGCAGGAGTGAGCAGCGCGGCGGCGAGTTGGAAGACAGCCTGGCTCGCGTAGCTCAGCCGGTAGAGCACTTCCTTGGTAAGGAAGAGGTCTCGGGTTCAAGTCCCGACGCGAGCTCTGAAAGTCAGGCGATTGGGGGAGCGCTCGTGGTCCCCCAGCTAACAAGGGCAGTTTGGCCCCCATCGTCTAACGGTTAGGACGCCACTCTTTCAAGGTGGAGACCGGAGTTCGATTCTCCGTGGGGGCGCTAGGTAGTACAGGCAACATGGAGTCGAATCGTCTCTCTGGGAGAGTTCGATTCTCCGTGGGGGCGCTAGGCGCAGTAAGCAACATGGAGTCGAATCGACTCTGAGAGAGTTCGATTCTCCGTGGGGGCGCTAGGCGCAGTAGGCAGCAGTACAGAGCGCGGGCATAGCTCAGTTGGTAGAGCGTCTGCTTGCCATGCAGAAGGTCGCCGGTTCGAGTCCGGTTGCCCGCTCTGGCGCGAAGGGAAGCGCGTGACGGTTGGTTGGGAAAAGGGGCTGTAGCTCAGCCGGTTAGAGTGCCGGTCTGTCACACCGGAGGTCGCGGGTTCGAGTCCCGTCAGCCCCGCTCTAACACAAGCAGAACGAGACGCGAGTCGCGTCGTGGTGATTGAAAATTCGGGTGACGGTTTGGAATGGGGCTGTAGCTCAGTTGGGAGAGCGCTGCAATCGCACTGCAGAGGTCAGGGGTTCGACTCCCCTCAGCTCCATGAAGTAGTTGGGAACACGCTCGAATGGCGGAATTGGTAGACGCGCTAGATTCAGGATCTAGTGGGGGTATCCCCGTGGAGGTTCGAGTCCTCTTTCGAGCATGAAGCGGTGCGTGACCGCCGTCTTTTGGTCGGCAACGCACATGGAAGTGTCGGTTGCGCTTGTTGAGTCGGGGCGTGCCGGTTGCGCGAAGGTAGCCTGGTTGGGTCGGCATCGCGCCTGGAAGTGTGGGTTGCGCTTGCTGGGTCGGGGCGTGCCGCCTCCGGACGTCACGCCTGTGCAATGCCTGACTGTTGATTGGTTGATGTTTTTGCGCCCTTCAGGGCGCAACGCCCACGTGCTGAAATTGGTAGACAGGCTGGTTTGAGGGACCAGTGCCAGAAATGGCGTACAGGTTCGAGTCCTGTCGTGGGCATGGACCGCTTAGGCGGAGAAGGAGTTGCGCCCGTAGCTCAATTGGATAGAGCACTTGACTACGGATCAAGAGGTTTCAGGTTCGAGTCCTGACGGGCGCATCGGTGGGGTACCAAAGCGGCCAACTGGGGCAGACTGTAAATCTGCTGGCTTCGGCCTACGAAGGTTCGAATCCTTCCCCCACCACTGTTTGGGTCTGGTGGTCGGGGCGCGTAGCTCAGTTGGTTAGAGCGCCACGTTGACATCGTGGAGGTCACAGGTTCGAGTCCTGTCGCGCCCATGGAGTTGGGGCTGTAGCTCAGTTGGGAGAGCGCTTGAATGGCATTCAAGAGGTCAGGGGTTCGACTCCCCTCAGCTCCATGAACGGGAAGCGTTGGTGCGGCCAGGGCGTTGTTCCCGGACCGGTGAGCCGCGCAAAGTGAATGGTAGCGCCACTGTAGCTCAGGGGTAGAGCACTCGATTCGTAATCGAGCGGTCGTCGGTTCAATTCCGACCAGTGGCTCTGAACTGTGGTTGCGGGAGTAGCTCAGTTGGTAGAGCATCAGCTTCCCAAGCTGAGGGTCGCGGGTTCGAGCCCCGTCTCCCGCTTGAAGTCGAAGGACACGGCACGCGGTTGGGTGCCGAGTGGTTCAAAAGCGATGACGGAAGTGCTAAATTGGTCGTCGTCGCATGATGCCCCTTGGTGTAACTGGCAACACGTCTGACTCTGGATCAGAAGAGTCCTGGTTCGAGCCCAGGAGGGGCAATGTGGGCGAGGGAGGGAGAGCTACGGGCTTGAGGCCGTGCTCTCTCCCCTTCGTCTTTGGAGGGGTAGCCAAGTGGTTACGGCAACGGTTTGCTAAACCGTCACGCCCGAAAGGCGTGCGTGGGTTCGAATCCCACCCTCTCCGCTGAAGAATGACGGACACGGTTCCGGGGCAGTGCCGCTCGTGTTCGACTTGGACAGGTGTCCGAGTGGCTTAAGGAGCACGATTGGAAATCGTGTGGGGTGAATAGCCCTCGAGGGTTCGAATCCCTCCCTGTCCGTTGCCGCAACTTGCTGGACGTCGAACGCTCCATCCCGATGTCACGTATCGGAGCAGTCGACGAGTCGTAACGGGGAGTAGCTCAGCCCGGTAGAGCACTGCGTTCGGGACGCAGGGGTCGCAGGTTCAAATCCTGTCTCCCCGATTTAGAGGCCTCGCTCGAGTCACTTCGAGCGGGGCCTTTTTTTCTGCGTTTCGTACCGGGCGACGACGAGACTTCTCGACGCCAAGTCGCTCAGCGGGCGAGGTAGGCGCCGTCGACGGGGAAGTAGGCGCCACAGATGAAGCTGGCGCGCTCGCTCATGAGAAAGACGGTCAGTTCGGCGACCTCCTCGGCCTTGCCCAGTCTCCCGATCGGGTGCATTGCGACGAGCGCCTCGCGCGCCTCGGGCGTAAGCTCCTTCAGCAGTGGCGTATCGATGTAGCCGGGGCCGACCGCATTGATGCGGACGCCTTTCGCGCTGTACTCGAGAGCCGCGGTCTGGGTAAGGCCGATGACGCCATGTTTGGCCGCGACGTAGGCAGCAGCCGCCGGCGTTCCAACCTGTCCGAGGATGGAACTCATGTTCACGATGTAGCCGCCACCCGCTTCGAGCATGCGCGGAATCTGCGCGCGCATCGCGTAGAAAACGCCGGAGAGATTGATGTCGATGACCTTCTGCCAGCCGGCCACGCTCAGGTCTGCAACCTGGGCCTGTTCGCCGCCGATGCCAGCGTTGTTGCAGGCGGCGTGCAGCGCGCCGAACCGCGCGATCGCGGTATCTACCAAGCGCTGATGATCCTCAGGGTCTGAAGAATCCGCACGCACGAACACGACCTCTCCTCCCTGTTTCTGCGCCTGCGCGAGTTGCACCGTTTCTGCGCCACCGGCCTCATCCACATCCGCGGCGATGATGCGTGCACCTTCACGCACGCAGGCGAGCACAACTGCACGACCGATCCCTGACGATGCTCCCGTCACTATGACGGACTTCTCTTTCAGCAGCACGGCACCTCCTTTCGACCAGGCGTTTGGACGCAAAAAGCGTGTCGCAGACGGGCCTCCAGCGGTCGATCTGGAGGGCCATGCCTCATCGGGAACGGCAGGGAACAGGGAGGGAACGCAATTGTCGCAAACTGAAGTGGTCCAGGATTGAATGCGCTTCGACGAAAGGACGGACGTAGATGCGGCTGCAATCATGTGGCTCAAATGCCGGATACCTCGCCGCGCTGTTTGCGACTCTGCTGATCCCCGCGGTAGTGGCAGCGCAGACGCGGGCGCTGACCGATGCGGATGCGAAGAAGGTTGCGTCGCTGCTGGCGATCGAGGCGCAGGGAAAGGTGCTCGGCGAAGCCAACCAGGTTGAAAGCGACCGTGTGATCGCTGCCACGTATGCCGATGGCCAGGCCGTAATCGCGGGGAAACGGGACCCATGGGAGGTGCTGCAGGGCTACCGGAAAGCTCTGGTTGCGCCGCCCGACGGGATGTACTCGGCAAGTTGCTCGAAGGTGTTGACCAAAGAGGTCGGGGGCGTCGGAGTCCGGGCGATTTTCAGCTTCGGCATCCCGGCGGACGAACTTGGGCGTCGCGCGATGAAGGGGGATAGCGCGGCGGTCGCCACGATGATGCAGGAGAATCTCTCGCCCGTCGAAGTGAATCGAAGCGCCGCCGGCCAGCGCGTCGAAAATGCGATGGTTTCCGTACACGAGTTCTATACCGCGCGCGGATACGTTCCGCCACCGAGGTTGGGGGGGCGCGCATTCGCCTGGTATCTCGTTACCGAGGGCGTGAGGCTGGAGATGTATCCGGTGAACCCGTACCATACCGAACCGGGGTGCATGAGTCTTGGCGATGGGCCCGTGCTGGTGGCGATTGCAGGGCCGGAAACCCCCGCAGCGGACCGGACCTGGGACGCCGCGATGGCGGTTGGTGATCGGTTCGCGGCCGTCCTCGACAGTTTCGGCTGGACGCGCGAGGAGTACCACGAGCTGCGCGCACTCGTGAACATGGCACACGATGATGCACACGCGACCGAACCGCTGGAGTCCGCAGCCGGTGGCGACGCGATGCTGCTCGAATTCCTGAAGGAGAGCTTCGTGCAGCGACGGAAAAATGCGGCGGTGTATCGCCGGCATGCAGTTCTGCTGGATCCGCTCATTGCCGCAACGCGGGTTTCGATCCCATAGCACCGGAGGCGGGGCCGGGGGGCAGGGGCAAATATCAGGGGATGGAAAAGCGCCTCGTCGGTTTGACTGACGAGGCGCTTCTTTGATTCTCGCGCAGCGGCTCAGACCACCAGGTTGATCAGACGGTCCGGCACGAAGATCGTTTTCCTGACCTGCGCGCCGTTGATGAACTTGACCACGTTCTCATTGGCGAGTGCGGACTCGCGAGCTTCGCCCTGACTGATGCCGCGCGGCATCGGCATGCGTGCGCGCACCTTGCCGTTCACCTGCACGACAAATTCGACCGTGTCCGCCTCGGTCTTCGACTCGTCCCACGACGGCCAGCTCCTACCGTGGAAGATGCTCTGGGTGTGACCGAGCTTCTCCCACAGCTCCTCGGCCAGATGCGGGGCAAATGGCGCGATGAGCGGAACGACCGGCTCGACTTCGGCACGATTCGCCTTGCGACCACCTTCACGCACGGCGTTGAGGTATTCCATCATCGCAGCGATTGCGGTGTTGTAGCGCAATCCGGCGATGTCTTCGGTCACCTTCCTGATCGTGGCGTGGAGCTTCTGCTCGATTGAACCTGACGGCTGTTCTGTGCCGAGTTCCTCGACCGGCACGATCGTGTCCCACAGTCGGTTGAGGAAGCCGTACGGGCCGAGCAGGCTCTGGTCGCGGAAGTCGCCGCCTTCCTGGTACGGGCCGAGGAACATCAGGTACGTGCGGAACGTGTCGGCGCCCCACTTCTGGATGTACTCATCGGGCACGACGACATTGCCGCGGCTCTTCGACATCTTCGCGCCTTCCTTGATCAGCAGCCCGTGCTTACGGAAGCGCTTGTACGGCTCTTCGAAGTCGATGTGGCCGAGGTCCTTCAGCACCATGGTGATGAAGCGACTATAGAGCAGGTGCAGTACCGCGTGCTCCTCGCCGCCGATGTACATGTCGACGGGCAGCCACTTCTTCGTGATCTCCGCGTCGAACGGAACGTCATCGAAGTCCGTCGACGGATAACGCAGGAAGTACCATGCGCTGTCGAGGAACGTGTCGCTGACATCCGTTTCGCGACGCCCCTCGCCGCCGCATTGCGGGCAGGATACACGATACCATTCTTCCGCGCGTGCGAGCGGGCTGACGCCGCTTTCGTCGGGTTTGTAGTTCTCGACGTACGGCAGCACGACGGGCAGATCCTGTTCCGGCACGGGCACGGTGCCGCACTGGTCGCAGTAGATGATCGGGATCGGCGGACCCCAGTAGCGCTGCCGCGAGATGCACCAGTCGTGCAGGCGGTAGTTCACGCGCGCGTCTGCCTGGCCGTTTTCCGCCAGCCAGACTGTGATATCACGCTTCGCATCGCGCCAGTCCATGCCGTTGAAGCGGTCCGAATTCACCAGCGTGCCGTCGCCGACATACGCTTCGCCGAGCGGCGTCTGTGCGTTGTCACCGGGGCCGGCAATCACGCGCACGATGGGCAGTCCGTACTTCACGGCGAAGTCGAAGTCGCGATCGTCATGGCCGGGCACAGCCATGATGGCGCCGGTGCCGTACTCCATGAGTACGTAGTCCGCGATCCAGATCGGGATGTCCGCACCGGTCGCCGGGTTGCGCGCGTACGCGCCAGTGAAGACGCCGGTCTTCTCCTTGTCCGTCTTCTTGCGCGTGACCACATCCATCGCTGCGATGGCGTCACGATACGACTGCACGGCGGCACGTTGTTCGGGCGTGGTGATCCAGTCGACCAGCTCGTGCTCGGGCGCGAGCACCATGAACGTCGCACCAAAAATCGTGTCGGGTCGCGTCGTAAACACGGGGATCAGCAACTCCTGCACGAACGCGGTCTGCGCCGCCTCGTTTTCCGGCATCTGCGCGAACTGCTCGCCGTGTTCAGCGACGGTCCCCGCGATGGCGGCGGCACCTTCCGTGTTGGCGGGTGCTTCCCGCGCCGACGACACACGGAAGCGGATCTCGGCGCCTTCACTCCGACCGATCCAGTTCTCCTGAGCGCGCTTGGTCGTGTCCGACCAGTCGATCCAACTCAGGTTCTCGAGCAGCCGCTGCGCGTAATCCGTGATGCGGAAGAACCACTGCGAAAGGAAGCGCTGCTCGACCGTGCTGCCGCAGCGCTCGCACTCACCGGCGATCACCTGCTCGTTCGCGAGCACGGTGTGGCAACCCGGACACCAGTTGACCGGCGCCTGCTTCTTCTCCGCGAGCCCCGCCTTGTAGAGCTGCAGGAAAATCCACTGCGTCCACTTGTAGTACTTCGGGTCCGTTGTATCGACCGTGTGGTTCCAGTCGTACATCGCACCGATGCGCCGAAGCTGCCGCGTGAAGTTCGCGATGTTGTTCGGGATCAGCTCCATCGGATGCGTGTTCTGCTTGAGCGCGAAGTTCTCCGAGTGGATGCCGAAGGCATCGAACCCGATCGGCTCGAACACCGACTCGCCGAGCAGCCGCTGGAACCGGCCGTAGATGTCCGCGCCGGTGAACGCGTACATGTTGCCGACGTGCAGCCCCTCCGCCGATGGGTAGGGGAACATCATCAGGTTGTAGAACGGCTTCGTGGCGTTCTTCAGCCCGTCGCGGTTCCAGGTGTTGGTGCCCTGCTCGTTCCAGCGGGCCTGCCACTTCTCTTCAATTGCGATCGGATTGTAGCTGTCGGCCATCGTGTTGTACGCGTCAAGTGGTGGAAAAATGGTAATATAGGGGAAGCGGCCCGCCGCCGCGCGCCCCCGAGGCAGTCTACGATTTCGATTTTGATTTCGTTTTCGATTTCGTTTGTTTGTAAGCCCCGACCGGGGAGCCAAAATTGTCCCGTCCCGCTATGTACCCCGCCAGGGTCCGGCGGCATCGTTTCGATTCTTCGCTATCGTTTTCGCTATCGTTTTCGCTCTCGGCTTTTCGTGGCGGGGCTGCACGAACAGATCGAAAGCGAAAGCGATAGCGAGAGCGAGAGCGTAACGGATTCAACAGCGTAACGACTTCAACACTGAGGGGCGGGACACCATGGGGCGCAAGCAGCTTCCGTTTGAGCGGCTTGATGTGTACCAGGCTGCCCTGGATTTCGCAGTTCTGGTCCATCGGATGACCCAGAGGGTCCCGAGGGGCAACCGGTCTCTGGTCGACCAATTGCGAAGGGCGAGCACGTCCGTGGTGACCAACACGGCGGAAGCTGCTTCCGAGTTTGCCAAGGCAGAAAAGGCCAGAATCTTTCGGATTGCACTGCGTTCCGTGGGCGAGTGTTTCGGAGTGCTGGCGCTCATGGAACGGTTGGGCTTCGCTTCCGAACACGCGACGAGCGAGATCCGGGACGTTGGTGACCGGGTATTCGCGATGTTAACCAGGCTGGCGAAACGCCTCCCGGACGATCCACCGATGGAACCGCCGCCTTCACGCTCTCGCTCTCGCTAACGCTTCCGCTTTCGAATCTGTTTTAGCCGCGCAGGGACAGAACAACGAGAGCGAAAGCGTTAGCGAAATCGTAACTGCTAGCCCAGGGCCGCTACGCGCTCCCGGTACGTCGCTTCCAGCGCCGAACGCATCTGCGGGCGCAGTTCGAGCAGCAGTTCGAGATCCTTGCGGCGGAGTTCGTACAGGGTGCAGTGGGTGACAGCCCTTACGGTTGCGTTGCGGGGGCGGCCGGAGATGAGGGCCATCTCGCCGAAGAAGTCGCCGGCCATGAGGGTTGCGATGGGCTCTTCGGCGCCGGCGCGGAGGACGCGAACGACGCCGCGGCCGATGAGGTAGAGCGAGTCGCCGGAGTCGCCTTCGCGGACGATTTCATCGTCGGCGAGGAAGGTCTGGGGGCGGAGCAGTTCGGCGACGTTGTCGAACTCTTCGGCGGGCAGTCCGCGGAAGAACGGCACTTTGGCAAGCAGCTCACGCGGGCGGGGGCGAAGTTCCTCGATCGGCTGCTGGCGGAGGCGCCGGAGGCGACCGCGGAGTTCGTCGCGCAGGGAGAAGGCTTCGCGCTCGGGCAGCACGTCGAGCTCGATCATCTCGTGGACGGCCTCTTCCTCGGTGAGCAGACAGAGCCTCGTCGCCATGATCTGCTGGACCTTGGTGGCGTATTCGGGGAACTGCTCAGCGACTTCGTCGAGGCGCTGTTTGGCGCGCATGTTCCAGGTGCGGTACTGCTCTTCGAGCTTCTGCCGGACCGAGGGCACGGTCATGTGTTTGTCGGGCGAATTGCGCAGTTGCTCGAGTACGCGTTCGCTGGCGATGACGCGGGCCCAGTGCATTTCGTAGCGGGCGGCGATGGTCTGTAGCCGATAATGCTGCACGAACGCGCTGCGCGGAGCGATCGCTTCGACGGTCCTGACGATGCCTTTCTGAAGCTTCCACCAGAGCGGCGAGGTGATGGTCCATGGCGGGAGGACCTGACCGGAACGCACGCTGTCGAGCTGCAGTTCGACCGAGATCTGCAGTTCGCGCAGCGCCTGCTCCGAGAGCTGCCCCTGCTGGAACATCTCGAGGTACGTGCGCTTTTCGGCGAGCAGATAACCGCGCGTTATGAGTTTGAGTTCTTCCTCGACGCCGAGCGCGGGGTGTTGCCGCAGGGCGTTGATGCTTGCGCGCAGGTCCTCTTCTGCGTGGGCGTAGCTGGATTCGAGCTGTTCGACGACCATCTCGCGGAACATCCCGCCGCGCCGCATCTCGGGCACACGCTGGCGGGCGCGCTGCTTCGCTGCGAGCCGGCTCTCCTGCAGCACGTACTGCTCGGGCAGTGACGCGCGATGCAAGCCGAGGTAGCGGATGATCACCTCGAGGCTGAGGCCCTGGACCAGCAGACTGAACAGCACGACGCCGAGTGTGATCGTGATAATCTCGTCGCGGTAGGCGAAGCCCTGCGGGATGCTCATCGCGAGCACCAGCGACATCGCGCCGCGCAGTCCGCCCCAGACCATAACCGCCTGGTAACGCGCGTCCGCCTTCTCGACGGAAGGCAGGCGGTTCACAAACGGGAACAGCCCGAAAATTCCTGCAGCGCGCGCGAGCACCGAAACCACGACGGCGATCGTGATCGGGCCGATCATCGCGCCGACCGTGCGAAGGTCGGTCGCCAGTCCGACCAGCAGGAAGGTGAGCGCACTCGCGATGTAGGCGAGGTAGCTCCAGAAATTTTCGAGGTAGCGCAGGGTTTCGGGCGTGTATTTCGTGCGTCCCCAGCCGGAGAGCACGATGCCCGCCGCAACCACGGCCATCACGCCGCTGAGCTCGAACAGCAGGTCGGCGATCAGGAAGGCGAGGAACGCGATCACCGTGGTGAGCAGGATCTCGACCAGGTCATCATCATCGACGAAGGCGACCAACTGACCACAGGCAAATCCCGCGAACGCGCCGACCAGCAGGCCGCCCAGAAAATTCGCAACAAAACTTACGGCAGATGCAGTCAGCAGCCCGGGGGTCAGCACGATCGCACCGCCGCCGACCGCGATCATGGCGAAAATCTGCTTGAACAGCACGATCGATGTCGCGTCGTTGAGCAGGTTCTCACCCTCGGCGAGGATGCGCAGCCTGTGCGGTGCGCCCACGGCGCGGAACACGGCGAGAACGGCGGCGCTGTCGCTCGAACTGATGAGCGCGCCGAACAGCACGGCGGTCGTGAGGGGCAGGCCGAGGGTCCAGTGCAGGCCGAGTCCCGCGAGAATCGCCGTGAGCAGCGTCGCGGGAATTGCCAGCACCAGCACCGGCAGGATGTTCTTCATCAGCAGCCGCGAGTCCATCGTGAATGCGGCGTGGAAAGTCAGCGTGGGCAGGAAGATGTAGGTGAGCACCGACGGCGTGAGTTGCAGTCCGTTCAGTGGCTGCAGCAGCGGGTACTCACGGATGAGTTCGCCCAGCCCGAGGCCGACCAGGACCAGGGTCACGGGGAAGGGCAGCCGGATCCGGCGCGTCAGCATCGACAGCCCCGCGGCGATGAACAGCAGCACCATCACCGAGAGGACCGCTCGAACTACGGTGGATTGATCCACGGAATGCTTCTGCGGGTGAGTGTGAAACGCGCGCTAAAATGCGCTCGGCGAGGGCGGGGCGAAAGGGTTGGCTTTGCGTTTATTGGGATCTGGGATTACGGGATCTGGGATTTTGGGATCTGGGATTTTGGGATCTGGGATTTGGGGATCCGGGATTTTGGGATCTGGGGTTTTGGGATCTGGGATTACGGGAACATGGGAGGAAGGGAGTTGGGTGTGGGTGTGGGTGTGGGTGTGGGTATGGGTATGGGTATGGGTATGGGTATGGGTATGGGTATGGGTATGGGTATAGGTGTCGGGAGCCTTTACGGCGCGGTGATGAGTTCGCGCACGGCGTCGAATGGGGCATCCGGGCGATTGGCGGCGAGTTCTTCGACCTGGCGGATGGTGGCGCGGAGGTCGCCGGCGTTTTGGGCGAGGAGGGCGTCGAACCAGTCGAGGTGCTGGTAATAGAGGCGTGTACCAATCAAGGTTGCGTTATTGATTGGCTGCTCGGCGAAGTTGCGGAAGGCGGTTGTGCGCAGGGTGGGGCGGACCTCGTTGCGAAAGCGTTCCTTTGCGCTGCTGAAGACGAGTTCGCGGCGTTCGATCTTCTGTTCGCGGGTGAGGGTCGAGTCGCCGTAGACGGCTTCGAGGCCGGCGACGAGTTCGGTCAGGAACGCGCCGAACTGGAGGTTGTCGTGCCAGATGTTTTGGGCGAGTCGGCAGGTCTCGGCGTCTTCGCCGTCGCGGGTGCAGAAGAACAAAATGGCGCCGCGGTCGCCGACGAAGTTGGCGAAGCTCTCGTTGAAGCCAACCTGGCTGGGCACGAACAGGGTGTTGTGTGTGAGTTCGTGGATCACCGTGGAGGCGAGGGAGACGTCGCCGTAGCGGAGCACGGTGTTGAGCAGGGGGTCGTTGAACCAGCCGAGTGTGCTGAATGCGCCGGACGGGCGGACGTGAGCGTCGTAGCCTTTGGCTTCGAGGTCGCGGGCGAGGTCGTACGCCTGGTCGAAGTCGAAGAATCCCTTGTAGGGGATGCGGCCGACGATGGGGAAGGACCAGGTGTACGGGAGAAACGCGTCTTTGCGTGCACCCGATACGACCATGAGCAGGGTGTCGCTGTCGACCCATGAATAGGTCGTAAAACTTTCGCCGGTCGCGAGGCCGAGCTGCTGGTCGGAGAAGGTGCGCGCCTGCAGGACGAGATCGAGCTTGCGCCGGGTCGTCGAATCAGTGGCCGGATCGTCCATCACGTCGACGATGGGGCGGCGACGGCTCAGGATTTTCGCCTCCTCGTAGCCGGCGCGGAGCACGTAAACCGGCGAGCAGGCGGTCAGCCACAGAGGGATCAGCGCGATGATACGGAGCAGCCAGCGATTCATGAGCGTCGATTTTTGTGTTTTGAGACAGCGTGCGGTACTCTAACGCGTTATTGCCGGGGAAGTACACCCGCTCGCGGGAGATGCTACACCGCCCTTCATGAAAACGGGCCTCCTCGTACCCCGCCTGATATTTCCGATGCCGGAACCGGGTCCTGAACGGACGGGCGTGGCAGAAAGCGCGCCCGGTACAGTTCGTGCGCGTTGCAGGCAGGTTCAAACCAGACTGGCACGCAACGGATGATACGCTGGATCACCGGAAAATATGGCGACATGGTACCGCTGGCCGTGTTCCTCACGGTGCTGGCGGTCGTCTATGTGCTGGATCGCGAGCAGACGAGTCAACCGGAGGAACTGAGCCGGGCCGTGGTGCAGGACGCGGAGCGGCGTGCGGCGATGCTGGCGGACCGGATCGGCAATGCGGTGAACGAGCGGACCGGTGCGATGTCGGCGGCGGAGATCCTGTTCACGACGCTGGAGGACTCGGTCTCGCGGCGCACGATCGGAAGCGCGCTGGATACGATCACGAGCCGGTTCGAGGGGTTGATGGGCCTGTCGGCGATCTACTCCGGCGGTCAGATCCAGCGGGGTCCGGGTGCGGCGATCGAGAGCCGGGGCGCGCAGCCGCATGTCGATACCGCGCTGGGCAATGCGTACCGACGGGCGGAGCAGACCGGCCGACCGGCGGCGAGCCCCCTGGTGTCGGTGCCGAACTATGGCCGACGGGTGTTCGTGTTCGACCCGGTGGTGCGTGAGGGACGGATCGTCGGTCAACTCGTGGGCGAACTCGATCCCGCGCTGATCCTTCGTGTAGCGCAGTCGCAGGTGACCGACTCGCTGCGCAACTACTTCTGGGCGCTGTACGGCCCCAACAATTCCCGGATATCGACGCAGCCGCTGCCGGCGGACTGGAGCTACGTGGCGCGTCCGGTCCGGGTCGCCGATTCGGAATGGACGGTTCGGCTGGCGTACGCGCCGGTGAACCTGGCGATCTACCGGACGCAGCGGATCGCGACCTGGCTGATCGGGTTGTCGATCGCGCTGGCACTATCGTCGATCCTGCTGTTCCTGAGGCGGACGGTCGGGCGGCAGCGTGAGGAGATCGCGCGTCGGCAGGCGGCCGAAGAGGCGGCGCGACGGAATGCGGCGGAGGCGCGGGAACGGGCGTCGGAAGCGCGCGAGCTGGCGGCGCAGCTCGAGGCGGCGCAACGGGCATCGCAGCGACTTTCGACATCGCTCAATCCGGACGATGTGGTCGAGCTGTTCCTGGGCGGCGTCGCCGAGATCCTGGATGCGGACGTCGCCTCGCTCTACACGTTCGAAGAGGAAGGCGAGGTGCTGGTCGGGCGGCGGCGTATCGTGTTCCGGGACTTTGGGCCGGCGACGCAGCGGCTGTACGCCGAGGACATCCGGCAGGTCCGCTCACCGGTTGCGTTGCTGCCGTCAATTGCGGAAGCGGTGAGCACGGGTGAGCCGCAGATCGAAGTCGGGCAACCGCAGGCGCCGCGCGGGGTCGCGGCGGTGGTCGGCTCGGAGACGGCGGCTTCGCGCGTGACGATCCCGCTGATGATTGCGGGGCACATGGTCGGTGTTGCGACGTGGGAGATCCACACCGACCGGCGCACGTTCTCGCCGGCGGCGATCGCGTTTGCCCAGGGGATGGCCGCGCCGGCCGCGGCAGCACTTCGCACAGCCGAGCTGTTTGCCACCCTGGAAGAAGAGCGGGCGCGTGCGCGGCGCGAGGCGCTGCGGTTTGCGGCCGTGCTCGACCAGATGGCCGATGGCGTGGTAATGGTCGACGCGCAGGGCAACGTCGAGCGGTACAACAAGGCAGCGGAAGAACTGATCGGCCCGGGGCTCGACAGTGTGCGACTGGAGGACTGGGCGACGCGCTTCAACATCACGAACGTCGAGGGGCGGCCGCTGAGCGGGACGGAATTCGCGCTCGTGCGTGCGTTGAAGGGCGACCGGATCCGGCGCAGCACGTTCATCGTGCATCACGGCGGCAACGAGCGACATCTGTCGGGGTCGGCGGGACCGATTCTGACGGCGCAGGGCAATCCGGCCGGCGCGGCGATGATCGTGCGCGACGTGTCCGATGAGCACCAGTACGCGGAGATGCTGCGGCATACCAACCGCGAACTGCGTCGCCAGGCGGACGTACTCGAAGAGGTCAATCGTCAGTTGCGCGAAGCGACCAAGGCGAAGGACCAGTTCCTGGCGGTCATGAGCCACGAATTGCGTACGCCGATCAACGCGATCATGGGGTATTCGGACCTGCTCGATCTCGGGGTGAAGGGGGAGCTGAATCCGGAGCAGCGCGCGATGGTCGGGCGTGTGCGCGAGACCTCGCGCCATCTGCTCGGGCTGATCAACGAAGTGCTGGACCTGGCGAAGATCGGTGCCGGCCGCATGGACCTGGTGCTGGTCGAGCTGGATGTGGCGGCGATCGTCGATCGCGCGGCGCAGCAGATCCTGCCGATGGCGAACGCGAAGGGCCTCTCGCTGACGGTTCAGTTGTTCAGTCCGCAGGAACCGCCGCCACATGTGATCGGCGACGAGACACGGCTCACCCAGATCATCATCAACCTGCTCTCGAACGCCGTGAAGTTCACCATGACCGGCGGGATCTCGGTCCGCTACGGCGTGGTCGACCGGAATGTCGAGGTCCGGGTTCGCGATACCGGACCGGGAGTGCCGGAGGATCAGCGAGAGCGGATCTTCGAGGAGTTCTACCAGGTGGAAGGCGGGCTGTCGCGGAGCACGGGAGGAACCGGGCTCGGGCTCGCGATTGCACGGCGGTTTGCGCACCTGATGGGCGGCGACATCCATCTCGAGAGTGAGATCGGCACAGGCTCAGAGTTCACACTGACGCTGCCCTGTGTCTCGGGGCAGCGTGAACCGGTCCGCGACGAGCGGCTTCCCACGGTGGTTTTCCTGGCGAGTTCCGAGCTGCATGCGGCCGAGGTCACGGCGGAACTCGCGCCCAAGGTGCGGGTGCTGGCGACCACGGAGCCCGGGCGGGTCGCGGGGGTGGCGCGGCAGGAGAACGCCACGGTCATCGCGCTGGACACGACCGCCGACGACTACGGTGCCTGGCGGGCGATGGCGGCGCTGCAGGCGGATCCGGAAACGGCGGTGCTGAAAGTCGCCCTGCTCGCAGCCAACGGCGAAAGCGGTGAGGCCGTTGACATCGGCTCCCTCTGCGTCATGACGAAGCCGCTGGCGATCGAACGCGCAGTAGCGGGAATCCGGGCGGGGCTGCCTGAAGGCAGCGATGCGCCGATCCTGATTGCGGACGACGATCCGGACACGCTGACCATCCTCGAGGAGGCGCTGCGTGCGGCAGGGCGGGAGACGGTGGCGGTTTCGGATGGTGCCGAAGCGTGGCAGTTGCTGGAAAGCGGCGACTTCGGCGCGGCGATCATCGATTTGCTGCTGCCGGGCGAGGAGCCGGGCGTGCTGCTCATTGCACGGCTGCGCAATGCGCCGAGCCTCGCCGAGGTTGCCATCTTCGGGCTGGTCGGCAAGGAATTGTCGACCGAGGAAATGAGCCAGTTGTCGCGCGCGATCGAACGCCACGCGCTGACCGGCAATCCGCGCATGGTCCGGATCGCCGAGATACTGCTGCAGGCGGCCACACCCGCTGACGAGGCGACCGAGTCCGGTGTGACGGTCGCCTGACGGGCGAACTGCCGAGAGCGAGAGCGAGAGCGTTTTTTGGGGCGGCGGGACCGTTGGCGTGATAGATTCCGATCGCTGACCTTGATGAGACGGAGTCTATGAGACTGTTCTTCGCACTCGGTGCGGTTTTTGGGTTCCTGTCGGTGGCAGCGGGTGCGTTTGGTGCGCACGCGCTGTCGGCGCGGCTGGCGCCGGATCGGCTGGAGCTGTTCGAACTGGCGGCACGCTACCAGATGTACCACGCGCTCGCGCTGATAGCGGCGGCATTCGCGGTCGACCGCTTCGGCAGCACTGCAACCCCGGCCGGCTGGTTCTTTACCGTAGGGATCCTGATCTTCTGCGGGACGATCTATGCGCTTGCGTTCGGTGCACCGCGCTGGTTCGGCGCGATCACGCCGATCGGTGGCGTGTGCATGCTGATCGGCTGGTTCCTGCTGGCGTGGTCGGTCCGCGGTGGCGAGGCCTGAACGGAAATTAGCTCACGCCGAGTCCGCGGCGTCCGCGGACTCCGCAACCGAATCCGCCTGTACTTCCGATTTTCCGGTCGGCTCAGGATCGCCGCCGCAATTCTGTGCTTACGACTTCCCAGCTACCACCGGTTTTTCTGAGTTGAACAGTGTACCCGCGCGCAGAAATCCACTGGCGGTCCGCGATACCTTCTTCAACCATTGTAGTAATGGTCATTGTGATGTGATCTGAAGATCTTTGTGAAAGGTCGGATGCGATCAGTCCTCCAACCACACCGTTGAGCCTGCACTTCCCCCCATCACAACGGGCAATCTCCGTGCGGGGCTTTGCCTGTGCACCCACCGCCGCAGCTACGGGCAACGCATCGCCCTCGTTTGGAAGGCCCTCCATCTGAAGAGCGATCGGTCCAGCCGGAAGCTCCTTCCGGAAATGCTTCAATGCTGCGATCACCGCATCGCGCTGATCGGATGACACCTCCTGCCCTGCCAGCGCTACCGGCAGCAGCAGGGCAACGAGAAGAGCGTAGCGGATTTTCATGTAGCCTCCAGAAAACTGTGCCGCCATTATCCAAACTTATAGCTGACCAGACATTCTTCCACCTTTACGCTCTCGCTCTCGCTAACGCTTTCGCTTTCGGATTTTTGTGCCTGTCCGGCGATAAAACAGATTCGACAGCGAAAGCGTAACTACTCAGCGACTCACGCAATACAGGTACTCCGCAACCGAATCCGCCTTGTACTTCCGGTTGTCGCCGTCGGCGTCGGAGCGGTAGCGCCGGTAACCCGTGCGGTGGCGTCTGTAGGTATCGCGAAGGCCGTACTGCCGGAACAGCCGCTCGATGCTCGATTCCGGGATGATCCCTTCCGCGTTGTAGCTCATCACGATGTGTTTGCAGCGCGCGCCGGCGAGGAGTTCTTCGAGCGCGCGTTCGGCGCGGGCGCGGCTGCACCAGTTGCTGCGCTTGTCTTCATCCGGGAGCAGTCCGGTCTTGCCGCGCAGTTCGGGAGCTTCGTCGAACCAGCCGACGGCGAGCAGTTCGGGGATGTGGTAGTAACCCGGGTACTGCCGGCTGTTGTAGGGCGGGTCGAGGTAGAGCAGATCGAACGGCTCGTGTTCGGTCACGAGTTGTACTGCGTCGGTCCGGTGTGCATAGCAGTGGTTGCCGTTGACCATGCGGTCGCGGCGCAGTTCGAGCGGGCGGACGGCATTCGGCTGCCATGATTTTACGTAGGCCGCGTACACGCCGGTTGTATTTGCGACGCGGTCTGCGGCTTCGATCAGCGCGGCCAGCAGGATGTAGTACGCGTCATCGCTGAGTTCACCGGAGTTGCGCCACTGCTCGATGCGCGTGCGCATCGCGTCGATGCGTCCTGCGTTTTCCGGCGTGAAGTACATGCGCTCGGAGCCGCTGCCGGGGGAGTAATTCGCGTGGATGAACCCCTCTTCCGGAGTCAGCGCATTGAGCTGGCGCAGGATGGTGCGCAGGTCGCGGCCGTCGGGGAGATCCGCGCGGGTCGGAAGTGCAGGGACCTGTACGTATGCGCGCGCGAAGACGTAGGCGTACTCCATCAGGTCGGATGCGACGACGGAGAAGTTCCAGCGTTTCAGCGCGCGCGAGACGGCTGCGGTCCCGCAGAACGGATCCATCGCGACGCCGGGCTGGATGCCGCGCTCTTTCAGCACACGACGGATGAAGCGCAGCAATCGGGTCTTGTTGCCGATGTAGCGCATCAGCCAACCTGCGCGGGTGTTTCCATGCGCAGTGCGAGCGCATCGAACTCGGCGGCGAGCTGATTGCGCAGACGTGCGAGGTCGTGTGTGCTGCGCGGATGACGCAGCACGGCAAAAAACAGTCGCGCGTCTTCACGGATGCGGTCCCAGTGCTCACGCCATGCGAGAGCGACAAATCCGAGCAGCGGTGCGATCACCAGCATCACGACGGCGGCGCGCAGGCCGCCCAGCAGCGCGGCGATCGCAATCCAGACTGCGAGCATAAGCGGAAACGCGAACATGCCGCCGGCCAGCTTGTAGGTGGCGATCGATTCGAAGTCGGGCTTGACGATGCGCAGCACGAGTTTCGGCGCGAGATACGGCAGATACCACAACACGGACCCGATTGCTGCGAGCGGGATGCCGAGCAGCAGCAGCGGCAACTGTGCAAGCAGGTACCGCAGCACGCCAGCCACGGTGTAGCGCGCGGGCACATCGCCTTCGCGCGCGCCGAGCAGATTCGCCACGCGTGCGTAGCTCCGCACATCGTCGGCGAGCTTCGCGTAATGCTGCGGGTCGCTGCTGCGGAGCCAGGCCAGTCCTTCGGCAAATCGGCGGAGTCTCGGCATGCGTTCGGCGAGCGGCTCGCGTTCGCGCGGGCCGGCGATGCCTCTTGCGTGCGCGTAGATGCGGTCCGCCACGTCGACCAGTTCCTGGTCTTCGCGCTCGGAGAGCGTGAGCACCACCGCATGCAGTTCGCTGCCGATGCGATCGGTCAGTTCACGAACCGCTTCCTGCGGGTCGTTCGTGTACGTCGCGCGGTACTCGTCGATCGGGTACGGTTCACCGAGCACGACCAGCGCATCGCCGCGGAAGAACGACTTGCGTCGGTAGTTGATGCCGATGGGCACAATGCGCAAACCGAGTTGCCAGTCGCGCTGCGCTTCGGCCTGGAGTGCGATGCGTGCGGCGCCGGTTCGCAGCGGGACCAGTCCAGGTTCGGAGTGGCTGCGTCCTTCGGGGAAAATCTGCACGGCATCGCCGTTGTGCAGCGCGTCGATCGCGCGACGGAAAGTTTCGTCATTGCGATGCATGAGTGCGGGATCGTCCTGCCTGCGGTAGACCGGCAGTCCACCCAGTGCACGCAGCATCGAGCCGACGAAGACCTGTTCAAACAGCGGCGCCTTCGCCATCGGGCGCGCGACCCGACCCGCACTGCGAAAAATCAACAGCGGATCGAGCAGCGCGTTGAAGTGGTTGGCCGTGACCAGGACAGGGCCATCGGGAATCGGATTGCCGATGACCTCGACCCTGTAGAAGACCGACGCGGTCCACCCGACCGCGCCCGCGATGAGGCGGCTAGCCATTCTCAGTCGCGAGCAATTCGTCCGCACCCCACTGGCGCGGCTCATCGTCGAGGGGGCGCAGGACCAGCCAGGCGATCGCGACCATCACCAGCAGCCCGCCGATTGCGGCCGGACGACCAAGTCCGAGTCCGACCGAAACGCCAATCACCGGAATCGTGAACGCGCTGGAGATGAAGGCCCAGAACATCGGCCCGATCACGGCGGCGAAGCGACCGATCATGCTGTACAGGCCGTAGAACTCGCCGATCTTCGCCGGTGGCGACAGCACGAGCATCAGCGGTCGGTCAGCGGCCCAGGTTCCGCCCAGCGCGATGCCGAACATCGCACCGACCAGCCAGAACAGGCGGCGGGGCAGGTCGATCATGGGGATGAGCATCGCAAGCAGCAGCGTCAGGGCCCAGAGCGCGAGCACACGATTGAGCGCGCGTTTCGGCCCGATCCGATCGACCACCGGGCCCCAGGTGAACCCACCGACCGCGGACATCAGGATCGAGAACAGCATCACGAGGTTGCGTTCGGTCGCTTCGAACCGGATCTCGTTGGTGAGATAGATGCCCATGAAGACGATGAGCGTGTTGGCGGCGTCGCCGTAGAAGATGCGGCCGATCAGAAAGCGGCCGAGTCCGCGATACTTACGCACGGAACGAACGGTCTGAAAAACCTGTTTGACCGCGCCGGTCAGAAGGCCGCCTTCACGCACGCGCGGCTGACGCTTCTTCTCGGGCACGAACAGGAAGATCGGGATCGCGAACAGCAGGAAGAGCACGGCTGTTGCGCGGAAGATGGTCACATACGCATCCTCGCCGCCGAGTGTCCGCTCGAGCGTGAGGCCGATCGCGACGCCGATGAAAGAGCCGATGTAGCCCATCCCGACGCCGAAGCCGCCCACGCGGCCGCGGTTTTCCGGTGTACTGACGGCGGCGAGGGTCGAGTCGTAGAAGACGAGGCCGGCCTGAAAGAAGTAGTTGGCGAGCCCGAAGAAGATCAGCGATGCGAACAGCCCGCCGGTGCCGAGCAGCGCGGTGAACGCGACACACGCAAGCGTGCTGGCGAGCAGGAAAGGCAGGCGGCGACCGGCCTGGTCGGACAACGCGCCGAGCAGCGGGGCGGTGAAAAACATGACGAGCATCGAGACCATGTTGGGCACGGCGTAGGTCGCGTCCGACCCGCCCATCACGTTCACAACCCACAGTCCCATGTACAGCGACACGATGTTCATGCTGAAGATCGTGTTGGCCAGGTCGTAGAAGGCCCAGCTCACGACCGGTCGCGTCAGGATCCGCTGTTTCGGGGGTGCGGTGGCTGCCATCGTCTCCGTCGGCATCGACTGCTCCGCTGAGGTTTGAGTGCTGTGAGAAGCTAGGGGTGAGTGCAGTTCGTGGCGAGTCTTCGGCGCGCCGACGTACACCGGAATCAGTATATGGATCGCTCAGGCCGCAGACGGGCGTGACCCCTTTCCATTGCCTGATCGCGTGACCAACTTCCCCGCGCTATGAGAGAACGCGCCTACCAACTCGTGCTCGCAGCGGCGCGCCCCGCGCTGCGCATCGCAGCTCCATTCAACGAAAAGCTGAATCGCGGAACACGCGGTCGTGCCGACGCGGTCGAACGGCTTTGCACATGGGGTGCTGCCGCGCGCGGCAACGGTCCGGTCGTCTGGGTGCACGCGCCTTCTGTTGGAGAGAGCCTGATGGCGCAGGCGATCATCGCAGAACTGCGCGAACGTGTGCCCGATGTGCAGGTCGTGTTCACGCATTTCTCGCCTTCGGCGGAACGCGTGCGCGAGCGTATCGGCGCAGAGTTCACCGGCTATCTGCCGTGGGATACCCCGGCGCAGATGGGGCGGGTTCTCGATGCGATTCGGCCGGCCGCACTCGCGTTTGTGCGCACAGAGATCTGGCCGACGCTGGTCGGGCTGGCCGCGCAGCGGCGCATCCCTTCGCTGCTGGTCAACGCGGTGCTTTCACCGCGCTCGAGCCGACTCAAACCGGTCGCGCGCTACTTCCTCGGCCCGGCGTACACACAACTGCAGGCGGTGGGTGCGGTGAATACGCCGACGGCGGAGCGCTTCGAGCAACTCGGCGTTCCACGCGGTCGTGCGCGCATCACCGGCGATGCGCGGTTCGACCAGGTCTGGAACCGTGTGCGCGGACTCGATCGTGAGCAGCCGGTACTGACCCGATTGCGCTCGCCTTCGACCACGACGCTGGTTGCGGGTTCGACCTGGCCTTCCGATCTGGTCGATCTGCTGCCGGCGGTCGCACGCATCGGCAAGGTCCACCCGTTGCGGCTGATCATCGCGCCGCACGAACCGACGGCGGGCCAGTTGCGCCAACTCGAGGGTGCACTCGCACGGGCGGGGCTGAGCTGCGGGCGCCTGTCCGCGCTGGAGTCGAGCAGCGCTCCATTGCCTGCAGCGGTTGTCGTCGATCGGCTCGGGGTTCTCGCGGACCTGTACAGCATCGGCGACATCAGCTACGTGGGCGGCGGCTTCCATGACGCGGGGCTGCACTCGATCGTCGAGCCGGCGGCGCTGGGTGTGCCGGTGCTGTTCGGTCCGCGTCACTCCAACGCCCCTGAAGCCGACGACCTCGCCGGCCGCGGTGGCGGCTTCGTCGTGCGCGACGCCGACTCGATCGCATCGGTGCTGCTCAGTATGATCGAGCAGGGCGATGCGCGGCGGGCGGCGAGCGCCGCGGCGGTCGCGTACGTTCAGTCACGGCTCGGCGCGGCCGGGCGCAACGCCGACCTGATCCGACAGGCACTGACGATCAATCCTCCCGGCGCTCCCCCTCGGCCTGCGATGGGTGGTTGACGAGGTGCGGCTCGTCTTCCCACTCCTCTTCCGGCCGGATCAATCGCTCCGGTTCGGGCGCCTCCTGATCCGCGGCCTTTCTCGGCGTCATCTCCGGCTTCGGCGGTAACGGATGCTGCTTCTTGCTTTCGGCCATCACACACCTCCTCGAGCGTTCGGTCGGGGCAGGAACCGGACCAGCAACACGGCTGCGCGCATCGCATTAGATTGCACGGATGAGTGATTTGCGTGTTCCAGTGTCGGAACGACCGCTGCTGCTGGAGCTGTCTTCCGAGCTGCTGCGGCAATTGCTGGCGGATTGCTCCAGGCGCGCGCCGGCGGAAGCGTGTGGTGCGCTGATCGGTCGCATGTGCAATACCGATGCAATCGAGGACAATGAGAGTTTCAGCACGGTTGAAGCGATCTCCGTCTGTGTTTTGCCGAATCGCGCGACACACGCGGAGACGGAGTACTGCATCGCCCCCGCCGATGTGCTGCGACTCGAACGGGAAGCACGCGCGCAAAACGCGACGATCGTCGGGTTCTACCACTCGCATCCGGGTGGTGCGCCGGAACCTTCGACACGCGATCTCGAAAGTGCGTGGCCGGGGTACATCTACCTGATCGTGGGAACCTGCGCAGGTTCGCCGTGCCTTCGTGGGTGGAGGCTGCGCGATGATCGGACCGGTTTCGATTCGGTCGAGGTGTCATGCCGATCGTGAGGGTGCCGGGTGTGCTGCGCGAGTACACGGGCGGCACGGACGAAGTGCATGCGAGCGGCGCGACGGTCGGCGAGGTCATGGCCGAAGTGGTGAGGCGGCACAGCGCGTTGCGGCGACATCTTTTCGACGATACGGGCAGACTGCGCGGCTTCGTGAATCTCTATCTCAATGACGAGGACGTGCGTCACATGCAGGGAGACCAGACAGCCGTGAGCGAACACGACGTGATCAGTGTCGTGCCGAGTGTTGCAGGAGGCAACGCCGCGCTGAGTCGCGCGGAGATGGTACGTTACAGCCGACACATCGCACTGCCGGAAGTCGGTTTTGACGGGCAGCAGAAACTGAAAGCGGCGAAAATTCTCCTCGTCGGCGCCGGTGGGCTCGGTGCACCCGCATCGCTCTACCTGGCCGCTGCGGGAGTCGGGACGATCGGGCTGATCGACTTCGACGCCGTCGACATCACGAACCTGCAGCGTCAGATCATCTACCGCGAAGACGATGTCGGGCAGGTAAAAACCGCGGTGTCCGCGCGCGAACTGCAGCGGCTCAACCCGCACGTACAGGTGAACATCCACAACGTGCACCTCACGCGTAAGAACGCGCTCGAAATTATCGAACAGTACGACATTGTCATCGACGGGACCGACAATTTCCCGACGCGCTACCTCGTCAACGATGCGTGCGTGCTGCTCGGGAAACCGTACGTCTACGGCTCGATCCTGCGCTTCGACGGGCAGGTCTCGGTTTTCGATGCGCGTGTGGGTCCGTGTTACCGCTGTCTTTTCCGCGAGCCGCCACCTCCGGGACTCGTGCCCAACTGTGCCGAAGGCGGTGTGCTCGGTGTGCTGCCCGGCATGATCGGGAGCGCACAGGCGCTCGAGGCGATCAAGCTCGTGCTCGGCAAAACTGGCACACTGACCGGACGACTGCTTCTGTTCGATGCCATGAACTTCCGCTGGCGCGAACTGAAGCTGCGTAAGGATCCTGAATGTCCAATCTGCGGTGAGCACCCGTCCATCACGGGACTCATCGATTACGACGAATTCTGTGGAGTCAAACCAATGCAGCAGCAGAACGATGATGTGTTGCCCGAACTGACCGCGAGCGAACTCAAGGAACGACTCGACCGCGGAGACACCCTCTGCCTGGTCGACGTGCGTGAGCCGTTCGAGTGGGAGATCGCCAACCTCGAGGAATACGGCGCGGTGCTGATGCCGCTCGGGCTTTTCTCCGAAAGTGCAGAGGAACTCGATCCGGGCGAGGAGATCGTTGTGTACTGCCGCTCCGGCGGACGCAGCGCACGCGCGGCTGAATACCTGCGCTCCAAGGGCTTCACGCGAGTCTGGAATCTGACCGGCGGTATCACCGCCTGGGGTGAGGAGGTCGATCCCTCGATTCCGCGGTACTGACGAGCGGGCGCGGAACGGCTTTGGGGCGTGGGCGCGGGCGCGGGCGCGGAACGGCTCGGGGTGTGGGTAATGGGTATGGGTGTGGGTGTGGGTGTGGGTGTGGGTGTGGGGGCTACATACTCGGTGGTCCGAGGGGTGCATCATATTCGACTGAGCGGTCAGGCGGGGCGGTCGGCGCGGCTCAGCGTATGGCAAAGACCGACGGGGTGTGGACAGCGGGGGTGAGCCATCCACTATGGCTGGAGTGACGTATGCGCTATCTGCACCCACGCGAATTCTTCGAACAGGCACGGCAGCGCTCTGCGTACGTCGCGGCGGCGCTGCTGTTGCTTTCCGCCGGGGTTTTTGGCGTGTTCCGCCTTTATGCGCATGCAGATCCCGCCGCGCTGTCGCTCGCGGACAGTGTTGCGGACAGCGCTTCTGCTGACTCGAGCGTACTTCTCCCACCGAAAGCCGATGCGGTCGCGCGTGTACCGAGTCCGGATGCGGTCCGCGCGCTCTACCTGAACGCGTGGGCTGCAGGTTCGCCGACGAAGCTTCCGCGGCTGATCGACATTGCCAATCGCACGGAGATCAACTCGTTCGTGATCGATGTGAAGGAAGGTGGTGAGGTCAGTTATCGAACAGGGGTGAGGCTGGCGAACGAGATTGGCGCGGCACAGACTTACATCCGCGATGTGCGCGCGCTGCTTACACGTTTACGCGAAAACAACATCTATCCGATCGCGCGCATCGTTGTGTTCAAGGACCCGGTGCTGGCCAAAGCAAAGCCGGAGTACGCGGTCAAAAACGCCGACGGATCGATCTGGCTCGACAACAAGGGCAAGGCGTGGGTCGATTCGTACAACCGCGACGTGTGGGACTACAACATCGCGCTTGCCCGCGAAGCGATCGAGCTGGGGTTCAGCGAGGTGCAGTGGGACTATGTTCGCTTCCCGGATGCACCCAGAAGCTATCTCTCGCGGGCGGTGTGGCCCGCGCAGCAGGGACGCAGCAAGTCGGATGCGATTCGCGAGTTCCTGCTATATGCACGCGAGCGGTTGAAGGACCTGAACGTTCCGGTGACGGCGGATGTGTTCGGGCTGACGGTCACGACAACCGGAGACATGGGCATCGGCCAGCAGTGGGAGAAGATGGTCGACGCGGTCGATGTGATTCTTCCAATGGTGTACCCGTCGCACTTCATCCCCGGCAATTACGGGCTGTCGAATCCGAACGCCGCGCCGTATCGCACCATCCGGCGTGCGATGGACGATGCGATCAAACGCACCAGTCCGGTGCCGAATGCGGCGAGGATTCGTCCGTGGCTCCAGGATTTCACGCTCGGCCCGCCGCGTTACGGCGCCGCGCACGTGCGTGCGCAGATCGAGGCGGTTCACGATGCCGGCCTCACGGAATGGGTACTCTGGCACCCGGGCAGCAACTACACCATCGATGCACTCACCGTGGATGGTCAGCCCGCCCCACACTTCGATATCCCGGGGGGCAAAGGCCCGCCCGAAAAACCGGTGACGCGCGAAAAAGGCTCCGGTCGCGAACAACCGTGACGCGGCAGATCCGTCAGTCATACAGGGCGTGAATGTTGCACGCGTGACACGCGGCCGCGTTCACGATCCGGTTACCTCCGACGATCGTGTCATGGCTGTTCGACTGTACGGCGGAGCCGGATTGATGACACTTTCGGTTTCTTCGCGAGCGTTGTGTTCCGGGAGGGAACCAGCGTCACCCGCAGTACGCGCGCGTAGTCGCGTCCGTTGTGTCTGCCCGAGTTTGCACATTCTGCTGCTGCCAGCGCTGTTACTGCTGCTCCTCCCGCACACGGTCTCCTCCCAGGAGATTCTGCTCGGTGCGAAGATCGGCGTCAGCTTCTCCAAATTCAGCGATAACGGTCCGATCGACGGTGACCTCGGCACCCTCGCCGATTTCATCGGCGGCGCCTACGGGCGCATTCGGTGGGGGATGTTCGGGATCCAGCTCGAAGCGCTCGCAGTCACCAAAGGCGCCGATTACGATCTGCCGGGTGAAAACGACTTCGAGATCAAGGTCGACTACGTCGAAGTCCCGCTGCTCGCTGTTCTGAACTTCCGATACGGTCGCTTCGCTCCCTACCTGATGGCCGGCCCGACGTTCGCCGCCGAGGTGCGCTGCCGGACCGAGTTTTTCGAGGATGATGTCGAGGTTCAGTTCGATTGTGATGACGCGGAGGCGAGGCCGCTCATCTTTGCGCGCAATACGGTCGACATCGGTGCGGCATTTGGTGGCGGTGTGATGATCGCGGTTGGGCCGGGCGCGGCCCTCATCGAAGCGCGCTACACCCACGGCCTGTCCGATATCAACGATTCGGAATTCGATGATACCACGATTCGAAACCGGTCGGCGTACTTCATGGCGGGGTATGCCTATCCGCTTCGTCGGCGCTGAACACGACGTGATCACGCTACGGGGCGAGGTGGTCCGCGCAACGCGTCGTTCGAGCACATTGACACGATTCATCCGTTCATGCTGCATGGTTGCAGCCGGGCTTGCGACCAGCGTACTGCCAGTCGACGCGCAGGTGAACGGAACGTCGATTGGCGCCAAAGTCGGCGTGAGCTGGTCGAGTTTCAACATCGAGCCGGACAGCGCGGACCAGAGTCGGCTGAGTTCGCTGACCGGAGGCGCCTTCATTCGTTTCGATCTGGGTTATGTCGGCCTGCAACCGGAACTGATGATCGTGACGAAGGGCTCGCGCACCGACACCGGCATCGAAGATGTCGAGGGCAGCATCAAACTCGACTACCTGGAAATCCCTCTGCTGCTCTACGTTCCCCTGCTGCAGGGAGGTGCCGTCCCCTACCTGCTCGCGGGGCCCGCGGTCGCGTTCGAACTCGCCTGCGAGGCCGAGGTCGAGTTTGGCGCGGTAGAGATCAGCGCTGGCTGCGATGACGAGGATGACAACGCGGCCGAACTGGTCGATCACGACAAGGTCGACTTCGGACTGATTGCGGGGCTCGGTCTTACGGTGCCCACCGGTCCCGGGGCAGCGCTGATTGAAGCACGCTACACGTTCGGGCTCCGCAAAATCCTCGAAGGCCCCGCGTTCAGTGCCCGGAACCGTTCGCTCGCGCTGCTTGTCGGTTACTCGCTTCCAATCGACTTCTGACCTTCTGCAAGGCCTGGTCGGTACGGTCAGGCCTGTATCAGTCGCGATTCTCCTTTCGTCCAGCCAGCCGAGCCAGCACCAGCGCATCGCGTTAGGGAAATTCCGTACACGCTCGTCGGCTGTACGCCAGCCAGGAATCCACCGAAATCGGACAGAACGCGAGATCGCGGAAGTGCATCCTTGTGTCGGCAGTTCGACACGGCTCGAAAGGAGAGCAACCATGAGGTACGCAAGGAAGATCTCGGTCCTGGCTGCGACGCTGGTTTTCGCCGCACCGGTGATGGCCCAGAATGAGGTGGATACAACGAAGGAAAAGGCGTCCACCGTCAGCACGGATTCGAGCAAGTCGAGTCTGCTCACGCAGCCCGCGATTGTGATCCAGCACTACCGGCCGCAGGACAAGCGTGGCATCAACATGTTCGAGTCGCCGAAGAACGATGACATTCCGTACACCGGCTTCAAGCTCGACTGGGGCGCGGCCTTCTCTCAGCAGTTCCAGTCGATCGACCACAGCAACAAGGCGGTCGAGATGCTGGACGCGGCAGGCAAGAACGTGAACGAGCTGATGACCATCGGCAGCGGGTTCAACACGGCGAGCGCAAACCTGTACCTGAATGCGCAGCTCGCCCCCGGAATCCGCGTCGCGATGACGACCTACCTCTCGTCCAGGCACCACAACGAGGCGTGGGTCAAGGATGGCTACATTCTGATCGACGACACGCCGATCGAATCCGAACTGCTCAGCGCGCTCATGAACTTCGTGACGATGCGGATCGGGCACTTCGAGATCAACTACGGCGACGCACACTTCCGCCGCAGTGACAACGGCAACGCGCTGTACAACCCGTTCGTCGGGAACTACATCCTCGACGCGTTCACAACGGAAGTCGGCGCGGAAGTCTACCTGCGGGCCGGCGCGCTCATGGCGATGGGCGCGATGACGGGCGGCGAAATCAAGGGCAACATTCTCACCCCCGAACACCGCAGCCCGGCGTATATCGCGAAGCTCGGCTTCGACCAGCAGATCAACCAGGACCTGCGCGTCCGGCTGACCGGGTCGAACTACAGAATCAATGAATCGCCCGCGAACACGTTGTTCGCCGGTGACCGGGCAGGCTCACGCTACTTCTTCGTCCTGGAGAATACTCAGGCAACGTCGACAGCACAGGCCTCGTCCGGGCTGATCAACCCGAACTTCCGCTACAAGGTGAACGCGTACCAGATCAACCCGTTCATCGAGTACAAGGGCGCTGAAATCTTCGGGGTGATCGAACAGGCCAAGGGTCGCTCGGCGACCGAGCAGGAAGAGCGGACCTGGAAGCAGTACGCAGTCGACGCGGTGTATCGCTTCGGCAGCGATGAACGGTTCTTCGCCGGCGCCCGCTACAACACGGCGATGGGCGAACTCACCGGGATCGCCAACGAGGTCAGTGTCGACCGGTACCAGATCGGTGCGGGCTGGTTCATTACCCCGAGCATGATGCTCAAGGGCGAATACGTGAACCAGAAGTACAACGACTTCCCGACCACCGACATTCGCAACGCGGGCAAGTTCAACGGGCTGGTGATGGAAGCGGTGGTCTCCTTCTAAATCCTCGGGGGGAGACGCAGGGCAGGGCCAGGTACCTTCGGGTGCCTGGTCCTGTTTTGCGTTTGTGCGCCATTCTGCGACTCCGGTGCCGAGGGCGGTTGCGCCAGCCGCGAACCGCGGCCGGAGGCTGTGGCGGTGGCGTGCCGAGGAACCGCGAACCGCGTCCGTTTCCGGTGGCGGGCCCGGGAACCGCGAGCTGCGGGCCGGTTGCGTGCCGGTAAGGCGTGGCTGTGAGGCGCTGTCGGTCGTGCCTCCGCGGCCGCGGTAAATTGACCACACGCGAGTGCAGGTCGGGCGTTCGGACGCTTATGCGGCACCAGACAGATCAATCGTCCAGACGCTGGGTTCAGGTGCCGATGCGTGGTCGATTGTTATGCCTGATGCCCCACAACCGACCAGGCGCGCGATGAATTTCCGCGTATGGGCAGTTGGCGGCGTGACGGCGGCTTTGGGCGTTTGGCGCCCGGCGGCGTGACGGCGGCTTTAGGCGCCTGGCGGCTTGACGGCGGCCTTGGGCGTTTGGCGCCTGGCGGCAGCTCGCGGGCGTCAGGCGCCTCACCCTGCACAACTCCGGCGGCGTTGTAGGCTCTGTCCCTACCGGAAATCCTCTTCCTCCCGACGGAACGTGGAGCCGGCGGATCGCAAGTTATTCTCATGAAAACGCACGTATGGATCATCGGATTTCTTGCGCTGGGCGCGGCGACACAGTTGCAGGCGCAGGAGCATGGGCCGGCGCCGCTGGTGAGGCCGGGCGAGGAGTTGACGTACGAGGTGCGGACGGCGCGCTTCGGCGTGATCGGGCAGGCGAAACTCCGTGTCGAAGCGGATACGATCGATGGGCGGAAAGCGCTTCGCCTCGCGTTCGACTTTGGCGGACGCGTCGCACTGTTCAAGGTGCAGGATCAGACGCGGTCGTGGCTCGACCCCGAGACGCTCAGCACGCTTCGGTACAGCAAGAGCGAGAAGAGTCCGATCGGCGAACGTGAAGAGCTCGTCAACGTGTCGGCGGAGCGGATGGTCTGGACCGAGGCCGGCGAGACGAATCCGCTTGCGTGCCCGGAACCACTCGATGAGCTCGCGATCATTTACCTGATCCGCGCACTCGAACCGAATACGTCGATGACGGTGACGCGGCACTTCGATGAAGCGCGTAACCCGATCGCAATCGAGAGCCTTGGGGCACGCAAGGTAGATGCGCTGGGCAGCGAGCAGATCGCAAACGCATTCCGCATGACCGTCCCGGATGCACGGCAGAAGAATGGCAAGAGTGAGTTGCGATTCTACATCAGCAACGATGCGGCCCGCGTTCCGCTGCGCATCGAATCGCGTATGCCGGTCGCCGGTGCGATGACGCTGAGCCTGGTGGGCATCACACCGGGCAGCGGACAGGTCGCGAATCGCTGATTTGACGACGGCGCGGGTTCGCGATTCGACGCGACCCGCACCCGGGCTCGACCTGGGGCCCACGCCGCCACACCGCCACACCGCCACACCGCCACACCGCCACACCGCCACGCAGGTGTGCCGCCGCACATGCCTGGCGGCCTGGCGTTCAACTCCACGCCTTGGCCGCCACGCACCGGGCGATCCAGGAAATCGTTGGCGGCGCAGCGGTTGGTTCGGCCGGTAAACCGCCACGCGCTGGCTGTCGATGCTGTGGTTGGCGGCGTACAGGGCGCGCCTCGCCGCCGCCCCGCCATGCGCTAGCGGTCGATGCTGTGGTTGGCGGCGCAAAAAAGCGCATCCTCACCGCCTCGTCACCTCGTCACCTCGGCACCGCGGCACCGCGATTCACCGGCACCGTACGCACATCCCCGACAATCGGGTCCGGCGTATACGTGACAGAATCCGGCGCTCCCCTACAGAACGGCAGTGGCGGTCAGGGCAGATTGATCCTGTCACTAACGCGAGACCAAAAAGAGGTTACGATGAAAGCCCTCCTGATCACTGCGGTACTGAGCGCACTTGCGGCGCAACTCGATACGATGCCTCTCGATCCGGAGAGCCGGATCTGGGTGAGCGGGACCTCGTCGGTGAAAGCGTTCCGTTGCGAGGCGAAGAAGATCGACGCGACGATCATGCCTGGCGCGGGGTCGACGGCGACGCTGCCGATCGCGAACCTGGTTCAGTCGGCGACAGTGGTCGTGCCGATCGAGAACCTGGACTGCAACAACGGCACGATGAACGGGCACATGCGCAAGGCGCTGAAGGCCGAGGAGAACCCGAAGCTCACCTGGACGATGACGAACTACACGATCGATGCGAGTGGCGCGATCGTGCTGAACGGGAAGCTCGGCATCGCGGGGAAGGAACTGCCGGTCGAGTTCCGCGGCACGGCACAGGATGAAAGTGATGGGCGCGTGCGCGTCGTGGCGAGCAAGGAGATCAAGATGACGGAGTGGGGCGTAAAACCGCCGTCGCTCATGCTCGGCTCGATGAAGGTGCACGATCCGGTTACCATCGGGATCGATGTGGTTGTGAAGCGCTGACACAGTGGCGGTCGCTTCGAAGTTCCGATAACCAGCGATGCGGCGGTGGCAAACGGAACGAAGAAGCAGACCAGGTGAGGGCAGACCAACCCAGGAGGTGATGCCCGAATTAAAGGGGGCCGGCGAAGAACCGGCCCCTTTCCGCATCATCAAGACGCGATCGGGTGTGTCGCGTCGCCGTGACAGGATGCGCAGCCATTAATGATGCGCTGCCATTGATGATGCGCTGCCATCAATTGGATGCGCTGCCATCTATGAGGCGCAGCGATCAGGGCCAGATGCGCGTCCATTCGTGCGACGGTGGGTTGATGAAGTAGCCAAGCACACCACCGATGGCTGCAGTGGGGATGGCCATGACCACGGCAATCTTGACGGCTTCACCGTTACACTCGTAACCACAGAGTTGGCTCAGACCAAGCCCTAAGGTCGCGCCCACAGCTCCACCCACGAGTGTGCCGGTTTGCCAGCCTCCACCGACATTCGTACGTCGTTCGATGACCTGCACCTCAGTCAGTTCAACAGGCTGTTGTCCGACGAGGAACGAAACGCCCGACCCCAACTGCACACGGCCCTGTGCGATTACTGCTGTGTCCGTGACGAGACGAACGAACCAGTTGCGGCGCTGGGCCAGGCGAAGCTGTTCCTGAATTTCCTGCGCGGGTGCAGCACTGGCGAGGGTCAGCAACGTCAGCATGAAGCAGAATGCTTTCATCCGGGTCCTCCGTGTCGGCCGTCGCTCGGTCGATCCCTCATTTCGGTTCTGCGGATCTTCGATGCGACAGTGTGGTGAGTCGAACGGGTTATGCGGGCGCTGCGGTGAGCTGATGGAATGTAGCGATTAGAGAGTCCGTGCGAAAACGAGGTCGTTCTGCAGATCGGTGCCGAGCAGGAACGTTTTCTCGCCGATCTGCTCGAATCCGCACTTCCGGTAGAACGCAATTGCACGTGGATTATGCTCCCAGACACCGAGCCAGAGCGTGCCTGCTCCGCGCTCGCGCGCCGTGTCGACAACGGCGTGCATCAGCTTCTGTGCGATGCCGTGTCCGTGCCACTCGGGCGATACGTAGAAGCGGCTCAGTTCGACCGGGGCGGGCCCGGTGACACTTGCGGCCGGCTCGCTTTGCACCAGATGCGCGTACCCGGCCAGTTTCGCGCCTGTCTCCCTCGGTGTCGCGCCCGTCTCGCTCGTGACTATTTCGGCGAGGAGGACCACGCCGTTCGGATCAGCAATTTCCGCTGCCTGTTTCTCAGGGCTGTACGCTTCGCTGAGATAAAGCTCGAGGTCGGTCGGGTTATTGTCCGGTCCGAATGTCTCGCGGAAAATCGCGGCCGCGAAGAAACTGAGTTGTTCTGCATCGGCGGGCGTCGCCGGTCGAATTGAGAGTTCGGAAGTCACAAGTTGCGCGCGGGTTATGCCTGGCGTGCCATCGAGAATCGCGCGGTCGCCTGTTCCGGCAGACCTGCATACCGAGGCTTGTGGAACAGGAAACCCTGCGTGAGGTGCACACCGAGGTCGCGCACGGTTTCGAACTCTTCGCGGCGTTCCACGCCTTCCGCGATGACCTTTGCCCCCTGCCCATTCGCGAAGTTTACCAGCGTTTCGACCAGGTTCTGCTTGAGGAAGTTGGTGTCGATGTTCGAGATCAGCGAGATGTCGAGCTTGATGTAGTCGGGCGCGAGGTTCGCGATGGAGCCGAGGCCGGCGTAGCCACTGCCTGCATCGTCGACGGCGAACTTGAAGCCGCGTTCCCGGAATGCGGCGAGGTATTCCTGGAACCGGGGGTAGTCCTTGATCGCGGTGCGCTCGGTAATCTCGAGCACGACGCGGCCGGGTTCGGTGATCCCGAGTTCCGCGGGGTCGAGGTTGCGGAACGATGGATCGTTGAAATCGTGCGGGTCAACGTTGAGGAAGAGATACTGCCCTTCCTTCAACTCGGAGATGATGCCCTCGACCGCGCGCTTGCGCAGCAGCCGCGAGAGTTCCCACAGCATGTTCGCTTCTTCGGCAACTTCGAAGAGCACTTCAGGCGAGCGCAGTTCACGCCGTGATCCGCGGGCGAGCGCTTCGTAGCCGTAGATCTCCTCGTTGCTGTTGAGGATGATCGGATGGTATTCGATGAACACCGCGCCTTCGCGGATCGTAGCCTTGAGGTCGCTCACCTTGCGGGAGCGCTCCCATTCCTCGGCGCCACGCGCGGCCTGCGCGGCTTCGCGGATGCCGCGGTAGATCAGCCGCTCGGTGCGGATCTTTGGATTGCGGAACACCGTCGCCGCACCCACATAGATGCCGCACAGCGCAGCGATGTCCTCGCCATGATCGTTTTCGACGCGCTGGCGCAGGTAGGTCTCGAGTTCCTGCGAGAGTGCCTTCAGTCTGCGCTCTGCAAGATCGGGAGAGGGCGGGACCTGGGTGAACAGGATGAAGTCATCATCGGCGATGTGCGAGACCATCATGATGTTCTCGGCGCTGGCGTGTTCGCGTGCGTAGAACTCGCGCAACGCTTCCGCGGTGTTCTCGAGCACATCGTCGAGCTTCTGCCAGCCGTAGATCTCCTCGATCTTTTCGTACCACACGAAGTGAATGTAGAGCACGGTGATCTCGCCGAGGCGGTCGAGCAGTTCACGCGCACGCTCGATCATGACCGCCAGGGTAGGGAAGCCGGTCAGCCGGTCGTACAGCAGTTCCTCGTAACGCAGCAGTTCGGCGGCTTCCTGGGCTTTGCGGGGTTCGGCGGCGCCGATCACACGCTGTTCGGCGATGCTGATCCGGGTTTCGATTTCCTCGGTCGAAGCGGGGAGCAGCAGCCATTCGTCGGCGCGGGAAAGGGCGGTGGCGTCGCAGGTAGAACCTTCGCTGCAGGCGAGCACGAGTCCCGCGCCGCTGCGCCGGGCGAGGCGACGATGAGGTTCGATCTCCTCATTCGTCGATAGCTCGGCGACCAGCACATCGCCGGAGAGCAGGCCGGCCTTCTCCCCGTCATTGTCCGGAAGGTGAACGATCTCGACGTCGAGCCGGCGGGCGGCTTCATCGAGCTTCGATCGCAGCTCGGGACTGCTCACCTGCGCGACAATTCTCACGCCTCGCGCTCCCTCGCCTTGAGGTTGCGCTCTACACGCTGTCCGAGTTCCTCGAGCCGGATCGGCTTCACCAGGTAGTCGTCCGCACCTGCACGCAGGCCCTCATGCTTGTCCGAGAAATCGCTGCGCGCGGTCAGCATGACGACGCGCGTTGTTCGCCCGAATTCCGGATGGTTCTTGATCACCCGGGCGACCTCCCAGCCGTCCATGCCGGGCATCATCACATCGAGCAGCACAACCGCGGGACGAACTTCTTCGAGGCGCGAGAGCGCTTCCTTGCCGTCCAGTGCGGTGGCGACCTCGTAACCCCGTGCCTCGAGATACGTCCGTACGATGTCGAGCGAATTGGGATCGTCATCTACAACCAGAATCGGTGTGTCTTTCATCTCACCCATCACCAGATCTCACCTTGTCCCCGATCATCAGCCAGAGTGCCGCACCTGCGAAGGGAAGTCCGACCACCAGCACGGTCCATGGCAATTTCATCCGCGCGCGTCGGCTGCTGCCGAGGATGGACTGGATCGCCCAGACATCGAGCACAAACACGGCCAGAACCAGGATCAGGCGCATCGACCGACCCCGGCGCCCGGCTGTTGTCTCGCAGAGAGGAAGATCGGGGCAAGAAATGCGCCCCGATCCTCAACTGGTCCGTTCATTGGACCACGGAGCATGATCGGTGTAACTGCCATTGAATACCTTGTACGCGCGCCCTGCAATTATTGTCCGACCGCCTTTGCCGCCGCGAGCCGCGGAGAACGTGCGAACTGCAGCTCGTGCAGTCGGGCGTAGAGCCCTCTCCGGGCGAGCAGTTCGAGGTGTGTACCCTGTTCGCGCAATTCTCCATGATGGAAAACGAGGATGCGATCTGCATTCTGGATGGTCGAGAGTCGATGCGCGATGACCAGCGACGTGCGTCCGGCCAGGAGCGTCTCGATTGCTTCCTCGATGCGCTGTTCGAGCGCGGAGTCGACAGAACTGGTCGCTTCGTCAAGCACGAGCACGAGCGGATCGAAGGCGAGGGCGCGTGCGAAGGAGAGCAGTTGGCGCTCACCGATCGAAATGGAGGCGCCGCGTTCCCCGAGCGGGGTGTCGTGTCTGAGTGGCAGCCGTTCCACGAAGCGGTCAGCACCGACGCGCTCGAGGGCAGCGAACACGCGGTCGTCCGGGATGTCTGTGCCGAGCCGCACGTTGTGCGCAACGCTGCGGCTGAACAGGAAAACGTCCTGGAGTACGAGGCTGATGCGCGACCGGAGCTCATGCGCGTCAATGTCGCGCAGCGGCACGCCGTCGAACAGGATCTCCCCACGCTGCGGTTCGTAGAAACGCATGAGAAGTCCGATCAGCGTGGTTTTGCCCGCGCCTGTATGCCCGACGACCGCAACGCGTTCGCCGGGTTCAGCGGTGAAGCTGATGTCGCGCAGGACCCACTGCCAGTCGTCGCCGTCGCTCGGCTGACTTTTGCCCTGTTCGGTAACGTAGGCGAACCACACGTTGCGGAATTCGATGCGTCCGCGTCCGGGCTGTGGCAGCGGGCGCAACGCAGCGCCGGTCGTTTCCGCAGGTGTGTCGAGCAGCGAGAAAATGCGTTCGGACGATGCCATCGCGCCCTGCAGCATATTGTACTTCTCGGAGAGGTCCTGGATCGGGCGGAAAAACCGTCGCGCGTACTGCAGGAACGCGGCGACCGCGCCGACACTGAGCGTATTGCGCAGCACCTCGCCGCCGCCGTAAAGCAGGATCGCGGCGAGGGCGACCGAGGTCAGCAGTTCGACCAGCGGGAAAAAGAGCGCGTACCAGGTGATCGAGCGGAGGTGCGCGTCGAGGTACTCGCGGTCAACAGCACGGAACTGCTCCCCGGTTTCCTCCTCACGACCGAAAAGCTGCACCACCGCGATGCCGGAGAGGCGCTCCTGCAGGAAAGCGTTGATGCGGGCGAGGCGGACGCGAATGTCGCGATACGATTCGCGGATCTTCCGCCGGAACACCGCGGCGGTCAGCATGACCAGCGGCATGACCGCGAGGGTGACCAGTGCGAGTTGCCAGTCCATCACGAACATCGCACCGATGATCAGCACGAGCGTGAAGACATCGCCGAACACGGTCACGACGCCGCTGCTGAACAGCTCGTTGAGGACCTCGACGTCGCTGGTGACGCGGGTCATCAGCCGGCCGACCGGGTTGCGGTCGTAGAAGGGCAGCCCGAGGCGTTGCAGGTGGCCGAAGATTTCGCGCCGCAGGTCGTACATGACGCGCTGTCCCAGCCAGGTGGTCAGCAGCGTCTGTGCGTACTCGAGAATGAAGGCGGCGGTCATCGCGCCGATGAAGACGGCGGCGAGGATGCCAAGCAGGCGGGTGTCACGGTTTGGGATCGCCTCGTCGAGGGCGATCCGGGTCAGCCAGGGCGCGACCAGTTCGACAGCGGCGGCGCCCAGGAGGATCAGAATGGCGAGCACAACCCGGCCGCGGTACGGCCTGAGGTAGCTCAGCAATCTGCGCATCAGCCGCGCATCGTAGGCCTTTCCAAGTGCTTCTTCTTCGTGGTGTGACTCGCTCAACTCTATTCCCCTCGGAGCCGCCTCTGTTCATCCCGGAGGCGGCGCCGTTCCTCGCGTACACGCAAACGTGCGTCCCTGGCCGTCTCGCCCGGGGCGCGGACCTGGATATCGACGCCACCCATCAAGGCTAAACCACGAATGCGCAGTACCGGTGCCTCGGGGGAGGTGACGGCGGGGCGATGCTCGAGGTGTTCGAAGCCGCCCATGAAGGCAAAGCCGTCGGCGTCGATGGCCAGTCCGGGCGGCACGATGATATCGCAGCCGCCCATGATGCAGACCAGCTCCAGTTCTGTTACCCCGGGGCCGAACTGGGCTTCCCTGAAGTCGAGGTCGGCGCCGCCCATGAGGGCGAGGAGCCTGATTTTGCGGGCGGGGGTCCAGCGGCCGCGCCGTTCGACGCCGCCCATGATCGCGATGAGGTTCTGACTTTCGCGGATCTCGTGGGGTGCGGCCTGCGCGGGAGCCGGCGCGACCGCACTCGGGGTTGCGGGTACCTTCAGGTCCGCGATCAGATGGTCGAGGTCCTCCAGCTTCCCCGCATTGTGCGCGCGATCCAGTCGCTGTTCGAACTCCTCGAGGGTCAGGCGGTCCTGCGCGAACTGATCGACCAGCACCTTGATCGTGTGTTCGCGACGTTCGCGCAGTGCGGGCCCGGAGGGAAGGGGTGCATTTTCCAATTGAGTCTCGTATCCGATTGCAGAACAAGGCGATCCTAATTGTCTGACCTGCCTGTTCGAGTGGCAAGACAGCGGTTGATTCCAAACCCGGCTGGACCTAAGTTCTCGCACCTCCCTCGACCCGTTCCGAGTTCGATGAAGAACCTTTTGGCATACCTCGACCGCATTCAGGGCCGCCTGTACGCACTGTTCGGTGTGGCGATTCTCGGCATGGTCGTCATCTGGCTGGCCGGCAATGAGGTCACCACGTCCTTTGTGGACCAGGTTGGTGAAAGCCTCGAGCGCGCCCGTGGCAGTTCGGCGGTTGCGCTGAACACGCAGAGCGCGCTGCTCTCGCAGATCGCCGTCGGCCAGCAGCAACTGATTCGCCCTGACGAGCACAACCTCGCCACGTTCGACAGCCTCTCGACCGAAGTCCGCCAGTTCCTCAACGAGTACAAGGAACTGGCCGGCGAAGAGCAGCGCGGCGAGCTGAACCGGCTGACCGACCTGCATACCCGACTCGAGCAGGAACTCCGGGCCGCGTTCGGCGAATCGACCGGTGGCATCACGGCGGCGGGGCTGAACCGGCTCGCGAACGTCGATTCGATGCTGCACGAGGTGCGCCTGCGGACGGCGATCCTGAACCGCGCGGAAGCGAACCGGGCGGAAAACGCCGCGACCGCCGCGGCTTTACGCACGGAAAACCTGCAGACCGCATCCATCGTCATTGCGATCCTCGCCGCGGTCATTACGATGCTGATCGGGTTCAGCACGATGCACGCGATCAACGGGCCGCTGAACCGATTGGTGAGCGCCGCGAACCAGCTTGGGGAAGGCGACCTGAACGTGAGCGTGGATGGGCGCATGCCGGTCGAGTTCCGCGTGCTCGCGGGCGCGTTCACCGGGATGGCGGAGCGCATGCGGACCATGGTCGGGGAGACCGTATCGACGGCGCGGAAAATCGGGGCGAGCGCATCGGACCTGTCCAGCATTTCGGAGCAGGTGGCGGCGTCGAGCGGGGAGGTTTCGACGGCGATGGTCGGCATCACGACCGGCGCCGAGGAACAGGCCGCCGGGTTGCGCAGCATCGACGAGGCGCTGCATGAGATGCGGCAGCGCGCCGAGGAGATGGAATCGAGTTCGGCCGAGGTGCGTGCGCAGGGTGAGCGGATCCGCGAACTCGCCGAGCAGCGCCGTCTCGATGTGCAGCGCGCACTCGGGACCCTGCTGGAAGTGCGCGAGGTTGTGCATCGCTCCAGCACCGAAGTGAACGAACTGCAGCAGTCCTCGGAGCGAATCACCGAATTCGTGGAGACGATTCAGGGCATCGCCCGGCAGACCAACCTGCTCGCGCTCAACGCCGCGATCGAAGCGGCGCGCGCGGGCGAACACGGCCGCGGGTTTGGCGTGGTTGCGGAGGAAGTACGCAAACTCGCCGATGGCAGTGCCCGCGCGGCGGATGAAGTGGCCGCTACGGTCAAACACATCCGCAGGCAGATCGAAGACGCAGTCACCACGATGAGTGTGGGTGCGGCGAAAGTCGCAGGCGTCGAGGCGGTGTCGAAAGGCGCGGAATCCGCATTCGAAGACATTGTCAGCGCGGTGGCGCATGTTCGTGAAGCGGCCGCGCGCGTGACCGTTGCGGCGGACCAGAACCGGGTGGCCGTGAAGACGGTCGAAGCGACCGTGCGCGGTGTTGGTGAAACCGCCGAATCGCACGCGGCGAGTGCGGAGGAAGTCAGTGCGGCCGCGGAAGAACAGTCGGCCGCAACACAGGAGATGAGCGCGGCCAGCGTGGAACTGCTTCAGGCCGCTGAACGGCTCAAGGATCTCGTGGCAGGGTTCCGCACATGATGCTGATTGACCGCGCCATGCGCGTCGCGAACGTCATGACGGGGTTCCGCAGGTGAATTTTGTTTCCTGGATTCTGTTCGGGCTGATTGCCGGCGGGATCGCAAAATTTCTGATGCCGGGCAAGGATCCGGGCGGCTGCCTGATCACGATCATTCTCGGCATTGTGGGCGCCGTCCTCGGCGGTGCAATTGGCGACTGGTTCGGCATCGGCCCCGTCACGGGCTTCAACCTGCACTCGCTCGGGCTCGCAATTGCCGGATCCTTCATTCTGCTGCTGATTTTCCGGCTGTTTATCTACCAGCGCCGGAGGGATCGGCGCGGTCGCTGAGAACCGCGAGGACCTGCTCGAGGTGCACACCCTGCGCGCGCGCCGCAACCATGATGTGGTAGAGCAGGTCGGCCGCTTCTTCCGGAATCCGCACCTCGTCATCCGCGCTGCAGGCCAACGCAAGCTCGACCGCTTCCTCGCCCAGCTTCTTGAGTCGCAGATTTGTATCGTTCAGCAATTTCGCGGTGTAGCTGCCGGAAGCTGATGCATTCATGCGCGCGTCGATGACATCAGCGAGCGCGACCAGCGTCGGGCTGGCGCCAAAGCAGCTTCGTTCGCCCGTGTGACAGGTCGGTCCGGACGGGAGCACACGCGCGAGCAGTGCGTCGTGATCACAGTCCGCATGCAGCGACACCAGCCTCAGTATGTTACCGCTGGTTTCACCCTTCTGCCACAACTGAGCTCGCCTGCGCGAGTAGAACCAGAGCGTGCGCGATTCGAGGGTTTGCTCGAGCGATTCCCGATTCGCATACCCGAGCATCAGGACTTCGCCGGTCGATGCGTGCTGCGCGATCACGGGGATCAGCCCTGCCGAATCGTAGCGCAACTTGGCGAGCTGTCCGAGCGTTTCGATATTCATGACTGAGCGATCAGGTCGCGGATTTCGCGGGCGAGCGCGGCGTTGGTGGAGATGGCGCTGCCGCCACGATGCGTGCGATTGCCGGCCCAGTCGCTAAACACACCGCCGGCTTCTTCGATGATCGGCTTGAGTGCGGCGGCATCCCACGGCGACATGATCGGGTCGAACATCGCTTCGGCGCGCCCGGTCGCAACGAGTGCGTGGCCGTAGCAGTCGCCCCAGGTGCGAACCAACCCGGCCTTTTGCCGGACCCGGTCCCACCCTGCACCGTAACCCTGCTCCTCGGCGCTCTCGTAACTGGTGGTCAGCACGAGTGCGTCTTCAATACGCATCGAATCCGAGACGCGTGCGCGTCGACCGTTGAACCAGCAGCCTTCGCCTGCAGCGGCCCAGACAGTCTCATCTAGGGCAGGGAAGTGCGCGACGCCGATGACGGCTTCATCCGCTTCTTCGAGTGCGAGCAGCACGCCGAAAAGCGGAACGCCATGCACAAAGGAACGGGTGCCATCGATCGGGTCGACGATCCAGCGGCGAAGCGCGCCCGGGCGGGTTTCGCCGAACTCTTCACCGAGAATCGCATCATCGGGGAAACGCGCTTCGATGAGGTCACGCACCAGTTCTTCGGCCGCACGATCGGCTGCGGTTACCGGTGTTGCATCCGGTTTGGTTTCCGCGGCGATGCCCGTCTGGTACTGTGCGAGCGCGACGCGCCCCGCACGCCAGGCGACCTCGACAGCGAAGTCGACCAGGTTACGAAAAGGTTCGCGGTTCATGCAGTGGCGCTGGGCGAATGCGTCTCGCGGACGGGAATCCCGGCTTCGGCGAGGAGTCGCTTGACCTCGGTGATGGTTGTGGTGCGGTCGTGGAAAATGCCCGCGACGAGTGCGGCGTCCGCGCCGGCAAGCATGAACGCATCGCGGACGTGTTCGGCCTTGCCCGCGCCGCCACTCGCGATCACGGGCACGCTGAGTGCCTCGACGACCTGACCGGTCAGCTCGAGGTCGTATCCGGTTTTCCGGCCATCCTGATCGATGCTCGTGATCAGGATTTCGCCCGCGCCGAGTTGTTCGCAGCGGCGCGCCCAGGCGACGGCATCCAGCTCGGTGGGTGTGCGGCCGCCATGCGTGAACACACGGAACCATGTGCCGCTCGCGGCGCGCGCGGGTGCATCCCCCTGCCCGGTCGGCGCGTCGGTGCGCGCGAGAATTTCGAGCTGCCGTTTCTCGACCCGCGCATCGATGCTCGCAACTACGCACTGTGCACCGTAGCGCGCGCTGGCTTCCCCGATCAGCTCGGGACGGACAACCGCGGCCGTGTTGATGCTGACCTTGTCGGCGCCGGCGCGCAGGATGTTGCCGATGTCGCCGATGTCCTGCACACCGCCCCCAACGGTGAGCGGGATGAACAGGCTCTCCGCCGTTCGTCGGACTACATCGAGCAGCGTCTGCCGGCCTTCGGCCGACGCGGAGATGTCGAGGAACACGATCTCATCGGCGCCTTCGCTCTCGTAGCGTCGCGCCAGTTCGACCGGATCGCCAACATCGCGCAGTCCCTCGAAGTTGATCCCCTTCACCACACGCCCGTCCTTTACATCCAGGCAGACGATGATGCGTTTCTTCAGCATCGTCTCAGACCTCCTGTCGCTCGACGCGCACCGCACCCTTCGTGCTGAACACCGTGCCGGAATCGGCAAGCGCCTGGCGCAGGGCGAGACCGAACGCCTTGAAGGCGGCCTCGATGATGTGGTGTCGATCTCTCCCGCGCAGTACCCGCACGTGCAGCGTCATCCCCGCATTTTCGGCGCACGACCGGAGGAAATGCTCGTAGAGCGAACCGGGCAGCCTGCCTTCGTAGTAGAACCGCCCACCCGCATCGAGTGTCGCTTCGACCAGCGCCTCGTCCATGGGAACTACGGCATGCCCGAAGCGGCCACAGGTGGCCGGGATCGCGTCGCGCAGGGCCAGGCCGAGCGTGATCGCGACATCTTCAATCAGGTGGTGCCGCAGGTCTCCGCCCGCCCGTATGGCGAGATTCAGGCCAGCGTACCGCGCGAGCGTGATCAGCATGTGATCGAGGAACGGCTCACCCGTCTCGATCGCCGCCTGTCCGGCTTCGAGCGAGAGGGTCAGCTCGATGCGGGTCTCACGGGTCTCACGAACCAGTTTCATCGCCTTCGCCCTCCGGGGTCCGGGTCCCGACCCCGCCAGTGTAGAGCGCCATGCCGAGCACTGCCCCGGCGACGCCGCTGGCTTCCAGCGCGGTGAGGTCCGCTTCATCGCGGATGCCGCCCGCGGCGAAAAGCGGGTGGCGGCTGTGTTTGACCGCTGTGCTGAAGAGCACGGGGTCGACGCCGCTCATGCGGCCTTCCCGGCTGACGTCGGTCACGAGGACCGCCGCCCAGTCGAGGTGGTTGGCCGAATCGAGCAGGTCGAGCAGCCGCAGCCGTGTGGTCGCGGTCCAGCCGCGGGTCAGCACCACGCCCTCGCGAGTGTCCGCTGCGAGCACGAGTTTGTCGGGGTATTCCCGGGCCACGCGATTGCGCCATTCGGCGTCCTCGACCGCGCGCGTACCGACGATGACGCGCGTCGCGCCAGCGTCGAGCAGTTCGGCGATGCGCTCCTCCTCGCGTACGCCTCCGCCAACCTGAACAGGGATCGAGACCGCGGCGATGACCTCGCGGATCAGTTCGCTGTTCGAGCCGCTGCCAAGCGCTGCATCGAGGTCGATGACGTGCAGCGCTTCAAAGCCCTGCTGCTCCCAGTCGCGTGCGACGGCTACCGGGTCGGCGATGCGCACCCGCAACTCTTCCGGGTGGCCACCAACCAGTTGTACCACTTCGCCCGCCTTCAGGTCTATTGCTGCAAATCGGATCAAGCACGCACCTGTCGCAGAAAGTTTTGGATCAGGCGCAGACCCGGTTCGCCACTCTTTTCGGGGTGGAATTGCACACCCCAGGTGCGATCTCGTCGCACGGCAGCAGCGAACCGTTCGCCTTCATAGGCGGTCCACGCGATGATTTCCATGGGATCGACCGGGTCAGCCACGAAGCTGTTCGCGTAGTACGCGTCGAGCTCGGGCAGATCCTGGAAAAGCGGATCAGCCACGGAGGGATTCACCGAGTTCCAGCCGATCTGGGGGACCCGGCGTGCCCGGAGCCTGCGCACGTGACCGTGCAGGGCGCCGAGCCCCATGCCGAGCCCCTCCTCGCTGGTGTCGAACAGGAGCTGCATGCCGAGGCAGATGCCAAGGCAGGGGAACCCCGAAGCGAGCGCGGCGCGCAACGCGGCGCCCATCGGGGTGAGTGTTGCAGCGGCAGGACCGAACGCACCGACACCGGGCAGGACCATTGCATTCGCCCGCAGCGCTTCATCCACGTCCGGTGTGATGTAGACACGTGCACCACCGACCTCGAGCGCCTTGGCAAGCGAATGCAAATTGCCCGCGCCGTAATCGAAGAGCGCCACTCTCATCGTGCGCGCAACTCCGCGAGGAATCGTTCCATCAGCTCCCATGGTCCTATCGAAACACGAACGCAGTCGCCGAGCTGCGGAAGCGCCGGAAACGCACGCACCGCAACCCCTTTCGTTCGCAACGTTCCGGCCAGTGTTTCAGCAGTAAACGGTGCAGGCGACTGCATCAGCAGGAAATTGCCACCAGACTCGTAAACGCGCACGTCCATGGTCGTCAAACAGTTCATCAGGCGAGCCCGGTTCTGCCTGACCTGCACGATGTTGTCGCGTACCCAGTCGAGATCGTTGCGCAGAACTTCGAGCGCCGCTGTTTCAGCGATTGCATTCACCTTGTAGGGTCCACGCGACTTCTCGACCTCGCGAATCAGCTCCGCGGGCCCGATGGCAAAACCGATGCGCAGTCCCGCCAGCCCGAACGCCTTCGACATGGTCCGCAGCGACAATGTACGACGCGAGCGGACAACCTCGCCCGCGAGCCCGCCATCATGGAAGTCCGCGTACGCTTCGTCGAGCAGTAGAATGCCCGGCAGATGGTCGTCGAGGGCGAGCAGTTGCTCACGCGGGAAGACCGTACCGGTCGGATTGTTCGGATTGCAAACGTAGGTCACACGCGGGCGCGCCGCGGCCAGCCCAGCGACATCGAGTTGCAACGAAGATGTGAACGGGACCGGCACCGATTGCAGCGCGTTCATGCGCGCAAAGTTCTCCACCATCCCGAACGTCGGCGTCGGAAATACGACGCGATCACCCGGTTCACAGAATGCGCGCAATGCCGAATCGATCACATCATCGGAGCCGCAACCCGTCGCGATGTTCTCCGGCTCGACACCGAGCCAGTCCGCGATCGCCTGTTTCAATTCAATCGCGAATACCGATGGGTATCGGGTGATTCGCGCGTTGGGCAATGCGGAAAGAAATCTGCGCACCGAAGGCGCCACCCCGAACAGGTTGGTGTTGTCGCTGAGGTCGACTTCGCAGGGCACACGTTTCGGGTCGTACAGTTCGATGTCGGCGTATGCATTGCGCAGCAACGGTGTGCTGGGCAGCGACGCGTCTGCTTCAGCCCGCGCGTTTGCGGCGGCGGCGTGCGCCGGGAGTCCCTCAGCCGTCGCCAGCACTGCGGTCGTCTGTGACAGGGCGCGCGCAGCCGCCGCATCAACTTCCTGCCAGGTGAAGCTGCGCATGAAATCGAGCGTGGAAAGCCCGGAGTACACACGCGCCAGGCCCGCGGTTGGCAGCACGTGGTTCGCGCCGGTCAGGTAATCGCCAAACGCGACCGAGCTGCCGCTGCCGAGAAACACCGTGCCCGCACAGCGTACACGATCGAGCTGATCGCGCGCATCGCGCATCAGCAGCAGCAGATGTTCGGGCGCGTACTGTTCCGCAAACTCGAACAGCGCGTCGTCATCCGCAGCCAGCAGCAGCGCACCGTTGTTTACGAGTGCAGCGCTAATGATCGTTGCGCGCGGTTGGCGCGGCAGCGTCCGCTCGAGTGCGCGGTATACATCATCGATCAGAGAGGGACTGGTGGTCGCCAACACGACCGCGGCGTCGGGATCGTGTTCCGCCTGCGCGAGCAGTTCGACCGCGACGATCTCCGGGTCCGCGCTGTCATCCGCGAGGATAAGGATTTCGGAGGGTCCGGCGGGATTGTCGATCCCGACGGTGCCGGTGAGCTGGCGCTTCGCTTCGGTGACGTACGCATTGCCCGGCCCGACCACTTTGTCGACGCGCGGCACAGTCCCGGTGCCGAGCGCGAGTGCCGCGATTGCACCCGCGCCGCCGAGTGCGAACAGTCGGTCCGCGCCGCCGATCTCGCATGCGGCCAGCACGGTTGGATGAGGCAGCCCATCCGGACCTGCCGGCGAACACACGACGACTTCCTCGACGCCCGCAACACGCGCGGGCACTACACCCATCAGCACGCTGCTCGGGTACGCGGCGCGGCCACCCGGCGCGTACACGCCGACGCGGCGGAGCGGCTCCGTGCGACGACCGAGCTTCACTCCCGGTCGCACCTCCATTTCGAGGTCGCGCGGGCGCTGCGCGTCGTGGAACGCTCGAATCGATGCGGCCGCCTGTCTGAGCCCCTCAACAACCGCGGCGTCGAGTTGTTCGAGAGCGTACCGCCACGCGATTCGCGGGACTTCGAATTGCTCGAGCTGCACGCCGTCGAAACGTGCGACCTGTTCGCGCAGTGCAGCATCGCCGCGGGTCCTCACATCGTCGATGATCGCCTCGACTGCGGCGACCACGTTGTCCAGCGAGGCACCGCCACGTTCGAACAGCAATCTTCGTTGATCGGCGGTGAGTTGTGCGATGTCAGTCCCGACGGGAAGCGCCAACGAGAGTGCGATTTGTGTGCTCACGGCATCAACCTTTCGATGCGTGTGACCAGGATTCCGGTCCCGCCGAGCGCCCGCAGGTCGGCGATGGTGCGGTAGATCTCGCGCTGATCGACCACGGCGTGGGCCGCGACGTATTCGCCGCCGTCGAGCACATCGACGATGGTCGGTCCGGAAATACCGGGCAGGATGCGTTTGACATCCGCGAGCACGCCCCGCGGCACGTTGGCCATCAGGTAACGCTTGTCACGTGCACGGAGAACCGACTCGAGTGCAACGAGGAGTTCCCTTACGCTGCGCTCGCGTTCGGGCTGGTCAGGCAGATCCGGTCGGCCGATCAGCAGTGCGGTCGAAACCATCACGGTTTCGATTTCACGAAGGCCGTTCACCTTCAGGGTCGAGCCGGTGGAGACCAGGTCGACGATGATGTCGGCTACGCCGAGGTGTGGCACGATCTCTACTGCGCCGGTCACGGGCACGATGGCGACCGGGCGTCCGCGCTGTGCGAAGAAATCGGCGGTCAGCCGCGGGAACACGGTCGCGACGCGAGCACCCGCGACAACATCTTCGATGCTGCCGATGCCGCTGTCCTCGCTGCAGGCAACCGCGAGTCTGCACCGCCCGAAGCCCAGATCGAGCAGCACATCGACGGAGCGCGCGGACTCCGCGACCAGGTCGGCGCCGGTGATGCCCAGGTCCGCCGCGCCATCGGCGACGTACTCGGGGATGTCGCGCGCATTCACAAAAATTGCGCTGAATTCTTCGCCGAGTGACGCCTGCAGGGCGCGGTCGGCGCGCGCATCAACTTCCAGTCCGGCGCGCTCCAGCAACTCGCGCGCGCCTTCAGCAAGCCGCCCCTTGTTCGGCAGTGCGATCCGAATCATATCCTCAAGACTTCGATACAAATAAAAAAAGGCCCGTCGACAAATTCGACGGGCCGCAACGGACCAACGCTTCGCTGACAGGCGCAGCTACACGTCACCGTCCCGACCCGTCGGGCCGTGATGGTGATGCAGATGATGCTGCGCGCTGACGAATTGCGTGATCATGCCGCAAAGCTGACGGTTCTCCGGCGAAGTGTCAACGCCACTGCCTGCTGCAATGCCTGCACGAACGTGCCGATGCGTAATGACTCGACCGCGCTGACGACCGATGCGCCGCTCGAAGTGTGGGCTGTGCGGGCTTTATGGCGCGCGTCGAAAAGGTGGCGGTCGGGGGCGGCGGTGGGGTGGATGTTCGGCGGAGTGGCGCGCTGCGCGTCAGCCGATTGGGGAACAACCGCTGAATCGACGGGGGCAAATCGATCCGGATGGCGCTTCAGCGAGCGTTGCTCGCCAGCAGCGCAACGGCTCCCCAGATTGTACGCCCACTCAACAACTTCAAACCGAGGTGCAACTGTGAGCCAGGTAAGCTTCTTTCGCTGGGAAGAAATGCCGAAGGAGAAGGTCAGTGACATGCTCGATCGCCGTCTGATCACGGGCGACAAAATGATGCTTGCGCACGTATACCTGAAGAAGGGGTGCGTGGTCCCGCAGCATTCGCATGAGAACGAACAACTGACCTACATCCTCGAAGGTGCGTTGCACTTCTACATCGGCGAAGACAAGAGCGAGGAAGTCATCGTACGTGCGGGCGAGGTGTTGCACATCCCTGCGCATGTTCCGCACGAAGCGGTTGCGCTCGAGGACACGCTCGATGTCGATATCTTCAGCCCGCCGCGCGAGGACTGGCTGGCCAGGACGGACGCGTACCTGAGGCGTTGACGTGGAACTCGGGCTCAAGGGCAAGGTCGCGCTGGTTGCGGCATCGAGCCAGGGACTCGGCCGCGCCATCGCCGACGAACTCGCCGCGGAAGGCGCGCGCCTGGTCATCTCCTCGCGCGGCGGGGAAAAGCTCGCGCGTGCAACCGAAGCGCTGACCGCCGCGGGCGCGGAGGTACTGCCCGTCGCATGCGACCTCGCCACCGAGGAAGGTGCACGCAAACTGGTCGAACAGGCACTCGCGCATTACGGCGCGGTCGACGTGCTCGTCACCAACACCGGCGGCCCGCCAGCGGGTCCGTTCGATTCACACTCGATCGAGCAGTGGCGCGCAAGCGTGCGCAACAATCTTGAAAGTGTCGTGCTGCTCGTGCAGGGTGTACTGCCGGTGATGAAGGAGCGCCGCTGGGGGCGGATCATCAACGTGACGTCGATTTCGGTGAAACAGCCGGTCGACAACCTGATCCTGTCGAACAGCATCCGTGCAGCAGTAACGGGTATGGCGCGGACGCTCGCCAATGAAGTCGCGCGCTGGGGCATCACGGTCAACAACGTGCTGCCGGGCTGGACTCGCACGGAACGCATCGACGAACTCGCTGCAGCAATTGCAAAGCGGGATCGGATCAGCGAAGCCGAAGCGCGTGCCGGCTGGGAAAGCGAAATCCCGATGCGGCGGCTCGGCGAGCCTCGCGAACTCGCTGCACTCGTAGCATTCCTCGCCTCCGAACGCGCGGCCTACATCACCGCGCAGTCGATTCCCGTCGACGGCGGCTGGATCCGTTCGCTCTACTGAGTAAGCTGCGATTCGAAAAAACGCGCGGCCTGGTGTTCCGCCCAGAACACCGGCCGCCGGATCGTTCCCGAAATGAATCCGACGTGCCCGCCCCGCTCCGTGATCACCGCGGTGATGCACGGGTTGTCAGCAGCCGCTTTCCGCGGGATCGCATCGCGCGGAATGAACGGATCGTCCTCCGCCTGCAGCAGCAGTGTGGGAATACGAATCGCTCCGATGAACTGGTAGGAACTGCTGCGCGCGTAGTAGTCGTCCGCACCGTTGAAGCCATGCAACGGCGCCGTGATCGCGTCGTCGAAGTCGTAGAAGCTGCGCGCCTTTCGCACGCGCTCGAGATCGAGCCCGTCCGGCAGCAGATGCGCCTTGAGCTCGATTTTGCGGATCAGCGATTTCACGAAAATCCCGGTGTAGAACCGCCCCATCGCCGAGGTGTCCAGCAACCGCGCGCCCGCACCGAGATCGTACGGCACCGACACCGCAACCGCCGCATCGACACAGCGCCGTGCCGCTTCGCCCTGCTCACCGAGATACTTGAGCAGCGCGTTCCCGCCGAGCGAAAACCCGATCACGCCGATACGCCGGTCCGGGAAACGCGCCCGCAGCAACGAAAGCACAAAACCGATATCGCCGGTCTCACCGGAGTGATAGAACCGCGCGGTCCGGTTCATCTCGCCGCTGCAGGATCGGAAGTTCACGCCCAGCGCAGCGATGCCCCGTTCGGCGAGCATGCGATACGTGTTCACCGCGTACCCGCGCCGTGCCGAGCCTTCGAGCCCGTGGAACAGCACGACCAGCGGCGCCGAGTCCGGCACTCCGGTCACAAAATCGAGGTCGAGAAAATCGCCATCCGATGTTTCAATGCGTTCGCGCCGGAACGCAGGCAGCGGAGCCCGTCGCAGGAATCGGCCGCTGATCGTCTGCGCGTGCGCGTTGGCCAGCAGCGCCGCGGGCTCGAATGGGTCGGGCTGGAATACCGGTCGTACTGCGTTCTTCTGCACGTCGTTCTCGGGTTCGGTGTACGCTGGCGGGGAAGGTAATCCCCCTCGGCCGGCCATTCCACGCTCACGCTCTCGCTTTCGGGAGTTCTCCGCCGCCGGGGGAAGTAACGGATCGTTAGCGAAAGCGAGAGCGAGAGCGAGAGCGTAAAGGCACGCCCACGCCCGCTGCTCCGCAGGTGCGCGGCGGGCCGCCAGCCGCCACGCATGTGCGCCGCCGGGAACGCCTGGCGGGTTGGCGGTCAGCGCGACCGTCCCGTCGGTCCGCAGGTGCGCCGTGCGCCGCCACGCATGTGCGCCGCCGGGGATGCGCGGCGGGTTTGCGGTCGGAGAGACCGTCCCGCCGCCAAGCAACCGAGCGGCGGCCTTGTGCCTGGCGGCGCATCGGTCATTAGTGCGGTTAAACCGCCACGCACCGGGCGCAGGGGCGATCCGTGGCGGCCTGCAGCACGGCCGGGGCGCGCTCGCTTCCGCCTTTCGGCGGTTTCCCGCCCTTTCGCGCTCTCGCTCTCGCTAACGCTTTCGCTTTCGGCAGTTTCCCGCCGCCCGGATGTGCGCCGCCCGCCGCCACGGACGCCGCGCGCCGCCCGCAGGTGCGCCGTGCGCCGCCACGCATGTGCGCCGCCGGGGATGCGCGGCGGGTTTGCGGTCGGAGAGCCCGTTCCGCCGCCAAGCAACCGAGCGGCGGCCTTCTGCCTGGCGGCGCACGGGTCGACGGCGCGGTTAAGCCGCCACGCACCGGGCGCAGGGGCGATCCGTGGCGGCCTGCAGCACGGCCGGAGCGCGCTCGCTTCCGCTTTTCGGCAGTTCCCGCCGTCCCACGCTCTCGCTCTCGCTAACGCTTTCGCTTTCGGCAGTTTCCCGCCCTTTCACGCTCTCGCTCTCGCACTCGCTAACGCTTTCGCTTTCGCAGTTCTCCGCTGTCCCACGCTAACGCTTTCGCTTTCGGTGCTTCCCCGCCGGCCGAGGGGAGAAACAGATCGTTAGCGAAAGCGAGAGCGAGAGCGAGAGCGTAGGGGCGCTCGCGCCCACGCCCGCGCCCACGCCCACGCCCACGCCCGTGCCCGCGCCCAACTTCCCGACCGGAACGGGGTACAGAAAGGACTGTCCCGCCTCTGGCCAGCGGCCGCACGGGCGTGGAGTATTCAGCACGACCCGTTATGGCTTCCGTCAGGCTTTACACGTGAAGGATCGCATCGTCATCAGGAATGCCCGGCAGCACAATCTGAAGGGCATCGACCTTGAACTGCCGCGTCGTACACTCGTGGTTGTAACCGGCCCGAGTGGATCGGGGAAGTCTACGCTCGCGTTCGACACGCTGTACGCGGAAGGGCAGCGTCGGTACGTCGAATCGCTGTCGACGTACGCGAAGCAGTTTCTCGAGCGCATGGAGAAGCCCGCGGTCGATCTGGTCGAGGGGATCAGCCCGGCGGTTGCGATCGAGCAGAAGAACCCGACCCGGACCAGTCGCTCCACGGTCGGTACAGCCACCGAGGTATACGACTACCTGCGTCTGCTGTTTGCCCGCGCGGGGCGGACCCACTGTCCGGTGTGTGATCGGGTGGTCCGCCCGGACACCATCCAGTCCGCGACCGATCGGCTGCTAGCCCTCGAAGAAGGCACCCGGCTGGTCATCACGTTTCCGCTGCCGCGCAGTGCGCGTGTGTCGCATGCGACGCTCGTCGAGAATCTGAAGGCACTCGGCTTCATGCGAGTCATGGTCGGGGGCGAGATGGTCGATCTCGATGAGCCTGGCACCGAGGATCCCGCAAAACTCGGCCACGATTTCGGGCACACCGAGGAGTTGCTCGTGGTCGTCGATCGTGTTGTGGCTGCGCCGGACGTTCGAGAGCGACTCGCGGATTCGCTGACCACCGCGTTCAATGAGGGCGAGGGGCAGGTCATCGTGGTGCAGCCTGGCGCGGATGAGCGCATCCGTTTCAGCGACCGGTTCCACTGTCCGGACCACCCGGAGATTCGCTTCCTCAATCCGTCGCCGCGGCTGTTCTCGTTCAACAACCCGTACGGCTCGTGCAGGAAGTGCACGGGCTTCGGTGCGACGCTTGAATACGCGGAAGACCTGATCGTGCCGAATCCGGCGCGCGCGCTGAAGGAAGGTGCGGTCGATCCGTGGAATGCGCCGCGTTACGGCAAGGCACGCACGCGCCTGATGAACTTCGCGAAGAAGATGGGCGTGAAGACCGATGTGCCGTGGGAAGACCTGCCGGACGACTTCAGGCACGCGGTGATCCACGGCATCAAGGGATTCGAAGGCGTGATCCCGTTCCTTCGCTCGAAGGAAGAGAAGCGCTACAAGCAGTACATCCGCGTCTACCTTCGGCAGTATCAGCGTGCGTTCCCGTGTTCCGAGTGCGGTGGTGCTCGTCTGCGGCCGGAAGCGCTGTACGTGCGCATCGGCGATCTCAACATCGGGCAGGCGAGCGAACTGCCGGTTTCCGAACTTGCGCCGTGGCTCGAACACGTCGGGTGCGAAGATGCGGGTGTGTTCTCGCCGCAGGAACACGCGATCGCAGAGCCGATCGTGCGCGAACTGCGTTCACGGCTGCAGTTTCTCGACGCGGTCGGGCTCGGGTACCTCTCGCTTTCGCGCCAGACACGCACGTTGTCCGGCGGCGAAGCGCAGCGCATCTCGCTGTCGAATTCGCTCGGCTCGCGACTGGTCGATACGCTTTACGTGCTCGATGAGCCGACCATCGGGCTGCACCCGCGCGATACCGATCGCCTGCTCGATGTGCTGACGAAGCTGCGCGATGGCGGCAACTCTGTTGTCATGGTCGAACACGATGAGGCCGCCATTCGTCGCGCGGATCAGGTCGTTGAGCTAGGGCCGGGCAGCGGCGAAAAGGGCGGAACCATCGTGTTCCAGGGTTCCGTCGACGAACTCCTGCAGCAGCAGACCTCGACGGCAAAACACCTGCGCAAGGAAGAAGACTCGCCGCTGAAAGCGCCTGCACGTTCGCGCATCATCGGCCCGCGGCTCAAACTCCTCGGCGCAAGGCTGCACAACCTGCACGGCGTCGACTTCGAAGCGCCACTCGGCGCACTCACCGTGGTTACGGGCGTCAGCGGTTCGGGGAAAAGCACACTCGTGCACGATGTGCTGTATCGCGCACTCGAACGTGAACTCGCCGAAGGCGAAACCACTGCGAAGCAGCACCTCGGCGAAGAAATCGGCGAGTACGATCGGCTCGAGAATGCAGGAAACATCGACGCGGTTGTGCTGATCGATCAGGAACCGATCGGCCGCACGTTCCGTTCGAATCCGGTCACGTACATCAAGGCATTCGACTTCGTCCGCGAAATTTTCTCGCGGCAGCCGCTATCGGTTCAGCGCGGCTACACGCCCGGCCACTTCTCGTTCAACGTGAAGGGTGGCCGCTGCGAAGCGTGTCAGGGCGATGGCGTCATGCAGGTCGAGATGGTTTTCCTCGCCGATGTCTTCGTGCCGTGTGATATCTGCGGTGGCGCGCGCTACAAGCCGGAGATCCTCGAAGTGAAATACAAGGATCTGAACATCCGGCAGGTGCTCGACCTCACCATCGATGAGGCGATTCGGTTTTTCCTGAAGGAAGACCGACTCGGGCAGATGCTGTGGCAACTGCAGCAGGTCGGGCTCGGGTATCTGCGACTCGGACAGCCGGCGCCAACGCTCTCAGGAGGCGAAGCGCAGCGGCTCAAGATCGCGCGGGAACTGATCGGTGCAGGCAAGCGGCGCGGCAATCGACTCTACATTCTCGATGAGCCGACTACCGGCCTGAGCGGCGCGGAGGTCCGCAAGCTGCTGCAGGTGCTGCATCGTCTGCTCGATGCCGGCCACACGGTGATCGTCATCGAACACAACCTCGACGTCATCCTCGCCGCCGACTGGATCGTCGACCTCGGGCCCGACGCCGGGGAGGCGGGCGGCCGCGTGATTGCAAGCGCACCGCCCGAGCAGGTCGCGAAAGTCCAGGGCAGCCATACCGGCCGCTACATCGCACAGGCGCTCGCGGAACGCAAACGCGCGCTCGCACGCAGAGATTGACGGGCGTGGGCCTGTCCCGAAGTTCCGCCCCGGCGTATCCTACGGAATGACGAAGAATCGCCTCTATTCCGGCTTGTTCCTGCTCGTGCTCGCCGGTTGCGGTAGCGACGGCACCGGCGTGGAACGCACGCTCCAGGTCTCGACCGTTGGACGAATGGAGCGCGGAGCGGAACTCGCGCTGGTGGTGACGGAGGGCAGCGACACGATCCCCGCAGCGCAGGTCCAGTGGTCTGCCAACCCGGCCGCCGCGGTCGAACTGCTGGCCGGTGGGCGGGTTCGTCTGCTGCAGACAGGTGCCGTCACGCTGACCGCGCAGAGCGGCGGCCTCAGCGCGAAGCTCGATGTGACGGTCGCGGCGCCGCCCATGCTGGTCCTCGATATCACGGCCGACGGGAATCGCGACATCTACACGGTTGCGCTCGACGGTGGGGACCTGCGCAAGCTGACCACGCACGCTTCGGTGGATGAAGCCCCGACCGTCGCGGGCAATACTGTGGTCTTCTCGACCTACCGGGACGGAAACGCGGAATTGTACTCGTACACGCTGCCGAACGGGCCCGAAACCCGACTCACGAACACCTCGACCGATGAGCAGTATCCTGCGCTTTCCCCGAATGGCGAGCGGCTCGCATTCACGCGCGCCGCGCCCGGCGGAATTCCGCGCGTCTACGTCGCGCCAACCGCCAGCCTCGGCAACGCACAACTCGCCGCAACGGGTGTGAGCGGCGGATTCATCCTCGAAGGCAGTCCATCGTGGGCGAGCAATACGATGCTCATCTTCACCAGTGCGGTGCGCGGCACCAACGACCTGTTCATGGTAAATGCGCCGCCCGCCGCACCCAGCGATCTCGTCGTGCGCGCCGGCCCGGATGTCGACGCAATCGCTGCCCCGGATGGGCGCACCGTCCTGTTTGCGGCGCCGGTGGCCGGCGACCCGAGCGCTGACCTCGAACTCCACGCGGTCGATCTGCAGACACGCGCGATCCGCGTGCTGCTGCGTCGCCCGGGTATGGATTCGCGCGCGATTCAACTGACCGATGGCCGTGTCGTCTTTGTTGCCCTCGAGCCGGATCCCGATCGGCTGTACTGGTTCGATCCGGAAGAGCCGACCACACTGCACCTGATCCCACTGGGAGAAGGCATGATTCCCGGGCGGCTGGCGCAGGTCCGCTGAGGCCGGGCGCGAAGGGGGAAGGTCGGCGCCGCGGCACCCATGAATCCGCAGCCCGGCCGCTTCTGGTCCGGTCCATTGGTCGGTTGACGCCCGCTCACTCGATTTTTTCGGAAAAAGTCTTGCCCTGTTTGTACGGTTCTGCATACATTTCCCGCTCTCTTGGTTCCAGACAACAACACGGGGACGTAAGCCGGGAACGGCTCTTTTGCACCTCCATCACAGGTGGACCACAAAAATGGACCTGCGAACTGAAGCGAAATCGACCATGCAGGAAGCGAAATCGGAACGGCGCCCGTGGGTGGGTCCGCGCGTTGAGGAAATGCCCCGGCTCACCGAGCTGACGCTGCAGACCGGCCCCGCCATTCCGGGCGGCGGCGGCACGGGTGGCGGCGGCTCGACCGTCTTCTAGTCTGCGGGCTGTAGCTTAATAATCGATGCTCCTTGGTTTTGCGCTGACGCAGCACTGCAATCTGCGCTGTCCGCACTGCATCCGTGATGACGTCACCACGGTGCGATCTCTTTCCGCGGATTTCGTGCTCTCAGTCACAGACCAGGCGCGCGAGTTGTTCGGAGAAACGGCCACCTCCTTCACGGGGGGTGAGCCGTTGCTTCATCCTGAGTTCGAGCCATTGCTGGCCGGCCTGCACGAGCGCGGGGTTGCCTACCGCTTCGTGAGCAATGGGTGGCACCTGAAGCGAGTGATGCCACTGCTGGACCGCTACCGGCCGATGTCGGTGCGGCTCAGCCTCTCCGGCGCAGACGAGCCGGTGCACGACGAAGAGCGCGGGCGTGGCAGTTTCCGCCGTGTGCTGCTCTCGATCGCGCTGCTCACAAGTCGCGCGATCCCAACCTGGCTGGCCATTGTCATCGACCAGCGTACCCGTCATCAGATTCGCGAGGTAGCCGATCTTGCCGAATCGCTGGGTGTGAGCGGGCTGCAGTACATCCTGCCGCAACCGGTACCGGCGAGTGTTTCGCGGGGAAGCGATCTTCCGCCCGAAGCGTGGTGGGAGGTTACCGCGGAAGTGAAGGCACTCGCGGCGGAAGCAGGGCGCCGAACCTTCATCGAGATGTCTTACGGGCACCCGATGGGCGAGTTGGAGACCGCATGCGAGACGTTTTCGCAGAAGCGTGTCTACGTCGATGCGTTCGGGCGGCTGTCACTCTGCTGTCAGCTCTCGGATTACGGCAACAACGAAGCGGACGTCATCGCCGACCTGCACACCACGCCGCTGCGCGCCGCATGGCCGCTGTATCTCGAGCGACTGCAGCAGTTGCAGTCCGGCATGATGCAGTTGCGTGAGGGGGATGATCCGGTTGCACCGTTCCCCTGTTTGCGTTGTGCGCGCGCGTGCGGCAAGCTCGCGTTCCTCGATGGCGTTGCGGGTAACCCGTTCGCGCCTGTGCGCAGTCGCACACTCCCGGTCTTTGCCGCTGCAGTCTGATCAGGCGCAGACCATGGGCGCTGGCGACCTCGCTCAACTTCATTTACGACAGCACTCGGAATACCGGGATCTCAGCAAGGAGATTCGCATGGGAGCGACCAGACGTGGGACCACGATCCGCATCGTAGCTCTGGTGCTGGCGACTGTTCTCGCTGCGTGTCAGGAAGTGCCGGTCGAATCGAATCGGCCGGAGCCACCGGTTACAGAGGTTCCGGATTCGACGCTCGCGCACGGTGTGCGGGTGTTCGCGGCCGAGTGCAAGGCAAATGTGCGCCAGCAGAAGGTCGAGTGTGGCGCACCGGCTTCGATTCCGGGCCTTTCACCGGACCTCATCGTCGGTGGACAGAACCAGTACGTCACTCTCGCATCGACCAATGTGAACTACGATGGTGCGCAGTTCACGTTCGATGCGACCGTGCGCAACCTGATCCCGCAGCCGATGGGGACCACCGATGCCGACACCAAAGCTCCCGCTCCTGGCGGCGTCAAGGTGTTCTTACTGGATCCACCGGCCGTTACCGATGGCAGCGGCTCGATCACGGTGGTGAGTGACGGGACGAGCACTTTCACGAACGCCGATCAGCACTACTACCAGTACAACACGGTCCTTGATCAGTACGAGGTGAGTTCCGCCCGGACCTGGCGCTTCGATATGCCGGGCACGGTGAACACGTTCAGTTTCCGCGTGCTGGTTTCCGCGCCGGTCCCGTATCCCGACGGTTACATCGACGTGAGCGGCCCGTCCGAACTGCGCTACACGCCACGGCAGTTCGCTGCGACCGTGCGCAGTGCGGTCGGAACTGCGATTCCCTCGATGCCCATCACCTGGTCGGTTTCCGACACGACGATGGCCGCGGTCGACCCTGCCGGCATGACCATGCCGAAGCGCGCGGGCAGCATCCGGATCACGGCGGAGTCCGAACTGAACGGCATGCCGGTGAGTGGCGGAATAAACACCACGGTCCGTCCGATCCGGCGCATGTGGACCGGCACGGCAGGGACAACCGAGTGGGACAACAACGATAACTGGTCCCCCGCGATCGCTCCGGTCGCGACGGACACGGCCGTCATCACGGATAGTGTGGCCACGGTGTTTCCGGTGCTCACGCGGAATACGCAGATCGGCGGGCTGATTCTCGAACAGCGAAACGCCACACCTGCGACGCTGGATATCGGGCCCTGGATGCTGACCGCTTCGGGTGATGTGCTGGCGGGCCTCAATACCAGAATCGACGGCAGCAGCGGTCGACTCACGCTGGCCGGTTTCAATAGCACGGTCGGCGGCCAGTTGCCGAGGGTCAGCGTGAGCGGGCGCTATTCGCTGGTGTCCAATCTCACGGTCCGCGGACCGCTGCGCTCGGAACTCGGGCGGATTCGGAACGATCGGTTCCGAATCCGCGTGAATTCGCAGTAAGCCCATGGACCATTCATTCGCCTGGAACAGTCTGGATTGCAGCAGATGAAACACGTTGTATCGCCGAACGTGCTGGCCGCCGGTCTCGCCGAAGAGACTGTGCTGTTGCACCTCGGTTCGAAGCGCTACTTCCGCCTCAATGCAACGGGCGCGGTTGTATGGAAGGGACTCGAACAGGGGCTCGAACGGAACGCACTGGTTGAACGGTTGACCAGCGAGTTCGATGTCGCGCCCACCGAAGCTGCCAGTGAAGTGGAGCGGCTGCTCGCTGAACTGCTGCAGCTCGATCTCGTTGAAACACGCGACACATGAAGCCCGGCAGCACGCAGTTGTTCCTCGCAACGACAGGAGCCAAACCGTGACCCAAAGAACGCGATTCACCAATCTGCTTTTCGGGATGCTGCTCGCGTGCGGATTGATCGCAGTGCCAGCCGCTCCTGTGGCGGCACAGTCCGACATCCTGCTCCAGCTCCGTTCCGGTACCCCCGCGGGCGACCGCTTCCGCGTCGACAGCGCCGGCGGGTTCGTAGCGATGGGACAGATCGGGATCGGCATCATCCCCGCCTCCGGTGCCGGCTGGCGCATGATGTGGCATCCGTACAAGGTCGCATTCCGCGCCGGCTACGCTGATGCGGGCGGGCAGATGGATGACGCCAACATCGGGTTCTACTCGTGGGCGGGCGGCGCGTTGAACATCGCGTCGGGCAACTACGCCTTCGCGATGGGGAACCAGAACACGGCCGAGGCGCAGTGCGGAGTTGCGCTGGGGTCCGGCAACAAGGTGTGGGGATCGGGTGGCTCTTTCGGCACCTGCGGACTTGCACTTGGCCTGAACAACCATGTTCGGGACCAGGCGGGCGTCGCCCTCGGTCAGAACAACAACTCCGATGGCGATGCAGCCGTTGCCATTGGCTACACTACGACGGCCGATGCCGACTACTCCATGGCGTTCGGCTATCGCGCCTCGACCAATGGCCACACGGGTGCAAAGGTCTTCGGCGATGCGTCGACAACCGATTCCATCGAAGCCGTCGCAAACAATGAATTTGCCGTGCGCGCCGCCGGTGGATACCGCTTCCGCACGAACGCCACATTGACCACCGGGTGCAACCTCCCGGCCGGCAGTGGTGCCTTCACCTGCTCTTCGAGCAAGTTGCTCAAGGAACTCTACACGCCCGTTGATCATGAGCAGATCCTGCAGAAGGTGGCCGGGCTGACCATCGAGCGCTGGCAGTACATCGGCGACCCGTCCGATAGCTGGCACCTCGGTCCGTACGCAGAAGAATTCATGGACGCATTCGGGCTCGGCAATGACCGCACCGCGATCGGCCACATCGACGGTACCGGTGTTGCTCTCGCCGCCAGCAAGGCTCTCGAGGCACGGACCCGTGCACTGCGCGAGCAGAACGATGCGCTCAAAGCGGAGAATGCCGAGCTCCGGCAGCGAATGGCCGACTTCGAAAAACGGCTGCTCGAACTCGAACGGAATCAGAAACGCTGAAATTTGCAAAATGAAGAAAGGCGGGCCGTGTTCTGCGGCCCGCCTTTCTAATATCTTACAGGCCAATGTCGCCCCGTGAATTACACCCCGTGTCGATCGTCACCGGAACGATCGCAGCGCTGCGCGCACCGCGCTGGCTGGAGCAGCCGCAACTCAGGCGGCTGCTCGGTGGCTGGTCGGGCGAGGAAGTGCCGACATCGGCTGCGGAGTGCGCGCTGCGCTGGGCTTACCGCGCGATGCGCATCCTGGCCCGCCTCCCCGGTGGGTACTGGAAGAACACCTGCCTCTACCGCAGCGTCGCCGGTTCGCTCGTACTTCGGCAGTACGGCATCGGCTCACGGCTGCACATCGGCGCCCGTGCCGAACAGGGCGAGATCACCGCACATGCCTGGCTTGATCTGCCCGGCGGCGCGCCCCAGCCCTACGAACCCCTGACCCCCGCCGGCCTGGGCCCGGCCCGCTGATTCTGCCGCAGCGCCTGTTGCTCTCGGATGGCTCTCTCAGCCTGGCCTGGCCGGCTGAGCTGACGCCGGTCATTCGCCGCTGGCTGCCTCTGCGCCCGCCGCGTGGCCGACCGATGCGAGGTTCGGCATCGATCCAGTTGCGGGTCCCGACCCGGACCATTCCCCCCGCACCAGCGTCGCCTTCGCTGCTGCGCTTCGGCACCCTGCACGTCTATCCGGCGCGGGAACGATTCCTGTTCCGCGGTGAGCAGGAAACGACCTGGGGGACGGTGGATGTCGGTCGCGGGCGGGCCCGTCTGTGGGTCGACCCCGCCGATTCCCGGGATGAAGAGGCCTACTATGCCCTCGCCATCGCGACGGCACTCCTGCTCAGCGGACAGCAGCGCGCACTGATCCACGGCGGAGCGCTGGTACGACCGGGCGGTGGCGCCTGGCTGCTGATCGGCGACAGCCATGCCGGCAAGTCCTCCACCATCGCGACCGCGACCGCGGCCGCCTGGGACTTCCTCTCCGATGACCAGATCATCGTCTGGCCGGGGCGCGAAGGGATCGTCGCGGAGGGACTGCTACGCCGGTTTCACCTCGATTCCGGCTATACCGACCGTGTGGTCACCGGCCGGCGCGATCGGGTTACGCCGCAAGCGCTGAAAAACGGCTGCTGGCGCCGCAACGCGCCTCTGGAGGGGGTGCTTTTCCCGGTCGTATGCGCGGACGAGCCCACCCGATTGCAGCGGGTCACGCAGGCGGAGGCGCTCGCACTCATCATCCGGCAATCGCCCTGGCTCATCGCCGATCGATCTTCCGCCACCTCCGTGCTCGGCCTGTTTACTCGAATCGCGACACTGCCCGCGTATCGACTGCGCCTCGGGCTCGACAGCTACAACCAGCCCGCCGTCCTGGGCGCCGTGCTCGGCGCGCTGCAACCGGTCTGACCCGCGCGATCGCCCGGTCCAACTTTCACGAGCCGGGCCCCGAGCAGATCCGATCCAATCGCTTCCATTGGCCGATTGCGTAATCAAGCTACCAGTGTATTTTCCGAGCCGGCCTTACCCCGGTAACGTTGAATTTCGTGAGCAACTGGTGTCCATACAGCCGTTGTTTTTCGTGAAGTGGAACTGCACCACACCCTTTCACCGCGGGCAAGGATAGCGAATGAAAAAACGCAGCCGCGTACTTCCGGCCCTGCTGCTGGTTTTGGCAGCGGCGTGCCGCGAGATGCCGGTCGAACCCCCCGTTGTTCCCGCCGCCGAAGACCCCTCGATCCAGGAACCGCCCAATACTTTGCGGATCCTCGCACTGGATTGTGCGGCCAATGTACGATCCCTGAACGTCACGTGTGGCCAGCCGACTCTGCCCGACGGCATTTCGGCCGACCTCATCGTCGGCGGACAGAATCTGTACGTTGCGTTGACATCGTCGAATGTGACGTACAATTCGGGGACGGGACAATTCACGTTCGATGCGACCGTCAAAAACCTGATTCCCCAGCCGCTGGGCACGCTGGATGGCACAACCCCGGCCGGGAGCGGGGTTCGCGTGTTTCTGGCTGAGGGGCCAACGGTCACGGGAGGAACCGGATCGGCCTCGGTCATTCCGGACGGCTTCGGCACGTTCACCTCGGCGGGCCAGCCGTACTACCAGTACAATGAGGTGCTGAGCCAGAACCAGGTTTCCGGGGCAAAGACATGGACGTTCGTCATGCCCCCGACCGTTACGAACTTCGCCTTCAAGGTATTCGTTTCCGCGCCGGTGCAGTGGCCCGACGGATACGTGTCCCTCGATGACAGGTTGCCGGGCGAGTCGTACGGCTCGCTTCACCCGACCAGCGGCCACACGTTGACCGCGGCGATCAGGACGGCAGTGGGGAATGCAGTGGCGGGGCCGGTCACCTGGGGGACAACCGATCCGGCCTGCGCGACGGTGGATGCGGCTGGCGCGGTCTCCGGCGTCCGTGCGGGTACCTGCACCATTACGGCCGAGGCAACACTGAACGGGGTTCCGGTTTCCGGCGGTCTGGCCTTCACAATCACGGGAATGACCCGGACCTGGAACGGGTCCGTCAGCACCGATTTCGAAGACGGTGCAAACTGGGATCTGGGTGTTTCCCCCGCGAGCAGCGACTCAATCACCGTTCCGGCCGGCGCTCCGAATTCGCCGGTACTGACCGCTTCCCGCGGCATCGGCGGCGTCAACGTCGAGGACAATGCCACTCTTGGTCTCGCGTCGTTCGACCTCACGGTCGGCGCGAACCTGCAGACCGGATACAGCGCCGGATCGGGTGTGCTGGCGACGACCGGCCGGCTGATCCTCAACGGGGCCGATGCAACGGTAGCCGGCCGCGTTCCGTCCGTGCTGGTGACCGCTCCCTACTCGCTCGCGGGCGACCTTTACGTGATTGCTCCGCTACAGACTGACCTGGCCGCTCTGTTTTCCGACTACCACCTGATCGAGGTAACTTCGCAATGACGCGCCCAATCCTTCGCCGAATGAACTGGAGCCGTGTGGCCCTGGTCCTCGGGACGCTGATGGCAGGCAGCGCCGCACCGCAGATCACGCCGGAATCTTCGGCACAATCCACCACGCTATTGCGGCTGCGGGCCGGTTCACCCGCCGCGGACCGGTTTCGCGTCGACAGCAGTGGTTCCTTCGTGGCGTACGGATTCGTGCGCGACGTCGGCAATACGACCGGATGCGCCGCGCAGATCCCGGCCTCCGGCGCTGGCACCCGTTTCATGTGGCATGGCTGCCGCGGCTCCGTGCGGTTCGGCCGCGCTCCCCTGGGGCCGGGTGCAACCACCTGGGACGATGCGAACATGGATGACTTTACCTTCGCCGGCGGCAATCAGGTCATCGCGTCCGACTACGGCGCATTCGCCTACGGCGACCAGGTGACCGTTTCATCGACGGTCGGCGTCGGCTTCGGCTCGGGGGTGCTCGTCTCCGGTACCGCCGGGTTCAGTGCGGGCGCGCAGAACGTGTGCAGCGGGTTTGCCTGTACTGCCATCGGCTACACCGTCCGGGCCGGTGGCCAGGGCTCGGTCGCGCTCGGCTACCGCACCACCGCGAACAACGACTACGCCGTGGCGATCGGTTATCGCGCCAGCAACAACAGCCACACCGGGACGATGGTCATGGGCGACGAGTCGACGACCGACTCTGTTCGTAACCAGGCCGATAACGAGTTCCGCGCGCGCTACAATGGCGGGTTCCGGCTCCGTGTAAGTACCGCCGCGAACGGGAACACCCCGGGTGCGGGGGGCAATGTCGGCTGCGATCTGACCGTGGCGGTCCCGACCTGGACGTGTGCGTCCAGCCGTAACGTGAAGCATAGCTTTACCGATGTCGACGGCGAGGACGTCCTGCAGCGACTGGCGGCGATGCCGGTCACGACGTGGATCATGAATGGCGATACGACCAACACGCTGCACATGGGCCCGGTCGCCGAGGATTTCTACAAAGCCTTCGGTCTGGGGATCGGCGAGACGGCGATCGGGCTCGGCGACATCGACGGCGTCAGTATCGCCGCGGCCAAGGCCCTCGAATCACGAACTCGACAACTCATGGACGAGAACGGCAGGCTCAAAGAAGACCTCCGAAGAGCCGACGAGCGCCTCGCCGCTCTCGAGGCCCAGTTGAAGGCAATTCAGGCAAAGTTGAACGAAAAACGATAGAATCCCCGCCGACCCTGGTCTCTGCAACGAGACCAGGGTCGGATTCGTCGGACCCGTACCCGCACCGGACCGCACCGGACCGCACCGCACGGTACCCGCACCGCACCGTACCCGCTAACATGGCCGAAATCGCTGTCGCGCAATAAAATACCCCCACGCTCGCGCGCGTATGCGCGGGCACAATACGCGCGCGCGCGGGTATCAAACAGCTACCGTCCGAGGGGTTAACGACTCGGGGCGGTCCCGCCGGTTCGCGCGAGTCGAGCAGGCATCCCCAAACAGGATAACGAAGCGAATGGCGACCACGCCGCCGGACCAGCCGCAGGACGAGGCGACCGAGAGCGCACAGCCTCAGGAGCGGGTTGTACCCCGCCTGATCGAAAAGGAAATGCGCGACTCGTTCCTCGATTATTCGATGAGCGTGATCGTGCAGCGTGCGCTGCCGGATGTACGCGATGGACTGAAGCCGGTGCACCGGCGCATCCTGTTCGCGATGAACGAAAGCGGCCTGACCGCAGGCCGCCCGTACAAGAAGAGCGCGACGGTCGTCGGTGAAGTGCTCGGTAAATACCATCCGCACGGCGACATGGCAGTTTACGAAGCCATGGTGCGCATGGTCCAGGATTTCTCGCTGCGTTACCCGCTGGTCGATGGCCAGGGCAACTTCGGCTCGATCGATGGCGACAGCGCCGCGGCCTACCGTTACACGGAGGCGCGACTCAAGCCGATCGCAATGGAGTTGCTGCGCGACATCGACAAGGAAACCGTCGATTTCACGCCGAACTTCGACGATCAGCGCGTCGAGCCGCGGGTGCTGCCGGCCAAGGTGCCGAATCTGCTGGTCAACGGCAGCAGCGGCATCGCGGTCGGCATGGCGACCAACATTCCGCCGCACAACCTGCGCGAAGTGGTCGATGCATGTATTCACGTGATCGATCATCGCGATTGCGCGGTTCACGACCTGTTCCAGTTCATCAAGGGTCCTGACTTCCCGACCGGTGGCTATATCTGCGGCTGGGAGGGGGTCAAGGAAGCGTACGAGACCGGACGCGGCCGCATCGTCATGCGCGCGCGCACGGACATCGAAACGCTGGATAGCGGACGCGAGCAGATCATCGTGACCGAGATCCCGTTCATGGTGAACAAGGCGCGCACGATCGAGCAGATCGCCGAGCTCGTACGGGAAAAGAAGATCACCGACATCTCGGGCCTGCGCGACGAGTCCGATCGCGACGGCATCCGCGTCGTCATCGAACTCAAGCGCGATGCGATTCCGGCCATCGTGCTGAACCAGTTGTTCAAGCACACGCAACTGCAGTCGACCTTCGGCGTCATCATGCTTGCGCTGCACGATGGCGAGCCGAAGATCATGACCCTGAAGGAGATGCTCCTGCACTTCGTCGAACATCGCCACTCTGTGGTGGTGCGTCGAACGGAGTATGAGCTGAAGCAGGCGCTCGACCGCGAGCACATCCTGGAAGGACTCAAGATCGCGGTCGACGCGATCGACGAAGTGGTCGAGCTGATCAAGGCATCGCCCGACACGGACACCGCACACGAGCGGCTGCGCGAACGGTTCGGTCTTTCCGAACGGCAGGCGAAGGCGATCCTCGATATGCGTCTCGGCCGGCTCACCGGACTCGAGATCGAGAAGCTGGAGGCCGAACTCGCCGAGGTGCGCGCGACCATCGCGGACCTGCGCGATATCCTCGGTAATGAGCCGCGGCGCTGGCAGATCATCAAGGACGAATTGCGTGAGCTGTCGGAGAAGTACGGCGATGCGCGCCGCACCGAGATCATCATGACCGACAGCACGATGTCACTCGAGGATCTGCTCGCCGACGAAGACATGGTGATCACTATCTCGCACGCGGGCTATGTCAAGCGACTGCCGGTCGACACCTACCGCGCCCAGCGGCGTGGCGGACGCGGCATCCAGGGTGCGCAGAAGAAGGAAGAGGACTGGCTCGAACACCTCTACCTGGGACGCACGCACGACTACCTGATGGTCTTCACCAAACAGGGACACTGCTACTGGCTCAAGGTGCACCAGATCCCGGTTGCCAGTCGCGATGCGCGCGGCAAGCCGATCGTCAATCTGCTCGCACTCCGTCCGGAAGAACGCATCGCCGCGGTTGTCCCCGTGCGCGAGTTCAGCCCGGATCGTTCGCTGATGTTCGCCACGCGCCAGGGTGTGGTGAAGAAGACTCCGCTCGACGCGTACAAGAACGTCCGTGTTGTCGGGGTCAACGCGATCAACATCGATAGCGATGATGAACTGATCGATGTGCAGATCACGAGTGGCGATGACGAGGTGATCCTGGCCACGCGCAACGGCATGGCGATCCGTTTCCATGAATCCGATGTGCGCAGCATGGGCCGAGTCGCTACCGGCGTGCGCGGGATCCGCCTCCGCGAGGAAGATGTCGTGGTCGGCATGGTCGTGGTAAACCGCGAAACCGCGGATCGCGCAACGCTGCTGGTCGTGAGCGAAAACGGAAGAGGCAAGCGCACCGCAATCGACGACTACCGCTTCCAGAGCCGCGGTGGCTCCGGCGTGATCAATCTGCGCCTGAACGAACAGACCGGTCGCGTGGTCGCGATCAAGGGCGTACTGCCCAACGATGAACTGATGCTGATCACGCGAAATGGAGTGATCAATCGTCAGAGCGTGAACGAAATCCGCGTCATCGGTCGTGCCACGCAGGGGGTGCGACTCGTATCCCTCGACGCTGGTGATGCCATCGTCGATGTGGCACGCCTGGTGCCCGACGAGGACGCACCCGCTCCGGTCGATGGCGGCGACGGCGACCATCCCGCGCCCGAGTCACCCGATGAACTCGCACCTGCGGGTGGGGTTCAGGACAACGCGCCTGAACTCGCCGACGCCACCGACTACACGGACACGGAGCTCGAGTCATGACGCCACTCGTCACCGTGGACAGCATCTCTGCCGCAGCGTTTTCGCTGCGGCAGGTTGCCATCCGGACGCCCCTTCTGGCCGCACCCTGGCTCGAACAGCGGATCAACGCGCCGGTCCGACTCAAGGCGGAAAACCTCCAGCACGCGGGCGCATTCAAGATTCGCGGCGCGTACACGATGATCTCACGCCTGCCGGAAGAGGTACGCAGCCGCGGAGTCATTACCTACTCGTCGGGCAACCACGCGCAGGCGGTTGCGCTGGCCGCCCGGATGTTCTCCATCCCCGCCGTGGTCGTGATGCCGACCACCGCACCGAAGATCAAGGTCGAGGGCGCACGCGAGTTCGGCGCAGAAGTCGTCTTCGAAGGCACGACCTCGGTCGAACGGCACAAAAGGGCAATCGAAATCGCCGAGCAGCGCGGCCTCACCATGATCCCGCCCTTCGATCATGAAGACATCATCGCAGGCCAGGCGACCATCGGCGTCGAGATCCTGGAGGACTGGCCCGAGGTCGAGGCCGTTCTCCTCCCGATCGGCGGCGGCGGCATGGCCAGCGGTACCGCCGCCTGGATCAAACAGCGCAAACCATCGTGCACCATCATCGGCGTCGAACCCGAGAATGCAGACGCCATGTATCGGTCGCGTGCGGCCGGTCACCTGGTCACCATCGAAGCTAAGGGCACCGTCGCCGACGGCCTCATGCCCGTGCGTCCCGGCGAGCTGACCTTCGAACATGCCCAGGCCTTCATCGATGACATCGTGCGCGTCAGCGACGAGGCCATCCGCGAAGCCACGCGCCTGCTGCTGCTTCGCTCCAAGCTGGTCGTGGAGTTCTCCGGCGCAGCAACCGTCGCCGCGCTCATCTCGGGCGCATTCGTCCCCGATGGTCGCGCGACCGCCGCAGTGTTGTCCGGCGGCAACCTCGATCCCTCCGCGCTCGCTGAACTGCTCCGTTAACGCACACACGCAGAAATCGCCCATTCGCCAGGCCGAAAGGTCAACGAATGGGCGATTGACCAGCCGGCCCAATTTCGTAATCGCCCCCGTTCGGATCGTAAATCAAGTAAACAAAGAAATACTAGTGTAATGTGCTTATGTAGTTTGTAGCGCAACAGAATGGTTGTACTAGTTGCAACTGTCTGGTTTGGTGGATTGTGAACGTTATTGTATACAAAACCTCACACAATTCATCGTGAGACAGTCCAATCCAATCCTTCCGGAGGGTGGGCAGTGGGTAAACGCAGGGCGTGGTGGTTGGCGCTGGCAGTTGTGACGCTGTTGCTGCCAACTGACCTGATCGCGCAGGAGCGACGGGTAACAGGGCGCGTAACGCGAGGTACGTCAGCGGAGCCGGTTGCGGCGGCGGAAGTGTCCGTTGTTGGCCAGCCGCGATTCGCGCCGGTTCTTACGACGGAAGAGGGCCGGTTCTCGCTGGTCGTGCCGGCTGGAGAGTTCAAGCTGCAAGTTCGCGCGGTGGGATTTGCGCGCGCGGAGGTTACAGTCGCGGCGGATCGCAGTACCGTGGATGTTCCGCTGCAGGAGGACGTGTTCAAGCTGGATGAAGTGGTCGTAACCGGTCAGGCGACGACGGTTGCGCGGCGGAGTGCGACGACGGCGATTGCGTATGTGTCGGGCGCGGAGGTTTCGAACGTACCTTCACCGACCGTGCTGAATGCGCTGAGTGGGAAGGTGACGGGTGTGAACCTGCAGTCCAACTCGGGCGCGCCGGGCGGTGGCATCCAGATGCAGATCCGCGGCAACACGACGATTCTGGGCGCGTTCGATCCGCTGTTTGTTGTGGACGGCGTGATCTACTCGAATGCGAGCATTCCGAGCGGGCGAGGCCTGGCGAATGCGGCGGGGTCGGCAACGCAGGAAGCGGATGCGGTCAATCGTATCGCTGACCTGAATCCGGCGGACATTGCGAGCATCGAAGTCTTGAAGGGAGCGGCGGCGTCGTCGATCTACGGTTCGAAGGCCTCGAACGGTGTGGTTGTGATCACGACGGTGCGCGGTTCTGCGAGTGCGCCGCGCGTGAATCTGACGCAGCGTATCGGCATGTCATCGCCGCTGAAGACGCTCGAGTCTCGGCGTTGGACGCTGGACTCGGCCGTATCGAAGTTCAAGGAGCCGGCGCGTGCGTTCTTCGAAGGCAACAGCAGCCCGTACTTCGATCATTACAGGCAGGTCTACACGAACAGCGACCTGTCGCACGAGACGGTTGCGGATGTGCGAGGTGGTTCGGCAACGACGCGCTACTTCATCTCGGGAAATATCAAGCGGGATGAAGGCATCGAGCGCAACACCGGTGCGAGCCGGCAGGGTCTGCGTGCGAACGTCGACCAGCTATTCGGCGACAACCTCGACCTGAAGGTCTCGACGGTTTACAGTCGCTCGGAAAACGACCGTGGCTGGAACAACAACTGTAACAACTACGGCTGCCACGGCTATGCGATGGCGTACACTCCGGCGTTTGTCGATTACACGCGCAGGAATGCGGACGGCACGTATCCGCGTCCGACGGTAGGTCCGCAGTCGAACCCGCTGCAGTTGACGGAGCTGGGTGTGAACCACGAGGAAACCAACCGGTTCACCGGTGGTGTTACGCTCGGCTGGAGCACGTTCAGCACGGATAATCAGAACCTCAGGATCGTCGCCGGCGGCGGCATTGATGCATTCGATCAGCGCAATGACATCTGGACGCCGAACGATCTGTTCTTTGAGGCTACGCAGGCGCTGCCGGGCGAGTCGATCGAGAGCGGCGGGCGCAGCTTTTTCGCCAACTGGAACCTGAACGGCATTCATACGTGGAATGCAGCGAGCTGGTCGGCGACGACGGCGGTCGGGCTGCAGTATGAGGACCGTCGACTCAATACGTACCAGGTCCGCACGCAGAACCTGATGCCCGGTCAGCGGAACGTGAACCAGGGCACGAACGTCACGACAAATGAGAATCTGACGCAGGAGCGGACGTTTGCGTTGTACCTCCAGGAAGAGCTTCGCCTGTTCCAGGAGCAGTTGCTGCTGCAGGGTGGTCTGCGTGCAGAGCGTAGCAGCGTGAACGGTGACATCGGCAAGTACTACGTGTTCCCGAAGGTTTCGGGATCGTACCGCTTCCTGGATCTGCTGGGTGCAGGCACCGAGGTGAAGCTGCGTGCAGCGTATGGTGAGACCGGGAACCAGCCGCTGTTCGGTCAGAAGTTCACGAACCTCGGCACACCGCAGCTCGGTGGCCAGCAGGGTGTCACGGTTTCTCCTGCCGCAGGATTCGCGAATGTGGAGCCGGAGCGCCTTAAGGAAATCGAAGGCGGGATCGACGGCTATGCAGCGAACGGTCGCCTGACCTGGGAGCTCACGGGTTTCACACGCAACACGACGAACCTGCTGCTCCAGCGAGTCCCCGCGCCGTCATCGGGCTTCACCAGCGAAGTGTTCAACGGCGGGAAGATCCGCAACTCCGGCGTCGAGTTCGCGCTGGGTTATACGCCGGTGCAATCGGACGAATCGCAGTGGCTGGTACGCGGCACGTTCACGCGCTACACAAGCGAAGTGGTGGACCTCGCCGGCCTGCCGGCGTTCTTTCCTGCCGGATCGGGATACGGCAACCTCGGCCGCTCACGCATCGAAGTCGGCAAGCCGATCACACAGCTCGTCGGGTTCGCGATGAATGGGACGGTTCGGGATTCCATCCTGAGCCAACTGGGCAACAGCGCACCTGATTTCCGCATCGGTTTCACCAATGACATCCGTTTCAAGCAGCTCTCGATCAATGCGCTGGTCGATTGGCAGCAGGGTGGCGATGTCATCAACCTGACGCGCTATCTGTATGATGACGCAGACAACTCGCCGGATTGGGGATCGGATGCGTGGGCGAAGCGAATCCAGGCCAAGAAGGCGGGTTCGATCGAGCCGTATATCGAGGATGGCAGCTTTGTGAAGCTGCGCGAGGTGTCGGTATCGTTTGATGTGCCGACGCGCTACCTCGGCGCACTGAGTCTCGGTGCGGAAAGCCTTCGTCTTGGTTTGACGGGTCGCAATCTCTTCATGTGGACCAACTACACCGGTGTCGATCCTGAAGTCGGCAACTTCGGTGCTGCGGCGGTTCGCAACAACCTCGACATCGGCCCGTATCCGCCTTCACGCAGCTTCTTCTTCAACGTTTCGGTAGGGTTCTGATGATGATTAGGACAACAACGACCCGGAAACCGGGACGATGGAAGGTTATACCGCTCGGGGCGCTCGCCGGCACGCTGCTGATCGGCGCGTGCGGCGACTTCGACATTGCAAACACGAATGCACCGACGGTCGAAGAGCTGACCAAATCACCGACACGCGCGATCCTCGCACGGGCGGCGACCGGGATCTTCTCGCAGTCGTTCACCGACATGGGCACGCAGATCCAGTACTGGGCGCTGTACGGCCGCGAGGGATACAACCTCGCGGGCACGGATCCGCGTGAAGTCGACGAGCAGATCCGTGGCCCGGCAGATCCCACCGGCAGACACTCCGGGATCTGGGCGGGTCCGTATTCGGCGATTCGCACGATCAACACGTACCTGGCCGCGCTGCCTGTGGCTACGGGGCTGAACGAAGCCGAGGTTCGTGCTTCGGCCGGCTTCGCCAAGACGATGAAGGCCTGGCACATCTATCGGCTGGCGATTCGCACCGGTGATCTCGGCATTCCGCTCGATGTCGACCGGCCGATTACAGCCGAGCCGGCACCGTTCGTCAGCTTCGGTACAGCGATGCAGGCCGCATCGACGCTGATGGATGAAGCGCTTGCGGATCTGCAGGCGGGTGGCAGTGCGTTCCCGTTCACCGTTGCACCGGGTTACACCGGTTTCAACACGCCCGCGACATTCGCACAGTTCAACCGCGCACTGGCCGCCAAGATCCTGGTCCACCGCGCGACGTTCCTGAACTGCACCGCGTGCTGGGCGCAGGCCGAGACGGCGCTCAATGCATCGTTTGTAACGTCCGCAGGTCTGCCCAATTCGCTCGCGACCGGTGTGTACTTCGCGTACTCGTCGAGCGCGGGTGAGCCGACCAACCCGGTCTCGGAGAACCTCACCAGCGATCGGCTTTGGGTGCACCCGTCGATCATCAGCGGCGCACAGCAGCGTGCAGACGGCTCGCCGGATCTCCGGCTGACCACCAAGGTGACCGCTGCGGGCCGCTCCAAGAACGAGGGCGGCCTGGTCGGCACCCACAAGCCGACGCTGTACAACAGCGCGACCAATCCTGCGACTGCCAATCTCGGCGCGCCGATTCCGTGGATTCACAACGAGGAGCTGCTGCTCCTTCGGGCTGAAATCCGCTGGAACACCGGCAACAAGCAGGGTGCAATCGACGACATCAACCTGATCCGACAGCATGCAGGTGGTCTGCCCGCCACGACCGTTACGGCCGCGAGCAGCAACGATGTCTTTGTCACCGAGCTGCTGTACAACCGTCTGTATTCGTTGATGTGGTCGCAGGGTACGCGCTGGATCGATGCCCGGCGTTACAATCGGCTGGAGTCGCTGCCGGTGGATCGCCCGGGGGATACACGCTACCAGAACATGATCATTCCGGCCGCTGAATGTGATGCGCGCAGGCTGCCATCACCCTGCACGCCGCCGATCGGCTGATCTGATCCGCCTGACCTGACCGAAATGGCGCCGCGGGCACGATTGCTCGCGGCGCCATTTCGCGCCAGTTGAAAAGCCACGCCGCCCCCGGCTTCGGCCCCGCCGATTCAAAGCCAGCCCGCCCCCGCCCCCGGCGCCCGCCTTGTGAACCCGGCATAATGAAATTGCAGGCGCGATACCGCCGTAGATCCCCGACAAAACTTACAGGAGCACCCATGCGACCGCCGACGCAGCAACCTGGGTCGTGAGGTTGTCCATGCCGTGGGTGCTGATGGCTTCCACCAGCATGCCGGCGAAGCCGCAGGCGACGCCGACGGTGGCGGCGGCGGGCATTGGCTGGCCAGCGGATACCAGGGCCACGAACGCGGCGAACGAGCCCACCACGAAGACAGCGAGGCTGCCTTCGACGGAGCGTTTGGCGGGGATGCCGCTCAGGCTCGGCACGCGGTAGGGGTGTTTGCCCCAGCGCGTGCCGACCGGCTCGGCAACGGCATCGCCCCATCCGCACACGAGGTAGCCGACGTAGGCGAATTCATGAAACAGGATGTTGCTGGCGAGTCCGCCTAGCGCGGTCATGATCAGGGGCATGAGGATAAACAGCGTGCGCTGGGGCGCATCGGTCGGCCGGGCGAACGCTTCGTAGTAGCGATGACCTTCCCCGAAATACACGGTCAGCAACACACCGAGTGCCACGATTCCGCCGAACAGCGCAACGCCCGGTGTGCCGAATCCGAGCTGAAGGATGGACGCCATCGTGAAGATCGTGAAATGGAAAATCTTCCGGGTGTACGCGGTCTTAACCCCGGCGCGTGTGCGCAGGTAGCCGACCAGCTCGAGCATCCCCCACGCGTACAGGATGGAAAAGGGCGTGAGCAACAGCGCCACGCGCGGCGTGGGCAGAAACAGTTGGACGAGATCGGTCACGCAGACCGCCGCAGAGACATTTGGCTGTTGCGCATGGCTGTCGCGGCTCCGGGCGCTTCGGGCGTGCCCGCGCACCGCCACCGATGCGACCGTCCGCACCTGGAGTTGCTGCCCGGCACGCGGCGGGCGCATCTTGCGCACATGAGCAATGAAACGATCACCTCGGTGCCTGGCCTCCAGGTCGGGCATGCACAGGACGATGCTGCACGCACCGGCTGCACGGTGCTGCTCGGCCCGTTCCGGGGTGCGGCGCACGTGGTGGGCTTCGCGACGGGCACGCGTGAGCTCGACCTGTTCCAGCCGGAAGCGCTGGCGCCGGAGGCCGACGCGCTGCTCCTGACCGGTGGCTCCGCGTTCGGACTGGGCGCGGCAAACGGGGTCGTTGCGTGGCTGGAAGAGCAGGGGCGCGGGTTCGATGTCGGTTTCGCCCGGGTTCCGCTGGTCCCCGCCGCGGTCATCTTCGATCTGGGCGAGGGCAGCGCGAAGGTTCGTCCCGACCCCGCGATGGCCCGTCGCGCCTGCGAGGCGGCCAGCACGGATCCGGTTCGGCAGGGCAGGGTTGGTGCGGGTACAGGTGCGACCGTCGGCAAACTGCTGGGCCCAGCGGCTACGTCGAGCGGCGGGATCGGCAGCGCGGCCACACGCGCGGGCACACACACGGTAGGCGCGCTTGCGGTCGTGAATGCCTTCGGCGATGTGCTCGACGTCGACAATCGCATCCTTGCCGGCGCGCGTGACGAGGCAGGCAATTTCGTCGACACCGCGCGTCGGCTGCGCGAAGCCGCGGATTTGACCGCCCCCGACAAGGCCGCCGCCGGAAGCGAGTTTCGCGCGACGCAGGGGACCAATACCACACTGGCCGTGGTTGCAACCGACGCGCCGCTCTCACGCGTACAACTCCACTCCCTCGCCCGCATGGCAGCGAATGCCCTGGCCCGCAGAATTTCTCCCGTATTTACTCCCTTCGATGGGGACATCGTGTTTGCGCTCTCGACCGCGCCCCTGATCCGGGAGCTTGCCGCGCCCGAGTTGCTCGGCCTCGGTGTGCTCGCGCAGGAGGCACTCGAGCGCGCGATCATCAATGCGGTCGCGCCCTGATCGCGTACTCCGAGGTGACCGGCGAGACCGGTGCCGCCGGGCTGAGGTTCCCGATGTGGGGCAGCGGTTCGCTGGCCGTGGTGTCCGGAACCGGGTTGGCCACTGCGGTATCGAGCGGCATGGTATCGGCCTGGACGCTGGTGTCGGCCCCCGTGATGGTGTCGGCCTGCGGGACGGTGTCGGCCTGCGGGATGGTGTCGGCTTGGGCAGTGTCCGCCGGCTCGCCGCGATCCGGTTCGAGCGGCACCGTTTCGACGGGCCCGCTCGCACCCATGCGGGCGAGGATCAGCCGCTTCCGCCACTGCATGCGACCGGGTCGGTGATTGGGGTTCGACGTCAGTGGATGCGGCAGCGTGGCCGCGAGCGCCGCAGCCTGGTCCGCCGTGAGTCGCGCGGCGGGTATCCCGAAGTAGTGCCGCGCGGCCGCTTCCGCCCCGAAAATACCGGGTCCCCATTCCACGCTGTTCAGGTACAACTCCAGAATGCGGTCCTTCGAGAGAAAGCGTTCCAGCCGGCGTGCGACGATCAGTTCACCAATTTTCCGGGTGAGCGCGCGTTCCTCCCCGAAGTAGAGGTTCTTGGCGAGTTGCTGCGTGAGCGTGCTGCGGCCACGAACCGTTTCGCGATGGCTGGCGTAATAGCGGAAAGCACCGGCGAGCGCCTTGAGGTCGCCCGTATCGGTCCAGGAGAAATCCTTATCCCCGGCATAATGCAGTTCCTCGGCAAGGGCGCCCCAATCGATGCCGTTGTGGTCGAAAAAGCGGGCATCCTCGGCGACAACGACCGCGCGCCGTAGATTGCGGGAGATTTCAGCCAACGGGACCCAGGTGTGCCGGATGCGGAGGGTGTCACCTTTCGCTTCTGCCTGTGCAAGTCGCAGCTCCATGAACGAGGTCTGTTCAGGATTGCGCCAGCGCAGCAGCACCGGCCAGGGCAGGCTGATACAGAAGAACCATGCTGCGCCGATGAAGGCGAGTAGCAGCGCAGGCAGAAGGCGCTTGATCATCCGATGAAGAAACTGATTCTGTTCGACATAGACGGGACGCTGCTCAGGACACGGGGCGCAGCGCGCAAGGCATTCACCAGGGCGATGCTCGAAGTTTACGGGACCACGGGGCCGATCGCCACGCACCGCTTCGACGGGAAAACCGATCCGCAGATCGCCCGCGAACTGCTCCGGCTCGAAGGTGTGGCCGACGAGCGGATCGATGCCGGCCTGCCCGCACTCTGGGAGCGCTACCTCGCCGAGCTGCGCATCGAACTGAGTGCGCCCGGACATACGACCGAGGTCCTGCCCGGTGTACGCAGCCTGCTCGACGCGCTTGGGGAGCAGCAGGACTGCCTCATCGCGCTGCTGACCGGCAACATCGCGGGCGGCGCTGCGGCCAAACTCGGGTCGGCCGGCCTCGAGCACTACTTTGCGTTCGGCGCCTACGGCTCCGACTGCGAACAGCGCGACGGGTTGCCGCCCATCGCGGTCGAGCGCGCCTTCGCCCATGCGCAGCGCCGGTTCAACGGCCGCGACGTCGTCATCATTGGCGACACCCCGAGCGATGTGACCTGCGGTCGCGCGATCGATGTGTTTGCGCTCGCCGTCGCGACCGGAACACACCCGGCAGAGGAACTCGAGGCCGCGGGCGCACACGCCGTGCTCAACGACCTCGCCGATACCGACCGTGTGCTGGGAATCCTGCTCGGCTGAGCGGCAAATCGCGAATGCGGCGCTTCAGATTTGCCGATTCGCGCCACATGCGGAGAATGTGCCCGGCTGAGCGCAATGTAGCGCCACGCCCGGTTTGTTGACATCTTTTTGCGTTTCGAGAACACCGCGGGAGAGACAACGTGACAGCACAGAAATCCCGGAGCAGCAAGCAGCAGTCGCAGGCAGGCTCCAACCTCAAGCCGTTCTATATCGTCCTGGCACTGATCGCTGTGATCGGGGTGGGCGCGATTGTCTTTGCAACGAAATCAGGCGGCGGAACCGCAGCCGACGATGTAATCGAGTTGCCACCGGAGGCGCTGAGCAACGCGCAGGAACTGGTGAACAAGTCCGATGGCATCAAGAAGGGCGCGGACAACGCACCGATCAAGCTGCTCGTCTTCAGCGATTACATGTGCCCTGCGTGCCAGACGTTCACGTCGCGAGTTGAACCGCCGCTCCGCGCCGAGTTCATCGAGAACGGCCAGGTGCAACTCGTCTACTACGACTTCCCGCTCGGTGGCGGCCACCGCTGGTCGTTCCTTGCATCACGCGCCGCACGTTGCGCCGGGGATGAAGGCAAGTTCTGGGAGTACCACGACCTGCTGTTCGCGCGTCAGCGTGACTGGATGTACAGCAACACCGCGCCTGTCGCAGACCTCGAGAAACTCGGCGAGCCGCTGGGTCTGGGCGAGGACTTCAGCAAGTGCCTGCGTAGCGACAAGTACCAGGATGTCGTGACCTATAATCGTGCACTCGGCAATGCGCTCGGTGTCCGCGGCACGCCGACCCTGTTCATGAACGGGCGTCAGTTGCGCGATGAGTGGAGCGACTACGACGCGCTGAAGCTGCGCATCGAAGAAGAACTGGCGCGCCTCCAGTGAGCGAAGCAGAACTTCGTCCGCCGGTTCACCGCATGGCGATCGCAGTCTTTGCCCTGTGCGGACTGCTGATCGCCACGTACATGCTGTTGTACAAATTGCGGGTCATCGGCTCCGTCGCCTGCGGCAGCGGCTCGTGTGAGACCGTGCAGGCATCGCCCTGGGCCGTTTTCCTGGGAATCCCCGTCCCGGCCTGGGGCGTCGGCGGCTACCTGTTCATCCTGGTACTCGCCTTCCTCGGACTGCAACCGAAGTTCAGCGAGAACAAAACAATCCCGGCGCTGCTGCTCGGATCGGCGACGTTCGCGTTCGGCTTCTCCGTGTACCTGTCCGCTGTCGAGGCGTTCCTGATCCACGCCTGGTGCCGCTGGTGCATCGGTTCAGCCGTTGTCGCGACCCTGATCTTCCTGAGCGCACTGCCTGAAATTTCCGCACTGCGGAGAAAACACTATGTCGAAGCCTGAACCGCGCGCACGCGTGAAACTCGTGTTTGCCGATCGCGGGAGTTTTCACGAACTGGTCATCACCGTACCCGAAGAATTGCTGCGCCGCCACGAACGCATCATCGATGCACTCCGCGCAGAACCTGCCATCACCGCGGACCTGTACGTCGACCTCCGCCGACTCGTTGCCGCGCACGTCATCGAGAACGGCGCCTGATCCTTGTGTGAGACCTCCGCCCTGGCAGAGGTCTCATGAGTTTTCACCGGAGAACACAAAGAAGGTTGACCCGCTCCAAGGCTTTTGTGATCTGGTTGCTTGTCGTGTTGAGTTTGAGGTTTGAAGGGGGAGGCTCATGCGGGTTGGCAGGCGTCGTGATTGCCAGGAAGTAAGGTCGAAAGGCGCATGCAGTTCCTACGGCTTACATCGCTCGCCGGAGGCGAAGGGTAAGGGCGAAGGGAAACTGCAGGTAAATGTTCAGTGCTGAAGGAACAAGGGTAAGGGCGAGGGACAAGAAACAAGGGACGAGGATAACAGGGGTAAAGCTAAATCAGGAATCGAGGAACGGCAGTTATCGAAATATCAATGATACGACGAATCCGGTCGATACAGGATGCAGCGCGGCCGCGAGGTTTTTATGTTGTGTTCAGTTGATTGTTGTCCTGATAACTGGTTCCTGTTTACCTTGATTCCTGCTGCCTCACACTTAAATCTTGGCCTAAAGCCTTGTACCTTCAGCACTTAACATTAACCTGCAGTTTCCCTTCGCTCTTGCCCTCCTCCTGGCCAGGCATATGCCACCCCGACTGCAGGAGAACCTTCGACCTTCGTTCCTGGCAATCACGGTGCCCCGCCGATCCGCATGAGGCTTCCCCTCGTTCCTGAAGCCTTGCAGCCGAGGAGCCACGATGATTGCACTTGGCTTGATGCCTGGCGTTTGCAATTCCGAAACTACTTGCCGGTTTTCTTCCTGAGCGCCGTCTCAATCAGGTCCTTCCATTCGTCGAAGCTCTTCATTCCCATCACCATCTGCTCGTTGTTGATGATGAAAGCGGGGGTGCCGTTGACGCGGGTGGTTGCGGCGAAGATCACGTCCTGGAGGATCAGTGCGGCCGTGCGATCATCGCGCACACAAGCCTGGTAGCTCTCCATCGCCACGCCTGCTTCGCGGATCATCTTTTCGAGGGCGACGGTTGGGTCTGGTGAAATGGCCCAGCCGCTCTGGTCGGCGAAGAGCCGATCATGCATCGGCCAGAACCGGTCGGACACGGCGCCCGCGCACAGCGCGCTTTCCGCGGCGGCCCAGGCGTTCCCGTGATTCGGCAAAGGCAGGTTCACGAAGATCCACTGTACCTTGCCGGTTTTGACGTACGCGCTATCGATGCGCGGAAAAACCTCGCGTGCGAAGCGCGCACAGTATGGGCACTGGAAATCGGCGATTTCGTAGACGAGCACGGGGGCGCCCTGTTGTCCCTTCGCGCGACTTGCGGCGGCACGTTCCAGCAGCGCGTTGACATCCTGTGCGACCACTTCAGTCAGTTGCAGCGCGAGTAGCGCCGACGCGAACATCATCGCCTTGATCATGCAGAAACTCCCGGGTCGTAACGGTACCGCCGGCAGAACGCACGCCCGCCGTTATTGTCAATTGAAAGGCATTGCTCAGGGTCCGAACCTCGCAGCGCGTCGAAGCGCCCAGCAACTTGCCGGGCTGGAGCGTTGCCCTCGTTACCGTTTTGCTGCATCGCCTGCACTGCAGACGAGCATACCGTGCCAGCTTCAACGGTTGGAGGATGCTTCAACGTGTGGCTGCGATGGCGCGGTCCAGTGTCCATTCGTGGACGATCGCGGGCGGCCATGCGTCGCGCTGGGAAAGCTGCCAGACTCGTGTGGCTTCGGCGCGCGCTGCCTGCGCCCATTCCGCAGGAATGAGCCGGTCGCGTTCCGCTTCTTCGAACTCGTCCTCATCGAGGATGCTTGAACGACCATCGGCGGATTGCCAGACATCCAGGTACAGGTCGGTGGTTCGCCAGTGCAGTGGCGAAAGCATCTCGACCGGTGTGAGCACATTCGCGTAGTAGCCGGTGAACCGGCCGTCCGCGGTGTGGAAACGGCCAATGTCGTGCCACTCGCCGGGGAAGGTGAACCACACGACCGGCGAACCGTCCTCCAGGGCGACTTCGCCATCGATCCGCATGGTGCGACCCAGCGCGGTGTGTTCGAGCAGCGTGATGATGCAGTCCGCTGTCTGCTGCACAAGCTGCTGCTCGAACACCTGCAGGCGGGCAGGCGGGCGGGTGTACTCGATGCGCACCAGCACGGCTAATCGTAGAAGCCTCTGTTATCCGCGGCAAAGTTGCGCAGCAGCGGAGCAGGTGCGAAGCGCGTTCCGAATGTGCGCTCGAAATCTTCGAGCCTGCTGAGGATGGTGGTGGCTCCGAGCTTGTCCGCGTAGCGCAGCAGTCCGCCGCGGAACGGGGGGAAGCCCGTGCCCATGATCATGCCGAGGTCTACGTCGCCGGCACGCGCGACGATACCATCCTCCAGGATGCGTGCGGCTTCGTTGATCATCACATACACACAGCGCTCGACGATCTGCTCGGCGGGCAGTGTGCGCTGTGGCGCGCGCAGGCCGAGTTCGGTGTAGATCGATGGGTCCGCGGCCTTGTGTCTGCCCTTCTCGTAGGTGTAGAACCCGAGCCCTGATTTCCTGCCGAGGCGTTTCGGGTTGAGTGGTGCAGTGAGCGGCGGTGCAGGCTTGAGCCGTTCTCCGAACGCTTCGTACATTACGGTACCGGCGTGTCGCGAAACGTCGAGTCCGACTTCATCGAGCAGCCGCAGCGGTCCCATCGGCATGCCGAAGTCGAGCAGCGCCTTGTCGATGTCCTCGATCTTCAGGCCGTCGGCGAGCAGCCATCCGGCTTCGTTCAGGTATGGCGCAAGAATGCGATTGACCAGGAAGCCGGGACCATCGCGCACGATGACCGGTGTCTTCTCGAGTCGCCGCGCGAGCGCGAACACGGTGGCCACCGCTTCGTCGGACGATTCCGCACCGCGGATGACTTCCACCAGCGGCATGCGATGCACGGGGTTGAAGAAGTGCATGCCCGCGAAGTTCTGCGGTCGCGCGAGCGCGCTCTGCATCTCCGTGACGGAAAGCGACGAGGTATTGGTGGTCAGCACCGTGCCCGGCCGCACAGCGCGTTCGGTTTCGGCGAGCACGGATTTTTTGACCTCCATCTTCTCGACGACCGCTTCGATGACGAGGTCGATCACACCGAAACCGCTGTAGTCGAGCGTCGGTGCGATGTGCTCCATCATCTGCTTCGCTTCACGCTTCTGCAGCCGCCGCCGTTTCACCAGGCCGTCGAACTGTTCGCTGGCGTGGCGCAACCCGAGCGCAACGGCTTCGGGTTTGATGTCCTTGAGTCGGACCTGCACACCGCGATACGCAAGCAACTGCGCGATCCCGCCACCCATCACACCTGCACCCAGCACCGCGACGCGATCGATCGGTCGCGCGGGCACATCGGGCGCGCTCTTCTTTGCGGCTTCGTTGAGATGGAAGACGTGGATCAGGTTCTTCGATACCGGCGTGACGATGAGTTTGCCAATGAGTTCGGCTTCGCGCGCGAGGGACTGCTCGATGCTCAGTGAAAGCGTCTGTTCCAGCAGCTCGAGCGCGGCGAGCGGGGCAGGGTAATGACCGCGCGTTTCCTTCATGACGTTCTTGCGCGCCTGCCGGAACAGCAGTTGCCGGCCGGGCACCGTGCCTTCGAGAAATCGCTTCGCAAGCGGCTTCCGTTTGCCACGCATGTGAGGGCGCTTCTGCTGCAGTTCACGCGCGACTTCGCCTGCACGCCGGTCCAGGATCGCGGGGTGCAGCCGCTCGTCGATCAGTCCGATGCGCTCCGCCTTCCGCGCATCGACCGGCTTGCCCCTGAGGATCATCTCGAGCGCGGACTGCAGACCGACCAGCCGGGGCAGTCGCGTCGTACCGCCGAAGCCGGGGATGATGCCGAGCTGCACTTCGGGCAGCCCGATCCGGGTTTCCTTCCGATCTGTCGCAATCCGGTAGGTGCAGGCGAGGATGAGTTCGGTCCCGCCACCCAGGCAGATCCCGTCGATGGCGGCCACGGTCGGCACTGGTAGCGCCGCGAGGCGCGTGAACACGTGCTGCCCGGCCGCGGCTTTGGCGGTTCCGTCCGCCGGGTCGGTGATCGACCCGATCTCGGCAATGTCCGCACCTGCGATGAACGAGCCGGCCTTGCCGCTCCGGATCACGACCGAGCGGATCCGCCCCGCGGTCGCTTCGGCCTCGATGGTCCCGAGCAGGTCATCCAGCCGCCGCATCACGCCGCTGCTCAGCACGTTCATCCTGCTGTCCGGCCGGTCGATCGTCAGCCAGCCGATTGCGTGGTCGTCGACGCGCAGATCCACGGCCCCGGTTTCGGCGGCGATGTTGTCCCAGTCCTCCATCACGTCTCCTCTCCCAGTCGCGGGCAAGCTACCTCTGCCGGATGGCGTGAATCAACTGCAAAAAGAAAGGGCGCCCGATCGGACGCCCTGTTCATCGCTGATTTCACGCTGCAACTCAGTCGGGAATCGCGCTGAGCTGCATCACGAATGCGTTGGGATTCGCCGGCCGGCCGTTCACGAGCACCTCGTAGTGGAGGTGCGGCCCGATCGCGAGGCCGGTGTCGCCAACCCGCGCGATGGTGTCGCCGCGCTGCACGATCTGGCCCTTCCGTACATCCAGCTTCGAAGCGTGCGCGTAACGGGTCACGTAGCCATAACCATGGTCGATCTCGACCATCTGGCCGTACTCGTTGTTGAAGCCGGCGAACTTCACCCGCCCCTTGGCTGCCGCCAGAATCGGCGTGCCGCGCGGTGCCGTCACGTCGATACCCTCGTGCGGGCGCGCACGGTTCAGGATCGGGTGGAACCGCGAACGAGTGAAGGAGCTCGAAATCCGGCCGTCAGTGGGCAGGATCGAAGGTGTGGAGGCGAGCCGATCGAAGTGCATCGCCAGCGTATCGCGCGCCTCTGCCCAGCTCGCCGAGAGCACCCGCGCCCGCCGCAGCAGCGTCGAGACGTCCCGCGCAATCGCGTTTGCTTCCGCCCCGACACTCGGATTCAGGTCCGCCAGTGCGGTTGCGTTGTCGCCCGCGTCCGGACCGCCGATACCGGCGTGCAGCACGCCCTCGTCCAGCGGATCGAGACCGGCAACCAGCCGAAAGTGTTTGTCGTTCTGGGAAAGATCTTCGACCGCCGTCGTCAGCGCCTTCACCTGACCGTTCAGGTCCGTCAGTTGATGGCGCAACTCGGCATTTTCGCGAGCCAGCTTCGTGGTCTCTCGCGGACCACGCAGCTTCAGGAAGACTGATGTCGTCGTCGAAACTGCGACAGAAAACAGAATAAGCGCAGCCGCTATTGCGCCGCGCACCATTTCACGAGTGAGCTTGAACTGCCTTACCGCCGTTTGCTCATCCGCTACGACGAGGATAGTCCACTTTTTCCGGGCCATACGCTCCACGGACTGGGGGCGCAGACCGGTAGTCTGCGCCTTGGGCTTCTCATCGGGCCGCCCCACATCGGGTGCTGACGACCTTCCTAGGGGGATTCACGGAAAAACCAGCAGCGCAGAGGATAGACGCTCTTGCCACAGTCTGTCAAGAAACGCCGCTCTGACGCGGTAGCGATGACGATGGCGGATTCAGTCGCGAGAACCGTGAACCGCGGCCGGTTGCGGTGGCCAATGCGGTCACGGTGGCGATTCGAGTCAGCGCTCCCGCGGAAACAGCACCTCGCCGCGCGTCGCCGTATTGCCCCCGAGTTCGAGCTCCGCGACTTCGGAGAGCAGCGGCACCTCGACGAGGCCGAGCCGCTGCGCGAGGTCGGCCATCTTCGCGGGCATGTACGGCTCGAGCAGCGCAGCAAGTGCGGCGAGGGTGCGGGCGAGCGAGCCGAGTGTATCGTCCAGTTCGGTTGCGCGCGCCGGATCCTTGGCCTGCGCCCACGGCGCGCGTTCCTCGATGAAGCTGTTCGCGTGGGACGCGAGTTCCATCGCGGCGGCCGCGCCGTGGTGGAGCAGGTTTGCGTCCATGGCGGTGCGGTAGCGCGCGAGCGACTCGGTGACCTGTGCGTCGAGGCTGGTGCGGCCTGCCTGCGGGATGGTGCCCTGGCGGTAGCGCTCGATCATGGAGAGCGTGCGGCTCGCCAGGTTGCCAATGTTATTGGCGAGGTCGGCCGTGTAGCGCTCGTCGAAACGTTCCCAGGTGAAGTCGCCGTCGCTGTTCCACGGCATCTCGGCGAGCAGGAAGTAGCGCAGTGCCTCGGCACCCCAGCGGCCGATCGCCTCGTCGAGGTCGGCCAGCAGTCCGCCGGACTTGGAGAGCTTCGAGCCGGCAAAGTTCACGAAGCCGTGCGCCCACACCGATCGCGGCAAATCGACGCCCGCACTCATCAGGAAGGCGGGCCAGTAGATGCAGTGAAAGCGGGTGATGTCCTTGCCGATCACGTGCACGTCGGCCGGCCAGATCTCTGTGTACTCGGGGTCGGGGAAACCGGCGGCCGAGAGATAGTTGGTCAGCGCATCGAGCCACACGTAGACGGTGTGATCCGAGCCATCGGGCCAGGAAATCCCCCAGGGCACACGTGCGCGCGAGACCGAGATGTCTTCGAGCCCGCCTTCGATGACGCGCCGGATTTCATTGCGGCGAATATCCGGCTGCACGAATCCGGGCTGCTCGTCCAGCAGTTTCAGGAGGCGGTCCTGGTAGCGCGAGAGTCGGAAAAACCAGTTCTCTTCCTCCGACCAGACCAGTTCCCGGGTCGGGTGCAGAGGGCAGATGAGCTTGCCATCCTGCTCGACCAGTTCGTCGGCTTTCTTGAACACTTCGCAGCCGACGCAGTAGTGCCCGCTGTAGGTCGCCTTGTACAGGTCATCGGCGGCGTGGATACGCGCGATCATCTCGCGCACGGCGCGGTGATGCCGCGGCTCGGTCGTGCGGATGAAGTCGTCGTTGCTGATGTGGAGGCGCTGCCAGGTGTCCTGGAACGCGGCCGCGATGTCGTCGACCCACTGCTGCGGGGTGACGCCGCTTGCGGCGGCGGTCTGCATGACCTTCAGGCCGTGCTCATCCATGCCCATGACGAAGTGCACGGCGTCGCCGCGGCGGCGGCGATAGCGCGCCATCGCATCGGCGCCGATCTTCTCGAAGGCGTGCCCCATGTGGGGCCGCCCATTGGCATAGTCAATCGCAGTGGTGATGTAGAAACAGCTCTTGCTCACGCGTTTGCGCCCTCTCCCGCCGACTCGCCGCCCGCCCGTGCCACTTCCGCCTTCAGGTCCTGCAGCGCGACTGTCCGTCGATTGCCGTCTTCGTCCTTGAGCAGCACACGTTCGCGCCAGATATCAACGCTGACCACTTTCTCGCGGCCCTGTGCTGTAACCAGTGTCTTGCCTTCCCGTGGGAAGCGTTTGCGTGCCTGCACGTACGAATCGTGTTCGTAGGTGAGGCAGCACATCAGCCGGCCGCAGCAGCCGGAGATCTGCGCCGGGTTGAGTGAAAGCCGCTGATCCTTCGCGAGCTGAAGGCTGACCGGCTTGAGTTCACGCAGCCAGGTCGAGCAGCACAGTTCGCGCCCGCAGCGTCCGATGCCGCCGAGCAGCGCGGCCTCATCGCGCACGCCGATCTGCTTCAGTTCGATGCGGGTGCGGAACGTCCTGGCCAGATCACGTACGAGTTCCCGGAAATCGACGCGACGTTCGGCCGTGAAGTAGATCGTGAGCTTGTTGCGGTCGAACTGCCACTCTGCTTCGCTCACCTTCATCTTGAGGCCGTACTGGATCACCTTTTCGCGCGTGACCCGCCGGACCCGCGGCTCGTCTTCGCGCAGGGCAACCGCGCGGTCGACGTCCTCCCCGGATGCCGCGCGCAGCACGCGCAATGCCGGGACCGGCGCAGCACAGCCGGTTGAACAGCCGGTGCATTTCCGCTCCGCGACCGCGCCCGCGGCCGTGATCCGCCCCAGGTCTTCGCCGCGATCGGCCTCCACGATGACATAATCGCTGAGGCCGATGCCTTCGCCCTCCGCTGCGTAGTAGTCGCGGCGGTTGCCCTTGAACGTGACCTCAACGATGCTAGCCATATTCTGTCGTCCTGCCTTTATCGTACTGCCGGGATCGGTTGCTGATCGGTTTCGCGCCAGCGGCCCATCGCCTCGAATTTTGCGACGCGCCGCAGCTTCAGTTCATCCGGTGTCAGTGTGACCAGTTCGCCGACGTGACGCACGAGCGCGTTGCGCAGGGCATGGCCGGCGGCGACCCAGTCAGTGTGTGCGCCGCCGACCGGCTCGACGATGACATCGTCGACCACATCGAGTGCGGCCAGGTCGGTCGCGGTGAGCCGGAGTGCGGTCGCGGCCTTGTCCTTCGCCGCCGCGGTCTTCCACAGAATTGCGGCGCACCCTTCGGGCGAGATCACGCTGTAGATCGAGTTTTCGAACATCAGGATGCGATCGGCTACGCCCAGCGCGAGCGCGCCGCCGCTGCCGCCTTCCCCGATGACGACGGCCACAGCGGGAACCCGCAGGCGCGCCATCTCACGAAGGTTGCGGGCGATCGCTTCGGCCTGTCCACGCTCTTCCGCGCCGATGCCCGGGTAGGCTCCGGGCGTGTCGATCAGCGTGATGATCGGGTGGCCGAACTTCTCCGCGAGCTGCATCAGCCGCAGCGCCTTGCGGTACCCTTCCGGGTGCGGCATCCCGAAGTTGCGCTTCAGGTTCTCCTTCATGTCGCGCCCCTTCTGATGCCCGATCACCATGACCGTGCGTCCCTCGAGGCGCGCCCAGCCGCCGACGATCGAGTCGTCGTCACGGTACTGCCGGTCGCCGTGCAGTTCGATGTAGTCGCTGAACGTCAGCTCGATGTAGTCGAGCGTGTAGGGCCGCTTGGGATGGCGGGCCAACTGTACCCGGTCAACCGGCGAGAGGTTGCGGTACGCCTGCTCGCGCATGCGCCCCAGCTTCTTCTCCAGTTTCCGCAGCTCCTTGTCGACGGCGAGGTCATGCTGGCTCGCGAGCTGCTGCAGATTGCGAATCTGCTGCTCCAGCTCGGCGATCTCCTTGCTCGATGGCGTTGTGCTCATGTTCCGGCCCGCACCAGCCGGACCGCGTCGGCGCCAAACAGATCGCGCAGACCGCCGACCAGTGCTTCGTTCGGGGAAATTTCAAAACCGCGCGCGCGCAGCCGCACCGATTCGACAGTGCGCGCGCGACGCGGCGGCGCGGCGACGGCAACCCCGCCGCCATTCTCTTCCGCATTGTCCGGCAGCGGCTCGTCCCGCTCGGGCGCCGCGGCAACCCAGGCGACGTAGACGGGTGCACTGCCCGGGTGCGCCCGGAACAGCGCGGTCGCTTCCGTGACCTGTGCTGCCTGCCCGGGCATCAGCGTCAGCTCCAGTCCGATGCTGCCGCTGTTGCGTACCGTACTGAGCGGCGTCACCGCATCGAGGAAGAGCGGTGGCGCATCTTCATCCCGATCGCGATTGGAGACGCTGCCGCGAATCAGCACGGGCGCATCCTGGACCAGCACATCGTTGTTGAGCTCCCAGGCTTCGCCGAAGCACAGCACGGTCGCGGTGCCGTAGAAGTCCTCAACCGTGATGCGCGCCCACTCGGACCCGTTCTTCTTCGAGATCTGCCGCGCGACACTCGTCACCACACACGGCAGCTCGACCTTCTGGTCGCGGTAACCCTTCAGCGTCGACGTGTTCACTTCGTACACGCGGACGAGATCGTTGTACTTCTCGAGCGGGTGTCCGCTGATGAAGAAGCCGAGGATCTCCTTCTCGCGCGCGAGTCGTTCCGACTCCGGCCAGCGCGGCACATCCGGCAGCACGGGCTCGGGGCGCTCGACCGGCGCAGCCTCAGCCGCGGGTGCCGCAAACACATCGAAGAGCGAGCCCTGGCCGGAAGCTTTTTCTTCCTGCTGGAGCTGCGCTTCGCGGACCGCGGTATCGAGGCCGGCGAGGAGCTGCGCGCGGTGACCGAAGCCGTCACAGGCGCCGGCCAGGATCATCGCCTCGATCGCCCGCTTGTTGGCCAGGCGCAGGTCGATACGGTTGACCAGGTCAAAGAGCGACCGGAACGAACCGTCCGCCGAACGCGAGTTCAGGATCGACTCGACCGCGCCTGCACCCACTCCGCGCAGCGCGCCCAGGCCGAAGCGGATCTCCTCGTCGGACACAGGTGTGAACTTCCAGCCGGACTCGTTTACGTCGGGCGGAAGGACCCGGATGCCGTTGGGACGGTTGGGAACGGTGCGCGCCAGCTCGCGACACTCCGCGATATACTGAACGACGTCATCGGTTTTGTCTACGACCGACGACAACAGCGCGGCCATGAATTCGGCCGGGTAGTGGCATTTCAGCCAGGCGGTCTGGTAGCTGAGCAGCGCGTACGCCACGCTGTGCGAGCGGTTGAAGCCGTAGCGGCCGAAGGTCACGACCTGATCGGCGATCTCCTTCGCGGTCTGCTCCTCGACGCCGTTCGCCACGGCCCGTTCGACGAAGCGCCCCGTCTCCTTGAGCAGCAGCGCCTCGTCCTTCTTACCCACCGCCTTACGCAGCACGTCCGCTTCGGCCAGCGTGAAGCTGGCCAGCACCTGCGCCATGCGCATCACCTGCTCCTGGTAGGTGATGACGCCGTAGGTCGAGTGCAGCACGTCCTCGAGCATTGGGTGCGGGTAGCGCACCGGCTCCTTGCCCAGCTTGCGACGGATGTAGACATCCGTCATCCCGCTGTCGAGCGGGCCCGGCCGGATCAGCGCGTTGGTTGCGACCAGGTCTTCGAACCGGTCGCATTTCATCGAGCGGAGCTTGTCGGTCGCGAGCGAGGATTCGAACTGGAAGACGCCGGTCGTACCGCCTTTCGCGAGCATTTCGTACACGGCCAGGTCGTCCAGCGGGACGGATTCGATGCGTTCGTACTCCTCACCGGTCACCGGATGGCGGAGCGCGCCGTGACGTTTGCGGATCGCGGTGACCGCGTCGTTGATGACGGTCAGTGTCTTCAGGCCGAGAAAGTCCATCTTGAGCATGCCGGCCTGCTCGAGCGCGATCATGTCCCACTGCGTGACCAGCGTCTCGCCCTCGTCGTCGCTCGAAGCGCCCGAGCCGCGCGTCGGCTGCGTGCAGACCGGCACGTAGTCCTGCAGCGGCCCCGGCGCGATGACCACACCGGCCGCGTGCACGCTCGCATGCCGCGAGAGCCCTTCCAGGACCTGCGCGTAGTCGAGCAACTGCTTCGTGCGCGGGTCCGATTCATAGAGCGAACGGAGCTCCGCGACCTGTTCTACCGCTTCTTCGACCGTGAGCGAGTTGTTGGGTGCGTTCGGGATCAGCTTCGCGAGTTTGTCGGTCTCCGACGGCTCGAAGCCGAGCACCCGGCCGACGTCGCGGATCACCGCGCGCGACTTCATGGTGCCGAACGTGATGATCTGGCCAACCGAGTTGCGCCCGTACTTGTTGCGCACGTACTCGATCACTTCACCGCGACGCTCGTAGCAGAAGTCGATGTCGATGTCGGGCATCGACACGCGGTCCGGATTCAGGAAGCGCTCGAACAGCAGGTCGAACACGAGCGGATCCACATCCGTGATGCCGAGCACGTACGCGACCAGCGAGCCGGCCGCCGAACCGCGCCCCGGCCCGACCGGGATCCCGTTCTGCTTCGCCCAGTTGATGAAGTCCTGGGTGATCAGGAAATAGCCCGCGTAGTCCGCCTTCTCGTTCGACACGACGCTCAGTTCGTAGTCGAGCCGCTCGGTCCACCCCTCCGGGAGCGGATCGCCGAAGCGCGACTTCGCCATCTCGAAGGTCAGCTTGCGCAGCAGTTCGGCTTCCGTTCTCACGCCCTCGGGAAGCGGGAACTGCGGCACGTAGTACTTCTTCTCGCGGATGACGTCGACCTGGTCCGCAATCGCGAGCGTGTTCTCGATCACTTCCGGACGGTCGGGGAACTGTTCGCGAATCTCATCGACGGACTTGAAGTAGAGGCCGCCGTCGTACTTCATCCGATTCGGATCGTTGCGGTCCTTGCCCAGGCCGATGCACAACAACACGTCGTGCGCGTCGTGATCGTGGGCCCGCAGGAAATGCGCGTCGTTCGTGACGATGGTCGGCAGGTTGAGCTCATCCGCCAGCTTGAACACCTGGCTGTTCAGCTTGTCCTGGCCGGGAGAGCTGTGCGCCTGGACCTCGAGGTAGTAGCGGTCCCTGAACACCTCCGCGTACCAGGCGGCGGCCTCACGCGCGGCTTCCCACCGGTCCGAAAGCAGGTGCCCCGACACCTCGCCCGCCATACACGCCGACGAGACGATCAGCCCTTCCGAGTACTGCGCCAGAACTTCCCGGTCGATGCGCGGACGACGGTAGAACCCTTCGAGGTACCCGATCGACGAGAGTTTGACCAGGTTGCGGTAGCCTTCGATGTCCCGCGCCAGCAGTACCAGATGGTAGTAATCCCGCTCGCGCTCGCCGATCAGCCCGTCTCCATTCGTATCCCGGTTTCTGGCCGCCTCGCTGCTCCTGCCCTTCACCCGCCGGTCGCCCGGCGCGACGTACGCCTCCATGCCGATGATCGGCTTGACGCCCGCCTTGCGTGCGGCCTGGTCGAAGGTCCACGCGCCGAACATGCAGCCGTGGTCCGTCAGTGCGAGCGCCGGCATCTCCAGCTCCTTGCAGCGACGGATCAGGTCGGAGATGCGGTTGGCGCCGTCGAGCAGCGAGTACTCGCTGTGGGTATGCAGGTGAACGAAGGACATCGAATCCGGTTATACGTGCTTGCAGGCAGGCGTCAGCGGAACCGCGCGGAGGTGCTCCTCCGGGCGGAAATCCCGCCGTCCGCCGCCAATCGGGTCATGGCTGGGAACAGTCGTAAGGTAGCAGTACCCCCAGAGCGGAGCAACGCGCCCTCCAATGCGGTCCAAACCGTTGAAGGGCTTGCATTTCCGTTATCTTTCATGTACCCCGGGGCGGGGAGTTTCTTCACGGAAGGTGCGATGTTGTCCGTTCAGAATATCATACGCCGGGTACGCTTCGGGTGTGGGCGTGGCGGGCGGTTCGGCATCGTTGAACCGCCGAATGGCGTTCGCCGTGTGCGCTTCGGGTGGGGGATCCCGCTCATGCTGCTGCTGGCCGGGTGCGGGATCCTCCCCGAACAGGGCCCGCCCGAGCTGCCTTCCGAGGTCGGCGCCAACCGCGCGGCGCTCTCGGTTGTACTGGTCCATAACCGGACCCCCGATACGCTGGCGATTCTGTACCGCGGCCCCGGTGCCGAGGCCAACGAAATCCAGATCGGCCGGGCCGCCCCCAACGTCACCGTCCGCATGGCTCCGATCCCCGCCGGCGAGCCGATCCGGCTGCTGGCGCGCCGGCCCGATCGGGCCGAGCTTGTCCTGCCATTGCGTTCCTATGACCTCAACGCCGAGTGGCTCTGGGACATCCCGGCCACGGCTGCCTTTGTATATCCGGAATGACGCACGTACACAATCATCACGACCACGGTCCCGGCGCTCACGCGCATCGCCATTCCCACACTCATTCCCACGGGCACTCGCACCACGGCCATTCCCACGCCGATCACGCGCACGCGGTGGGACGAAGCCGCCTGAAATTCGTGCTCGCGATCACCGCCGTTTTCATGATCGTCGAGTTCTTCGGTGGCTGGATTTCCGGCTCCCTGGCGCTCATGGCCGACGCCGCCCACATGCTGACCGACGTCGGGGCGCTGGCCCTCTCGCTGTTTGTGCTCTGGTTCTCGCGACGCCCCGCCACCGATGCCAAAAGCTACGGCTACCTGCGTCTCGAAATCCTGGCGGCGCTGCTCAACGGCTCGGTGCTGATCGTCATCTCGCTCGCCATCTTCTGGCAGGCGTGGCAGCGGCTGAACGCGCCCGTGCCGATCGAGAGCGGCCTCATGCTCGCCGTCGCCGCCGCAGGTTTCCTCGTCAACGTGATCGCCGCCTGGCTGCTGCACGCCAGCGCCGGCGAAAACCTGAACGTGCGCGGCGCCTACATCCACGTGCTCGGCGACCTGCTCGGCTCCGTCGGCGCGATCGCCGCCGCCATCGTCATCATGTTCACCGGCTGGTCCCCCGCCGATGCGCTCATCTCCGCGTTCGTCGGCCTGCTCATCCTCGGCTCCAGTTGGAACCTCGTGCGCGAGTCCGTCGACGTCCTCCTCGAGGCCGTCCCGCGCCACATCGACCTGGCCGAGGTCCGCGACGCGATCCGCCAGATCGACGGCGTCGACGAGGTCCACGACCTCCACGTCTGGACCCTCACCAGCGGCCTCATCGCCATGAGCGGCCACGCCGTGGTCCCCCACCCGGAGCACAACCAGGCCGTGCTGCGCGATATCCATCTGCGTATGCGCGATTTCGGGATCAGCCACATCACCGTGCAGCTCGAGATGCCGCGCCTCCACCAACTGCAGCAGGAGGGCAGTTAGTTACGATTTCGCTTTCGATTTCGATTTCGACTTCGGTTTTCTCCGTTCCTTTTGCAAACCGACCTGAGGAAACCAACTAACGAAAACGAAATCGAAATCGAAAACGAAATCGTCGCACCCTGGCCCGCCGATGGCGGGCGTCAGGTGCGGGGGAGGGAGGGGGCGGTTGAACGCTGGTCGGAAAGTCATTATTTTTCAGGGCTGCGCTCGCGCCGCGGGCGCTTGACTCTGAAGGGGCCGCTCCGCTGCGGCCAGGCTCGATATGATTCGCAACATCGCCATCATCGCACACGTCGACCACGGCAAGACGACGCTGGTCGACAAGATGCTTCGCCAGGCCGGGGCCTTCCGCGCCAACCAGATCGTCGAAGACCGCGTCATGGACTCAAATCCGCTTGAACGCGAACGCGGCATCACGATCCTCGCCAAGAACACCGCAGTCCACTGGAAAGACAACAAGATCAACATCGTCGATACGCCCGGACACGCCGACTTCGGCGGCGAGGTCGAGCGGATCCTGCGCATGGTGGATGGCGTGGTGCTGCTGGTCGATGCCTTCGAGGGGGCGATGCCGCAGACGCGCTTCGTCACGCGCAAGGCGCTCGGGCTGGGACTTCAGCCGATCGTGGTGATCAACAAGGTCGACCGCCCCGACGCGGATCCACTGCGGGTGCACGACGAAGTGCTCGAACTGTTCATGGAGCTGGATGCCGATGAGGCGCAGCTCGATGCGCCCTTCATCTACGCCTCCGGGCGCGAAGGCTGGGCGATGCACGAACTGGGCGGCGAGGCGAAGGACCTGAGCGCGCTGTTCGATACGATTCTCGAGCGTGTGCCCGCGCCGCCCTCGGACGCCGAATCGCCATTCCAGTTGCTGGTTTCGACTATCGACCACTCGCCGTACCTGGGCCGGCTGGCGATCGGGCGCATCGAGCGCGGCACCGTGAAGGTCGGCGACCCGATTTACCTGCTGGCGAATCGGACCGATGACGTGGTCGGCTACATGCCCGCGGAGGGCGACCGCGCGGGCAAGGTCGTGAAGCTGTTTGCCTTCGAGGGGCTGCAGCGCGTCGAGGTCGAATCCGCATCGGCGGGCGACATCATCGCGCTGGCTGGCCTCGAGGACGTCGAAATCGGCTCGACGATCGCCGACCCGTCGCGTCCGGAGCGCCTCGCCGGCATCGCCGTCGAAGAGCCAACCATCTCCGTCGACTTCGTGGTCAACAACTCGCCCTTCGCCGGACGGGAAGGGAAGTACGTGACCAGCCGCCAGTTGCGCGACCGGCTCTACCGCGAGCTGGAGCGCAACGTTGCACTGCGCGTCGAGGATACCGAATCGCCCGACACGTTCACCGTCTCCGGCCGTGGTGAGCTGCACCTCGGCATCCTGATGGAGACGATGCGCCGCGAAGGGTACGAATTCGCCGTCTCCCGCCCGCGCATCATCACGAAGAAGGGGCCCGCGGGCGAAGTGCTGGAGCCGTACGAAGAAGTCGTGATCGACGTGCCCGAGGCCTTCACCGGCGTCGTCATCGAGAAGCTCGGCAGCCGACGCGGTGAAATGCTCGAGATGAAGAACGCCGCGGCCGGCAGCGGCGGCCTCGTGCGCATCGTCTACCGAATCCCCGCGCGCGGGCTGTTCGGTTACCGCAGTGAGTTCCTGACCGACACCCGCGGGGAAGGCGTGCTCCACCACCGCTTCATGGGCTACGGCGCCTGGGCCGGCACCCTGCGCACCCGCGACCGCGGCGTCATGGTCTCCATGATGGAAGGCACCTCCGTCGCTTTCTCGCTCTGGAACCTTCAGGAGCGCGGCAAACTGTTCATCGGCCCCGGCGTGCCCGTCTACGAGGGCATGGTCGTGGGTGAAAACGCCCGCGCCGGCGACCTTGAAGTCAACGTGACGAAGGGCAAGAAGCTCACGAACATTCGCGCCGCCGGATCCGACGACGCGATCATGCTGGAAACGCCACGCCAGATCACGCTCGAGAGCGCCCTCGAATTCATCGGCGACGATGAACTCGTCGAGATCACGCCCTCCTCGATCCGGCTGCGCAAGCGTCTGCTCAAGGAACACGAGCGCAAGAAGGCCTCCCGCAAAGCCGGCTGACGCCCCGGCCGCACACGGCCCAACGCTGCCTGTAAACGCTCTCGCTCTCGCTTCCGTCGACGATTCCGTCAGCGGACGAAAGCGATCTGCGTTCGGGGTTCGTCGACGATTTCGTCAGCGGACGAGAGCGATCTGCATTCGGGGTTCGTCGACGATTTCGTCAGCGAACGAGAGCGATCTGCGCTCTGGCTTTCGCGCACGCTTTCGCCCCGATTTCGTTGGCTGCCAGAATGTTTTTCGTTCCAGGCCGCACCTCGTCCGAAACAAAGTTTCGCGGCACTCTTGACAGCCCAATCTCGCAGTATACCTTGGCCGCGTTCGCACCGGGTGGGACGTTTCTTGCCCCCGGCGCGATGGCCCAAGGCCGTATCGGGACCTCCAACGCCTGGTAAGGAGAATCCGCAAATGGCGGACGTGCTGGATCGGCACCTCGGTGTCGACACCCTCGGAGACGAGGATCTGGAAATCTTCCTCGCCTACGACGAAGACGAAGAAGTCGAAGAAGAAGAGTGGGACGAAGAGGATTGGGACGAGGATGAGGATTGGGACGAGGACGAGGACTGGGAAGACGAGGATTGGGATGAGGACGAGGACTGGGACGAAGAGGAGGACTGGGACGAAGCGGACCTCGACGAAGACGCCTGATCCAGTCGCACGCTGATCCCGGGCCACGCTTCGCCACTCCTTCGGCTCGAGGCGCGCCCGATTAGCCTGCCAGACTCGTGTTGTTCCGATGTAGCAGGGGGCGGCCCGGAGGGGTGCGCCCCCTTGCTTGTTGTGCCTCGGCGGGAACGGCAGGCACGCTCGGGGCTACGGCCGGTTTACGGTCAGGCACGGGTGAAACGGCCGGGCGACGGGGACGCTTACGGGAACGGGAACGGGCGCGTAACACGACCACGGGCAGGGGAAGGGGCACGGGTACGGGTACGAGTAACTGCATGGACTGCACGACCTGCGATGAACTGCATGAACTGCATGAACTGCATGAACTGCATGAACTGCATGAACTGCATGAACTGCATGAACTGCATGAACTGCATGAACTGCTCGACGTGACCGTGTGGCTTCTGTTCCGTGGCGGGTTGACGCTGAGTGATTCTTGCTCCACGCATGGCTCTGCGTTCGCTGTTGTCCCTGCCTTTGCGCGATTCTGGCGACCTGATCCGGGGAACGGGGTCGTGACACGGGCGGGCGGGGGCGTGGCGGTCAGGGACGTGCCTTGCCCTTGTCGATTCACGCACCTGTGCATGGGCGTCAGCGTGGGAAGGCGTGCAGCCACCTCGCCCCCGGCCCCCACGCCCGCCTCATGAACGCGTACCAGGGGCGGCCTGCTCGTACAATCGACGTCGAACCGTAACTTGTTGGTCTGCAATGTCTTGACCGATGTGTGCGAGAACGTTAGACTGGTGGCGTTGCCAGACAAGTCGAGATGTGCTGCGAAGCACCCCCTTGACACCTCGAAGAGGGCTGGCTATCTTGGAATGCTCGGACGGCGATTCGTCGCCAGTCACGAAAGATGTTTGAAAATCAGGGTGTTGAGTGTCTGTGTGGGCTCGGTCCGAGGGCTTACTTTCCTTCGGACGCCGAAAGGCAAACGAGTCAAGTCAAAAGTAATTCCGAACGCTTCGTATAGTGGAGCCAAGAGCTCCGCGCGAGTGTTCAAACGAGCTGTTCAGATTTCTCTTTGGAGAGTTTGATCCTGGCTCAGGACGAACGCTGGCGGCGTGCCTAACACA
>Ga0182743_1000050_pt1 | contig 239484 bp, 232 predicted proteins | sample eDN3rd30CKraftOP_FD_128522 | JGI IMG/M metagenome (GOLD analysis project Ga0182743, IMG submission 128522) | Enriched Organic Plus compost microbial communities from Emeryville, California, USA - eDNA 3rd pass 30_C Kraft OP (version 2) (version 2) ...
CCCGGCCATGATGGCGAACTGGTTCTCGAAACCCTCAGCCCGGACAGCCAGTACGGCTTTCGCTTCCAGCAGCGCCTGCTTTCCCGGCAAACCCGGTTCCAGCACCTCGAACTGCTGGAATCCTCCGAACTGGGGCGCTGCCTGCGGCTGGACGAGCATTTCATGACCTCGGAAGCAGACGAGTTCTTCTATCACGAGGCGCTGGTGCACCCCGCGGCAGTCGCCCACCCCGAACCGCGCCATGTGTTGATCATCGGTGGCGGCGACGGCGGCGCTCTCGAAGAGACCCTCAAGCACCCCAGCATCGCCAGCATCACTCTCGTCGAGCTCGACGAACAGGTCGTGGATGTCGCTCGCGAGCATCTGCAAGGCATACACCGGGGGGCGTTCGACGACCCGCGGCTCACCCTGCGTTTCGAGGACGGCGCAGACTTCCTGGCATCCACGCCGGAGCGCTTCGATCTCATCCTGCTCGACCTGACCGATCCCGAAACCCCCGCGGGCCCGCTCTACACGCCGGAATTCTTCGCGCGCTGCAAACAGGCGCTGGCGCCGGGAGGCGCCGTGGTTCTGCACCTGGGGTCGCCGTTTCACGAACCCGATCAGGTACGCAAACTGGCGGCATCTCTTTCGGACACGTTCGAACAGGTGCACGGCTACGGCCTGCATATTCCCCTATACGGCGCGTACTGGGCCCTGGCCGTCGCGTCGGATTCCCTGGACCCCACTGCGCTTGCCGCGTGCGATGTCCAATCCCGGATCGACGGCCGACGGCTGGGGAATCTTCAGTACTACAACGCCCCGGTGCACGGCGCGCTGTTTGCGCTGCCCAATTACTACCGGGCGCTGATGCCGGAGTTGTCGACTGAGATAGCCTGAGGTGCAGCCGGGGTAATCCCCGAGGTACCAGGGTTTGATCTCGAACGGCCATTTTTGGTACTTTCTGGAAACGGATAAGCCGTATTCGAGCAACGGCAGGCTCCCTCCCAGACTTACGGATGACCGGCATGCAGAACCATCCCTACCCTGCCGGCATGTGGCGCAGCGTCTTCTGCCCCATGCCGGCCAGCATCGCGCAAGTTTTACAGGCACTCAAGCATCATCATCCTCATCTGATCCAGGAACCGGCGCCCTGGCCGCGCCACTTCGGGGCCAAGATCCCACTGGCCGACGGCGCCCCCCACGAGGGGTGGGAGCTCATCGAGTTCCCCGGCAAAGGCTATCTGACAATTTGCGATTGCGACTTCCGCGAAGACCGCAGCGAGCTGGTTCCCTACGAGAAACTCACCGAATTCCATTACTCGCTGTCCGGCACGGCGTCGGTGTTCGATCGGGGCGAATCCACCGCGGCCGCGGAGCTCAGCGTGATTGCCTGCAAGGCGGGAAGTGATGCCACCTACCGAGTGACCTGCAATAAAGGCCCCAGGCGATCCGTGGCTTTGCACTTGCACGACGAGTTCCTGGAGACCCTGCTTGAAGAGCACAGCGAAGAAAACTGCGCCATCCGCAGCGAACTGGCCGGCGTGGCACCCACTGACGTCTATTTTCGATCGCTCTCCATCAATCAACGGATCCTCAATCTCGTCATCGAACTGCTCAACAACCCCCATCAGGGTACGCGCCGCTGGATGTATGCCGAGGCAAAGAGCACCGAGCTCCTGCTCGAAACCCTCGAACACTGGCATGCCCAACAAAGCTCCTCGGCATCCCGCCTCACCCTCAAGCCTCGCGACATCGCCCTGATCGAAAATGCCCGCCAACGCATACTCGACAATCTGAAATCGACGCCCAGCATTCCTCAACTGGCACGCCTGGTAGGCACCAACACGGCCAAGCTCACTGCCGGATTCAAAATGCTTTACGGCACAACGGTGCACCAGTTCACATTGAAGGCCCGCATGGAGCATGCCTTGCATCTTCTGACCACCGAGGGCGCCTCGGTCGGCGATGTGGCTGAAGCCGTCGGCTACCAATACCAAAGCAGCTTCACCCTGGCGTTCACCCGGTATTTTCATTTCCTGCCCAGCCGGGCCTACGCAATGTCCACCCAACAGGATGATCCGGCCGGCAATCAAACCACCGCCCTCCCCACGGAGAAACTCCGGAAATCCTAAATTCATCTACGGCCCGGTTATTTCCCGGGCCTGGACACAAGGGTCTAATTGCTCTGCACCTCTCTCTTCTGTTCGGAGCAACCATGGACACCCCTATGCATGCGCTCGTCGACGGCGGCCTGATCCACCGGGACGCGTACGCCGACCCGGAGATCTTCAAGCTGGAACACGAAATGCTGTTCCGGCGCACCTGGCTGTATGTCGGCCACGAAAGCCAATTTGCATCACCGGGGGACTACTACAGCACGACCCTGGCAAATGAACCCATTCTGATTGTGCGCGGAGAAGATGGCCAACCCCGAGCGTTCTTCAATCGCTGCACGCACAGGGGCGCCGTCATTGCGCGCCGCCCGCAAGGCAAGGCGCGCAACCTTCAGTGCGCCTACCATGGCTGGTCGTTCAAATTGGATGGCTCATTGAACTTCACGCCCCTGATGCAAGGCTATGAGGGCAGCGATGTCCAGACCCATGCCGACACGTTTGCATTGAAACCGGTACCGCGCTTCGCCTCATACCGGGGCTTCTATTTTGCCAGCCTGGCCCCGGAGGGACAGGAGCTCGAGGATTTCCTCGGCCCAGTGGCCGTGCATCTTGCGAACATGGTCGAACGGTCGCCCACCGGAGAAATCGAAGTGTGGGGCGGTGTGTTCCGAATGATCAAACGCAATAACTGGAAGGTGTATCTCGAGAACCTGCACGATGGCGCTCATGCGCTATCCACGCACTCCTCATCCATCCGGGCGGCCCAGAGCATCATCGAAAGCACCACATCCGAGTGGACCCAGTTGCAAGCGTACATCATCGCGGCCAATTCCCAGCCTCCCAGCGCCATGGCACAGATTGCCGTCAACTGTTTCGGCAGCGGCCACAGCAACATGATGGCGTTTCGCAAGACCCGGCCGGACAATCCCGGGCAACGCGAATACGAAGACGCGCTGGCGAAGCGGGTCGGTCGTGACGGCGTCGAGGAAATACTGGGTGTCGACTGCCACAACGCCATCATCTACCCCACCCTGTCGCTGCAACCCAACTGGATGCAATTGCGGCTCATCGTGCCGCTGGACGTGAACACAACCCGGGTCGATGTATGGACTTTCCAGCTCAAGGGGGCTCCCGACTGGATCAACCGGCGCATACAAACCTACGCCAACACCATTCACACACCCGCATCCCTGGTTCGCGCCGACGACCTGGAAAATTTCGAAAGAGTGCAGATCGGCCTTCAGGCTCGCAGCGTACCCTGGGTCAGCGCACATCGGGGGATCGCAAACGAAGGCGAACCGCAGGGCAAATCCACCGCCATGAGTGAACGCTATGTGCGCAATCAATTCGACGCCTGGAGCAAATACATGAAGGGGGCCCTATGATGGAAGCCGTAAACGCACGGACATTGACCGAAGCCATCGAACAGTTCATCTATCTGGAGAATGAACTGCTCGATGAGGGCCGGTATGGCGAATGGCTCGATCTATTCGCGTCGGACGGTCTGTATTGGGTACCACTCCAACATGGCCAGGATGCCCCCTCCGAAGGACTGTCCCTTTTTGATGAGAACATCGAATTGCTCCGCATGAGAATCGCCCGCATGCATCACCCGACCGCCCACGGGATGGAAGTTCCAATATGGACTTCGCGCGTGATCGGCAACCTGCGTATCAGGAATGAAGCGGAGCACATCACGGCAACGGCACGTTTCATGCTGACGGAGTCAGAGAATGACCGCCAACGCATTTTCGCCGGCAAGTATGAGTACCGCATGACGCCTTACGAAGACAGCTTCAGGATTCGCCGCAAACGCGTGGATCTCGTCAACTGCGATGCTCCTTTCGCCTCGATACAGATCATCCTCTGAGAACGCACCTTATGAGTCAGGCTACTTCCCATGCGACACTTGGTCTCGCCCCCCAGCCACGCATGAGCGATAACGGCGAACACTACTCACAAAAATGCCTGCAACGCTATCGCACAGTCATCGGTGGAGGCCGACATAGGCTGAATGCCTCCTACGGCAGCGATCCGGCACACACACTCGACATCTTCCTGCCCGATGAAGCGTTCCGACAAGACTTGCCCATACTGGTCTTCTTTCATGGTGGGGGATGGACCAATGGCTACAAGGAATGGTCAGGCATCATGGCCCCAACCGCGACCCGCCTCCCCGCAATCCTGGTCTGCCCCTCCTATCGGCTGATTCCCAGGGTCAGCTATCCCACCCCCCTGGACGACTGCATGCTGGCCGTGAAATGGGTCCGCGAACACGCGACGGAATATGGCGGATCACCTGAAAAGATCTTCATCGGCGGGCACTCCGCGGGAGGACAGATTGCCGCCCTGTTGACACTGGAGCATCAGATGCTCGCTCGGCACGGGCTCAGCGCATTGGATTTCAAAGGTTGTCATTGCGTAAGCGCCAGCCTCCACCGGCGCATGATCAATGCCGGCATTGCTCCGGACCATGTACCTGCAGGCGACCCCGAGGCCATTCAATTCGACAGCCCACTGGCCTTGGCCGACAAAGCGCAAGGCACTTCCTTCCTGATCACCTGGGGCGGTGAAGAGTCGCGCCTGGTCGAAAACAGCCGGAAAATGGCGCAGCTTCTCGCGCAGGCAGGATGCCCGGTGACGTCGCACGTTTACCCGGGCAAGGGACATTTCGACATGCATACGGATCTGGCCGAGCCGAACAGCCCGGCCAGCCGGGACCTCGCTCACTGGATGGCACAGGTACTCGAGGCGCAACCCTAGGCGCCCGAGGCCAATGCCTTCAGCCGCTCTTCCCAACGCGGCTGCGCATGGGGATTCGCACAATAGAGCGGCATCTTCCCATCGAGGATGCGCATGATGTTCTCGATCGCCGTAGGTACGATGGCCCGGAAGACGTCCTTGGTCTGCCCCACCATGTGGGGCGTCAGGAACACATTGTTCAGTCGGCGCAAGGGACTGTCTGTGGGCAAGGGTTCGACGCAGCTCACATCCAACGCCGCACCGGCGATGGACCGCGTGCTCAGTGCCTCGATCAACGCTGGCTCGTCCACCGCCTCGCCTCGCGACACATTGATCAGAAAGGCGTCCGGCTTCATCTTGGCCAAGGCCGCGGAGTCGATGATGCCCCAGGTTTCCCGGGTAATTGCCACCAGCACGACCACCACGTCGCTATCACGCAATACCCTGTCCAGGCTTGCCAGCTCCACCGCCGAGGGAAGCCCGGCAGGATCGACGTAGGGATCATGCGCGAGAATCGGCGCCCCCCAGCCTGCCAGACGATCAGCGATAGCCCGGCCGATGCGGCCAAACCCCACCATTCCGACCGTCCGGCCGTACAGCATGCGAGCCCAGACTGCGTGCTCATTGGGCGCGGGGCGTGGGCGCCGCCCGTGCAGCACGTCACTGGAAGCATTGGGGTTGTATAACAACATCAACATCAGCATCACCGTTGCCTCGGCAAGCCCCAGATAATTCTCGGGCATGGCGCCATGGCCGACGATCAATCCAAGTTCATCGGCAGCGGCAGTATCCAGCGACTCGATGCCGATCGTCGGGTACACAATGCCTCGAAGACGTGGGGCTCCGTTCAGCAAAGGAGCCGAACAGCGCCGACGCATCGAGAACAAGGCGACATCCGCCTGCCTCATGGGCTCGGGGACCCGGTCGGATTCGGCCGGCCGAACGTCTCCGACGGACGGCGCTTCACCGCGAACGACATGCGCCCCCCGGACAGACAGGCCGTGTGCGATTTCGTCGAACAGGCTGTCCAACACGGAGTCACGCACGAGAAATACAGTGGGTTTTCGGCTCATAAGGAGTAGATGTCAACCGCGGCGGGCAGGGTATCGTTGAGCAGGACGATTTTTTTCCTGCCGATCAACCATTCGCCGTTTCTGTTCACGATCAGATAATGGACATGACCAAAGAAGACATCGGTCCGGGTCGTGTGCGGGTCATAGGAGTGGCAACAGAAAGCACAACGCAGCTCGATGGAGGCATCATCCGCCTCGATGATCTGATGATTGCTCAGTTGATGACTCGTTCGGCGCCTCGGCTCCGAGGCAGCGGAGCGGCCACCTGTAATCCGCATGACACGATCCTCCAGCCCCGCTTTGCCGCAGTAGTAGATATGGGACAGTTGCGACCGAGGATCCGACGCCAAGGTATCCTCGTCCACCCAGGTCGGAACCCAATACTCGCAATCCTCCGTGTACATCCCAAGCCAGTTCTGCCAGTCGCGATCATCCAGCAGATTGGCCTCACGGGCCACAATGGCCGACACCAGGGCCATGACCTGCGTCCCATGGCCTGAACACAGCGCATCAGTCATATGCCGGCCTCCCTTGCTCGCCAGCTGCCATAAGCCTTGCCCACTCCCGATACGCGGCATGCAGGGTCGTTTCATTCTGGAGATTGAAGCTGCCGTGGACACTGGCCTCTGGAGAGAACCCAAGCTCCTCCGACGCCTCGTTCCCACCCGTCCGCATCACGGCCATGCCGCGCGCCATGCCTTGCAACCAGCCAGGACCTGTCTGGAAACCTCGCTGACAATCTTCGTAGATGACGGTATCGTCCGGTGTGGCCAGGCCGCTGACGTTGAAAAAATCCTCAAACTGTCGCAAGCGCCAAGCCCGAAGTTCCGGAGCCTCCCCAACTGGGGCGAGGCAGTAGTAACGCACCTCGGTCAGGTCCACGGCCAGGGGCCTGAACACGCGCAAAGTCAGCGACGCCCCGTCGGCTATCTGCATGTTCGGAAACAAGGACAAACCCCGCACCTTCAACATCCAGTCGGCACGCGCCGGGCCGACGCGCTGCGCAATCTCGTCGATGGCAGGATAGATCGGGCGCTTTTCCACTTCGGCCTGATCCAACCAGACGGCAGCATGGCCATACTTGAACTGAAACGTCCCTCCGGCCTGGGACAGGCGCTTCTGCCAATCGAACTGGCGGGCGTCCTGATTCCCGTCCGTCCCTGAACGCCTCTTGGCCATGATGTCCATGAAACCCGCATGCGTCGAGGTCAGATGATAGAAATCCGTGCCATTCTCCAGTTGGAGTTTCCAGTTCCCACGATAGCGGAATGCAATCCGGCCCGGAATGAATTCCATCCCCTGCGCGCTTTGCTCCAGCGCAAGATCAAGGAACACCCGCGACTCGCCCAGGAATTCGTCCAAGGCGGGAACATCACTGCTCAAGGCCCCGAAGACAAGGCCCTTATAGGTTTCCAGCCGAGCCAGGGGGATGAGGTCATGGCTATCGGCATCGAAGGCGTCGGGATAGGCCCCGGTCTTGCGATCCTTGATCCCTGCATTCCTGCCATCCAGACTATAGGTCCACCCATGATAGGGGCAGACAAGATTTCGCCGACGCCCCGATTCCCCTCGCGTCAGCAAGGCGCCTTTGTGGCGGCATGCATTCAGAAACGCATGCAGTTTGCCGTGCTCATCGCGTGTCACCAGAACCGGCTGGCGACCGATCATCGTCGAAAGATGACTGCGCGGCTCCGGCAATTGACATTCATGCCCCAGCAATGACCAGGTTTTCTCAAAAATATGCTCATGCTCGAGCGCCAGGATATGGGGTTCCGTATAAATTGCCGCATTGACCCGGAAAACCCCATCGCCGGGGCGATCTTCCACGCACGCGTCGACATCGAACTGTCTCATTGTGCACCTCGCTCCGGAGCCATCATTGCGTGCGGGCCGCTTTGATATACGGCCCCAGCGCGTCGGTTTCCTGACGAATGAACTCCTTGAACGCCTGTTGCGTCCCGCCTTGATAGAGCTCCAATCCCAACTTGTTCATTTGCTGCTTGAACTCGGGACGGGCAGCGACCTTGGCGATTTCAGTACTCAGGTAGTCGACCGTCTTCTGTGGGGTGCCCGCTGGAACGAATACGCCCGTCCAGACAGAGATTTCTGGTCCCTTGTAGCCGGCCTCGTAGATTGTCGGAAGATCCGGAAACTCGGGCAGTCGTTCTTTGCGCATGACAGCCAACCCCTTCACGCGCCCTGATGACTCCATGCCAGCTGTGCCGGCCACGTCATTGAACATGGCAAGGACATTGCCATTGACCAGATCGGTCAGGGCTTGGGGGCCCCCTTTATAAGGCACGTAGGTCATCTGCAGTTGCATGGCTTTCTTGTATGCCTCCATGGCAACCATGTTCATGGAATGGCTGCCCGCATACGAATACTTGCCTGGGTTGCCGCGTACCCTTTCCAGAAACTCCCGCACGGTATTGATGCCCTGGCTGGCGCCCACGTACAGTACGAGGGACGAACCCGCCACCCGATAAACAGGGGTGAGGTCCTTCTGCGGGTTCAGTTGCAGGTCCGGCATCAGGAACGGAGCCCCCGTGATCGCAGTTCCTCCGGTCATCAACAGGGTCATGCCGTCCGGCTTGGCCTTGGCGACATGCATGGCGGCTATCGTGCCCAAGGCGCCGGGCTTGTTCTCGACCACAATCTGGCGCCCGATGGATCTGCTCAAGGCATCTGCCAATAAACGCGAGGCCGTGTCTGTTCCGCTTCCCGCCGCCTGCGCCACGACGAGCGTAATCGGCGCGGAGGTTTCATACTGGGCGCAGGCCATTGAACTGGCCAGGACACTGACTGCAAAAAGACCTGATCGCAATAACGAAAACATGCATGCTCTCCCTGGGCGTTGGACATCCAAAAGGCGGGCTCTGCGGCTCGCGCCAACCTATTAGACGCACATTGGCGAAGTCCGCCTATAAGAAAGAACGCATTTCTTTTAGCAATTCCAAACAAAGGAACGCGCTTTGATGGAAGCCGCAAATCCTGGTTGATAGACTGGTGCCCCCACCCCCTGGCATTGGAGAAAACCGCCATGCGCACCATGTCCACGCATTCAAGCGGACGCCACTACTTGCAGATTCCCGGCCCCAGCCCCGTGCCCGACCGTATTCTGCGAGCCATGAGCCTTCCGACCATAGACCATCGCGGGCCTGAATTCGGGGCGCTGGGCCGAAAGGTATTGAGCGGCATGCAGGCCATTTTCAAGACGGCCCATCCTGTCGTCATCTATCCCGCCTCGGGCACCGGCGCCTGGGAAGCGGCGCTGGTCAACACATTGAGTCCTGGTGATCATGTGCTGATGTATGAAACCGGACACTTTGCGTCGCTCTGGCATGCCATGGCCCTCAAGCTGGGCCTGTCTCCGGAGCTCCTGACCCGCCCGGAAGTCGATGCCGAGACGGGAATCCCTATCGGCTGGCGGCACGGAATCGTTCCACAACGCATCGAAGACCGATTGCGCAAAGACACCGAGAAGCGCATCAAAGCCGTATGCGTCGTCCACAATGAGACCTCGACCGGCGTCACCTCCGACATTGCAGGGGTACGAAAAGCCATCGATGCGGCGGGCCACCCCGCTTTGCTGATGGTAGACACCATCTCGGGCCTGGCCTGTGCCGACTACAGGCATGACGAATGGGGAGTCGACGTTGCCGTCAGCGGATCGCAGAAAGGCTTGATGCTGCCGCCCGGGATCAGCTTCAACGTCCTTTCGCCCAAGGCGCTCCAGGCCGCCAGGACTGCCGCCATGCCCCGGTCATTCTGGGGCTGGAACGAAATTCTTGCGATGAACACCGACGGCTATTGGCCCTATACCCCCAACACCAATCTGCTTTATGGTTTGGCGCAGGCCACGGACATGCTGATCGGGCAAGGACTCGAGAACGTATTCGCACGCCACCGACGCTGGAGTGCCGGTGTACGCGCCGCGGTACAGGCGTGGGGACTGCAGGTACAGTGCGCCGACGAGGCCCTGCACTCCCCTGCCCTGACCGGTGTCGTCACCCCCAGGGGAATCGATTCCGACGCGCTCCGCACCCTGATTCTCCAGCGTTTCGATTTATCGCTGGGCATGGGTCTGGGAAAGACCAAAGGAAGGACATTCCGTATCGGCCATCTTGGCGACAGCAATGATCTGACACTTCTTGCCGCGCTGGCCGGCGTGGAAATGGGCCTGCGCGTGCAAGGAGTGCCAATTCGAGCCAGCGGCGTCCAGAGCGCCATGGACTGGTTCGCCGCCCAGCCACTCTGAGTACCGTCACTTCTCCAGTCTTACGCCGGTCTGCTTGATAATGGCCTGCCAGGACTTCGCCTCGGTCTGCAAGACCTGTTTGAACTCGTCAGGCTTGCTGCCAACGGCAATGGAGCCTTGTTCCACAAGCTTGCCTTGAATCTCAGGCTCGTTGAGAGCCTGCCTCACGGCATCGCTCAGCCGCTTGATGATCGCCGGATCGGTGCCTTGCGGCGCCGCAAGGCCCCACCAGTTGCCCAGGACGATTCCAGGAGGAATGCCGGCTTGCTCTGTAGTGGGGACATCAGGCAACGATTTCAATCGCTGGCTTGACGCCACGGCGATGGGCCGTGCCTTGCCGCCATTGATCTGTCCCGCTGCAATCCCGTAGCTGGCGATGAACATCTGCGTTTCATTGCCAGCCAGCGCTTGCAACCCGGGCTGGGATCCCCGGTAGGGAATGTGCATCATCGGAGCGCCCAGATGCCTGGCCAGCATCAGGCCGGAAATATGCGGGACCGTGCCTGTGCCGGGCGAACCGTAGTTCAGGGCGCTCCCGCTCTTCTTGGCAAGCGCCGCAAACTCCGCATAATTCTTTGCCGGCAACGCATTGGAGATCAGCAACAGATACGGCTGCTCAACCACCAGGCTGATCGGTGCCAGTGCTTTCAGCGGATCGAAACCCATGCTGTCGAACAAGTACTGGTTGATCACGAAATTGTTGGTTGGCGCCATCAACAAGGTGTATCCATCCGGAGCCGCCCGCACGACGTCATGGGTTCCGATGTTCCCTGCGGCACCGGTCTTGTAGTCAATGATCAGATTCTGGCCAAGCTGTTTTTCAAGGGACGCCTGCATCGTGCGCAACAGCAGGTCCCCGCCTCCCCCTGGGGGATAGGGCATGACCACCCGGATTGATCGTTCAGGATAAGCCGCGCTGGCTGCACCGGAAAACAACGTGGAAAAACTTGAAACGAGCAACAAACCGACAAACATCAAGGCCTTCTTCATCTTGGGTCTCCTCTCTTTTTTAGTAACCACAATGAATGCAACTTGATACGTACGTGCTACAGGGGTGATGCGATATCAATAGAGTTGAAAGAACTGACCGAGGCCCAATACCTTGGCGCGACGAAATATTTCCCAGGCGATGACCATGTCCAGGCTGCCTATGCCCGTCATGAATGCCAACGTTCGCCCATGTGACCGATCGCCGGGGCTCAGGCCCCGATCGACCAGGCTCTGCATTGTCGTGATGCGTGAACTGTCGGCCGCGAGGCCGGGCCGATATCTCTGAATGGCGTGAGCCAGATTCTCCGGATGGTCGCAAACCAGGCGATCCGCCATCAGGTAGGTCTCGTCATCCCAGGCTGCCGTGACGTCGAGGGGGACCACCAGCGTCCCCGGATCCCACCATTTGCCCTCAATGGGAGGGTGGACATGTTTGGGAACGGCGCTGACCACAATGTCCATCCCCCGGACGGCGCCTTCAGCGCTGTCGACGGCAGACAGCCTTCCGAATCCCCGGCCGGCCATTCTGGAGCAGAAGGATTGTCGCGTTTCGGGACGCGCTGAACTGACAGACACCTCTTCAAGTGACGGGATCGCCGCAAACAGCGCGCGTAGCGACCACTCTCCCAAACCGCCGCAACCCACCAGGCCCAGTTTCCTGGGGTCGGGCTTTGCGCAGTATTTGGCGGCCAAGGCGGCGCATGCGCCGGTACGCGCGTAAGTTACCCACATCCCTTCGATCAAGGCGGCAGGCAAGCCGTTTTCGGGGTCATTGAGAACAATCAGCGCACTGGAGTCCGGTAAGCCATGCTGCGAGTTACCGGGGAATAAAGAGACCCATTTCAGCCCCAAGGCCCCGCTTCCAGCGACCCATGCCGGCATGGCATGCAGGAAGTTTTTTCCGTTTGGATGAACGCCGATCTTGGCCGGGACCTCGACCTGCCCCGCCGCGTCCTGGCGATAGGCGTCTTCAACCAGATCGATGATCTCGGGCAGGCTCGGCGCCGCCTGGGCGACGTCCTGGGCATTCAGCAACAGCATGGGAGTCGAGCTCATGAGAAGCCCCTTTTTATCCGTTGAGCAGACGGCATGCCCACCCTGTCAGGCGACAACGTGAAGATGCCAATCAAGCTCGCCGGAAATGATTTCGCATCCGTGCGCCCGGACGATGACGTGCTCCTCGGCATTCAATAGACCTTCAACGGTTTCTATCTTGGGCTCGGGAGTCAGGCTCATCCCCTCTTGGATCACATATGGGTCATAGGCATTGATATATGGGGGCTCATTCACCAGGCCTATGCCATGCCCGATACGCTTGGCCGGGTGATCCGAATAGTTCGTCCAGGACGTCCTGGCCAACAAAGACTGCGAGTACTCGAAAATCTCGGCGGATGCGACGCCCGGGCGGATTCGATCCATCACCTCGTGCAAGAGCTCCCACATGCCGTTGTGCTCCGACAACTGGCGATCGCTGGGCGGGCCGAATACTGCACGGCGCGTGTAGTCCATGCGATACCCATTGACGCTGCAGCCACCGTCCAGATACAGGATGTCGCCCTGCTGGAACGTGCCGCCGGGCCCGGTGGCACCCAGCACCAATGGGGCCGCGGAATCGATATCGGCGCCCAGCTCTGCGTAATGGCCCATGATCCGGCGTTGGATATCCGACTGGCTGATGCCGACATGAAGCGCATCGAGACAACGCCGCCAGGCGTTGGCCCCCAGGCTGCATGCTGCCTTCAGCTTGTCGATTTCCCACTCCGACTTGATCATCCTGCATGCCCAGACCACGGCCGCGGAATCCACCCATCTGACATGGGGCAGATCGCTCACGAGACGCCGGAAATCCTGAACCCCGAGATTGAGGCGCGGATCGTTGCCCAATTCGATGCCAAGTACCGAGTGGTGAAGGCCGCGCTCGCGAAGCACATCCTGTAAGCCCCAATCGATGCTTTCTTCAAAATTGAAGGGATATTCGGGATATATCCTGCGGTCCTCCACCCAGTTCGGGTAAGGACGACCGTACAGCCGGGAAAACGTACCCGGCCCGCTCCAGTCGATGACGGCCGGAGCGCCATCCAGAGGAAGGACAAATATGGATGGCCGGCCAATCGACTCCTTGCCGATCTTCTGCCCCGTGTAGTAATAGAATGAGGTCGGATCAGTGACGATCAATCCGTCCATTCCGTGTTGCCGCATCGCTTTGCGGGCAGCGGCAATGCGGTTCTCGCATTCCTGTCTTGGCATGCTCATGGCAGCTTCCTTGTTTTAAAAGCCGACGGCCATACCGTCCTTGCGATGATCGGATCCCCCGATATAGCCACTTCCTGAACGCTCGATCAATTGAGCGCCTCCGAACGCAAAGGCAGCCTCGGGAGCTTCTCTTTGAAGAATGTGGCCACGCTCGGCAAGGCCATTGACGATGTGATCGGGCATGGCGGCCTCGACCATGAGTTTGCGGCCATGCACGATTTGCCACCTCGGCGCGTCCGAGGCCGCCTGTGGGTTCTGGTGAAACAACTGCGTGCGCACCACCAACTGCAATTGCCCCTGCGCCTGCATCGGCCCACCCATCAATCCGAAGCTCATCAAAGGCCGCTCATTCTTCATGATGAAGCCAGGAATGATCGTGTGGAACGGACGCTTCCGAGGGCCGACCTGGTTGGGATGGCCTGGCGTCAGGCTGAAGCCCATACCCCGATTCTGAAGACTGATGCCCGTGCCCGGAACCACAATGCCGGAACCGAACCCTTCGTAATTGGACTGGATGAATGAAACCATCATCCCCTTGGCGTCGGCCGCCGCGACATACACCGTCCCTCCTTGCCGTGGAGCCCCACAGCCGTAGTCACCGGCCTTGAGAGGATCGATCAACGACGCCCGCTGCTTCAGGTAAGACTCGTCGAGCAGCGCTTCTGCGCTGATGTCCATGAAGCGAGGATCCGCGATGAAAGCCTCGGTATCGGCAAACGCAAGCTTCATGGCCTCGATCTGCAGATGCATGGCATCGACGCTATCGACGTCATGATCGGCAAGATCCGTGTGACTGAGGATACCCAGCCCGATCAGCGTCGCAATGCCCTGGGCATTGGGAGGAATCTGATGCACGGAGACATCGCCAATGCGCTGCGACAGGGTTCCACACCAACTGACCTCATAGGCATCCAGATCGTCCAGCGTCATGAGCCCCCCATGCGCCTGCGCGTGATCAATCAGCTTGTGGGCCAAGGGGCCGCGATACAGAGCCTCGCCTCGCGTTGCCGCAATGAGCTCCAAAGTTTCGGCAAGGTCGGAGTTCCGGAAGAGCTCGCCGGCCCCGGGTGCAAGGCCGCTGGGAAGAAAGACCTCGTCAAACCCAGGCTGGCCCCGATACTTCTGTGCAATGCGGCCCCATAGGCCGGCAATGATCGGGCTCACCGGGAAGCCGTGCCTGGCATACCCGATGGCGGGTTCGAACAAGGCTTCGAAAGGGAGCGTGCCGAATCGCTTGCTCAAGGCCGCCCAGGCGGCCACAGCCCCCGGGACAGTGACACTGCTCCAGCCTCGCGAAGGCATGCGCTCGTGTGAGGCGAATCGATCCGGGGTCCAGGCGGCGGGCGAATGGCCGGAACCGTTCAGGCCATGAAGCTGTTCGCCGTCCCAGACGATGGCAAAGGCATCACTGCCGATGCCATTGCCGGTCGGTTCGACCACGGTCAGCGCAATGGCGCTGGCAAGGGCCGCATCGACAGCGTTGCCGCCCGCCAGCAGCATGCGCAAGCCGGCTTGCGCCGCCAACGGCTGGGACGTCGACACCATGTTCGGGGCGAGCACCGGCGAACGCTGCGATGCGTAAGGCAACTGATAGTTGATCTGGCGCATGGGAATCTAGGCCGTTGCCTGCTGCGCACGCGTTTGTCCGGCCTCCCGCTCCCGGCGGACATACGTCAACCAATGAGAATACTCATCATTTCGCCCCGATACGGTATCGAAATAATTCTTCTGGATCTGTTTCGTGATGGGGCCGGGTTTGCCGTCTCCGATATCGCGATTGTCCAGAGACACGACCGGCGTCACCTCTGCGCCTGTGCCGACGAAAAACATCTCATCCGCGATATACACCGAGTCACGGGTGAAGAACTCTTCACGCACGGTCAAGCCTTGCGCACGGGCCAACTGGATGACCGAGTCCCGGGTGATTCCATCGAGAATGTAGGTAAGCGGGGGCGTAATCAACTCGCCATTACGCACGATGAACACGTTCTCGACGGATCCTTCCGCCACATGGCCCTGGGCATCGAGCAAAAGGGCCTCGTCAAAACCCTGCTGCAAGGCATCGGTACGCGCCATCTGGAACAGCATGTAATTGCCGCTGGCCTTGGCCTTGGACATATTGGAGTTGATGTGGTGCCGGGTAAATGAAGAGGTCTTGACCCGCGACCCCTGCTCCAGCTTGCCTTTGCCCAGGTACTCTCCCCAGAACCAGACAGCGATCCCCACGCTGACATCGCAGCCGCGATAATCGAGGCCCATGCCGCCCGATCCAATATAGGCGACAGGCCTTATGTAGCACTCTTCATAGCCACTGACCTCGATCGTTTCACACGTCGCATCGATGATCCGCTGCCGGTCGTACGGGATATCCAGCCCGATGATCTTGGCCGACTTGAACAGCCGATCGATATGCGCGTCCAGCCTGAATACCGCAGGGCCGTTGGCGGTTTTATAGGCCCTGATACCCTCGAACACCGCAAACCCGTACTGGAAGCTGTTGCTGATAAAGTCGACATTGGCGTCCTGCCGGTCGATCAACTCCCCATTGATCCAGATTTTTTTGCCTTGCTCCATCTTGCCTCCCTGTATGCCTTTGATTGTTCGCTTATTTAATCGGTGACACTTTCAAGTTCTGCAACATCTTCTTCAGCGTTCGCCTCATGCACTCGAGGTCTTCTTGCGGTATGTCATGCACGGCCCATTCGAATTGCGCCGTTGCCGCGGGCAGTATCCGGCCCAGCAAGTCCAGGCCCGCATCGGTCATCTCGATGCTCAACGCTCGCCCATCCCCTTCCACGGGATGGGTTTTCACGAGCAGACCGTCCTCCATGCGCGCAACTGTCCGGCTCAATGTGGAAGGCTCGATGAGCGTCAGCTCGATGAGCTCCCTCATGGTCGCGGGATTCTTGCGGGTCAGCGCAATGAGGATGCGATAGACGCTGGTCGACTGGCCAAAAGGCCGAAGCGCCTGCGTGAGACTGATCGCGAGCCTTTCAGCGACCTGCCGCAGCAGGTACGGGGCCTTTTCTTCACCAGAGCCATCGACAACGAGCTGGTGCTGGTCTTTGGGTGAGATCCTGTCCATGGATTGATTGCTGTTATGTTCGACAGAACGTAATCTACGCCCTTATTATTGCAAATGCAATGACTTTTGCAATAATATTTGCAACGAACTAAACTCACGCTACTGTGCCCGATCGACGGACAGCACAGCACCGGTCCAAACGCCATGGCGGCAGACTCATCACCCGACGCCTCGGGAATGATTTACGATCAGAAACCGTCACACGAACCGTGTGCAGGACCTTTCACCTGCAGGAAGACAGAAAATGAGCCAAGCCGATCGTCCCGCCATCGATGCCTACACGGCGCCCACACGCAGCACCCCCTCGGTGTATCCGGAAGAATTCGCCAAAGGCATGCTTGGCCGCACAAAACGCCCGTTGGGCTCCCTGTTCGGGATCAGCAATTTTGGCGTCAATCTGACGACCCTTGCGGTGGGTGCCGTATCGGCCCTGCGGCATTCCCACACCAAGCAGGAGGAGTTCATTTTCGTGCTTCAGGGAACGCCGACACTACGGACCGATGAGGGCGACATGCTGCTTTCACCCGGCATGTGCGCCGGATTCCGGTCAGGCACGGGCAATGCGCATCAATTGGTCAACCTTTCCGACAGTGAAGTCATCTATCTAGAAATCGGGGACAGAACGCCCGGAGATGAGGTCAGCTACCCCGATGATGATCTTCAAGGCGTGCTGGTCGACGGCATCTGGCAGTTTCGAAGAAAGAGCGGCACGCCGTTAGGCGAGTAAGGCAGTACCGCTTTCCCTCTTGAGGACGGCTCGAAACGGAAACGCCCGCTTGCGCGGGCGTCGGTGTGATTGTGGCTCGGAAGATCAGGAATCCCTGTCCGACACCTTCACGATGGTCGCCATGGCGGAATCCCCTGCCGCGCAGCCGACGAACAATCCGTAGCCGCCGCCTTCCCGAACCAGTTGCTCGATCAGCTCGATGATGGACCGCAGGCCCGTGGGGCCTTGCGGATGCCCCCAGACAAGTGAACAGCCATACTGGTTGATCCTCCGGGCATCGATATCGAAGCTGTTGGCCAGAACGATGTCATTGACGATGAAGGGATTGTGCGTCTTGATGGCCTTGATGTCGCGGATGCTCAGGCCGGCGGCTTCGAGTGCGCGACGGACGGCCGGCACGGGCGCGGCCGGCATGAAGGCCTTCTTGACCCGTGCCTGGCCAAAAGCCACAAGGCGGATTTCGATGGATTTGTCCTTGGAGAACTCGCTGGCCCGACCCGGCGTCGTCACCATCATGCCCGCACTTCCGTCAGCGGGGTGCGTCTGGCCGCCATAGGTCACAGTGCCGCCCGGCAGGACAGGCTTGAGCGCGGCGAGTTTTTCGGCCGTCGTGGGGAAGATGCCTTCGTCGCCGCCGAGCGAGCCCTGCACACGCCGGAAACGCGCATCGGGCACATCGAAAGGCAGATCCATGAAGCTGCGCAGGAAAGCGGAGTCGTCCTTGAGCGCATCTTTGTATTGCTCATAACGGCAAAGGGTGAGCTCGTTCTGCATGGCGGTATCGATGCCATACTCGGCCGCAACGTTCTCGGCCGTCTGGATCATGGCCACGTTGGCGAAAGGATCGTGCTCGAAGCTTTCCAGGACGACGTTCTCGAACTCGCCGCTGCCGCCGGGACCGTTCGGAGCCGGGTAGTAGATCTGCGGACCGTTGGAGATGCGGTCGGCGGCGATCGCCAGGGTCACCGCCGCACCGCCCTCGCGGATCTCCGATGCCGCGGTCTGCAGGACACGGGCACTGGTCGCGCAAGCCTGGCTGACCGTGGGGCCGGTCACGTCGGCGGCACCGATCTCGCCCATCAACCAGGGCAGGCCATAGAACGAGTTTCGCTGCGGAATCGACATGCCCAGCACACCGAAGTCGAACACGCCCGGGTCGATGTTCCGGCGCTGCAGGGCATCCTTGGCCACATGCGCAGCAAATCTGAGGCTGTGCAAATGAGCAAGGCTGCCCTGCCAGCGCGCGAACGGCGTGGACCAATAGGCTCCGTAGGGAATGGCAATGTCAGTCATGAACGTCTCCGATATTCAAATAATGCGCAAGCGCCTTCCGCCTGCTCCGCCCGCAATCATAGGCTGTCCGGGCCGCTTTTGGGAATGGTGAACCAAGCAGGACTTGCGCGGTGGGACACGGTCAGAGGGCCTGCCCTGGCTCGAACACGGCGATCGACTCTACGTGGGCGGTATGGGGGAACATGTTGACGATGCCGGCCGCAACCAGGCGATAACCGCCTTGATGCACGAGGATCGCGGCGTCGCGAGCCAGTGAGGCCGGACGGCAGGAAACATAGACGATCCGCCTGGGCCGTTCGGCCGAGTCCAGTTGCGCCAAGGCCAGAGCCACCGCTTGCGCCCCCTCGCGAGGCGGGTCGATCAGCACCCGGTCGAAACGGCCCTGGGCCCGAAGCCATGCGGCATCCACGGCAAACAGGTTTTGCGCCAGGAATCGAGCACGGTCTTCGAGGCCGTGCGACTGCGCAGCCTGCCGGGCGCGCTCGATCAGCGCAGGCGAACCTTCCACGCCAAGGACTTCCCTGGCCCGACCCGCCAAAGGCAATGTGAAATTGCCCAACCCGCAGAACAGATCCGCGATGCGGTCATCAGGGCCGGGCTCGAGCAAGGCCAGGGCCTTTGCGACCAATACCCGGTTGATCTGCGGATTGACCTGCGTGAAATCGGTCGGCCGATAGGCCATTCGCAACCCATAGTCCGGCAAGAAGTAAGCCGGTCGATGGGCATCGCCAGGCTCGAGCGGCTCGACACTGTCGGGGCCATGGGGCTGCAGCCACCAATGCACCCCATGCTGCGCGGCGAAAGACCGCAAAAGCGCCCGATCCGCATCACGCAACGGCAGCAAGTGGCGCAATGCCAATACGACCACCCCGTCATCGCCAACCGCCACTTCGATCTGCGGCACTCGGTCAGGGATGGACAGCTTGGCGATCAAAGCCTTGAGCGGCAACAGCAATGCGGACACCTGGGAAGGCAGTATGTGGCAGACACGCAAGTCCGCCACATAGCTGCTGTGGCGCTCGTGGAACCCCAGCAGAACCCCGCCCTTGGCGGGCACGAGCCGCACGGAAAGGCGGGCACGATAGCGATACCCCCAGGAAGGACCATGCACTGGCGCCAGGATGCGCGGCGGGCGCAATCGGCCGATGCGCTGGAACGTGTCTTCCAGCAAACGCTGCTTGACCGCCACTTGGGCGGCCGGGTCCAGATGCTGCATCACGCAGCCTCCGCACACACCGAAATGCGGGCAGCGGGGTGTCACGCGCTGCGCGGAAGGCAAGAGAACCTCGGCCAGCCCGGCCACGGCATGCGAGCGTCTGCTGCGCTCGATACGCACCCGCACCCGCTCCCCGGGAAGCGCCCCGTCGACATGGACCGGCACACCGTCAGGGCTACCCACGCCACGGGCCTCGTCGTCCATCGACTCGATATACAGTTCTTCCATGATGTTTTCAATCGCCGCCATCGCGCATCATTGTAGAAGAGCATGCCGGATGCCCTCCCAGATAGTAATATTCGGCACGCGTCCTGCATGCCGAAGGTTGACGCGTTCACAGAGATGACGACATGACGACAAACAATTCCGCCTCTTCCAGGCACACGACGGAAACGGTGTTGACACTGCAGTTCCATTATGAAATCGCCCGGGCTCTCGCCGGCGCGGCAAGCTTGGAAGACGCATTTTCCGCCGTCTTGGAGAAAATCGCCACGTACGGAGGCTGGGATGCCACCGCCGCCTGGCTCACACACGATCTGCCGATGGGCCCTCGCAGCCGCTGGGTGGGGCCGCGCATGCCCTCTTCGGCGCTGGACGACGGGGCTGCCCTGGTGCAACAGGTGCTGGAGACCGGGCAGCCGGCCTGGCAGTCTGGCCAGCGCAGCACCCTGGCATTTCCTCTGCTGGGCGACGACAACACCCTCGGCGCCATCGAACTGGTGCGCACCGGCCCCTATGAGCCCGAAGAGCACGCCAGACAGATATTCACCGTGCTCAGCCAGGACATCGGGCAATTCGTCGCCAGACATGACCCACACCGCCAGGCCTGGCGCGATGTGATGTATGACCGCCAGACGGGCCTGGCGACCCCGGAACTGCTCATCGAACGCGGGAATCAAGCACTGCTCATGGCCGAACGCACGGGTCACGGCCTGACCCTTGCCATCATCCGCCTGCGAGCGGCCGGCGACCTCGGGCCTCTCCTGCCCGGCATAGTCCAGCGCCTGAGCGGAAAACTGCGGCCCTACGACACCGTGGCGATCATGGCGCCGCACGAACTGGCGGTGCTGTTTCCGGCACAGAACGCGAACGACGACAACCGGACGCTCGAAGAAAAAATCCGCAAGCTGCTCCCTCTGTTCGCGCTCGACGGCGCCCGCATCAAGCTGCACGCCGACGCAAGCTTTGCCGCCTATCCTGCCGACGGCATCGACGTCCCGTCACTGCTGCGCCACGCGCGCGGGCAACTTGAGTCCGACTCGCCGCGCCAGTTTGTGTAGATTGCTGGGATCGAGCTGGAGTATCCGGGCCGCCTGCGCCCAGTTCTGATTGGTGGCGGACAAGGCCCGCTGAATCGCCGCCCTTTGAAACGCTTCGACGGACTCCCTCAGGGGCGCAAGCGGAGGTTCCGGTACGCCCTGCTGCAGTCCGGCCCCATCGGCTGGGCCTGCGCCAACGGCGGCAACGTCCAGATCCAGCCACTCCGGCCCTATGGTCAGGATTTCATCCCGGGCCGCCCCCCTGCTGAGCATCTTGACGGCCGCACGGCTGATGACATGCTCGAGCTCGCGCACATTGCCCGGCCATGAATAGGCCAACAAAGCCCGCTCGGCGGCATACGAAAGGCGCACTCCGCGCACCCCCAGCCGGGCTCGGCTGAGTTCGAGAAAGTGCCCTGCCAGCATGAGGATATCGTCGCCCCGCTCGGCCAAGGGGGGGATGTGCACCGGGTAGACCGACAGGCGATGGAACAGATCCGCGCGAAAGGCGCCTTCCAGCATGCTCTGCTTCAGATCTCGATTCGTGGCCGCAATGATGCGCACGTCGGTCTTGATGGCCGTGTCCGAACCCAGCCTTTGAATTTCACCGCTTTGCAACGCCCTCAAGAGCTTGGCCTGCACCGGCAGCGCCAGCTCGCCGACTTCGTCCAGGAAAAGCGTCCCCCCTTGCGCAGCATCGAAACGACCCGGCCGATCGGTGGCCGCGCCCGAGAACGCGCCTTTCACATGCCCGAACAGCTCGCTTTCCGCCAGCGACTCGGGCAAGGCGGCGCAGTTGACATGCACCATGGGCCGATCACGGCGTCGCGAGTGCCGATGCAGACGCCGCGCGAACAGCTCCTTGCCTACCCCGGTCTGCCCGAGCAGCAGCACCGGGAGATTGGAGTCGGCCACCACGTCGAGCTCATGCAGCAATTGGCGCATCACCTCGCTTCGGCCGATGATTTCCTTTTCGTCGACCAGATGCATGGCATCGAAGGACGAACCCGCCAATTGGCGCAGACCGCGGTTCTCGCGCTCGAGCCGGGTGACCCGTATCGCCGCCTCAAGCAGCAAGGCATAGCCCTGCAAGCGGCGCAGGGCCTCGGAATCGAAAGTCCCGGTGGCCAAGGCATCGAGCGTCAGCGCCCCCCAAACCCGCCCTTCGACATACAGGCTGATGCCCAGGCAATCATGCACGGGCAGCGGTTCGCCCTTGCGGTCGTCCAGCAACCCGTCGTAAGGATCGGCCAGCGCATGTCCCGGCTCGAACCAAGTAGGCTCCCGCCGAGAAAGAATCGCCTCGAACCTGGGATGCTGAGCGACCACGAAATGGCGCCCGAGAGCCTCATGGCCAAGGCCCGCAGCTGCCACCAGGCTCAGCGTTTCGCCTTCCAGCCTGAGCAAGCCCACAGCATCGCAACGGAACACCGCCTTGAGTGTCTGGACGACGCGTTGAAGCCGGATCGAATCCGGCAGGTCAGTGACCAAATCGGCAAGAATCAATTCATCCATGGGTAATTAATACCATTTAGGGTCATATTGACCCAATTATTGTAGGGTATTTTTTACCTTTCCCCTAGCTAAATGGCTGATTTCACGCGAGAGACGAGCTGGCATGGCACTTGCTTAACAAGAATCGAAACCACTGCAAGCAGGAGTCACACCATGAATGCCAATCCCCAGCCCGACGCCTGGCGCCGGGCAACGGTGCCGCAGTTGATCGAGCACATCGTCGAACGCTTCCACGCGCGGCATCGCGAACAGTTGCCTCATCTGATCCAACTCGCGCGCCGTGTCGAACAGGTGCATGCCGACAAGCCGGACTGTCCCGCCGGCTTGGCCGATTGCCTGGAAACCCTGCTCCAGGAACTGGAGAGCCACATGATGAAAGAGGAGCAGATCCTTTTCCCCATGCTAAGCCGTGGCATGCACAAGCAGGCCCAGCCGCCCATCGCCGTGATGCGTTTCGAGCATGACCGACACGACGATGCGCTGGCCACCATCGATGCCATCACGGCGGGCCTGGTGGCTCCCGGGCACGCCTGCAACACATGGCGCACCCTGTACGACGGCCTTGCCGAATTCAAGAATGATCTGAACGAGCACATCCATCTTGAAAATGATGTGCTGTTCGCCCAATCAACCCAAGCAGCAGGAGAGCAGCAAAATGCGTGAGTATCGCAAGCTATGGTGGCTACTGATCGGCGTCATGGCCATCATGTTCGGCATCCTCGGATGGAGCGGCAAGGAAATCTATCGTCAGGCCCCACCCATCCCCGAAAAGGTCGTCACCCCCTCAGGCAAAGTCCTGATGAACAAAGAAGGCATCCTGGACGGGCAGACTGCCTGGCAAAGCACCGGCGGTATGCAGCTTGGGTCGATCTGGGGGCATGGGGCCTACCAGGCCCCGGACTGGACAGCCGACTGGCTGCACCGTGAACTGACCGCCTGGCTCGAGCTTGCCGCCAAGGATGCCGCCGGGGTTCCGTTCGATCAGTTGAATCCTGATCAACAGACGGTGCTGAAGGCGCAACTGCAACGCGAATACCGCAAGAACACGCTCGATCCGCAAAGCGGCATCGTGACCGTTTCCGAACGCCGCGCCCAGGCCATTGCGCAGACGGCCGCCTACTACGAGAAGCTGTACGGCGCCGATCCCGAGCTCAAGAAAACCCGGGCCCATTTCGCCATGAAGGACGACACTCTGCCCAGCGCAGAGCGCCGCCACCAGCTCACGCAGTTCTATTTCTGGACGGCCTGGGCGGCATCCACTGACCGACCGGACAGCGATGTCACCTACACCAATAACTGGCCGCATGAGCCGTTGGTCGGGAACCGCCCCTCATCGGCCAACGTGATGTGGTCGATTGCCAGCGTGATCGTGCTGCTGGCGGGCATTGCCTTCCTGGTCTGGGGCTGGGCCTTCCTGCACCGCGAAGAACCGCAACCTGCGGCCCCGGCCAAGGATCCGGTGACGCAGGTGCCTCTGACGCCCTCGCAGCGCGCCTTGGGCAAGTACCTGGTGACGGTCATGGCCCTGTTCCTCGCGCAAGTGTTGCTGGGCGGCTTTACGGCGCACTATACCGTCGAAGGCCAGACGTTCTACGGCATCGACGTATCGCAATGGTTCCCGTATGCGCTCACCCGCACCTGGCACCTGCAGACAGCCCTGTTCTGGATTGCGATGGGCTTTCTGTCGGCGGGCCTTTTCGTGGTACCCATCATCAACGGCGGCAAGGATCCCAAGTACCAGAAACTCGGCGTGGATGTGCTGTACTGGGCCCTGATCGTACTGGTCGTGGGGTCGTATACCGGCAATTTCCTGGCCTTGCGGCACGCCATGCCTGAAAGCCTGAATTTCTGGCTCGGCCATCAAGGCTATGAATATGTGGAACTTGGCCGCGTCTGGCAAATCATCAAGCTGGCCGGCCTTGCCTTCTGGCTGCTGCTCATGATGCGCGGCATGCTGCCCGCACTGCGAAAGGAAGGCGACAAGAACCTTCTGGTCCTGTTTGCCGCCTCGACCGTGTGCATCGGACTGTTCTACGGCACAGGCCTGTTCTATGGCGAGCGCACGCACATCACCATCATGGAATACTGGCGCTGGTGGGTGGTCCACCTGTGGGTGGAAGGTTTCTTCGAAGTGTTCGCCACCACAGCCCTGGCCTTCATTTTTGCCACCATGGGCCTGGTCTCGAAGCGCGGCGCAACGGTCGCCAGCCTGGCATCGGCTTCGCTCTTCATGCTGGGCGGCATCCCCGGGACCCTGCACCACCTATACTTTTCGGGCACCAGCACGCCGGTCATGGCCATTGGCGCAAGCTTCAGCGCCCTGGAAGTCGTGCCGCTCATCGTGCTGGGCCATGAGGCCTGGGAAAACTGGCGCCTGAAGTCCCGTGCGCCGTGGATGGAAGCCATCAAATGGCCCCTCATGTGTTTCGTGGCGGTGGCCTTCTGGAACATGCTGGGCGCCGGCGTCTTCGGTTTCATGATCAACCCGCCGATCTCGCTGTATTACATCCAGGGCCTCAACACCACCCCTGTCCATGCGCATGCGGCACTGTTCGGTGTGTATGGCTTCCTGGCGCTGGGTTTCGTACTGCTGGTATTGCGCTACATCGTGCCCGGATTCACATTCAATGAGTCCCTGATGCGCACCGGCTTCTGGGGCTTGAACATCGGGCTGGTGCTGATGCTGGCCACCAGCCTGCTGCCCATCGGCTTCATCCAGTTCCATGCCAGCGTCACCGAAGGGATGTGGTACGCCCGCAGCGAGCAGTTCATGCAACAGCCCATACTGCAGACCCTGCGCTGGGTCCGCACATTCGGGGATGTGGTGTTCATCGTTGGCGCCTTCTCGCTGGCCTGGCAGGTCGTGACCGGTCTGTTCGGACGCGGCAGCACCCAGGACGTGTCGGTGCCCGCCCCGGCCCTCGATACCATCTGACGTTGCCTCAAGAGGGATGGTGTGCAGCTGACTCGATGCTCACACTATCCCTGACAATACCCACGACATACTCGGGCGAGTTCCACAGCAAGGCGTCCAGTACAGAAAGGCCGGGCTGGTACGCATATGGGCCGGTGTCATAGGGCCGATCGTGAAACCGCAGGAACTCCAGCCTGATGCCGCGGTCCTGATAGGCGGCGGGATCAAACAACGCCCGTCCGCCTATCGGATTGACATAAGCGCTGGCCCCCATGGCCTCGCAGATCTCCAGCGCCCACATTCCCGGGGGCAGGCTTTCTGGCAGCTCCAGCCCTGACTTGGACAGGACTTGATACTGAAACGCCAGACCCAGATACTCGCAGGTCAGCGAGAGGCCCAACACATTCAGACTCACCAAAGAATCGTCTTCCATGGCCTCGAACACCCGATCGACCAGACGCTGCACCCGCCTGAAATAGGGCGCGCTGCGGCGATAATGCGTCAGCTTGCCCGATATGGAGGAATGCGCCTGCATCATGTCCAGCACACGCGCCTCGCACGTCCTGATGGAAATGGACGAGTTGGCCAAAGGCACCGTGATGTACTGCCATCCTTCTTTGGGATGCAGGATACGATTGCGATTCATCCACGTCTTGGGCGTGTACTGGGAAGTGTCGAACACCACCCAGTTGTCCACTGCCGCGATCAGGGAAAAATACCCAAGATACGGAAAGAAATATGGTTGCATGACACCCTGTTTCAACTTGATACCCCGCTTTCTTATAGTTGATGGATCGGTGTGTCTCCACCACGGAACTTGTCCGCAAAGGATGGAGACTGCAAATGCGCAGCATCCGTCGTCGGCTTGTTAGAGTAATCGTGGCCGATTCCCGCAGCGCGCCTGTGCTCGAAAACCTCCTGCGTCAAGATCATTGGCATTGCCGCCTCGTTCCTTTTCTTCACATGTCGCATTGTTTTCTTACGGCCCGCCGGCGGAAATCCGCCATTTTTCCGATCCACAGGGACGGCAGGAAAACCCACGGCGAACTCGCTTGCATCTTCGCTTACCGCCCCCTTGTGACAAGGTTGCGGCTCAGCTCCTCCCGGATTCCCTCCAGCGGCTCCGTCAGAACGCGCTCCAGAATGCTGACGTACGACCCCTGATAATCGGGTAGGAACTGCAAATTCAGACCGGCGGCCGCAAAGGCCTCCGTGTCGTACAGAAGGCGCCCTCCCGGGGCGTTGATGTAGTCGGTCGCCGCCACCCTTCGGGCAATTTCGATGATCCGATCCTGCGCATGCAGCGTGTCGGGCACCCGCAGCTCGCTTGCCAGCATCATGGGCCTGCGCACGCCCAGAAAATGGCAAATCCAGTCCAGGCAGTCCATCAGGTACTGCACCGGCGTCTTGTTGCCAAGTTCGTTCATGACCATGGCCAGGTCCGGCAGCCTCTGCTCCAATTCGGCCAGGCAGGGGAAGCGTCGGTATTGCTCTTGCATGCGCTGCTGCGCATCCGGAGGAAACGCCAGGTCGCAGATGAGTGTCTCGGCTTGAGGCCCTTTGGACAGCGGCAGCGTGATCCACTGGGTCTGCCCTCGATGGTCGCTCATCTGATTGCGATGCACCCAGCCGCGCCGCGGAAACTGCACGCAATCAAGAACCACAAACAGATCCACGGAAGCGAACAGCCTGTAATACCCAAGGTAGGGGAAGTAGTACGGCTGCATGATGGCGACTTTCAGCGGCACGGGGCACCTGGCGCAAAATTGCGGCGAAACACGCGGAAATTCTGCGTCCCGGCGTTTCCTTCTGTCAACGGAACCAGGGGATCTAAGCCGTACGCACTAGACCAAAAGAGCTAGAAGCGATCCGAATTGCTCAATCAGCCTTCAGCAATGAAAACGCCGGTGCGGGACCGGCGTTTCGGGATACCGCGCAAGCGGCGGAAGGCGGCTGTTTTCTTATTTGCTGCGCATGATGGTCGATGCTTCGGCGGCCGCGGTGGTCAGGGCGGGAGCCGCCGGCTGCTGGCCATTGAGGGCGCGATCCAGCATCTTGTGGAACATGGCGCGGACCTTCGGATAATGCGGCACCTTGAAATCGCGCGACGTCAAGGCGGGCTTGTCCGCGTAGACGGCGACCAGGCTGCGCCAATCGCCCAGATTGGTGTAGTAGCCGTTCTCAGTGGCATCGAAAGCTTGGCGCGTCAAGGGCAGATAGCCGGTTTCCTGATACCACGAGGCGGCGTTCTTGGGCTGGGCGAGCCAGGCCAGGAACTGCGCCGCCGCCTTTTCCTCGGCCGCGCTGTGCCCCGTCGTGGCCCACAAGGCCGAACCGTCGACGAAAGGATTGCCCGGCTTGGGGGTGACTTCGGGGTAGTAAGGCAGGCCCGAGACGCCGAAATCCAGGCCCCGCTTATCGCGGAAAGCGCCCAGATTGCTCGAGCTGGAAACCAGCACCGAACACTCGTTGTCGCCGAAACGGCCGACCGCCTTGCCTTCCTGGTCGGGCTTGAGCATCAGTTCGGAACGCACCCAACTGATCATCAGGGCCAGATGGCGCACATAGACGGAATCGAAGACGAATTCCGGCTGCGCCTTGACCTTGCTCTTGCCCTTGGCTGCAGGCTGCTCCGCGACATAGAACTGATTGTTGACGGCGGCCAGATTCTCGAGGTTCATGGACACCGGCTTATCGGTGACCAGGGGGCAATAGCGGGTGGCCTTGTTGGCCAGGTCGACGAGCTGGCCCTGCAGGCCCGCCCAGGTGCGTTGAGGCTTGGCCGGCTGGATTCCCGCCTTCTTGAACGCGTTGACGTTGTAGAACATGACGGGGACGTCCACCATGTACGGGAAGGCCAGCAAACGGCCCTTATCGTCGCGCATGAAGCCCGTTTCAGGCGAAACGAACCAGGTCGCATCCTTGATGGGGTATTTGGTCAGCAAGGTGTACATCGGCTGGATGTACTTGCGTTCGGACACGCCGAGCGGATCGCGGTTATCGTCCAATTGCACCAGGCTGGGCGCCTTCTTGGCCTTGACGGCGTCGGTCAGGGCCGGCTCGATGGCATCGTTGGAGGGGAACCCCTTGAGGGAAACCGAAACCTCGTTCTGGCTGCGATTGAACTGCTTGACGAGTTTTTCAAAGACCGCCGAGTTGTGGCTGTTGAGGGAATGCCACACCTGGATATCCGTCGCCGCCTGCGCCTGGGGCAGCGTTGCCGCCGACACGAACGCAGCCGCCAACAACGCCCCGAGGGAAACCGGAGCGCCAAAAAGCCGAATTGTCTTCATATGTTTGAATCAACCAAGAAATGGGAACACAGGTTCGGGCGACCTGCCGCTGATGATATCGGCAAGGGCTCGGCCCGAGCCCACACCCATGGTCCAGCCCAGCGTGCCGTGCCCTGTATTCAGGTACAGGTTGGCGATGCGCGTGCGGCCGATCAGGGGCACATTGGACGGGGTTGACGGACGCAAGCCCGACCAGTAGCGAACATTATCAAAATCAAGCGCGGTTGGGAACAACTCCCGGGCCAGCTCGCGCATATTTTGGCAACGGAATGTATTCAGGGCCCTGGAGTACCCCGAAAGCTCCGCCACGCCGGCCATGCGCAACTGATTCCCCAGCCGGCTGTAGACCACTTTATGGGCGCTGTCGGTCAGGCTGACGCTGGGCGCAGCGGCGGAATCCACGATATCGAAGGTTGCCGAATACCCCTTGGCCGGATAGACCAGGCAGGACACGCCCAGAGGCCGCACGAGAAAAGGCGTCCAGCTTCCCAACGCGGCCACGTAGGCATCGGCGCGGATAGTCTCGTACAAGCCGCCCGGATTCACGACCTCGACCCCCTCGACCACACCGCCCGCCGCCAGAAGCCGGTTGATCTGGGTGGAAAACCGGAACTCCACGCCTGCCCGACGGGCATGTTCGGCCAGGGCGGTGGTAAAGAGATAGACATCGCCCGACTCGTCGCTGGCGGTGTAGTCGCCGCCGACGATACTGGAACGTATCGGAGCCAGCGCGGGCTCGACCTGCACAACCTCATCGGGACCGATGATGCGTCGGTCGACGCCGAAATCGCGCATGATGCCGGCGGCTTTCTGCGAGGCGTCGAATTCTTCGTCGCTGCGGTAGAAATTGAGGATGCCCTGCTCCAAGTGGTTGTATTCGATGCCCAGATCAGCCCGCATGCCCTTGAGGGTCTGCAGACTGTACTCGGCCATCGCCACCATGGCGCGGATATTGATCGCCTGCCTGGCGGGCAGGCATTCGCGCAGAAAGTTCAACCCCCACCACCATTGGCGCAGGTCGGCCCTCGGCCGGAAAGCCAGGGGCGCGTTCTGCTGGAACATCCACTTGAGCAAACGCAGCGGCGCATCGGGATTGGCCCAGGGTTCGGAGTACGACACCGAAATCTGCCCGCCGTTGGCCCGACTGGTTTCTTCGCCCGGGCCGGACTCCCGGTCGATGACCACGACATCATGGCCCGCCTGCGCCAGCCACCAGGCTGTCGAGACTCCGATGATGCCACTTCCCAGTACCGCTACCTTCATGAGACTGATCCTTTAATGTTTCAATGTGAGGCTGGCGTGCTGTGCGTTCACCGCGCGATGTCGGCCTCGGACGTGAACGCGTCGGCGAAGAAGGCGTCATCCGGCAGGCCGGCTTGGGCCACGAAATCCTTGCGCGCGCTCTCCACGACGATGGGCGCACCGCAGGCATAGACCTCATGGCCGGAAAGATCGGGGAAATCCTGCAGTACGGCCTGATGCACGAAACCCGTGCGGCCCGTCCAGTTGTCCTCGGACAAGGCGTCGGACACCACGGGCACATAGCTGAGCTGGGGCCATTGCTCGGCCCATCCGCGCACGAATGCATCCATGTACAGATCGCGGGGCCGGCGCCCTCCCCAGTACAAGGTGACCTTGCGCTGGTCGCCGCGGGCCATCATGGCTTCGATGATGGCCTTGAACGGCGCAAAACCCGTGCCGCTGGCCAGGAACACCAAGGGCTTGTCGCTGTCTTCGCGCAGGAAAAAGGAGCCGAACGGCCCCTCGATGCGCAGGATCTCGCGCAGTTTCATCTGCGTCGCTCCGGCGCCGAAGACATGATCGGTAAAGGCGCCACCCGGCATATGCCGCACATGCAGCTCGACCAGGTTGTCGTCCGACGGCGGATTGGCCATGGAATAACTGCGGCGCCGGCCATCCTTCATGATGAATTCGACGTACTGGCCCGGGTAAAAGCGGAAAGGCTCGGACGGCGGCAACTGCAGGCGGATGACCATCACATCGTCCACCAGGCGCTCCAGGCCCATGACGCGCGCCGGCATCTTGCGGATCTGGATGTCGCTGGCCATGCGTACCTCATGGGCCTCGATCACAAGGTCGGACGTAGGCTTGGCCTGACAGAACAGCGTGTAGCCGGCCTCGAGCTCTTCCGGAGAAAGGATCTGTTGCGGGCTGCTGCCGGCATCGTAGGATCCGGACACCACTTTGCCTTTGCAACTGGAGCAGGCGCCGGTGCGGCAACTATAGGGAAGGACGATGCCGGCCGCCATGGCGGCGTCGAGCACGGAAACCCCCGGCTCAGCGGGGAAGGAATGGCCGGTGGGCTGAATGATGACCTGAAAACTCATGACTGGCGTGATAGAAGTTCCACTGTGCGTATTGTAAGCCCCGCGTCGCCGGGCATCAGGCGCGACGCAGCAAAGGCTGCTTGATGCGCACCGCCAGCGCTTTGCCCTTTCGAGCCCGCTTGCCGGAATAATCGGTGATTTCCTCAGGCGTGAAGGGCATCTCGGCCGGCTTGGCGCGATAGACCCCGCAGGCCAGGAGCCCCGCAGGCCCGAAAGCCACCCACTGCGCCAGGACATCGGCGTCGTCCAGCCCCATCAGGATGGTGCCGCGCCCGCCACCGGCCAGCGTCTTGAGCTCGGCCAGATCGATGATTAGGAAACGTCCCTTCTTGCTCAGCATGGCCAGATGGCGGTCGTCTTCCCGCAGCGCCAGGGGCTTGAGCAGGACATCGCCCTTTTCCACGGTAAGGAATTGCTTGCCGGCTTTCTGGCGCGTGGTCAGATCCTTGAGGGATGCCATGAAGCCATAGCCGGACTGGGTTCCCAGCACATAACGCTGCGCATCCGGGCCGGCCACCATGTGCACGATGCGGGTGCCCTGCTCGACATCGACCATGGATGTGATCGGCTGCCCGTCGCCCCGGGCGGACGGCAGATTCGCCACCGGCACGGTATAGACTCGCCCGGTGCCGGAAATGGCCACCAGGTTGTCGGTGCTGCGGCACTCGATGGCGTCGTAGAGGGCGTCGCCTGTCTTGAAGCCGAACTGCGAGGCATCATGCCCATGGCCCTGGCGGGCGCGCAGCCAGCCCTTCTGCGAGATGATGACGGTGACCGGCTCATCGACGACCCGGGTTTCCAGCACGGCGCGCTGGGCCTCTTCGATCAGCGTGCGCCGGTCGTCGCCATACTGCTTGGCGTCCGCCTCGATCTCCTTGATCATCTGCCGCTTGAGCGACGCCGGATTGGCCAGCAATTCCTCGAGCCTGGCCTGCTCCTGCTTCTGTTCGGCAAGCTCCTTCTCGATCTTGAAGCCCTCGAGGCGCGCCAACTGCCGCAAGCGCATCTCGAGGATGTCCTCGGCCTGCCTTTCAGTGAGCGAGAAACGCTCCATCAAGGCGGCGCGCGGCTCATCGGACTCGCGTATGGTCTGGATGACCTCGTCCACATTCAGATAGACCACCATGCGCCCTTCCAGCACATGGATGCGGTCGGTCACCTTGTCCAGGCGGTGCTGGGTGCGGCGCGTGACGGTCTGCGTGCGGAACTGCAGCCAGTCGGCCAGGATCTGGCGCAAGGAACGCTGCCCCGGCCGGCCATCCGTGGCGATGCACACCAGATTGATCGCCACGCTGCATTCGAGACTGGTCTGCGCCAACAGCGTATTGACGAATTCGTCGCGATCGATGCGGCTGCTCTTGGGTTCGAACACCAGCCGCACTGCCGCCTGCTTACCCGATTCGTCCCGAACGGTATCCAGCAGGCCCAGCATCAGGGCCTTGGTCTGCTGTTGTTCGTTCGTGAGGCTTTTCTTGCCTGCCTTGACTTTGGGGTTGGTGCGGTCCTCGATTTCCTCGAGGATCTTCTGCGCCGAGGTGCCCGGCGGCAATTCGTTGACCACGAGCTGCCACTGCCCCCGCGCCATTTCTTCGAACTGCCAGCGGGCGCGCGCCTTGATCGACCCGCGTCCGCCTGCGTAAATGGCGGCGATGTCGGCGGACGAGGAAATGATCTGCCCGCCGCCGGCGAAATCAGGCCCCGGCACGAGCGAATACAACTCCTCATCCGTCAGATTGGGCTGCTTGATGAGGGCCACGCAGGCCCGGGCGATCTCGCGCAGATTATGTGCGGGAATTTCGGTGGCCATGCCCACCGCGATCCCGGAGGCGCCGTTGAGCAGCATCACCGGCAGCCGCGCGGGCAACAGTTGCGGCTCTTTCTGGCTGCCGTCGTAATTGGGGATGAAGTCCACCGTGCCCTCGTCCAGCTCGTCGAGCAGGACGCGCGAGAACGGGGTCAGGCGCGCTTCGGTGTAGCGCATCGCCGCGGCATTGTCACCGTCGCGCGAACCGAAATTGCCATGGCCGTCGATCAGGGGATAGCGCAGGGCAAAATCCTGGGCCATGCGCACCATGGCGTCGTAAGCCGCCTGGTCGCCATGCGGGTGGTATTTGCCCAGGACGTCGCCAACCACACGGGCGGACTTCACGGGCTTGGCATTGGCCCCCAGGCCCATGGCGTCCATGGCATACAGGATGCGGCGCTGCACCGGCTTCTGGCCGTCGGCCACCTCGGGCAAGGCCCGGCCCCGCACCACCGAAACAGCGTAGTCCAGGTAAGCCTGCTCGGCATAACGAGCCAGGGTCAGGCTTTCTCCGCCGTCGCCGGCGTTGTCGAACAAATCGGTTTGCGTCGCGTCCATCAGATATCCACCTCGGCCAGATTGCCTTTTTCTTCCAGCCAACTGCGCCGCTGGCCTGATTCACCCTTGCCCATCAGCATGTCGAACATGCGGACCGTGGCCTCGACGCCCACTTCTCCGCAATCGATCTGCACGAGGCGGCGGGTGTCGGGGTTCATTGTCGTATCCCACAACTGCTCGGCACTCATTTCGCCCAGGCCCTTGAACCGGCTGATGCTCCAGGAGCCCTCGCGCACGCCCTCGCCGCGCAGCTTGTCCTGGACGGCGTCCAGTTCGCCCTGGTCCAGGCAGTAGAGCTTGCGCGCCGGGCGCTTGCCCTGGGCCGGCACATCGACCCGGAAGAGCGGCGGGCGCGCCACGTAGACATGGCCGGCCTCGACCAGCTTGGGGAAATGCCTGAAGAACAGGGTCAGCAGCAGCACCTGGATGTGCGAACCGTCCACGTCGGCGTCGGACAGGATGCACACGCGGTTGTAGCGCAAGCCCGAAAGATCGGCCGGATCGTCCGGGCCGTGGGGATCCACCCCGATGGCCACGGAAATGTCGTGGATCTCGGTGTTGGCGAACAGGCGGTCGCGTTCGACCTCCCAGGAATTCAGCACCTTGCCGCGCAGCGGAAGAATGGCCTGGAACTCCTTGTCGCGCCCCATCTTGGCCGACCCACCGGCCGAATCCCCCTCCACCAGGAAGATTTCCGTGCGGGTGATGTCGCTGGATTCGCAGTCGGTCAGCTTGCCGGGCAGCACGGCCACGCCGGAACTCTTGCGCTTCTCGACCTTCTGGGCGGCCCGGGTGCGCGCCTGGGCCTGGCGTATGGCAATGTCGGCCAGCCGCTTGCCGGCCTCCACATTGGCATGCAAGGCCAGTTCGAGCGCGTTCTTGACGTAACCGCCGACCAGGCGCACGGCGTCCCGGCTGTTCAGGCGCTCTTTGATCTGTCCCTGGAACTGCGGATCCAGCACCTTGGCCGACAGCACGAAACTGGCACGCGCAAAGACATCTTCGGGCAACAGCTTGACCCCTTTGGGAATCAGGCCATGCAGTTCGGCGAACGACTTGACGGCATTGAACAGGCCATCGCGCAGCCCGGCCTCGTGCGTGCCGCCGGCCGGGGTGGGAATGAGGTTGACGTAGGATTCGCGCACCACATTGCCTTCGCTCGTCCAGGCCACCGCCCAGTGCGCCCCCTCGCCTTCCGAAAAGCTTTCGTCGTCGGCGCCGGCATATTGACGGCCCTCGAACAGGGGCACGATTTTTTCGGCATCGCCCAAGGCTTCGTTCAGATAGCCCCGGAGGCCGTCGGCATACTGCCACTGTCGGGTCTCGCCGGTCTTTTCCTGCGCCAGCGACACCGTGACCCCGCTCAGCAACACGGCCTTGCTGCGCAGGGCATGGGTCAGGTCCGCCATCGGGATCGCTGCCGTGTCGAAATACTTGGCGTCCGGCCAGACGCGAACGCGCGTACCGGTCTTCTTGCGCGCCGCCTTGCCGACGACCGCCAGCGGCTCGGCCACCTCGCCATCGGCAAAGACCAGGCGGTATTCCTGGCCATCGCGCCAGACGGTGACTTCCAGCCGTGTGGAGAGCGCATTGGTGACCGACACCCCCACGCCGTGCAAACCGCCGGAAAAGGCGTAGGCGCCCCCCGCCTTCTTGTCGAACTTGCCGCCGGCATGCAGCCGGGTAAAGACGATTTCCACGACCGGCACGCCTTCTTCGGGGTGCAGGCCGACGGGAATGCCCCGGCCGTCGTCTTCGACGGAAATGCTGCCGTCGGCGTGCACCGTGACCGCGATGTTCTGTCCGAAACCGGCCAGCGCCTCGTCGGCCGCGTTATCGACCACCTCCTGGACGATATGCAGCGGATTCTCGGTGCGGGTGTACATGCCGGGGCGCTGGCGTACGGGCTCGAGCCCCTTCAGCACCCGGATCGAACCTTCGTCATAGCGTGGTGTAGCCAAGTGATCCTCGGTATTTAGGCGTGAAACAAGCCCCCTATTTTACGGATGTCGCGGGCCGGGTGTCGCATGGACCGCCGGGAGTTGCGCTAAAATGCTCATTTTTCGATCCCCGCTGATGCGCGGCGCGCGCGGCGGTGGTATGCTTGTTGAAATTTCCTTTTACCAACCTGTCACAATCATGAGCGAACTCATCCGGAACGTCAGCGACGCCACTTTCGAAGCCGAAGTCCTTCAAGCCGAAGGTCCCGTGCTGGTCGACTACTGGGCGGCCTGGTGCGGTCCCTGCAAGATGATCGCCCCGCTGCTCGATGAAGCCGCCAAGCAGTACCAGGGCCGCGTCACCATCGCGAAGCTCAACGTCGACGAGAACCCCGATACCGCTGCCCGTTACGGCGTGCGCGGCATCCCGACCCTCATGTTGTTCAAGGACGGCAAGGCCGCGGCCACCAAGGTCGGCGCCTTGTCCAAATCGCAACTGGCCAGCTTCCTCGACGAATCCGTTTAACCCCCGGGCGCCATCGCGTCCGTCTCTCGCGCGGGCCCTCCCGGGCCTGCCGCCATCCGATCCCCCTTCTTTCCTCAAATGCACCTCAACGAACTAAAAGCCCTGCACGTTTCGCAATTGCTCGAAATGGCCTCCAGTCTGGACATCGACAACGCCAGCCGTTTGCGCAAGCAGGAAATCATGTTCGCCATCATGAAGCGCCGCGCCAAGCAAGGCGAGCAGATCTTCGGCGATGGCGTGCTCGAAGTGCTGCCGGACGGCTTCGGCTTCCTGCGCTCGCCCGATACCTCGTACCTGGCCAGCACCGACGACATCTATATCTCGCCCTCCCAGATCCGGCGATTCAACCTGCACACGGGCGATTCCATCGAAGGCGAGGTCCGCACTCCCAAGGATGGCGAGCGCTATTTCGCCCTGGTCAAGGTGGACAAGGTCAACGGCATGCAGCCCGAGGCCATCAAGCACCGGATCATGTTCGAGAACCTGACGCCGCTGCACCCCAACCAGGTGCTGACGTTCGAACGCGACATCAAGAGCGAAGAGAACATCACCGGCCGCATCCTGGACATCTTCGCCCCCATGGGCAAGGGCCAGCGCGCACTGATCGTGGCCAGCCCCAAGTCGGGCAAAACCGTGATGATGCAGCACATCGCCCATGCGATCACCACCAACTACCCCGAGGCCACGATGATCGTCCTGCTGGTGGACGAGCGCCCCGAGGAAGTCACCGAAATGCAGCGCACGGTGCGCGGCGAAGTCGTGGCATCGACCTTCGACGAGCCCGCCACGCGTCACGTGCAGGTCGCCGAGATGGTCATCGAAAAGGCCAAGCGCCTGGTTGAACTCAAGAAGGACGTCGTCATCCTGCTGGACTCCATCACCCGACTGGCGCGCGCCTACAACACCGTGGTCCCGGCCTCCGGCAAGGTGCTCACGGGCGGCGTGGACGCCAATGCCCTGCAGCGCCCCAAGCGTTTCTTCGGCGCAGCGCGCAACCTCGAGGAAGGCGGCTCGCTGACCATCATCGGCACGGCGCTGATCGAAACCGGCAGCCGCATGGACGAGGTCATCTACGAAGAATTCAAAGGCACCGGCAACTCCGAAGTCCACCTGGAACGCCGCCTGGCTGAAAAACGCATCTATCCTGCCATCAACCTGAACAAGTCGGGTACGCGGCGCGAGGAGCTCCTCATCAAACCGGAGCTGCTGCAAAAGGTCTGGGTGCTACGCAAGTTCATCCACGACATGGACGACGTGGCAGCGATGGAGTTCATCCTGGACAAAATCCGCGCCACCAAGACCAACGCCGAATTCTTCGAAATGATGAAGAAGTAGCCGCACAGGCGGCCCACAAGCCTCTCACCCGAGAGGCTTTCTTGTCTCTTGTCCACGGCCTCGTGATCTCGGCCGAAGGACTGTTGGACCGAGAGGTTTTCTATTTTTCATATTGCCGGTCTACCGGCACGCACTACAGAGCACGATTCGATGAAACTACCTACCCTCAATCAGTTCCTAGACCAAGTACAGGCCCGCGACCCCCATCAACCCGAATTCATGCAGGCCGTCAAAGAAGTGATGACGAGTCTCTGGCCTTTCATCGAGAAGAATCCCCGTTACGCCGAGTACGACTTGCTGTCGCGCCTGGTCGAACCCGAGCGCGCCATCCAGTTCCGCGTCAGCTGGATCGACGACAGCGGCCGCGTGCAGACCAACCGCGCTTTCCGCATCCAGCACAATTCGGCCATCGGCCCCTTCAAGGGCGGCATGCGCTTCCACCCCTCGGTGAACCTGTCCATCCTGAAGTTCCTGGCGTTCGAACAGACGTTCAAGAATGCACTGACCACGCTGCCCATGGGCGGCGGCAAGGGCGGCTCGGACTTCGATCCCAAGGGCAAGTCGGACGCTGAAGTCATGCGTTTCTGCCAGGCGCTGATGATCGAGCTCTATCGTCACCTGGGCCCGGATACGGACGTGCCGGCCGGCGATATCGGCGTGGGTGCCCGCGAGGTCGGCTTCATGGCCGGCATGATGAAAAAGCTGTCCAACTCGGCGGGCAGTGTCTTCACCGGCAAGGGCCTGACGTTCGGCGGCAGCCTGATCCGCCCCGAAGCAACGGGTTACGGCACGGTGTATTTTGCCGAAGAAATGCTCAAGCACGCCAATCAGTCCCTGGAAGGCCTGACGGTTTCGGTGTCGGGTTCGGGCAATGTGGCGCAATACGCCATCGAGAAGTGCATGCAGATGGGCGCCAAGGTGATCACGGTTTCCGATTCGCATGGCTGTGTGGTGGATCCGGCCGGCTTCACTCGCGAGAAGCTCGATGCGCTGATCGACCTCAAGAACAACCGCCGCGGACGTATCGAAACGTACGCCAAGGAACATGGCCTCACCTATGAAGTAGGCAAGCGCCCCTGGCATGTTCCGGTCGATGTGGCCCTGCCCTGCGCGACGCAGAACGAGCTGGAGCTCGAGGATGCCAAGACGCTGATCAAGAACGGTGTGCGCTGCGTGGCCGAAGGCGCCAACATGCCCACCAGCCTGGAGGCCGTGGAAGCGTTCCAGAAGGCCAATGTGCTGTATGCGCCCGGCAAGGCCAGCAACGCCGGCGGCGTGGCGGTGTCGGGCCTGGAGATGAGCCAGAATGCGATTCGCCTGAACTGGACGCGTGAAGAGGTGGATGGCCGCCTGCACGCGATCATGCGCAATATCCACGAGAATTGCGTGCGTTACGGCTCGGCGGAAGGCAAGCAGGTCGACTACCTCAGCGGCGCCAATATCGCGGGCTTCGTCAAAGTGGCGGACGCCATGCTGGCGCAGGGCGTGTACTGATCATCCCCATCGTCCCGGCGCCCTTCTCGTCACCACGGCGCCCATCTCGTCGTCCCGGCGAAAGCCGGGACCCACCCCCGCCAGTGGGCCTTCACTTGCATGAGCATGACGCGGAGAACTCGCCGCGGCGGGGCCCACGGCCCCGCCCTCTGCTCATCCGCCTATTTCTTTTCTGTCGAGCCCTTATTGTCCGGCGCCGTAGCCTCTTCGGTGAGCTTGGGGTCGTCCCAGTTGCCGTCCACCTTGTAGCGGACCGACATCGCCTTTGACAGAGGATCGCGCAGCAGCCACTGGGTGAGGAATGCACCCAGGCCCACAATGGGGTTGATGGCGATGCCGGCGGCAAGGGTTGCGCCGCTCATGTCCAGGTTGGGCAGCACCAGCGCCTGCAGCTTCAGGGTTTCCTTTTCCAGATCCACGTCGCCGCCGAGGTTGATCGTGCCTACGGGACCGCTCACCCGGTAATTGTTCATGCTCATGTGGCCGTCGGCGATGTGCATGGTGCCCGACAGGCTGTCGAATGGGAAGCCGTCGCGAAAGGCGCTGGCGGGGTTGATGTCCAGCGTGACGAGGCGCCGCAGCGATTGCAGGGACAGCAGTTCCAGCACGCGCGCCGTGCGCGATTTCATTGAACTGAAGCGTCCATCCTGCAGCTTGACGTCGATGTCGCCGTTCAGATCGACCAGCTTGAGCCTCCAAGGCAGGTTGCGCCATTCGAAGCGCCCCGCCACGGTGCCCTTGCCTTTGGTCACGAGCCCGCCCAGGCCCAATTGGGCCATGTAGGCCCCCAGGTCGCTGATCGTGGCCTTGGCGTCCAGCGTCAGGCCGCGCCGGGGGCCGCGCAGGCGCCAGAGCCCGCTGCCGTTGAGTTCGGCCGAAGGGCTCGCCAGATGCAATTTATCCAGGCGCCACGATGAGCCGCCGTCCTGATTCGCCCCTTCCACCGACGCGCTGCCCACGTGACGGCCGAACAGCACCAAAGTCTCGACGTCGAGCTTGACGGACGGGATGTCGTCAAGGGCGTCGTCCGCCATGGCGTTCTCCTCGCCGACCGACTCATCCGGGTTCACCTCGCCCTCGTCCGCCGAACCCAGCGCCAGCCGCTTGAAATGCCCTTGCAGGGATCCCTTGCCTTTGCTCTCGCCCAGATCCCAGAGCACCGTTCCCGTCGTCTGCCGGGAGTCGAGGTCGATGCTCCAGCGGGTGGGCGTGGCCCGTTGCGCGCTGAAGGCGGCCGCTTCCAGGCTCAGGCCGAGAAACCGCAGAGTGCCCGCGTGCACATCCAATTGCCGCAACATGGGCAACACGGGCCTGCCTGCAGCGGGTTTGACGCCTTCCAGCGGTTGTGAAAAAGTCTCGGTCAACGCACGCCAGGTGTCCATGTCGACATAAGGCTGCCTCACGTCGACCCGCAATCCGCTGTCGGGCAATGTCGGCGCCTGTCCCACCGCCACCACCCCGCGCTGGAAGAACGGCCCTTTGGCGACGCCGGTGCGACGCAGCAGAACCACCTTGGCCTTGTCGTCCAGATTGACGTTGAGCGCCATCTCCCCTTGCCGGCCTGACCTCGCCCAGCGCGCGGTCAGGGGCCTGGCTTGCGAGGCGTCCTTGGACCAGGGCTCCGGCAGATCCGCCTGCAGGCCCACCAGATTTGAGTCGAAAATGAACTCCGAACCGTTTTGCGACGACTGACGCCAGACCAGGCGGTAGGGAATCCGCCCGCGCAATCGCCGCATGCCCTGCAGGCCCACATAACGAGCGAGCGCATCCGATTCGATCTGCCCGCGCAACTCCAGCCCCTTGCCGCCGCCCCCCGCCGCACCGGCTATCTGCGCCTGACCGCCCAGCACACGCAATGACAACTGCTGCGCGCTAAGGCCTTTTTCGGAAAAATCCAATTGCCCCTTGATCCTGTCCATCTCGGGCATTTCCGGCATCAGGCGGAATGCCGCGTCGTCGAACACGATGCTGCCCTGAACGGTGGTGTCGTCGCTGTTCAGCAATGGGATGCGCAACCACAACGGCACGCGCCAGTCGCCCGCGCCTGTCGCCTCGTCCAGTTGCCCGTCGAGTAGACGACCCAAGGGCGACACATGCGTCAGGGCAAGGTACGCCGTGGCGGGCGCCTGGGTTTCCCCCTGTATCGTCAATACCGAGCCCTCCTCGATATTGGGGATACGGGCGAGTACGTTGCGCAACACGATGGGCGTGTCCTGGAGGGGCCACACCCTGGCCTCGTCGGCGATCAGGCGCAAGTCCACCCGATGCAGCGACACCTTGCCATCCATGTCGGTCAGGCGCGGCCAGCCAAGCCTGCCATCCTCTGCCGGAAGGTAATCGATGACGGCCCCGGAATACCGGCCGGCCACCAGAAAATCGCCCTTGGATGAATCGGCGCCGAAAGGGAACTCCTCGAGATCGCCCTTGAGCACCACGGCGGCGTCGGTGATCACGCCTTCGACCAGCCCCTTGGCCAGCCATTGGCGCGCATCCAGATTCACCGTCGTGGGCAGATAGTCGTCGATGGCGGCAATAGAAGCCCGCTTGAACCGGCCAGTGATGTCGGCCAGACCGGCCTGCCCCGAGCCTCCCTGGCGCCAGCCGCCCTGCAGCTGCACGTCCATGTCCGGATTGACCAGGTGCAGTCGACCCAGTCGGGCTTCCAGCGCGCCGTCCGCTGCACGGCCTATGCCCACCACCGTATCGATGGTATCGAAACGCAAGGGCGCCTCGAACAGTTCGTCGGCGCGCAGCTCCAGGCCCTGGGCCTGCAGCGCTATGGCGACGGGAGCAGCCTGGACAGCCGCTGCGCTCTCCTGCGCGGCGGCAATCAGCTTGTAGTCCCGGGCGACGCCGGCCATTTCGATACGGGCCGTTTGCGCGACCAAGGCCGCGTCGGAGTCCAGAACCCACCGCACATCGCGCATTTCGGACTGCGCCACGAACCGCCCCGGCTCGCCATCGTGCAGATCCAGCCACCATTGGGCCGAGACATTGCCCGACTCCAGGCCGGCAGGCACATCCAGCCAGGGCCGCCAAGCGCCGGGGACCATCGCATCGATATGCGTATAAATCCGCCCATCCCAGCCCGAGGAGGAACGCAGATCGAGTTGCGCAATCGCCTCGAACGAACGTCCAAGCCCTTCAGGCGGTGCGGCGCGAAGGGAAAGCCGCGGCGTATCAGAACCACCCATGAACACGAGTTCAAGGTCCTCCAACCGCAGAGGGGGGGCCTGACGCGACTCATCCACCCATTCGAGCGCCGCGTCGCGCAGCACCATCTGGCGCTGTTGCATCAGCCAGGAAAACAAGGGGTGGCCGGGCCCGAAATCCGGGCCGGACGACGAGGCATCGGCCAGATCCAGGGTCTGTCCCAGCACATGAAGACGATGGTCGCGATCGCGCAGCACGCGCAGCTTCAGCCCGTGCACGTCGAGCGACACGAACTGCAGGCCGCCCGCCAGCACGCTGCGCCAGCCCAACCGCGCTTCCACGCTGGGCACATGCAATAGGGAGTTTCCGTTGGCGTCGAGGACATCCAGATTGCGCACTCGAACGCTGGGATTCAGGCCCCGCCATTCCGCGGAGACTTCGCCAAGCTGGATGGGCATGCCGACCGCCGCGGAAAGCCGGGCCGAGATTTCAGGGCGCCAATGATCGGCATTGGGCAACACGACATAGCGCAGCCCCAGGACCAAGGCGGCCACAGCGAAGTAGGCGATCAGTGCAATACGAACGGCGACGCGAAAATAAACGGAGGGTTGCAGCACGGATCGATTAGCCAGGACGGGGACAATTGCAGTATCTTTCGAGACTTATACCCGAAATCCGCGCCTGCGTCCTGAGTATTTGCATTCGCTTAAACCCATCATGCCCTCACAGCCCATCCTGGAATCCCCCCTGCTCTGGTCCGGCGCCTTGCGCCGCAAAATCGGAGCCCATGCCGAATTCGGCCGATGGCTGGGCGTCGCGGCCCAGGAGCCGGTCTCGCCATCGACCATCCAGACCTGGATGGACGAGCTTCGCGGCGTCGAGGCCCTTGCCGGCCCGCCGCCCGTGGCCGAGGTGCGACGGGTGTTGCGCCAGGTGCGCGAGCGGGTGTTCTTCACCCTGCTGGTGCGCGACATCAACGGCCTGGCGCCCCTGGAAGAGGTGGTCCGGGCCATCAGCCGCTTTGCCGATCTGGCCGTGGCCGAGGCCTATCGCTGCGTTGCGCTGGACCTGGCCGAAACACACGGCATCCCCCGGGATCCGGCCACCGGCAAACCGCAGGAAATGATCGTGCTGGGCATGGGCAAGCTGGGGGGGCAGGAGCTCAATGTTTCGTCCGACATCGACCTGATCATGCTCTATGGCGAAGAAGGCGAAACCGACGGCCGGCGCCGGATCAGCCATCACGAGTTCTATGGCAAGGCGACGCAACGCATGATGCCTATCCTGTCGGAGATCGACGCCCATGGTCAGGTGTTCCGCACCGACCTGCGGCTGCGGCCCGACGGCGATTCGGGTCCGCTGGCCTGGAGCCTGGCCGCCCTGGAGAACTACCTGATCACCCAGGGGCGGGAATGGGAACGCTACGCCTGGCTCAAGGCGCGGGCCATCCCCTGCCAGGCCTGGCCCGACAGCGCGCCGGCCGATCAACTGGCCGACCTGGAGGCACTGCGCACCCCCTTCGTCTACCGCAAGTACTTCGATTTCGATTCGCTGGCCGCCCTGCGGGCCCTGCGCGAACGCATCCGCCAGGACTGGCAGCGCCGCGCCATGGCGCGCAACGGCATCGATTCGACCCACAACATCAAGCTGGGCGACGGCGGCATCCGCGAAATCGAATTCGTCGTGCAGCTCACGCAACTGATCCGGGGCGGGCGCATGCCTTCCCTGCAGCAACGCGGTCTGCTGGCCGCCCTGCATCAACAGAAGGCGGCCGGCGTGATGCCCGCCGAGATCGCCGATCGCCTCGAGGCCGCCTACGTGTTCCTGCGCCGCACCGAGCACATGCTGCAGTACCGCGAGGACGAACAGACCCATCTGCTGCCCCATGACCCGACATTGCGGGAGGGCCTCGCCCGCGCCATGGGCATGGCCCCCGCCGATTTCGAGGAAACCCTGGCGGCGCACCGGCATTTCGTGAACCAGACCTTCCGCGACGCCTTCCGCATTGCCGGCATGACCGACAAAGAGGGCGACCCGGACGACGAGGCGGACGATGCCGATCAAGCGCTGGAGGCCCAGCTCGAGGACCGGTTCGGCGAACATGCCGCAACCCTGGCCCAGCGCATCCAGGCCATGCTAGATAGCCACCGCATCCGCAGCCTGCCCATCAACAGCCGCAAGCGGCTGGACGCCCTGCTGCCCGCCGCCCTGCAAGCCGCCGGCACGACTCCGCAACCGGAACAGACGGCCGTGCGCCTGCTGGAGCTGATCGAGCAGATCGCCCAGCGCAGCGCCTACCTGGCCCTGCTGGCCGAATACCCCGAGACCCTCAATCGCGTGGCGCGCATCGTGGGCGCCAGCCCCTGGGCCTCGCAATACCTGCGCCAATACCCTCTTTTGCTGGACGGCCTGATCGAATGGCGCTCCCTGATGGCGACGCCGGACTTCCATCAATTGGCGCAGCAATTGCACGCCGACCTGGACGCCTGCCTGCTGCCGGACGGACGCCCCGACGTGGAACAGCAGATGAACCTGATGCGCGATTTGCAGCGCCAGGTGAGCTTCCAGTTGCTGGCGCAGGACCTCGCCGGCGAACTCAGCGTGGAGGCCCTGGCCGACCAGCTTTCAGCCCTGGCCGACATGCTGCTGGCCGAGACCCTGCACCGCGTCTGGTCATTGGTGCAACCCAAGGGCTCCGACCCGGCCCAGCTCGCGCCGCCCCGCTTCGCCATCATCGCCTACGGGAAACTGGGCGGCAAGGAACTGGGGTACGCCTCGGACCTGGATCTCGTCTTCGTCTATGACGACCCCCGCGAGGACGCCGCCGAGATCTACGCCCGCCTCGGGCGCCGCATGAGTTCCTGGCTGTCGACCATGACCTCGTCCGGCCGCCTCTACGAGATCGACCTGCGCCTGCGCCCCGACGGCGATGCCGGCGTGCTGGCCGTTTCGCTCGACGCCTTTGCGCAGTACCAGCAAAGCCACGCCTGGGTGTGGGAGCATCAGGCCCTCACCCGCGCGCGTTTTGCCGCTGGCGACGCCGGGGTGGGCGAACGCTTCGAGCAGATCCGCCGGCAGATCCTGCTGATGCCGCGCGAGCCCGAAGCCCTGAAGCAGGAGGTGCGCGACATGCGCGCCAAGATCAGCGCCGGGCACCCGAACCATTCGCCCGATTTCGACGTCAAGCACGACCGGGGCGGCATGGTGGACCTGGAGTTCGTCATCCAGTATCTGGTGCTCAGCCAGTCGCGCACCCATCCGGAACTGCTGGGCAACCTTGGCAACATTGCACTGCTTGGGCTGGCGGCCAAGGCCGGCCTCATCCCCGCCGACCTGGCCGGGCAATGCGCCGACGCCTACCGCAGCTTCCGCCAGACCCAGCACGCCCTGCGCCTGCAAGGCGCCGAGAAGGCCCGCATCCCGCCCGACCAACTGCAAGCCGAACGCGCCGCCGTCAACCGGCTATGGAGCATGGTGATCGGCGATAAGGGCTAAAATAGGCGGATCCACAAGCATTCTTCGTCGCAGGCCCCGCAGCGCCCTCGGGCGCCCCAAGGGCTGCGCGCCCACTGCCATGACCGAACTCGTACGCCCCAAGCTCGTCCTGCCGGACAACCGCAAGAAAGTCCTGCTGCACTCCTGTTGCGCGCCCTGCTCGGGCGAAGTCATGGAAGCCATGACCGCATCGGGCATCGACTACGCCATCTATTTCTACAACCCCAACATCCATCCCGATCGCGAATACGAAATCCGCAAAAACGAGAACATCCGCTTCGCCGAGGAAAACGGCGTGGAGTTCATCGACGCCGACTACGACCGCGACAACTGGTTCGAGCGGGTCAAGGGCCTGGAGATGGAACCCGAACGCGGCGCACGCTGCACCGCCTGCTTCGACATGCGCTTCGAGCGCACGGCCCTGTATGCGCACGAACACGGCTTCGACACCATCACCAGCTCTTTGGGCATTTCGCGCTGGAAGGACATGAACCAGATCAACGGCTGCGGCGAACGCGCCGCCGCCCGCTATCCCGAGCTGGTCTACTGGACCTACAACTGGCGCAAGGGCGGCGGCTCCGCCCGCATGATCGAAATCAGCAAGCGCGAGCAGTTCTACCAGCAGGAATACTGCGGCTGCATCTACTCGCTACGCGACACCAACCGCCACCGCCGCGAACAAGGCCGCGAAGCCGTCGAGATCGGCGTGAAGTTCTACGGCAAGGACGAGGACTGATTCCCCTCCTCGTCGCCACAGCGCGCCATTGACACAAATTTTGCCCAAGCTCGCCGCCCAGTTTATGATGTGCGACTTTAGTCGAGGCTGCAGAGCAAGGAGTCACTGATGGGAATGTTCTTCGATCTATACGAGAGCTCGTTCAACATTTCCGATTCCAGACTCTTTCTCTTCAGCGTACTCGTCGTCATGGCGCTGTCGCTGGCGGCCGCGTTGCTCAGCGCTGTCCTGCGCAGGGTGTTCCCCATCCGGACGCCCGGCACCATGGTGGCCACCATGCTGACAGGCATCTTGCTGCCCACGGGCATGGTGGTCGCGTTCGTCGCATCCGACGTGTGGCACAACGAGGAAAAAGGCCGCGCGGCGGTCGAAACCGAAGCCGCCGCGCTCAGCGACGTGCAGCGGGCGGCCCGCTATCTCGACCCCGCCAGCCGCGAAAAGGTCAACAAACTGGTCGACAAATACGTTCATCTGGTCGCGGATTCCGAATGGCCCGAGATGGGCAAAGGCACTTCCCTGCCCGCGGTCGATGAGGTCATCGAAGAGCTCGCCGTGCTTGCCGCCGGGGTGGGGCTGCAATCAGACGCCAGCAAGCGTGAAGCCATTGCCGCAAAAGAACTGGGCAACTATGTGTCGCGTGTCGAACATGCCCGCGATTCACGCCTGCGGATTGCGGAAATCAGGGTCAGACTGCCCAAGTGGCTGGCGGTTTTCATCATGCTTTTCGTTTCGGCCTGCGTCATCGCCGAACTGCATCTGGCGCACCCGCGCACGCTGATCGTTTCCTTGCTTCTCTTCTCGCTTGCATTCGGCGTGACCGTCTTCCTGATCGCCGCCTACGACCGGCCATTCACCGGCAAGACCATCATCGAACCCACGCCGCTGTACAAAGTGCTGCAGTGAGGCTCCGGAAAAGTCACTGTCCTGTCCGGGAAAAGGGAACTTGTCACAACCGCGAAAGTGGGCGGCCACTTGGCTCGTGGATTCCGCCTCGCGGCGGAATGACAATTCAGTACTTCATTTCGACAGCCAGCGTCAAAGGCTCGCTGCCCACGGACACCTGCGCCTTGGCGAAATCCGGCGCGCCAAAAGTAATTGAGGGATTGTTCGAGAACCCGACGCCCTGCCTCGGTTTGCCCAGAAAGCCGTAGCTCACCCGTTCTTCGCCGTTCTCGGCATGAAATACGGCCACCGAATACGAGCCTTCAGGCACGTTGCCAAAATCGCACACGACGCGCCCGGCGCTGATACCCGCAACGACCGTGCGCAATGCCCGCTCTTCAACCCGCCAGGACTCGGCGGTATTGAACAAACCGCAGCGCACCTGGCCTGAATCGTTGCGCACCTTGTCAACCGTCACCGAAACCTGCCCCGCCTGCGCCAACGGTGCAAGCAGCAGCGCGGCGGCCAGAACAATGGAACGTTGCACACCCGAACGCATGACCGACCCCCTCAACGGTAAAACTCATGTTCGGCAACGACGGAAGGCGATTCCGGCTGCCCCTCACGGCCCGCGCGCGCACGGGCAGAAAACATCGATCCCCGCGCCTCGATCTCCGGCGCGAACGAGCGCAATCCGGCGCGCTGCGGAACATCCACATACACCGCTTCCATCCCGCCCTTGCGGAAATACGTTTCGTGCCAGAAGCCGGTGCCCCGCGAATCCTTCAGGAAACTCTTCCACCATTCGCGATGCGGCTCCGAACGCGACCAGGCCTCCAGGCTTTCGAAATCACGCCAATACTGGCGCATGCCGATGTGCAGAGGGAACAGGGAATAGACAATATTTTCATGGGCCAGCAAGCCGTCCGGCTTATCCTTGCCGACTGCGGCGATCTTAGGCCCGAAACCCAGCAAAGTCATCACACCGCGCAGCACATTGACCCGCATACCCAGATAAATCACCACCAGATCGGGATACGGCGACAGATCCACCGTGACGCGTTTCATGGCATTTCTCCTGACACAAGGAAGGCATTAATTCGGCGGTTATTTTCCAGCGATCCGCCGCAGTGTGTCACAAAAAATTACAAAAAGCCATCATGAAAGAACGACGGTCCACAGCGGAAACCGAGGTCTGACCCCGGTTCATTCTGTTAAATCGGACGCTTACAGTCGTTTGAGGTCACGGTAAAAATTCTCGTGCGGCCCGACCATCAGTAGCTTGATGGTCTGTGGGTCCAGCACGCGATAGGCAAGCAGGCACCGCTGACTGATCATCTCGAACTTGTAAACCCGCACGCCGATCAGGTCGCCAACCTTGGCCTTGCCGATATCGGCGTCATTTGCGATGGCGCGCACCGCATCGTCGAGCGCCGCCTTTTGCTGCCGATGCAGCTTTTTGACGGTTCGCTCAAAAGTCGGGGTAACGAGAAAACGCATTAGCCAAACTGGTACTCGCCCACGGACGCTTCCTGATCAGCGATCAGGATGTCGCGGATGACACTGAACGGCAGATCAGGGTTCTCAGCGGCGATCTTGCCGATCTGTGACCAGTATTCGATTTGCTTGGGCACCGAGCGATGCTCAATGGCGCCATAGCGCTTGGCGGTCTCGACCAAGGATTCGGGCAGTTTGACATTGATAGCCATGGGAGCCTCCTTTAAAAGGCTCCATTATAGAACATAAAGGACCAAAAAGGAACCTTTTGAAACACCCAAACTGGCCAAGCGACTCGATACATCGGCTCGCCACAATCAACCCAACCACGAGCAAGATCTCGGAAAAATCGCAGAAAAGTCGTGGTCTGACCCCAGTTAATTCTGTCAGCGGTGCACAACCTGCTGGCGCACCCCTTGTTCTTCACTGGATGTCGATTTTGCCAGCATTTCCCGCACCTTTGCCTGATCCTCAAAGATGTTCTGGCAGTTTTGCTCCACAATTTGCGCGCGATCATCATCCTTGAGGAATCTAGCCATCGCCGGCTGCCCGCGCAGCTTCTTTTGCAGGCTCTGCTGGCAGCGCTCGCGCACCGTTTCTGCGTCGATCTCGACAAATGCGCGCTTGGCGTGCTCGGGCAACGCCCGCAACATGGCCTCGTACTCGGCTGGCGAGCGATTCGCCCCCTGAGACAGGCGTGCCAGGAGTTCGAGTTGATCCTGATTCAATGTTTTCGTCATGAATGTTGCTTAATTTCTCTGGAAGCTCATGAAGCGGCATGACATACGTTGCAGCATTTGCCAAGTGAGCACCAACTTCAACTCAATTGAATTCAACATGCCATTTTTGCTATTGAATGCATTCCCCCGGGATGAACTGACCCCCATTATTTTACGCTTGACTCGTGAACTCCGCGTTCCGGCGGAATGACGAAACAGAATGCGAGGCAACGGGGAAGGAAGGGGAAACCGTGGTCTGACCCCAGTTATCCTTTCAGGAGGAAAGCCAAGCCTGTGGCTTCAAATCGCCGTATTGTGCTGGCCACCTGCTGCCTCAGCGTATCGAGTTCGGTCATGACATGACGGCGGTCATTTGCATCCATAATGGGTGCCCGGTAAGTGTCTCAGAAACTGAAAACCGCCACCGCAGTTGCCCGGGGTGGCGGTTTTCAGTGTAAGCCGCTTCCCTGTCAAATGCCCAGGGAAGCAGTTACCCAAGCTTGCGAATTAACGCAGCAGCGACAGAACGGTCTGCGGAACCTGGTTGGCCTGGGCCAGAACCGAGGTGCCAGCCTGCTGCAGGATCTGAGCGCGCGTCATGTTGGAGACTTCGACAGCGTAGTCGGCGTCTTCGATGCGCGAACGGGCGGCGGACAGGTTGGTGACGGTGTTGCTCAGGTTGGCAATGGTCGACTGGAAGCGGTTCTGGACAGCGCCCAGTTCGCTACGCAGGGAGTCAACTTGAGCCAGTGCCTTGTCCAGGGCTGCCAGAGGATCTTCAGTACGACCTCCTTTGGACTTGGTATCGAAAGTCAGCGTACCATCAGCAGTGGCGTACAAAGTCTTGCCATTGCCAGTTGCGCTGTCCGTAATGACACCGTCTGCGCCAACATAGAGATTTGTCGTGTAGGAATCGTTCGTAACGGCTGCAAAAGTGCTTGACTGACCATCGACATATGCATCCGCAGCGCCGATTTTCACAGAGTTTTCACCCTGGATATCAACGGCTGAAGCATTGAAGGTACCTGCAGCGATTACAATGTTCACCGCATCGGCTGCCGACGCGGCAACCAGGTCTGCCGTCTTAATGACCGCGTCGGTAACGGCAATCGCCGCACCGCCCACTGCAGGTGCAGCAGCGGCAGCCAAGGTGGTACCGTTCGACAGCTTCAAGGTTGCGCCAGCGGTGTCGGCCCAGCCAGCGCTGGAGTCATTTGACAACGCGCTCAGAACGTTGGTTACCGTGGCAGCCCCTTTATTGCCTGCACCTTGGTTTTGAGTCAACTCACCAGCGGACGACATGTACAATGCCTGACCATCTGCGGTTGTGATTGCACCAGCGCTATCAATCTTGATGTCGATGCTTTTCCCACCGAGCGTATAGGTCGCAGTGGTCGTGCCGGAGGTCGGCTTGATGGCCGCCTCAGCAGCTGCATGAGCAGTCGTTGCAACACTAGTATCAAAAGTAAAGCTGTCCGTTGCGGAGTGATACTTGTAATTTGTACCAGCCGCCCCAAAAGGAACGCTCGTACCACCATACGTGACTGCAGTAGAGTTATCTGCCAGTTTTGAAAGGACAGAACTACCCGTCAACTTAGTGTTCTGCGAGGTCAAAACATAATCGACAGCACCAGTGCCTGTGGCAATGCTCTTTCCAGCTTGTGCCTGAACGTCTTTGACTGTAGCCGTGGAATTATTGGAGGGAGCACCATCCACGTTAAAGCCCTGCAGACCCAGAGTTTGAGCGGTGATCTGCTTCAGGTTCACCGAGATAGTTTCGTTATCGTTGGCACCAACCTGGATCTGCAGGCCGTTATCCTTGGCCAACACCTTGACGCCGTTGAACTGAGTCTGCTCGGAAACACGGTTGATTTCACCCAGGCGCTGATTGATTTCATCCTGAATCGACTTCAGGTCGGATTCCGAGTTCGTGCCATTGGAAGCCTGCACGCTCAACTCGCGCACACGCTGCAAGTTGTTGTTGATTTCGTTCAACGCGCCCTCGGTCGTCTGAGCGATCGAGATACCGTCGTTGGAGTTACGAGCGGCTTGGGTCAGGCCTTTGATGTTGGCGGTGAAGCGGTTGGCGATGGCCTGGCCGGCGGCATCGTCCTTGGCGCTATTGATGCGCAGACCCGAGGACAGACGCTCAATGGCCGAACCCAGCGCGGATTGCGACTTGGTCAGGTTGCCCTGGGCAACCAGGGACAGGTAGTTGGTGTTGATAACGGACATGGATTACTCCTTGAGGGTGTATTGACGGAACAGTTCCGCCCGTATTTGCCCAGGGAGACAAGGTACCTGGCCTGCTATCCGTGACGGAGTGGCAGCTTTACAGCGACCCGTGTTCTTCCTGTTCCGCCCCATTAACGGGTTGGGGGGGAGGAACTTTAGGGGGAAAGTGAAATTTTGTGCTGGCTGCCCAAACTCATTTCAACACCCCTACCCGCTTGAGCAAGGCCAACTGCTTGTTCAGCGCATCCTGGGCCTTGGCATCCAGATTACGCTGACCAGTGAGCATCTTGCCATCCGGCCCCGCCACCTTGCCCTGCTGCCAGGCATCGCGCAGCCGTGTCTTGAGTTGGGCAACAGTTTCTCGGCCATCCAAACAGCGCAGAATATAGGCCTCAGCGTCCTTCAAGGTCAGGCGCACGCCTTCGTGCCAAGCGTTGGCCTGACCAATGCCCAAGCCAGGCTCGCGTCCGGCTTCGAGCAGACACAAAAAGCCATGGATCAAGGCCGGGCCTGCGGTCTCACCTGCACCATTTTCCGATTCGTAAGGTCCAGCACCGAGGCTGAAGCGCAACTGATTGAGCCGGAAAAGGATTTCCAGCGCCTCATGCACGGCTTTTGCCTGACCCTGCTCATCGCCCTCGATTTTCCCGGATACTTTGACATCCCTCACCAGCTCATCAAAGGGCAAGGTACGGGGCCAAGCTTGTGTCAGGGCCTCGATGACCGCAATTACCTTGGCCTCCGAAGTGTTCAAGGGGCCTCCGCGATGGTTCGTATAGACGCGATGGCCGGCGGGCGCACCCTCAGCCGATTCGCCGCGCACGAAGTGCCCAGCCCAGCGCAGATCGCGCAGGCGCTCCATCTCGGGGCTGACGGAAATTTCCGGCTCGCGCTCCGCATGAATCACCAGGCTCTTGCGGAAGTTGCGGCCGACAGCAAAATCCAGGTACTGCTGGCGCATGATCTTGGGCTGGCCCAAGGCGACGAGGCTATGGTTCAGTTGTACGTTCTGGCCATAGGTCTGGGCCAATTCGGAATGGGACTCAGCATCACCCAAATACGCCAGACCAGCCTGCTGAGCCGCTGCGGCGAATTCCACGAAATAACACGGTGCGTTAAAGGCTTCCAGGTATTCATGGGCGATGTAGTAATCCGAGTGCGTGCGCAACTGCTCCACCGCAGCACGCAATGAAGGCGCCAAGGGGTTGCTGGCAGACAAACCGTCAGACAACAAGGTCAGCATGGCCTTGGCGCTGGCAAGCTTTTCCTCATCCGAACCTGCCGAATGGCTGTGCAGCAGCATGGCATCGCGCACGATGTCTCCGGCCTTCCAGCCGGGGTACGTGTTGTAGCTGATGTAGGCAATACCCTTGGGCGACAGGTTCTCGCGGCAGATGCGCAGGATGGCCTCGCGCACCTCTGGCGGCACCCAACTGAAGACACCGTGAACGATGATGTAATCGAATTCGCCAAAACCTTTATCGATATCCGTCAGGCTCATGGCCCGCAGGTCGAGGTTGGCGATACCCAGTTCCTGCACAATCTTCTGGCCCTGCTGGATCTGGGCAGGTGAAAGATCCACCCCAATGGCCCGCGCCTGAGGGTAGGCCAGGACAAAAGGCAGCAGGTTGCCCCCGGCTGCGCACCCCAATTCCAAAACTCGGGCAGTTTCCACCGGCGGAGCCTCCAGGCCGTACAGGTGCGCCGTAGCCCGCAAATGGCCCGGCGACGAGTAATAAAAAGCGTTCGAAGTGTATTGGGTGCGATCGTAGTGTTCAGCGATCTGCTGATTGACGAGGTCGGGGGAATTCAAGCCAGGCTCCTGAGGGAGAAATGCGATGCCGGGAGGTTAGCAGGCTCAGAAGGAGGCCAATGGCTTGAATAAAGGGGGAAAATTCCGCCGCTAGGCGGAAACCACATCATGACCTGGCGGAGTGAACGCCGGATGAACGAGTCGCATGACGGTGTGTTCTTGAATCACTTACCACATTTGCGGAAAACGGGGACAGACCACCGTTTTCCGGGCCGAGCTCAGTCAAACCCGCCGACTCGCGTAAAGGGATCGGCGGGTTTGGTTTTTGAGGCGATCAAGAAACGGGCGTGACAAGATGCCCAGGCACTTTATGCCCGGCCAATCAGGGCAAGCGCTTTGGCGCGTATTTCTGCCAATTCATCCAAAGCCACCGAACCCTTGTAGATGGCCTCGCGGACTCTCCAGTCCAGACTCTTTACTTGGTCGGCCAGAACGACACTTGGCTCCTTGCCACCGATGAGGACTTCGAAAGGATACCCCTTGATCTGTGTCGTCATCGGGCAGCACAGCATCAACCCTGCGCGTACGTTATAGCTTGCAGGACTGAGCACGACTGCCGCCCGATGCCCGGCCTGCTCACGACCGGCCTGGGGATTGAATTGCATCCAGACGATATCCCCCGCCTCCGGCACATAGCTCTGTTTCATGCGTCATGACTCATCTGAAAGCCGTGCAAATACAAACGCCATTAAAACGCTTCTTTGCCAACCGCAGGGCCGGACTCGACCTCGTCGTGCCGATTCTCGGGGGTAATCGCCGCAACCAGGGTGTCGAGGTCGTAGGCGGCCGGCTTGGCCAGTTCGATCACGACGCGTCCTTCCTCTTCCCGCACATCGACGGGGGCATCGACATAGAGATTGGCTGCCTCCATGACTGCGGAGGGGATTCGAACCGACGCACTATTACCCCACTTCTTGATCACGGTTCGCATGGCTGCCCCCCAAAAAAGTATCTACTATGTTGATACATTAACATAAATACCCGGGTGGATCCATGGCCTGTCAAAGCACCATAATCAGGGTCAGACCACCGTTTTTCCTTGGCGGGCACGACGAAAAGAAGTAGACCTGACACGAGGGGAAGTGCCTTGAGCGGCCTTGATGAAGTAGGCTTCCAAGCGAAGCGAGTAGTTCCCGCGATGGACAAACGCCTTCGCCCACTGTCTCCACCCTCCCCTGTATCGCTACGATAGCTGCCTGTCTATATTGCCGCGGTCACGGATCCTGCATCGCCGAAGTCGCGACAACGGTCCGTTCAACATTGCCCAAAGTAGTTCAGTGAACTATACTCACCATGAGCATTTCGAATGGGATGAAGCAAAAAGTGAAGCGTGCTTTCATGGACGTGGGTTCGACTTTGCCTACGCCGCAAGGGCTTTCTTCGACCCGAATCGCCTAATCCAAACTGATACGCGGCACAGCTATGGTGAAGAGCGCTATCAATTGATCGGCCAGATCGAACAGCGCTTATTCGTGGTGGTCTACACACCAAGGCGCATCGCCACCCGCATCATCTCGGCGCGCAAAGCCAATCGACGAGAGGCCATGCACTATGAAAACAGTACGCGTGACAATTAACCCTGCCGTTCCTGCATCATTGGCCCCGGGGCGCATTGATCGCGCTCGCGTGGACGCGACAACCGAAGACGACATCGCCAGGCAAGCCGCTGCGGATGAGGCCGAGGCCATGCAGGATACAGCCAAGTTCGCACGTCGAGTTCGAAAACGCCTGGGATTAAGCCAAGCGGAGTTCTCCGCACGGATCGACGTCCCGCTAGAGACCATTCGCAATTGGGAGCAAGGTAAACGTTGCCCAACGGGTGCCGCCAAGTCCTTGCTCAAAATATTGGACAAAGCACCTGAAGCGGCGCTTGCGGCCCTGCACTGAGAAGCATAATCAGGGTCAGACCACCGTTTTTCCACTCCAGTAACAGTAACGGGGCCAGACCACGGTTTCCATGCCCAGATCGAGGTTGGCGATGCCCAGTTCTTGCACAACCTTCTGGCCCTGCTGGATCTGAGCTAGTGAAAGATCGACCCCGATGGCCTTGGCACGAGAGTTGGCCAGGACGAAAGGCAGCAGGCTGCCCCGGCGGGGCTTCCAGGCCGTACAGCTGCGCCGTCGCCCTTATGTGGCCTGGCGATGAGTAATAGAAAGCGTTCGAGATGTATTGGGTGCGGTTGTATTGCTCAGCGATCTACTGATTGACAAGATCAAGGGTATTCAAGCCAGGGTCCTGAGGGAGAAATGCGATGCCTGGAGATTAGCAGGCGCAGAAGGAGGACAAAGACTTGAATAGAGGGGAAAATCACCCGTCGTCATTCCGCCTGCCCATTTGTCATTCCGCCGCACGGCGGAATCCACATGATGACCTGGAGGAGTGGGCGGCGGATGAACGCGGGGTATGACGGTGTATCCTCGTATGATTTACCTCATTTGTAGTAAATTAATTGCATAGAACCGTTGTCAGTCCGGAGGATGTGATGAGTACGTCGATATCTATCCGCATCGACCAGACGCTGTACGATCAGGCGCGCAGCGAAGCCGCGAGCGAGCACCGCAGCATTTCCGGTCAAATCGAGTACTGGGCCAAGGTCGGACGAGCCGCGCTGGACAATCCCGATCTGCCGGTGAGCTTCATTGCCGAGTCCTTGACCTCACTCGCCGAGCCACATGCTGAAGCCGCCGATTTCGTGCCCCGCTCGCATCGCACGTGAGTTACGGCCTGAAGCAGACTCGACGCTTTGCCCGCGCCTACAAAAAGCTGCACGACCATGTCGCCGCCGACGTGGATGCCGCTGCTGTTGTGGTCGCCGCCGACCCCAGCGTGGGCGAGCGTAAAAAAGGGGATCTGGCGGAACTATTCGTCTACAAGTTCCACAGCCAGAACCAGTTGTATTTACTGGGCTACACCATCGATGACGGCGTCCGGCTGGTGTACCTAGAGGCTGTTGGGCCGCACGAAAATTTCTACCGCGACCTCAAGCGCTCGTAGCTGAAGGCTCGCCCTCTTTTGCGTCACTCCGCCATTAGGCGGAATCCGCGCTTAAAGGCGGGGTTTGGTGATTAATGTGGATCCCGCCATCCAGCGGGATGACGAAATGGGGCGACTTCCGTCGCCCCCCTTCCCTTCACTGCAGCGTCCGCGAGAACACGAACTGGTCGTTTTGCCAATCGACCGGAACCACATCCTTCGCCCCGAACTTGCCTTCCAGGATGAGCTTGGCGACCGGGTTCTCGATGTACTGCTGGATAGCGCGCTTGAGCGGGCGGGCGCCGAACACGTGGGAAACGGGGACAGACCACGCTTTTTAGTGAGACCTTTGAGTCCGAGGTTTCAGTAACGTACGTTTGGGCGAACGTGAAGGAAACCTGCGGCAGCTGAGAACAAAGTGGTTCAGCGGACCACAGTTTTCCGCGGTTTTCCGATGACAGCTACGCCGGCGGCAGCGGCAGGTAGTTTCCGCATTGGGCAAAGCCTTTCACCAGGCGTTCCCGAGAGACACTTGGTTTATTAACGTATCCGTTCCTGCCTTCCGACAGAACGATACGTCCCATGAACCGCCACGACCGCAGCTATCGCCGGCTTCTTGGCCAACCGCGCCTGGTGCGCGAGCTGTTCGAAGGGCTGCTGCGCCCGTCCTGGGGGGAAATCCTGGATTGGTCGGGTTTGCAGGCCCTGCCCACCGACTACATCAGCGACGCCCTGCGCCAGCGCCAGGGTGATCGCGTCTGGCGTGTTCCCCGGCGCGATGGCGACGATCTGTACATCCTGCTGATGCTGGAGCATCAGTCCACCGACGATGCCATGATGGCGCTGCGTATGAATACTTACTGTTCGCTGCTGCTCGAGCAGATCCTGCAGCGTGAACCCAAGGTTCGCCGCCGGGGCCGCCTGCCGGCCATCCTGCCCGTGGTGCTGTACAGCGGTCCTGCGCGCTGGGCCTCCGCCACAGAGCTGGCGGAGCTCTTCGATCCCATGCCTCGCGGCCTGCAACGCTACACGCCGTGTTTCCGTTATCTGCTCATTGACGAAGGCGCCTGGGTCGAGCGCGGCGGAATGCCTGTCGAAAACCTGGCGACGCTCTTGTTTCGCTTGGAGCACAACCGGGGCATCGAGGAGGTTCAAGCGCTCGCGCAAACGTTGTATAACTGTACCCAGGGCGCCGAGCATCAGGAAGTGCGCCGGGCCTTCGCTGTGTGGCTCAAGCACGTGCTGCTGGCACGCGCCCTGCCGGAAGTGGACTTGCCCGAGACGGACGATTTGCTGGAGATCAAGGACATGCTTGCTGAAAACACCCGTTCATGGACGTATCAATGGAGGCAGGAAGGCGAGGCTCTGCTGCTAACGCGCCAACTTGCTCGTAAGTTCGGCCCATTATCCCCCGAGACCGAAGCACGTCTGCGTGGTGCCACCCCTGCGCAACTCGAGGCGTGGTCGTTGAATCTGCTCGATGCCAAGTCGTTGGAAGAGGTCTGGCGCGACGCGGCCAAATAGCAGCACCCTCATCATTTCGCTGGACTCTCGTCGTTCCGCCGCAAGGCGAAATCTACGACAGCCGTGGGTCCCGCCTTGCGCCCACTGCTGTCCGGAATAAACATAATCAGGGTCAGACCACCGTTTTTCCACTCGCGGGAACAGACGCAGGGCGGAAATGGCGAGCGCTTGCGGCAATGACGGCAAGTGGTTTCCACATTGTATAAATCGACTCACCGGGCCACCGTCGGCCGTGCCGGTCCGCCACCATGTCCGTTCCTTCGCCACGAACCGACACTACCCATGAACCGACACAACCGCCGTTACCGCCGCCTTCTTGGCCAATCACGCCTGGCGCGAGCCTTGTTCGAGAGGTTGCTGCACCAACACCCCAGAAAGGTGGAGCATGGGCATACATTCTGTATAAAAGTTTGAAGAAGCTGTGTATGTACTGCACTGCTTCCAGAAAAAGACACAGGCGACAGGCCAGCTGGACAAGCGCATTGCCAAAACTCGCTATCGCGCCATTGTCAACATGAGGAAACTTAAATTATGAAGATCGACACAGAAATCCGTCATGTGACCAAGCCGGGAGCCAATCTGTTTTTGGAACTGGGCTTTCCGCCTGAGGAAGCCGAGCGGCTGCAGCTAGCCTCGACGAAACAGATCAACGACACGCAGCAGCTCAAGGAACAACTTATGGACGAGCTGGCGGCATGGATCAAGCTGCATCACCTGAAACAGGCCGAAGCGGCGGACATTCTGATGGTGTCCCGTCCGCGCGTGTCGGATGTGGTGAACAGGAAAACCGCCAAATTCACCATTGATACCCTGATCGAAATGTTAAGCCGTATTGACAAGCCGGTACGATTGGCAATCGGCCCGTAAAATCGTCATTCCGCCGCAGGGCGAAATCCACGGTTGAATGCAGCAGTGGTTAATCGTGTGGATCCCGCCATCCGGCGGGATGACGAAATGGGGGCGACTTGCGTCGCCCCCTTCCCCTTACTGCAGCGTCCGCGAGAACACGAACTGGTCGTTCTGCCAATCGACCGGAACCACATCCTTCGGCCCGAACTTGCCTTCCAGGATGAGCTTGGCGACGGGGTTCTCGATGTACTGCTGGATGGCACGCTTGAGCGGGCGGGCGCCGAACACGGGGTCGAAGCCGGCGTGGGCCAGTTGCGCCACGGCGGCGTCCGAAACCTCCAGCCGCATTTCCTGCTGGGCCAGGCGAGCGGCCAGGCGCTGCAGCTGGATGCGGGCGATCGATTCGATGTGCTTGGCTTCCAGCGCATGGAACACCACGACCTCGTCGATGCGGTTCAGGAACTCTGGCCTGAATGAAGTCTTGAGGTCTTCCCAGATCACTTCCTTGATCGCCTCGTAGGGCTGGCCCACCATGTTCTGGATGTGGTGCGAGCCGAGGTTGGACGTCATGACCACCACCGTGTTGCGGAAATCCACCGTGCGGCCCTGGCCGTCGGTCAGGCGGCCGTCGTCCAGCACCTGCAGCAGCACGTTGAAGACGTCGGGGTGGGCTTTTTCCACCTCGTCCAGCAGGATCACGCTGTAGGGCTTGCGGCGCACGGCTTCGGTCAGGTAGCCGCCCTCTTCGTAGCCGACATAGCCCGGGGGCGCGCCGATCAGGCGGGCCACGGAATGTTTCTCCATGAACTCGCTCATGTCGATGCGCACAAGGTGCTCATCGGAATCGAACAGGAAATCGGCCAACGCCTTGGTGAGCTCGGTCTTGCCCACGCCGGTCGGGCCCAGGAACAGGAAAGAGCCATAGGGGCGTGAAGGGTCCGACAGGCCGGCGCGCGAGCGACGGATGGCGTCCGAAACCAGGCGCACGGCCTCGTCCTGGCCCACCACACGGCGGTGCAGGTGGTCTTCCATGCCCAGCAGCTTGGCGCGTTCGCCCTGCATCATCTTGGACACGGGGATGCCCGTGGCGCGCGACACGACCTCGGCGATCTCCTCGGCGCCGACCTCGGTGCGCAAGAGGCGCGGACGGGCCTCGGCCTGGGGCTTGTCCTTGCCGGCTTCGGCGGCCTTCAAGCGGCCCTCGAGCTCGGGAAGCTTGCCGTACTGCAGCTCGGCGAGCTTGTCGAACTGCCCTTTGCGCTGCAGTTCGGCCATCTCGGCGCGCACCTGCTCGATTTCTTCCTTGATGGACTGCGAGCCCTGTACGGCAGCCTTCTCGGACTTCCAGATTTCCTCGTAGTCGTTGTATTCGCGCTGCAGTTTCTCCAGTTCGTCCTCGATGGCCTTCAGGCGGCGCAGCGAGGCCTCGTCGGTTTCCTTCTTGACGGCTTCACGCTCGATCTTGAGCTGGATGATGCGCCGGTCGAGCTTGTCCATGACCTCGGGCTTGGAGTCGATCTCCATGCGGATGCGGGCGGCGGCCTCGTCGATCAGGTCGATGGCCTTGTCCGGCAGGAAGCGGTCGGTGATGTAACGATGCGAGAGCTCGGCCGCGGCCACAATGGCCGGATCGGTGATGGCCACGCCGTGGTGCAGTTCGTAGCGCTCTTGCAGGCCGCGCAGGATGGCGATGGTGGATTCGACATCGGGCTCGTCGACCAGCACTTTCTGGAAGCGGCGCTCCAGCGCGGCGTCTTTTTCGATGTACTTGCGGTATTCGTCCAGCGTAGTGGCGCCGATGCAGTGCAGCTCGCCGCGGGACAGCGCCGGCTTGAGCATGTTGCCGGCGTCCATGGAGCCCTCGGCCTTGCCGGCCCCCACCATGGTGTGCAGCTCGTCGATGAAGACAATGATGCCGCCCTCGTCCTGAGCCAGTTCTTTGAGCACGGCCTTGAGGCGCTCTTCGAACTCGCCGCGGAACTTGGCGCCCGCCACCAGCGCGGCCAGGTCGAGCGACAGCACCCGCTTGCCCTTGAGGGTTTCGGGCACCTCGTTGTTGACGATGCGCTGGGCCAGGCCTTCGACGATGGCCGTCTTGCCCACGCCGGGCTCGCCGATCAGCACGGGGTTGTTCTTGGTGCGGCGCTGCAGAATCTGGATGGTGCGGCGGATTTCGTCATCGCGGCCGATGACAGGGTCCAGCTTGCCCTGACGGGCGCGCTCGGTGAGGTCGGTGGTGTACTTGGCCAGGGCTTCGCGGTTGGCCTCGCCCTCGGCGTCCGAGACGGCGGCCCCGCCCCGCACGGCTTCGATGGCGGTTTCCAGCGCCTTGCGCTGCAAGCCGCACTCGCGCAGGATCCGGCCCGCCTCGCCCTTGTCGTCGGCCAGCGCCAGCAGGAAAAGCTCGCTGGCGATATAGGTGTCGCCGCGGCGGGTCGCCTCTTTTTCGGTGCGCGTGAACGCCGCCTGAAGCTCGCGGCTGATCTGGATGTTGCCCTCGGCGCCCTGCACCTGGCTCAGACGGCCGATGGCGGCATTCACGGCCGGCCCCAGGCGGTTCACCGCCACGCCGGCGCGCGCCAGCAGGCTGCCCGCCCCGCTGTCGGCATCGGCCAGCAAGGCGGCCAGCACGTGCACGGGCTCGATATAAGGGTTGTCATGTTGGCCGGCCAGACTTTGTGCATCGGCGATGGCCTGCTGGAATTTGGTCGTGAGTTTGTCGAATCGCATGGCGGTGTCTTGAATAGAGTGAGGGCGTCGCGCCCGAATGTGGACTAGTTGCGGCCGGCGGACGGAATTTCAAGATGTGGAAATTAACCACGCAGCTAAAACGGGTACAATGGTTGCGGCCTGAAGCGCAATGTTCGCCAGAGAGCGTTTCGAAGGCAATACTAGAAGCAGGAAGCGTATGCAAAAGAAAATATCGCTGTCACCCGAGTCGACGCGCTGTTCGACCTGCATGCTCAACAACTTCTGCCTGCCCATGGGAATGGCGCAAAACGATGTCAGTCACCTCGACGACGTCGTCAAAGAGCGCATCCGCATCCCCAAAGGCGGCACCCTGTTCCGGCAGGGCGACAAGGCCGAAGCCATTTACGGCATCCGTTCGGGCTCCATCAAGACCCAACTCGAGGACGCCTCGGGGCAGGTACAGATCACCGGCTTTCTACTGGCCGGTGAAATCGTCGGCATCGACGGCTTTCTTGAAAAAACCCAGCTTTCGCATGCCATCGCCCTCGAAGACACCGAGGTCTGCGTGGCCCGCATCGAAGACATGGACCGCGTCATCGCCCAGGTTCCTGCATTACAGCACCAGTTGCGGCGCCTGACCAGCCAGGAAATCAAACGTTCCCAGGAACTGGTCATGGCCCTGGGCGTATTGCGCTCTGAGCAACGCCTGGCAGCGTTCTTGCTGAGCATGTCTCAACGCCTCGCCTCACTGGGCTATTCGTCGACCGAATTCATCCTGCGCATGAGCCGCGAAGAAATCGGCAACTACCTGGGCATGACACTCGAAACCGTCAGCCGGCTGTTCTCGCGTTTCGCCCGTGAAAACCTCATCCGGGTACACCAGCGCGAAGTCCAGCTTCTCGATCTGCGCACCTTGCGCGAGCTGGCCGGCACCGACTGCGGCTGACGCCTCAGTCGTCGCGCCAGCCGTCCCGGGGATCAGAAGGCTTCGGGGCCATGAAAAGGCTCAATGCGCTGGATACGGCCGCCATCAACCAAAAAAAGAAGAATCCGCCCGCGTAGGCCGCCTGCCGGCTGACCTGTATCGACCCCATGATCACGAGGTCCAGGGGATCGATGATGGCGAATATCGCGGCGCTGGTTGCGGCTGCGATCAGGAATGAAGGCCAGAGTATCCACATCAGGGAACGCCAATTCATGCTTTGTCCACCCTCTCAGTCGTCGCCGGATATCCCGGTCAGGGTTTATTATGCGTCGCCGCGGCCGTGGCTTCCACCTTTAAACCACGCTTGACGGCGCCACCCGTCATGCTCTGGTCGCCATAGGCCTGCACGGCCAGCACGATGGTCACGATGCAGCCGATGACGGCCAGGGCCGGGCCGGCGATCAGGAACCAGGGCCACGGCTCGCGCCACCAGGGCTTGGGAGAGGATGTCTTGCTCATGGGATGCTCCTGGGTAAATGCCAAACCGGGTCAGGTCAGCGCGGCACAAAGAAACTCGAACGCTCGGCCACCGAAACCTCTCGACCATCGGGCGAGCGAGCCACCGACAGCACGCTGATCTCGTGCAACCCCGGGGGCAGGTCGGCAGCCGGGGCGCGCACCACCACCGGCACCAGGCGGTTCGATGAGGCCTCGACTTTCACGGTGTCACGGCCGGTATCGGCCGTGACGATGGACAGCTCGGACAATCCGCTGGCGCTCAGCGTGATTTCCAGGGGCTCTTCACTGGTATTGATGAACTGCAGCCGATAGACGTTCTCGATGAGACCCCCGGCCACCTCTCGGCCCAGGGCGCCCCGGTCGCGGATGATGTCCACGGTCAGCGTCGAGCGCAGGGCCAGGGACACGATGAAACCGGCCGCCGCCACCAGCAAGATGGCAATGTAGGCGATGACCCGGGGACGCAGCAGCCGCTTGCGGACCTGGCTCTGGCTGAGGCGATCGACGATGGCCCGGCCGGAGGTATAGCGGATCAGCCCCGGCTCGTAGTGCATCTTGTCCATGACCTGGTCGCAGGCGTCCACGCAGGCCCCGCAGCCGATGCACATGTACTGCAGGCCGTCGCGGATGTCGATGCCCGTGGGGCACACCTGCACGCACAGGCTGCAATCGACGCAGTCGCCCATGCCGGCTTCCTTGTGGTCGATCTTGCGCGAGCGCCCCCCGCGCGGCTCGCCCCGCACATGGTCATAGGTCACCACGAAGGTGTCGTCGTCCACCATGACGCTCTGGAAACGGGCATAGGGGCACATGTATTTGCACACGGATTCGCGCATGAAGCCCGCATTGCCCCATGTGGCAAAAGCGTAGAACAGCATCCAGAACCATTGCCAGGACCCCAGCGTCATGCCGACCAGGTCGGCGCCGAGTTCGCGGATGGGCGCAAAGTAGCCGATGAAGGTAAAGCCCGTCCAGAGCGCGATCAGGATCCAGACCAGATGCTTGGCCGCCTTGATCCTCAGCTTGCGCAAGCCCCAGGGCTGTTCGTCCAGCCGGATGCGAGCCAGGCGATCGCCTTCGATCTTGCGCTCGACCCACATGAAGATTTCGGTGTAGACCGTCTGCGGGCAGGCGTAGCCGCAGAACAGGCGGCCGGCCATGGCCGTGAAAAGGAACAGCGCAAAGGCCGAGATGGCCAGCAGCACGGCCAGGTACACGACATCCTGCGGCCACAGCACCATGCCGAAAATATAGAACTTGCGGGTGCTGAGATCGAACAGCACGGCCTGCCGCCCGCTCCATTGCAGCCAGGGCAGACCATAGAAAATGATCTGGGTCAGGTACACCATGATGACCCGCCAGCGCGCATACAGGCCAGTGACCGAGCGCGGGTAGATCTTGCTGCGCACGTCGGCCAGTGCCTTCTCGACGTGCGGCGACGCCCCCCCGGACGTGACCACCGCCAGCTTCGGCGGCCTCCAGGCCGGCGGGCTGTCGGACGCGGGGGTCTCGGGGTTTCGGGAGGAGTCGTCGCTCATGGTTACATCCTTGCTGTGTTGCCTTACTGCGCCGCCTGTTGCGCGCCGGCGCCCGCCGGGTTGGACAGGCCCCAGACCCATGCCGCCAGCATGCGGATCTGCTCAGGCGTGAGATGCTTTTCCTGGGCGGGCATCTGGTTGTTTCGCCCGTTCAGGATGGTCTGGACGATGGTGGCTTCGGAACTGCCATACAGCCACACGTTGTCCGTCAGGTTGGGCGCCCCCAGGGCCTGATTGCCCTTCCCGTCCGCGCCATGGCACGCCACGCAGTAGGTGTCATACCCGCGCTTGCCGGGCACGACCCGCAGCGCGTCGGCGGCCAGGCCCGACAGCGAGCGCACATACTGCGCGATGTCGGACGCCTCAGCCGGCTTGATCTGCGCGGACCAGGCCGGCATGACGCCATGGCGGCCCTTGGTGATGGTTTGCAGAATGGTCTCGGGCGAACCGCCATAGAGCCAATCCTTGTCCGTCAGGTTGGGAAAGCTGGGGCCCCCGCGCGCATCCGAGCCATGGCATTGCGCGCAGTTGTTCAGGAACAGGCGCTGCCCGATCTCGCGCGCTTGCGGATCGTGCGCGATGTCCGGGATGGACATGTCGGCGTAGCGGGCATAAACAGGCTTGATCTGCTCGTTCTGCTCGTTGCGGGCCGACTCGACCTGCTTGGCGGAGGTGTAGCCCAATACGCCTTCGAACTGCCCAAGGCCCGGATAGAGCACCAGATAGCCCACGCCGAACACGCACAGCAGCACGTAGAAGACGGTCCACCAGCGCGGCACCGGATTGTTCAGTTCAGACAGATTGCCGTCCCAGACATGGCCGGTGTCTTCGACCTGCTTGACGTCCTTCTTGAGCCACGCGCGCTGCGAATAGATCAGCCACAGGCAGAAAACAATCCCCGCCAGCGCGATCGCGGCAACGTAGTAGCCCCAGAAGCCACTCACAAAATCACTCATGAGAATCCCCTTGTTTCTTGTCTTTAGGCGTGGAGTCCTGCTCCCCGCCCTGCTCGTCTTCGTCCGGCAGGGCGAACGGCAGCATCGATGCATCTTTGTTGGCCCGTTCGCGGCCGCGCGACCAGGCCCACCAGACGATGCCCACGAACGTGACCATCGCAATCAGTGTGACGATGCCATTCAGAACGCCCATGATTTACCGGCTCCCCGCGGCTACGGCTTTCTCGGCCGCATCGCGCGTCGAGACCCCCAGGCCCTGCAGATAGGCCACCAAGGCATCCTCTTCGGTCTTGCCCTTCAAGGCTTCGGGCGCCTTGGCGATCTCGTCGTCGGAGTAGGGCACGCCCAGCGTGCGCAGAGCGCGCATGCGGTCCTGGATGTTGGCGCCCTCGACCGAGTTGCGCTGCAGCCAGGGGTAGGCCGGCATGTTGGATTCCTTGACCACGTCGCGCGGATTGCGCAGGTGGACACGGTGCCAGTCGTCGGAATAGCGCTGGCCGACCCGGGCCAGATCGGGGCCGGTGCGCTTGGATCCCCACAGGAAGGGGTGATCGTAGACGAACTCGCCCGACAGCGAATACGGGCCGTAGCGCTGGACCTCGGACTGCAGCATGCGGATCTGCTGCGAGTGGCAGCCGACACAGCCTTCCCGGATATAGACATCGCGGCCCATGAGCCTCAGGGGCTCATAGGGTTTGGCGCCCTCGGTCGGGGTGGTGGTCGAGTGCTGGAAGAACAGCGGGATGATCTGCGCCAGGCCGGCGAACAGGATCACCACGATGCTCAGCGTGATGAGCAGCCCGACGTTGGTTTCGATCTTGTCGTGGCTGAAGCCTTTCTTTTCTTGATGTGCCATGAACACTACTCCGTTAAGCCGAGGCCGAGGCCGAGGCAGGACCCACCAGAGCCGGATCGGTGCTGTCCGGGTTGTACAGATAGACCTCGGGATTGACCTTGGTCTGACCCTTCATGGTCTTCCAGGTGTTCCAGGCCATGATGCACATGCCGCTCAGGAAGAAGAGCCCCCCGACCATGCGGATCGCGTACAAGGGATAGGTCGACTTGACCACTTCGACGAAGCTGTAGGTGAGCGTGCCGTCAACGCCCGTGGCGCGCCACATGAGGCCCTGCATGACGCCTGCCACCCACATCGACGAGATGTACAGCACCACGCCGATCGTCGCCAGCCAGAAGTGCAGGTCGACCAGCTTCATGTTGGCCATGGTCGTGCGGCCGTACAGACGCGGAATCATGTAGTAGAACGAACCGAAGGTGATCATCGCCACCCAGCCCAGCGCGCCGGAATGAACGTGGCCGATGGTCCAGTCGGTGTAGTGCGACAGCGCGTTCACCGTGCGGATGGACATCATCGAACCTTCGAAGGTGGCCATGCCGTAGAAGGACAGCGCCGTCACCAGGAACTTCAGGATCGGATCGGTGCGCAGTTTGTGCCAGGCGCCCGACATCGTCATGATGCCGTTGATCATGCCCCCCCACGACGGAGCCAGCAGAATCAGCGAGAACACCATGCCCAGCGCCTGGGTCCAGTCGGGCAAGGACGTGTAGTGCAGGTGATGCGGGCCGGCCCACATGTAGGTGAAGGCCAGCGCCCAGAAGTGCACGATCGACAGGCGGTACGAATAGATGGGGCGTCCGGCCTGCTTGGGCACGAAGTAGTACATCATGCCCAGAAAGCTGGTGGTGAGGAAAAAGCCCACGGCGTTGTGGCCGTACCACCATTGCACCATGGCATCCTGCACGCCGGCGTAGGCCGAATAGGACTTCCACATCGACACGGGCATCTCGATGTTGTTGAAGATGTGCAGCACGGCAATGGTCACGATGTACGAACCGAAGAACCAGTTGGCCACATAGATGTGCTTGACCCGGCGCTTGGCGATGGTGCCGAAGAACACCACGGCATAGGCCACCCAGACCAGCGTGATCAGGATGTCGATGGGCCATTCGTACTCGGCGTATTCCTTGGTGCTGGTGTACCCCATGGGCAGGGTGAAGAAGCCCAGGAACAACGACAGTTGCCAACCCCAGAAGGTGAAGGCGGCCAGCTTGTCCGAGAACAGGCGGGTCTGGCAGGTGCGCTGCACGACGTAATACGACGTGGCAAACAGCGCGGTGCCGCCGAAGGCGAAGATAACGGTGTTCGTGTGCACCGGCCGCAAGCGACCGTAGCTGAGCCACGGAATGTTGAAGTTGAGTTCCGGCCAGATCAGTTGCGATGCGATCCACACACCGACCGCCATGCCGACGACGCCCCAGAATATGGTCATGATGGTGAACTGCCGCACCACGCCATAATTGAAGGTCTCGGCCTGTGTTCCCAGCGTACTGGAAGTGCCCATGAGTATCCCCTCTAGCTAATAAACAAAAAATTCACGTTTCGTTCTCGCGCCGGTCCTGCTCCGGGCTCTTTTTATCCTGGTCTGGATCGTCGGCCAGGATCGATCTGGCTGCCGCATCGGCGTTGTCGAACTGCCCGGCAAAAATGGCCCACCAGAAGGCGACGCCGATGCCGATGACAAACACCACCGAAATCGGCAGCAACAAATACAGGATATCCATTCAAAGACTTTCCATGCGCGCCTGCCACTGTCTCTCGAGCCGGCGGGTCTGCCCACGATACAGCCGCCAGGCATTGGCCGCGACGGCCAGCGAGGACAGCAGCATGGTGAGTGCCGCCAACCAGGGCTGGACCCAACCGGCCATGGCCAGGGGCGTCATGAGCAAGTGCCAGATCATGGAGCCATACAGGCTCTGGCGAGAGACGCGGCTGGTCGCCTGGACCAGTCGTTCAAGTTCGGAATCGTCGAAGCGGGGTTCGGCCATGAGGCTGGCGTGCGCGGCGGCCACGGCGGTCGGCACGGCCATGGCCATGGCGCAAGGACAACTGATGACCAGCAGGGCGACCATCACGCCCACGGCCCGGGAGGGGTCGTACACATACCAGGCCAGGCCGGCGGCGAAGGCCAGGAAGAGTTGAATGGCGGTGAACCAGACGGCGAAGCGATCGGCATGCGCGGACAGGACGGCGCGATGGCGCTCGATGGCCTGGTGCAGGGTACCCACCCCCATGGCCTGGCGCGCGCAAAGCTCCAGATAGCGGGCGGTCAGCAGGAACGCCACGAACATCGTGACCGAATCGAAGTAGACTTCGCCCCGCCCTTTCCAGGTCGCCAGCACGCTGGGGAGAAACGCCGCCACGATGCCCAGCGCCACGGGAACGTCCATGCTGAGGTGCGCGTCGCGGGCGCGCTTTACCGCAGCGTGCCAGACCGGCCAGGCGCAATACAGCACGACCGGCACCGTCAACACCAGGCTGCACCAGTTCATGAGGAAAATGGCATGGTCGAGCAGCGTGATGTCATCGCTCGACATGGGCGTGGTGCGCAGATAGCCGGGGAAGGCGAACATCATGACCTGCATCATCGCCAGCCAGGCCAGCCCGAGGCGTGCCAGCATGTGACGGCGAACCCGGCGCCCGGCGTCGCCCAGGGATTCGTGAGGGGTGAACAAAGAAAATGCGCGCATGCCCGGACTATAGCCAACCTTGGCGATTTGGGCCTTGATATGGATCAAGTGGGGCATCGCGCCTTCGATGCGGATCCCGCCTCTCGGCGGGGATGACGAGGCCTTATGGCGGGATGACGAAGCGTGGCTGCTCGTCATCCCGCTGAGTCGTTCAGGCGTGCTCTTCGGTCGGGTGGAACTGGGCCTCTTCGGTCGAGCCGGTCAGGGCGGTCGTGGACGACTGGCCGCCTTCGATCACCTGGGTGACGGCATCGAAGTAGCCGGTGCCCACTTCGCGCTGGTGCTTGACCGCGGTGAAGCCCAGGTCGGCAGCGGCGAATTCCTTTTGCTGCAACTCGACGAAAGCGCTCATCTGGCGGCGGGCATAGCCGTGGGCCAGTTCGAACATGCCGTAGTTCAGCGCATGGAAGCCGGCCAGCGTGATGAACTGGAACTTGTAGCCCATCGCGCCCAGCTCGCGCTGGAACTTGGCGATGGTGGAATCGTCCAGGTTCTTCTTCCAGTTGAAGGACGGAGAGCAGTTATAGGACAGCATCTTGCCCGGGAACTGGCGCTGGATCGCTTCGGCGAACTGGCGGGCGTATTCCAGGTTGGGCGTGGACGTTTCGCACCACAGCAGGTCCGCGTACGGGGCGTAGGCCAGGCCGCGCGAGATCGCCTGATCGATGCCGGGACGAGTGCGGAAGAAGCCTTCGACCGTGCGCTCGCCGGTGATGAAGGGGCGATCATTCTCGTCCACGTCGCTGGTGATGAGGTCGGCGGCATCCGCGTCGGTGCGCGCCAGCAGCACAGTGGGCACGCCCAGCACGTCAGCGGCCAGACGGGCGGACACCAGCTTGGAAACGGCTTCACGCGTCGGCACCAGCACCTTGCCGCCCATGTGGCCGCACTTCTTCACGGAAGCGAGCTGGTCTTCGAAGTGCACGCCGCTGGCACCCGCTTCGATCATGGCCTTCATCAGCTCGAAGGCGTTCAGCACGCCGCCGAAGCCGGCTTCGGCGTCAGCCACGATGGGCGCGAAGTAGTCGATGTAATCCTCATCGCCGGGATTGCGGCCTTCCATCCACTGGATCTGGTCGCAGCGGGTCAAGGAATTATTGATGCGGCGAACCACCTGGGGCACCGAGTTGGCTGGGTACAGGGACTGGTCGGGGTACATTTCACCGGCCAGGTTGGCGTCACCCGCCACCTGCCAGCCGGAGAGGTAGATGGCCTTGAGGCCGGCCTTGACCTGCTGCATGGCCTGGTTGCCTGTCAGGGCGCCCAGGGCATTGATGAAGGGCTCGGAGCGGAGCAGCGACCAGAGCTTTTCGGCGCCGCGGCGGGCCAGCGTGTGCTCCACCACCAGGGAACCACGGAGGCGAACCACCTCCTCGGCGCCGTAACCGCGCTTGATGCCCTGCCAACGGGGATTCTCGGCCCAGTCTTTCTGAAGATTGCGGATTTCGTTTTCACGAGTGTTCATGGTGCTGCTCCTGACTAAGAGTGTGATGCATGGAAAGAAACCGGTGGGTGCCTGGGTTCGCTGTGATACAAGCCCTCGCCCTTGAGAAAAATTCTATGCCTTTGCTGCAGGAGATGGCAGTTTTATATCTTATATAAGACTAAAAATTTTATTCATATAAATCAATGGTTTTTGATTTTTATTCCATATTGCGAAACGATTTTTCCGTTTATGAAATACGAATTCATGCAACGCAACATCCTTGTTTTACATGGCGAATCCAGCTTTTCATGATGTGAAATATTGTCGATTCGACGGGGTACAATACGCGTTGAAGCATTTTTGAATTTGGCATTCCATGATCGACCCGACACTGGCGGACGCGCCGCTGGGCCACGAAGTGGCCTATCCGACCCGTTACGACCCTGCCCTGCTCTTCCCCATTCCCCGGGAAACCAACCGGCTGACGCTGCCCTTTCTGCCCCAATGGTCGGGCGAAGACGTCTGGAACGCCTATGAAGTCTCCTGGCTCAACCCGAAGGGCAAGCCCGTTGCCGCCATGGCGCGCTTCCTCATCCCCGCCTCCAGCCCGAAGCTGGTGGAATCCAAGTCGTTCAAGCTGTACCTGAACTCGTTCAATGAGGAACGCTTCGCCAATCCGGACGACGTCCTGGCGATCATGCGGCGCGATCTTCGCGAGGCATGCGGCGCGCCGGTCGCGGCCCATTTCCTGCCCATCGACGAGCCAACGCCTTGCGCACCGCTCGAGGGCAGGAGCATCGACGGACTCGACATAGAAATCAACGTCTACCAGCCCGCGCCCGGGCTGCTGCGCTGCTTGCCCGGCGCCAAAGAAGTCACTGAAACGCTGGTGTCCGATTTGCTCAAATCAAATTGTCCGGTGACCGGCCAGCCGGACTGGGGCAGCGTGCAGATCCGCTATACCGGCCCCCGCATCGACGAAGCCGCCCTGCTGGCTTATATCGTTTCCCTGCGGCACCACAATGAATTCCACGAGCATTGCGTGGAAAAAATCTATTGCGACCTCATGCAGGCCTGCAAACCATCCTCGCTGTTCGTCTACGCCCGCTACACCCGCCGCGGCGGCCTGGACATCAACCCCTGGCGCAGCAGCGAGCCCACCCAGGTCTCGCACACTCGTACGCCGAGACAATAAGCGGGATCCCCGCTAGAGCGCGGGTGCAGAAATCAGGCCCGGGCGTCGCGCCGTGCGATGGCGCGGGCGACGGCCAGGGCGACGATGGCGGCAATGATGAACGTGACGGCCGAACCGGCCCACGGACCCTGACTGAGGCCGGCATCCAGCATGACGCCGAAAACGATCGGCCCTATGGTGGAGCCGACGTCCATGCCCGAATACACCAGGCCATAGACCGCCCCTGTCGCGCCTTTGGGCGCGGCGCGGCGGATCAACATGTCGCGCGAAGGCGTGGCGACGCCCGAACAAAAACCGGCCACCCCTACGAGCACCATGGCAGCTTGCGAAGACAGCATGCCCATGGCCAGCACGATGAGGGTCACGCCGGCCAGGACCAGCGACACGAACACCGTGAACTCCGTGCGGGGATTCGAGTTGACCAGGAATCCGCCCGCCAGCAGGCCCACTGCCGATGCAACCATATAGCCCGACAAGGCCGTACCGGCCAATACCTTGTCGATGCCGTAGACATCGCCCAGCATCGGTATGGTGTAGTTCTGCACCGCGGAAAGGGATATGGACGTGCACACGAAGAAGAAAAACGCGCCCCAAAGGGTAGGCTGGGCCAGCAAGGTGGCCAGTGTCCCGCCGACGGACTGCTTGTGATGCGCTTGCCCCGCCTGGCCTGGCTGGCCGGCCTCTTGGCGCTTCGCCTTGCGCCCGCCCAGCAGCTCGCTGCCCAGCCATACGGCCAACAAGACCAGCGCCCCCAGCACAGCCGCCGAAAACACTGCAATGCGCCAATTTGCCAGATGAATGATGGTCGTCATGAACACCGGGGTGAGCGCCCAGCCAAGGTTGCCGGTCAGGCCATGCGTGCTGTAGGCATGCCCCAGGCGATTCGGGCTGACCCGGTGGTTGATGATGGAATAATCCACCGGATGAAACACCGAATTGCCCAAGCCGCCGATGAACGCGGCCAGCAAGAGCATCGCATAGCCGTTGGTCAGGCCGATGAGCACACCCGAGACGACAAAGCAGGCCAGGCCGAAACGGAGCACCGGGGCCGCCCCGACGCGGTCGACGACGAAGCCAGACGACGCCTGGCCGATCGAGGACACCACATAAAAGACGGAGGCCAGCAGGCCCAGTTCGCTGAAGCTGTAGCCGAATTCGTTGGCCAGGGAAAGGAACAGGGTCGGCAAAACCAGCTGGTAGAAATGGGAATAGGAATGCGCCGCCCCTATCAGCCCGATGATTTTCCAGTCCCGGCGAGCGATGGCCGGACTGTCCAGCGGCTGTTCGAGAGTGGTTGCAGTCATTTTCTTTTTTCTCCGGACTTACATCGCGGCACGCTGCCGGATCTCAGGCCAGGCGCGGCGCAGGTAATAACACATGGACCAGACCGTGAGCACGGCGGCCACGACGATGAGCGCTTCGCCCACCCAGATCGTGGACACGCCGAACACGGTGTTCCAGTAAAGCAGACAGGGTATGGCCACCATTTGCGCGGCGGTCTTGAACTTGCCCAGGCGGTGGACGGCAACGCTGCCGCTGGCGCCGATGCGGGCCATCCATTCGCGCAGGGCCGAAATGGTGATTTCACGGCCGATGATGATGAGCGCAATGACGGAATCGACGCGGTTCAAGTCCAGCAGCACCAGTAGGGCCGCGCAGACCATGAGCTTGTCCGCCACAGGATCCAGAAACGCGCCGAACGCGGATGTCTGGTTCCAGCGCCTGGCCAGCCATCCGTCGAACCAGTCTGTCAGCGCCGCCACGATGAAGGCCAGGGCGGCCACCGCGTCGCGCAGCGGTGCGGACATGAAGCTTCCCGGCAAGTAGAACAAAGCCACCAGCAGGGGAATCATGGCGATGCGCAGCCATGTCAGGATGATGGGGAAATTTATCGGCATAGACGCAATACTAACCTATCGCAAGGCATGATAGATCCGCTCGGCCAGCTCATCGGAGATTCCTTCCACCGTGCGCAGATCGTCGATACTGGCATCGACCACGCCGGCAAAGCCCCCGAAACGGGCCAGCAGTTTCTGGCGCCGCTTGGCGCCAACCCCCTCGATCTGTTCCAGCCGCGACACATTGCGGTTCTTGGCGCGCTGCGCCCGCATGCCGGTGATGGCGAAACGATGGGCCTCATCGCGAATCTGCGCGACCAGCAAAAGCGCGGGGGACTCCAGCCCCAACGCCACGGGTGGACGACCGTCGGCGAAGACCAGCGTTTCCAGCCCCACTTTGCGCCCCTCGCCTTTGGCTACCCCCACCAGCACACTGATGTCCAGACCCAGTTCTGCAAAGACCGAGCGGGCCACCTCGACCTGCCCCTTGCCGCCATCGATCAGCACCACGCCGGGCAGCTCGGCCTGGCCGTCCGCCACGCGCGAAAAACGTCGGTTCAAGACCTGACGCATGGCGGCATAATCGTCGCCGGGCGTAATGCCGGCAATGTTGTAACGGCGATACAGGGAAGGCTGCATGCTGTGCCGCTCGTACACCACGCAGGAAGCCTGGGTGGCCTCGCCGGCGGTATGGCTGATGTCGAAACATTCGACATGCAACGCCTCCAACGCGGCATCGTCGGTATCCAGCTCCAGCACCTCGGCCAGCGCACGCGTGCGCTCCGCGCGCGCCCCAGACTCGGTCAGCGCGCGCGCCAAGGCGATTTCGGCGTTCTTCTGCGCCTGCTCCAGCCAGCTTTTGCGAATGCCCTGGGGCTTGGTCAGCAGGCGCCAACGCGCCCCCTTCTGCCCGGCCAGCAAGCCCATGAGATCCGGATCCGACAAGGGATGCGAGCACACCAGCACCGCGGGCAGCGCGCGTTCGACGTAATGCTGGGCAATGAATGCCGACAGCACCTCGCCCGGCTCGTCGGTGCCCGCATGGGAGGGGAAAAACGGCTTGTCACCCAGATGCCGGCCGCCTCGTACCATGGCCAGGTTCACGCACACCTTCCCGCCGCTGCTCGCAACGGCGATGATGTCGGCATCGTCGTCGCCGATCTGTTCCATCGTCTGCTGCTGCAGCACACGCGCCAGCGCGCCCATCTGATCCCGCAGGACGGCGGCCTGTTCGAAATCCAGAGCCTCCGAGGCCCGGAACATGCGCTGTTCGATGTCGTCCATGACTTCGCGGGCGTGGCCGTCGAGAAAACGCACGGCACGGTCCACATCGGCCTTGTAGACCTCGGGCGATATCAGCCCCACGCAAGGGGCCGAACAGCGTCCGATCTGATGGAGCAGGCATGGCCGCGAGCGATTGGCAAAGACGCTGTCCTCGCACGTCCGCAAGCGAAAGACTTTCTGCAGGATCTGGATGGTTTCACGTACCGCCCAGGCATTGGGATAAGGGCCGAAATACCGCCCCTTGCCGCTGGTGCTGCCGCGGTAGTAGACGATGCGCGGGGAGGCATGGTCCGTGATGTGCAGATAAGGGTAGGACTTGTCGTCCCGGAACAGGATGTTGTAGCGCGGCTGCAGGCTCTTGATGAGGTTGTTCTCGAGCAGCAGCGCCTCGGCCTCGGACCGGGTGATCGTGACGTCCACCCGTGCCACGCGGGCCACCATGTGAGAGATGCGCGGACTGTGCCCGGTTTTCTGGAAATAGGACGAGACCCGACGTTTCAGGTCCCGGGCCTTGCCCACATACATGACCTCGCCATCGGCGTCGATATGACGGTATACCCCGGGCAGGTGGGGAAGCTCAGCCAGAAATGATTTGAGATTGAAGCTGTCGGGCATACTGATAGCGCGCATCACGCTGCAAGGCATCCCAATCGGGAGCGGGCCGCTGCGGCATCAGCCGACGGATACGCTCGATCGATGATTGGGAAGGAACAAATTGCAAGCGTCCCAGAAGATCGTCGGCCAGGTCGGGGCGATTGCACACCAGCACCATGTCGCAGCCTGCGCCCAGCGCCGCCTGGGCGCGCGCCAGGATGTCGCCGGCCACTGTCGCGCCTTCCATGGTGAGATCGTCCGAGAACACCACCCCATCATAGGCCAGCTTGTCGCGCAGGATTTCCTGGATCCAGAACCGCGAAAAGCCGGCGGGGTTGGGATCGACTTCCGGGTAGATGACATGGGCCGGCATGACCGACGGCAGCACCATGTCGCCCAGCCAGCCGTATGGGGCCGCATCTTCCTGCATGATCTGCTCGAACGGGCGCGTGTCGACGGGAATCTCGTGATGCGAATCAGCTTCCACGAAACCATGCCCGGGGAAGTGCTTGCCGCAAGCGGACATGCCCGCCAGCATCATGCCCTGGATCACGGCCCGCGCGAGCATGGCGACCACCTGCGGATCGCGATGGAAAGCCCGGTTGCCGATGACCTGGCTCACGCCGTAATCCAGGTCCAGCACCGGCGCGAAACTGAGATCCACACCGCAGGCGCGCAGCTCGGCCGCCATCACGTAGCCGGTTTCGGTCGCCAGGCGCATGGCCGCCAGGGAATCATCCATCCAGATCTCGCCGAACACCCGCATGGCCGGCAGCGGCGTGAAGCCGTCATCGCGAAAGCGCTGCACACGCCCGCCCTCGTGGTCGACCGCGATCAGCAAGGGTTCGGAGCGTTCGGCATGAATGGCCTGGCACAAGACCGTCAATTGCGAACGGCTCTGGAAATTGCGGGCGAACAGGATGACGCCGCCAACCGACGGATGCCGCAGGCGCTCGCGCTCGTGCGCCGTCAGCTCCACCCCTGCCACATCGACCATCACCGCCCCCGGCGGCTGTTGTGCCGTGAAACCCTTCGTATCAGTCGTCATGAATTCATTCCTTTCTTGAGGCGGAGGCCGTCTCCACCACCACAAACGCCATCGCCAGATCGCTTTCGTCGGTCAGCGACACATGGGCGGGGCCGAATCGCTCGGCGTACCAGGTGGCAAGGAGGCCGGAGAGACGGACCTCTGGCTTGCCGGAGGGGCCGTTCAGGGCCTGCATGAGCGGCCAGGACATGGGCTTGTGCATGCCCAGGCCGATGGCCTTGGAAAAGGCCTCTTTGGCCGCGAAGCGGGTGGCCAGGTAGCGTATGCCGCGTGCCGCATCGCGCGCGCTGCGCGCATGGAAAACGCGCAGCTCCTGTTCGCCGAGGATGCGCCTGGCAAAGCGCTCTCCGCGCCTGGCATAGGCGCGCTCGATCCGTTCGACCCGAACGATGTCCGTACCGATACCCGCGATGCTTCCCGACAGGCCCGCGCCCGACATGGCTAGCGCCCCTTGAACGCCGGCGTGCGTTTGGCCATGAAGGCTGCCACGCCTTCGGCGTAATCCTCGCTGCGCCCCAGATCGCGCATCAGGTCGCGCTCGAGGTCGAGCTGCTGGGCCAGGGAGTTGTCCAGGCTCTGGTTCAAGGCCTGCTTGATGGCGGCCAGGCCTTTGGTCGGCGCTTGCGCGAAATGCTGCGCGAGCGCATCCAGGCGCGTATCGAACTGATCGTCGGGCACGCATTCCCAGATCAGCCCCCATTGCGCTGCCTGCGCCGCCGACAACTTGTCGCCGAGCAAGGCAAGGCCCATGGCGCGGGCCGAGCCCACCAGCCGAGGCAAGGCATAGGTGCCCCCGGTGTCCGGCAGAAGGCCCAGGCGGCAGAAAGGCTGGATGAAACTGGCCGACTCGCGGGCGATGACGATGTCGCCGGCCAAAGCCAGGTTGGCGCCGGCGCCGGCCGCCACGCCATTGACCCCGACGACCACGGGCATGGGCAAGCCGCGCAGCCGCTTGACCAGCGGCGCGTAGTTCTTTTCGATGCTCGCGCCAAGGTCGGGCGGCGGCCCGCCCTCTTTCACCACGCGCTGCGACAGATCCTGCCCGGCGCAGAAACCGCGGCCGCTGCCGGTGAGCACCAGGACCCGCACCGGCCCCTGCTCGACCTGGGCCAGGGCCTGGCGCAGTTCTTCGTGCATCTCCGCCGTGAAGCTGTTGAGCTTGTCGGGGCGATGGAGCGTGATCCGGGCGATACCGTCGCCCATCTGGAAGAGAATATTCTGGTAGGTCATGTCGCCTGGCCTGTCAGGAAAGCGCGCCGCGCGGGACGCGAAAGTTCACAGTTTGATGAAGTGTTCGCGGTAGTGCTTGAGCTCGTCGATCGATTCATAGATGTCTGCCAGCGCCTCATGCTTGCTCTTCTTGACGAAACTCTTGTAGACCTCGGGCTTCCAGCGCAGGGAAAGCTCTTTGAGCGTGCTGACATCCAGATTGCGATAATGGAAGAAGGCTTCGAGCCGGGGCATGTACTTGACCAGGAAACGACGATCCTGCCCAACCGTGTTGCCGCACAGGGGCGACTTGCCCGCCGGCACATACTGGCCCAGAAACTGCAGCAATTGCTCTTCGGCCTGTTCTTCGGTGAGCGTCGAGGCCCGGACCTTTTCGGTGAGCCCGCTCTTGCCATGCGTGGACTGGTTCCATTTGTCCATGGCGTTGAGCACCTCGTCGCTTTGATGAACGACCACCACCGGCCCTTCCGCCACAAACGTCAGATCAGCCTCGGTCACGATGACCGCCGCTTCGATGATCCTTTCCTTTTCCGGGTCCAGCCCCGTCATTTCAAGGTCTAGCCAAACCAGACGCTGATCCTTAACCGCCATATAATCCTTCCTCAAAACATCGATTTTCGCATAACTCCCACCCGCCCATGTTCACTCTGCTGTTCATTGCCTTCCTGCTGGCCTCGATCCTGCTGCGCACCTGGCTGACCTTGCGCCAGATCCGGCACGTCCGCCGGCACCGCGACGCCGTGCCGGCCGAGTTCGCGGAGCGCATCAGCCTGCGCAGCCACCAGCGAGCCGCGGACTACACCCACGCCAAGGCGCAAGTTTCTTTGGTGGAGTCTTTCGTGGAAGCCGCCGTGCTGGTGGGCCTTACGCTGCTGGGGGGGTTGCAGTTTCTCGACCTGCACCTGGGACGGCTCATCGAACATGAAATGCTGCGCCAGCTTGCCCTGCTGGGTTCGGTCGCCCTCATTGTCGGGGTGGCAGACCTTCCCTTCGCCTTGTGGCGCAAGTTCCGCCTGGAGGCCCGCTTCGGCTTCAATCGCATGACGCCCGCCCTGTTCATCGCGGACATGATCAAAGGCATACTGATCACCCTGGTGTTGGTCACCCCCCTGGCGGCCTTGATCCTCTGGGTCATGGGCCACGCCGGCACGTCCTGGACCTGGTGGGCCTGGGGCATCTGGGTCGCCTTCAATTTCCTGGTGCTCTGGCTGTTCCCCACGGTCATCGCCCCGCTGTTCAACACTTTCAAGCCTCTCGACAACCCCGAGATCGCCGAGCGCATCCAGGCGCTGGCCAAGCGCTGCGGCTTCACCCTGGGCGGCTTGTTCGTCATGGACGGCTCGCGCCGCTCGGCCCACGGCAACGCCTATTTCACGGGCTTCGGCCGGGCGCGCCGCATCGTCTTTTTCGACACCCTGCTCTCGCGTCTCAACGTCGACGAGGTAGAGGCCGTCCTGGCCCACGAGCTGGGCCATTTCACCCATCGCCATATCCTCAAGCGGATGGTCATCAGCTTCGTCAGCGCCCTGATCCTGTTCCAGGTGCTGGGCTGGCTATCGCAGCAAGTCTGGTTCTACACCGAGCTGGGGGTCATGCCCCAACTCGGGCGCCCCAATGACGCACTGGCGCTGATCCTGTTCTTCCTGGCCATGCCGGTGTTTACCTTCTGGATCGGCCCGCTGGCCGCCTGGGTTTCCCGCCGCGACGAGTTTCAGGCGGACGACTTCGCCGCCAGGCAGTGCTCGTCCGATGCCCTTATTTCGGCACTGGTCAAGCTGTATGACGACAATGCGGCAACCCTTACGCCCGACCCTCTGCATTCGGCCTGTTACGACAGCCACCCTCCCGCCGTGCTACGCATCCAGAACCTGAAACATGGCGCCTAGACACGAGCTCGAAGGGCGTATCATCGCGGCGCATGGGCGTCATTTCACCGTGGAGTTGGCCGACGGACAATTGCGCAAATGCTTCCCCCGCGGCAAAAAGGCCGGCGCCGCGGTCGGGGACAACGTCCTGATCGAAGCCCAGGGCAAAGACGAAGGGGTCATCACCCGGCAGTTGGAGCGCCGCAACCTGCTGTACCGCTCCGACGAAATGCGCACCAAACTGTTCGCCGCGAACGTCGATCTGCTGCTCATCGTCGTGGCCGTCGAACCGGCCTTCTCCGACGAGCTCGTGGGCCGCGCCCTGGTGGCTGCGCGGCATGCCGGCATCGAGGCGCTCATCCTTCTGAACAAGGCCGACCTGCTTCAAGGCTTGCCTGCCGCCCGCGCGCGCATGGACTATCTGAGCCGTCTGGGCCTGCCCATCGTGGAGCTGAGCGCCCTGGATGCGCCAAGCGTCAACGCCGTCCTGCAGCCCTGGCTGCACGGTCGAACCAGCCTTCTGCTCGGACAAAGCGGGATGGGCAAATCCACCCTGCTGAACGCGCTCGTCCCCGAAGCCAGGGCGGCCACCCAGGCGCACTCCGTGGCCCTGGATGCCGGCAAACACACTACGACCAGCACCCGGCTCTATCATTTGCCGACGATCGCCGGAGACCTCATCGATTCCCCCGGTTTCCAGAACTTCGGCCTGGGCCACCTGAGCCCCGGCGATATCGAGCGCGGATTCCCGGAGTTTGCCGACCCGGCCAAAACCTGCCGCTTCTACAACTGCAGCCACCAGCACGAGCCCGGCTGCGGGGTACTGAACGCCGTCGCACGCGGCGACATCCCCCGCGAACGCCACGAGCTGTACTTGAAGCTGCTGGCCGAAAACGCCGCCCAAGGGCGCTACTGAGCGACCCGCAGCGCCCATCGTCCGGCAACGCTGCCGCCGGGATCTAGCGCATCAAGCTTGTCTGGGCGGCGGCCAGGTAGTGGTAGAAATTACGCACCAACGCCGCTGTCGCGCCCCAGATGAAATAGGGCCCCCAGGGCATGGAAAAATAGAAACGATGGCCGCCCGTGGGCAGCTCCGCCTTGTGCAGGTGGTGATTGGCCGGATCCATCAGGAAAGCCAGAGGCACTTCGAATACCTCGGCGACCTCGGAAGCGTCGGGCAGAATGACAAAGCCCTCGCGCACATAGCCGATGACCGGCTTCATGACAAAGCGGGTCGAAGTGAGGAAGCTGGGCTGGGTGCCGAGTACTTGCACGAATTGCGGATCGACACCGATCTCTTCCTGGGTCTCGCGCAAGGCGGCCGCGACGGCATCCGCATCGGTTTCCTCGATGCGCCCGCCTGGAAAACTGATTTGCCCGGCATGGTCGTACAGATGGGCGGCCCGCCGCGTAAAGATGACATGCAGGCCGGATGGGCGATCGACCAGGGAAAAAAAGACGGCGGCCTGGACGATGTTGTCGAGCCGCACTTCATCCACATGGAAAGCCGCCGTGAAGACGGGCTCGACGTCCCAGGCGATTCGGGAATGAAACGCCTCTCGGATGAAATCCAGGCCCAGACAGGCGGGATGCAGGGGCGGAAGCACGGATTGCGTCGGCACGAGCGGCTGTGTCCGGGGATCGAACCCTGGAACGACCACCCTTCGATCCGGAGGACGTACGATGCTTGACGACATAAGCCCTGAATACGACAAAGGCACCGCTCGGGTGCCTTCGCCAGATGCCATGCGGCAGGAAAAAAGATCAGGCCGCGGTCTTGCGAACCAGCTTTTCCTTGATGCGCGCTGCCTTACCCGAACGGCTGCGCAGGTAGTAAAGTTTAGCACGGCGCACATCGCCGCGACGCTTGACTTCGATGGAAGCGATCTGGGGCGAGTACAGCTGGAAGGTACGCTCGACAGCTTCGCCGGAAGAAATCTTGCGAACGATGAACGAAGAGTTCAGGCCGCGGTTGCGCTTGGCAATGACGACACCTTCGTAAGCCTGAACGCGCTTGCGAGTACCTTCGACCACGTTGACATTAACGACGACCGTATCGCCAGGAGCGAATTCGGGCTTGGCCTGACCGTTGGTCAGGCGATTGATTTCTTCTTGTTCAAGAAGGGCGATGAGGTCCATTTAGGGCTCCAGATGCATCATGCGCGGCATATATCATTTGCAGCAAAAAACACACTGCATAAAGTTGGCCCGGGAAAACTGCCTCTGATCGGCGTTTGACCAGGCCCCTGGCTGCCGCCAGAGGATGAAGTTGCAAAACGCGTTATTCTACAAGAAACCGACCCGTTTGAAAAGAACGGGGCAGCAGCCAGTAAGGTCTGGCTGCCTGATCAATTTCCCGAATGGCATCAGGACTCTGCGCCGATGGCCTTCAAACCCTCGGCGGCACAACTCGCGTCAATGTCACCCGACGGAGCTCCCCCAACGCCAATACCCGCCACCAGGGCTTTATCAAATTTGACGGGCAGGCCACCCGCCTGGATCACCATGCGGGCATCCATATCGCGCAACCCTTCATTGGCGGGCTTGGAAGCAATGAACTCGGCCAGGCCGGCTGTATCGCGGCCCAAGGCTGCGGACGTAAAGGCTTTCCCCTGGGCACTGGTGACGGTATGAGGACCGGAGTTGTCTGCCTTCAGGATCACTTTGGTCGAGCCATCGCGGCCGACAATCGCCGCGCTGACGCCAAAGCCCTTCGCAGCGCAGGCCTTGACCGCCACGTCAGCGGCTTTGACCGCCATATCCAGGGGCAAATAGGGTTGTGTCGGCAGGTCACGAGCCGAAACGGCCAGCGGAGCAAGCAGGACAGAGGCAATGACAAACGAGCGGATCATGGGATTCCTTCATTGACGATGGACAAGAAACCATCTTATTGCCGCATCGTCCTTCCGGGAATAGGTAGCCTTGACAGGGACGTCCGTAGTTCTACGAACCAGAGCATCAGAGACCAGCACTCTCCGGCGCGCAGCTGCGAGGCAAGGGATGGCTACCTACAATCGCTCACGTCCCTCCAGCCAAATGCGGGTCATTTCAGCCTGGGAAGTCGTCCCCAGTTTGGCCCCCACAGCGGCTCTGTGACTTTCAACCGTCCGTGTAGAAACGCCCAGCCCCTCGGCAATCTCGCGGCTGGTATAGCCACCCGCAACCCAATCCAGGACTTCGCGTTCCCGCGGCGTCAAGGACTGTAACAAGGCGAGGAGTTCAGCCCGCTCAGCCTGACGCCGCAACTTTGTCGTCAGGATTTCCTGAGCCTTCTGAATGGCATCGATGAGATCCTGCTCATCCACCGGTTTAGACAGGAAATCGATGGCTCCTTGGCGAAACGCCTTTCGGCAGGCCTCGATATCGCCATGCCCCGACATGATGATGACCGGCCAGTCCAGGCCTTGATCGACCAACTGCTGCTGCAGTTTCAGGCCGGAAACCTGCGGCATCCGGATATCCAGCACGAGACAGCCGGGCGCCAGGCGTCCCCTTTGTGCCAGAAAACCTTGCGGATCCGGAAACCCCTGCGCCTGGATACCCACGGTGGACAACAATAGAATCAGGGCCTGCCTCACGGCATGGTCATCATCCACCAGATAGACCGGATGTCTCATGAGGGCCCTCCACTAACGCCGTCGGGATAGCGACACGCCGGCAGTTCAACCCGGAAATGCGCCCCAAGGCCACCTTCCGGCACATCCATCAGGAAAACCTCGCCATGGGCGCGTTCGACCAAACGCCGGCACAGGGCCAGTCCCAGGCCAGTCCCCCCCTGACGCCCCGTCACAAAAGGCGAAAACACGTCGGCGCGCAATGCCTCAGGAACCCCTGGACCATTGTCGTGAACATCCAAAATGGCCTGGCCCGCCTCCTGACGCAATGACACAGCGATGCAGCCATCGCCCCCCCGACACTGCACGGCATCGAGTGCGTTACGGAGCAAATTGAAAACAACCTGCTCCATTTCCACGGCATCCCCCCGAATGCCGACGGGAGCGTCCGGCATCTGAATCTGCAGCGATACCTGCCGCGTGGCGACTTCGGTCGCCAACAGCATCCGCACGTTATCGACCACCTCCCGGAAGTCCATCACCTGTGCGGGCATGCTTTCCGGGCGCGACCAGTTGCGAAAATGCGCCAGCAGGGACGCCCCCCGCCTTGCCTGCGCCACCGTATCATCCAGAACAGGCGCCAATGCGTCATATTCACCCCTGGACAACAGCCTGCGGCTCGCCTGCGTCAGCGCCAGAATCGACGTCAATGGCTGAGTCAGCTCATGCACCAGACCACTCGCCATTTCGCCCAGGACATTGACGCGCGAGGCATGTGCCAGGCGGGAATCCAGGGCGCTGATGCGAGCCTGTTCAAGTGCCGCACGGGTGCGACTGCGTGCGCGCCAGCTTGCCAGCCCAGCCCAATAAACAAGACTCGCAGCCATCAGCACAAGCATCAACGCGGGGAAATCCACTAAATCCAACACGTTGACCTTCGCCCCGGTTTTCAGGACCAGAGGCTGTGAATCGCTGCTGAGGGCCCGTGAAAAATACAGGCTTGGAAAGACCGCATCGCGCCCGGTCAGGAGCACATCGTCCGGCATAGCAAGCGCCTTGAACACACCCGCCCTTTGCCAATACGTGCCGGTATCTAGAATCAGTTGCGACGCATCGACCGCCATGGCCAGCCCGTAATGAGCCTGCGTCGTATTAGGGCTGCGCTTGACCAGAAGATAATGATTCGGTCGCTGCGCGTAGCGCAGCAGCACGACCTGCCCCGTCGAAGAAAGCGCCGCCTGACGGATCATCTCCTGTACCGCCGGGTCAGGAAGACCAATACCGACTGCAGGCACCTCAGTCGATAGCGGTACCAGCCAAATCTCATCAATTCGAGGATAGTAGCGCTGGATGGACTGCGCCACCTCGAGAAACAGATGATGGCCCGGATCCCCAGGGGCCAACGCCACCGCTGACAAAGCGGTCAAATGGGCGTCGTGCTGGCCCGCCAACTGAGATGCCCGACGAAACAACGCTGCGGTTTCCTGCTCGAAATTCTGCTTCAAGGCTTGCCAGTGCCAGAAGACGACAGCACCACCCGCCAACAGCACCAGCAGAAACCAGCCGCCAAGCAGAGCTGCTTGCTTTTTTCGTTTCAAGACCTCACCCGCGCAAGGGTCAATCACACAATCAAATTAATTGTCGATGAGATTGCATCTTAACGCGGAGTGGCAAACCACAGGGTTCAGAACCCGCCCGCAGTACCCAGCCAAAGCATGCCCGGGATGCTGGCCCCCCAGACGATGACCATGCAGATATCGGCCACCATGGCGCCGCGTGTGGGCCGGGGCAAGCGGCGGCCGCGCTTGGGCAGCGGCGGGAACGGCCATTTGCCAGGAGTGGAGTGCGTGACGTTGTTATTGCGCATGGTATTTGCCTCGAAGGTGGTTGCGACGACGATTGCTGAATTTTTATACACTGTTTTTTTAAACAGTATCGTTTGGATTGAACTGTACAAAACAACAGACATCGATGCAAGTGTTTTTTGCGGGCAAACGAAACAGGCCCCGGACAGTGAGTCCGGGGCCTGGCGTGGACCCCGGCTTTCGCCGGGGTGACGATTTTTGCGAAAACGACGGCTGTGGCCTCGATGCCGGCTTTTGCGAGGACGACGGCTATCGCGAAAAGATGGGTTACTTGTTGGGCTGGGGCGTAATGCGCAGGTAGGGGCGCACGACCTTGTAACCCTTGGGGAATTTGACCTTGAGCTCTGCCTCGTCCTTGATCGACGGAACGATGATCACGTCCTGGCCGTCTTCCCAATTGACCGGGGTGGCCACGCTATAGCCGTCCGTCAGTTGGAGCGAATCGATCACGCGCAGGATTTCGTTGAAGTTGCGGCCGGTGCTGGCCGGGTAAGTGATGATCAGGCGCACCTTGCGGGAGGGATCGATGATGAAGACCGAGCGCACCGTCGCGGTCGCGCTGGCGTTCGGATGGATCATGTCATACAGGTTCGACACCTTGCGATCGGCATCTGCCAGTATGGGGAAGTTCACCGTGGTGTTCTGAGTGTCGTTGATGTCGCCGATCCACTTGCGGTGCGACTCGGCATCGTCCACCGAAACCGCCAGGACCTTCACATTGCGCTTGGCGAACTCATCGGCCAGTTTGGCGGTGTAACCGAGCTCGGTCGTGCACACCGGCGTGAAATCGGCCGGATGAGAAAACAACACCCCCCATTTGTCACCCAGAAACTCATAAAGGCGGATGGGTCCGATATTCGAATCCTGCTCGAAATCGGGGGCGGTATCGCCAAGACGCAACGTAGCCATGTTCTTTCTCTCTTTCAGTTGATTATCGTAAGGGCAATGCCCTGAACAATCCGCCCATGCGTTCATGGGCGTGCCAAGAGATTCTGGCATCGTTTGGCACCGGCCAGAAATACCGTTTTCAAATAACCTTATGAGCGATCGCCAGGGGCCTGGCTTGCGCATGAACCCGCCGCAGCCGCGGCAAGGCGGCCTCCTTCGACAATGGTCGCGCCCAATGCCTGCGCGCGCGGGAGCACACCGAAAGCGTGGAACACGGCGGTCGCCCGTTTGCGCACGTGGAACGCATCGCCGGCCCCCTCGCCCTCGATGCGATGGCAAGCCAGGGCGGCGCAAGCCATCAACCAGCCCGAAACCACCAATCCCGTAAGCATCAGGTAGGGCACACTGCCCGCATAGGCCGCTCTCAGATCGTGCTTGGCCGCGGCGAGCATGAAGCCGACCGCTTTGTCGTAGGCGTCGACGGCCTGCTCCAGATGCCGGGCCATGTGCAGCAACTCGCCCCCCTGCCCGGCGGCATCGCGCAACTGCAGCTCCACGACGGTCGAACGCATGCGATCCGACAAAGCGCGGGCGGTCTTGCCCTCATCGCGCAGCGTCTTCCGGCCAAGCAGATCATTGGCCTGAATCGCCGTCGTGCCTTCGTAAATGGGCAGAATCCGGGCATCGCGATACTGCTGGGCCGCTCCGGTCTCCTCGATATAGCCCACCCCGCCGTGAACCTGCACGCCCAGGGAAGCCACCTCGACAGCGCTCTCGGTGCAGAATCCCTTGACGACGGGAACCAGATATTCGTACACAGCCATGCACTCGGCCCGCCGCGCCGCATCGGGGTGATGCGCGGCTTTATCGGCCTGAGCCGCGGCAAAGTACGCCAAAGCCCGCCCGCTTTCGGTCAGCGCCCTCATGGTGGCCAGCATGCGCTGCACATCGGGATGCCTGTCTATGCTTACCGCGCCGCCGACGCTGCCCGGTGCCTGGCCCTGCACACGCCCCGCGGCATAGACCTGTGCACGCTGCAACGCCCTTTCGGCGACGGCAATGCCCTGCACCCCCACGGCGAACCGGGCGGCATTCATCATGATGAACATGTATTCCAGGCCGCGGTTTTCCTCGCCGACCAGTTCCGCCACCGCGCCTTCGCCAACCATCCCCTTGCCGGCTCCGTACAGCATCACGGCCGTCGGACTGGCATGGATACCCAGCTTGTGCTCGATGGACGCGCAGTAGATGTCATTGCGCGGCCCGCATCCACCGCGATCGTCGACCAGGAACTTGGGCACGATGAACAAGGAGATTCCCTTGACTCCCTCGGGCGCGTCGGGCGTGCGGGCCAGGACGAGATGTACGATATTCTCGGCCAGATCATGCTCGCCGTAGGTGATGAAAATCTTCTGGCCTGTGATGCGGTAGCTGCCGTCGGCCTGACGCACAGCCCGCGTCGCAATGCGGGCCAGATCCGACCCCGCCTGAGGCTCGGTCAGGTTCATCGTTCCAGTCCATCGGCCTTGCAGCAGGGGCGGAATGAAACGGGCCCGCTGGCCCTCAGTGCCCACCAGCGACAAAGCCTCGATGACCCCATCGGTCAGCAAGGGGCACAGAGAAAAGGCCAGGCTGCCCGCATTCAGGTCTTCGCTGGCGGCCGCAGCGACCACGGCGGGCAAGCCCTGCCCACCCCAACGGACATCGTGCCCCAGACCTTGCCAGCCGCCGCCGGCGAACGCCTTGAAGGCCCTTGCGAACCCGGGCGGCATGGCAACCGCCCCATCGTGCCAGCTCGCTCCCTGGGTGTCGCCCACCCGATCCAGCGGCGCCACCTCTTGCTCGACGAAGCGGCCATGCTCTTCAAGCACGGCCGCCACCACGTCACGGGACAGATCCCGAAAGCCCGGCAGCGTCTGGATTTCGGCCAGGCCGGCGATCTCGTCGAGGACAAACAGCATCTCGCGCACAGGTGTCCGATAGTTCATGACCCGTCTCCTTTCCAAGGGTGGCCAGCACGATCAGTTCATTTGTACCACCGCGGCGGAAAAACGAAAAAGCCTGCGGATCCGCCAGGACCCGCAGGCTTGGAGCAAAATGCGATGACGCTGTGCTTACAAGGCCTTGGCCAGCTCCGGCACGGCCTGGAAGAGATCGGCCACCAAGCCGTAATCGGCCACGCCGAAAATCGGCGCTTCCGCATCCTTGTTGATGGCGACGATGACCTTGGAGTCTTTCATGCCGGCCAGGTGCTGGATGGCGCCGGAAATACCCACTGCCACATACAGCTGGGGGGCAACGATCTTGCCGGTCTGGCCGACCTGCCAGTCGTTGGGCGCATACCCGGCGTCCACGGCCGCGCGCGAAGCGCCGATGGCCGCACCCAGCTTGTCGGCCAGCGGCTCGAGCAGCTTGAAGTTCTCGGCGCTGCCCATGCCACGGCCGCCGGAAACGACGATCGAGGCGGCGGCCAGCTCGGGACGATCGCTTTTGGCGACTTCGCGACTGACAAAGGCCGAACGGCCGGAATCGGCCACTGCCGCGACGGACTCGACAGCCGCCTGACCGCCCTGCGACGCAACGGGATCGAAACCGGTCGTGCGCACCGTGATGACCTTGACCGGATCAGCAGACTGCACAGTGGCGATGGCGTTGCCCGCGTAGATGGGACGCGCGAACGTATCGGCGGATTCGACGGCGATGATGTCGGAAACCTGTGCGACATCCAGCTTGGCGGCGACGCGCGGAGCGACGTTCTTGCCGCTGGCCGTGGAGGCGAACAGGATATGGCTGTAGCCCGAAGCCAGCGCCAGGACCTGGGCAGCCAGGTTCTCGGCCAGGCCTTCGGCCAAGGCTGGCGCGTCTGCGACCAGCACCTTGGCGACGCCTTCGACCTGGGCGGCCTGCTGCGCGACAGCCTGGACGTTGGCGCCGGCCACCAGCACATGAATGTCGCCGCCGATCTTGCGGGCCGCGGCCACCACATTGAGGGTCGCGCCCTTCAGTTGCGCGTTGTCGTGTTCAGCAATGACAAGTATCGACATGATTAGATCACCTTCGCTTCATTCTTGAGTTTGTCGACCAGGGTCGCGACATCAGGCACGATGATGCCGGCCGAGCGTGCCGGCGGTTCGGACACCTTCAGGGTTTTCAGGCGCGGAGCGACGTCCACCCCGAGATCGTCGGGACTGACGGTATCGAGCGTCTTCTTCTTGGCCTTCATGATGTTGGGCAGCGTCACGTAGCGCGGCTCGTTCAGACGCAGGTCGGTGGTGATGACGGCCGGCAGCTTGAGCGAGAGGGTTTCGAGGCCGCCGTCGACTTCGCGGGTGACCTTGACGGAATCGCCCGCCACTTCGACCTTGCTGGCAAACGTGGCCTGCGGCCAGTCCAGCAAGGCAGCCAGCATCTGGCCGGTCTGGTTGGCATCGTCGTCGATGGCCTGTTTGCCCAGAATGACGAGTTGAGGCTGCTCTTTGTCGACCAGGGCCTTGAGCAGCTTGGCCACGGCCAGCGGCTGCAGTTCGGCGTCGGTCTGCACCAGCACGCCGCGATCGGCGCCGATGGCCATGGCGGTGCGCAAGGTTTCCTGGCATTGCGCCGTGCCGCAGGACACGGCCACCACCTCGGTGGCGACGGACGCCTCTCTGAGACGGGTGGCCTCTTCGACTGCGATCTCATCGAAGGGGTTCATGGACATTTTCACATTGGCAATGTCTACGCCAGTTTGATCGGATTTCACGCGTACTTTGACGTTGTAATCAACCACACGCTTGACGGGTACCAGTACCTTCATCGAGCACTTCCTCCAGAGGATAAAAATTAATGTTTCCCACCCTGCTTTCACGCCATGATCGCCCCGGAAAAGCGCCACCTGCGAATAGCCCAGGCAAAATGCAAAACAAGTTCAATCTTAATATATTTAACCTTCAAACAAAAAGCCTGTTTTCCCTAATCATGCCAGCTTGGCCAGCTCCCTGAGGTGGGCGACAACGCTGCGCCCCAAGGCGGAAAGGCTGTACCCCCCCTCAAGAAAACTGACGATGCGCCCCTGGGAAAAGGTATCGGCGATCTCGACCAGTTGACGGGTGATCCAGGCATAGTCGTCTTCGACCAGCCTGAGCTGCCCCAGACTGTCTTCGCGGTGTGCATCAAACCCGGCCGATACAAATATGAACTCCGGACGGAATTCGCGCAGACGCGGCAACCAGGCCTCGGTCACGAGCCGACGCACGGCTTCCCCAGTCGAATAGGCGTCGAGTGGTGAATTTAACATGTTCGCCGCATTGTTTTGAGTGTGTACACTTGGAAAAAGACCTTTCTGGTAAAAGCTGCACATCAAGACATTTTCGTTTCCAGCGAAAATTTCCTCTGTGCCATTACCATGATGCACGTCGAAATCAATGATTGCTATCCGGTTTAGCCCGTATTTTTCGAGTGTGTACGCTACAGCTACCGCAAGATTGTTGAAAAAACAGAACCCCATGGCCTGGCCCGGCCTGGCATGGTGGCCCGGGGGGCGGATCGCACAAAAAGCGCTGTGCGCCTCGCCGCGCATGACGGCATCGACCGCCGTGATGCCCGACCCTGCCGCCGCATAAGCCGCTTCCAGCGTGTGCGGATTCATGAGCGTGTCCGGGTCGATTTCGACATAGCCCTCGGCGGGCGACCAGGCATTGAGCAGCTTGATATGACGCAAGGTGTGGACGCGACGCAGATCGGTATCCGAGGCGGGAATCGCATCGCGCGGCGCAAGCAGGCCGGCAACCCCGTTGGCCAGCATCTGGTCATTGATGGCATCGAGGCGGGCGGGGCATTCGGGATGCCATTCGCCCATTTCGTGCAGATGACATGCTGGATGAGTAATATATAGGGTTTCCATGGGAAAGATTATGTTCAAAGCCGCCCGTGTTTTGCAAGTCGCAGCCATTCTTGCCCTGCTCGCGGGGTGTGCGTCCTCGCGCACGGCGGAAACGGCATCGGCGACACCGACGCAAGGCTCAGCCTCGGTGGCGGGGGGCATTGCCGGGTCGGCCCCGCCTGCGGTATCCCGTCCCCCGCGCCCCGACCTTCCCAATGGATTTCTTGCTCCTGGCGGCATCCTGACCGCCGAGGCGCAGAGTTTTGCCCGCGAGGTCGCGCAGGCTCGGGGGGTCCCGCTGCAACACGTCGAAGAACTGCTGCGCCAGGCGCAATACAACGCCACCGTGGCGCGCCTGATGTCGCCGACGACCACCCGCGTGCGGCGCAGTTGGGTCACCTACCGACAGCGCTTCGTCGAACCCATCCGCATCAAGGCGGGCACACGCTTCTGGCAGGAACAGCGCGCAGCGCTGGATGAGGCCTATCGACAGTATGGGGTGCCGCCCGCCATCATCGTGGCCATCATCGGGGTCGAGACCATCTACGGTCGCCAAACCGGCAATTTCCGCATCCTCGACTCGCTGGCCACCCTGGCCTTCCGCTACCCCGACCCATCCCGGCCCGAACGCAGCCAGCTGTTCCGCGACCAGCTTGCGGATCTCATCCAACTGGACAACCGCAACGAACTGGACGCCGCCACCGCCACCGGGTCGTACGCCGGGGCACTGGGACTGCCCCAGTTCATGCCCGGCAGCCTGCTGCGTTTTGCGCTCGATGGTGACCATGACGGCCATGTCGACCTGCTAAACAGCCCGGGCGATGCCATCTTGTCCGTTGCCAATTTCCTGAGGCAGCACGGCTGGCAGCCGGGGCTTCCGGTATTCGCCCCCGTCACGCTGCCCAGCAATGCAGCCTCGCTGGTCAAGGGCGGACTCGAGCCCACCTATACATGGGACGAGCTCAAACGCGAAGGGGCAACGGCCTCGGCCCCCGCAAACGCCAATTGGTCGCAGGGCCGGCTCGGCATCGTGAACCTGGTCGACGAGCCCCGCAACACCGTCGAGTACCGTACGGGCACGGCCAACTTCTTTGCCATCACGCACTACAACCGCAGCTACTTCTACGCCGCATCAGTCGCCGATCTCGCCCAGGCCCTTGCCGCCCAGGCGGGCCAACCCGCGCCCTGACTCCCGCTTTTGCATTGCCCTCGGCGGTGTTAACCTAAAGCGGTTGTCCCGGCGACGGCGGGGACGGCAATCACCAACAAAGGGGAGCATGCGCATGCCAACCCGAACCTCCGCTGTGCCGGCGGGCTCTGCGGTCGGCCCCCCCGCGTCTGACGCCGCTGAGCTGGCTTTGGGGCTATTGGCCGAACCGGCCTCGATTTCCCCCAAGTATCTGTATGACGATCTGGGGTGCAAGCTTTTCGAAGCCATCTGCCTGCTGCCAGAGTATTACCTCACACGGCTGGAAGCCTCCATTGTTGCAGCCAATATCGGCTCCATCGGAAAACTGGCCGGCCCATCCCCGACACTGATCGATCTCGGGGCGGGCAATTGCGCCAAGGCGGCCGCACTCATTCCCCGTCTTGTGCCACGGCACTATGTCCCCGTCGACATCGCCGGCGATTTTCTAAGAGAATCCGCCTTGGCGCTGCGAAAACGATTTCCGATGCTGGATGTCGTTCCCATCGTCGAGGATTTCTCGCATCATCTGCAGTTGCCGGCATGCATTCCGCTCACCCGGCGCCTGTTCTTCTATCCGGGCTCATCCATCGGCAATTTCTCCCCGGCAGGGGCGCTCTCGCTGCTGCGCCACATCCGTGAACAATGCGGGCCGGACGGCGGGCTTCTGCTGGGTGTGGACCTGATCAAAGACGAACATGTGCTGCGCCACGCCTACGACGACGGCCTGGGCCTGACGGCCGCCTTCAACCTGAACATCCTTCGCCGCAGCAATGAGCTGCTGGGGTCCGATTTCGACGTTCACGACTGGATGCACCAGATCGACTACAACACGACGGAACAGCGTATCGAAATGCATCTCTGCGCCCGCCGTGCAGTCACCGTGCGCTGGCCTGACGGCGAACGCCGGTTCCGCCTCGGAGAACGCATCCACACCGAGAACAGCTACAAGTTCTCTCTGCCCGGCATCGAGCAGCTGCTGAACGGTGCCCGATTCAGAATGACGCGGGCCTGGACCGACGCAGAGTCCTGGTTTGCCGTCATTCACGCGCGCGCGGCCTGAGCAGCGATGCCAAAGGATGCCGCATGATGATGTTCGGTCCGCTGCTGGAGCGCTACGAAGCCGTCAGAAACACCACCATGGCGTTGGCCGAACCCTTGTCGGACGAAGACTGTTGCGTGCAGTCCATGCCCGACGCCAGCCCCATCAAGTGGCATCTGGCCCACACGACCTGGTTTTTCGAGACCTTTGTGCTGGAGCCTTTCGAGCCGTCATTCAAACCCTTCCATCCGGCCTTCCGGGTTCTGTTCAATTCGTACTACAACACCGTGGGCGACAAGCATCCGCGCCCGCAACGCGGGCTGCTGACCCGACCCGGCATGGCGGAAATCGAAGACTACCGAAGCGCGGTGGATGCCCGGATGGAAGCGCTGCTGCTCATCGCTGCTGCCGCGCCCGTCAACCCCTGGCCGGAGCTGGCCCGGCGGGTCGAAATCGGCCTGAATCATGAAGAACAGCATCAGGAGCTGATGCTGACCGACATCAAGCACCTGCTCTGGTGCAATCCCCTTCTGCCCGCGTATTCGCCCCAGCCGGCGGCGCCGGCAAGTCCGGGCACTGCACTGGAATGGATACCCGCCCCTGCCGGCATCGTGGAAATCGGACATGCGGGAACGTCGTTCTGCTTCGACAATGAATTGCCCCGCCACCGGCATTATCTGGAGCCCTTCGAACTGGCCTCTCGGCTCGTCGACAACGGGGAGTACCTGGCATTCATCGAAGCGGGCGGCTATGAAAACCCCGAGTGGTGGCTGTCCGAAGGCTGGGACTGGGTACGCACGAACGGGCCGGCCCCCCACCCGCTTTACTGGCGACGTATGGACGGCACCTGGTACGAATACACCTTGCAGGGTCTGCAGCCCCTGGACAGGCAGAACCCCGCCCTGCATCTGTCCTATTTTGAAGCGGATGCCTATGCCCGCTGGGCTGGCGCCCGCCTGCCGACCGAACAGGAATGGGAATGCATCGTGCAAAACCTCGAGACAGCCGGCGCCGAACCTTGGCCGATGCTGCAGGCGTTCGATACCGGCTGGCAGTGGACCTCGAGCAGCTATGCGCCCTACCCTGGATACCGACCCGCCGATGGCGCACTTGGCGAATACAACGGCAAATTCATGGTGAACCAGTATGTGCTGCGGGGCGCGTCATACGCCACGCCCCGAAATCACAGCCGCCCAAGCTACCGCAACTTTTTCCCCAGCCACGCGCGCTGGCAGTTCACGGCGTTGAGATTAGCGAGGTCTCGTTGAAGACGCCTGTAGAAAGATAACGGTCGCCACGGTCGCAGACGATGAACACAATGGTGGCGTTCTCGACCCGTTGGGCAACGCGCAAAGCCGCGACGAGAGCGCCCGCCGAGGAGATCCCCCCGAAAATACCCTCTTCGGCGGCGAGGCGGCGCGCCATGGCCTCGGCGTCGGACTGTTCGATGAGCTCGAAGGTATCGACTTTTTCAGGATGGTAGATCTTGGGCTGATAGGCTTCCGGCCACTTGCGGATACCCGGGATCTGGGAACCCTCTGCCGGCTGGGCCCCGACAACCTGGATAGCGGGATTGCGCGAACGCAGATAGCTGCCGACACCCATGATGGTTCCCGTTGTCCCCATGGCGCTGACGAAGTGGGTGACTTCGCCCCCGGTCTGCTCCCAGATTTCCGGGCCCGTGGTTTCAATGTGGGCCTGGGTGTTGTCGGGGTTGGCGAATTGGTCCAGCACCTTGCCCTTGCCTTCGGACTGCATGCGCAAGGCGAGGTCGCGGGCGTATTCCATGCCCCCTTCCTTGGCCGACGTGAGGATGAGCCGCGCGCCGTAGGCGGTCATGGAGGCACGGCGTTCGAGCGACAGGTTGTCCGGCATGATGAGGATCATCTTGTAGCCACGCACCGCCGCCACCATCGCCAGGGCGATGCCCGTGTTGCCGCTGGTGGCTTCGATGAGCGTATCGCCCGGCTTGATGTCGCCGCGCGCCTCGGCCCGCAGGATCATGGAGCGGGCAGCCCGGTCTTTGACAGAGCCCGCAGGATTGTTGCCCTCGAGTTTGGCCAGGATGACGTTGCCGCGCGGATCGCCCGCCTGGCCGGGAATGCGCTGCAGGCGCACGAGGGGAGTCGCGCCGACCGTGTCCAGGATTGTTGGATAGTTCTTCATGCGGAAATGATACACCCAAGCCCCTGGCGGAATGCGCGAATCCCCTGGCGAGACCCGGGATTTAACGTGGCTTGGCGGCATTTGCCGCGGGAGGCTTGCCAGCCACAGGCGCCGCCGGCTTGGTTGCGGCGGGCACGGCCCCACCCAGGCTCAACCCCGCCGCCTGCAAGGCCGCGGCTTTCTTAGGCCCGATGCCCTTGACCCGATCGGACAAATCGCTGAACGATTCGAAACGGCCACCGCGCCCGCGCTCATCGATGATGATCTGCGCGGTCTTGGGCCCGATGCCGCGCACTTCGCGCAACTGCTCGAGCGTGGCGACATTGACATCCACCGCCCGTGCCGGCTGCGCCGACAGCAACCCGGCGCCCAGGATAAAAGCGCAGGACAGCGCGGTGTGGCGCAACCCGCGTCTCAAACCCCGACGAACGCGACGACGCGGGCTGGGCGAAGCCGAAACCGGGGCGGTGCGAGCCGGAGCGGAAACAGTGGCCGCCTGAGCCCGGTGCGCGGCCCCCCGGGCTTCGGACGAGACTCGCGGCGTGCGGAACGGTTCAGACCGGGGACGGGCGACAGTAGATTCGGTAAACGGATTCATGGCTCCTCCGGAGGATTGATGGTGTCGCCGACTCGACGCCACCGGCCATGTACCGGCAAAGGTGAGCAGAATCGACGGCTTTCATGATGGCCGTACATCCGCTTGAGAGGAAGGCACCCGGCAGCCAAAGGTCCATGCGTAGAAAGCGCAGGACCCGGCCCAGGCGCTCAGAGGCTGCTCGTATCCAGCAAGTGGCGCACGTACTCGGCCACCCCGGTCTGCACATCGCGAAATGGCTGTTCGTAGCCGGCCTCGCGCAATTGAGTCAGGTCGGCCTGCGTGTGGCTTTGATAGCGCCCCTTGAGGTCGTCGGGAAAGGGGATATAGCGCAGCATCTGCTGCTCCACTTGCTCCGCCAGCGACAAGGGCGCCTTGCCGTGGGCGGCGCGCAGCGTGTTGACCACGGTGCTGGCGACGTCATTGAACGGCTGGGCGCGCCCTGTCCCGCAATTGAAGATCCCCGACACCTCGGGATGGTCGAGGAAATGCAGGTTCACATTGACGACGTCATCGACATGGATGAAATCGCGCATCTGACCGCCCGCCGGATAACCGTCCCAGCCCCCGAAAAGACGCACATGGCCCTCGGCCAGAAACTGGTTCATGTTGTGGAACGCCACCGAGGCCATGCGGCCCTTGTGCTGCTCATTGGGACCGTACACATTGAAGTAGCGCAAGCCGACGACCGGGGCACGCAGTTTGTCGGCATGCCGGCGAAAAACCTGATCGAACAGGAATTTCGAATAGCCGTAAACATTCAGCGGCATTTCATAGACGACGTCCTCTTTGTAGACCGGCCCTGCCCCGTATACGGCGGCCGACGAGGCATACATCAAGGGAATGCGCTCCTGCTGGCAATACTCGAACAGCTCGAGGGTCACGCGGTAATTGTTGTCCATCATGTACTGGCCGTTGCGCTCGGTGGTGTCCGAACAGGCACCTTGATGAAACACCGCCTCGATGCCGCCGAGCTGCCCCTGCCGAAGGCGCTGGCGAAAATCATCCTTGTGCATGTAGTCGGCGATCCGGCCGACGACCAGATTCCTGAACTTGTCGCCCTCGGTCAGATCGTCGACCACTAGGATGTCCGTCACACCGCGTGCGTTGAGCCCGCGCACCAGATTGCTGCCGATGAAACCGGCCCCGCCAGTCACTACGATCATGCCAATTCTCCTGCATAAACAACGGAGGTTCCCAACTTGCCGACGACGATGCCGCCCGCTCGGTTGGCCCATTGGACCGCCTCCAGCCACGACAAGCCCGCCGCCCGCATCACGGACAAGGTTGCCAGGACAGTGTCGCCCGCTCCGGATACGTCAAACACTTCCTGGGCCTGGGCATCGATGTGCTGACGACCCTCGGCGGTGAACAGCGTCATGCCCTGTTCCGACCGGGTCACCAGCAGCGCCTCGAGATCGAGTTCGCCACGGAGCCGCTGCGCCCTTTCCGAGAGTTCGTCCTCGGTGCGCCAACGCCCCACGGCGTCCTGCATCTCGGCCCGGTTGGGGGTAATGATGCTTGCGCCGCGATAACGTCCGTAGGCATGCCCTTTGGGATCCACGAGCACGGGAACGCCGGCGGCGCGCGCCGCCTTGATCAGGGGCTCGACGTGCGCCAGGACGCCTTTGGCGTAATCGGACAAGACCACCATGCTGTGGGTGGCCAGAAGACGCCGGAAACTCGATTCGACATCATCCAGTGTGGCGGCACAAGGGACTTCCTCGAAATCGATGCGCAGCAACTGCTGTTGCCGTCCAAGGACCCGCATCTTGAGCGTGGTGTGCAGCGACGGATCGACCGCCAGGCGATCGCCGATGCCCTCGGCCGCGATCAGATCGCGCACCGCGCGACCCGCCTCGTCATCGCCGATGACGCCGACCAGCGTCGCTGCGGCGCCGAGCGCCACGATGTTGCGCGCCACGTTGGCCGCGCCACCCAAACGGTCCTCGCGGCGCGCCACCCGCACCACCGGCACCGGGGCCTCGGGCGAAATGCGGTCGACCTCGCCGAACCAGTAGCGGTCGAGCATGACATCACCGACCACCAGAACTTTGACCCGTGCAACGGCCTCGGAAGGAAACGGCCTCACTTGATTTCCTCCAGCCGGCGCGGCGCATAGGTTTCCCATGAGTTGCAACCCGGACATTGCCAATAGTAGTGCCTGGCCTCGAAGCCGCAGACACGGCAGGCGTAGCGATCCAGGCGCTGGGTATGCTTGTGGATGAGCGAGCGCAACAAGCCCATGTCGCCATAGGAAATCGCCCCCGTCTCTTCCGGACGGTCGTCGGCGGCAAGCTCGACTTCCAGCAGGCGATCGAGGCCGAGCAAAGACGGATGGCTGCGCAAGACATCGCGCGCAAACGCCCAGGCTTCGCTCGCCCCCTTTTGCGCCCGCAACTCTCGAAACACCGTGTTGAACACGTCCAGCGAGGGGTGGCGCCGATAATGCGCCTGCAATACCGCCAGGCCGTCCACGGCGCGACCGAGATTGCGATAGCACTTGAGCAGGTCGTCCGCGACCAGCCCGGCATAGTCGGGTGCGGTCGAGAGCACGGACTCCAGATAAGCGCGCTCACGCTCCGGATTCTGGGTCAGGCGAGCCATGGCCGCTCGCAGCATGGCAATCCGGGCCTCGGACGCCTGGCCTTGAGTCTGGCCGCGCAAGGCGGTCGCCGCATTGTCCGCGGCATCCAGGGCGGCGCCGGCCTCCTCGAGGCGCGGCGGCTTCATGGCCAGGGCGGCCTGCGCCTGTTCGCATTGATAATGCACCAATTGCGGCACGGGCTCATCGACCAGCGCCCGCAGCTTCTTGACGGCCTCGATCGCGCGCGGCCAATCGTGTTCGGACTCATAGATGCGGATCAGCGCCCGTACCGCGGGCACCGCAAATCGCGTTTCGAGGACCTGCTGAAAAGCCTGCTCGGCCCGATCCAGCATGCCCGCCTTGAGAAAATCCTGTCCGATCTCATGCAAGGCGTGCTCGCGCTCTTCCTGGGGCAGATCTGAACGGGCAAGCAGGCTTTGGTGCACCCGAATGGCGCGCTCCATCTCGCCGCGCCGGCGAAACAGGCTGCCCAGGGCGAAATGCAGTTCCGTCGTTTCGGAATCGAGCTTGGCCACTTCGATGAAGGCATCGATCGCGCGGTCAGGCTCTTCGTTGAGGATGAAGTTCAGTCCTTTGAAGTAGGAATCCGGAAGCGTGCGCGTTTCGGAGAGCATCTGCCGAATGTCCACGCGCGCGGCGATCCAGCCCAGGGCAAAAAGCACGGGGATCGATATGAGCCACCAAGGTTCGAAATCCACGATCGGCGCCTCGCGGTCAGAGCGGCGCCATGGGCGCCACGGTTTCCGGAGCGACGGTCTCCTGGCTGCCGCTGGGCTGACGAACGCTTTCCTGGCACTGCGTCAGTTCGCGGCGCAGCCGGCGAATCTCCCGGCGCCGGCGCACCGCGGCAGGCAGCAGGACCAGCACAGCAAACAGCAGGCCGACCACAAAGGAAGCCAGCATGACCACGATCAGAGGAACCCCCGTCAATACTTGATCGGCGAAGAAACGGACATCGACCGGATCTGTGTTTTTCAGGGCAAACAACAGAACCAGCAGAAACACCAGCAACCGCAATACCCAAACCAGGTAGCGCATGACGAAAACTCCAATTGATCAGGAATGGGGTAATTGTAAGGGGAATTGGTCGGCAGGGAGGGCGCCTGCAAAACAAACAGGCCCCCGGAATCGGGGGCCTGTCGAGGCATGCCGTCATGCGGCAGATTCGTCAGCCGTGCAGGATGCGTGTGCCGAGCTGGTTCAAGGCAAAATCGGCTTCGTCAGCCGCCTTGGCCTCGGCAGCGAATGCGGCATCGACGCGTTCGCGCAGCTCCTTGCCGGCCTTGAAGTGCGGCACCCGTTTACCGGGCACCATGACTTTCTCTCCGGACTTGGGATTGCGGCCGACCCGAGGCGCACGCTCCGACAGCGAAAAGCTGCCGAAGCCGCGGATCTCGATGCGTTGACCGTTGGCCAAGGCCTGGGTCATGGCATCGAGCACCGTCTTGACCGCAATGTCGGTGTCGCGCACGGCCAGCTGCGGGTAGCGGCTGGCCAGGATGGCGATCAGCTCGGATTTAGTCACGACTGATTAACCGTCGTCGCGTTGCTGGTCCAGCTTGGCCTTGAGCAACGCACCCAGGTTGGTCGTACCCGACGAAGCACTGGCTTCGGACATGCGCTGGATGGTCTCGGCGGCTTCCGCGTTGTCGCGGGCCTTGATCGACAACTGGATCGAACGCGCCTTGCGGTCGACGTTGATGATCATGGCTTCGACGGAATCGCCAGCCTTCAGCACGGTGGTGGCGTCTTCGACGCGGCCCGAGGAGATCTCGGAGGCGCGCAGGTAGCCTTCGACGTCCAGGGACAGGGTCACGACAGCGCCCTTGGGCTCGACGGACTTGACGGTACCAGGCACGACGGCGCCCTTGTCATAGGTGGCCACGAAGTTGTTGAACGGATCGCCTTCGAGCTGCTTGATGCCCAGGGAGATGCGCTCTTTCTCGGTGTCGATGCCCAGAACCACGGCGTCGATCTCGTCGCCCTTCTTGAAGTTGCGGACAGCTTCTTCGCCCGAGTCCGTCCAGGACAGGTCGGACATGTGCACCAGGCCGTCGATACCGCCGGGCAGACCCACGAACACGCCGAAGTCGGTGATGGACTTGATCGCGCCGTGAACCTTGTCGCCACGCTTGAAGTTGATCGAGAACTCTTCCCAGGGGTTTGCACGGCACTGCTTCATGCCGAGCGAAATGCGGCGGCGCTCTTCGTCGATCTCGAGGACCATGACCTCGACTTCGTCGCCCAGCGTGACCACCTTGCGGGGATCGATGTTCTTGTTGGTCCAGTCCATTTCGGAAACGTGCACCAGACCTTCGATGCCCGACTCGACCTCAACGAACGCACCGTAGTCGGTCAGGTTGGTCACCTTGCCGAACAGGCGGGTGCCTTGCGGGTAGCGGCGAGCCAGGCCGACCCATGGGTCTTCGCCAAGCTGCTTGACGCCCAGCGAGACGCGGCTGCGCTCCTGGTCGAACTTGAGAACCTTGGCCTCGACTTCCTGGCCCACTTGCAGGACTTCGGAAGGATGGCGGACACGGCGCCAGGCCATGTCGGTGATGTGCAGCAGGCCGTCGATGCCGCCCAGGTCGATGAACGCACCGTAATCGGTGATGTTCTTGACCACGCCCTTGACGACGACGCCTTCGCTGAGGGTCTCGAGCAGCTTCTGGCGCTCTTCGCCCATGCTGGCTTCGAGCACGGCGCGACGCGACAGCACGACGTTGTTGCGCTTGCGATCGAGCTTGATGACCTTGAATTCCATGGTCTTGCCCTCGTAAGGCGTGGTGTCCTTGACGGGGCGCAGATCGACCAGGGAGCCGGGCAGGAAGGCACGGATGCCGTTCGTCATGACAGTCAGGCCGCCCTTGACCTTGCCGGTGATGGTGCCAGTGACCATTTCGGCGGACTCGAGAGCTTGTTCCAGCTGCAGCCAGGCCGACAGGCGCTTGGCACGGTCGCGCGAAAGAATGGTGTCGCCATAGCCGTTTTCGAGCGAGTCGATGGCCACGGAAACGAAATCACCCTCGTTGACTTCGAGTTCGCCCTGATCGTTCAGGAATTCTTCGATGGGGATCAGCGCCTCGGACTTCAGGCCGGCGTTGACGACGACGAAGTTGTGATCGATGCGAACGACTTCAGCGGAGATGACCTCGCCGGAGCGCATGTCCTGGCTCTTGAGGCTTTCTGCAAACAGATCGGCAAAGCTTTCACCGCCGGTGGCGGCAGGGGTGGAAATGGAGGACATTAATGAATCCAATTAGCCAAAATGGCCGTTGATATTACACACCAGGCCAACGACGCCCGGTGGAGTGGAACACAACCCGCAAGATCGGCATCACGCCTTGCCTGCGGGCACCGTTTTCGACCAAAGGTCGAGTACTGCCCTGACCGTATCTTCTATGGACAGATTCGAAGAATCGATCGTATGCGCATCAGGCGCCGCAACAAGCGGCGCATTGCTGCGCTGGCGGTCGCGCGCATCCCGCGCTTCCATATCTCGTATGAGGTCTGCTAGATTAGCAGAAAACCCCTTTTCCTTCAACTGCTTACATCTTCGTTCGGCTCGCGCCCTCGCATTGGCCACCAGGAAGATCTTGAGGCGCGCATCCGGAAACACCACCGTCCCCATGTCGCGACCATCGGCCACCAACCCCGGCGGCTGGCGAAAGGCCCGCTGGCGGTCCAGCAAAGCGCCGCGCAACCGGGCCTGGGGCGCAATGCGCGAGGCCATGTTGCCCACCTCTTCGGCTCGGATGAGGGCGGCGACATCCCGCCCTTCCAGCAGGATCCGCTCTCCTTCGAATTGCACGTCGAGGCCACGGGCGATCGCCGCCACAGCGTCCTCGTCGTCCGGATTCACGTTGCGGTCCATGCAGGCCAGCGCGGCCAGCCGGTAAAGCGCTCCACTGTCCAGCGTGATCCAGCCCAGCGTCTGGGCCACCGCATGCGCGATGGTTCCCTTGCCCGAGGCTGTGGGCCCGTCGATCGCGATGACGGGTATCGAAGAATCGCTCATGCGTGCACCAGATCCTGGTAGACCGTGAAATAGTCGGGGAAGGTTTTCGCGACGCAGCCCGGATCTTCGATCGTGACCGGCACTGGCCCGAACGCCGCCAAGGAAAAGCACATCGCCATGCGATGATCATCATAGGTGGCGATCGTGGCCTCGCGCCACTCCGCGGACGCCACCGGCCACACTTTCAGCCAATCGGGCCCGGATTCGACCCGGGCTCCCAATTTGGCCAGCTCGGTATGCATGGCCTGGATCCGATCCGTTTCCTTGACGCGCCAACTGCCGATGTTGCGCAGGACGCACGGGCCGTCCGCATACAAGGCCAGCGCGGCAGCCGTCATGGCCGCGTCGGGAATCAGGTTGAAATCCTGATCAAAGGCCTTGAGCTTTTCGCCCCGCGCAACCTGTACGCCGCGCGCCTCGAGCCGGTCGGGGAAACGCTGGATCGTCGCCCCCATGGCTTCCAGAGTATCGGCAAAGGCGATATCGCCCTGAATGCTGTCCGCACCCACGCCGCGGATCACGACCGGGCCACCCCCGATCGCCCCCAAAGCCATGAAATACGACGCCGACGAAGCGTCCCCTTCGATCTCCATGGCCCCCGGGGAGCGATAGGCCGCCGCGGCCGGGATGGTAAAGCGCCGCCACTCTTCCCGTTCGACCTGCACGCCGAAACGCGCCATCAGATTCAAGGTGATCAGGATGTAAGGCTTGGAAATGAGTTCGCCATCGACTTCGATGGACACGGCGCGGCCCGAGCGGGCCGCATGGATCGGCGCCGCCATCAGTAAGGCCGTAAGGAACTGGCTCGACACCGAGCCCTTGACGCGGACGGGCCGGGATACATCGATTTGCCCCTTGCCGATGGCCAGCGGAGGGTACCCCTCGTTGCCGAGGTAACGAACGTCCGCCCCAGCCTGGCGCAAGGCGTCGACCAGATCGCCGATCGGCCGTTCGTGCATGCGCGGCACGCCGGAAAGGCGATAATCCCCGCCATGAAAGGCCAGGGCTGCGGTGAGCGGCCGGAATGCGGTCCCCGCATTGCCCAGGAAGAACTCCCCCTCGCCCAGGGGAAACCCGCCCTCGCCACGCACCAGGACTTCCTGCGGCCCGGTATCTTCGATGACGACCCCCAGTTGCCGCAAGGCGGCCAGCATTACCCGGGTATCATCGGAATCCAGCAAGCCCGTCAGGCGCGTCGCGCCCTGCGACAAAGCCGCCAGCAGCAACACGCGATTCGAAATGCTCTTGGATCCGGGCAAACGCACATCGCCCTGCGCCGTGCGCACGGGCGGCAAACACAAGCTGGGCACTGTGCTCATGACAAACCGCTCCTGCTTCCCCATAGGCGGCGCGCCAGCGCCGCACGTTCCAGAAAATCATACAAACCCTGGGCATCGCCATCGCGCACATAACGCTCGGCGGTCTCCAGGGCATTCCGCACCTCGGCCAACTCGGTCAGCATGGCATCGCGATTGGCCAGGAAAATATCGCGCCACATCTCGGGAGAGCCTGCGGCAATCCGGGTGAAATCGCGGAATCCGCTGCCGGCCAGCGCCATGCGCAGATCCGAATCCCGAGAGGCCGCCACCTGTTCCATATAGACCGATGCCAGAAAATGCGGCACGTGGCTTACACAGGCCAGGGCGCGATCATGCGCCTCGGCCCCCATGCTGACCACGCGGGCGCCGCAACGTTCCCAGAGGCGCGTCAATGTGGCGCGAGCCTCGGGGGTGTTCTCGGGCAAAGGCGTCAACACCACCACGCGATCGTGGTACAGCTCGGCATTGGCCGATTCCGGACCTGTGGTTTCCGCGCCGGCGATGGGGTGGCCGGGCACGAACTGCCCCACCCGCTCACCCAGCGCCGAGTATGCCGCCTTGACGACGTTGAACTTGGTGCTGCCGGCATCCGTCAGCACCGTGGAATCCCGCAGGAAAGGGGCAAGCCCCTCGAGGAGAACCTGTGTCGCCCCCACCGGAGCCGCCAACAGGATCACGTCGGCGCGCTCGGCCGCCTCGCGCAGGCTCACTGCCTCGTCGATCAACCCCAGGCGGCGCGCCGTTTCAAGCGTGTGAGGCTGGCGTCCCGCTCCCAGAATCCGGCCAACCGCGCCGGCCCGCCGCAAAGCCGCGGCAAACGACCCGCCGATCAGCCCGACACCAACGACGGCCAGGACCGGCAAGCCGGACGCATCCGGTTCTGAACCATGCTCACGCATGCCGCCCCCGGTCACTGAATAGGATAGGAGCCGAGCTCCTTGAAGAAAGCCGCGCGCTTGCGCAGTTCGGCCAAGGCCTTGGCAACCTGGGGATCATCGCGGTGCCCCAACAGATCGAGGTAGAAATAGTATTCCCACTGCCCGGTGCGGGCGGGCCGCGACTCGAGCCGGGTCATGGACACGCCGTTTGCCGCCAGCGGAGCCAGCATTTCGTAGACCGCTCCGGCTCGATTGGGCACCGCCAGGATCAGGCTGGTCTTGTCGCGGCCACTGGGCAAGGTCTCGATGGCCCCTACGGCCAAGAAACGTGTGCGGTTGTGCGGGTCGTCCTGAATGCCCGAGGCCGCGATGGTCAAGCCCCATGCCTCGGCAGCCATCGCGCCGGCGATCGCCGCGACAGTGGGGTCCTCGGCCGCGATGCGCGCCGCTTCGGCATTGCTGGAAGCCGCATCTCGGGCGAGATCCGGATAATGGCGGCTCAGCCAGCCCTGGCACTGCGCCAGCGCCTGGGGATGAGCCATGACCCGCTTCACACCCTGCATGGAACCCGACTGGGTCATCAGGCAGTGGTGGATGCCCAGAGAACGCTCTCCAAGAATGCGCAGCGATGAGTTCAGCAAAAGGTCGAGTGTACGATTCACCGCTCCTTCGGCGGAGTTCTCGACCGGCACCATGCCGACCTGGGCCTGGCCGGCCTCGACGGCGCGGAAGACCTCGTCGAAGGAATCGCAGCGCAGTTTTTCGACCGAATGGCCGAAATGCTCGAGCGCCGCCTGCTCCGAGAATGAGCCCTGCGGACCGAGATAGGCCACGGTCAGTGTGCTTTCAAGCCCCCGGCAGGCTGAAATGATCTGTGTCCAGACGGCATCGATGGACGACGACGGAAACGGGCCGGGGTTTTCAGCCTGCAGACGGCGGATGATGCTGGCCTCGCGTTCGGGCTTGAGCACAGGCCCGTCCGCGTCGAACGCATGCTTGACCTTGCCCACGTCCAGCGCCGCCTGTGCGCGCTTGTTGAGCAATTCGAGTATCTGCGTGTCCAGGGCGTCGATCTGATCACGCAGAGGCGCCAATTGGCTTTGCAAAGTGTTATCCATGGCGGCGTTCGAATTCCTGCATGAAGGCGATCAGGGCATGCACGCCCTCGATGGGCATGGCGTTGTAAATGGAGGCCCGCATGCCGCCCACGCTCTTGTGCCCCTTCAACTGGAGCAGGCCGGCCTCGTCCGCCTGCTTGAGGAATTCACCGTTCAGGGATTCATCCGCCAGGAAGAAAGGCACGTTCATGCGCGAGCGCACCGACGGGTGCACGCGGTTGATGTAAAAGCCGGAACCGTCCAGGTAGTCGTACAGCGCTTGCGCCTTGGCGACGTTGGCCGCCTCGATGGCGGCGATCCCGCCGCGCTTGCGCAGCCACTTGAACACCAGCCCGGCCATGTAGATGGCATAGGTGGGCGGCGTGTTGTACATCGAATCGGCCCCCGCCACATTGGCATAATCGAACGCCGATGGGCAGATGGGCAAGGCGTGGCCGATCAGGTCGCGGCGTACGAACACCAAAGTCACGCCGGCGGGCCCGGCATTTTTTTGCGCGCCGGCATACACCACGCCCGCCTTGCCGAAATCGATGGGGCGGGAGAGGATGTGCGATGATGCATCGACGGTCAGCACGACATCCGGCGCGCCGAGGCCGGCCAGATCCGGCCATTGCGCAAACTCGATGCCATCGATGGTCTCGTTGCTGCACAAATGCAAGTACGAGGCATCCGGGCGCACCTTCCAGCCGGACGGATTCGGAAACCAGGTCCAGGGCCCCTGATGGCGGCCATCCAGTTCCATGCCTTCACCGCTGGACGCGGCGACGGCGATGTCGCCATAACGGCGCGCTTCTTTGCAGGATTTGTTCGACCAGGACCCCGACAGCACGTAATCGGCCTTGTTGCCTGGCCGGCGGCCGATCAGGTTCAGGGGCAGGATGGCGTTCTCGCCAATGCCGCCGCCCTGCATGAACAGAACAGCGAAATCATCCGGCACAGCCAGCAAGGCGCGAAGATCGGCTTCGGCCTCGGCATGGATCTGGATGAACTGCTTGCCCCGATGGCTCATTTCCATCACGGACATGCCGCTGCCATGCCAATCGGTCATCTCGGCCGCTGCTGTTTCCAGCACCTCGAGGGGCAATGCCGACGGACCCGCCGAAAAATTCCACGGGCGCGTCATGCCTGCTCTCCTGCATCCGTGTCCGGCTCATTCGACCCGCCTTCCGGGGAAGACGTCTGATCGTCGCCTTCGGCGGCGTTTTCGTCGCGGTCATCGTCTTCGTCCGCGTCGCTTTCGGCCACGCGTCGGACGCCCGACAGACTGCTGCCGTCGTCGACGCTGATCAGTGTCACCCCTTGGGTTGCGCGGCCCATTTCGCGGATTTCGGCCACACGGGTACGGACAAGAACCCCGCCCGTGGTGATGAGCATGATCTCGTCTTCCGGACGAACCAGCACGGCGCCCACGACCTTGCCATTGCGGGTGGAGGTCTGGATGGCAATCATCCCCTTCGTCCCGCGCCCATGGCGGGTGTACTCGGTGATGGATGTGCGCTTGCCGTAACCGTTCTCGGTCGCGGTGAGCACGCTTTGGGTTTCGTCGCGGGCAACCAGCAAGGCAATGACCTGCTGGCCGTCTTCGAGCGTCATGCCGCGCACGCCGCGGGCGGTACGCCCCATCGGACGTACGTCGTTCTCGTCGAACCGCACCGCCTTGCCGGCGTCGGAGAACAGCATGACGTCATGCTGCCCGTCGGTAAGGTCTGCGCCGATGAGATAGTCGCCATCGTCCAGGCCGACCGCGATGATGCCGGCCTTGCGCGGATTAGAGAACTCGGACAGAGGCGTCTTCTTGACCGTGCCGCGAGAGGTGGCCATGAACACGTAGTGATCGTCGCTGAATTCCTTGACGTTCAGCACCACCGTGATCTTCTCGCCGTCCACCAATGGGAACATGTTGACGATGGGCCGGCCCCGCGAATTGCGCGAGCCTTGCGGCACTTCCCATACCTTGAGCCAATAGACACGCCCGCGATCGGAGAAACACAACAGATAGTCATGCGTGTTGGCGATGAACAACTGGTCGACCCAATCGTTTTCCTTCATGGCCGTCGCCTGCTTGCCGCGCCCGCCGCGCTTCTGCGCACGGTACTCGGACAAGGGCTGGCTCTTGATGTAGCCCGATTGCGACAAGGTCACGACCATGTCCATCGGCGTGATGAGGTCTTCGGTGTCGAGCTCAGTGGCGTTGAATTCGATTTCGGAGAGCCGGGTGTCTCGCGCGTTAGTGCCGAATTCGGTCTTGATGGCCTGGAGCTCATCGCCGATGATGGTCGTGATGCGCTCGGGGCGGGCCAGGATATCCAGCAGGTCCGCGATGGCCGACATGATCTCCTTGTATTCGCCGACGATCTTGTCCTGCTCGAGGCCGGTCAGGCGCTGCAGGCGCATGTTCAGGATTTCCTGCGCCTGCACATCGCTCAGGCGGTAAAGCCCGTCGCTCTGCATGCCAAAGCCGGCCCCAAGGCCTTCCGGACGATAGGCCGCACGGCCGCCCGGGGTATCGGCCTCGGCCCGGCCCAGCATCTCGCGCACCAGGGACGAATCCCAGGAGCGGTCCATGAGTTCCTGGCGGGCCACCGGCGGCGTCGGCGCGGCCTTGATGATGGCGATGAAATCGTCGATATTGGCCAGCGCAACGGCCAGGCCTTCGAGCACGTGCCCGCGTTCGCGCGCCTTGCGCAATTGGTACACCGTGCGCCGCGTCACGACCTCGCGACGATGGCGCAGGAAATAATCGACCATCTGCTTCAGGTTGAGCAGGCGGGGCTGGCCGTCGACCAGGGCCACCAGGTTCATCCCGAAGGTATCCTGGAGCTGCGTGTTCTTGTAGAGGTTGTTGAGTACGACCTCGGGTACTTCGCCGCGCTTGAGCTCGATGACCAGGCGCATGCCGTCCTTGTCGGATTCATCCCGGATATCGGAAATACCTTCGATTTTCTTTTCGTTGACCAGCTCGGCAATGCGTTCCTGCAAGGACTTCTTGTTGACCTGGTAAGGGATGGCGTCGACCACGATGGCCTGCCGATTGCCCTTTTCGAGATCTTCGAAGTGCACCTTGGCGCGCATGATGACCCGGCCGCGGCCGGTGCGGTAACCCTCACGCACCCCCGACATGCCGTAGATGATGCCCCCCGTGGGGAAATCCGGCGCCGGGATGATCTCGATGAGCTCGTCCACGGCGCACTCCGGATTGCGCAGGCAATACAGGCAGCCGTCGACCACTTCGGCCAGATTGTGCGGCGGGATATTGGTGGCCATGCCCACCGCAATGCCCGAGCTGCCGTTGACAAGCAGGTTGGGCAGGCGTGTGGGCAGCAGGATGGGTTCCTGTTCGCTGCCGTCGTAGTTCGGCCCGAAGTCGACCGTTTCCTGATCGATGTCGGCCAGCAATTCGTGAGCGATGCGCGACAGGCGGATTTCGGTGTACCGCATGGCCGCCGCATTGTCACCATCGATCGAGCCAAAGTTGCCCTGCCCGTCGACCAGCGTGTAGCGCAGCGAGAAATCCTGGGCCATGCGCACGATGGTGTCGTAAACGGCGGAATCACCGTGGGGGTGGTATTTACCGATCACGTCGCCGACGATACGCGCCGACTTCTTGTAAGGCCGGTTCCAATCGTTGTTCAGCTCGTGCATGGCGTACAGTACGCGGCGATGCACCGGCTTGAGGCCGTCGCGGACATCCGGCAACGCGCGCCCCACGATCACACTCATCGCGTAATCGAGATAACTGCGGCGCATTTCCTCTTCCAGTGAAATCGGAAGAGTCTCCTTGGCAAAGGAATCCATAGAATTGATCTGTATCGTTGATTCGTGAATGGAACCGGTTTAAGGGGCGAATAGGAAATTCTAGCATCCCCTCCCAGAGCGGCCAGGAAGCGACCGAAAGCACCGCCCTGTTGCCAAAACCCAACAAATCGGCAAAAGTTACGCTAGAATTCGGCATATCAAGGCACGTACTGGATATCCAGCCTAAAGTCTCTTAAGAAATTGCCGTAAGATCGCCCTGACAAAGGCCGAAATACCGGGCAATTCTTTGAATGCAAACCCAGCATTGTTATACTGGCGACGTATTGGTTTTCTTTCTTTTGTATGTGCGGCGGAGGTTCGCTGCGATCACTTACCAGCATTAAGCTCAATGAGGAGAAACATGAACAAACCCTCCAAAATCGCATTGGCGTTCGCCATTTCGGCCCTGACGGCTTCGGCTGCGGTTTCTGCGCAAACCGTCGACAACTGGCAGAGCCCGTACGGCAACGTCTGGAAGAACGGCACGAACGAACTGTGCTGGCGCGACAGCTTCTGGACTCCCGCCACCGGTATCGCCGGCTGCGACGGAGTGCCCGTTGCTCAGCAAACCCCTGTGACCGCTCCCACCGCAACCAAGGTCGTCCTGAACGCCGACACCTTCTTCGACTTCGACAAGTCGACGCTCAAGCCTGAAGGCCGTCAAGTTCTGGATCAGGTTGCTCAGCAAGCCTCGTCCATCAACCTCGAAACCATCATCGCCGTCGGCCACACCGACTCGATCGGTTCCGACGCCTACAACCTGAAGCTGTCGCAGCGCCGTGCCGCTTCGGTCAAGAACTACCTGGTCTCCAAGGGTGTCGATCCCAACCGTGTCTACACCGAAGGCAAGGGCGAATCCCAGCCCATCGCCAGCAACAAGACCCGCGAAGGCCGCGCGAAGAACCGTCGCGTCGAGATCGAAATCGTCGGTACCCGCAAATAATACTTCGGGTAACTGCTGAAGCCTTAACGGCTACAATGAAGGGGTCCCGGACGGGGCCCCTTTTATTTTTACGGTTTTTTTTCTTCCACTTCCGCAACCCGCCGCGCCGCTTCATGAATACACCTGCCAACAACGCCGCCCCCAGCAATGTCGATCAGGCCGAACTCGACAAGTTCAGCGCCCTCGCCTCGCGCTGGTGGGACCCCGAGAGCGAATTCAAGCCGCTGCACGCCATCAACCCCTTGCGCCTGGGCTGGATTCAGCAGCATGTTGGCTCACTGTCGGGCAAGCGCGTCGTGGATGTGGGCTGCGGCGGCGGGATCCTGGCCGAAAGCATGGCGGTCGCCGGGGCGGACGTCACGGGCATTGATCTGGCCGAGAAGTCCCTCAAGATCGCCCGGCTGCACGGGCTGGAATCCGGTGTCAAAGTCGATTACCGTGCCGTCAGCGCCGAAGATTTCGCCGCGCAACAGGCGGGACAGTTCGACATCGTCACGTGCATGGAAATGCTGGAACACGTTCCCGACCCCGGTTCCGTCGTCCGGGCCTGCGGCGAACTGGTCAAACCGGGCGGCTGGGTGTTTTTTTCCACCCTCAACCGCAACCCCAAATCCTTCCTGTTCGCCATCGTGGGCGCCGAATACCTGCTACGCCTCTTGCCGCGCGGCACCCACACTTACGAGAACTTCATCAAACCCAGCGAACTGGCGGCATCGGCCAGGCAGGCCAAACTCGGGGTCATCGACATGACGGGCCTTGGATACAACCCCATCACGGACATCTACGCGCTCTCGCGTGACACCTCGGTCAATTATCTGGTGGCCACCCGCCGGGAGGCCTGAGGCCATGCGCCACCTCATTTTGTTCGACTTTGACGGCACACTGGCCGATACTGCTCCCGACCTTGCCGCGGCCGCCAACAAGCTGCGTACCCGCAAAGGCTTGCCGGAGCTCCCCTACGAAGCCCTCAGACCCATGGCATCGCATGGCGCCCGCGGCCTGCTCAAAGCCAGCCTGGGCATCGACCCCGACCATCCCGAGTACGACGCCCTGCGCATCCAGTTCCTGGAAGACTACGAACGGGACATGATGAACCGTACCCGCCTGTTTTCCGGCATTCCCGACCTGCTGGCGCAACTCAAACAACATGGCCACGCCTGGGGCATCGTCACCAACAAGGTGGAATACCTGGCGCGGCCCATCGTCCGTCACCTGGGCCTGGAAGCCGAGTGCGCGATCACTGTGGGCGGCGACACGGCCAGCCATCCAAAACCGCACCCTGCCCCCTTGCTCTACGCGGCGGAGAAGGCCGGGTTCGAGCCCAGGTATTGCGTCTACATTGGGGACGACGAACGCGACATCATCGCCGGCAAGGCGGCTGGCATGCCGACCATTGCGGCAGCCTACGGCTATTGCTCGATGGAATCCGCCTACGGCTGGCAGGCAGACGCGATCGTGACGGCCCCCGAAGACATCTGGCAAACCCTGCAAAGACTGTTGCCCTGAGCGTTCGACATCCGTGGACGAGACGGAGGCCGGCAATACGCCGGCCTTATCTATACCCAATAAGTATTCAGCCACACGGAGCGGGCCTCAAAAGAGGCCCTCGCGCCTGGTCAGCCCTTGACACAAGCGCCCTGCAAGGTTTGCGGGACTTGCGGAAAGTAACAGGCATAGAACGAGTACGACTCGTCATTGTGGGCCGTCTCGAACGTCGTCTGTCCGGGTTGAAGCGTGGTGTATTTGCCGCTCATCGACTTGCTGCGCTGATAGACGTATTTGACGTTGACCGCGTCGCCACAACGGTTGCGCAACGCAAATTTGCCAGAGCCCGAAGCCACTTTGACGATGCATGACGCCGGGTCGCCGCCTTTGGCCTGAGCGGCCTGATAAGCCGCCAGGGCCTGGTCGGCGCCGTCGATGCATTTCTGGAAACGCGTACGGATGGACTGCAGGCTCTCTCGCAAAATGCGAGAACCCGACTCCCGGTCCGCTGCCAGAGCCGCGAGCTGCCGCCGCTCATCCGCCGACACAGCGTTGGCGGCCGCTTCTTTGAATTGCCTGACCTGGTCGTCCGAGCGACGAATTATGTCTTGAACTTGCCGTTCGGTCCCGGACAAAAACACACGCACATTGGCCGCACCACTTTCATCGATTTCCTTGACGTCCTCAGGGTTGTCGTAACAGGCGCCGTATTTCTCGATTTTCTTGGGAATCCCTTGGCCCTGGGCATACGCACCCGTGGCCACACATGCCGATAACACCAGCGCGGCCATCGGCCACAAACGCGCTCCGCCCATCATAAGCCCCCCTCGCCTTCTTGTTTATTGTTCGTGTCCAAGCATGCGGCCCCGCATGCGTTGCACAGCTTATCGATTTCGGCCTGGCTTGGGAAGCTGCGCATCCCCGCAGGAATGCCCCGGGCGCCAAGTCCCCCGCATCAATTTGCAAAAATCCGACGCTGAACCAGAACCACACATGCGCCACATAAAGCCAGCAGAGCGATCATGCGGTACATATCCTGAGTGGCGATCAACAAGGACTGGTGGCTCACCACGGCATCCAGTTCAGCCAAGGCCCGATGCGCAGCTTCGCCTGCGCTGGAACCATGCGCGAGCAGGAACGCCTCGACGCCTTCGAGCCAGTGACGCGTCGCGACGGCATTGCGGCCCGTCTCGTCGATCAGCGACGCGTGTACGCTCAACCAGCGATTCTGCAAGGCGATCGAACCCAGCGTCGCCGCCAGCGACGAGGCGATCTGCCGCATCAGATTCTTGCTTTGATAGCCATGTGGAAATTTGTCGTCATCGAGGCTGCGGAATGTCAGTCCGGCGATTGGAATCACCACCATGATGCCAAAGACCCCTTTCATGACCAGGCTGGGGATCAACGCCAAGGACGGTGCATCGGGCGGCATGATGGAAAATCGCCATGCCGCCACAGCCATGACCAGCAAGCCGGCCGCAATCAGATACTTCTTCCGCTGCACGCGGCGCGCATAACGCAAGTAGACCAGAATGCCGACCAGGCTGACCGCTCCACCCAACGCATTGAGCCATCCCACCGTGGTGACCGGCAGGCCCAGCGCCTGTTCGGCATAGATCGGAAACACATAGCCGCTGAGGTAACTGATCAGGTAATACATGAAGTACAGGGCCAGCCCTGTCAGATAGACGGGATTGCCCAGCGCCCTGATCTGAATCAGCGGCGTTTGCTGCCCCCACTGGTGGCGCAGGAATCCGGCCAGCAGCGCCGTACCTGCCACGGCAACCAGGATCGGGCGTGCGGGCTCCGACAACAGGTCGAAGCGGGCATCGCTCATGGCGGCCTGAAGGGACACCACCGACGCTCCGAACCAGAGCAAGGGCCCCATCATGGGCGCCCTGGGGGCATTGGCCGCCCGGACATTGGGCAGCAGAAGCCAGGCCCCCACCGTCGCGACGATGGCGGCCGGCAACACCGCATAGAACACTTCCTGCCAGACGCCTTGATCGAGAATCTCCGCCGCAACCGCCGGCGCGGCTGCCGACGCCATGAAGATGCCCAGCATGAACATGCGCACCGCGCGCGGTCGATGGACAGGCGCGAACATGATCAGGATCAACACGCGGCTGCTTGTGAACAATGCGCCGCCGCCCAGACCCTGGATGAACCGCGCCGCGGTGAGTTGCGGCAGATCCGCACTGAGCGCAGCCAACAAGGTTCCCGCAATGAAAACCGAGAGCGCTGCCGTGAGGTAATGCCGGTACCCGAACCGATTGGCCAGCCACTGCTGCTTGACGATCATCAGCATGCTGCCGATGGCGTATGCCGACTGAACTTGGGCAAAGGAGCGCTGATCGGCATCGATGCCGCCCATGATATGGCTGGCGGAGAAAACAAAGACAATGTTCTCGAAAAACTCGACCGCTACGATCAAGCCCAGCAGAACCATGCTCCAACTGCGGCGCTGGCCATGGGTTAGGCTGCGGGCGGCAACAGCGCGGAGTTTGCTGCCGCCGTAAAGCAGGTTGGCAGTATTCATACGAGCCCGGCAATGGCAAGCGGGTCGAAAAAGCGGGGAAAGGCATCGATATGCAACGGAAATTATAGGCAATGCCACTAACTTTCCGCTGAATGGGAGCTGGTGTGGGACAATGAGACGTCGCCCATCAAAGCAGCACACATGAAGAGCTCACGCCGCAAAGCCCCTTTCCTCTCCATGCTCGCAGGCGCCGCCTTGGCGTTCTGTACACTTTTCTCCCACGCGCAGACACCGGCCGAAGGCGTGAAGATCCGCCCAGCCGCCACGGACGCACAGGTCGTGCCCCTGCCCTCCTGGTTCGACCATGGCCGCCCCGGCGCCGATGCCCGGCTCGCCCTGAACACACTGCTCGATGCGGCATCACAAGGCCTGAACCCTCAGGACTATCACGCGGCGGAGCTGGCCAAGGCATTTCAGCAGACCGAACAAGGCCAACCCGATCCATCCCGGGAGGCACGACTGAATGACGCGCTGACCCGCTCGCTCGCTCTCTACCTGCGGCACCTGCACCATGGGCGGCTCAGCCCGGAACTCCTGGAACATCATTTCCAAGCGCCCCCGCTCGGCGCCTTCGACCCACAGGCGCTGATCGCCCAGGCACGGCAATCCAACACGCTGGCACAGGCCCTTCGGGATGCGACCCCGCGCGTTCCCATGTATGCGGCCTTGCGCGCGGCAATGAATAAATACCGTGCCATGGGACAGGCCTCGGCGTGGGCAACGGCTCTCCCGCCGCTGACGACACGCTCCCTCAAACCCGGAGAAAGCTATGGCGGCCTTCCCACCGTGGCCGCCCGGCTGGCCGCACTGGGCGATTTGCCGCCAGACACCGCCGTTTCCAGCGTATATGCCGGCGAGATCGTCCAGGCGGTGGGGCGTTTTCAGGAACGGCATGGACTGCAGAACGACGGCATCATCGGAGCGGCCACGCTGGCCCAGCTCAACGTCACACCGGCGCAACGTGCAAAGCAGATGGCGCTCACCCTCGAGCGCCTGCGCTGGACGCCACTGCTGTACGGGCCTCGCATGATCGTGGTGAACATCCCCGAATTCGTGCTTCGGGCTTACGAAACCCAAGGGCATGAGGTCAAGCTGGATCTGGAAATGCGCGTCATCGTCGGCCGCGCGCTCGATACACGAACGCCGATCTTTCTCGAAGACATGCGCTATATCGAATTCAGCCCCTATTGGAATGTCCCCTCGTCGATCGCTCGGGGCGAGACGCTGCCGCGGCTGCGGCGCGACCCGGCTTACTTCACGCAACAAGGGTTTGAGTTTGTCACGCGGGACGGCAAAGTCGTGAATGCGCTCAGTACCGAGGCCATCGATGCCACGCAACGCGGCGAATGGCGCATCCGGCAGCGGCCCGGGCCGCACAACGCGCTGGGTGACATCAAGTTCATCTTCCCGAATGACCAGAATATCTACCTTCACCACACCCCGGCCCCTCAACTGTTTTCCCGGGCGCGGAGGGATTTCAGCCACGGATGCATCCGCATAGAAGAGCCGGTGCAATTGGCGCAGTTCGTCCTGCACAACCAACCCGGATGGACCAGAGACCGCATCGTCACCGCCATGGAATCGGGTAAATCGCACACCCTGAAACTGGACGAACCCATCCCGGTGCTCATCGCCTACAGCACGGCCGTCATCAAAAATGATGGTAAAGTCTATTTTTTTCCCGACATTTACCAGCAGGATGCACGCCTTGATCAGGCCCTTCGCAATGTCGGTCTAGCCCATTGAACAATGCGGCGCAGTGGATGATCCCGCGTGCCGCATATCGGGCATGCGGCCGCACCCGAACCCCGGGTGCCATGTTCGCACACTCTTTTTTGGTGTAAACAATGACGCATTCATCCAGAATCGCGCGCCGGCGTTTTCTGTCGGCAGCCTCAGGCATGGCTGTACTGGGGGCTTTCCCGGTCGTGGCCCGTGCCACCTTCCAGATTCGCTCGCCGGCCAAAAGCCTGTCGATGGACAACACCCACACCCGCGAGAAGATTCAACTGGTCTACGCCGTGGGTGACGACTATGTGCCCAAGGCGCTGACGGAACTCAATCATTTCCTGCGCGACCATTATTCCGGGCACGTCGGGCGCATGGACGCCGGCCTTTACGACATCATGCACCAACTGCGCATGGCCCTGAAGGTCAATGCGCCCTTCGAGATCATTTCCGGCTATCGCTCGCCGCAAACCAACGAACATCTGCGCACATCGCGTGGCGGCGGCGTCGCTCGCCAAAGCCTGCATATGGTCGGCAAGGCGGTTGACCTTCGCCTGCCCGGCGTGCCGCTTGCCGAACTGCGCGACGCGGCCCTGTCGCTCAAGGCCGGAGGGGTGGGATACTACCCGGGCAGCGACTTCGTGCATGTCGACACCGGGCGCGTACGCGCCTGGCGGGGCTGAGGCTTGCCCTCGCGAAAGAAAAGGCCCGCATGTCAGAGCGGGCCCCGGCTTTCGTCGGGATGCCCTAAGAAAAGCCCTTTGCGAAAACGCTCTTGAGATAATCCATCATCAGGCGGGTGACCCGCGGAACATGTAAGGCATACGGCCGGATCGCGTAGAGACGGTCTCCATAGCTTCCGCTGATCTTCCAATCGGGTAACAGCCGAACCAATGTGTCCGCCGCAAGATGATCGCGGACCGAGAAATCGGGCAGCAGGGCCACCCCCAGCCCGGCAATGGCTGCCGCCCGCAATGCCTCACTGTTGTTGACCGCAAATGGCCCGCGCACCTCGACCACGACGGGTTCCTGCGGCCGCCCATCGCGGTGTTCGAAAACCCAGGTTACCGCGCGATCGCGCCTTGGGTAGTGCAGGCACGGGTGGCGGGTGAGATCCCCCGGATGGGTCGGCCCTCCCGCCTCACGGAGGTACTTCGGGCTTGCGACCAGCACAGAATCGGTATTGCACAACGGCACAGCCACGTCGAAATCAGGCGGCTGGCTCGTGTGCCGGATCGCCAGATCAAACCCCTCCATGGCCAGAGCCGTCAAATGATCAGAAAGGTCCAGGTCAATCCGGATACCGGGGTACTGTCTTAAAAACTCTGGAAGCGCAGGCACCAGATGTTGCCGGCCAAACGCGACCGGAGCGCTCAACCGCAAAGTCCCTTGCGGCGAAACGGCCAAATCCTTGACGCTCTGGAAACCATTGGAAATCTGGTCGAATGCAGGCCGCGTCATTTCGACCAGTTGCCGACCCGCCTCGGTAAGGCGCACGCTGCGCGTCGTTCTGCGCACCAGCGCAACGCCGGCGACGCGCTCGAGTTCAGCGATGCGCTGACTCACGGCCGATTTACTGACAACCAGACGGGATGCCGCCGACGTATAGCTGCCCTGCTCGGCCAACACGCCCAACCAATATATATGCCCCACATACTGGGCAACTGTTCCGATATCCATTCTTTAATTGTTCAATATTATGAACAATTAGTCCAGCGCGATGATCTATGCAGCGCCCGCAGGGCTACCTACACTGGCCTCACCTTCCCACAAACTCAATCGCGCTGGAATCATCATGACGACCCATACCCACTCGCGTTACGTCGGCCACTTCATCGATGGCATACCCACCTCAGGCCAAAGCCGTCGGCAACAGCCGGTCTACGACCCGGCAACCGGGATGGTGACGCGACACGTTCTTCTGGCCGAAACCGTCGACGTGGATGCCGCCATCCATGCAGCACAATGCGCCTTCGAGGCATGGTCATCGACACCTCCCATCCGCCGGGCACGCATCATGTTCCAGTTTCTGCAATTGATGAACGAGCATCGGGACCACCTGGCCGCCATCATTACCTCCGAACACGGAAAAGTCTTCAGCGATGCACAGGGTGAGGTGTCCCGCGGCATCGATATCATCGAATTCGCCTGCGGCATCCCGCAATTGCTGAAAGGCGACTTCACCGACCAGGTCGCGACAGACCTGGACAACTGGAGCCTTCGGCAGCCCCTGGGGGTCGTTGCCGGGATCACCCCATTCAATTTCCCGTGCATGGTGCCCTGCTGGATGTTTCCCGTGGCCATCGCTGCAGGCAATTGCTTTGTACTCAAACCCAGCGAACGCGCCCCATCCGCCGCGCTCTACATGGCCGACCTTCTGGCTCAGGCCGGCCTTCCAAAAGGGGTCATGAACGTCGTGCAAGGAGACAAGACGGCGGTCGACCGATTGATCGAGCATCCAGACGTCAAGGCCGTCAGCTTCGTCGGCTCCACGCCCATCGCCCAGTACATTTATCACTCTGCAGCCGCAAACGGAAAACGTGTGCAAGCGCTTGGCGGAGCCAAGAACCATCTGGTCGTCATGCCCGACGCCGACCTGGACCAGGCTGTCGACGCCCTCATCGGCGCCGCCTTCGGCTCCGCTGGGGAACGATGCATGGCCATCTCTGTCGCCGTGCTGGTAGGTGAAGTGGCCGACAAGATCATCCCGCGCCTGGCCGAACGCACACGCAGGCTGGTCATCAAGAACGGAATGGAGCCGGATGCTGAGATGGGTCCCATCGTCACCCGACAGGCACTGGAACGCATTGAAAGCTATATCCAGCTTGGTGTCGACGAGGGAGCAACGCTGCTCGTCGATGGACGAGGCTACCGCGTTCCAGGCCATGAGCAAGGGTTCTTCACGGGCGGCTCACTTTTCGATCACGTCACGCCCGACATGACCATCTACAAAGAAGAGATCTTCGGTCCGGTCCTGGCATGCGTCAGAGTGCCTGACTTTGCGTCGGCGCTCGACCTCATCAATGCGCATGAATTCGGCAACGGCGTCTCGTGCTACACCCGCGACGGACATGTCGCCCGCGAATTCTCCCGCCGGGTACAGGTCGGCATGGTCGGCATCAATGTGCCCATTCCAGTACCCATGGCCTGGCATGGTTTCGGCGGGTGGAAAAAATCCCTGTACGGCGACATGCATGCTTACGGCGAAGAAGGGGTCAGGTTCTACACAAAACAGAAAAGCATCATGCAGCGATGGCCGGAGTCGATCAAGAAAGGCGCCGAGTTCGCAATGCCGACGGCAAAGTGACACACAGTCAACCCGCCCCCATTGCTCAAAAAGCCCCATCCAAGCGTGGGGCTTTTTCATGAGCCCTGCTCAACCAGGAAACACGGTTGAACCATGATGTACACCCAACTAGTGAAAACACCAGTTGAAGAAAAAAGAATAATTGGTTGATTGCTGGTTGAGCGAATTCCGCAGCCTATTCCAGACAGCCGGATAGACAAAAATATTTTTTATAAATCAATGGAATAAAACATGATAAAGCCGATCTTCGCATCGCCTTTCGACGTCAATGCCACAAGGTTCCGATACACCTGAAGAAGAAAGGCTTAAAACCAACCAAATTTCAACCAAAACATTTTTTATTTACGGTTGACCGGTTTGGTTTTTAGTGGTTGAATGGCAATGACGCTTCGAATTTCATACACAACAACATCGCATAACGCTTACCCACCTTGAGAGGCCAACATGACTTCAGTTGCGACTGACGCGCAGTCAAATGATGCACGGGAAAACGAGCTCAAACAGATGTACGAGACGATTCATGCCAAGAACATGTTTCCATTCTGGGCGAAGCGCTCCGATGTCGAACACGATGAAATCAAGCAACTGATGTCTGGCGGCCCCAAGGCGATCCCGTTCCTCTGGCGCTTCAAGGAAGACCTGGAGCCTCTTTTGCACCAGTCGGCCAGGCTGGTGACCACCGAAGACAGCGACCGCCGCTCGCTGATCTTGACGAATCCCGGCCTCAAGCCGCGCCGCGCAACGGTCACCAACTTGTACACCGCCTACCGCCTCAACGATCCCAACGAGCTCATGCCGGCACACCGTCATACGGCAAGCGCCATCCGGCTCGGCCTGACGGGCCAGCAAAACTTCACCGGCGTCGAAGGCGAAGACATCGTCTTCCGCCCCGGCGACATGGTCCTCACCCCGCGAGACACCTGGCATAACCACGGCAACGTCGGCGATGAGCCGGCCATCAACCTCTCCGTTCTCGACTACCCGCTCGTCGAGTCCTTCAACGCCCTATCGTTCGATCACAACTACGCAGAAGATGGCGCGCTGAAGAAAAAGCAATCCGCCCGTTTCTCTCCCGATTACTCTGCACGCGTCTATGGCACCGGCGGGTTTACCCCCCGCTTTGTCGACCATGTGCGAGGGGTTGGCGGCTCCGCCCCCATGTTCGTCTATCGATACGACGCCGTGCGCGAACTGCTCGAACGCAACCGCGACTGGGATGACAACCATCACGAAGGACTCAAAGTCGAATACACCGATCCGGTGCATGGCGGCCCCGTCTACAAGACGATGACCTTCTTCATGCAGATGCTGCGCCCCGGCGAAACCACCTTGCCCCTGAAACAAACCGCCAGCCAACTGATCACGCCAATGGAAGGGGCCGTCGACGTCAAGATCGACGATGAAACGTTCCACTGCCACCTGCATGACACATTGGCAGCGCCAGGCGGCCACTGGGTGCAATTCACCAACCCCAGCCAATCGGAAACGGCCATTGTGTTCATCGCAAGTGACGAAAATGCGCTGAATGCCTTCGGCCTGCTTCAGCGCTTCGGAAAGACGGCTGGCGGCGACATCATCCGTCTGGTGTAAAAAGGGGCAGACCTTGGCACGAACTCACAACACAACGCTTGTCAGCCACATCGACTGCCCCGGTGGCGGCCAGGTCTGGTGTGACGGCAGCACATTGTTCGTCTCGCACATGCGGCCACCGCATGGCACCTCGGCTTACGACATCTCCGACCCGCGCAATCCCAAGCATCTGTTCACCCTCGAGATCCCCATGGGCTGGCACTCCCACAAAGTGCGCACTCAAGACGGCATCATGATCGTGAACTACGAAAAGTTCCGCGACGGGTCCCCTGAGTTTGGCGGTGGATTGGGCATATTCGACGTCAGCAACCCGGCCAAACCCTCACTCATAAAGAAATGGCAGGTCACCGGCCAGGGCGGTGGTGTCCATCGGTTCAGCTACGACGGCCGCTACGCCTACATATCGCCCACCGAAGAGGGCTTTATCGGCAACATCGTCAAAATCCTCGATCTGGCCGACCCAGCCCGTCCCGAAGAGGTCGGGCGCTGGTGGATCCCGGGACAGCATGTTGCCGGAGGCGAGTCCTACCCTTGGGACAACTTCGTCATGCCGCGCTGTCACCACCCATTACGCGAAGGAAATCGACTGTATGTGTCGTACTGGCATCACGGATTCTTCATCCTCGACATCGAGGACATGGCCAAGCCCAGACTGATATCGGCCGTCAACAGCAGCCCTGCGCACCCGCATCCTACTCATACAGCCATGCCCATGCCCGGATTGATCAAAGGGCGAAAAATCCTGGTTGTCGCCGATGAAGATGTCGCCAAGCTCAGGCCATCGCCACCCGCATTCACCTGGTTCTATGACATCACCGATGAACGCCAGCCGATGCCGATTTCCACCTTCCAGGTGGATGGCGTTGACCCCGACGGCAGCCCCAAACCCCCCATGGAGGGCTGCCACCAGCCCAGCGAGCGCCTGACGGGCACGACGATTGTGCCGTTCGCATGGTTTGCGCGCGGATTGCGGCTGATCGATATTGCGGACCCCTTCCGGCCCAGAGAGGTCGGGTTTTTCGAGCCGTCCGCCCCCGAAGGCTTCGCACAATCGCAATCAAACGACGTCACGCTCGATTCGCGCGGCCTGATCTATCTGCTCGATCGCCAACGGGGTGTCGACATCATCGAGACCACGGTCTATTGACATCGAAATAACGCATCGAAAAATGCGGGAGCGCACCATGAGTAAAGCTGTCATCGAAGTCTACGGAAAAAAGAATCCCAATCTGCCATTCCATCCCGCCATCCGAGCAGGGGACTACGTATTTGTATCCGGCCAAGTCCCCAAGGATGAAAACGGCAATATGGTCTCAGGAACCATAGAACACGAAACCCGAACCGTTATCGAGGCTTTGCGCCGTGTACTGAAAGATGCCGGATGCGATTTGCAGGATGTGGTCAAAGTCACGACCTATCTTGAAGACCCACGTGATTTCGGGCGCTACAACGGCGTATTCAAAGAATATTTCCCGGAAGGCCGCCTGGCCAGAACAACCGTAGAAGCCAGGGCCGTCATCAGCACGAAAATCGAAGTCGATTGCATTGCCTATCGACCGCTTTAACGACATTCAATACCGATTACGAAAAAAGGAGACACCATGTACAAGCTGCTTGGCCGAGCCACTTCCGGCAACGTTCAGAAAGTCATTTTCCTGCTTGAGGAGTTGAACGTGCCCTATGAGCGGTTCGATTACGGACGCCAGTTCGAGAACACGAACACGCCTGAATACCTGGCCATGAACCCCACCCAGAAGGTGCCCACGCTGATTGACGCAGACACCGTGGTGTGGGAGTCCAACACCATATTGCGTTATATCTCGACCTCGCAGGATTCCGCCCTGTACCCGTCTGCGCGCTCCGAACGGGCCACGACAGAAACATGGATGGATTGGCTTCTTGCTTCGGTCAACCCGGTATACCTTGCCGCGTTCAAAGACAGTAAAAAACCCGAGGCAGAGCGGGAAGCCGGCACTGCCCCCAACCTCGCCGCCGAGCTGAAAATACTCGAAAAACACCTGAACGGCAAAGAGTGGGTCGCAGGCAAACAGATGACACTGGCGGACATTGCGCTGGGCCCCATCATCCGGCGCTGCATCAACTTCCCCTTCGCGCTACCCGAACTCCCCAACATCAAGCAATGGGTCCAGCGTCTGGAGGCCAGGCCCGCATTCCAGAAAGCCATTGCCGCGGGCTGACTGCCGCGCAGCTTTTTCAACTGTTCATTTGTACGCGATTCCGGGGGCATCCATGTCTTCATCGTCACCACCCAACTCCGCCAGTGCCGATCCGCATATACAGGTTCGCAACGTGTCGGTCGATTTCACCCACGCGGGGCAGCAGAACCGCGTGCTGCACAACATCTCACTCGAGGTGCCACGGGGCGGCTTTGTCTCGCTCATCGGACCGTCGGGCTGCGGGAAAAGCACCCTGCTGAAAGTCATGGCAGGCCTGCTGCCGCCCACCGAGGGTTCGGTACAGGTCGCCGGCATGACGCCTCAGCAGGCATCCGAACAACGCCGCATCGGGCTGGTCTTCCAGGAGGCCACTCTCATGCCCTGGAAGAACGCGCTGGATAACGTGAAGCTGCTGATGCAAGTTGCGCACAAAGACCGGTCCGATGCGCAGATCACGGAAAAAGCCAGGCAGATGCTCAACATCGTCGGCCTTTCGCACGCACTCGAAAAACGACCCTCGCAGCTCTCTGGCGGAATGCGTCAACGGGTATCGATTGCCCGCGCCTTGGCCCTGGATCCCGAAGTGCTCATGATGGATGAGCCATTCGGCGCTCTGGACGCCATCACCCGAGAGGAGATGAGCGATTTCCTGCTAGACCTCTGGAGGAAAACCGGCAAGACCATCGTACTGGTCACCCATTCCATCGACGAAGCCATTTTTCTTTCGCAAGACGTCCATGTCATGGCCACAAACCCGGCACGGATCCTCGAAAGCGTAAAAATCCACATGCCGTATCCGCGCGACGACTCCACGTATCTGCACCCGGAATTCGGAACGGCAACTTCCCACCTGCGCCGCCTGCTGAAAGACGGCCACAGCATGAGGGCGGCGGCGTGAACACCACCATCATCCGAAATTCGACCATGCCCAACACAGTCAAACCTCGAAGCAACCTGAGCGCCATGTTTCATGGTGCCATGCCCACCCTCATCCTGACGTTCGTCGTTCTGGTCGTGTGGGAACTGGTCACGCACTTGTTCGACATCAAGGCATTCGTGCTGCCCGCGCCCAGCGCCATCCTTCGCGAGCTGATCGACCGGCAGGCCTTACTGGCCTCCTCCGCTCTGGTGACCGCCGAGGAAATCATCTACGGCTTTCTGTTTTCCATGGTGGTGGGCGTTCTGATGGCCTTGATCATTGTGCGCTTCGACTGGCTGGGCCGCGCCGTCTACCCATTGATGGTGCTGTTCCAGAATGTGCCCAAGATCGCGCTCGCCCCTTTGTTCATTCTTTGGTTCGGCTACGACCTGGCCCCCAAGCTGCTGCTGATCGTGGTCATGGCCTTTTTCCCGATCTCGCTGAACATGCTGGTCGGACTGCAGTCGGTGGACCCCAATCTGATCACCCTTCTGAAGTCGGTCGGCGCCAGCCGAAACGAAGTCCTCTGGCGGATCCGCATTCCAAACTCATTGCCCTACCTGATGTCGGGCCTGAAGATCGCCGTGACGCTAGCCAGCATCGGCGCGATCGTCGGTGAATTCTCCGGTGCGTCGGCAGGCCTGGGTTACCTGATCCAGTTCGCCTCCACACAAATGGAAACCGCCCTCGTCTTTGCCGCGGTTGTCGAAGTCTCGGTGCTGGGCATGATCTGTTATTACGCCGTTGAGTTCGTCGAATGGCGATTCATCACCTGGGCGCCAAAATCATAGCCCTCTCGGGCAGCACCCTTTCATTCATGCAGCAATGTTGTCGGTCACCCTGCAGTAATCCCTCTCTGTTTCATTACTCTGGAGTCACGGTCATGTCAAAACGCTTGCTTGGTGGTTTAACAAAACTGGGTGCCGCCTTGGCGCTCACCATGAGTTTTGCGGCCCACGCCGCAGATCAGGTCTCGGTGCAACTCGACTATGTGGTACGGGGCAGCCACGCCATGTTCTTCGTCGCCAGGGACAAAGGCTTCTTCAAGGACCAGAACATCGACGTCACGAGCATCAACCGAGGCTCGGGCTCCACGGATGCGCTGCGCCTGGTTGCCAACGGAAACTCACAATTTGGTTTTGCCGATCTGCCCACCCTGATGGTGGGCCGGTCCCGCGATGTCCCGGCGGTTGCGCTGGCGGCCGTCAACCAGCTCAGCCCCCTGGCGCTCATCAGCGTCAAGGATAAGCACGATCTCAAAAAGCCCAGTGACCTGAAGGGCCTTAACCTGGGCGTGCATCCGTCGGGTTCGACGTATATTTTCCTCAAGTCATTCTTGTCAGCCAACGGCATGTCCCTGAGCGACATCAAGCAAAGCACCGTGTCGCCCCCTTACGAAAGCTTCCTGCTTCTGGGGCGGGTCGATGCGGTGCCCGGCTACATCAACGCCGAAGTCCCCGAACTCGAGGCGAAGGCCGGAGGCAAAGGCAGCCTGTCGATCATGCGCGGTGCCGATTACGGCTATGACGCCTATGGCTCGGGCATGTTCACTTCGGAAGCGATGATCGCAAAGAACCCGGACCTCGTTCAACGCTTCACCAACGCGTATCTGAAAGCCTTTGAATACGTCGTCAACCATCCCGACGATGCCGTCGACATCATCATCAAGGCCAATCCCGAATATGCCTCGAAACGCGCCATGCTGAAGAGTCAGCTCGAAGCCGACATGACGACCTTCTTCGATGCGGCCACCAAAGAAAGAGGCATCGGCGTCATCACCGCCGAGCAGTGGAAAAAAACCGCGGAGATCCTGATCGCGCAAGAGGTGCTTCCCAAGAATGCAAGCCTCACGGCCGGATACGACATGCGCTTCCAGCAAGCCGCCAAGCCACTTCATAAATAAAAAACCGGATCGACCCTCGCCATGAATGCACCCCGTCCCGAACACAGCCACACACTTGCCTTACCGACCCGACGCGATCTGTTCTACGGGGGGCAATGGCATCAACCACAAGACGGAAACTATGTCGAAGTCTTCAGCCCCGGGACGGGGCAGAGCCTTGGCAAGGTCGCGGTCGCAGGCAGGCAGGATGCCGATGCGGCCGTCGCCAAAGCATCGGAGGGCTTCAAAGTCTGGCGCAATACGCCCCCGCTGGCCCGCGCTCGCATCCTTCGTCAAATTGCAGCCCGATTGCGCGAACACACCGACGAAATCGCCATGCTCGACGCCGCCGATTGCGGCAATCCCGTCAAAGAAATGGGAGCTGACGTCCTGACGGCCGCGGCCCTGTTTGAGTTCTTTGCCGGACTGGTCACCGAAATGAAAGGCGACTCCATCCCGATGGGGCCCGACGCCGTCAACTACACGGTACGGGAACCTGTCGGTGTCGCTGTGCGCATCGTCGCCTTCAACCACCCCTTTCTTTTTGCCGCCGGCAAATCCGCCGCCCCGCTGGCGGCCGGCAACGCGGTCATCATCAAGCCCCCCGAACAAGCCCCCTTGTCAGCGCTTCGGCTTGCGGAAATCATCGGCGACATGCTTCCCCCCGGTGTTTTCTCGGTCCTGCCAGGCGGGGCCGAAGTGGGCTCCGCCTTGGTCACCCACAAAGACGTGGCCATGGTAGGACTCGTGGGCAGTGTAAGTACCGGCCGCGCAGTGATGAAACAAGCCGCTGAAACCCTCAAGCCGGTGCAGCTTGAGCTAGGGGGGAAAAATGCATTCATCGCCTACCCCGATGTCGACCCCGACGCGGCTGCCCGAGCCATCGTCGACGGCATGAACTACACCTGGTGCGGCCAGTCTTGCGGCTCGACCAGCCGCGCCTTTGTGCACGCTGATATTTACGATGAAGTCATCGAGCGCATCAAAGTGCATTGTGCGCAATATGTGCCCGGCATTCCTACCGACCCGGAAACCACCATGGGAGCCATCATCAATGCCGCCCAACACCGGAAAATCCTGGACTACATCCAATCGGCCCACACCGAAGGCGCTCGCCTGATCCATGGGGGTCGGGTGCCCGACGACCCAAGGCTGAAGGACGGCTATTACGTTGAACCCACCGTTTTTGCAGACGTGACACCCGATATGCGCATCGCCCGGGAAGAAATTTTCGGCCCCATCCTGTCCCTCATGAAATGGGTTGACGAAGAGACGGTCATCGCACAAACGAATGCGCTTGAGTTTGGACTGACCTGCGCCATCTGGACCAACGACCTCGAAAAGGCGCATCGCGCCGCAAATCGCGTCGACGCGGGGGCCGTATGGGTCAACGAGGTCGGCAAGCATTTCCTGGGGGCCCCTTATGGCGGGAACAAACAATCGGGCATCGGGCGCGACGAATGTATCGGCGAAATGCTGGCGTTCACCCAGGAGAAAAACATTCACATCAGCCTACGCCGCGTCGCATCCAAAGCTTAATGTCGCACACCATGACGAATTTCGACTACATCATTGTCGGCGCCGGCTCGGCCGGCTGTACCCTGGCCAACCGCCTCGCGGCAGACCCAAATATCCGCGTCCTTGTGCTCGAGGCCGGAGGATGGGATCGTGATCCGCTCATACACATCCCCTTGGGCTGGGGGAAAATTTTCCAGAAGCGATTGCATGACTGGATGTACTTTTCCGAACCCGAACCCCATGTCGACAACCGTCGCGTCGAATGTGCCCGGGGAAAAATCGTAGGGGGGTCGTCGTCCACCAATGCAATGGCCTACGTGCGGGGCAACCCCGAGGATTTCAACCGCTGGGCACAACGCTATCAGCTTCCTGACTGGAGCTACGAACACGTTCTGCCCTACTTCAAGAAACAGGAAGACTGGCGAGAGAGCGAAGCTGAAGAACGCAGCCAAGGGGGGCCGATCTCCGTACAACGCTGCAAGTACGAAGACCCTCTGATCGACGCCTATGCCGAAGCGGCAAGAAATGCCGGCCACCCTTGGACCGAGGACTACAACACGGCCAGGCAAGACGGTTTCAGCCGTCTGCAAATGAGCATCAAGGCAGGTCGCCGTTGCAGTGCCGCCGTCGCCTATTTGCGCCCGGCTCTCAGGCAAGCCAACCTGAGCATAAAAGTCAATGTCCACGTCACTCGCGTCATCATTCAGAACGGGCGCGCCACAGGCGTAGAACTGATTGAGAATGGCCAGCGGAAGGTCGTTCACGCCGAACGAGAGGTTCTGCTCAGCGGCGGAGTCATCAACTCGCCTCAACTATTGATGCTGTCCGGTATCGGCAATGCCGATCATCTACGGCAACATGGCATCGAACCGTGCATCGATCTGAAGGGAGTCGGCCAAAACCTACAAGACCACGTCTCCACCATCGTCATGTACAAGCGCAAACGACCCAGCCCTTTCCTGAAAATGATGCGGCTGGATAAGATCGCCCCCGCCATGATCCAGGCCTACCTGTTTGGCAAGGGCTTTGCATCGGACGTTCCGGGCGGATTGGTGGCATTCCTGAAAAGCCAGGCGGATCATGACACGCCGGACATTCAAATGTTGCTTACGGCGGCCCCGTTGGCGGCCTGGCCTTACCTGAAGCCATTCAAGCAGCCTTTTACCGACGGCTTTGCCTGCAGGACCGTACTGCTGCACCCGGAGAGTCGGGGCCGAATTGAGTTGGCCAGTGCAAACCCCAGCCATTCCCCCAGGATCTTCCAGAATTTTTTATCCAGCGAAAAGGATTGGGAAGCCATCCGGACGTCCATTCGCTACATCCGCGAAATTGCACGCCAACCCAGCCTGGCCCCCTATATCGAAAGTGAGATTGCACCCGGCCCGACCTGTCAATCGCAAGACGCGCTGGATGCCTTTATCAAGAAGACGGCCATTACGGTACATCATCCGGCCGGCACCTGTCGCATGGGCACAAGTAACGATCCAATGGCGGTCGTTGACAGCCAATTGCGAGTCCACGGCATCGATCGGCTGCGCGTCGTGGATGCATCGGTCATGCCGGATCTGACTTCCGGGAACATCAATGCCCCGGTCATCATGATTGCAGAACGAGCTGCCGATTACATTCGCCAAACTCAATCCAGCGCGGCCTGAGCCGCAACCCGGCGCAGGGGAAGAATATGTTGACAGACTCCCGCAAACACAGGATTCTCAGCACCCATCCATTGTCCGCAACGGCCTTGAACCGGCTATCGCTATTTTTCGATGTAAGGGTCGCGTGTGACACCCCCGGCACCGGCTCAGGAAATACCGTCGACCTGCTCAAGAACACAGCCGGCGTCATTACCAGCCTTTCCACCCTGTCCTTTGAAAAAAGCACCATCGAACAGCTGCCCCATCTACGGGCCATCTGTCTGGTCGATGCCCCCCCCCGTGATCTCGACTTGAGTGTTCTTACTCAGGCCGGCATACGTGCCACGGGGCTTCCCGAAGAGCTCACCGACCAGAATTGCGTGGAAGAATGGACAATATTGATGACGGAGGTGCAGAACCACCCGCCGCGAAACCCGCCGCCAGATGGGAATCAATTACTGAAACGGTTTTCAGGCTCGTTGTTCACTGCAGGCTTTCACGCGCTGCGCCTGGGTCTTCTGGGCCCCTCTGCCCGGGCTCACTCCCTTTTCAACCACGCCGCGCGCGCTGGTGTGCGTATGAACATGCTCGAACCTCACGAGCTGGGCACACAAAAGAGTTTACATCTGGACTGGCTGGTGATCCCTTCAGACTGGACTCGCCATGGCGGACGCACTCTGGATGAACCCGACCTGCAGGCGCTACCGGCACATTGCCGCATCATTGATTTCTCGGAAAATCCCGCCTTTGACCCCATGGCCACCCAGCATCCCCGGTGGCTCGGCCGCATCATTCACAAGCCCATAACCCGCCAGCCGCCCGAACTGCCGGCGGATCCAACGACACGGATCGCCGAACAATTGATCGCAGCACTTGGGTTCGGACGATGCAGCTGGCACCCCGAAAACCTGCTCAATCCTGATGTATGCTGCGAGTCCTGCTGCTGAAGGCCCTGGCGCAACGCCTTGCGCCATGATTCCCGGGCTCACGCCACATCGCGCTTGGCCGGGCTGTATGCGGGATAGAGCGCCGGACTGATCCGGCTCATGATCTGCGCCTGCACATACATCAAATGTGCGCGCATCGCGGCCTCGGCACGATCAGGGTCTCGCTCGGCGATCGCCTCGGCAATTGCCTTGTGCTCAAGATCCCGCTGTTTGATACGCTCGGCATTTTGCACCGTCGGACGCGAAACATGCAGACGCGCGTCGCTGCCGACCTGCCTCAGAAGATTATAAAAATCCGCGATCAACGTGCTGCCCGACGCAGCGGCAACCAGCTTGTGAAACGCCTGATCCGTCAAGCCACGGTCAGCATCCGGAGGGGTGAAACAGGCTTTCTGCAATCTGGCAATGTCTTGCGGGGTCGCCCGCAAGGCGGCTAAACGCGCAAACCCCGGCTCAAGCAAGATACGCAATTCAATCACTTCAAGCGGATTCGTGTCACGAATCAATGCTTCGCGCCCCCGCACGGATGGGGAAGGCTTGCGAACGGCAGGCGCCTCAAGCTCCCCGCTGTCCCGCAAAACGGTCAGCGCACGTCTCAATTGATATCTCGTCACGCCCATCTCGTCAGCCAGCACCCTTTCCGCCGGCAACGTTTTCTCCGCTGCGATCCGAGCGCGCAGACGATCCACCACGCTGGATGAGTCAGACGAATCAGGGGCTGTTCTTTGATTTGATGGCATGAATGTATCCAACTCCGTTGAGGAGGCAATTGAGACCACACTGCCATCATAAACCATAATCAACCAAAACAACCAAAAACAATGGTCGACCAATTTGGTTAAAGAAATTTTCTTGCTCCCTTTGGTTCTTCGGTTTCTACACCCTCCTCCAGTTCTATTACTTTTTCTCAACTCTCATAACATTCAAATATCCGCTAGAATGTTAGAAATTAACGTGCAATCTTGCATCGCATGAAATCCATTCTCTACGAACAGGTCGCCCGCATCGGAAAGGCGCTTTCCAGCCCCAAAAGGCTGGAGATTCTTGAGTTGCTGGCTCAGAGTGAAAAGACGGTTGAGAAGCTGGCCGACTCGGCCCATCTCAGCGTAAAGCTGGCCAGCGCGCATCTGAAGGCGCTGCGTGAAGCACGGCTGGTCGAAGCGCGCAGGGATGGCAAGTACATCCACTACCGCCTAAGCAGCGATGATGTCGCCCAGTTGCTGGTCCACGTGCGTGAAGTCGCGCAAGAGCATTTGCTGGAACTGCGAGTAGCCTTGGACCAGATCTCCGGTGCACCTGAGCAGCTCAGTTCCGAAACCCGCGTCTCCTTGCTGGCCAAGGCACGCGCGGGTGAGGTCGTCGTCATCGATGTCCGCCCGCCGGACGAATACGCAAACGCCCACCTGCCCTGCGCACGATCGATGCCGCTTGAAGAACTGCGTCAACGGATCGGAGAACTGCCCCCCGGCAAACCAGTGGTGGCCTATTGCCGCGGCCCTTATTGCGTCATGTCCGATGCCGCTGTGAAGCTGCTTCGCCGGGAGGGAATCACCGCATACAAACTCAGCGACGGCATCGCGGAGTGGCGGGCAAACGGCCTGCCGCTCGAGCACTGAAACCGCGGCGCCCCCCTCAAGACCCAGCCTCGAACACCCGAATCATGACTGCACCCATCATCCGCCTCGGCTTGCGAGAAAACCTCGCCCAGTTCTCGTTACTGGTGCTGGTCAATGCCTTCGTGGGCGCCATGGTGGGGCTGGAGCGCAGCATCCTGCCTGCCATTGCCGAGCAGGAGTTCCACATCGCAGCACGCGCAGCGATTCTTTCATTCATCGCCGTATTCGGCATGACCAAGGCCCTGACCAATTACTTTGCCGGGCGCCTCTCCGAACAGCATGGGCGCAAGCGCATCCTAGTCGCGGGATGGTTGGTCGCCCTACCGGTGCCCTTCATCCTGATGTGGGCGCCCGACTGGAACTGGATCGTTGCCGCCAATGTGCTGCTGGGCGTCAGCCAGGGCCTGACGTGGTCCATCACGGTCATCATGAAGATTGATCTGGTGGGGCCAAAACAACGAGGCCTCGCCATGGGCCTGAACGAATTTGCCGGCTATTTTGCTGTGGCGGGCAGCGCCCTGGCCACGGGCTGGATGGCAGCGCACTTCGGACTGCGGCCTGAGCCGTTCTACCTCGGGGTAGCCTATGCCGTGCTGGGACTAGCTCTGTCGGCCTTGCTGGTCCGCGAAACGCTCCACCATGTGGCGCACGAGGTTCAAAGCCATCATGGCGAGGATAGCGCACCCCCGCCCAGCCAACGCGAAGTCTTCCTCAAGACATCACTCACCGACAAGAATCTGTCTAGCGTCAGCCAAGCTGGGCTCGTCAATAACCTCAATGATGGCATGGCCTGGGGGCTGTTCCCGATTGTCTACGCTGCCGCAGGCATGAACCTTGCCCAGATAGGCACCCTGGCGGCGATTTATCCGGCAGTCTGGGGAATGGCGCAGATTCTGACCGGCGCCCTTTCCGACGGTATCGGCCGCAAGTGGCTGATCGTGGGAGGCATGTGGGTACAAGCCATGGGGATCGGACTCACCGCCCTCTCCGCCGGGCTTCCCGGCTTTGCCGTGGGTGCGGTGCTGCTTGGCATGGGTACGGCGATGGTCTACCCTACCTTGCTGGCCGCCATCGGCGATGTGGCGCATCCGTCCTGGCGCGCCTCTGCCGTTGGGGTGTACCGGCTCTGGCGCGACCTTGGCTATGCCGTCGGGGCTCTGCTGGCCGGGGCCACCGCCGACCGCTTCGGTCTTGCCGCCGCCGTCTGGCTGGTCGCCGCCCTTACATTCATGTCCGGCGCACTCGCCGCGCTGCGCATGCGTGAAACGCTATCAACCGCAACTCGCAGGAAGTCCCAGGATGAAGACTGATTACTTTGCCCATAAAGCCGGCAGCTACGAACAAAGCAAGAACCGGGTGGATAACGTCGCCAATATCGCCGACACCATCCGCGCCCATGTCGATCTGAACCGCGGCATGCACATCATGGATTTCGGGTCGGGCACCGGGCTGCTGCTCGAGCGCATCGCGCCGCATGTCGGAAAAATCACGGCGGTGGACATCTCCAGCTCGATGAACGCACAACTGCGCGAAAAGCTGCCCCGCCTGGCCTGCGAGGTGGATATCGTCGAACTCGACCTGGAAGAGCACACGTTGGACCAGCGGTTCGACGGCATCATTTCTTCCATGGCCATGCATCATGTCCGGGACATCGGCAAGATGCTTCGCAAGTTTCACGCCATGCTCAACAAGGGCGGTTTCATCGCGATTGCGGATCTGGACAGTGAAGACGGCAGCTTCCACAACGAAGGGACCGAAGGGGTCTTTCATCACGGTTTCGATCGCGCAGAAATCGCCGCGCTTGCCACGCAAGCCGGCTTTACGGCCGTCTCGACGGTGTCCGCGAGCGTCATCCAAAAGCCGCCGCGCGACTTCGGAATCTTCCTGCTGACGGGCTTGCGCCCGGACTGATCGCCGACTCTTGTGTATGCAGATGTTACCCGCCATAATCTGCGACCACTGAGTAATCGATTGGCAAGGAAGCGGGATGAACGGAATCATTGGCTACGCAAGGCTGGCCGTCGCGGTGCTTGCCGCGAGCCTGGGTCTCAACGCCGTGGCCGCGCCAACCCAGAACGCGGACGCAGGCCAGCCGTCTTCGCCCGTTGTGAGCACCGACAAAGGCAAAGTGCAAGGGGCGATGCGCAACGGTGTGCTGGAGTTTCGAGGCATCCCTTTTGGGGGTTCGGTCTCCGGCGACAAGCGCTGGACAGTGGCGCAACCCGCCCAGGCCTGGGATGGAATCCTGCCGGCCATCAGCTTCAAGCCGCCTTGCGCCCAAGCCGCCCGCTACAACCTGACAGAGGCCAGCGACAACGAAGACTGCCTCTACCTGAACGTCTCGCGCCCGCACATGGAAGGCGTTCCGCTTGTCCAGCAAAAGCGCCCAGTGCTGGTCTGGATCCATGGCGGATCCTTCGTGGGGGGCTCGGGATCTCTCTACCGACTGGATCGTCTGGCCAAAGGAACCGACGCCGTCATTGTCTCGATCAACTATCGGCTGGGGGTGTTGGGTTTCATGCCGCATCCAGGCTTCGAAGCGCAATATAACGGCGGCTATGCGCTTGAGGACCAACGCCTGGCCATGCGTTGGGTCAAGGACAATATCGCCGCTTTCGGCGGCGATCCGGGCAACATCACGCTGGCGGGCGAATCGGCCGGCGGGGCCTCGGTCTGCATGCACCTGACAACCCCCGAGCGTACCCAAGGACTGTTCCACAAGGCCATCATCCAAAGCGCGGCGTGTTCCTTCAGCCTGCGCGAGGCCAAGACCTGGGGCGAAGAGTTCGGCAACAAGGTGGCACAAGAAGCCGGATGCACGGATACCACCACCGCCGTGGCCTGCATGCGCGGCAAAGACGTCCAGACACTGATTGCCGCCGGCGACAAGGCGGCGGGCTCCGACCTGATGGCCATGGCACCGGTCTATGGCACGCACACACTGCCCCGCCAGGGCCTGGATTCGCTCCAAGCGGGTCGGTTCCTCAAGATACCAGTCATGTACGGCGGCACGCGCGATGAGTTGCGCCTGTGGGTGGGCTATGCGGTACAAGCGGGGCAACGCCTCACGGCCGAGAATTACCTCGACAACCTGCGCACCGTCTATGGTGACAACGCCGCAGCGGTCCAGGCGCGGTACCCCGTCGACAGTTTCGGCTCGGCGGCGGCGACCCTGGGATCGGTCACGTCGGACTTCCGTCCCGACAACGGCATCAACCATTGTCAGTTCCTGGACACGGCGCAGCTGCTGTCGCGCCAGGTCGCGGTCTATCAGATGGATTTCGCCGACCGTCAGGCTCCCGTGCTGGGTGTGTCCATGCCCGCGACGCCTGATCCGGGTTTCGAGCTTGGCGCCGTGCACTCGGCCGAACTCAACTACTTTTTCCCGCACTTTTCAAACACGTCGCGAATGGACGCGCCGGATCTGCAACCGGCGTCGCAGGCCTTGGCCGATCAGTTGATCGCGGCCTGGGCCAGCTTCATGCGCACCGGCACCCCCCAAGCCACCGGCATACCCACTTGGGAGACCTTTGACAAACGCAGTGCGGCCATGCGCTTCGAGCCGGGCCGCACGGCCTTGTTCGACCCGGGCAGGGAATACCAGTGCGAGTTCTGGAAAAAGCTGTACCCGCAATCTTTCGCCGCCACAACGCCGGCAAAGTAAGCGGACTGGAACACGCTTGCGGCGGCACCGGGCCGCAATGCCGTGCCCGATCTCCCGCAAGGGGAGTGTCGGACACGGCAAGCCACACCTACTTCTTGTCTTGCCCCGCTGGCCGGGCATTGGGTGCGTTGACCTTGTCGGCCATCTGTCCGGATCCGTAGATCGCATACATGTATGCGGCGATCGCCTCCATGTCGGCATCCGAGATGGGCGCGCCATAGACCTTCTTCATCTTCTGCACTTCAGCCGACCACCATGCCTGCGACGAAGCCGGCTGGGTCTGCATGTACTGCGCCGAGTGGCACGCGGTGCAGTTCTGCAAGGCCTTCTGGTAGCCGGGCATCGTGCTGACCTCGAGCGCGGCATCGTCGGGCGGAAGCGTGATCTGCAATGCAACGGCGGGAGCGGACAGCGCCGCCAACAGCGCTGCGGCCCCCATTCCGGCGGCCAGATTCCATGTTGTCTGCATGATGATTCCCCTATACCGCGGTAACGTGCGTGGTTTCGACGACGTTGCGCATGTAGCCCGAAGGATTCCAGAGCGCCTCCGTGGGCTGCGTCTGGCCGATGCTGTTGAATGCCCGCACCTTGAGTTCCAGCGGCCCGGCCTTGGCCGGTTTGAACTCCAGGGTCCACTCGCGAAAGGAATACTTGCCGTGATCCTCGCCAAGCTTGGCGCGATGCCACGACCGGCCTCCGTCGGCAGATACGTCCACCGCCGTCAGACCGTAACCCCCATCGAATGCGATACCACGAAGCACTGTGGCTTTACCCGCAGGAATCTTGTCGCCATCCAGTACGCTGGTAATGAAGGAGCGGATCGCAAACCGGCCGATGGGCCGCGACTTGGTCATTTTGCCGCCCGGGTCGACACAGGCGCAGGCATTGTCAGGGATACGATATGCCGTACTCATCCAGAAATTGTCCAGCGTCTTGTCGAGCACAGTGATGTCGGACAAGTGCTTGACCCAATACGTGCCGTAGTAGCCCGGCACCACCAGGCGTAAGGGATAACCGTTGAGCATGGGCAGATCGGCGCCATTCATTGCCCAGGCCAGCATGACCTCGCCATCCATGGCGTGATCGACATCCAGCGCCTTGATGAAATCGGGGCCATCGCCCAGCGGCGGATGATCCAGCCCGTTGAAGGCCAGTTGCACCGCGCCGGCTTTGAGCCCCGCCTTCTCAAGGATGTTTTTCAACGGCACCCCGGTCCATTTGGCGTTTCCCATGGCGCCGTTTCCGGACTCACCGCCGTTGACGCGCGGGTCGAAGAATCCACGGCTGTTGCCGGAACACTGATGCGCAGCGGCCAGCGTGACCTCTCCCATCTTCTTGATTTCGGCCAGCGACAGGGACATGGGCTTATCGACCGCCCCCTTGATCTCCAGACGATAGGTCTCGGGATCGATGTCGGTCGGAATGCCGCTCCAGTGATAGCGCACGAAAAATGCGTCGTTCGGCGTGAAAAGGCCTTCATTGAAAGTCTTGAATGGGGTTTCGAGCTGCGGCGGACGGCTGGTGAGCAGGATCAAGGGGCGCTTTTGCGGAAACGTGGCCATACGGCGCATGCCGTTGGCGAACGGCAGACTGACTGTCGCCGGGGACGTAGCGGCCAGAGCAAATCGCGTCACGCCCCCCAGTGCGGCGCCCACGCCGACGGCAGCGCCGAGCCTTAGCAAACGGCGTCTCGCGGCCTGCGTCTCCATTGGGTCAAGATGTGATTTCGTCATGTCTCACTCCTTATTTCTTGGAAGTAAATCCCAACAAACCCGTCGTCCAGATTACTACAAGTCGACGGCCGGGCCCACCTCCATCAAATGCCCCGCAGGCCCCCATACAGCCGGTACGCATCGGCTACCGCCATACGTCATATGGATCCCCTCCATGATTTCCCCCATCATCGTCGAGGGGTAACGTGACTGGACCAACAGCGCCAAGTGCGGGGTGTCGAATGAATACTGCCATGGTGGTCGCCGGCGGGGGATTCTCCGGACTACCGGTACTCAGGGCGCTGCACGATATCGGCTGGGGCGTCGTCATCGCGGACAGCGTCTTGAACAGCCCCAACCGGTTCGAGGCGGAAGCCTTTCACCATATACCCGAGGCGACGGATTTCGAGGCCTTCCGAACGGCAATCAAGGCCGTCGCCAGGCATCACAGGGTAGGCGCCATATTCCCCACCACCATTTACGACCTTCCCGCCGTGGCGACGCTGAAACCGGAACTGACCGCCATGGGTATTCGCGTGTTCGTCAGCGACCTCGAACTCATCGACATCCTGAACGACAAGTTGCTTACCACGTCGGCGGCCCTGCAGGCCGGGCTGCCCATGCTGCCTATCGTGGATCCCCTGAGGCATGATTATTCATACCCCTTGATCGGCAAACCCAGATTCGGCTGGGGCAGCGTAGGCATGCTGAAGGCTGGCAGCCAACGGGATTATCAACAGCTCGTGCCGGAACACGGAGCGGCCGACGACTACCTTTGGCAACGGAAGCTCGCCACATTCATCGAATGGTCGGTGGACTTTGCCTTGGCGCCGGACGGCCAGTGTTCGCGCCTCGTCTACCGCCAACGACTTCGAGCCGTCGCCGGCTTTGCCGTGATGAGTGAAATCACTCACGCTCCCGAGGTGGAGAAGATCGCACTTCAGACTGCGGAGTGGCTAGGCCGCCACGGCGGTTGCGGACTATTCAATATTCAGATTCTGGAGGAGCCCGACGGCGCATTATGGCTGAGTGACCTCAATCCCCGCCCAGGCACGTCTTCGGTTTGCGCCTTGGCCGCCGGCCTCAACCTCGTCAGTTTCCTGGTCGGCCCGCAAAAAAACGTTGGCCCCGCTCGGCATGGCACCGTTGTCAGGACGCTTGACGAACGCTTCTTCCCCAAGCTGGAGCACGACGTCGGCGCCGTTGTCCTGGATTTGAATGACGCGATCATCAGCGAAAAAAGCTGGATGAGCAGCAAGCTGCAAAGAATGACCATGAGTCTCCATCGTCTGATCGACCCTGAACATGCTTCGGCGTTTCGCCTGGAAGCCTTGCGGCTGATCGACGAAGGGTCATGGGACAATCTGATCGAGACGGCAGCAAAGCGCTCGGGGCTTCCAGACGGACCTGCCCGCGAACTCATGAACCTGTGGCCGAAGATCTGCCCCGAGGTGCTGGTCGCACATCAGGATGCCATCGCGTTCTTGCACATGCTGCGGACCAGAGGTTTTCCCGTCGTCCTCCTGAGCGACGATCCCGCCGAGTTGCGGCGCCAAAAGCTGGCTGCCTTGCCACCCGACCTGCGTTTCGACAGGGTTGTTCCGACCGATGACACTTCGGCGCCCAAGCCTGATCCCGAGGCATTTCTTGTCGTGGCCAGGCAGTTGTCCATGAAGCCGGAAAGTTTGCTGATGATTGGAACCAGCCCCTGGCGCGACGGCCTCGGGGCAGTCCGGGCCGGCTATGCCGGGGCCTTGATCATCGAACGAGCCGGCAACCGATCGAACCCTTCGAGAAAACTCTTCGAAAGGGAATTCCCCGACGCCGCCACGAAAATACATTGGCTCCACTCGCTGTATGGCGTGGACAGGATGTTGAATGACGCAGCCACTCAAGTACCATCGAGGCAAGTCGGTTCAATCTGACCGAATGCTGGAGCATGCCGTTGGCGAACGTAACACGAACACCCCGCAACTGGTTCGACCAAGGTGGACAGGCGTATGCACGCTTTCGCCCCGAATACCCGCCCGAATTGGCCAAGTTTCTCGCGAGCGTAGCCCCAAACGCCGCGCTGGCGGTCGACGTCGGATGCGGCAACGGTCAGTTGACCGGCCAACTGGCCGTGCATTTCAACCACGTACTGGGCCTTGACCCCAGCGCTGCGCAAATCGCCCACGCTGCGGCACACCCTCGTGTGCGTTATCTTTGCGCCCCGGCAGAGCAACTGCCTGTGGCGGACCGCAGCACCAGCCTCATCACGGCGGCCCAGGCCGCGCACTGGTTCGACCTGACGCGCTTCTACAAAGAAGTGAGGCGAATCGGAGCCCCGAACGCCATCCTCGCCCTGATCAGCTACGGCGTGCTGCGGCTGGACGCCGACCTGGCTCCCCGCTTCGCCCAGTTTTATTGGAATGAAATCGGCCCCTATTGGCCTGCCGAGCGCAAGCTCGTGGATGGCGGCTACCAGGACCTGCCCTTCCCCTTTTACGAGGAATCGGCCCCGGCCATGGAAATTCACAAGACATGGAATCTGGAAGAGCTGCTGGGATATATCTCCACCTGGTCCGCAGTCCGGAGCGTCCGCGAGGCATCGCGCGAAGACATTCTGCAAGGGTTCTCCTCTGACTTGACCAAGATGTGGGGAAACCCAAACCGCCGCCGGAAAGTACGCTGGCCCATCAACATGCGTGTGGGGAGGCTGCCGGTCACGGCGCAGCCTCCCCATCCGAGCCAAGCTTGAACGATCTATCATATGAGCTGTGAGGTCGCATGGCCTTTCGACACCCGAGCCTCGAATGAAGCCATCACGCAATACCGACTCCGCCCCAGGGGACTGGTACATCGACATGGCATGCATCAATTGCGGTGCATCGCGTCACGTCGCGCCCGGGCTGATTGTCAAGCACAATAACAAGAGCGTGTTCGTTCGGCAGCCTGTCACGCCGGCGGATCAGCTTGCCGCCTGGCGCGCAAAGTTCATATGCCCGACCGCGTCGGTGCGCAGCGAAACGACACAGCCCCGTCCGAACGACGCGATCTTTCCGCAATGGATCACATCGGGTGTGTGGCGCTGTGGGTTCAACGCTCGATCATCGTTTGGCGCACATTCTTATTTTTCCGCGCGCCCAGATGGCAATCTGCTGATTGACTCGCCGCGCTACGCGGCAGAGCTCGTGAAATGGTTTGACGACGCGGGTGGCATTGCGCACATCCTGCTGTCGCATCGCGACGACGTCGCAGACGCAGGCAAATACGCGCGCCAATTCGGCGCCCGTGTCTGGATTCACCGAGCCGACGATTCAGCCGCCCCGTATGCCACGGACCTGCTCGACGACGGACCGGCACAGGACATCGCGGCCGGCGTGCGCGCAATCCCGATGCCGGGCCACACCCGCGGCAGCGTCGCATACCTGCTCGACGACCGCGTACTCTTCTCGGGTGATTCGCTTGCCTGGAGCCCACGCGCACAAGAACTCGTCGCGTTCAGGGACGCCTGCTGGTACTCATGGACAGAGCTCGCCGAGTCGATCGACAAGCTGGGCGCCTACCGCTTCGAATGGGTGCTTCCGGGGCACGGCTGGCCCGCGCACCTCCCAGCCGACGAAATGCATGCTCATTTGCTCGTCTTGCTTGCTCGCATGCGAGAAGACTGAGGTCGCCGGAAATGCCCGAAGTGCAAGCCCTGATCGACCACCGAATGGGCGCACGGATTTCAGGCAATAAAAAGGGCCCGGAGATTATCCGAGCCCTTGGGATTGGTGGAGTCGGGGGGAATTGAACCCCCGTCCGCAAGCCCTCTGCAGGCAGTTCTACATGTGTAGTCGATTAATTTTGAGTTTTAACCTCGGAGCGTGCCAACCGACAGGCCCTTCCTTGGCGATTCACTTTGATTTAAGACCTGACCCAGTGACCTGGCCAGATCCGATTCCTTGTAGATGACGCTGCTGTGGGTTACCCCACCTGACCCAAAGACAAATCAGTGCAGCGGCTCACCGCTTAAGCGGCTAGAGCGAAACGCTCGTCGTTGGCGTTTGTAGTTTTCCAGTGGATTTACGAGCTTACTGGTGCTCGACATGCTCTGCTCTGTTTCGTGACCCACGTCGAAGCCGGATCGACCCCATGTAGTGAGTTTACCTCACAACTGAACAATTCGACTGACCATCTTCAAATTGGTTCCGTGAATCGCCAATTATTTTTCGATGCCTATCGATGGCCGCATGACCACCCCGCATAGTTACCCACAGTTCCTGTGCATAAGCCTCGGGAAAATTTAATGAAAAATCACTATTTTTATTGTAAAACAAAAACTTAGTGTTCAGTGATCGCGAAGGATCCAGCGACGACTGGGAACCCCCTGCAGCAAATGAGGGCGGCCGACACGCGAGCGGGTGGTCACGCGCGATCCGCTTTCTTTCGCTCGCGATGGTGTTTTGCCAGATACGCCCGGTCATCCAGCGATGAAAATACCACGGCCAGGACGATACCGATGGCGGCGCCCACAATGGTATCGAACACCCGTTCCACCGGCATGACCCCCGCCGAGACGACAATCGGCGAGGCCAGGTGGGTCATCAACAGCGCCATCGGGGTCACCGTGACCTGGCCCAGGGCGTAGTTGTAGCCGATGAGGACCTCGGTGACGAACTGGAAGACGACGATGAAGGCCAGAATCTGCCAGAACGGCGGATCGGTGATCAGTATCGCCCAAACGAGCAGCGAGCCGACCACCGTGCCCGCCATGCGCTGCAAGGCCCGGTTCATGGTGATGTGCAGGTGCCCCCCTTGCATCACAGCAGTGGCACCGATAACGGCCCACGACGGATGTTGCCAGCCCGCGGCATAGGTAATAAGGCCAGCCAAGGCGGCGCCGACGACAATCCGGGATGCCGCAATGAGTTGACTACGCAACGGCGGGCGACGGGCGGGGGGAGCCCCCGAGGCGCGCGCCTGCTCGGCCCGAAGCACGTCGGTCAAGGCACACACCACCCAGGCCACAGCGCCCCCGAAGACCGTGGCCACGGTACGCTCGACAATGACACCCCAGGAATCCACCGGGCCCAGCACCGCGCCGACGGCAAACACAAACATGACCGGCCCGGGACCGCCCAGGCCCCAACGCGACACGGCGATGGTCAGGAGCCCCGCAAAGACGGCCAGTAAAAGCACCATATGCACGGAAGTCGCGCCGGCATAGGAGACGAGCGACGGCAGCAAGACCGATGCTGTCATCAATACGGCGCAGACAAAGACGATACGCCGGCGCCGTGACAGGGACTCGTAGCGGCCGAACAGCGAGGCCAGCGCCCCCAAAGCTGGGAAGGCCACCAGATGGGACCATGGCGAGACATAGATCAGGCTGACGGCGATCAGCAAAGTCAAGGCAGCCTGCATGCCGGCAATGGCCGCCACGCGCCGGGACAGCGGCCGCCCGACCTGCATGCTTTCCTGCAATTGAAGCGGCGTAAGCAGACGTAGCGCCGACGCGCTGCGCGAGACATGCCGCTTCAGCGAGCCGCCGCGGCCGCGATTGCTGGGAAACGCAGAAGGCCGGGAAGGTTTTTTATCTTTTTTTGCCATAAAATGAAATAGTGGTTAACCCTAGATTTTATAGCCAATTCTACCGCCATGGTTTCTTCCCGCCGCCCCGCCGGCAAGATTCCCTGGATGCCCTTGCCTACTCTACCCCTCTCGATCCAAAAGTCCAGACATTCAACCCACGCACAAATAGCCCCGCGTAAGCCCCTCGGGCGCCGCAACAGAACCGCTCTGCGAAATACGCACGACCCGATAGCCAGTGGGACAGGAGCAGGTGCCGGTAACGGGATTGCGGGTCGCCGTCGCGCAACCGGTCAAGGTATTTTCCGAATATCCTCCTCCGCCCCGCCCGCCGCCAGGCAGCCACATGCCGGTCTGGCATACCAGCAGCCCACCTTCGGGATTTCGCGCCACCAACCCTTCGCGCCCACAAGCCGCCCGTTCCTGAGCCTGGTCCCCCAGGAAAAACTGCCTTTCCACCGCAAGCGATGCCCCTGCGAGGATATCGCCGGCGACTGTCATGGTGACCCCTTGAAAGCGCGGGTCGCGATCGTCGCCGACACGCAGGTACGCGGCGGACAATTGCTCGGCCGTCACCGCCATGGCGATGGTGCCGACGGGCAGCGTGGGCACATCGGCGCTCGGAGGGTTGCCGAACCGAAACGCCGCGCCTCCGACATGCTGGGGGCTTTGCCGGTGCACACTGCCCCCCAGCCCCTGGGCGGAAAGCAGCCATTGCGCGATCCTGGGCTCGTCCACGTGTCCTCCGGACATCTGCAGCGGTTCGCGAGCATGAACCAACGCTTCGACCACGCAAGCCTCGCCGGGGCAGCCGCCGCTGCGCACAGTGCGTAGAGCGACCTCCAGGTTTTGCGGCCCGCGCTCTGGAAACTGCGCCGACAACAAGCCAGCGGCCTTGAGTTCGGCCAGAGTCGGGTTGCGCCAGTCGCCGAACCCCAGGTGGGCCAGATCGGAAGGCGCAGCCGCGTTGCGCAAGGCCGCGTGATGCCGCTCGAGATAGGCCTGGACGGCATGACGGGTCGACATCATCCATTGAGCGGTGGCGGCGGCCGAGGCATCGGTGAGGCGATTCATCAGCAGGCTGGCCCCCCACACCGCCAGCAAGGTCGCCACAAGCATGGCTGCGACCAGCTCGAGCAGCGCAAACCCGCGCTCCCGCGACGGCACGCGACAGTGCCGCCGGAAAGACACCGACTTGCACATGGCTCAACTGGCCGTAAACACGAATGTGTTCACATCGCCGGCGCCACAGCGCGATTCCGTCGTCAGCGCGTTGTATCCCGTGTTGATGTCCTTGACCACCGCCGCCGACTGCCCGTCGGCCGCCACGGTGATCTCTTCAGCCAGACGCTGCATCACCGACGCAATGCCCGGACAGGCAGCTGCGTTCACCTTGGACAGCGTGATGGCAAACGCGGCCCCCGATCGCGCCGGTGCGATGGTGACCTCGCCATCGCTGCCCAACCCATGCAGCACCCGCGTGGCGGACGGCGCGCCCGACACCACGAAGATGCTGGATTCGCGCACATGGTTGGCCAAGTGATTGATATCGATGTCGTTGTAAGGAGAGGACGACCCGCTTGGGGCATTGACCTTGGCCTGAAGGATGAATCGGGCCAGTTCCTCGCCCACCTTGGGCACCTTGTTTTCGACGACGTAACCGCCTATGGCGGGTATGCCGATGATCGCCAGCAACAGCACGATGGCCGTCACGATGGAAACCTCGATCAGTGAAAAGCCTTTCTGCTTGACGCTCTGGCGTCGAATGGCGAGTAGACCCCCGATGTTCTTCATGACAGCTCCTTGGTGTTCGCCGGCCACTATTGGCCGGCGTGAATCAAAATGAGTGCGCGGCGCAGCTCGTCGATGACGGCGTAATGCCACAAGGCCATGGCCAGCATGCCGGCCACGCATGTCAGCAACAGCAGCCAGCGCATGGCTTGGGCGCGCAGCTGGAGCGCCGGAAGTATGCCGCTGCCCAACCGATCGCGGGTCATGGCCACTGCTGCGACCAGCCCATGCGCCACGGCCATGTCGGTCAGAAACCAGTACACGTCGCGATCCAGCAGGCCGGTGTCAAAGGTGTCCGCCCCTGTGAGTCCGCCGTCGACTCGCGCCAGCATGGTGTCCAGGTGCCAGCGCATCCAGGGCGTGGCGCTGTCGATCTGTATGGACAAAGCCGTCCGCAATTGCGTGGAAGCCGCATCCCCCGCGTCGAGCACGATGGCCATGAGGGCCAGGAAACGCACGGCCTGGGCATCCCGGTAAATGCGCCAGATCGAGCGGCTGTCCAGCCAGGTGCGCAACGGGCCGGTGAAGTGGTGCAGGGACCACCACACCATCATGACCGTCGCGCCGCAGGCAACCCCCAGTAAAACGCCATGTGCCTGCATCCAGGCGGCAAAGCCGAACAAAGCGCGAGTCTGGGCCGCGTGATACGGCTCGGGCACCGCATGGAACACCTGCCGCAACGCCGGAACCGTATGCAGAGGAATCGCAAGGGCCATGCCGAAAAGCAGGCACATGCCCAGCAGTGCCGGCCACAAAGTGGAAACCAGGATGGCGCGGGCCTTCTGGATCAATGCCACGGCGCCCGCAAGCTCGGACAGGACCCTGGCCAGGGCGTGCCCTCCGGACAGTTGGCCGATACGCACCAGACTGAGTTCCGCAGCCGGGAAACACCCCAACCATGTGGCGTACAGGTCGCCGCCGGTCAGGGCGAAAGCTTCGGCCCAGCGCTCCGAAAGCCGGCCTCGGCGTGAGCCAAGGCCGTGACGCAGGGCATCCTGCTGAAAGATGCGCCGCAAAGTCAGGCGCCCCTGGGCCCCGTGCAGCAGAACCGCCAGATAAGCGAAATAATCGCCCCTCTGCCCCATGAAGCGGACACGATCGACACAATGGCGCAGGCCATTCCAACCGCGACGGACCCAGCTCAACGGATCGAGCAGGCTCATGCCGACACCATCCTGAGCCCGGGCTGAGACGAACCCCAGGGGCGGGTCTGAACGGGATCGAACGGCCCGAAACACGCTTCGACGTCAGACAGATCGACATGGCCCACCAAGGCTTTGCCCACTGCGCAATCCAGGGCTGTCTGCCCATCGGCCGCCACTGCCCTTCCCGGAATGCGCAGGCTTTCGAGGAAACCCGGCACGGCGGCGGGTGCAATGCACTCCGCAACCACCGTACGCCCTGCATACCCCCACAGGGCGCTGTCTGCACCCGCCCTGCACTGGCTGCAGCCTTTGGGGTTGCGACGGCGGATTTCCGATCCCCCCACCCCATTGCGATGGATGCCCTCCTGGGCGCAATGCGGACACAGCACAGGCAGCAATGCCTGGTAGACCAATAATTTGAGCACACCCGGAATGCAGAGAAAATCACGCGAAACACCGATGAAATCGGACGCCAGCCGCTCTGGGATCAGTCGGGCCGACAGGGCATGCGTCGTGGTGTAGACGCTGACGCCCGCGCCGGCCAGGTCCATGAAGGCCGCCCCCGTCTCGCGGTCCCGGATTTCTCCAAGCAGGACATCGTTCATGGCCGAGCGCTTGAGTGCACGCAGCTTGACGGAAAAGCCATCCGCGGCCTCGAACCCCGTCCCCCGAACCACCGTGTTCTGCAAGGCCCGCGGAATGAGATATTCCACCGGGTCTTCCAGGGTGATGACTTTGCGATCTTCGGGAATGCGGGACACCAGCGAAGCCAGTGTGGTCGACTTCCCCGAGCCCACCGCACCGGCAAAAATCACGGCTCCGCCTGGAGTTCGCATGGCCTGCTCGATGGCTCCGATCTGCTCGGGCAGATAACCCAGTTGCTCCAGCGTCAGATGCTGTGAATTGGCGGTACGCTCGAGCAGGCGGATGCACACACTTGGGCCGTGATCGGTAGAGAGCGACGCCCAGCGCAAGAGCACGGGCTTGCCGTCGACCTGCCTGAGCAGGCTCCCCTGCTGCTCGGCCAGAGGATCGAACACCGCGCCATTGCCGCCCCGGATATCCATCCATGCCACAGACAGCATGTCGAACAACATCGTGGTCGGAATGCGTCGGAAACGCTCCGGCGCGACATAGCGGCCGGACAGCGTGTAGCGCACTTCGGAGTCGGCGTCCGTGGAACGGATATTGATGTGCAGATCGCTCGCGCCGTGCCGCACGCCCCACTCGACCATATCCTGGAAAGCCTGGGCGAGAGCGGTCGGCGACAGACTGGAAGCCGCCCGGGCCTTGTCCGTCTCGCCAAGCTGGTTGCGGGCGACGGCAAGCAACAATGGCGCCGCAAGGACATAGCGCTGCGGCTCTGCCAGACGATAGCCTTCGGCCCGGATATGCCCCGCCAGTGCGTCGGCCTGATCGCTGCCGACATGCTCAGCCAGCGAAAATATGGCGACGGAGTGGTCGGCCAGAAGGACAGGGCAGAGCCTGGACGAGATCTCACGCACACGAAGTTCGGCGGCCAGCGCCTTGACGAACGCCGGCTGCATGGCGAGCAGGTCCTCATGCGAGGGGATGTCGACCGCGCGGGCTGCATTGAAACGCAGCGACGGCTCCCTCACGACGGAATTGACCGGAGCCGCGTCCGCGCCCCGTTTCAGAAGATGGCGCATGACACTTACCCCTTCGATCTCGCGCTGCCCGAAAGGCACAGACGCCGGGCCTCGCCTTCGCGCTGCAATTTCACGCAACGGCCATCCATCGCCTGCAAAACGTAAAGCCCTTCTTGCCGCTTCCCTGACCCGACCGGAAATGGATGGCCGCGCAGATAGACATGGTTTTCATCCCCCACGCGGACTTCCGCCAGCAACTTTGCCCCCACCCCGTAGATCGCAATCAGCCGCGGCTCGGACGCCGGCAGCGCAAGCTCATTGCGGGGAGCGCGCGATTGCCCTTCGAGGGCATCGAGCTTCTTGCGCGCCTGCCGCAAGGCCAGCTCGGTATCCAGCCGCATGAGATCGCGCACGGACAACTGTTCGGCGGCCAAGGCATCCGCAACGGAATCGGCCCGCGCCCATGCGGCCAATGACAGCAGCACGCAAAGACCAAGAATCTGGATGCGGGGCCTGGACAGCCGTTTTGTTGCGGGCTCAGTCGAGCGCCTGTTCCGCCGTGGCACCGGACTCGGCAGGAGAATGGATTTCATAGAGGGCTCCGTGAAGGGAAACATGCAGGCGGCTCGTTCGCAGATCGACGTCGCGCGGCCCGTGCAGTGAAAGCGTGACCGACTGCCAGCCGAACGACTCGGCCTGAGGCAGCAGCAAGACCATGGAACGCAGCGGCCCTTCGGCACGCAAGGGCCGCGCAGCGTAATCGAGCACGCCAGGAGGCCTGGGTACGGCCTGGCCTTGACCGTCCTGGGGCTGACGGATCGGTATCCGTGCGGAAGGCCCCAAATGCAATGTGGTGAACGCCGGGCGCACAGCCTGCAGATCGCTCCATAGGTGCCGCTGGTTGTGCAGAGTGCTGTGCAAAGCCGCCTGATCGAACGACTGTGCCACGGCCGCCGCACTCCACTTGACCTCGGCGGCCTCCATGGACGGAAAGCCGACCCGCCAGGCCATCGGCGCCGCCTTTAGCAGGGCCGCATTGCTTGCCGCCCGATCATGACGCCGGTAGTCGGCCTGACAGTGCCAGACCATGCCGGCCGGCCGGCAGCTTGCCTTGGCCAGCCGCCAACCCTCGAGACTGACGGGCAGCCGGTAAAAGCCCTCGAGCACGGCGAGAAGCCCCGTGGCGCCGTGCACCGGATTCGAGCGGGCCGCCTCGCGGATGGCTTGGCGCCAGGCGCGTTCCGCTTCGGCTGGGCTCATGCGCACCGCGTCAGGTGTGGACGACCCGGCGCGCCCGTTTATCCACCCATGCAGCGCCCACAGCAGACCCAGGCACAGCAGGCACCATGCCGGCCACGGCAGCCCGAAAGCCCCGCGGCCCGCGCGGGACAGACGGGCTGCCTTGCCTCCGGCCGCTGCAAGCTCGGCCAGGCTTGGCGCTGCGCTGCCCCCTGCCTGGCCGAGCAAGACCAAGGAAGGGAAGGCAGGGCGCAGCTCGTCCAGCGCACTGCGAGCCTCGTCCTCGGAAAGATGCAGGCTGTCGGTCCGAACGACCACTGCGCCCTCGTGTACGGCCACCAGCCACCAACGGTGTATGTCTTCGAGATGCAGCAGCGCGGCAAACGTGCCCGACGGGTACATGCCGGCAAGGCATTGCGCCGCAGAGTAGAGCGACCGTTTGCCGTGTGAGGGCCTGCGCCGGAACTGGGCCAGGCCGACAGAGCATGCAAACCCCTTTCCGGCAACCCAATGGGTCGCCCGATGCCGACGCGCAACCCGCCGGGCGGCACGCCCTGCATTTGCTCCGAGAACGGGAAGCCAGGTCATGCCGAACACCAGCGACAATGATGGCAGGCGAACGAAGGTTGTCGTACTCATGGCGGACTCAGAAGCCTTCTTCGATCTGTGCGGTCACGACCACCACCGTCGTGAGCTGCTGCGAAGCCGCCCGATCGCTGCCGCCGAACGCCATGGGAACGCCGGGATTGAGCCGACGATTCTCAGTCTCATGCTGGGTGCGGTCGAAGCCGGAGATGACCAATGGCTGTCCCGGCCGCAACGCCACCTGCTGCACCGTGCCATTGCCGTCGATGGTGACCTGCTGAAGTTGCAAAGGACTGGAGGCATTGCCGAACGTGACCGATTTGAGCGGCTGCGCCACGGTATTGTCGTACGCAACGGACAGAAGAATCTGACCATCCTCTTGTGCATCGGGAACGAGAGTCAGCAATGATCCGACGGTTTCCTCCTTCTGGCTTACCGACACCGCGGGAACGGCAGCCCCCGTTCCCGACGGCAAGGCGGTCGATTCCACACGGTCGATGTACGAGAACGTCGTACGCACGGCATGCGAGACCGGCCGCCGGTTGAGTGTCAGCACGGGCAGACTGCTGCGCCGGACGACGCGCCCCACTTTGCTGAGAGCCTTGACGACGGCCTCTGACCCTCTGAACGGGCCCTCCGCCAGCCCCACCCCGACGCTGGCCGCCTCGGTAAAACCGGCGTCGGGCATCGCGGCGGCCGCCACCACCTTGGCGCTGGAAAACACCAGATTCCAGTCGAAACCCGCCTCGGCGGCATCGTTGACCGCCAGCGTGACTTCATCGAACACCAGGCGCACGCGACGAGTGAGCGCCCGGTTTTCTTGTTCGAGGTAGTGCGCGATACGCGCCAATACCTCGGGGGTGTCCGTGATCACGATCGTTGCGCTCGCACCCGGTTCAGCCACCAGCACACCCGCCTGCGACAGGAAGGGCTCGATGCGCATGCGCACGACCTCCATGACACTGCGTTTGCCGGCCGAAAGCGTCGTCCTGGATGTGCTGGAAAACCCCTCGGCCCCCCCCTTGCCGCTGGAACCCAGCGAAGCCTCGGCATTGGCGTCGAGCGTCAGCCCCCGCACGTTGAACACGCGGGTTTCCGTACGGTAGAACTCGATACGGGACTCGCTGTAGCGCCAACTGACGCCAAACCGGGCGCCGATGCGATCCAGGATGCGGGCCAACGGCTCGGGCTCGCCCCCTGCATGCATGACGGGGGGGACCGCAGCGACCGCTACGCGTTGAGCCCCCGCTGAGAGCCTGGGGGCGAAGGCTTCCTGCGGCAACAAGGCATCAGGGCGCACCAGGACGGGAATCCCGGTGGCTTTCTCGACACGCAGGGCCAAACCCTGGAGATCGAACGGCCCTCCGCCAAACAGCATGGTGGTCTTGACGTTGGCACGCATGGCGGGCGGCAAGGTGACCTCGCGCGCCAACGGCTGTGCGGGCCCGGCGAGCCAAGGCTGATCGACGTCCTGGGCCGCGCGCCGGACCTGCGCGCTCGAAATGGCCCGATTGAACTGTGCATGGTGCTCCGCTACCTCTTCCTGGGCGGCACCGATCGACAGGGTGATCTGGCGGACCCGATCGGCCAGCGCGCAGGAGGCCAGAACCACGCAAAGCGCCGGCGCAAGGGCAAGACGCACGCAACGCCTCATGACGGCACCCCTGCCACGGCCAGGCGATTGCATGGTTGCGCGTAGGGCACGATGCGCAACACCTTGTTGGAGTAGAAGCACGGCTGCAGTGGCCGGTCGCCCAACTCGGTCGCCTGCATGAGCGCCTGCACGGCCTGTTTGAAATTGCTGCGGAACTGCGCAGAACCCGTGAGGGGGATGTCGGCATCGACTGCCCAATGCTCGACGTCGAAAGTCCAGCCGGCGTGGCCCGCCCACTTTGCGAGAGCGCGCCGCATGTTCTGGTCGGCCGGCCCGACCTCATAGACTGTCCCGACGTCGGGCTCATGGATGGTGGACGGGACCGCCGGCGACTCGGCCGAGGCGACACCCTGCGCCTGAGGCTCTTCGGCCGGCGGCGGCGTGGGCGCCAGCACGGGTATTGACGGCGCGGCGGCCATTCCGTCCAGAAGCTCGATGTCGCTGACGAGCGCCCCACCCCGCAGTTGCAACGAACGCCACACCGCCTCGAGCACCACGTAAGGACCCTCACGGCGATAATCCAGCAACTGGTAGCCGCCCTCCTCCTTGCGACCGAATATGGCGGGGATGGCCTGGCCGGGCTCGAACTGCAGCCACATGCGGCGCCCGTTGTCGAAGACCTGGGCGGGAGCGACCTCGGGATCGCCCGACATCCGCCAATCGAACCGGAAGCGCCCCTCGCTGGACGCCGATGCCCCAGCCGCCGAAGGCCGCACCCATTGAGCCAAATCAGGCAGGCTGGCGCACCCGCCCAACAACAGCATCGCCAGTATTGCCCCGTACCTTGCCGCCATGATCCGCACTCCTTTGCAAAGCCTGTCTTGCCCGACCGAACAGACGTGATGGTGCACAGGCGGCAGTACGGGAACCAGACTGGGATGTACGGATAGAAACTTTTGTCACCAAAAACTCACCAAAAACATAATTGAATAAATTCCCTGATATTCAATGCTTTATGAATCATTCCTTTAGTGAACTATGAGAATCATGGGTTTTTACCCTGCTGGCAATCTGAGCCAAATGCATTACTCTTGCTCCAGCCAAACGCATCAGGCCGTACAAAATGTGCCGCGTTCTGGCCTCCAGGCATCACCCCCGATCCTGGGCGCAACGCCGGTCACTCATTTCTCACCATCAATGCCGGCACGATAAGCAGCCTCCCTGCATGTGGCGCGACTCCTCCGAGTCCTGCTACCCGCGCAACCACTACAGGAGACACAGCATGAACGCATTAGTCGATCAATTTTGGGCACGATCGTTAAAGATCGCGCACCAATATGATGCCGGCGAGCTGGTATTTGCCGACTTGACCGGCCTGAGCGAAGAATTCGCCGCTTCGCTGAACGAAACCCTCGGCGAGCTGCCCGAGCCCATCCGCTCCAGCCAGCTTTCGGCCCTGGAAGCCAAACTGCAACAAGAACAGGAAAAGCGCGGCAAGGAATCACCCGCCATCCAGGAAGCCCTCAATGAGCTGCTCGTTTCCATTACCCGGACCCCCATTTACTGACCGCGCGCCCAAACACGCGCCGCCTGAACACGGCAAAAAAAGACCGGACGCGATGCCCGGTCTTTTTTTTGCGGCGCCGCCGTTGCATGCTTGCCCCGTCGCTTCTGAACTTGAATTAACCCAGAAAATACTATGTAATCAAGCTTACAAAAGGTGGCAATTCGCGGTATTGTCGTTCCACCCAAAGTTTCTCCGCAGAGCCGGGCTGGCCGGCCTGCTTGTCGAGCCCGGGGTATTCAGCAAAGTCCATGTCTCGATCCTCCTCAGCGTCAATCTGCGCCCTGTTTTTTGCCATGGCAACGGTCGGCCTGCTTATGCCGAGTCATGCCGAGGCCTCATGGCCGTCGATGCCCACACGCCCCAATTTCGTAACCCCCTACGGCACGCTGGGTATCAAATCGTACGGGTATGTGTTCGAATCCCGGTTGCAGATCAACAACGAGGAAGTGTCGCCAACGATACAAGGCTTGCTCACCATCACCTACGCCTTCAGCCTGCCCAAGGCGGAAGTCGCGCTTGTGTCGGTGAACGAAGGCAGCGAACAGTGCCCGTATGCGTACCGATGGGTGGTGCTGCACGCCAAGGGCTACACGGTCTCTCCGCCGATCAGCGCCTGCTCGGATCGAATCCGTGTTACGGTCAATAGCCAGAGCTTCACTCTGGAAGCCCCCAACCCCCGAGCTCCGGATAAAATAGACACCTACATCTACGATGGCCGCAGCAAGTCCGTCATCACCCGAAGCAGTTTCGTAAAACCCACCCGAAAGTAACGTCTTGAATCACGCTCCGAACGAATCCTGGGGATTCCTGCATCCCGAATGCCACGGCCCCAACGCAGTCCTGTTCTTCAGTTGGGATCTGGCCAAAACCATAGAACAGCAGTTCAAGCTGCATGCCGACTCCTCGCTGGCCATCCAGCTCAGCGAAGCACAGAAGGCAGTCGACCGGCTGCTCAAGCAATATGTGCAGATCCAGGCCAACCCCAAAGCCTTCGAAGGCCAAAGCATCACTCTCAAGCTGGAGCCTGGCGCAGAAGACGACACACCTGTGCTCGCACTGCAAACCTCGCCCGAGCTCGAAGCGCTGATCCTCGAGATGCAATCGCGTCTGCAGGACAATCAGAGCATCAACTAGCCCCCTATCGTGCGCGTGCCCCGATGCCTGAGGCAATCGGGGCACGCGCCAAAAACACAAAGCCCCGCCAGAGGCGGGGCTTTGCAGTTGACGCCGAACGAATCAGCGCATTGGGCTTACAGCACGGATTTCAGCAGCTTGCCCATTTCGGACGGATCGCGCGTGGTGCGGATGCCGCAGGCTTCCATGGCAGCCAGTTTGGCATCGGCCGTATCGGCGCCACCGGCGATCAGCGCGCCGGCGTGGCCCATGCGCTTTCCGGCAGGCGCCGTGACACCGGCGATGAAGCCGACGACGGGCTTCTTCATGTTGTCCTTGGCCCATTCAGCGGCGTTGACTTCGTCGGGGCCGCCGATCTCGCCGATCATGACGACGGCGTCGGTGTCGGGATCATCATTGAACATCTTGAGCACATCGATGTGCTTGAGGCCGTTGATGGGGTCGCCACCGATACCGACGGCGCTGGATTGACCCAGGCCCAGTTCGGTGAGCTGGGCAACGGCTTCGTACGTGAGCGTACCGGAGCGGCTGACCACGCCGATACGGCCCTTGCGCGAGATGTGGCCGGGCATGATGCCGATCTTCAACTCGTCAGGGGTGATCAGGCCGGGGCAGTTGGGGCCCAACAGCAGGGTCTTCTTGTTCTCGGCGCGCATGCGGTTGCGAACTTCCAGCATGTCGCGGACAGGAATGCCCTCGGTGATGCAGATGACCAGATCCAGGTCGGCATCGACGGCTTCCCAGATGGCGGCGGCAGCGCCTGCGGGCGGCACATAGATGACGGAGACGGTGGCACCGGTCTCAGCCTTGGCTTCCTTGACGCTGGCGTAGATGGGCACACCTTCGAAATTCTCGCCGGCTTTCTTGGGGTTCACACCAGCGACGAACGCGTTCTTGCCATTGGCATACTCGCGGCACATGTGGGTGTGAAACTGGCCGGTCTTGCCGGTGATCCCCTGGGTGATGACTTTGGTGTCTTTGTTGATAAGAATCGACATTTACAAATCCTCGGCAGTATCTTATTTCGCGGCAGCAACGACCTTGGTCGCAGCTTCGGCCATGGTGTCGGCGCTGATGATGGGCAGGCCCGATTCAGCCAGCATCTTCTTGCCAAGCTCTTCGTTGGTGCCCTTCATGCGCACGACCAGCGGAACGTTGAGGTTGACGGCCTTGCAGGCGGCGATGACGCCTTCGGCAATGATGTCGCAACGCATGATGCCGCCGAAGATGTTGACCAGAATGGCCTTGACACCCTTGTTCTTGAGCATGATCTTGAATGCTTCGGTGACTTTCTCGGCCGTTGCGCCGCCACCCACGTCCAGGAAGTTGGCGGGTTCGCCGCCGAACAGCTTGATGGTGTCCATGGTGGCCATGGCCAGGCCGGCGCCGTTGACCAGGCAGCCGATGTTGCCTTCCAGCTGGATATAGGCCAGACCGAAGTTGCTCGCTTCGACTTCAGCGGGGTCTTCCTCGTCGAGGTCGCGGTACGCGACGATCTCGGGGTGGCGGTACAGCGCGTTGGAGTCAAAGTTGAACTTGGCGTCCAGCGCAATGATGTCGCCCGAACCCGTCAGGATGAGGGGGTTGATTTCGGCGAGGGAAGCGTCGGTTTCCCAATAGGCTTTGTAGAGCTTCTGGAACTCGGCAGCCGCCTTGGCCACGGAGGCCTCAGGCACGCCAATGCCGCGAGCCAGTTGAGCGGCTTCGTCGTCGGTCAGGCCGGCCTGGGGGTCGACGAACACCTTCAGGATTTTCTCCGGGGTGCTTTCGGCGACTTCCTCGATGTCCATGCCGCCTTCGCTGGAGGCCATGACGCACACGCGCTGCGTGCCACGGTCAGTCACGATGCCGACGTAGTATTCTTTCTTGATGTCCGCGCCTTCTTCGATCAGGAGGCGACGCACTTTCTGGCCCTGAGGCCCGGTCTGGTGCGTGACGAGCTGCATGCCGAGGATCTCGCTCGACAGTTGCCGGACTTCATCGATGGAGCGGGCCAGCTTGACGCCGCCGCCCTTGCCGCGACCGCCGGCATGGATCTGGGCCTTGACGACCCACACGGGGCCGCCAAGCTTTTCGGCTGCCGCAACGGCTTCGTCGACGGAGAATGCAGGAATTCCGCGGGGCACGGTCACGCCAAATTTCTTCAGCAGTTCCTTGCCTTGATACTCGTGAATTTTCATTTGTTACCTGTCAGTACGTAAAGATGTGAAAAAAACCTAGCCTCAGTGTTCAGGAACTGCTCTTGAGGGACCCCGCGTCCTCATCCTGGGCATCCGGAGCAGCCGCCCCGGTATACCACTTCGGGTAGAACTCCTTGACCGCCTCGCCGTCGAGCCGCAATGCATGACAGCCCTCGAGCTGAAAAGGCTTGCTGGCCGGATCAGGGCTGTCGATGACCGTCTCTTCCAGCGACTTGCGCCGTTGGCCGGCACGCGACTGGATCGCAACGGTCGGCAGCAGATACGACAATTCGGTGAGATGGGTACAGCCTGCAGTCCGGCCGAATTTTTCTTTGACCGCGTGACGAAAACCACGCAGCAGGTTCATGCCGACCAAGCCCTCGTACGAAGGCGCGATTGCGAAGCAGGTCTGATTGTAGGGTGCCGCCTCGTAGGCCGCCACGGCAGCCTTGATGGTGAAGCCCTCGTCGATCGTGACCCGCAAGCGCATGTCGTGCACCGGCTTGCCGGCCGGGTGCATCGAGCCGTTTTGCTTGGGAAAATCGTAGCCTTTGATGTCCTGGAGATGGGCTTCGAGATCCCACAAACCATCTTCCCGGGAAAATACATCCACGCGCAACGCGCGCGTGTGCACATATTCGCGGGGAGAATCAGGCAAAGGCAAAGACATGACGACAAAGATTTCGGCTCAACAAAACCTGACAAGTATAACGCAGTAGCGATTGAGTCGAGCCGACGGCTTGCCCGATAAGCATGGCGCTTTGCCGCCCACGCATTGACATCCCGTTCATTGAGTCAATATCAAATCCAACATTTATAAAATGAAGAATATTCATTAAAATGACTTTCGGGACCGTTTGAACAAGTGACTCGATGCAATGCTTGAAATCCGCCATCTCGAAACGCTCAGCGCCATCCGCGAGGCCGGCAGTCTTCAGGAGGCGGCCGAGCGCCTGCATGTCACCCAGTCGGCCTTGTCGCATCAATTACGCGACCTGGAAGTCCGCCTGAAAACACCGCTGCTCAATCGGCGCACTCGGCCCGCACGCCTGACCACCGCAGCCTTGCGCATCCTCGCGCTGGCCGACGACGTGCTGCCAAAGGTCAAGGCCACCGAACGAGAGTTGCAGCGGCTTTCCGCGGGACACACCGGACGCCTGTATCTGGCGATCGAGTGCCACTCCTGCTTCCAATGGCTGATGCCGGCGCTGGATTCATTCCGGCAGGACTGGCCCGATGTCATGCTGGATCTGTCGGCCGCATTTTCCTTTGCGCCGCTCCCTGCTCTTGTGCGGGGCGACCTGGACGTGGTCATCACCTCCGACCCTCAGGCGCTGGATGCCGTCCAATACCTGCCGCTCTTCCGTTATGAGCTTGTGCTGGCCGTGGCCGCCGCCAATCCCCTGGCCCAGTACCGCTACGTCGAGCCGGAGCAATTGGCCGACCAGGTGCTCATCACTTACCCAGTCGACAAGCAACGTCTGGACATCTACACGGCTTTTCTCGATCCGGCCGGGGTGGAACCCGCCGCCATACGCAAGGCCGAACTCACGCCTGTCATCGCGCAACTCGTCGCCAGCCAGCGCGGGGTGGCTGCCCTGCCCAATTGGGCCTTGACCGAATACCTCAGCCAGGGCTGGCTGCGCGTCTGCAAGCTGGGCGAACACGGGGTATGGCGCACCTTGTACGCGGCTGTGCGGGTGGACGATGTGGATGCGCCCTATTTGCAGGCCTTCATGACCAAGGCGAAGGAAATCTGCTTCAAGACGCTGGACGGCATCAAGGCCGTGCGCTGAAGGATCAATCGGGCGGGGCGTCGTCAAGCTCGCCCAGGATGCGGCGCAGGCAATCCGACGAGAAGCCTCTGGAGGCCATGAACCGGAATTGCCGCGCGTAATCGGCCCGATCGGCCGGAGGCTCGCCGTGGAATTTTCGCTGCCAGACCTCACGGGCGCGATCGAGCTCGGAGGCTTGTAGTTGTTCGCGCACCTCGGCAAGCTCGGCCTCGGGCAGGCCATGCTGGCGCAGCTCGCGCATCACCAGCGCCGCCCCCTTGCGCGGTGCGCGGCGGTGCACCAAGCTTTGCGCAAAACGTTCGTCGGACAACCAGTTTTCACGCTGAAGCTCGTCGAGCACGCGATCGAGTTCGTCAGGATCGTCCGGGTTGACATGCGGCGCCAGCTTGCGCGACAACTCGACGCGAGAGTGCTCGCGGCGCGACAGCAAGCCCACGGCGCGCATCTTCAAGGATGGGCCCGTGGGGACCTTGCGGGAAGATGACCCGGGCGACAATTGCTCGAAATCATCGTCCGCATTGTGACGGCTCGCCATGACGCCAGACCCGGGAATCAGTCGGTGAGCTCGTCTTCGGTGAGGGAGTCGTCGGCTTCACCGGCTTCGGGCTGAACGGTCATTGCACGGGCGATGACCCCGGTTTTCTCACGGACGCGGTTTTCGATCTCGATGGCCATTTCGGGGTGTTCCTTGAGGTATTCGCGGACATTGTCCTTGCCCTGTCCGATGCGGGTGCCTTGGTAGCTGAACCACGCCCCGGCCTTGTCCACGATGCCCGCCTGCACGCCAAGATCGATGATTTCGCCCTCGCGCGAGATGCCCGCGCCATACATGATGTCGAATTCGGCCTGCTTGAACGGAGGGGCCACCTTGTTCTTGACGACCTTGACGCGGGTCTCGTTGCCCACGACCTCGTCGCCCTTCTTGATGGAGCCGACGCGACGGATATCGAGACGCACGGACGAATAGAACTTGAGCGCATTGCCCCCCGTGGTGGTCTCGGGGTTGCCGAACATGACGCCGATCTTCATGCGGATCTGGTTGATGAAGATGACGGTGCAATTGGCGCGCTTGATGTTGGCCGTGAGCTTGCGCAGGGCCTGGCTCATGAGGCGGGCTTGCAGACCCGGCAGGGAATCGCCCATATCGCCTTCGATTTCGGCCTTGGGCACCAGGGCCGCAACGGAGTCGATGACGATGAGGTCGACCGACCCCGAGCGCACCAGGGCGTCGGTGATTTCGAGAGCCTGTTCACCGGTGTCCGGCTGGGAAATGAGCAGGTCGGACAGATTGACGCCCAACTTGGACGCATACTGGACATCGAGCGCGTGTTCGGCATCGATGAAGGCGCAGGTTCCGCCCAGTTTTTGCATTTCGGCAATGACCTGCAGAGTGAGGGTGGTCTTCCCGGAGGATTCCGGGCCATAGATTTCGATGACGCGCCCGCGCGGCAGCCCGCCGACGCCCAGCGCGATATCGAGCCCCAGCGAGCCGGTGGAAACGACCTTGATGTCGTGCTCGACCTGATTGTCGCCATAGCGCATGACGGAACCCTTGCCGAACTGCTTTTCGATCTGGGATAAGGCGGCGGCAAGCGCCTTGGCGCGTTCGGCGGAAGCGGCTTTGCTCGATTTGTCGTCCATGAGGGGATCCTTGGCTAGCTGATTGGCGTGAATGGGTGGCGCAGCGCAGGGCCGGCCAGACAGTCAATTATTGCACCGAATTATACTGTACAAATAAACAGATGACAGTGCTTTTCTCGTTTCCCCCCACTAGACCCCCGGGAATACAACATGCCATCATGGGGCACCTATCGAGCAAACGGACTGCCCATGCGTATTCTCATTGCCGAAGACGACAGTATTCTTGCGGATGGACTTTCCCGCTCACTCCGCTATGACGGCTATGCCGTGGATGTCGTGAACGACGGCTGCAGCGCCGATTCGGCCCTGCAGTTGCAGACCTTCGACCTGCTCATCCTCGATCTCGACCTGCCGCAAATGAACGGGCTGTCGGTGCTGCGCCAGTTGCGCCAGCGTCAAAGCGCCCTGCCCGTGCTCATCCTGACGGCTTCCGACACCGTCGAGCAACGGGTGCAAGGGCTGGATCTGGGCGCCGACGACTACATGGCCAAACCCTTCGCACTGTCCGAACTCGAAGCCCGGGTACGCGCACTCACACGGCGCAGCGCGGGCAGCAGCGTCACCGTGCTGCGCCACAAGCGCCTCACCTTCGACCTGAACGGACGCATCGCGTGCATCGACGGCCAGCCTCTCGATCTCTCCGCCCGGGAAACCAGCCTGCTCGAAATCTTTCTTTCGCGCTGCGGCCGCATGATCAGCAAGAACCAACTGGTCGACCTTTTGTGCGAATGGGGGGAAGAGGTCACCACCAATGCCATCGAGGTCTACATCTACCGGCTGCGCAAGAAGATCGAGCCCAGCGGGGCCCACATCACTACGGTCCGCGGCCTGGGCTATTGCCTGGACCCAGAAAAATCCGAATCCAGGCACCTGTCCGCCGCCAATGCCTGATACCTCCACAGTTGCACCGGTCAAAGGTTTTCTCCGCCCGCGCACCTTGCTGGGCAAGATCCTGCTCTGGATGTTCGGCACGCTTTTCCTGCTGTGGGCGGTGGGCGTCGTCATCACCTACTTCATCGCCCAGAACATCGCCAACGCCCCCTACGACAGGACCCTCACCGATCACCTGCGCGTCTTGCGCCACGACATCGAGCAGCAGCGCCTGCTTGACGGCCCGACCTTGTCGCCCCTGGTGCAGACCATGTTCCGCGGCACCGACGAGCAAGCGACCCGGTGGCAGATCCGCGACGCCAACGGCACCCCCCTTGCCGGCAATGCCGATATCCCGCTGCCGGACAACTGGACTTACGAACGCGACCGCACTCATATCCTCAATGACACGATCGACAAGCACAGCGTGCGCATCGCCTATGCCTGGGGCAGCCAGGATCTGGACGGCATCCCGTTCCTGGCGGTGGTCGCGGAAACCAACGAGCGGCGCGCCTCGTTGCAGCAGGAGATCCTGACAGGCATGCTCACGCCTCAGCTCATCGTACTGCCACTGGCGGCCTTGCTCGCCGGCCTCGGCCTGACTCAAGGACTGGAGCCCCTGACCATCCTGCAGGAGCGTATCCGGGCCCGCAAGCCCAACGACCTGTCCCCCATTGACGAAGCGCTCGCCCCGGCGGAAATCGCCCCCTTGGTGGCCGCCATGAACGACCTGTTGCGGCAACTGGCCGCCAGCACCGCCAGCCAGCGCCGGTTCGTGGCCAATGCCGCGCATCAATTGAAAACCCCATTGGCCGGCATGCGCACCCAGGCCGAACTGGCACTGCGCGAGAACGCTTCCGAACGGCTCAACGACAGCCTGAGACAGCTCGTCCTTGGCTCCGAACGCGCCACGCGTCTCGTCAACCAATTGCTGACACTGACCCGCGCGGAAAATGCCGACAGCGCAAACACCCGGCACAACTGGTCGGTCATCGACCTCAATGTGCTGGCGGAGCAACAGACCCTCGAATGGGTGGACACGGCTTTGGCCAAGCACATCGACCTGGGGTTCGAACCCGCCCCCTCCCCTTTGCCCATCGAGGGCAACGTGCTCATGCTGGCCGAGTTGCTGAACAACCTGATCGACAACGCACTGCTCTACACCCCCAGCGGCGGCTGGGTGACGGTCCGCGTCAATAGCGATGCTCACAGCCGTTATGTGGAAGTGGCCGATTCTGGGCCGGGGATTCCGGAGAAGTTCCGGGAGCGCATCTTCGACCGTTTCTTCCGCATCCTGGGAACCAATGCCGAAGGCAGCGGATTGGGCCTGGCCATTGTCAAGGAGATCGCCGAGCACCATGGCGCCTCCGTCAGTTTTGTCGACGCCGGCAGCCGCAACGACCAGGCCGGTACGACCTGCCTCAGGATCGGTTTCCCTTTGGACGGCAACCGTCAGCCCACTTGATTTACATTTTTTTACAAAAAACCAGGAGCAGGCTGAGTTTCGTCAGTTTGAAGTCAGCGTCGTTTCCTACCGTATGCTTGCCAGCCTGGTATCAGGCGGTTGTTACAAATAAAAACTATTCCATCTACAGGTCCAACCCTTAGAGGAGACATCATGCCTTCATCCCGCACCATGAGTGCCCCTCCCGGCAATGTGGGAGGCGCTCCCGCCGCCGCCAGCCGCCCGATGACCGCCGCCGAACGCAAGGTGATCTTCGCCTCGTCGCTCGGTACCGTCTTCGAGTGGTATGACTTCTATCTGTATGGCTCTCTGGCCGCCATCATCGCCAGCCACTTCTTCTCGGGGGTCAATCCCACAGCAGGCTTCATCTTCGCCCTGCTCGCCTTCGCTGCGGGCTTTGCGGTGCGCCCGTTCGGCGCGCTGGTGTTCGGCCGTCTGGGCGACCTGGTCGGCCGCAAATACACCTTCCTCGTCACCATCCTCATCATGGGTCTGTCGACCTTCCTGGTGGGGGTGCTGCCGTCCTATTCCTCCATCGGCATCGCGGCGCCCATCATCCTGATCGTGCTGCGCCTGCTGCAAGGCCTGGCGCTGGGCGGCGAATACGGAGGCGCGGCCACCTACGTGGCCGAGCACGCACCGCAGAATCGGCGAGGCTTCTACACGAGCTGGATCCAGACCACCGCCACCATGGGTCTGTTCCTTTCATTGCTGATCATCCTGGGCATTCGCAGCGCCATGGGCGAAGAGGCCTTCCTCGATTGGGGCTGGCGCATCCCCTTCCTGGTCTCGGCCATCCTTCTGGCCATCTCGGTGTGGATCCGGATGCGCCTGAACGAATCGCCCGCCTTCCTCAAGATGAAGGAAGAAGGCAAGGAATCCAAGGCGCCAATCAAGGAGTCCTTCGGCGAGTGGGGCAACTTGAAGATCGTGATCCTGGCGCTGCTCGGCCTGACGGCCGGCCAGGCGGTGGTGTGGTACACCGGCCAGTTCTATGCCTTGTTCTTCCTGACCAAGACCCTGGGCATCGATGCCAACACCGCCAACATCATGATTGCACTGGCCTTGCTGATCGGCACGCCGTTCTTCATCGTGTTCGGCGCCCTGTCCGACCGCATCGGCCGCAAGCCCATCATCATGGCCGGCTGCCTGCTTGCGGCGATCACCTACTTCCCCACCTTCAAGGCCATCACCCATTACGCCAACCCGACTCTGGAACAGGCCCAGGCCTCCGCACCAGTGACTGTCATTGCTGATCCGGCCACGTGCTCGTTCCAGTTCAACCCGGTCGGCACGGCGTCCTTCACGAGCTCCTGCGATGTGATCAAGGCCTTCATGGCCGGCAACTCGGTGAACTATGCCAACGAAGCCGCGCCTGCGGGGACTGTCGCCAGCGCCCGCATCGGCAAGGATGTCTTCCAGTCCTTCGAAGGCAAGAGTATGAGCAAGGCCGAGTTCGCCGCCAAGTCGGCGGAGCTGCGGAAGGCACTGACCGAGGCCATCCGCAGCCATGGCTACCCGGCCAAGGCCGACCCCTCGCAGATCAACTATGTGATGGTGGTGCTGCTGCTGACCTTCCTGGTCATCCTGGTCACCATGGTCTACGGGCCGATCGCCGCCATGCTGGTCGAGATGTTCCCGACGCGCATCCGCTACACCTCGATGAGCCTGCCCTACCACATCGGCAACGGCTGGTTCGGCGGCTTCCTGCCCCCGGTGGCGTTCGCCGTCGTGGCAGCCACCGGCAATATCTATGATGGCCTGTGGTACCCCATCATCGTTGCCGCCATGTCGCTGGTGATCGGCACCCTCTTCATCCGCGAAAGCAAGGACAACGACATTCACGCCTGACGTCCGACGGGCAAAAAATATATCCGGCAACACAAAAGGCGGGGGATTTCAGGCAACCGTCAGCCTCCCCCGCCTAGAATGCAGCCTGACGAGACGATCCGGGTTTGTGAAGGCAATGCGCCATCCCCATTAGCGCCGCCACCAAACCGGATGGTTTCCGTCTCACGCGCACGGCGTTCCCCGCGAACTTAAAACGCAGTGCGATGTGTTTTCACTGGCCCGACGCGACAGCGACGGGCCATTTTTTTGCCTGGCCGCTTCCAAAAATGGACGTACAATCGTCCATCCCTTTCGCCCGCCGCCGGCGTGGCGCTGTCACGAATTCTCAGCAAGACACTCGCATCATGTGGTTCAAAAATCTCAAAGTCTTCCGCCTGGCCCCTAACTGGAATCTGGGCGCGGACGCACTCGAGGACGCCCTGGGCAAACAGGCCTTCATCCCCGGAAACAGCCAGACCATGCAAAGCCTGGGGTGGGTGCCGCCGCGTGAAGGCGGCGGCCTCGTCCACGTCGTCAACGGACAATATCTGCTCAGCCTGCGCGCCGACAAAAAGCTGCTGCCCTCGACGGTGATCAATCAAGTGGCGCGCGCCCGGGCGCTGGACATCGAAGAGCAGCAAGGCTACAAGCCAGGCCGCAAGCAGATGAAAGAAATCAAGGAGCAGGTCACGGACGAACTGATGCCACGCGCCTTCAGCGTGCATCGCGACACACGCGTCTGGATCGACACCCTCAACCACTGGCTGGTCATCGATGCCGCGGCCGCCGCCAAAAGCGATGAGGTCCTGGGCATTCTGGCCAAGAGCATCGACCCCTTCCCCGTCCAGGCGCTGCATGTCGAGATGTCTCCCGCCGCCGCCATGACCCGCTGGCTGCTCGATGACGAGCCGCCGGTCAACTTCAGCATCGACCAGGACACGGAACTGCGCTCGACGAGCGAAAGCCGCGCTGCCGTGCGCTACGTGCGCCAGAGCATCGAGCTGGACGAGGTGCGCAAGCACGTCGAAGCCGGCAAACAATGTACCCGGCTGGCCCTGACATGGACCGATCGCGTGTCTTTCGTGCTCACTGAAGGCCTGGACATCAAGCGGGTTGCGCCGCTGGACGTCCTCAAGGAAAACCAGGACCTGAGCGCCCAGAACGAGGCTGAACAATTCGATTCGGACATGATGCTGATGTCCGGCGAACTGGCTTCGCTGATCGCAGATCTGGTCCAGGCTCTGGGCGGAGAAAAAAAGGCCGCCTGATTCGGCGACCCTCCGGGCTTAATCGATACCGTGGAAAGCGCTGTCGTCCGGCCCGATGTGCGACGGTGGGCTCCATGTGACATCGCGCAGCGAATGCTGCACCAGGCTTTCCACGCCCAGCAACACGGCAAAGATGGCCATGCGCACTGGGATGCCGTTGTCGGTCTGGCGGAAGATGGCCAGGCGCGGATCGTGGTTGAGATCGACGTTCAGGTCGTGCGAGCCTTCGCGGCTGTCGCGCGGCAAAGGATGCATCACGATCACATCCGGGCCGCAGCATTTGTCGACGATGGCCTTGTTGACCTCGAACTCGGCAGTGTAGCCCTCGAGTTCCTCATTGGCGAAACGCTCTTTCTGCACCCGGGTCGCGTAGATGACATCCGCGCCCACCAAACCCTTTTCCAGTGAGTCGGTCTGCTCGATTACATGGCCGTGCTTGCTGACCTGGTCCAGGATGTAGCTGGGCATCTCCAGGCCGCGCGGAGCGATCAGGGTGAACTTCACGCCCCGGTACAAGGCCAGCAGCTTGAGCAATGAATGCACCGTGCGACCATACTTGAGGTCGCCGACCATGGCGATGTGCGAGCCGTCCAGCAGCTTGCCCAGGCGCGAGAACTCGGTAAGGATGGTGTAGAGATCCAGCAAGGCCTGGCTGGGGTGCTCGCCCGCGCCGTCGCCGCCATTGACCACCGGGATATTGGTGGCCCGGGCAAACTCGGCCACCGAACCTTGCTCGGGGTGGCGGATCACCATGGCGTCCACGTAGCCGCTCATCACCCGGCTGGTATCGTAAATGGATTCGCCCTTGGCCATGGACGAGAAAGTGAAGCCGGTCGTGTCGCACACCGAGCCCCCGAGGCGGCAGAACGCCGCCCCGAAACTGACCCGGGTACGGGTGCTGGCCTCGAAGAACAGATTGCCCAGCACTGCCCCCTCGAGCACCCGCGAAACCTTCTGGCGCCGGGCGATGGGTTGCATCTGATCCGCGATGCGAAAGAGCTCCTCCACTGAATCGCGCGAAAACTGATCGACGGACAGCAACTGGTGCTTGCCCTCGTAGGCAATTCTGTCGCGCAATGGCCCTGTCTGTGCGCTCTGCGCATATTTTTGCAACAAAGCCTCGTTTTCGACGATCTCGGTGACAAATCGGCCGACCACGTCCGGCATGGTGCGCGACTCTTGCGAGCCCTCAGGCAGCAGCCAAGTATCGAGCGCCCGGCGCTTGACCCCGATGCGGGCCGCGAACACGTCGCGCGTCAGATTGAGGCGACGCATGGCGTCGCGAAGAAACACCTGCTGGGAGACGGACATGATGGAACTCCAGATAAAATGTACGCTTTGCGTATATTTTATTTTCAGCCACCGGAATTGACGAGGGCTTCCGTCGGTATTCGTGAAAAAACAACGCTTGCGCTCAGAGCCGCCGCGCCAATAGACCCAAGCCCGACTCGGGCAGGCGATCGGCAGACTGGGGCTGCGGCGCCGGCTGCTCGTTGAACCAGGACGAGTCGGGCGAGCCCGAGTCGGTTTGATCGCCCCCCTGGTAACTGGAAGCCGCCAGAAAGACAACCAGCCAGCAACCTGCCACAAAGGAGAGCAGGCTGAGGCAATACGAAGCGATCATGCAGGACAACGGCACCCAATGGCCGCGGCGGACGTAGCCGGCCAGCGACTGATTGAGCAGGCTGGCCTGCGTCAGGTAGGCCCACAGCAAGCCCAGCCCGCACAACACCATACCGGCGCTGAAAGCCAGCAAGGGCAGCCTCAGCCATTCCGGCGCGTAGTCGGAGGATATGACCCCCACTGCATTGAGTATCACCAACAGCAGGCCCAGCCCATTGAGCCAGGCCAGGAACTTGAAGCCCAGCATGAGTACGGCATTCAGCGATGAAAACGCTGCGCTGCGATCGGGAACGTCAGCCATGGTTACTTGGCTTCCATGGAACCCGAGGCCCCATCAACACCTGCAATGGCGCCGGCGGCCGCGACAGCGTTTTGCTCGGTGCCAACCGAAAAGACCAGTTGATCGGAAGTGACACTGGACGTGTAGCTGGGCGCCGCCAACATGGTGCGGCCCACCACCAGGGCCAGGCGCATATTGGGATTGTGCGCAGTGATCGTGGAAACCTTGCGCTGGCCCACCTGGTTGAGCACCAGGGCCAGCAAACCTGCTCCGTCACTGCTGGTGCCGGCACGCACGCCGACGAGATCCTCGCGCGTCACGACCGGCTGAGGATTGAGATACAAGGTGCTGGCCTGAACCTGCACAGGCCTCCACCCCGGCTGACTGGACGAATTGGCCAGGAACACCGCCACGGGCTCACCCTTGCTCGACACTTGAAGCATGGTCTCGGGCTTGCCGCCCGGCCTCCCGCCCCCGCCAGGTAGAGTCTGGCACGCAGCAAGCAGAGCGAGACTTGCCGGCACGAGAAGCCGCGCGATCGAACGCAAGGTGATGTTCATGTGGATGCCCCTTCCATGTAATTGTGCAACTGCTGGAATTCTATCAGGACCCGCGACCGGGCCGTAAGGCATACCCTTCGAGATGTGGCCGATGACCGCCATTTGGCTAACATGCGGACTTGTGCCAAGATACGAAGCGCCGATCCCAAGGCAGCTCAACAAAAACTGGAGACACCCTCATGGCAGAACAAAAACCCGCTTTTTCGGCCGGCATGATCACCGGCGTGGTCACGGTCTTCTGGCTGATCGTCTTCGGCCTGGTCATGAACCATGGCATGAACGGCATCCATCAGGCCGAACAGGCCCCCGCGAGCAGCCAGCAGGCAAAAGCCAAATAATCGCCGGGCCGCCTGCAAAGCCTGCGGCCGGCTGGTTTACCTGGCCTTACTTGTCGAACTTGTAGGAGTCGAGGTTGGACATCAGGTCCTTGACGCCGCTGAACGCGGCGTCCGCCGCCAAGGCGCGAGCACCATCATTGGTCCGGCAGGCGGTGTCGGCGGCGACATAAGAAAACGTATGAACCGGCAGGGTTTTCGTGCCCCGCTTCCTCATCGAGACGATGGCATGGCCCACGCACATGTCCCGCAGCGTATAGGCGTTGAATTGAACGACGATCTCATGGCCGGCGTTGAACTTCTGGCAATATTTATCGGTCACGTATGAACCGATCTGCTTCGCCACGAGGTCCCTGATCGGGTTCTCGCCATAATGCGACCAGCGAAAGGTGCAGGCCGCGCTGGCACTGTCGGCCATCACAGCCAGCAGAGCCGCCAACAACAGTTTCTTCTTCACTTCTTGGGCTTCCATTCTTGTTGCATCACGCTGCCCTGCCAGGCTGACGCCGGACAGGGCACGTGAGCGACTTAACGGTTGCCGGCGGCCATTGTTTAGGCGGGATCTTGATGCAACAAACGTCAGAACTTACCGATGAAGTCGCTTTTGCCGACATCGACGCCATTGTTCCGCAAAATGGCATAGGCCATTGTCACGTGAAACAGGAAGTTGGGCAGGCCAAAATGAATCAGATACGTTTGCCCCTGTAACTGCATTTCATACGGCGCGCCCTTGTAGACGACGACGTCCCGCTCTTCGCTGCCATTCACCTGCTGGGGCTCGATGGTGTTGATGAAGTCGAGCGTCTTCGCAATGCGGGCATGGAGGTCTTCAAACGTTTGCTCAGTATCCTGGAACGATGGGATCTCGACGCCGGCCAGGCGGGCGGCAATGCCCTTGGCATTGTCACTGGCAATCTGCACCTGCTGGACCAGAGGAAACATGTCGGGATACAAACGCGCCTGCAGCAGCACCGCCGGATCGATTTTCTGCTCCGTGGCGTGCGCCTGTGCCTTGGTCAAGATGGCATCCAGGTTTTGCAGCATTTGTTTCAGCAGCGGCACCGATGCCGCGTACATGGAAATCGTCATATTGACCTCTCACGAAGAATTTTGAGGGAGAACAGTGCAGATATGGCACATCATACAAGGCTCACCGAACGGTTCGTGGCCATCCTCATGGCACCGGCACAAACGAAAAAAGCCAACCCCGAAAGGTTGGCTTTTTTCGATCTTGGTGGGCCCCCCGAGAGTCGAACTCGGCACCAACGGATTATGAGTCCGCTGCTCTAACCAAGCATGAGCTAGAGGCCCGAAGCCGGGAATTATCGCATAAACCACAAAACACCGGCAGCGCCCGCAACGGGAACAAGTCAAACATTGCGGGAACGCAACCCGGATGCATCGCAAGCCCCGGAAAGATTTGAGTTTTCAGGGCGGCAGGTGGTAGCATCACCCGTTTACCCGCCGTTGAATACCCTGATATTGCCCCACAATGCACGCGCGCCTTCAAGAAGACACGGCCTCGGCCACAATCGATGACTCCTCCCTCGACTTCTTCGAGGCCTCCCCGACCTCGATGTGGCTGGAAGACTACAGCAAGCTGCGCCGTCTATTCGACACCTGGCGCGCTCAGGGCATCACCGAACTGGGCAGCTATCTCCGTGCCGACCCCGCGCGCGTTGCACAGTGCTCGGCTTGCATCGAGGTATTGCGCGTCAATCCCAGCACGCTGCAACTGTATGCCGCCCAGTCGTTTGCAGAGCTATCCGCACGCCTGGGCGACATCCTGCGCGACGACACCTTTGACTCCTTTGTCCACGAGCTGGAACAGCTCTGGTCGGGCCAGACCCAGTTCGGCAGCAAGACCGTCAACTATGCGCTGGACGGGCGTCGCATGGACATCCAGCTCAAGGGCGTGATCCTGCGCGGACACGAACGCAGCTGGTACAGGGTGCTGGTCTCCATCGACGACGTGACCGAGCTCGAGCACACCCGCCGCGAAGCCCGCGACAATGCGCGCTATGCGCAAAGCCTGTTCCAGTACGCCCCCGTCTCCCTGTGGGTGGAGGACTTCAGCCAGATCAAGCGGCTGCTCGAAGACCTGCGTGAGCGCGGTATCACCGACTTTCGCACGTTCACCGATGTCCATCCCGAATTCGTCGAACGCTGCATGGCGGAGATCAAGGTGCTGGACATCAACCAGTACACCCTGGGCATGTTCAAGGCCAACAGCAAGGCCGATCTGCTGAGCAATCTGGCGCATGTCTTTCGCGAAGAGATGATTCCCAGCTTTCGGGAGCAGCTCATCGATCTCTGGGATGGCCGGCTCTTCCAGCAGCGCGAAGTGCTCAACCATACGCTCGAAGGTGCAGTACTCAACATCCACATGCAGTTCTCGGTCTTTTCGGGCCACGAAGAAAACTGGGACCTGGTTCTGCTGGCGCTGACGGACATCACCGCCCGCAAGAAAGCCGAGAACTACCTGGAATACCTGGGCAAGCATGATGTGCTGACCAAGCTGAAGAATCGTTCCTTCTATGTCGACGAATTCAATCGCATTGAACGCCGCGGGATCGTGCCCACGTCGGTCCTCATCATCGACCTGAACCATCTGAAGGAAACCAACGACACGCTGGGGCATATCAGCGGCGACGCGCTCTTGCAGCGCACCGGCGAAATCCTGCAACAGGCGGTGGATGCGCCGTACCAGGCGGCAAGGGTCGGGGGCGACGAGTTCATCGTCCTGCTGCCCGGCGTCGAGGAAGCCGGCGCCGAAGCCCTGATCCATAACATTCGCGAACTCATCGATCTGAACAATCAGTATTACAGCGGCCCGCCACTGCGGTTGTCCATGGGCTATGCCACCGCGCGCACTCCGGGCACTCTGGACGCGGCCTTGCGCGAAGCGGATCGCAACATGTACGAAGAAAAACGCCACTACTACGAGCACATCGCCAGGGACCGCCGTCACTACGACTGACGGTCGGGCTCACGGCTTGCCGGCCGGATCCAGTCTGACGGCCACGCCGAAAATCGCCAGGCCGGCAAAGGCCAGCCCCGCTCCGACCCAGGCAGTGGAGGTCCAGCCCAACCCGGCACCGATGGCCAAGCCGCCCAACCAGGCTCCCAGAGCATTGGCCATATTGAAGGCCGAATGATTCAGCGAAGAAGCCAGCGCCTGGGCGTGCGGGGCCACATTCATCAGGCGGATCTGCAGGGGCACGCCGATGGATACGGCCGTGCCCAGAAGCAGAACCCCGATCATCGCGCTCCACGGGCTGGATGACAGCACGGGAAACAGAGCCAGCATCAGCACGTTCCACACCAACAGCACACCGATGGCCGGCATGAGGCTGCGATCGGCCAGCCGTCCGCCCGCGATATTGCCGATGATCATGCCGGCCCCGACGAAAGAGAGCGCAAAGGGCACGAGCGAAAGCGGCACACCCGACACCTCGATCAAGGTGGGGGCGATATAGCTGACCACGCTGAACAAGCCGCCAAAGCCGATGGCCCCCACCCCCAATGTCAGCCAGACCTGGCCGACTTTCAAGGCGCTCAGTTCGCGCAAGGGGCTGTTCAAGCGGGATGCGGGCGTATCCGGCACCGTCAGGCGCAGCAAGAGGATGGTGACCACGCCCAGTAGCCCAACCCAGGCAAAGGCCAGCCGCCACCCGGCGGCATGGCCCATCCACACAGCCAGCGGATTGCCCAGCAAGACCGCCACTGTCAATCCCAGCATCACACGGCCCACGGCCTGGCCTCGCCGCGAGGGCTCCACCATGGAGGCCGCAACGAGCGCCGCTACGCCAAAATACGCGCCATGCGGCAGGCCGCTGAGAAAACGGAAGGACATGACCGACCAATAGGACGGCGCCAGCGCGCTGGCAAAATTTCCCACCGCATAAAGCGTCATCAGCACGATGAGCAGAAGACGCCTGGGCAGACGCGCCCCCATGACGGAAATCAGGGGGGCCCCCACGACGACGCCCAGGGCGTAGGCGCTGATGAGATGCCCGACTTCGGGCGCCGTCAGATGCAGGCCTGCGGCCACATCCGGCAACAAACCCATGATGGCGAACTCACCCGTTCCGATGGCGAAGCCGCCCGAGGCCAGCGCGAAGTCGGCCGCCATGCGGCGGCGGGGCGTCAGGATTCGGGGGAGATCGCGGGTCGCGACAGTCATGGAAAACCTGTTGTTGCGGAAGGAAGCTCGCAAGTATACGCCCGGCTTTTTCACATCGCCTAAAATCCCAGGATGTGGATTCCCGCGCAGGCCGCGGGATGACGAATGCCTAATCAGGAACCCCTCATGCCTCGCCTTTCTATTCTGGATCTCGTTCGTATACGCCAGGGCTCCGATGCCCGGCAGGCTCTGGATAACGCCCGTGACCTGGCCCATCATGCGGAAGGATGGGGCTATGAACGGTTCTGGATGGCCGAGCATCACAATATGCCCGGCATCGCCAGCGCGGCGACCTCGCTGGCCATTGCGCATGTGGCAGCCGGCAGTTCGCGGATACGCGTCGGGGCGGGCGGCATCATGTTGCCCAACCATTCACCCCTGGTCATCGCCGAGCAGTTCGGCACGCTCGATGCCCTGTTTCCCGGACGCATCGACCTCGGGCTTGGCCGCGCGCCAGGCACCGATCAGCTCACGCTGCGCGCCTTGCGCCGCAACCCCGCCAGCGCCGACACCTTCCCGCAGGACGTGCTGGAACTCCAGGCCCTGCTCGAGCCTGTGCAAGAAGGCCAACGCATACGCGCCGTCCCCGGCGCTGGCAGCCGCGTGCCCCTATGGATCCTGGGTTCGAGCACTTTCGGGGCGGCGCTGGCAGCCGAACTGGGCCTGCCCTACGCCTTTGCCTCCCACTTCGCGCCCGACGCGCTCTACACAGCCCTGGAGGTCTACCGCAGCCGCTTCAAGCCCTCTGCCCAACTGCAGGCCCCACACGCGATGGTGGGCGTCAACATCATCATGGCCGACACCGATGCCGAAGCCCGCCGGCTGGCAACCACCCAGCAGATGTCCGCGACCGACATCTTCCGGGGCGCACGCGGGCTGAGCCAGCCGCCCATCGACGACATCGAAGACTACTGGACCCCGGCGGAAAAAATCCAGGCCTCGCGCATGCTGGCCTGCTCATTCCATGGCTCGCCCCCGACGGTGCGCGAGGGCATCGCAGGCCTGTTGGCACGGACACAGGCCGACGAACTGATCGTGGTGTCCGACGTATTCGACCACACCAAACGGCTGTATTCTTATCGCCTGATTGCCGAGACCCTGCATGCCCTCTGAAGCGCCTCCCCTCCCCCCCGACGAATCCCCCCTGGAACGCGACATCGCCTTCCAGATGACCTCCATCATTTTTCGACTGGACCAAGACCTGCGGGACACCGTGCTGCGGCGTCTGGACCTGACGCATGTGCATTTTCGTGTACTGCAGTACCTGTACGAAAAGGACGGGCAGACCATCGGCGAGATCTCTCAAGCCATCGTGGTGCGCCAACCGGTCCTGAGCCGGGTGGTCGACCAACTCATCGAGCGCAAGCTTGTGCTGCGGCGCACCGATGCCACGGATCACCGCCGCATGCGGGTCTTTTTGACCGACGAAGGCAAGAGCCGCTACCTGGAAGCCTGGCCCGCAGTGCAGGCGCTCATACGATCGGGCCTGCGGGGCCTCGCCCCCCAGGAAGAAGACACCCTGCTCATGCTGCTGCGAAAAATCTCCAACACCATCTTCAAATAAGATGTCAGACGAAACCCTCGAAGCGGAAGCGGCCTCCTCCCCTGCCATTCCGCTTTCTCCCCGCGAAATCCGCGCCGTCATGGTCGGGCTCATGCTTGTGATCCTGCTCGGCGGCCTGGAACAGACTATCGTCGCCGTGTCCCTGCCGATGATGTCGGCCGACCTGCACGGCGTTGCCCTGCTGCCCTGGGTGGTGTCGGGCTATCTCATCGCCGTAGCAGTCAGCACCCCCATCTACGGCAAGCTGGGCGACCTCTACGGGCGGCGCATCATGCTGTTCAGCGCCATCGTGATCTTCATGGCTGCATCGGCGCTGTGCGCCCTGGCGACCAGCATGCCCATGCTGGTCGGCGCCCGCGTGCTGCAGGGCATCGGCGGTGCCGGCCTGCTGTCGACCGCACAGGCCATCATTGCCGACATCATTTCGCCCCGCGAGCGGGGTCGTTTCCAGGGCTATATCAGCACCGCCTTCGCCATCGCCAGCGTCATGGGCCCACTGGCAGGAGGCTTGCTGACACAGTATGCCTCCTGGCGCTGGATCTTCTGGATCAATCTGCCTCTTGGCGCGTTCGCCCTGGCGGTGTCCCTGCGCACCCTCGCACGACTCCCGGTGCCGGGCATCAAACGGCCCGTCGACTATGGCGGCGCGATCCTGCTCATCCTGGGGCTGACACCATTGCTCACCGCCATCACCCGTATCGGCCACGGGGCTCCCCCCCTGGATATGGAAAACACCCTGCTTTTCAGCAGCTCATTCATTGCAATGCTCGCTTTCGTCTGGCAGGAGCTGCGCACGGAAGAACCCATCATTCCCCTGGGCCTGCTGCGCAACCCAGTCGTGGCACTGTCCTGCCTGATCCTGCTGAGCACATTCATCCAGTTGATTGCGCTATCGGTACTGATACCGCTGCGCCTGCAGATCCTGACCGGCAGCGGGGCCGATGGGGCGGCATACCAGTTGATCCCGCTGTCTTTTGCCATTCCGATGGGCGCCTACCTCGGCGGTCAGGTCATGAGCCGCACCGGCCGCTACAAGAAGATTCAGCTCCTGGGCGCCATCGTGGTGCCACTGATGGTCGCCATCACCGCCTATACGAATCCCGCCCACACGGCCATCAACGTGCTGGCGACTGTCATCGCCGGCTTTGCCATCGGCATCCAGTTGCCGACCGCCACCGTGGCGGGCCAGAACGCCGTGAACCACCGTCATGTCGGCATCGTCACCGCCCTGGGCGCGTTCTCCCGCTCGCTGGGGGCCGCACTGGGCATTGCCATTCTGATGGCGGTCCTGTTTGCACAACTGCACAACCTCGCCCCCCAGGCCTTGCAGGCTTATCCAGGGGCCGAACTGCTGCGTCTTATGGTCGACAGTGGCGCTGGCACCGACGCGCACGCCTTGCTGATCGGGCCGGCCACGCAGGCCTTCCAGGTGGTCTTCCTGGCGTCGGCACTGGCCGCCACCTCCACGATTCTCTTCGGGGCTCTCATCCCCGACCGGCCGCTCAGTTCCAAACGTCCGCCTGCGTCGCGCCCGGCACCGGAATCGCCCTGAAATGAAAAACCCCGGCCTTCACGGACCGGGGTTTTTCTTTTTCAGGAACGCCAGCGACCTTGCCGGATCACTGCCCTTCGAGGAAGCTCTTGAGCTTGTCCGCGCGGCTGGGATGACGCAGCTTGCGCAAGGCCTTGGCTTCGATCTGACGGATGCGCTCGCGTGTGACGTCGAACTGCTTGCCGACCTCTTCCAGAGTCTGGTCGGTGCTCATTTCGATACCGAAACGCATGCGCAGCACCTTGGCTTCACGCGGCGTGAGTGAATCGAGCACTTCCTTGACGACGTCGCGCATGGAACCGTGCAATGCCGACTCGGACGGCGACAGCGTGCCGCTGTCCTCGATGAAATCGCCGAGATGGGAATCGTCATCGTCGCCGATGGGCGTTTCCATCGAGATGGGCTCCTTCGCGATCTTGAGGATCTTACGAACCTTGTCCTCGGGCATGTCCATCTTCTGGGCCAGTGTCGCGGGATCAGGCTCGGCGCCGGTCTCCTGCAGGATCTGGCGATTGATGCGATTCATCTTGTTGATGGTTTCGATCATGTGCACGGGAATGCGGATCGTGCGGGCCTGATCGGCGATCGATCGCGTGATGGCCTGGCGGATCCACCAGGTGGCATACGTCGAGAACTTGTAGCCGCGCCGGTACTCGAACTTGTCCACTGCCTTCATGAGACCGATATTGCCTTCCTGGATGAGATCCAGGAACTGCAGACCGCGGTTCGTGTACTTCTTGGCGATGGAGATCACCAGACGCAGGTTGGCCTCGGTCATCTCGCGCTTGGCCTTGCGGGCCTTGGCTTCGCCGGTGGCCATGCGCTTGTTGACGTCCTTGAGATCCTTGAGCGGCAATACCACGCTGGCCTGCAGCTCAATGAGCTTCTGCTGCAGTTCCTGGACTGCGGGAACATGGCGCTCGAGGGTTTCCGAATAGGGATGCCCGGCCCGTACTTCGTCGAGCACCCATTCGAGGTTGGTCTCATTGCCCGGGAACGCCTTGATGAAGTAGGCACGCGGCATGCCGGCACGATCCACGCAGATGTGAAGGATTTCGCGCTCGAGCTTGCGGACTTCGGCCACCTGGTTGCGCAGGGTGTCAGCCAGCTTCTCGACCATCTTGGCCGTGAAGCGGATGCCCATGAGCTCGGCGAGGATCGCCTCTTGCGCCTCGACGTATTCTTTGGCGTCGTAGCCATGGGCTTCGAACGCCTTGCGCATCTTCTCGAACCAATGCGCCACGACATCGAATTTTTTGAGGGCTTTCGTGCGCAGCAGCTCGAGCTGCTTGCTGCTCATGCCGCCCGCGGGACCGTCTTCATCGTCGCTGGCGGTCACGCCGGAACCGGCGTACTCCTCGCCTTCCTCATCGATGAGGCCGTCGACGATCTCGTCGATCTGGCTGGCGCCCTCGCGGACCTGCTGGACGTGATTGAGGATCTCGTTGACGGTGGTCGGGCACGCCGCTATGGCCATGACCATGTGCTTGAGCCCGTCTTCGATCCGTTTGGCGATCTCGATCTCGCCTTCGCGGGTCAGCAGCTCGACCGTGCCCATTTCGCGCATGTACATACGCACGGGGTCGGTGGTACGGCCGAAATCGGAGTCGACCGTGGTCAGCGCCGCCTCGGCTTCGTCCTCGACGTCGTCGTCGCTGGACGCCACCGGCGCGTTGTCATTGAGCAGCAGGGATTCGGCATCGGGTGCCTGGTCATAGACCGAGATGCCCATGTCGCTGAACGTGCTGATGATGCCGTCGATGGCCTCGGCGTCCACCAGATCGTCGGGCAGGTGGTCGTTGATCTCGCCGTAGGTGAGATAACCGCGCTCCTTGCCCAGCTTGATGAGGATCTTGAGGCGGTTGCGACGCGCCTCCTGTTCCTCGGGCGTCAGCTGGCCGCGGGCGGGAATATCCTTTTCGCCCTTGCCGCGCTTGCCGCCGCGCTTGGGCAGAGGCTTGAGTTCAGGGATGACTTCCGCCTCGATATCGACATCGTCATCAGCAAAAGTGGGAGCCTCGTTGGCGGCTGTCTTGGACGGACGGCCGGGACGACGGCCCGTGCCTCCGGCCGGACGGCCAGCGGCCTTGGCCGGCGCATCGTCGGCAGCGGCCTTGGCTGTCTTGCGCGCGGCCGTCTTGCGGGCCGGCTTGGCTTCGCCGGCCACTTCGGCCTTGGCGCTCGCCGCGGCCTTGACCTTGACCGTAGCCTTGGCAGCGGTTTTCGCTGTCGCGGCACGGGTCGTCTTTGCGGCAGTCTTTTTCTCAAGCTCGACTTCGGCTGCTGAAGAGGTCTTACCAGTCACTTTGGTCATAATCGCTTCCGTGGACGCAAACACACTTATCGTGCGGATAAGTGTTGCAGGGCAATACTAGAGAGTCGCAAAAGATCGATACAAATCGCAAGACGCAGACACCATACGCGAAGCCCATGAATTAGTAAATCCTTGACTATCCTTGCAAGGCTGAGAGGGCATTCGGTGATCGTGCCGGCGACAAGACGCCGATGTATTTACTTTACGCGAAACCATTCATTTTACAGTAGGTACAGCGTGGACGCCTTCAAGGGGCGCGGTTAAGCAAGGCCAGGCGATGAGCCAGCTTCTGATAACGCTGACGCGACGCGCTGTCGGTCAAGCCGGCTTTGATCAAAGCAGACTGCTCGGTCTTGATCGCTTCCAGCTCGAGCCGATGCAAGGCATCGTTCCATTCCGCCAAAGGATCGGGCAGATCCTCCTGGCGAAGCAGTTCGGTGCTCAAGGACGCCAGCAATGCCTGCAATTCCGAACCCGGCTCGGCCGCCTGCAGCAGGGCACCCACGTGCCGGGCTCCGCTCGCGTGCGCCAAGGCAATCAGGTCGCGCACAAGTCCAAGATGGGGGCTTTGTGCAAGAATTTCAAGCTGTTGGTCGCCCAGACTCTCTACGAGTTCCGGGTTGGCCACGAGCAGACGCAGCAGACGCTTGGCGATCGGCGTTACGGCCCGGGTGGCCCGCTGCGGCGCAGCAGGCGTCTGAAACGCGCGCCGCGACGAACGCGCCACCGGCGGGTCGTCATGATGATCCGGCTCCATGGCATGAGCCATCTCGAAATCGGGCGGTGCATCATCCAGGAACCCCGGCGGCTCGGAGACATCGTCAGGGCCTGCGTGGTGAATGACCGCCGGCCGCGGCGCCACAGGCGTCGCCCGCTCCGGCTGCGGCTTGAGGGGCATGGCCTCGAACATGCGCGCCAGCTCCTCGGGCGTCAGCAGCACAAGCTTGGCGAATTCCCGCTCGAGCTGCAGCCGCAGGGCCCCTTCGGGCAACTGGGCGAGCAATGGTCGGGCCTCGTGCACGCACGCCGCCCTGCCCTCCGCCTCGTCCATCGGGTGTCGCGACGCCAGCTCATCCAGCATGAAACGCGACAAGGGCATGGCTTCGGACAAGGTGGCGCGAAACGCTTCAGCCCCGTATTCGCGAATGTAGGAATCCGGGTCATGCTCGGACGGCAGGAACAGAAAACGTATCGAGACATCGTCCCTGAGCAGGGGCAGACACACGACCAGCGCACGCCAGGCTGCGCGGCGGCCCGCCTTGTCGCCGTCGAAGCTGAAGACGACCTTGTCGCTCGCCCGCAGCAATTTCTGCACGTGCTGCGGCGTGGTAGAGGTACCCAGCGTGGCGACGGCGTTGGCCACACCCTGCTGAGCCAGGCCGACGACGTCCATATAGCCTTCCACCACCAGCACGCAACCTTCCTGGCGAATGGCGCTGCGCGCCTCCCACAAGCCATAGAGCTCCTGCCCTTTCGAGAACAGGGGCGTCTCCGGCGAGTTCAGGTACTTGGGCTCGCCTTTGCCGATGATCCGCCCGCCAAAGCCGATGATCTGGCCTTTGACATTGCGGATCGGGAACATGATGCGTTCGCGGAAACGGTCGTAGCGACGGCCGTCCTCGGACTCGATGACCAGCCCCGACTCGACCAGCTCGGGCTCCTCATAATTGGGGAACACCGAGGCAAGGCCGCGCCGGTCGGTACCCGACCACCCCAGGCCGAACCGCGCGGCAATTTCGCCGTTCAGCCCCCGTTTCTTCAAGTAGGCGATCGCCTGCGCCGACGCTTTGAGCTGGCGCAAGTAGTGTGCCTGAGCAAGGTCGAGGATCTGCTGATGGCGCGAAACCTCTTCCTTGCGCCGCCGCGATTCGGCAGTGAGCCTCGGGCTGCGGGGTTCCTCGGGGATGGCCATGCCTGCATTGGCGGCCAGCGAACGGACAGCCTCCGGGAAACTGGCCCCGGTGTGCTCCATGAGGAAGGAAATGGCGGTTCCGTGTGCGCCGCATCCGAAGCAATGGTAGAACTGCTTCGTGGGGCTTACGGTGAAAGACGGGCTTTTTTCGTTGTGGAAGGGGCACAGACCCAGCAGGTTTGCCCCACCCTTGCGCAACTGCACGTAACGCCCGACGACATCCACGACATCGACCCGGGCGAGCAGCTCCTGAATGAAAGATTCAGGAATCAATCAATAGAGGCGCGGGGGCAGTTGTTGGCTGCGGATGCGCTTGTAATGGCGCTTGACGGCCGCGGCATGCTTGCGTTTACGCTCAGCCGTGGGCTTTTCGTAGAATTCGCGCGAACGCAGCTCGGTCAGCAGGCCGATTTTTTCGATGGTGCGCTTGAAGCGGCGAAGAGCGGCTTCAAAGGGCTCGTTTTCTTTGAGACGAACGATAGGCATGTATGGTTTAGCCTTATATATGAACTAACGAATCGGTGAACACACCGGCGGTAACCAAGGATTTTACCACGAACTCGTCAACTTGAGCGACCCTTTCTTACCCAGGCCTCGAGTTGATGGGGACGCAGGCTGTCGTAATCCTCGAAAGGCTGATGGATCCAGGGATTGGTCGGCAGCTTTTCGACGTAATAATCGGGAGAGGCCTTGGCATGGCCCTTCCACCACAGCACAGCGCTCTTCATTTCAGTAATGCCGGGGTACTGCTGGCGCAGATGCTCGCCCACACGCATGAACGTCAGCCCAGTATCGACCATGTCGTCCACCAGCAACACTTTGCCATCCAGGGTTCCCCGCGTGATGGTGATGAACTGGGCGATGTCGAGCGAACCCTGTTGGGTGCCGGCCGCCTCCCGGTAGCTGCTGGTCGCCAGGATGCCCAGAGGCACATCGTAGATGCGCGACAGCACATCCCCTACCCGCACGCCGCCGCGCGCAAGGCAGATGATTTTTTCGAACTTCCAGCCGGATTCATGGATGTTGAGCGCAAGGCGCTCGATCAGGGAGTTGTATTGCTCCCAGCTGACCCATAGATCGCGGTCGGTGTTGGGCGGAAGTGCCATGGCGCAGGGCTCCTGTCGTGTTTCTTTTGCGGGGAGCGACAATTATAAATAATCAGCCCTTGAAAGGGTGACGCAAGACGATGGTTTCCAGACGATCCGGCCCGGTGGAGACCATATCGATGGGCACATCGCAGACTTCGGCGATACGCTGCAGGTAGCGACGGGCGTTGACCGGCAGCTTGTCGTAGTCGGTGATGCCCACGGTGGAATCGGTCCAGCCGGCCAGTTCCTCGAATACCGGTTCGGCTTCGGCCACATCGTAGGCACCGCTGGGCAAGACGTCCAGGAAACGGCCCTTGTAACGATAACCCACGCCGATCTTGATCTCTTCGATGCCGTCCAGCACGTCCAGCTTGGTGATGCACAGCCCCGAGATGCCATTGATCATGACCGAGCGCTTCATGGCGGCGCCATCGAACCAGCCGCAGCGACGCGGACGGCCGGTCACCGAGCCGAATTCCTTGCCCACATTGGCAAGATGCTTGCCGATATCGTCGGTGAGTTCGGTGGGGAAAGGCCCGGACCCGACACGAGTGGTATACGCCTTGGCAATGCCCAGCACATAGCTGAGTGACTGAGGCCCCACGCCGGCGCCGGCCGCGGCCGCACCCGCCACGCAATTGCTGCTGGTCACGAAAGGATAGGTTCCGTGGTCGATATCGAGCAAGGCGCCCTGCGCCCCTTCGAACAGCAGGTTCTGGCCCGCCTTCTGGGCGATGTACAGATTGTGCGAGACGTCCGCCACCATGGGCTCGATCTCTTTGGCCAGGGCCTGGACCTGGTCGCGCACCGCATCGATGGAAACGGCCTCGGCCCCCAGATACTGGGTCAGCACGAAGTTGTGGTAATCGAGGGCTTCGGCAAGCTTTGCCTCGAACACGGCAGGATTGTAGAGGTCCTGAACGCGAATGGCGCGGCGGGCTACCTTGTCTTCGTAGGCCGGGCCGATGCCGCGCCCCGTGGTGCCGATCTTGCCATCGCCCTTGCGGGCCTCACGTGCCTGGTCCACGGCAATGTGGTAAGGCAGGATCAGGGGGCAGGAGGGGGAGATCTGCAAGCGCGGACGCACGTTCAGGCCGGCCTCTTCGAGCTCGCCGATCTCTTTGAGCAGCGCCTCGGGCGACAGCACCACCCCATTGCCGATGTAGCAGATCAGGGTGTCATGCATGATGCCGGAGGGGATGAGGCGGAGAATGGTTTTCTTGCCGTTGATCCACAAGGTGTGGCCGGCATTGTGGCCCCCCTGGAAGCGCACCACGCCATGGGCCGATTCGGCGAGCCAGTCGACGATCTTGCCCTTGCCTTCATCACCCCACTGGGTGCCAATAACAACGATGTTCTTGCTCATGAGTGATATCTGAAAATTAGGCGGCCCGCCCTGCGGGCCGAAAGTTGATCCATACGGCAAAGCAGGCGCTGGCCTATTTGACCGCTCGTATTTTCCAGGCCCCGTTTTCCAGGACGAGCTCCCGATCGACACTGAACTCGTCGACGTCGTGGACTTCTCCAGGCAAGGCCTGCACCACGATTTCCCCGGCTTCGCGCAACCCACGCACGGTTTCGACCAGGAACGGGTCAGTTCCCCATGGCGCCCGGATGGCCTTGGCCAGGGGCGCGGGAGCCAGCCCGGAGGAAAGCTTGCGCAGATCGAGGCTGAAGCCGGTGGCGGGACGCGCGCGGCCAAAGGCCTTGCCCACGCCATCGTAGCGCCCGCCCCGGACCAGGGCGTCGCGCCAACCTTCGGCATAGATGGAGAACATCACACCGGAGTGGTATCCGTAGCCGCTGCCCATGTCGGCCAGATCGACGCTGAAGTCGTGCCCCGGCAAGGCCTTGATGAGCGTCTGCAGATCGGCCATCGCCGCCTGCACGGCGGGCAGCGAGGGAAGGACATGCAAAGCGCGGCCGATGACTTCGGTACCGCCATAAAGCGACGGCAGCTCGAGCAGGGCCTCGACCGTGGTCTCGCGCACATCGGGCAGGCCAGCACACAGCTCGCGCAAACCGGGGACATCTTTGGTGCTGAGCAGCTCGCGCAGTTCGTCGGTGACGCCGGACAAGGCCGGATCGGCATCAATGATGCTGCGCACGACGCCCGGGTGATTGAGGTCGATGCGAGCCCCCCGGACCCCGGCCCGGCGCACGCTTTCGAGCGCCAGCTGGATGATCTCGATGTCGGCTTCCACCCCGGCATGACCGAAGAGCTCGGCGCCAATCTGCAGCAATTCGCGATCCGAGAACAGACCGGACGGACGGGCGTGCAAAACCGTGCCGCAATAGCACAGACGGGTGACGCCGTCACGGTTCAGCAGGTGCGCGTCGATACGAGCGACCTGAGGCGTGATGTCGGCCCGCACGCCCAGCGTGCGCCCCGATAATTGATCGATCAGCTTGCAGGTGCGCAAGCCGAGATCCCCCCCGGAGCCGGACAGCAGCGAGTCGATGTACTCCACCAAAGGCGGAGCAACCAACTCGAAGCCGTAGGTGCGGTAAAGATCCAGCAGATCGCGCCGCAACTCTTCGATGCGGCGAGCCTCGGCGGGGAGGACATCGGCAAGACTCTCCGGCAATAACCAATTGGACATCATGCAGCCTTGAAAAGAAAACCTCGCAAAAAAGCGGCGACCAAGCAAAAAGCGACTTGGGGCGTAAGCCCGCCAAGTCGCTTGCGGATGTATTCAAACTTACGGCGTATTGTACCGTGTTGTGCCGCCAAACCCAAGCGGCGAATCCTGCGCTGTCGCGGATCCGCCATACCAGGGGACGTCAGGGCGCCTTTGCCGCCCCTCCACGCGAGGAATCCCAGAAACGGAAGAAATCCGAGTTCGGGCTCAGGACAATGACGTCATTGGGCTTGGAAAAGGCGGACCGATATCCCTCGAGACTCTTGTAGAAACTGTAGAAGTCGGGGTTCTTGCCGTAGGCCGAGGCATAGATGGAGGCCGCTTTCGCATCGCCCTCGCCCTTGACGCCTTGCGCCTGGGCATAGGCCTTGGCAAGCAACTCTTCGCGCTGGCGGTCTGCCTGAGCGCGGATGCGTTCGCTGTCGGCGGCGCCGGTGGCGCGCAGACGGTTGGCTTCTTCTTTGCGCTCGGCCTCCATCCGCCGATACACGGACTCGGAAATCTCGGGCGCGAAATCGATGCGGCGCAGACGCACGTCGACGATGTCGACACCGAGCGGCTTGGCCCTGGAGCCCACGTTCTGGAGCATTTCGCGCATGATGGCGCTACGCTCATTGGAAACGACTTCCTTGACGGTACGCACGTTGACGGCGGCGTTCAGTGCGTCGCGGATCTGGGCCGACAGACGCTCTTCGGCCGCACGCGTATTGGAGCCGAACGTCACGTAGAATTGACGCGGATCAGAGATGCGCCATTTGACGAAGGAGTCGATCAGCAGGTTCTTCTTCTCGGCGGTCTGGATGCGCTCGGGATCTTTGCTTTCGATGGTTTGAAGGCGGCGATCCAGAACGACGACGTTCTCGAAAGGCGGCGGCAGCTTGAAGTACAAGCCCGGCTTGACGATGGTTTCGCGCACTTCACCCAACGCAAACACCAGGGCGGAATCGCGCTCGCGCACGATGAACACGCAGGACGAGAGGATAGCCAGGACGATGACCAGGCCGACGAGGTACGGAAAGGAACGTTGCATGTCAGCCTCCGGTTAGCGGTTGAAGCGATTCGCGGACAGAGTGTCCTTCAGCGATGAGCTGTAGGGACTCGGCCGTGAGCCGGGAGGGCTGGTGGCGGCCCCCGCTGCCTTGCCGGCGGCGGCGGACGCTGCAGTGCCGGTCGCCGAGGCGGCGGGCGGCGCAACGGGCGCCGCGTCGGAGGAGCCGCGGGCAACCTGCTGCATGATCTTGTCGAGCGGGAGATACAGCATGTTGGTGCCGCCCTGCGTGTCGACCATGATCTTGCTGGACGTATCGAGGATCTGCTGCATGGTCGACAGATACATACGTTCGCGCGTGATGGCCGGCGCCTTGGCGAACTCGGCCTCGACGCTGGCGAAGCGGGCCGTGTCGCCCTCGGCATCACCCACCACGCGGGCGCGATAACCCTCGGCGTCCTGGATCATGCGCGCCACCTGGCCCTGGGCCTCGGGCACCACCTTGCTGGCATAGGCATTGCCTTCGTTGATCTGGCGCTCGCGATCCTGGCCGGCCTTGACCGCATCGTCGAACGCGGCCTGCACCTGCTCGGGCGGCTGCACGTTCTGGATGGCCACCGTGCTCAACTGTATGCCGGTCTGGTAGCGATCGAGGATTTCCTGGGCGCTCTGCTGGACCTTGGCGGCGATTTCCGTACGACCCGAATACAACACGGAATCCATGGGCTGCTGGCCGACGACTTCCCGCATTGCGGTTTCGGCCGCCTGGCGCACAGACTCGTCAGGATTGGAGGTCTTGAAGAGGTAATCGGGCGCGCCGTCGGTGCGCAGACGGTACTGCACCACGAACTGCAGGTCGACGATGTTCTCGTCGGTGGTCAGCATGAGGGACTCGGGCAGCACCTTGTTGCGCGAAGACCCGCGATAGCCGATTTCGAAGGTGCGCAGTTGCGACACGTTGACCATCTGGCTGTCTTCGATCGGGTAAGGCAGGCGCCACTGCAGACCAGGGCCCAGGGTGCGGGTGTAACGGCCGAACTTGGTGACGACCGCAACCTGCCCTTCCTGGACGATCATGAAGCCGCTGGCAAGCCACAGCACGATGACGGCCAGCACGCCGACGGCGAACAGCTTGGGCGAGCCCTTGGGCATGGACGGAAGCGGAGCGCCCCCGCCGTTGCCGCCCTGCCCGCCCCCACGGCGGCCCTTGCGGCCGAACAGCGAGCCCAGCTTGTTGTTGAAATCGCGCCAGACTTCGTCGAGGTCGGGAGGCCCGTCACCTTGATTCGGGCGGCGAGGCGGTTCGTTACCGCCACTGTTGCCGCCGTTGCCGCGCCCCCAGCCGGGGTCATTCAGATTGAAGATTTTGGATATTAGACGCATTATTTTCCGCGATCTGACCGAACTCGACAATTGCCCCACGCAAACCGTCCAGGCCGGCACGCCTCAGGGCGCTTACAAATACTCGTGCAATGGTACCATGTTCGTCGCGCTCGACTCGCGGCTCGTAGCCGGCGGCGTCGATCTTGTTGTAGACCAGGATTCTGGGAATATCCCCCGCACCGATATCCTCCAGCACCTTGTTGACTTCGGCGATCTGCTCGTCGCGCTGCGGGCTGGCGGCATCCACCACATGCAGAAGCAGGTCCGCATGGATGGTTTCCTCGAGTGTGGCCCTGAACGCGGCGATCAGCGTCGGCGGCAGGTCGCGTATGAAGCCCACGGTGTCGGAAATCACGACCTGTCCTGCGCCGTCGATCCACAAGCGCCGCGTGGTGGTGTCCAGCGTGGCGAACAGTTGATCGGCTGCATAGGCCCCAGCCCGTGTCAGGGCATTGAACAGGGTGGATTTGCCGGCGTTGGTGTACCCCACCAGCGACACGGAAAGCGCCCCGCCGCGCATGCGTGAGCGGCGCTGGGTCGAACGCTGGCGCTGGGCGCGGGCCAGGCGCTCTTTCAGCACCCGGACTTTATCGCCGATCATGCGCCGATCCATCTCGAGCTGGGATTCACCCGGGCCGCGCATTCCTATCCCGCCACGCTGCCGCTCGAGGTGGGTCCACATGCGAGTGAGACGTGTCGACAGATGCTGCAACTGGGCGAGCTCGACCTGCAGCTTGCCCTCGTGGCTTTTTGCCCGCAGGGCGAAGATATCCAGGATCAGCGCAACGCGATCGACCACCCGGCGGTTGAACCCGCGCTCGAGGTTGCGTTGCTGGGCTGGCGTCAGGGGTTGATCGAAGAGGACGATGTCGGCTTCGCCTTCATCGGCCATCAGGACCCCTTCTTCGAGCTTGCCGGAACCGATGAAATAGGTCGCATCGGGGCGCGCCCGGCGCGCAACGAGGGTTCCGACGATTTCGGCGCCCGCCCCCTTGGCCAGCATCAGGAACTCATCCGCATGAGCCTGGTAATCGGGCGACCCCATGTCGACGCTGACGATCAGGGCCTTCATGGAAACGCCACAAACGAAATACCCGCCGGCACAGGCACAGCGGGTGATTCGTAAACAAAGACGGAACGGAAAGAATTATTCAGCAGTTTGATCATCCGTCTGGAACGACACCGGACGAGCCGGAACCACGGTGGAAATGGCGTGTTTGTAAACCATCTGTGTGACGGTGTTGCGCAGCAGCACAACGTACTGATCAAAGGACTCGACCTGACCCTGCAGCTTGATTCCGTTGACGAGATAAATGGATACGGGCACGTGATCCTTGCGCAAGGCATTGAGGAACGGATCTTGTAATATTTGCCCTTTATTGCTCATTGGCTTAACTCCAATTGTGTTTGTTATCGAGGATGACATCCTCAAGCGCATACTTTACAGGGTTTTCCCCTGCCATGCCACGCAAGCAGGTCATTCCGACAGATATTTTTGTGTCGTATTTCTACGGCTTCCGGCCAAGTATTTCGGCCAGACTGTGATATAGACGTTCGCAATCGGTTTCGGTTCCCACGGTAATCCGCAAAAAGCGATCGATGCGCGGCAAGGCGAAGTGCCGGACGAGGATTTTACGTTCACGCAAAGCGGCCGCCAGTTCAGCCCCTTCGAAATCGGGGTGCCTGGCAAACACGAAGTTGGCCTGGCTGGGCAGCACCTCGAACCCCAGGCTCGACAGGCGCTGCGTCAGCAAATTGCGGGCCTGGATGACCGCCTTGCAGGTGGCGTCGAAGTACTCGGTGTCCTCGATGGAGGCCAGTGCACCGGCCTGGGCAAGGCGATCCAGGGGATAAGAATTGAAACTGTCCTTTACACGCACCAACGCTTCGATGACTTCCGGGCTGCCCATGGCAAAGCCCACGCGCAAGCCCGCCAGCGAGCGCGACTTCGACAAGGTTTGCACGACCAGAATGTTTTCGTGGCCGGCAATCAGCGACACGGCGGACTCGGCGCCGAAATCCACATAGGCCTCGTCGACCACCACGGCGCAATCGGGATTGGCGCGCGCGATGCGTTCGATGTCCGCCAAAGGCAAGGTCCTGCCGGTCGGGGCGTTCGGATTGGCGAAAATGATGCCGGCCGGCACCTGAGCGCGCGGCTCGGTGTAGTCGGCCACACGGATCGAGAAATCGTCGGCCAGCGGCAGGATTTCGTGCGGCACCGCATACAGCGTGCAATAGGTGCGATAGAAGCTGTAAGTGATGTCGGGCATCAGCAATGGCCGGCCGCCCCGCAGGAACAGCGCATTAAAGACATGCGCAAGAATTTCGTCCGAGCCGTTGCCGACGAACACCTGCTGCGGTGTCAGGCCATGGCGCCGGGCAATGGCCGTGCGCAATGCTGTCGACTCCGGATCGGGGTACAGGCGCAATGTGTCGTCGGCCGCCGCCTGGATCGCCGCAATCGCCTTGGGAGAAGGCCCGTAAGGATGTTCGTTGGTGTTGAGCTTGAGAAGGTTGGCGACTTTAGGCTGCTCGCCGGGCGTATAGGGTGCCAGCCCGGCGACGTGATCGCTCCAGAAACGGCTCACTCAAGCCTCCTGTGTGTACGGATTGGTGGACGATTTGAATTCGAGGCGCAGCGGGGTGCCATCCAGCTTGAATTCGGCACGGAAGCGCGCCTCGAGGTAGCGGCGATAGGATTCCGGAATGGCGTCGAGCGCATTGCCATGAATGACGACCAGCGGGGGGTTTTGACCGCCCTGATGAGCATACCGCATTTTGGGACGGAAAATCCCCTTGCGCGGCGGGGGCTGCTGCTCGACCGCCGCACGCAGCACACGCGTGAGCTTGGGCGTGGACAGCTTGGCAAACGCCGCGGCATGCGCCGCATTGACCGACTTGAGCAAGGCATTGACCCCCTGCCCGTTCAACGCGGAGATGGTATGCATCTTGGCAAAGGACAGAAAGCGCAGCTTGCGCTCGAATTCGCGCAGGATGCGTTCGCGCTGTTCGCTGTCCAGGCCGTCCCATTTGTTGATCGCCACGACCAGGGCGCGGCCCGCCTCGACCACGAATTCGGCGATATGGGCATCCTGGTCGGAGATTTCGGCATGGGCGTCGAGCATGAGCACGACCACATTGCAGGCTTCGATCGCCTGCAGGGTCTTGATCACCGAAAACTTCTCGATGGTCTCGAACACCTTGCCTCGCCGACGCAAGCCGGCGGTATCGATCAGGGTATAGGATTTGCCGCCCCGCTCGAAATCGATTTCGATGGCATCGCGCGTGGTGCCCGGCATGTCGAAGGCAATGACGCGCTCCTCCCCCAGCAAGGCGTTGATGAGGGTGGACTTGCCCACATTGGGCCGGCCGACGATGGCCAGCTTGATGCGGTGCTGGATCTCTGGCTGCTCGGCCTCATCGGCGGCGTCCTCGTCAGACTCCGGCTCGTGGTCATCCGGTTCGAAATCGCCATCCGTCGGCTGGGCCTGCTGCTCATCCAGAAAGGACAGCGCCTCTTCGATGAGATCGACCACGCCGTCGCCATGCGACGCAGAGATGGCATGAGGCAGGCCCAGGCCCAATTCGTGAAACTCGGCCACTGCCGCGTCGAAACGCATGCCCTCGGCCTTGTTCACCGCCAGGACCACGCGCTGGCCCGAACGGCGCAACAGGCGCGCAATCTCCTGGTCGTGCGCATTGATACCCGCACGGGCGTCGACCAGGAAGATCACCACATCGGATTCTGCGATCGCCTGCTCGGTCTGCCGAGCCATCTCGCGCACGATGCCGCTCTTGGCAACGGGCTCGAACCCGCCGGTGTCGACCACCAGGAAAGGGTGGTTGCCCACCCTGCCCTCACCGTAATGGCGATCGCGCGTCAACCCCGGAAAGTTGGCCACCAGGGCTGCACGGGAACGCGTCAGCCGGTTGAACAAAGTGGACTTGCCCACATTGGCCCTGCCCACGAGGGCAACGACCGGCTTGAAAATGGTATTGCTCAATTGACACCAACCAGAACGAGACTGCCACTGCCCGTCTGGGCCAGGACCCCGCGAGTCGTCGCTGTCAGCGGCGACACGATGGCGCCTCCGCCGACCTGCACACGACCCAGCAGGTCACCGCTGGAACGCGACAGGAAATGGACATAACCTTCGAGATCGCCAAAGGCGACCGCCTGGGGCACCACGGCCGGCCCCGAAAGAGCGCGATTGCGCAAGGCGTCCTGCTTCCAGACCTCATGGCCGTCGGCAAGCGCCAGCGCATGCACGGAACTACGTTGATCAGCGGCATAGGCCAACTGATTATCCATGGTCATGCCGGTCGTGCTGGAGAAACGCTTGTCCCAGAGCATGCGCCCCCCCTGCGACACATCGAAGCATGCCATGCGCCCCTGATAGGCCACGCCGCAAAGCAACGGCCCCTGGACTTGCGGCGCCCCCACCACATCGCTGATCCGCTCGAGGTCGGTCGCCCCTTGCGATACAGACACCGTGCCTTCCCACTGGACTGCCCCGCTATGGGCGTCAATGGCGATGAACTTGCCGTTGGGCAGGCCCGAAAGCAACAGGCCTTCGACAATGATCATGCGCATATTGGTCTTGAGCGCCAGGGCCGGGCCCGGCCGCTGCACATTCCAGAGCGGCTCGCCGGTCTGTTCGTCAAAAGCCTGGATACGGTAGTCGCTGCTGCGCACAGCCACGACCCCGCCCCCGACGGCCGGTGGAATATTGACCTCGCTGGAGGCCTTGGCGCGCCACAGTTCCTTGCCTTGATCGTCGAAGGCAATGACCGCCCCGCCGGTCGCGGCAACGGCGGTCACCCGGCCATCCGAACCCGCGCCGGCCGAAAGGCCGCGCCCGGCCTCGGCTCGCCATTGAATGGCTCCGGTGGCCAGATCGACCTTGGCCACCGAACCGCTGGGCGTGGCAGCGTAGACGGAATCACCCACCACCTGAGGAGCGAAACCAGGCCCACCGCCACTGCCTATGCTGGTGGACCAGGCCACCTGTGCGGAAATGCCGGCGGCGTATTCAGTCAGCGGCGTCGGAGTGAAGCGAGGGTCGGGGCTGGAAAACATCGAGCAGCCCGACAGGGCCGCCACGCTCAGCGCAAGCAGGACATTGCGCGCCTGGCGACGGGTAACGGAAATCTGCATGAATTACGCTCCACCTAAAGCATCGATTTTGAGTTGAATAACCTGAGAGAGGGGATCGGCGCCCAGTGTCTTGAGCGCTTCCTGCCATGCGGCCCGAGCCTCGGAAGCCTTGCCCTGGGCCGCGAGAATGTCGCCACGGCGGTCGGCATACAAGCCGGCAAACGCGGCGGGAGGATCGGCCAGTTGGCTCAAGGCGGCGTCATAGTTTTTTTGTTCGAGCAGGATGCCGGCCAGCCTCAGCTTGGCCAAGGGCGCCAGGCCAGCATCCTTGCTGTTGCGGCTCAGCCATTCCAGTTGCTCGCGAGCACCGTCGAGATCCTTGCGGGCGCGCAACGCCTCAGCCGCAACCAGCAAGCCGCGCGACGTATAGCCGGACTTGGGGAAGTCGGCGCGCAATGTGGCGCTGGCCGCCTTGATGCGATTGACCGCCTCCTCGCCCTGCTGGCTGGTCGCCGCTTCCAGCGCCTCGAAGTAGCCCATGGCCTTGTTGGCCTCGTGGCTCTGGTACCACTGCCATCCACGCCAGCCGCCGAAAACCGCCAGCACCACCAACACCAGGCTGACGCACAAGGTGCCGTAGCGGTCCCACCAGGCACGCAGCGCGTCGATTTTTTCCTGTTCTTCCAGATCGTATGCCATTGTGCATTACACCTTATCTTGTAATTCCGAAACGAGCCGATCCAGAGGGATCGATTCCTGCTGAGCGTCGCCGGCGTCTTCGGCGCGCAGCCATTTGACACTGGCCATGCCCGAAGCCAGCTCATCGCCGCCCAGAATGACGGCGACCTTCGCGCCACTGGCATCGGCACGCTTGAATTGCGATTTGAAGCCCGACGAACCGGCATGCACAATGACCGAAAAACCGGCATCGCGCAAGAGTTCGGCCACTTGTGCGGCCTTGCGCTGCGCCGGCTCGGACTGATGGATCATGTAGATCTGGCACTCTGCACCGACGGTTTCGCCGGCGGACTGGCTCCAGAGATCAAGCAGGCGCTCCATCCCGATGGCGAAACCCACCGCCGGCGCGGACTTGCCGCCCAGCAGTTCGATCAGGCCATCGTAGCGGCCGCCCCCGCACACCGTGCCCTGGGCGCCGAGCTGGTCGGTCACCCACTCGAAAACCGTCAGATTGTAATAGTCCAGGCCCCGAACCAGGCGCGGGTTGAGTGTGTAGCCGATCCCCGCGTCGTCCAGGCGCCGGCACACGCCGTCGAAGTGCGCCCGCGACTCATCGCCCAGGAAATCGAACAGCCGCGGTGCGCTGTTGGCCATCTCCTGCATCGCGGGGTTCTTGGTGTCGAGGACACGCAAGGGATTGGTATACATGCGGCGCTGAGCCTCTTCGTCCAGCACATCCTTGTGCTGCTCGAGGTGCCGGATCAGCGCCTCGCGATGAGCGGCGCGTTCGTCGGCCTCGCCCAGCGAGTTGAGTTCCAGCCGGATGTCCTTGAGTCCCAGGAGTTTCCAGAGACGGGCCAGCATCACGATGAGCTCGGCGTCGATGTCCGGACCGGCAAACCCCAGCGCCTCGACGTCGATCTGGTGGAACTGGCGGTAGCGCCCGCGCTGCGGCTTCTCGTGGCGGAATACCGGGCCCATGGCGTAGACGCGCTGCGGCCGGTCGTACAGAATATTGTGCTCGATGGTGGCGCGCACCATGCCGGCGGTGAACTCCGGCCGCATCGTGAGATGCTCGTTGTTGAGCGCATCGGCGAACGAGTACATTTCTTTCTCGACGATGTCGGTGACTTCGCCGATGCCGCGCCGGAACAGGCGCGTGTGTTCGAGCACGGGTGTGCGCATATTGCGATAGCCGTACGAAGCCAGCCATTGGCGCACGATTTCCTCGAGGTGTTCCCATTGCGCGCTGCTATCGGGTAACACGTCTTTCATGCCGGTGATGGCATGAACCTTCTTGAACGACTGCGTCATAGATACTCTGTATTCGAATTGATTCTCTGGCTATGGGACACGGCTTATCGACCCTGGCGGCCCCCATAGCGCTTCTCGACGTACTGTTCGACGATGGCCTGGAATTCCTGGGCAATGGTGTCGCCCTTGAGGGTCACAGTGCGTTCGCCATCGATATAGACCGGCGCGGAGGGGATCTCGCCGGTGCCGGGAAGGCTGATGCCGATGTCGGCATGCCGGCTCTCGCCCGGCCCGTTGACGACACAGCCCATGACCGCGACGTTCATGGTTTCCACACCCGGGAAGCGATCTTTCCAGACAGGCATCTGCTCGCGCAGATAGGTCTGGATGCTGTCGGCCAGTTCCTGGAACACCGTGCTGCTGGTCCGGCCGCAGCCCGGACAGGCCACGACCATGGGCGTAAAGGCACGCAACCCCATGGTCTGGAGGATTTCCTGGGCCACGATGACTTCGCGGGCGCGATTGCCGCCCGGTTCGGGCGTGAGCGAAATGCGGATGGTGTCGCCGATACCCTGCTGCAGCAGGACAGCCAATGCGGCGGTGGATGCAACGATGCCCTTGCTGCCCATGCCGGCCTCGGTCAGCCCGAGATGCAAGGGATAATCGCAACGCGAGGACAGATCCTGGTAGACGGAAATGAGATCCTGCACATGGCTGACCTTGCAGGACAGGATGATGGCGTTGGGCGACAGGCCGAGCTCTTCAGCCCGCCGGGCATTGCTGATGGCCGAAACGACAAGCGCGTCACGCATCACGGCCTGGGCAGTCCAGGGTCGCGCGCGGCGGCTGTTCTCGTCCATCATGCGGGCCATGAGCTCGTGATCGAGACTGCCCCAGTTGACGCCGATGCGCACCGCCTTGTCGTAACGGCAGGCGATTTCGATCATCTGCGCGAAATTGTCGTCGCGCTTCTTGCCGCCGCCCATGTTGCCGGGATTGATCCGGTACTTGGACAAGGCTTGCGCGCATTCAGGGAATTGAGACAGCAGTTTGTGTCCGTTGTAGTGGAAATCGCCCACCAGCGGAACGGTAACGCCCATGCGGTCGAGGTGTTCGCGGATGGCGGGCACCTCGCGCGCCGCTTCGGGCGTATTGACGGTGATACGCACGACCTCGGAGCCGGCCTGGGCCAGCTCCTTGACCTGGATGGCCGTGGCGACGACATCGGCGGTATCCGTGTTGGTCATGGACTGCACGACCACGGGTGCGCCGCCGCCGACGCGCACGACGCGCTCGCCCCAGCGCACGGACACCTGCCGCGTTTCGCGCCGCGACGCGGGCCCCACAGTCGGCGGAGTCGGTTCAGTCGCGGCGTCGTTAGATGAATGAGTCATTGCTTACAGGCTTTTCAGCCATTCGAAGGCCAGCCAGGATTCGGGGATCCAGCCACGCTCGACGGCATAGACGCCGGCCACGATCAGGAGAATCAGGATGACGAGCAGCCACCCCCAGGAAGAACGGTGCTCCGGGTCGACCGGAGCCGCCGGCATGCGAACTGCTGCGCCGCCGAGCCCCGGTCCGGCGAAGGCATGCGGATGGTCTGTCGGGCCAACGGCGCGATCGAGCAATTGCATGAGCGGCGCGGCCTCGGTCTCGAGCAGCTTTCCGTAGTTCTTGACCAGGCCGCGCAAAGACATCCCGGTCGGCAACTGGGACCAGCGTTCGTCCTCGAGCGCCTCGAGCTGGCGCACCGAGTACTTGAGACGCGTCGATGCCTCGGACAGGGATATCCTGCGCGCTTCGCGCAGCGCCTTGAGGGTGGCGCCCAGCCCCTGCGCTTCGGCAACGGCTGCGTCGGATTTCGTACCTGCCGCGTCTATCATTCGCGCTCCTCTTTGATGACGATGGTGGCCCGGTTGGGCAGTCGTTCGTTGATGCGGGTCCGGTCGCGGACATCGCCGGCCAATTGGCCGCAGGCGGCTGCGATATCGTCGCCACGCGTCTTGCGGACTGTCGTGACCACCCCGGCATCCATGAGCCGCTGGGCGAACAGCCGCACCCTGGCCGCAGGCGAGCGCTTGAGGCCTGACTGCGGAAAAGGATTGAACGGTATGAGATTAAACTTGCAACGCACCTGCTTGGCAATAGCCATCAGTTCGCGCGCGTGCTCGTCGGTATCGTTGACACCGTCGAGCATGATGTATTCGAAAGTGATGAAATCGCGGGGCGCATGCTCGAGATAGCGATTGCAGGCCGCCAGCAATTCGGACAAAGGATGTTTGCGGTTGAGCGGCACGAGCTTGTCGCGCAAGGCATCGTTGGGCGCATGCAGCGACACGGCCAGCGCCACCGGACAATCCTGGGCCAAGCGATCCATCATGGGCACCACGCCCGACGTGGAGACGGTGACGCGCCGGCGGGACAGGCCATAGGCATTGTCGTCCAGCATGAGCCGCAACGCACCCAGAACCTGATCGTAATTGAGCAGAGGCTCTCCCATGCCCATCATGACGACGTTGCTGATGACGCGGGAAGGCTCGAGCGCCTGCGCACCACCCGCCAGACGGGCGCTATGGAGATCGGTCTCGAGCACTTGCCGGGCATGCCAGAGCTGGCCGATGATCTCGGCCGTCGTGAGGTTGCGATTGAACCCTTGATAGCCCGTGGAACAGAACGGGCAGGCCACCGTGCAGCCAGCCTGGCTGGAGATGCACAGCGTCCCGCGATCGTCCTCGGGAATAAACACGGCTTCGACGGCATTGTTGCGTCCCACATCGAACAGCCATTTACGCGTGCCGTCCGAAGAGCGATGTTCGGTCAGGACGCTGGGGGCTTCGATGCGGCAATGCCGGGCGAGCTGCTCGCGGAAATCCCGCGCAAGGTCGGTCATGCCGTCGAACGACCCCACCCCCCGCTGGTGGATCCAGCGTTCGAGCTGCTTGGCCCTGAAAGGCTTGCCGCCCCACTGCCCCACCAACGCGGTGAGTTCGGCGGGGCCCATGCCCAACAGATTGATCGATTCGTCTTCGACGGCTGACATAACGCTACTGCGGATTTGATGTAAAAACCGGATTAACGGCTGTGGATGTTGCTTTCGGGAAAGAAGAAAGCGATTTCGACGGCGGCGGTTTCCGCGGCATCGGAACCATGCACGGCGTTGGCGTCGATGCTGTCGGCGAAATCGGCGCGGATCGTGCCCGGCTCGGCTTTCTTGGGATCGGTCGCACCCATCAGGTCGCGATTCTTCTGGATGGCGTTTTCACCTTCCAGCACCTGGACGAACACAGGGCCCGAAACCATGAAGTCGACCAGGTCCTTGAAGAAAGGACGCTCTTTGTGCACCGCGTAAAAACGCTCGGCGTCGGTGCGCGACAATTGCTGCATGCGCGCCGCAATGACCTTCAGGCCGGCCTGCTCGAAGCGGGCGACGATCTGGCCGATCGCATTCTTGGCGACGGCATCGGGCTTGATGATGGAAAGGGTGCGTTCGATAGCCATAAAATTTCCAAAGATGTTCGGCGACAGGCCAAATGCCTTCGCCAAGGTTGCAAAAAAACCGGTCTCAAAAAAGTTTTCCCAATGAAAACAAGCGCTTCATTGTTTTTTTGTGAACCGCACATTTTACCATGGCCCAGGCCCGCCACTACATCTTAAAATAGCGGGTTGATATCGACTTACCCAGGCATACGCCCAGCCAATTACGCAGCCATGACCACGAACCCCGTCACGAATCTCACCGAACAGCTCACAAAAAGCTTTGAACCCCAGGAAATCGAATCGCGCTGGTATGCGGTCTGGGAGCAACGCGGCTATTTCCGGGGCGGCCAGCATGTGGAACCGGCAACGGGCCGCTCCAGCGCTCCGTTCGTCATCCAGTTCCCCCCACCGAACGTGACCGGCACGCTCCACATGGGACACGCCTTCAACCAGACAGTCATGGACGGCCTGGTGCGCTACCACCGCATGCGCGGGGACGACACCGTGTTCATCCCCGGCACCGATCACGCCGGCATTGCCACCCAGATCGTCGTCGAGCGCCAACTCGATGCCCAGAAGATCTCGCGCCACGACCTGGGCCGCCAGAAGTTCCTGGAACGGGTGTGGGAATGGAAAGAGCAATCGGGCAGCGCCATCACCGAACAGTTCCGCCGGCTGGGGTCCTCCGCCGACTGGGAGCGCGAATACTTCACGATGGACGACAACCTATCCCGAGGCGTGATCGAAACCTTCGTGCGGCTTTTTGAGCAAGGCCTGATCTACCGCGGCAAGCGTCTGGTCAACTGGGATCCCGTGCTGGGAACGGCTGTATCCGACCTCGAAGTGGTCAGCGAGGAGGAAGACGGCTCGATGTGGGAAATCGCCTACCCGCTGGTCGAGCCGGCACAAGGACTGGACCGCCTGGTCGTCGCGACGACCCGACCCGAGACCATGCTGGGCGATGTGGCCGTGATGGTCCACCCCGAAGACGAACGCTACGCGCACCTGATTGGCGCAAAAGTGAGGCTGCCGCTCACGGATCGCGAGATCCCCATCATCGCGGACGACTACGTCGACCGCGAATTCGGTACGGGCGTGGTCAAGGTCACGCCCGCCCATGATTTCAATGACTACGCCGTGGGTCAGCGCCACGGTCTGCCGCAGATCAGCATCCTCACCCTGGATGCAAAGATCACCGACGATTGCCCTGAGGCTTATCGCGGTCTGGACCGCTTCGAAGCGCGCAAGCGCATCGTGGCCGACCTGCAGGAGCAGGGCCTGCTCATCAACGTCAAGGCGCACAAGCTCATGGTGCCGCGCGGCGACCGGACCGGCACCGTCATCGAGCCCATGCTCACCGACCAGTGGTTCGTCGCCATGAGCAAGCCCGCCCCGGAAGGTGCGATCAATCCGGGCAAGAGCATCACCGAGATGGCGCTGCAGGTCGTGGCCGACGGGCGCATCAAGTTCTACCCCGAGAACTGGACCACCACCTACAACCAGTGGCTGGAAAAGATCCAGGACTGGTGCATTTCGCGTCAGCTCTGGTGGGGCCACCAGATTCCGGCCTGGTACGCTGAAGACGGCCGTGTCTTTGTGGCGCGCTCCGAAGAAGCGGCTCGCGAACAGGCGGCCGCGGCAGGAGTCCATGGCCCGCTCACGCGGGATCCGGATGTCCTGGACACCTGGTTCTCGTCCGCCTTGGTGCCCTTCACCGATCTGGGCTGGCCCGAAAAAACCCCCGACCTCCAACGCTACCTGCCCTCCAGCGTGCTGGTCACCGGTTTCGACATCATCTTCTTCTGGGTGGCGCGCATGGTCATGATGAGCATGCACATGACCGGCCAGGTGCCCTTCCGCACGGTCTATGTGCATGGCCTGATCTGCGACATGGACGGCAAGAAGATGAGCAAGTCCAAGGGCAACACCATCGACCCGGTCGACCTCATCGATGGCATCGACGTGGAAACGCTGGTGGGCAAGCGCACGACCGGCCTCATGAACCCCAAGCAGGCCGCCAGCATCGAGAAAAAAACCCGCAAGGACTACCCCCAGGGTTTCCCGGCCTACGGTACGGACGCCCTGCGCTTCACCATGGCCGCCTACGCCACCCTGGGCCGCAACATCAACTTCGACCTCAAGCGCTGCGAAGGTTATCGCAACTTCTGCAACAAGCTCTGGAACGCCACACGCTTCGTGCTGATGAACATCGAAGGTCACGAACTGAACGGCGCCGAAGAGGCTCAACTCTCCTTTGCCGACCGCTGGATCATCAGCGGGCTGCAACGACTGGAACACGATGTCGAGCAGGGCTTTGCCGACTACCGCTTCGACAACATCGCCAACGCGCTGTATCACTTCATCTGGGACGAGTACTGCGACTGGTACGTGGAACTGGCCAAGGTGCAGCTCCAGACAGGCACACCGGCGCAACAGCTCGGAACGCGCCGCACCCTGATCCGCGTACTGGAAGCCTTGTTGCGCCTTGCCCACCCCATCATTCCCTTCATCACCGAAGAGCTCTGGCAGAAGGTGGCCGTACCGGCCGGCAAACTGGGCGCCGACGAGCAGACCAGCATTTCCGTGCAGCCCTACCCGGTCAGTCAGCCCGAACGCATCGACGAGGCCGCAGAGGCCCAGGTGGCCGAACTCAAATCCCAGGTCGAAGCGGTGCGCGCCCTGCGCGGCGAAATGAATCTGTCGCCTGCGCAGCGTGTCCCGCTCATCGCCCGGGGCGACTCCAGCGTGCTGGAGCGCAACAGCGCCTATCTCGCAGCGCTGGCCAAGCTCAGCGACGTCAATATCGTCGATACCCTGCCGAACGTGGGCGCGCCGGTCCAGATCGTGGGCACCACCGAACTCATGCTGCATGTCGAAATCGATGTCGACGCCGAGCGCCTGCGCCTGGGCAAGGAGATCGAACGCCTGGAAAACGAGATCGCCAAGGCCAACGGCAAGCTCTCGAACAAGAGCTTCGTCGAGCGCGCCCCGGCCGCCGTGGTCGAGCAGGAAAAATCGCGCGTCGCGCAATTTGGCGAAACCCTGGCCAAGGTGCGCGAGCAACTGGCCAAACTCGGCTAGAACAGCGGACGATGAATCGCCCGCCTCGCGAAAGCGGCAATCCACGGCGGTCGTGGATTCCGCCTTCTGGCAGCATGACGAAGGCGGGTGATCCGGTGGCGCCTAACTGAGGCGACGCTGCAGTTCCTGGATGGCGCTGTCCACCGTCGTGAGCACGGGCAGGCCTGTTGCGGCCTTCACCGCGTCAGCCGCCCGGGCCAGGCTGAACTGCGCCAGGGCGATCACTTCGCAACCCCGCTCGCGCAGCCCAAGCGCCGCGCGGGCCGCCGCCTCGTCATGGCCGGCCGTATCCCCCCGGTTGAGCGCATCGAGCGCGCCCTCGGCCAGCGCAGTCACGGGTTGCGCCTCTAAGGGAAACTCGGCTGGCATGCTGCGCAGGGTAGGCTCGAACGATGCCAGCAAACCCACTTTACTGCCGGATCTCACCGCCATGTCGACCATGGCTTCGTTGGGCTTGAGCACGGGGATGCGAGAGTGCCGTGCGGCGACCGCCTCGATGCACGGCCCGAAGGCCGAGCAGGTGAAGAGGATCGCCTCGGCGCCTGTCGCGACGGCGTAATCGGCCAGCACTCGGAAACGCTCATGCATGGCGGCATCCAGCCCCCTGCCCGATTGAGCCAGATCGGCCGACAGGCTGTCGTCGAGAAGATTCATCCGCTGTGCCTGCGGCCAACTGCGCTCGAACGCGTCATTGATGGGCGCGACCGAATGCGCAAGGGCGTGGATCAATGCAATTCTTGTCATGGGCTCGAATCAGCCCAGGGAAATGCCGGCCGTCTTGATGATGGCGGCCCAACGCTCGCGCTCGGCCTTGGCGTAGGCGGTGAAGTCGACCGCGCTCATGGGCATGGGGTCGATACCGCTCGTCTCCAGCTGTGTACGCACCTGCGGATCGTCAAGCGCCTTGCGCAATTCAGCCCCGACGCGTTCGACGACGGCTGGCGCAAGCCCTGCCGGCGCCACCAAACCTTGCCAGGCAAATGCGACGAAATCCGGCAGGCCCGCCTCGGCCATGGTGGGCAGATTGGGCAATTGAGACACGCGCTTGGGCATGGCAATCGCCAACACCTTGACCTTGTCCGACTTCATGATCGAAAGCCCGCCCGGGACATCCAGCATCATGGCGTCCACCTGGCCGGACATCAGATCCTGCACCGCCGGGGCGGCACCCTTGTATGGCACATGCACCAGCTTCATGCCCGTGCGCTGAGCCAGCATTTCCATGGCCACATGATGCGGCGAACCCGCGCCGGCCGAGGAATAGGTCAGCTTGCCGGGATGCTTCTTGGCCAGATCGATGAACTCTTGCAAGGTGTTGACGCCCAGATCCGGCCGCGTGGCCAGCGCCAGAGGCATGCGGGCGAAACCGCCGATGTAGGTGAAGCTCGTGTCGGGGTTGTAGGTCAGCTTCTTGTACAGGCTGGGGTTGAACGCCAGGGTTCCCGAATCCACGGAACCCACCGTGTAGCCGTCCTTGGGCGCGTTCTCGATCGCCTGGGCGCCGATCTGGGTGCCTGCCCCCGGACGGTTCTCGATGACGATGGGCTGGCCGAGGCCTTTGCTCATGGCCGAGGCGAGCAGGCGGGCCGTGACATCCGAGCCTCCGCCGGCAGGGTAAGGCACGATCCATTTGAGTGCCTGGGATGGGTAATTCTGTGCCGTTGCCGGTGCCGACGCGCCGATCGAGGCGGCCACCATGCCCAGCGCCATGCAGGTTTTTGTCATCCATCGCTTCATGCGTGTTCTCCTTTGGTCAATGTAGTGAACGCTGGCGCAACTACCCCAGCCAGTGTTCGAGTTTCGCCAAGCCGGCGTCCAGATCGGCGCGATGGCGCGCCGTACCGAATACATAGCGATCGGGCCGAAGCAGCACCGCCTCGCAGTCATGATCGGCGAACCATGCCTGGGCGCGCGGGCCGGCGTCTTCGATCAGCACGACATCCAGCGCGGCCAGCCTGGCACGCAGCGCCTGGTCGAGGCGCAAGGCCGTTCCCGCGTTGACCACCAGCGCAAAGCGCGGGCCGACCACGTCGTCCAGCCAGCGCCCGTCCGGCAGGATGGGCTGAACGAAGATTTTTCCGGCCGCGCCGCCTTCTTGCATATGGACACCCGGTCCAAGCGCGGGCCGGGGAAATGTGAAGGTCCAGCCTTTGCCGCGCAACTCGGTATCGCGCGCTTGCGCGGCGACGGGGTCCACCACCTGGATGACATGCCCCATCCGGACAGCAAGATCGACAAATTCACGCGCATGCGGCCGGCGTTCGGGGCCATAGCTTTCGAGCAGCGCCCGAGAGGCTGGCCGTTGCACCGCAAGCGCCAGTTTCCATGCAAGGTTGGCGGCGTCGCGCACCCCGGCACAGAGGCCTTGCCCCAGGAAGGGCGGGGTCTGATGGGCGGCATCGCCCGCCAGGAAGAGCCGTCCACGCTGCCAGTCCGTGCTGACGAGCGAATGGAACACATAGATCGCGGCGCGTTCCAGCACACCCTGCGTCGGCTTGACCCAACGTTCCAGCAGTTTCCAGACAAACTCGGGCTTCGACAGCGACTCGGGATCATCGTCCTTCATGACCATGATTTCCCACCGCCGCCGCAAGGGGTGTATGTATATGGAAGTGGCCGGCCGCGCCGGATCGCAATGCTGGACGGAGTGCTCGGGAAGATCGAGGGGCCGCTTGAGAATGACATCAGCCACCAACCATGCCTGGTGCAGGCCGAGGTCTTCATGTTCATCGCCCACCCATTGGCGCACGATGGAACGGGCGCCATCGCAACCCACGACATAGCTGGCGGTTACCTGCTCAACCGTACCGTCCGCCAGGCGGCGCAAGGACAGCAAGCAACTGTCTCCGCGCTCTTCACAGGCGACGGCCTCATACCCCAGACGCATGTCGACGTCGAGATAGCGGTTCAAGCCGGTGCGCAAGACCCTTTCGAGCTGAGGCTGATGAAAGTAATAATCATTATGCCAGCCCTGGTCGCTGAGCCCCGCCTGGCCTTGGCGGATCGCCAGGATCTCGTTCTGCGCATTGACCCAGTGCATGCCATAACCCGGGCGGCAAATGCCCAGTACCTGCTCGGCCAGGTCCATCGCCTGAAAAACCCGCATGGTCTCGCCGTCCAGGTGAACGGCACGCGGAATATCCAGCACCTCGGTAAGACGATCGAGCAAGAGGACCCGCACGCCCTGAGCCCCCAGGAGATTGGCCAGAGACACCCCTGTCGGGCCGCTGCCCACGATGGCGACATCATACCTAGACATTTACATCAATTTCCATATTTTGCGAAAACGTGTAAATTCTAAGGGTAATTCTTCAAATTAAATACAGGGTAATTACCATCATGAAGCAAAGACCAGGACTTTCTTTCAGCCATATCGGCATCTTCGTCAACGATCTCGAACGCATGGCGGATTTCTATTCGCGGGTGCTGGGCTTCACCATCACCGATCGTGGCACCCTGCAGGGGCCCAGCGGCCCGGTAGAGCTGGTTTTCACCAGCCGCGACCCCGACGTGCATCACCAGATCGTGCTCGCCTCCGGACGCCCTTCACACATCGACTTCAATGTCGTGAACCAGATCTCTCTGCAAGCCGACTCGCTGGAAACCTTGCAGGCCTTCCATGAACGCCTGCAGCACGAAGCGATCACCGAGCTCCTGCCGGTCACCCATGGGAATGCGCTCTCGATCTACTTCCGCGATCCGGAAGGCAATCGCATCGAGCTTTATGTGGATACCCCCTGGTACGTCTCGCAACCGGCACGGGTGCCCATGCCGATCGAACTGCCCCCCGACGAGCTTTTGAAATGGGCCGAACAGCACGCCCGCAGCCTGCCGGGTTTCCGGCCGCGCGCGCAATGGCGGGCGGAAATGGCCCTCAAGATGGGGATGGACGAACGTGCGTGAAACCTCGTCCAGCCTCACGCGCATGCTGGCACTGCTCGATGCATTCTCGCCGGCCAAGTACGCATGGGCCGTCGACGAGCTGGCCGCGCATTTCGACTACACGCCTTCCTCGACCTATCGCTATGTCAAGGAACTGTGCAAGTCGGGCCTGCTGCTGCGCCTGCCCGGCGGCATCTACGTGATCGGGGCGCGCGTGATCGAACTCGAGACCCTCACCCGAGAGACCGACCCGGTACTCAGAATGTGCCAGCCCCTGTTGCGGGAACTCGTGCGGGAAACCACCTGCCACGCCCTTCTGTCGAACGTCTACGGCGACCACCTGATCAACATCACCTACGAACGGGGCGACGAAACGCTGGAGCCGTCTTATGTACGGGGCCGCAGCCTGCCCTGGTTCCGGGGGTCGCCCTCAATGGCCGTCCTGCCCTTCCTGGCCAAGACGAAAGTCCGACACCTGTTCGACGCGACGTTCGGCGCGGAGGCGACAGACACGGACTGGCAGGCCATGTGGGCACGCCTAAAAGCCATACGCAAGGCCGGTTATTGCGTCAGCGAAGGCGAGCTCGACCCGGGCGTGTTCGGCTTCGGCGTCCCGGTCATTGTGGAGGGAGAGGTTCTGGGGAGCATTTCGCTGGCCTGCTCCACGCAGCGCGCCGCATTCTTGAACCGCGACATGATAGGGCTTGCCCTGAAAGACTGCAGCACGAAGATCGCCCATGTGCTCGCCAATGCCAGCCACTCCACGCCGGCGGACCAGACTTGAGCGCCAGTCGGCCGATCCGGAAAAAAGAGGCGTCAGTCGCCGGTCGCCTCGGGGGACGGCGGCATGGCCGCCGCCAGGCGGCGCAGGACATCCTCGTCGGAACGCGACAGCAAACCGGCCTGGCGCGCACGCTGTATGAGGTCGGGTCGGCGCCGCAGGGTCAGCGCCAGCGATTGTTCGCGGCGCCATGCAGCAATGCGGGCATGATGCCCCGACAGCAGCTCGGCCGGCACGGCCAGGCCTTTGTAATTTTCGGGACGCGTGTAATGCGGGCTGTCCAGCAGACCGGTCAGCGCATTGTTGAAAGAGTCCTGCAGGGCGGAGTCGGCGTCGTTCAGAGCACCGGGCAACAGACGCACGGCACTGTCCATCATGGCCATGGCCGGGATCTCGCCACCGGACAGGACGAAGTCGCCCAATGAGACCTCATGCGTCACGCAACGGTCGATGAAGCGCTGGTCGATACCCTCATAGCGGCCGCAAACCAGGATGGCCCCGCCCTCATCGCGCAGGGCCTGAGACATGGCCTGATCAAAACGGCGACCGGTCGGGCTCATCAGCCACACGGGCGCCGCGTCGCCGCGCTGGGCGCGCGCCGCCTCGACCGCCTGTTCCAGTGGTTCGGCCAGCATCACCATGCCTGGACCGCCCCCATACGGACGGTCGTCCACCGTCCGATGAACGTCATGTGTGAAATCCCGCGGATTCCAGAGTCCAAGCTGCCACAGCGCCTGGCGATGGGCTCGGCCCGTCACGCCCAGGTCGCGAATGGCGCTGAACATGTCCGGAAACAGCGTAATGACGTCAAAACGCATGCGATCGCCCGATAGGGCCGGCCTCAGAAATCAGCCGGCCAATTGCTGTCCAGCCGTTTACTGGAAATATCCACGGTATGCACGTGGGCCTGGACAAACGGCACGAGCACGCTGCTTGTGCGTCCACGGGCGTCATGCAGCAGGTCGAGCCCACCGTGTTCGTTCTCGCGGGCGCGCTCCACCCTCAGCACGGCATGGGCGCCGTTGTCGATGACCTCGGCCACCTGGCCGATGAGCACCGCCGCGCCTTCATGCTCGCCGTAGAGCCGGCAGCCGATGAGATCGACCCAATAGTACTCGTCGCCTTCGATGGGCGGGAAGGCGGCACGCGGGACCCAGACCGTATGGCCCTTGAGCCGCTCAGCCGAATCCCGATCAGGGCTGACATCGAGCTGGGCCACAACCGTGGAACCCTGTGGACGAGCCGCAAGCACCTCGACCGGAAGCGGCAACGCGGAAATGCCCGCCTTCCCCAGAGGGGAAACGGGCGACTTCAACCACCACTCTTTCGCGCCAAGCAGCACGTCCGCGTGAGTCGAATGCGGCTGGATCTTCACCCAGCCCTTCACACCATAAGCGGCCACAATGCGGCCAAGCTCGACGAGATCGTCAGGTACCGCTTTCATTGCCGCGCCTTGATGTCACCTGTGCAACGTGTGTTGCGATCAGGCAGCCACTTTGGCGGAGTATTCCTTGACGAGACGCGCGACGGCAGGCGACAGCGCGGCGCCGTTATCGGTCCAGTACTGGACGCGATCAAGCGCAAGGCGAAGGTTTTCCTGGCCTTCACCGCCAACGGGGTTGTAAAAACCCACGCGCTCGATAAACCGGCCGTCGCGCCGGTTGCGCGAATCAGCAGCAACTACGTTGTAAAACGGACGCTTCTTCGAGCCACCACGGGCTAGACGAATCACCACCATAGGTAATCCTTTGAAAATGTTGTGAAAAACACAAGATTCTAACATCTTTTGGGCCGCACAGGCAAACCCGCATGCAAGAACCTCACAAATAAACCGCCTTTCGTCGGCCCCGCGAAGCGGGGATGACAAATCGAACAGTGCCCGCTAACGGCGCTGCAGATAGTGTTGCACACAATCGGCGAGTTCGACCTGAGCGTGCAACGCATTGCCGGTCTGGCGGGCGAAAGCCTGGAAATCGCGGATCGCGTGCGGGTCGGTCGTGATGACCTTGAGAACCTGACCGCTTTGCAATTGCGCCAGGGCCTTCTTTGCTCGCAGGATGGGCAAGGGGCATTTTAACCCCGAAGCATCGACTTCGAGATCGAACCCCGGAGTTTCATGGGTATCCGACATGCTTCACGCACCCAGGCGCTGCCGCACCCAGCCATCGACCTGGGCCATGACCCCGGGCAACGCCGCTTCATCCGAGCCGCCGCCCATCGCCATATCGGGACGGCCACCGCCCTTGCCGCCGACCTGGCCGGCCACCATGCCGACGAGGTCACCTGCCTTGATCTTGCCGACCAGATCGGGAGTGACCCCCGCCACCAGGCTGATCTTGCCTTCAGCGGAAGTCGCCAACAGCACCACGGCCGACTTGAGCTTGTCCTTGAGTTGGTCGACCATGCTGCGCAATGCCTTGGGATCCGCGCCGGGAATCGTCGAAGCCAGCAGCTTGGCGCCACCGGGCAACTCGGCCGCCTTTCCGGCCAGATCGTTGCCGGCGGCCGACGCCAGCTTGGACTGCGCCTGCTCGAGCTCGCGCTCGAGCGACTTGATCTGCCCCTGGAGCTGGCCGATACGGTCGATGAGATCGGCCGGCTGGGCCTTGAGCAGGCCTGCGGCCTGCTGCAAGGTGCGCGCGGCATCCTGTGCCCAGGCCACGGCAATTGCGCCCGTCACGGCTTCGATGCGCCGCACGCCGGCGGCCACACCGCCCTCGGAAACGATCTTGAACAGGCCGATGTCGCCCGTACGGGACACATGGGTGCCACCGCAGAGTTCGCGCGAAAAGCCGATGTCGAGCACCCGCACGACATCGCCGTATTTCTCGCCGAACAGCGCCGTGGCGCCCCCCTTGACCGCCTCGTCATAGGACATGAGGCTGGCCTGCACGGCCTGGTTCTCCAGGATCTGGGCATTGACGATCTGCTCCACCCGCACGATTTGCTCCGCCGTCACCGGCGCGTCGTGGGCGAAGTCGAAACGGGTCTTGTCGGGATCGACCAGAGAGCCGCGCTGCTGCACATGCGTGCCCAGCACTTCGCGCAGCGCCTTGTGCATGAGGTGAGTGGCCGAGTGATTGCGCATGGTCCGGGCCCGGCGTTCGCCATCGACCACAGCCTCGAGCAGATCGCCTACTTTCATGCCGCCCTGGCGCATTACGCCGTGATGGCCGAAGACGCCACTTTGGATCTTTTGCGTATCGCGAACCTCGAAGCGCACCGAACCGGACAGCAATTCGCCGGTGTCGCCCACCTGGCCGCCCGACTCGGCATAAAAGGGCGTGGCATCCAGCACCACGACCGCTTCCTGGCCCTCTGCCACGGCGTCGACGGACGTGCCATGCACATACAACGCCGTGACCCGGCCCTGGCCGCGCAGATGGTCGTAGCCGTCGAAGCGGGTCTCGACGCCCTGGTAACTGAGGCCTTCGGCCGCCTTGAACTTGCCGGCCGCACGCGCCTGCTGGCGCTGGCGCTCCATGGCAACCTCGAATCCATCGTGATCGACATCGACGTCGCGTTCGCGGCAGATGTCCGCAGTGAGGTCCACAGGGAAACCGTAAGTGTCATACAGGGTGAACAGGGTCTGCCCATCGAGTTTGCCTCCGGCCGGCAAGGCGGCCAGGGCGGCGTCGAGAATACGCATGCCGTTTTCGAGGGTTTCGCTGAAACGCTCTTCTTCCTGGCGCAGCACCTGCTCGATACGGGACTGCTCGCGGACGAGTTCAGGGTAGGCCTCGCCCATTTCGATGACGAGGTCGGCCACGAGCTTGTGGAAGAAGACGCTGGACTGACCGAGCTTGTGCCCATGGCGCAAGGCCCGGCGCACGATGCGGCGCAAGACATATCCACGCCCTTCGTTGCTGGGGATGACGCCATCGGCGATCAGGAAGGAACAGGCCCGGATGTGGTCGGCGATGACCTTGAGCGAGTTATTGGCCAGATCGGAGGTGTTGGTTTCGCGGGCAGCCGCCTTGATCAGCGCCTGGAAGAGATCGATTTCGTAGTTGGAGTGCACATGCTGCAACACGGCCGCGATGCGCTCCAACCCCATGCCGGTGTCGACGCAAGGCTTGGGGAGCGGGTGCAACACGCCTTCGGCATCACGATCGAACTGCATGAAGACCAGGTTCCAGATCTCGATGTAGCGGTCGCCGTCTTCCTCGGGCGACCCGGGCGGGCCGCCCCAGATCTGCGGACCATGGTCATAGAAGATTTCGGTGCACGGCCCGCAGGGGCCTGTGTCGGCCATTTGCCAGAAATTGTCCGAAGCGTAGCGGGCACCCTTGTTATCGCCGATGCGGATGATGCGCTCGACAGGCACCTTGATCTCATTGGCCCAGATGTCATAGGCCTCGTCGTCTTCCTGGTAGACCGTGACCCAGAGCTTCTCGGCGGGCAGCCCGTAGACTTGCGTGAGCAGTTCCCAGGCGTACTGGATGGCGTCACGCTTGAAGTAGTCGCCGAAGCTGAAATTGCCCAGCATCTCGAAAAAGGTATGGTGCCTCGCGGTATAGCCGACGTTCTCGAGATCGTTGTGCTTTCCGCCGGCCCGCACGCAGCGCTGCGAACTGGTGGCGCGATGATAGGGGCGGCTTTCCTTGCCGGTGAAGACATCCTTGAACTGCACCATGCCCGCGTTGGTGAAGAGCAGCGTCGGGTCATTGGCCGGAATCAGCGAAGCCGACGGCACGAGCTGATGCCCCTTGGACTCGAAAAAAGACAGGTACTTGTGACGAATCTCAGATGTTTTCATTCGACGAAAGCGCAATTTATAGAGGTAACCATTGATTATAGAGGATTACCCGCCGCTTCCAGCAAAGGGATCAACTGGGCCGCCACCGAAACGGCGATCACCGCCGGACGCTTGCTGGACGTACTGATTGCGCCGATCGGGCACTGCACCCGATCGACCTCGTCAGCCGGAAAACGCTGAAGCAGTTGCGACCGGAACCGCGCCCTCTTGGTGGCCGAACCGATCAAACCCAGATATCGGAAGGACTTGCGGCGCAGGACCTGTTCGACAATAGCAAGATCCAGCGCGTGGCTGTGCGTCAGCACCAGCCAATACGCCTGATCCGGACAATCGACCACGTCCTGCTCATCCCCCTGAATGCATTGCACATGCGAAGGGATCTCCGACGGCCAGGCGTCGTCGCGCGGGTCGAGCCATATCAGCCGGATGGGCAGTCCGGCCAACAAGTTCACGATGGCGCGTCCGACGTGTCCGGCCCCACAGACAACCACCGTCGAGGCGGGCGGCGCGATGAAGTCATCAAGCCACCCGCTGGCCTCGTCCCACTCGATGCGAGCGACTGCCGCGTCGATGGGCGCTTCAAGAAGATGGGTCGCTTCCTCGGGCGCAGCCGCCCCCACCCTTTCTGCCAGCAAGGGCGCGCACACGCGCCGCCTGACGGCGGCGCCGGCATCGAGCAGAGCGATCGCCTGCCGGCACCAGGAAAGATCGGCGTAGGAAAGGCGCTCGAACGCCAGCCAGACGACGCCGCCGCAGCACTGCCCCAGTCGCGGCCCGAGCGGGTAGCGCTGGACGCATCGCCCCGGAAGCCCTCCGGCCAACATGCCGCGGGCGAAATCGATGGCCTGCTGCTCCAGGTGGCCGCCGCCGATGGTGTCATGCGTCGCTTGTGCATCCACCCACATCCGTGCCCCCGGATCCCGCGGCGCAGATCCCTTGACCTGGATGACGGACACCAGCACCGCGGGCCGCCCGGACTCCAGGGCCAGGGCCAGAGCCTGAAGCCAATCCGGTCGGCCACCGGCAACGCGCCGCACAGGCGTGTCAGCTTGATCCACGCAATCCATTGTTCATGCTCATGACAGGCGTCTCGAGATCGACCCCCGCCTCTTCGTTCTCCGGCAGGCCGGGAACGGGCTCTACCCCACCCCCCACGGCATCGAGCGCCTGCAGGACCCGCTCGGCCGTGGCCGGCGCATCCAGCGGAACGGTGACGCCTGTCCCGGCCGTATGGCCGATGGCGTCACGGATCGCCAGGAATACCGAGATCGCCGTGGGCAGGGGAGGCTCTCCGACCGCTTTGGACTGGTAGATATTGTTCTCGGCGTTGCCGTTCTCGAAAAAGGCCACATGCAAGGCTTCGGGGCAATCAGACACCGATGGGATCTTGTAGGTCGACGGCGCATGCGTCATGAGCTCGCCCTGGTCGTTCCACCAGAGCTCCTCGGTGGTGAGCCAGCCCATGCCCTGGATGAAGCCGCCTTCGACCTGGCCCAGATCCACCGCCGGATTGATGGAACGGCCGGCGTCGTAAAGGATGTCGGCCCGCAGCAGGCGGCTCTCGCCGGTAAGCGTATCGACCACGACCTCGGCGCAGGCCGCCGCATAAGCAAAGTAGAAGAACGGCCGGCCCGTGAGCGTCTTGACGTCGTAGTGGATCTTGGGTGTGCGGTAGAACCCGGACGACCACAAGGGAACGCGGGCCATATAGGCCTGCTTCACGAAATCGGTGAATGCCACGGTGGCCCGATCGCCGCACACCACCAGATTGTCGCGAAAGACGACTTCTGCCGGATCGCAGCCATAACGGTCGGCGGCAAAGGCGGCCAGCCCCGCCTTGATCTTGCGGGCCGCGTCCTGCGCAGCCATGCCGTTGAGGTCGCTGCCCGTGGACGCGGCCGTGGCCGAGGTATTGGCCACCTTGGAGGTGTCGGCCGCCGTCACCCGCACGGCGGCGATATCGATGCCCAGCTCTTCGGCGACGACCTGGGCCACCTTGGTGTTCACGCCCTGCCCCATCTCGGTTCCACCGTGATTGATGAGCACGGAACCGTCGGTGTAGACATGCAGCAAAGCGCCGGCCTGATTCAGATGCGTCGCCGTGAACGAGATGCCGAATTTCACGGGGACCAGCGCCAGCCCTTTCTTGAGCACGCGGCTGCCGGCATTGAACGCCGCGATCCGTGCCCGGCGTTCGCGATAATTGCTGCTGGCCTCGAGCTGGTCGACGAGCTCGGGCATGACATTGTCTTCGACGACCATCTGGTAGGGCGTCACATTACGCTCGTTCCGCCCGTAGAAATTGACCTTGCGCACGTCCAGCGGATCTTTGCCGAGACGCCGGGCAATGTCGTCCAGGACGTACTCGATGGCCAGGATGCCCTGCGGCCCGCCGAAGCCGCGAAATGCGGTGTTGGACTGTGTATTGGTCTTGATCCGCAAGGACAGGATGTCGAAGGCCTCGAGGTAATAGGCGTTGTCGCTATGGAAGATCTGGCGATCGGCAACCGCCCCGGACAGGTCGGCGGAATAGCCGCAACGCAACTGATGCTCGAAGCGGATCGCCTTGACCAGGCCCTCGTCCGTGTAGGCGACGTCGTACAGCGTCCGGAAGTCATGGCGCTTGCCTGTGACGAGAAAATCGTCATCGCGATCGGCCCGCAGCTTGACTGGCCGGCCGGTGCGGCGCGCCAGCAAGGCCGCCGCCGTGGCAAAGGGCCATGACTGGCTTTCCTTGCCGCCGAAGCCGCCCCCCATGCGCCGGCACTGGACCTTGACCGTGTGACCAGGCTGGCCGAGCATATGCGCCACCATCAATTGCATTTCGGTGGGGTGCTGGGTCGAGCAAAACACCTGCATCTCGTCCTGTTCGCCGGGCACCGCATAGGCGATCTGGCCCTCGAGGTAGAACTGTTCCTGACCCCCGCAGGCGAGCTCGCCCTGATGCCGGTGCGGCCCATGCCGCAAGGCCGCCTCGACATCGCCGCGACCGATGCGCACGGGCGGCAGCACGTAATTCTTGCGGGCGACCCCCTCTTCGAGCGTCAGGACCGGGTCCAGGTCTTCGTATTCGACGCGGGCCAGCCGGGCGGCACGGCGCGCGAGTTCGTGGGATTCGGCCGCCACGGCGAACAGCGGCTGGCCGATGTATTCGGTATGGCCGTCGGCGAACACCGGCTCGTCGTGCACGTAGGGCCCAAGGTACTTCTCGCCCGGCACGTCATCCAGTGTCACGACCGCCTTCACACCGGGCGCCGCCAGGACCTCGGAGAGATCCATGGAAACGATGCGCGCCTGGGCCCGCCGCGCCAGGCCCAGGGCGGCATGCAGCGTATGCTGGTGCTCGGGCATGTCGTCCGTGTATTGCGCGCGGCCCGTGACGTGCAGATGCGCGCTTTCGTGCGGAAGGGACTGGCCGACGGTTCGATAGGTTTTCGTGGACATGGAACCCTCCTTAGATGCGTGTATCGGTCACGCCCGTGCTTTCGAGGTAGAAGCGGTACAGGAGATTGCGCGCCGCCTTGAGCCGGTAAGCGCTCGATGCCCGCATATCTGTCAAGGGCTGATAGTCGCGTTCGAGGGCATCCATGGCGACGACGATGGAATCCTCGTTCCATTCGCGCCCCTGAAGCGCCGCCTCGGCATGCGGGGCCCGCCGCGACGTGGCGGCCATGCCGCCATGGGCGATGCGCACGGAAGCCACCCTGCCCTGATCGACACGCAGCGCATAGGCGCTGCATACCGCGGAAATATCCTGGTCGATGCGCTTGGACAATTTGTACGTGGCGACGTGGATGTCGGCCGTTCGCAATGGAACGATCAGGGCCTCCAGAAACTCGCCCGCCTCGCGCGCCTGCTTGCGGTAATCGAGGTAAAGGTCTTCAAGGGGCAGTTCCCGGCGGCGAGCCCCCTTGCGCAGCACGACTTTCGCCTGGATGGCAATCAGGAACGGCGCGCTGTCTCCGATGGGGGAACCATTGGCCAGGTTGCCCACCAGGGTGCCGGAATTGCGTATCGGCAGCGAGGCGAAGCGCTTCCAGAGTTCGCGCACCTCGGGGTATTCGTTGGAAATCGCCTCATAACCCTCGTCGAGCAGGACGGTCGCGCCGATGCGCAAGGCATCGTTGCTACGTTCAATCTGATTGAGTTCGGCAACCGCTCCCAGATAGATGATGTCGGCAAATCGACGCAATTGCTTGGTGACCATGAGGCCCACGTCCGTGCCGCCGGCCAGCAGCATCGCTTGCGGATGCTCTTCGCACAGGGACGCGAGTTCGTCGAGGGTGGTGGGCGCGAAATAGCGCTGCCCCTGACCCTGCAGGCCCAACGGTGTGCCGCAGGACTGCCGCAGCGCGTTGAGCTGGCCGCGAACCTGCTCGATGTCGAGCCGCGCCTCGGGGTAAGCGCCCATCCCCTGCGCCGCATCGATGATGGGCCGGTAGCCGGTGCAACGGCAGAGGTTGCCCGACAGATGGTCCAGGACCTCTTCGCGCACCGGACGTGTCAGGCCGTTCTGGTACATGGTGTACAGCGACATCACGAATCCCGGTGTGCAGAAGCCGCACTGGGAGGCATGATGATCGACCATGGCCTGCTGCACCGGATGGAGCTGGCCGTCATGGCCGGCCAGGCCTTCGACGGTCCAGATGGCGCGCCCGTCCAGCGTGGGCAGGAAGCGGATGCAGGCATTGACCGCCCGGAATCGTACTTGACCGTCGGCATCCAGGCAGGCTTCGGTGACCGTGCAGGCGCCGCAATCGCCTTCCGCGCAGCCCTCCTTGGTACCGGTGAGGCCGGCCTGCTCCCGCAGATACTGCAGCACCGTCTGTGTCGGAGAGACCGGTTCGACCTGCATCAACGTGCCGTTCAGATAGAAGCTGACGACCTGCCTTTGATTCATGGCTATCCTCCTCGGTTTGCCGCCGTTTCAGGCCTGGACGAGCGGCTTGAGCGCCGGATCCAGAAACGTGCCATCGATGGTGTAGTGTTGACGCAGATCGCGCTCATCGCAATTGGGGGCCGTGCCGATGCGATCGACGACGACGAAGCCTCCGGCGCGCCCGAGGGTCATGAGCGGATGATGCCAGGTGCCCAGATGGTAGTTCACACCCTGCCCCTGTGCGGCATAAAAGGCGCGTATCCGGGTTTCGTCGGGCAGGTCGTCGGGACCATTGGGCGCGACGACGATGACGAAAGGCGCGCCATCGGTCGGAATCCACGACTGGCTGCCCAGGGGGTGGCGCTCGAGCATGACGATGGTCAGCGGCAAGTTGAAGGCGTCGCCCTGCGCCAGGCTGATGCCTGCCGCGCCGTCAGCGCCCGCGATCTGCACGGTACCCTGGTGATGATAACGGCGGGTCGTCCCATTGTTGATGGGAAACCAGTCCCGCCCCTGGCTTTCGATGACATCGCCAAAATCGGCGAACGCCTCGCGGGAAAGACGCTCAAGTTTGAGAATCGGCACTGCGTGTCTCCTCTCGGGCCGGTCTTTGCCGACTCCGATTGATTTCATATTACTCCTGGATCAGGTCGTCGAGCCTGAACCGGCCAATGCGATAGATCTGCGTCAGGCTTTCGGCCATTTCATCCTCGGGCGTCAGGCCGAGCCGGCGCTGGAACTGTTCGATGATTCCGGCCCGATCGTAGCCCCTGACTGCCAGGATGAACGGGAAGCCGAATTTCTCCCGATACGCCTGGTTCAAGGAAGTCAAGGCGGCGAATTCCTCGGGGGAGCAATGCGCCAGACCGGCGCCGGCTTGCTCGTTGGTCGATTCCGGCGTCAGTTCGCCACGAATGGCCGCCTTTCCGGCCAGTTCCGGGTGAGCTCGGATCAGCGCCAGTTGAGCCGCTTCGCCCGCATCCTGGATGCAGCGGGTCATGGCCTCATGCAAGGCCGAGACGTTTGCGAAAGGCCTCTGCGCGGCGACCCGCTCGGCGACCCAGGGCGAATGCTCGAAGATTCCGCCCAGAATGCGCACGAACTCGTCCACGGAAATTGTGTTCAGGACACTGAGGGGCACAGACTGGCTCATGGGTTTCCTTTGGCTTGATAAGGATGGTGGCCGGCCCAGTGCTGCGCGATGTCGACACGCCGGCATATCCAGACCCGATCGTGTTTCTGGACGTAATCGAGAAAACGCTGGAGCGCGGCAAAGCGCGCCGGCCGGCCCACCAGCCGGCAATGCAGTCCGACCGACAGCATCTTAGGACTGCTCTCGCCTTCGGCATACAGCACATCGAACGCGTCCTTCAGATAAGAGAAGAAATGTTCGCCGGTGTTGAAGCCCTGGGCGGTGGCAAAGCGCATGTCATTGGTGTCCAGGGTGTAAGGCACGACCAGATGGGGACGCAGGCTTCCGTCCGAGCGTTCGACCTCTGTCCAGAAAGGCAGGTCGTCGCCGTAATAATCCGAATCGTAGAGAAAACCGCCCTCCTCCACCACGAGGCGCCGGGTATTGGGGCTGTCGCGGCCGGTATACCAACCCTGAGGATGCGAACCCGTGATGGACTTGATGACCTCGATGCACAGCAGCATGTGCTCACGCTCGATGTGCTCGGGCACATTCTGATAATGGATCCAGCGATAGCCGTGTCCGGCGATCTCATGGCCGAGCTCCACGAAGGCGCGCGCCACGTCGGGATTGCGCTCCAGCGCCATGCCGATGCCGAAGACGGTCAGCGGCAATCCACGGCGCTCGAACTCGCGCAGAATGCGCCACACGCCCACGCGGGAGCCGTACTCGTAGATCGACTCCATGGACAGATGCCTGTCCGGATAGGCCTGAGCCCCGATGATCTCCGACAGAAACTGTTCGGAGGCGGGATCCCCGTGCAGCACGCAGTTCTCGCCACCCTCTTCATAGTTCAGCACGAACTGCAGGGCGACGCGCGCCTTGCCGGGCCATGCCGCGTGGGGTGGATTACGGCCATAGCCGACGAGATCACGAGGGTAGTACTTGTTCATGACGGCTCCGCTTATCGCTTGACACTGAACGCGGCCCAGGGATCCCTCCGGGGGGCGCTGGGTTCGTTCATGCGTTGTTCACAATCGAGCAGGTGATGGCACATGGCATCCTTGGCGCCCTGCGCGTCGCCCGCCTCGAGAAGATCGAGAATCTGCTCATGCTCGCGATAGGAGCACGTGCTGGTGCGGGGCGTGTCGTAAAAGGCGATGATGAGGGTGGTGCGCGAGCACAGACCATGCATCATCTCGGTAAAGACCTGGTTCCCCAGCACGGCGGCAAGTTTGACGTGAAAGGCATTGGACAGACGCAGCCAGCTGATGCGGTCGCCTTGCTCAAAGGCGTCGTGCTCCTGCCGCACCATGGCACGCAGCGGCTGCAGGCGTTGATTCAGGTCGTCCAGCTGGACGGCCAGATCGATGATGAGGCACTCGAGCGCGCGCCGGGCCTGGAAGACATCGCGGGTCTCCTCGGGGCCCGGCTGCCAGACGAAAGCGCCGCGGTTGGGTTGTTGCATGACCAGCTTGTCATGCGCCAACTGGGCCAGCGCCCCCCTCACGGTAGAGCGTGAGCACTCGAACACTTCGCACAGCGCCGATTCGGTCAGCTTGGCCCCGGGCAACAGGCGGCGGTCCATGACCGCATCGAAAATGGCGGCGTAGACCCGCTCGACCTCGGAACCGGGCGGGCCGCCTTCGAGCAAGGACGAAGCGCTGGGCGCACCGCTTTCATTCGTGGTTGAGGGGACGGAATCCAGGCGGAGCATGATGATTTCTGGCAGTGAAAGGCAAAGTCTAGGGTATTGACAATTATTGGCGTCTAAAACAGAATCGTCAACATAAATTGTTGACAATTCGGCGCCAATTCGCAGGCATGCTGCTGCGAAGTCTGCCCTACCACTACCGCATCCGCCTCATGGCGGCGCCACTGGAGACCCTGCACATGGGCAAGCTGTCCACCCACGTCCTCGACACCATGCACGGCAAACCCGCTCAGGGCGTGCGCGTCACCCTCTTTGCCATTGAGGGCGGCCAGCGGCATGAGCTCACGCGCACCAGCACCAACAACGACGGCCGCTGCGACACGCCCCTGCTCCAGGGCGACGCCATGCGCCCCGGCACCTACGAACTGGTTTTCGAGGCCGGGGAGTATTTTCGCTCAAAAGGGGTGAACCTGCCTGAACCGCGCTTCGTCGATCAGGTGATCCTGCGTTTCGGGATTGCCTCGGCGGATGAAAACTACCATGTGCCGCTGGTCATGACACCCTGGACCTACTCCACCTACCGAGGCAGTTGACCGACTGCCTAGCTGGACACCTTGCACTGGCTCGCCAGGATGGTGCTCACGCTGGCGCTCTGACCATTGGCTGTGCTCTGTTCGTCACGGGTGAACATATTGCCATTGGCCGTCGCGGCATTTGCCTCGTTGAACTTGTCGGTCGTCCAGGTATAGCCGTTGCCGCGGAAAGTATTCCCCACCATGTCGGCGTTGCTGGTGGTGGCACGCGTCAAGTCCACGGCCTGCTTGCCGAAAATGACCTTCGCCGCCAAGGCTTCGCCGTTCTGGAATGTGTACTGCACACTCAAAGGCTGACGGCTGCCATCCTGCTCGCAGGTATAGCGCACCGTCTTTTGCGTCAGCTCGCGCGGGTTGGGCGGCGTGCTGCAGGCCGCCAGTCCGGCACACGCCGCTGCGACAGTCAAAAAGGTGATGATCGGTTTTCGCTTCATGGGACTCCTCTTCAAAAACTGCGGACTCTTCGCCCGCCCATTTTTTTTAACATTGCCCCTCCTCCCTGACTGTAAGGGCAGGTATCAATATGGCGCGGAACACAACGTGGGCCCGCCCTGCACCGAGACTGCGCAATCTCACGCAGACGTCTACAATCGCAAGGCAGGCGCAGCACCGGGCACCGGGCCATGCCCGAACAGCCGGGCTGCTTTTCGCAACACTCAGGAGAACCCTAGAAATGTCGCTCAAGCTTCAAGTCGTGATCTGCAGTACCCGTCCCGGCCGCGTGGGCCCGTCCGTCGGCCGCTGGTTCAGCAACTTTGCCGCGCAACAGGGCAAGTTCGACGTCAATGTCGTCGACCTCGCGGAAGTCAACCTGCCCCTGTATGACGAAGCCAACCATCCCGTCCAGCGCAAATACGAAAAAGAGCACACCAAGAAGTGGAGCGAAATCGTTTCTTCCGCCGACGCCTACGCTTTCGTGACGCCCGAATACAACTACGGCCCGCCTCCGGCTTTCGTCAATGCGCTGAACTACGTCTACAAGGAATGGAACTACAAGCCCTGCTGCTTCGTCAGCTATGGCGGCGTCTCCGGCGGCCTGCGCGCGGTCCAGCTCGAAAAGCAGTTGGTCACGACGCTCAAGATGATGCCCATGGTGGAAGGCGTGGCCATTCCCATGGTCGCCACCCTGCTCGACGAACAGCGCAATTTCAAATCCAGCGAACTCATCGACAAGTCCGCCAACACGATGCTCGATGAGCTGCATCGCTGGGCTGTCGCGCTCAAGACCCTGCGCGCGTGATGAAAGCGTGATGCCCCCCCGCCAGCGCGGGGATGACGGGGTAATCGTTCCATGGGCATGACGATCCGTTGCATTTGTTCGCCTACCGCAGCGGCGGGATGCTTTCTATAATTGAAAACATCCCGCCGCTTTTGTTTTTCGGGCCGATACCCGCCCGGCGTTCAGCGCCCGAAGAAGGTTTCACCGGCCCAGCGGCACCACCCTCTTTCACAGGCGCCATGGCCATGACCCACCACACCTTGCCCCCCACCGCCGCAGAAACCATCACCCGATCCCGCCGAATCGAAAGACTGGTCACAGGCGTGCCCACGTCGGATGGCGCGGGAGTGAAGCTGACCCGCGTGCTGACCCAGAACCTGCAGCAGCGGCTGGATCCTTATCTCATGCTGGATGCGTTCGGCAGCGATGAACCCGACGACTACATCGCGGGGTTTCCCGATCACCCGCATCGCGGCTTCGAAACCATCACCTACATGATCGCGGGGCGCATGCGCCACAATGACAGCCATGGCCATGAAGGCCTGCTGCAAAATGGCGGTGTGCAATGGATGACGGCCGGCCGCGGCGTCGTGCACTCCGAACTGCCCGAACAGGAACACGGCCGCATGGAGGGCTTCCAGCTCTGGCTGAACCTGCCTGCCCGCGACAAGATGACTGCCCCGGGCTACAAGGATTTCCAGAGCGAGGACATCCCGGAAATCCGCCTGGACAGCGGGGTGCTGGCACGCATCATTGCCGGGAAGTCACATGGCGTTCAAGGCGCCGTACAACGGGCCGTCACCGAACCGCTGTACCTGGACCTGCATTTCGAGGCGGCGGCCCAGTTCACCCAGGTCCTGCCGGCGGCGGCCAACGCCTTCATATATGTCTATCGCGGCAGCGCAGCCGTGGAGGGCGAGACCATCCCCGCGCAAACCATGGCCATTCTGCAGAACGATCCGCAAGCCGACGGGGTCGTGGTGCACAGCCACGGCCCAGCCCGCGTGCTGCTCATCGCCGGCCTGCCCCTGCACGAACCGATTGCGCAATACGGCCCCTTCGTCATGAACACGAAGCAGGAGCTCATCCAGGCCGTCGCGGATTTCCAGGCGGGCCATTTCGGGGCGCGCTGAAGGCCGGAGGACGGCCTACGCAGGACCTGCTGCGCGATCCTGCGCCTCACCCATGTTCTCGCCGAGGAAATCCAGAAAGGCCCGGACTGCGGGCGACAAGCCCCTGCGGGACGGAAAGGCCGCGTGCACGATCATGATCTCAGGGTGCCAATCGGGCAGCAGTTCGACCAGACGCCCATCGGCAAGCTCCTCGCTGCACAGATAGTCGGGGAGCAATCCCACCCCCACCCCGGCCAGCACAGCGAACTTGAGGGTCAACAGGTCGTCGGCCACATAGCGGGGATGATGCATGACATCGGCCTCCCGTCCTTTGGGGCCGATCAGGCGCCAGGACGACACGCCATCCAGGGATGACATGGCCAACGAGTCCATCCGGGCGAGATCCTCGGGCGCCACAGGCACCCCCTGACGCTGCAGCAACGCGGGCGCCGCAACGATCAATGACCGGGATCGCCCCAATTGCTTGATGACCAAGCTGCCACTGTCGGCGAGGGAGGCTCGCACCCTCAGCGCCACGTCCACCCCCTCCTCGATCAGGTCGACCACCCTGTTGCTGATCTGCATGTGCACCTGCACATGGGGATGCCGGGCCAAGAAGGACGGAAGCAAGGGACCGACCACGGTCTGGGCCAATGTATTGGGACATGTGACCCGGATGGTGCCTCGCGGCTCGCTGCGCACCTGGGCGATCGCATCGACGGCAGCCTGGGATTCGTCGCACACCGCCACGCAATGCCGGTAGTACAGCTCGCCGGCGGCCGTCAGCGACAGCTTGCGGGTCGTGCGCTGCAGAAGCCTCACGCCGAGCAGGGATTCCAGGCCGGCGATGCGCCTCGACAGCCGCGACTTGGGCACCCCCAAGGCCCGCCCGGCGGCGGCAAATCCCCCCTGCTCCACCACCTTGGCGAAATACAGCATGTCGTTCAGATCCATCATGCCGCACCCTCGATTAGATACAAAAACAGGACAATCTATCGCATTTTTGCCTTCTTATCAAAGAATGATCACAAATCTACAATTTCCTTGTGCTTTTTTGATTCCTGTTTCTTCTTACATCGACTCCGCAACACCATGACCACCCTTCTGCATATCGATTCCGCCATCACTGGCGACAGCTCTGTTTCCCGCGAACTCACCCGCCAGATCGTGGCCCGATTCCAGTCCGCCGAGCCCGACCTGCACGTCGAATACCTGGACCTGGCCGCCGAAGCGCCCCGCCACCTGGACGCCGAATCCCTGGGCTTTCGCCTGGGCATCAGCGACGACAGCCTGACAGACGCCCAGCGCCGCGAGAATGCGCTGTCGGAAAAGCTGGTTTCGCAGTTTCTGGACGCCGACATCGTCGTACTGGGCGCCCCCATGTACAACTTCACCATCCCCAGCCAGCTGAAAGCCTGGATCGACCGTGTCGCGCAAGCGGGCCGAACCTTCAAATACACCGAAAATGGCCCTGTGGGCCTGGCCAAGGGCAAGCGCATCATCGTGGCGTCGACCCGCGGCGGCATCTATTCCGTGCCTCAGACCCTGGCGCTGGACCATCAGGAAAGCTATCTGTCGACCATTTTCGGCTTCTTCGGCATTACCGGGATCGAGTTCGTCCGGGCGGAAGGAGTGGCCATGGGCGAGGCCGGCAAGACAAGCGCCCTGGAATCCGCCTACCGCCGAATCGAGAGTCTCGCTGCTCAAGAGATCGAAGAAACGGCCTGATCCGGCCCGACGTTCGCGGCAAGGCCCCGGCGCGCCTGCTAGAATTGGCATTCTTCTCCAACGCGGGCCGCGTCATTCCCTGACTCAGGGCCACCAAGCCGCCCCGACTCCGGGCATTGCCGTGAACACCTCCTCTTTTTCCGACCTTTCGCTGTCGCAAGCCGCGCTCGACAACCTCGAACGCCTGGGCTACCACAGCATGACCCCCATCCAGGCCCAGACCCTGCCCTTCATTCTCGATGGGCGCGATCTGATCGCCCAAGGCAAGACCGGCAGCGGTAAAACGGCGGCTTTCGGCCTGGGTATCATGCACAAGCTCAATCCGGCGTGGTTTGGCACTCAGGCACTGGTGCTCTGCCCCACCCGCGAGTTGTCGGAACAAGTCGCCACCGAACTGCGGCGCCTGGCGCGCTCTGCCGGAAACATCAAGATCCTGACGCTGTGCGGGGGCTCGGCCGTCAAGCCGCAAGTGGAGTCGCTCCAGCACGGGGCACACATCATCGTGGCCACCCCGGGACGGCTGCGTGACCTCATCGAGCGCAATGCGGTCGATCTGTCCGGCATCAAGACACTGGTGCTGGACGAAGCGGACCGCATGATCGACATGGGCTTCTATGACGACATGGCCATCATCGTCGGCACCTGCCCCGACCGGCGCCAGACCCTTCTGTTTTCGGCCACCTATCCCGACAATATCCGCCGTGCCAGTGCACGCTTCCTGCACCAGCCGCAAGAAGTGCTGCTGCTCGAACAGCATGAGTCCGACAGCATCGAACAACGGTTCTATGAGGTCGGCGGCGAACGGGCGCCAGCGGTCGCCCGGCTGCTGGCGCATTTCCGACCGACATCCACTCTGGCGTTCTGCAACACCAAGGCTCAAGTGAAGGATTTGGCCGCCTATCTGCGAGATCAGGGATACTCGGCCCTTTCGCTGCACGGCGACCTGGAACAACGCGACCGCGAAGACGTCCTGGTGCAGTTTGCGAACCAGAGCTGCTCCGTCCTGGTGGCCACGGACGTGGCTGCGCGCGGGCTGGACATCCAGGGCCTTGACGCCGTCATCAACGCGTACATTTCACCCCAGGCAGATGTCCATGTGCACCGGATCGGCCGAACCGGGCGCGGCGAAGTCCGTGGCCTGGCGCTTACCCTCGTCGGACGCGACGAAATGCACCGCGCCGCGGCCATCGAAACCCGGCAGAAATCGCCACTGGCCTGGAGCCGGCTCGAATCGCTGCGCCCCAACGGCAAGGGTACCCTGCAGGCGCCCATGGTGACGCTCTGCATCCAGGGTGGCAAGAAGAACAAACTTCGCGCCGGCGACCTGGTGGGCGCACTGACCAAAGACCTCGGCTATGCGTTCGAGCAGGTGGGGAAGATCGACCTGTTTGATTTTGTGGCGTTCGTCGCCCTGGACCGGCGCATCGCCGCCGAAGCCTGCGAACGCCTGAGCGAGGGAACGATCAAGGGACGGCACTTCCGCATGCGGTTCATGGACAACAACGGCCGCGACTGATCGATGGGGCTAGCCGCCCCACCACCGCCTTCGCCATTCAGCCGACATTGTCCTTGAGCCAGGCCTCGCCCTCGTTGGCCAGGCGCATGACGGCGTGAAGGATGGCGGCCTCATCCAGCCCCTCGTCGCGCCGCAGCACGGCGTAGTCCTGCAGGCTTTCGGGGGTGGGAAGCCAATCGAGCTCAGGCTGGACTTCCAGACCGCTCATGTGCTTGAGGTTGCCATTGGGCAGGATATACCAGGCGCTCACGACTCAGTCTTCCTCGACCAGATAGCCCTTGAACAGGTGTCCCAGCTTGAGCTGCTTGGTGCGCAGATAGCCTTCGTTGTAGCGGTTGCGGTTGACTTGCAGGGGGATGCGTTCGGCCACCTCGATTCCCAGGCCCCGCAGGGCATCGACCTTACGGGGGTTGTTGGTCAGCAGCCGCAACGACCGGATACCGAAATGATCGAGCATGGGCTTACACACATCGTAACGCCGCATATCAGGCGGAAACCCCAACTGCACGTTGGCCTCGACCGTATCGACCCCCTGATCCTGCAGATTGTAGGCGCGGATCTTGTTCACGAGGCCGATGCCCCGCCCCTCCTGGCGCAAATACAGCAAGGTGCCGCGGCCTTCGGCGGAGATCATCTCGAGGGCGGTCTGCAACTGAGCGCCGCAGTCGCAACGCTGGCTGAACAGACCGTCGCCCGTCAGGCATTCGGAATGGATGCGGGCCAGCACCGGCTCGCCGTTGCCGACGTCGCCCAACGTAAGCATGACGTGCTCCTTGCCGGTGTCAGGAACGACAAATACGTGCAAATCGAACACAGCCCACGGCGTAGGCAGCTTGCAGGAGGTGATGTAATCCAATTTGATTCTCGTGGGACGGCTGGTGATGCATTATAAGGCAGCCGTCGCCCGCACCGGCCCCAAACGATGGGGGCGGGGTTCACAACAGGTTATGCAGCGCCTCTTCGCCGGGATGCTCATCCCAGTAGCCTTCGGCCAGGACAGCGCGGATACGGGCGACGGCCTGGGAGCGCAACTGCGACACCCGCCCCTCGGTCACCCCAAGCACGGCGCCGATTTCTTTCTGATTGAGATCCTGTTCGAACTGGAGCGACAGCAGCAGGCGCTCGCGCTCGGGAAGTTTCTCGATGGCCTTGATGAGCGCGGAACGCAAACCTTCGGACATCAGGCTGTCGAGCGGATTCGCCCAATTGGTGGTGCACGGCAGATCGGGGGCGGCAAGCTCGCTCGAATCGCCATACGGGCGAGCAAGATCCTCGTAGTGAATGACCTGGACGCCCCGGGCATCTTCCAGCATGCCTCGGTAATCTTCCAGTTCGAGACCCATTTCTTCGGCGATCTCGGCCTCGGTCGCCGGCCGCATGAGGCGATGAGTCAGGCGACGCACCGCCTGTTCGATGTCTTTGGTCTTGCTGCGCACGCTGCGGGGCAGCCAGTCCTGGCTGCGCAGCTCGTCGAGCATGGCCCCGCGGATCCGGGTCACGGCGTAGGTTTCGAACTGGGCCTCCGGCATCTGCCGATACCGCCGCACGGCATCCAGCAGGCCCATCATTCCGGCTTGCAGCAAGTCATCCAGCTCGACACTGGCCGGCAGCTTCGCTATCAGCTGCAGCGCCAGACGGCGAACCATCGGTGCGTATTGGCCGACCAACTGGTCTTCGGAACTGGACATGCGCAAATCGTCGGAAAGCGGATCGAGAGTCGATGGACATCTATTTTCGCTTCGTTCCCAGGGGTGGATAGGCCCAATCTGCACCGGAATTCATCGCCTATTCACTCATTTGAGATCGCCCCACCCTAAAGTCCGCCATCACCCTGCCGTAAAACCCATCGGGTAAAACAGCAAGCCGACACAACACTCTTCCGTCTCTATCGCTACCGGAGGCATCGGCCCGATTCAGGTCACGCCGCCCCATCGATCCTCTGAAAGGAACAATCATGGTCAACCCGCTCGCGTCGATTCCCTCGCCACACGCCGGCCAGATGCCGGCCGACATCGAACGCCCGGTCATTTTCCCCGATCCCGCGCGCCAGGTGACCCCGGCGCAGGAAACACTCGAAGCGCGCACCGCCGGCAATCCGGGCTCGCAACAGCAGCCGTCTTCCGACTCGGGAGCCCAGCCGCTGGACAAGGTGCTCGAGGACCTGAACAACAGCATGCGGGCCTGGGCGACCGGCATGCGCTTCGATGTCGACCCGGAAGCCCAGCGCATCGTCGTTTCCATCGTGGACAGTACCAGCGGCGAAGTCCTGCGCACCGTTCCCAGCGAGGCCGTCATCCGCATCGCCAAGATGATCGTACAGTTCCAGGGCAACAGCATCAGCACCAAGGCGTGACCCCAAAAACAGGACACGCAGCCCCCCTAGGCAAACCGCCAAACTGGCGGGCATTCGTCAGTTTGTCAACCGTATTGAACCGGCCAGGCCTGCGCGAAAATACATCTTCGGAGAAATAATATGGCATCAGTATCATCGATCGGCGTCGGCTCGGGCCTGCCTCTGGATCAGTTGCTCACCAATCTGCGCAACAGTGAAAACAATGCGCTCGTAGCCATCCAGAGCAAGCAAGTGGCGGCTCAGAACCGCCTGTCGGCCTATGGCAAGCTGCAAAGCGCCATCGAGGCCTTCCAGAACGCGGGCAAGACCCTCAGCGCCGACGGCACTTTTGGTGCTCTCAAGACCAATGTCTCCGGCGAAGGATTCTCGGCCAGCGCCTCTACATCGGCCATCGCCGGGCAATACTCGATTTCGGTCCAGACCCTGGCCACCGCCCAGACCCTGGCCACCAGCGGCCAGGCCAGCCGCAATACGGCCATCGGCGCCGACGGCGTCCTGACGTTCACCTTGGGTGACGGCACGACCAAGACCCTGGACCTGACCGGCAAGGACACCTCGCTGGATGGCCTGGTCAGCGCCATCAACAAGGCAGACCCCTCTCTGGGCTTCCAGGCCACCATCGTGAATGACGGCTCCGGAACCCCCTACCACCTGCTTCTGACCAGCACGACCACCGGCTCCGATGCCGCCATCTCGTCCATCAGCGTGGCCGGCAATGACGACCTGCAAACTCTGCTGGGCTTCGACCACGCGACGCCGGCCGCCAACCCGAACATCTCCGAGACGGCCGCCGTCAATGCCACATTCAAAGTCAATGGCATTTCGATCACCAGCCAGAAGAACTCCGTCAGCGATGCCATCCAGGGCGTGACGCTCTCGCTGACCAAGGAGGGCTCGTCGGCCACGCTGACAGTCACGCGGGACGACACCACGGCCACCAAGGCGGTGAATGACTTCATCAACGCCTACAACAGCCTGCAAAATACGGTCAAGTCGCTGACCAGCTACAACGTCGACACCAGCACAGGCAGCGCCCTGACGGGCGACTCGCTGGCGCGGCGTGTCCAGACCCAGTTCCGTGAGGTCGTGAACGTCTCGATGCCGAGCGGCACCATACGCTCCCTGTCCCAGATCGGGATCAAGTCCAACGCAACCACGGGCGAACTGACCGTCGACAGCGACAAGCTGTCGGCGGCGCTCAAGGACAACCTCGGTGATGTCAAGAGCCTGCTGGCCGGAACCGACGGGGTCACATCCAAGCTGAAAGCGGTGGCCGACTCCTTCCTGGGCACCAAGGGCCTGATCAATGCGGCCAAGGATGGCACCAACGACACCATCAAGGATCTGGCCAAACAGTATGAAGCGACCTCCTACCGCATCGACGCAAAGATGGCGGCTTACTCCGCACAATTCACCGCGCTGGACAGTATGGTCGCCCAGATGAATTCCGTCAGCAGCTACCTCACGCAGCAACTGACGATGCTCAGCAACCTGAACAACAGTAAAAAGTAATGACCTACGGACCTTCCCGCGGCCGGCCAGGATCTCGTTCGGCACAAGCCTATGCCGACATCGGCCTGGAAACGCAGGTGCTCAGCGCCAGCCCCGAGCACCTCATCACCCTCTTGTTCAGGGGAGCGCAGACGGCGGTCGCCAAGGCCAAGCTATACCTGCAGGCCGGCAACATCGAAGGTCGCGGGACGGCCATTTCCAAGGCGATCGACATCGTCGATTCGGGACTCATGCACAGCCTGGATATGGAAACGGGGGGCGAACTGGCGCGCAACCTCAAGGCGACCTACGAGCTCATCATCCGCAATCTGCTGCTCGCCAACCTGAATGCCGATCTCGAGAAGCTCGAGTTGGCAGAGCGGCTGCTTGCTGAAATCGGCGATGCCTGGCGCAGCGCCGTGGATCCACAACGCCCGGATATCGCCGTCAATCAGCAAAACATTGCCTAGCGTTAAAAAATCCTTTTAAATTAAAAACATAGTAGAAAATACCTCAGTACAACAGCAAACACATGAACATGGCCACGTCCGAAGCCTCCGCCCTGCGCCCTTATGAGGTGATCGCCTGCATCTCAGGCAAGATGCTTGAAAGAGCGCGCACCAACGAATGGACCGAGGTGATCGAGCTCGGAAAAAAGTACTACGAAGCCGTGGAAGCGCTGCGCGACATCCCGCCATTGACCACTTCAGAACGGCTGGCACGCAAGGCCTTGCTCGCGAAGATCCTCGAGGACGACGCCCGCATCCGCAATCTGGCCATGCCTGAACTGGCACGACTGGGGGCCATGATCGGCAACATCAAGCGCCACCAGTCTGTACTCGAGGCCTATTGCGCTCCTGCCCGCTCCGAAATGTGACGCCGTCATGAGCATCAATGGCCCCTCTCCTCTGGGCACGTTGCTCGTACAACGTCTGGATGCGGCGCTTGGCACCACGCTTGCGCAGCAAGCCAACCTGGTGTCCGGGGCACGGCCCGACGCCGTCACCCAACCGGGGCAGACGAACAACCTCGATCCCGTCCAAAATGCCACGACCCGGCATCCGCGCGAAACCGTCGATCGAAGCGCAGAACAAACCGGACAACAGCTTCGCCAGGCAACGAGCAAAGCCAAGCTCGACGCCCAGCAGGCTTTGCTCTCGTCGCGTGCGGAAACATTCACCTCCAGCACCGGGTCGGCCCCGACAACACTTGGCGGGGCGGCCAAGGCCATACTGGCCTTATTGAACCAGTACCCGGAACGCGCCCCGGCGCTGCGCGGGCGCGCGCCCTTGACCGACCAAGCCCCCCAGGCGCCGGCAGACGGCAAAGGACAGGCGCGACAAGGCAACGCCGCCCCGGCAACCGGCAACGACGCCTCTCCACGTACGCCTGGTTCACCCCAAAGCACGCCCGACTCGCTGCGAGGGGGGGAGCCGGCCGGAAGCACAATTGCGGGGGCCAGGGGGGGCCAACCGACCACCCCCGCCGGCATGCCCGCCGGCCCCGCCACCGGACCTCAGGCCGTGACGACGCAGAGCGCCCCCTCATCCCTGCCGGCCCAACTGGCTCAGGCGCTGGCCAATGCCATGCAGGGCAGCGGCCTGTTCTATGAGTCCCATCTGAGCAGCCTGACTTTCGGCAAGTACGACATCGCCGCACTGCGTCAGGAGCCCCAGGCAGGCCTGAGCGCCGAGCAGCGCAACACCCCTGGGCCCGCCCCGTCGGATGCGACACAGCGGCCCTCGAGCGAGACATCTTCCAGCACGGCCGGTTCAAGCCACACATCAAGCACCCAGGCAGGCACATCGCCAGCGCTTGCCGCCTTACACCCCGACTCGCACCTCCTGGTGCGTCAACAGCTTGAAACGCTGGCAAACCAGGCCATCGTCTGGCGCGGCGAGGCATGGCCCGACGCGCCGATGGAATGGGAGATCCACCGCGAGCAGCCCGAGCCGGGCCGGCAAGGGCAAGACCCGGATCACTGGGCCACCACTCTTACACTGACCCTGCCTGCGCTTGGGCAGATCCAGGCACGGCTAAACCTTGTCGGCGACCAGTTGTTGATCCGGCTGGCCGCGCCTGAGTCAGCCCCCTTGCTGAACGGGCACCGCGAAGACTTGAAAACCCGGATGCTGTCGACAGGATTGCAGATCAATGCCATGACGATCAGCACTGAGGCGGAAGATGCCCCTGCCGAGACTGACCAATGAGCTCATCCGCCCCCCCCAACCGACCCAGCGCGGTCGCCATCACCTACGACAAGACTGACTCCGCCCCGCGGGTCGTGGCCAAGGGCTATGGCACATTGGCGGAAACGATCATCCGCAGCGCGCGAGAGCACGGACTGTATGTCCATGAGTCACCCGAGCTCGTCGGATTGCTGATGCAGGTCGACTTGGACAAGCACATACCGCCGCAACTCTATGTGGCCATTGCTGAATTGCTGGCTTGGCTCTACAAGCTCGAGGCAGGGTCATCCGATCCGGCCCCCTGACCGCTTAGATGGGCATGCTGGCGATTTCCTGATAGGCCGCCACCAGCCGGTTGCGTACCTGGATCGAGGCCTGGAAGGCAATGCCCGCCTTCTGCATGTCGATCATCACATCATTGAGCGATATGCCCGGCGCTCCAAGCTCGAAAGCCTGGGCCTGGGCGTTTGCCGAATTCTGGGCCTGCGAAACGCGAGCCAACGAACGCTGGAGCTCGGCCGCAAAACCATCCTGGGCACCGGACGCTGCGCTGGTCTTTGGCGCTGCCGACGAGGCGGCCTGCGCCACGGCACGCATCTGCGCGAGCACGTTCTCGATAGCGGAAAGATGTGAAATGGCCATGAATTGAAACCGCAGGAAAATAACGCGGCACAAAGCCACGCACGTCAGTACTTTAGCCGCAAATCGCTGATCGCAAGCCCGGCATAAGCCCCATAAATCCCCGCTTATTCGCCAATTAAGACCTTCCCCCCGCCACTATGATGCGATGCGCACTTGCTGTTCAAGCCTGCCGGCATTCCCGTTAAAAGCCCCCCAAATCCATGGCTTTTCGCGCATTGGTTCAGGCAGGATTCAGGCCATAATGGCCCAAAGTCGGACGAAGCCATCTAATACAACCGTCGCATGCATAACCGTTCCACGTATTGCCAACTCCGGGTCGCGCAGGCGCGTCACTCAACCTGCGGGAGCCCTAAATGAGCCAAACGGCCGCTCTATTGGCCCGTTTTCCCGCGCTATCCAAGCTATCGAGCCTGCCCAAGCCTGCCCTCATCGGCGGGGCGGCGGCCATCGCCGCACTGATCGCAGTGCTGTTGCTCTGGAGCCGCGGCCCCGATTACGGCGTGCTGTTCTCGAACCTGGATGATCGCGACGGGGGCACCATCGTCACGTCGCTGACCCAGATGAACGTACCGTACAAGTTCACGGAATCGGGGTCGGCCATCCTGGTGCCCAAGGAACGCGTCCACGAAGTGCGCCTGCAACTGGCAGGCCAGGGGCTCCCCCGGGGCAGCAGCGTGGGCTTCGAACTGATGGACAATACGCGCTTCGGCGCCAGCCAGTTCACCGAGCAGGTCACGTACCAGCGCGCGCTCGAGGGGGAGCTTGCCAACACCATTCAGGCCGTGCACGCAGTACAGCATGCGCGTGTGCACCTGGCCATACCACGCGAGTCCCTGTTTGTACGCGATCGCCAGCAACCCACTGCCTCGGTGCTGCTGACCTTGCACCCCGGCAGGACTCTCAGCGCAGGCCAGGTCTCGGCCATCACCTGGCTGGTTTCCTCGAGCGTCCCCAACCTGCCGGCCGAGAATGTCTCGATCGTCGACCAGAACGGCCGCCTGCTGACCTCGCCCACCGGCGAAGCCGGTGCGGAGAGCTCCCAACGCGGCATCGTCAGCGACATCGAACAGCGCACGGTGCAACGCATCCTGACGCTGCTGTCTCCGCTCGTCGGCACTGGCAACGTTCGTGCGCAAGCAAGCGCCGATGTCGATTTCTCCCAGCGCGAACAGACCTCTGAAGTCTACCGCCCCAACCAGAACCCCGGCGAGGCGGCCGTACGCAGCCAACAGACCAGCGCGTCGGTTCAGTCCCGGGTGCAGCCGCCCGAAGGCGTGCCCGGAGCCCTGACCAATCAGCCGCCGGCCAACCCCACTGCCCCCATCACCACCCCACCCGCGCCGGGGGCCCGCCCGGGCGCCCAGGGAGCACAAGGCGCAGCGCCGGCCCAAGCCCAGGGACAGGCACAGACCAACCTGGCGACGCCCGCCAACGCCTCGGCCGACGCCAACAAGAATGGCGTGGTGAATACGCAGAACAACGCCACGATCAACTACGAAGTCGATCGCACCATCAGCCATATCAAAGACCCCACCGGCAAGCTGCGCCGCCTTTCCGTGGCTGTCGTGGTCAATTACCGGCGGGATTCGGAGGGGGAGTTCGTCGCCCTGCCCGACGAAGAACTCGCCAAGATCAACAGCCTGGTCAAGGATGCGATGGGCTTTTCCTCCGAGCGCGGCGACACCGTCAGCGTCATCAACAGCCCCTTCAATGACAACTCGGCCGAAAATCTGCCCATCTGGCAAGACCCCGAATACCGCGCCATGGCCATGGAACTCGCCAAATACCTGTTCATTCTCATTGCCCTGTATGTTGCCTGGCGCCAGATCGGTCGGCCCATCCTGCGCGGCATGACTCAGGCCACCGAGCAGAAACGCGCCATGGCTGCCGAGATCCAGGCAGCGGAAGCCGCCACCGCAGCGTCGGCCGCGGCGGCCGCCAAGCGCCAGTCCGAAATCAACCGCTACGAAGACAATCTGAGAGTCGCCAGGGATATGGCCGAAAAAGACCCTCGCGCCGTCGCCATGGTCCTGCGCTCCTGGATGGAAAAAAATGCCAAGTAACTCTACTTCGAACGCCGCCACTCCCGACCTCGACAGCTGCGCGATTCTCATGATGTCGCTCGGCGAGGACGCCGCGGCGGAAGTCTTCAAATACCTGTCGGCGCAAGAGCTGCAGCGCCTGGGAACGGCCATGGCCAATCTCCGCCAGGTCACGCGCCAGGACGTCGACAAGGTGCTCGAGAACTTCCGGCAGGAAGCCGACCAGTTCCTGGCCGTCACGCTGGGCTCCGACGAATACATCCGCAGCGTACTGAACAAGGCGTTGGGCAGCGACCGGGCGGCCGGCCTGATCGAAGATATCCTGGATGCGGACGACGGCGCCCAGGGCATCGACGCCCTCAACTGGCTGGACGCCAACAGCGTCGCCGAACTCATTGCCGACGAACACCCCCAGATCATCGCCACCATTCTGGTGCACCTGGAACGTGACCGCGCGTCCGACGTTCTGTCATTGCTCAATGAGCGTCTTCGCAACGACGTCATGCTGCGCATCGCCACCTTCGGAGGCGTCCAGCCCGCCGCCCTTCAGGAACTGACCGAAGTGCTCAATGGGGTGCTCTCCGGACAAGGGGCCAAGCGCAGCAAGATGGGCGGAATCCGCACTGCCGCCGAAATTCTCAACTACATGAACTCCACCGAGGAAGCGGCGGTCATCGACAGCTTGCGCACCATGGATGCCGATCTCACCCAGCGCATCGTGGATGAAATGTTCGTATTCGAGAACATTGCCGCCCTCGAGGATTTCGCCATCCAGCTCATCCTCAAGGAAATCGAAACCGACTCGCTCATGATTGCGCTCAAGGGCGCCCCGGAGGAGTTGCGCGAGAAGTTTCTCAAGAACATGTCCAACCGCGCCGCCGAGATGCTGCGCGAAGACATCGAGGCCCAAGGCCCGGTACGCATGTCGCGCGTCGAGGAAGAACAGAAGAAGATTCTCGGGGTTGCGCGCCGCCTGGCCGAAGCCGGCCAGTTCTCGCTAGGCGGACTGGGTGGCGACGAGTATGTCTGACACAAAAAGCCCTTCGCTGCATGCGCGCGCCCGCTGGCAACGCTGGGAAATGGCCAGCTTCGAATCCATGCGGGCCGAATCCCAGGCGCAGCGCGAGCCCGCCGAGCAAGCCCCTGCCGAACTGCCCGCCGATGTCGTGACACAACTCGAGCAGCTCGGCCTGTCGATTCGGGCCAAGGCCGAACAGGAAGGCCACGCGGCCGGCTATGCCGCGGGCCACGCGCAAGGCCTCGACGCCGGCGCCGCCCAAGGCCGCGAGCAGGGATGGCGCGAAGGGCATGAGGCCGGTTATCGCGAAGGGCTGGAGGCCGGGCGCGAACAGGCCAGACAAGAAACCGCGCGGCTTCAGGCTCTTGCCGATCACTGCGCGCACGCGCTGGACAATCTGGAGAACGATATCGGCCAGGCCCTGATCAGTCTGGCCTTGAACATCGCGCGGCAAGTGCTGCGGACGGAGCTCACTCAGCGCCCCGATCTCGTTCTGGATACGGTACGGGACATCCTGCACATGGATTCGGAAAAGGACGGCACACTGCGCCTTTACATGAATCCCGCCGACATCGCCCTGGCGCAGGATTATCTTGCACGGGAACCGCTGGGCGGTGCCTGGCGCCTCGTCGAGGACGACACCATCGAACGGGGCGGCTGCATCGCGCAGACTGCCTTGGGCGACATCGATGCCACACTGCAGACCCGGTGGCAGCGGATCGCCGCATCGCTGGGCAAGCAGGGCAGCGAGGACACCCGCCCATGACACTGGCTGCCGATCTGCTCCACTCCGCGACGGAGCGCTGGCAGGCGCAACTGGAGCGCGCCGGTCGCCGCGTCGCAGGGACCGAATCATGGCATGTCACCGGTCGCGTCACTCGCGCCACCGGCCTCGTCCTGGAAGCGACCGGTCTGCGCCTGGCAGTCGGCGCAGCCTGCAAGATCGAAATTTCGCCAGGCCAGAACTATTGGGCGGATGCGGAGGTCGTGGGCTTCAATGGCCCGACCCTGTATCTCATGCCCCAGAGCGACATCTCGGGTCTGCCCCCCGGGGCACGCGTCGTGCCCGTCGAGGGCGGCCTGCGGACCCCGGTCGAGCTCCCGCGCTACGTCACAGCCGACAGCCCGCTGACGACGAAAAGCCGTCATCTTCCGGTCGGCGACACGCTGCTCGGCCGCGTGCTCGACGGCGCCGGACGCCCTCTCGACGATCTCGGTCCACTGCGCCATGTGACTCCGGCGCCGCTGTCGGCGCCCACCATCAACCCCCTCGCCCGCGCGCCCATCGATACGGTGCTGGATGTCGGCGTGCGCGCGATCAACGGGCTGCTCACGGTCGGACGAGGCCAGCGCATGGGTTTGTTCGCAGGGTCCGGGGTCGGCAAGAGCGTGCTGCTGGGCATGATGGCGCGCTACACCGAGGCCGACGTCATCGTCGTGGGCCTGATCGGTGAACGGGGACGGGAAGTCAAGGAGTTCATCGAACACAACCTCGGTCCGGAAGGACTTCGACGCGCGGTGGTGGTGGCGGCGCCGGCCGACGTTTCCCCCCTGCTGCGGCTACAGGGGGCCGTCTACGCAACCCGCCTGGCCGAGCACTTTCGCGATCAGGGCAAGAATGTGCTGCTGATCATGGACTCGCTGACACGCTACGCCATGGCCCAACGGGAGATCGCCCTGGCCATCGGGGAACCCCCCGCCACCAAAGGCTACCCGCCCTCGGTCTTCGCAAAGCTGCCCGCCCTTGTCGAGCGCGCGGGCAACGGCGCCCCGGTCGGCGACAAGCCCGCCGGATCGATCACCGCCTTCTACACGGTGCTCACCGAAGGAGACGATCAACAAGACCCCATCGCCGACTCCGCGCGTGCAATTCTGGATGGTCATGTGGTTCTGTCGCGCAGCCTGGCCGAGTCCGGACATTATCCCGCCATCGACATCGAAGCCTCGATCTCGCGGGTCATGTCGGCCATCGTGCCTCGCGAACAATTCACGATGGTGCATCAGTTCAAAAAGATGCTTTCCCGCTATCAACGCAACCGGGACCTGATCGCCGTCGGCGCCTACACACCGGGTAACGACCCGCAGATCGACGAGGCCATCGAGAAGTACCCGTGGCTCGAAGCCTTCCTGCAACAAGGGATAGACAGCCGCGTGGACTATGCCCGGGCAACCGACGAACTCGCAGCCGTATTGGGCCACCCGAAGCCGGAGACATTCCATGCCTGACCCCAGCCCGATCCATGTGCTGATCGACCTGACGCGCAACAACGCGGACGAGGCCGCCCGCAAGCTGCAGACCCTCACCAACGAGCGACGCCAGGCCGAAGACCAGTTGTCGACGCTTCGCAGCTATCGGCAAGACTATGCGGAGCGTCTGCAGAGGGCGACGCAAAGCGGAATGTCAGCGTCGAACTATCACAATTTTAGGCAGTTTATCGCCACTTTGGACGAAGCCATTTCACAGCAGAATAGAGTCGTGGCGCAGATCGACGCCAAGATCGAAGGCGGCAAGCAGGACTGGCAGGCGGAGAAGCGCCGGCTCAACTCTTTCGAAACGTTGTTGGCTCGCCATGCACGGCATCAAGCCATCCGGAATCAACGCATCGAACAGCGCGCCAACGACGAAATCTCGGCCAACCTGTTCTTCCGTGCCCGCAAGACACACTGACACCAGCCCAGCCATGCAGACACCCATTCTGACGTCCTCCCCCAGCGCTCCCCCCGATACGGCGGCCAAGGCCCCCGGCGCGGCGACCGAGAGCACGGACAACGGGCAAGCCAGCTTTTCACAAGTGCTGGACTCTCAACGCACGGCAACTGAAGCCCCTGCCGGCACTCCCGACGCCGGCACCACCCAGGCGGCCTCCCTACGGACCGAAGCACGCCTGGCACGCGACGAGGCGGCATCCACGCCATCGGACGCAATCCTTGCGACATTGGCGGCGGAACAAGGCCTGAGCCTGCCGCAGATCGCGCTCAACCTGGCCATCCAGTCACGGGCCGTTCAGTCGGGAACCGAGTCGCCATCGGGTGCTTCGGACGCGCCGGCGGACCTGCCTGTCGGCGGCCGCTACGTCGCCGAGAACGTACTGCGAGCCCCGGTGGCCGACCTGCCCGTCCGGGAAGCACCGGCGCTGCCGCTTGCCGAACAGGCGCCAGAACAGGCCGACACTCGCCAGACGGTCGCCCTGCCTCTGCCGGCAATCGCGAATGCCGAACAGGATATCCGCATCGCGGCGGCCAAACCCGAGGTCGTGGCCGCCATCACGCCCCGCAAAGTCGTGACCGCGCATGGTGGTCCGGAAATCGCGCCAACGGCACAAGCCGGGCTCCTGCCCGCCGTATCCGCTGCAGGCGTCGAGCCATTGGCATCGCACCCCGTTGCGAGCGCCGTTCCCGCCGGCATCGGCATCGATGCGACGGCCAACGCCGCCGCGGGCCTGAACGCCTCAACGCCTCAAGCTTCGCTGCTGCCAGCCGCGCCCGCCCCGGTCACGACCGCTGCGGTTCAGGCCACTCTCCACAGCCCTCAGTGGCCCTCGGAGTTCGGTCGCCAGGTGGTGAGCCTGGCCCAGAGCGCCGACGCCAATCGGCCGCACACCGCGGAGTTGCGTCTGGACCCGCCCGAACTCGGACCTGTACGGATCACCATCAACCTTAGCGACAACGTGGCGCATGCCATGTTCGTGTCGCCTCATGCCTCCGTGCGCCAAGCGATCGAGAACGCACTGGGCTCTTTGCAGCAGCAATTGGCCCAATCCGGGATCTCGCTGGGCCAGACCAGTGTCAGCGACCAGGGGCAATCCTCGTCATTCGCCGATGCATTCGGCCAGGGCAATGGCAATGGCAAGGGGCAAGCGGCCTCTGGCCAGGCCGGAAGCGACCGCTCCGGTGAGTCATCCGCCGCAACCATCGTCCGCAGCCGGCCGGCCTCGAACACCCTGGTTGACACATTCGCCTGAACCCTGAGAGCCTTCGCCCGCATTCCAACTGGAACACAAACCCTCATCGAATCGTGAACATGGCCACCACCGTTTCTTCCAAAAATACCCTGAATTTCATCAAGCTGCTTCTGCTTGTGCTGCTTATCATCGTCGCCGCCATCGGAGGCACGTTCTTCCTGCTCAAGCAATATGGGGGTATGCTTCTTGGTGCGGCACCGCAAGCGACACAGCCGGCCCCTGTCGAGCCTCCGGTTGTCGCCAAGCCCATTTTCGTCGCGCTGGAGCCATTTACCGTCACTGTCAACGAAGGTGTGACACGCGTCCTCTACGCCGAGATCAGCGTGCGCGTTCTCGATTCGGCCTCGAGCGACCAGATCCGGACCTACATGCCGGAAGTGCGCAACCGCATCCTGAGCGAACTCACCAAACAGCGCGGCGCCTCGGTTCAGACCAGCGAAGGCCGCAGCCAACTGGCGCAAGACATCGCAGCCGCCCTGCGTCTGCCCTACGATCCGCAGCTTCCGGCTGCGAAGATTTCCAGCGTCCTGTTCACCGCTTTCGTGGTCCAATAAATGTCGTATTCCAACTTTCTCTCGCAGGATGAAGTCGATGCGCTTCTGGCCGGCGTAACCGGCGAAAGCGAGGAGAAATCCAGCGCGGTGGAAAACACCAGCGGCGTGCGGGCCTATGACCTGAGCTCGCCGGACAGGGTCGTGCGTCACCGGATGCAGACGCTCGAACTCATCAACGAGCGCTTTGCCCGGCGCTTGAGAGCTCAGTTGCTGAGCTTCCTGCGCCGCAACGCCGACATCACCGTGTCGGCCATCAAGGTCCAGAAATACTCCGAGTTCGAGCGCAATCTGCCAGTCCCGAGCAATCTGAACATGGTCGGCATGAAGCCCTTGCGCGGCCTGGCTTTGTTCACCTACGATCCCAACCTTGTCTTTCTCGTCATCGACAGCATGTTCGGCGGCAATGGCCGTTACAGCACGCGCGTGGAAGGCCGGGATTTCACCACGACCGAACAGCGCATCATCCGGCGCCTGGTCGACCTCACCCTGGAAAGCTACCGCTCGGCCTGGGAAAGCGTCTATCCGATCGAACTCGAATACGTCCGCTCGGAAATGCACACCAAGTTTGCGAGCATCAGCCGCGGCAACGAAATCGTCGTAGTGGCTTCCTTTCATATCGAATTGGGTGCGTCGGGCGGGAACCTCAACATCTGCCTGCCCTACTCGATGATCGAACCGGTACGCGACCTGCTTACCCGTCCGCTCCAGGAAGCCTCCATGGAGGCCATCGACCAGCGCTGGATACAGCAGCTCTCGCGCCAGGTGCGCAACGCCGAAGTCGAACTTTCGGCCGAATTCACGCGCATCCCGACCACCATCGCCGAATTGCTGCGGCTGGAAGTCGGCGACGTGCTGCCCATCGAAGTGCCCTCCACGATCATCGCTCATGCCGGCGAAGTGCCCGTGCTGGAGTGCTCCTACGGGACTTTCAATGGGCGATATGCCCTGCGCGTACAAAAGATGCTCGCGCATTCCGAAACCGAATCCAACTGATTGACGCAAAATGACTGACTCCAAACTCGACCCTGACAACGACAGCACCCAGCCGCAATCCCCGGAAGACGACTGGGCTGCCGCTCTGGCCGAGCAGACCGGCCAAACGCAGCAAAGCACTCAGGCTGACGGCCTGAACGAAATGGACGACTGGGCCAACGCAATGGCCGAGCAGAATGCAAGTGCTGCCACGCCGCCTGCCGCCGAACCTGCGCCGGCAACGGAAGTGTTCCGCCCTCTGGTCAATGAGGCGGCGGTGGGCAACAGCGAGATCGACCTGATCATGGACATTCCCGTCCAGCTATCTGTCGAGCTCGGCCGCACACGTCTGACCATCAAGAACATCCTGCAACTGGGCCAGGGCTCTGTCGTCGAGCTGGACGGCCTCGCGGGCGAGCCCATGGATATTTTCGTGAACGGCTACCTGATCGCCCAGGGAGAAGTGGTCGTGGTGGATGAAAAATACGGCATTCGCGTGACGGATATCATCACGCCATCCGACCGTTTGAATCGCCTGAACAGCCGCCGCTGAGACAGCGATGAACCAGTATGACGCACTGCGTCTGATCGCCAGCCTGCTCCTGATCGTCATGGTCATACTGGCCGGTGCCTGGGCCATCCGCCGCGCCGGTTGGCTGCGCGCAGGCCAGACGCAGTCCATCCGGGTGGTAGGCACCCAGAGTCTGGGTTCACGGGCCTTTGTCAGCGTCATCGAAGTCGAGGATGCGCGACTGGTCGTCGGTGTCACAAGCAACCAGATCTCCCTTCTGCATACCATGCCACCCTCCCCCGCCGGGACGGCGGCCACGACGACGGTCGCACCGGCCTCGTTTGCCGCGGCCCTGTCGGGCATCGTTTCCCGACGCAAGCCCTGACGCCGCACCATTTGCCGCAACATGACCGCACTTCGATTTCCCGGCGCATCCTCGTCATACATGAAGATGGCCTTACTGCTTGGCCTTGCCGGCTTCTTGCTGGCACTGCCCTGCACCAGCCTGGCTCAGGCGACCCTGCCCGCCATCACCGCCACGGCCGGCCCCCGCGGCACCGAGACCTACTCCCTGAGCATCCAGACCCTGCTGCTGCTCACGACGCTGTCCTTCCTGCCCGCCATCCTGTTGATGATGACCGGCTTCACACGCATCATCATCGTTCTGGGCCTGCTGCGCAATGCGATGGGCACGGGCGCTTCGCCGCCCAACACGGTGCTCATCGGCCTGGCCCTGTTCCTGACGATGTTCGCGATGTCCCCGGTCTTCGACCAGGTTTACAACCAGGCCTACAAACCTCTGAGCGCGGGCTCGATCGACTTTGAGACGGCGGTCGAACGCGGCGTACAGCCCTTGCGCACATTCATGCTGCGCCAGACACGCGAGGCGGACCTCTCGCTGTTTGCGAAGATGGCCAATGTGGGCGATCTCGCAAGCCCCGACGCCGTCCCCTTGAGGGTTCTGGTGCCCGCCTTCGTGACCAGCGAACTCAAGACCGCCTTCCAGATCGGCTTCACCATCTTCATTCCTTTCCTGATCATCGACCTGGTGGTGGCCAGCGTGCTGATGTCGCTGGGCATGATGATGGTTCCCCCCGTCACGATATCGTTGCCATTCAAGCTGATGCTCTTCGTGCTGGCCGACGGTTGGCATCTGCTGCTGGGCTCGCTGGCTCGAAGCTTTTATCAGTAGGAGATTGCCATGACTTCCGAAACCGTGATGTCGATGACCTACATGGCCATGAAAGTGGCCTTGTTCATGGCCGGCCCCCTCTTGATGGTGACGCTGGCGGTGGGCCTGATCATCAGTATTTTCCAGGCGGCCACACAGATCAACGAAATGACCCTGGCGTTCATCCCCAAACTCCTGGCTGTCGGCGCCGCCCTGGTGTTGCTGGGACCATGGCTGATCAGCACCATGGTCGACTACATGACCCTGTTGTTCTCGCAGATTCCGGGCATGGTTTCCTGATTCGGCATGGTCTCGTTCCAGCTCGATCAGCTTTATGGCTGGATCATCACTTTTCTGTGGCCGTTTTTCAGGCTTCTTGGCCTGATGGGCACCGCGCCCGTGCTGGGCGATTCCGCCATCCCTACGCGGGTCAAAATCGGCCTTGCTGCCGTCACGGCGCTGGCCATCGCCCCGAGCCTGGCCCCCATGCCGACCGTGCCGCCCGGCTCTTATGAAGGGCTCTGGATAGCCGCCCAGCAGGTCCTCATCGGGATATCGCTGGGCCTGGTCATGCGGATCGCGTTCGCCGCCGTGCAGACTGCAGGGGAATTCATCGGCCTGCAAATGGGCCTTTCATTCGCCTCGTTTTTCGATCCGGCCACAGGAGCGAACACCACCGTGCTGTCGCGGCTGATGAACGTGATGGCGATCTTGCTGTTTCTGGCGCTCAACGGGCACCTGATCATGCTGGGTGCGCTGCTGCGCACCTTCGATGTCCTGCCCATCGCCGTCGACGGATTCCATGTCGACGGCCTCGCCGTGCTTTTCGACTGGAGCGCCCAAGTGCTGATCTCGGGCATGTTGCTGGCGCTGCCTTTGATCATCGTGCTGCTGACGATCAACCTGGCCCTCGGCATCCTGAACCGCACCGCCCAGCAGCTTTCGGTCTTTGCGGTCGGCTTTCCCATCAGCCTGACGGTCGGGCTCATTCTGCTGATGGTTGTGCTGCCGCAGACCTCGCCCTTCCTGACTCAGTTGTTCGACAATGCCTATGCGGCGATGAGCCGGCTTTCCCAATCACTGGCCGGATCGTGATCCTCCACGTGATGGGCCTCGATGACCTCTGAGGCATTGAGCTTGAACACCGCCACCGCCTCGGACAGGTGCTCGGCCTGCTCCTGCAATGACCCGGCCGCTGCCGCCGCCTCCTGCACCAGCGCCGCATTCTGC